>JAESGR010000040.1_pt1 | contig 564503 bp, 569 predicted proteins | sample 9269771 | NCBI WGS metagenome assembly JAESGR01 (sample SAMN15739572, study PRJNA653492) | algae metagenome | isolation source: Chroococcus sp. CMT-3BRIN-NPC107 and co-occurring heterotrophs from well... | place: USA: Clark Mountains Wilderness, California | collected 2010-04-18 | reverse complement strand
TCACGGCCGAGGCCTACATCCTGACCAAGGAGGAGGGCGGGCGCCACACCCCGTTCTTCACCAACTACCGCCCGCAGTTCTACTTCCGCACCACCGACGTGACCGGCATCGTGCGGCTGAAGGAAGGCGTGGAGATGATCATGCCCGGCGATAACGCCGAGCTTGAGATCGAGCTGATCACCCCCATCGCCATGGAGGAGCGCCTGCGCTTCGCCATCCGCGAAGGCGGCCGCACCGTCGGCTCGGGCGTGGTCACCAAGATCATCGCCTAAACCGAGACCACAACCACCATATCGCCCCACAAGGGCGACACCTCAGACCGCCGCCGGAGCACCCCTCCGGCGGCGGTTCGCGTTTGGGAACCGGGGCGGGCGACTACGGTTTAGCTGGCGGACGAAGCTTTCAAACGCGAGGGCGTGCAATGGCTAGCGGGCATCCCACCACCGATCATGACGAGATCCGCACCTGGGCCGAAAGCCGGGGCGGGCGACCGGTGAAGATCGAGACCAAAGCGGGCAAGGGCAAGGAGGACCACGGGGGCATCCTGCGGATCGACTTCGGCGAGAAGGACGAGAGCTTCACCGATATCGAGTGGGACGAGTTCTTCGAGATCTTCGAGGAGAGCGACCTGGCCCTGATCGTCCAGGATAAGACCGCCGACGGCAAGGAGAGCCGGTTCAACAAGTTCGTGGCGCGCGAAGGCTCGCCGCGCAACAAGTGAGCGCAACGAAAAAGGGCGGCCTGGCGGCCGCCCTTTGCTGTTCCGAGAAGGCCGCCCAGGTCAGGCGGCGGTCTTGATCAGGTTCTTGGAGAGCAGCGCCACCGCGGCGTCGCGATCGATCCGCTCGATGGCCGCGACTTCCCGGGCCATGCGGTCCAGAGCCGATTCGTAGAGCTGGCGCTCGGAGTAGGACTGCTCGGGCTGGCTGTCGGCGCGGTAGAGGTCCCGCACCACCTCGGCGATGGAGATCAGATCGCCCGAGTTGATCTTGGCTTCGTACTCCTGGGCGCGGCGCGACCACATGGTGCGCTTGATGCGCGGGCGGCCCTTCAGGGTGGTGAGCGCCTGGCCCACGACATCGCCCGACGCTAGCGGACGCAGGCCCGCGGTCTTGGCCTTCTTGGTCGGAACCCGCAGGGTCATCTTCTCATGATCGAAGGTGATCACGTAAACCTCGAGCGACATTCCGGCGACCTCCTGGCTTTCGATCGCCTTCACCTGACCCACCCCGTGGGCCGGATAGACGACATAATCCGCAACAGTGAAGTCGTGGGCGCTCTTGGTCATGATCGATCCTTCTGGTCCGCTCGCTCAGAAAGCTTTGCGAGAGGCCGTGCGGCATGCATCGGCGACAGGGAAGACGATCCCGCGGTTGCGCAGGCGACCTGTCACGATCTCAGATGAACTCCCGAGACAGCCGCTATGACGAGCGGCGGCGCATGAGGACGGCGGTTGCTGGCGGCCGTGATCCGGGACGAGGCCCGACCTTCACGACACCTCAAGACCCTAACACAAAATCCAGCAAAGTTAAAGAGCTGCGCCCGGTTCATGGGCGCCGGGCCCTCCCGGGCAATGCGCCTTCAGGAGCCGCGGCCAGGCTTCTCGCTGAAATACTTCTCGAACTTACCCGTCTCTCGCTCGAACTCCTCGCGATCAGCCGGCGGCTCGCCCTTAACCGTGATGTTCGGCCAGACTCTCGAATACTCTGAGTTGATCCGGAGCCACTTGCCGTCCGGTTCGTCTTCAGTGTCGGGCGTGATGGCGTCGACCGGGCATTCGGGCTCGCAAACCCCGCAGTCGATGCATTCATCAGGGTTGATCACAAGAAAGTTCTCACCCTCGTAGAAGCAGTCGACCGGGCAGACCTCCACGCAATCCATGAACTTGCATTTCACGCAGGGGTCTTTGACGATGTAGGTCATCGAGAACTCTTGGCCGATCCGGGGAGGCGCGCCGTCGTTTCAGGCAAGGCGGCCTTCAGTGTCAAGGCGAAGGCTCGTCGAGGCGCGTGTAGAGTTGTTGAGCCTCGGTGGCCGGCCCGCGACGCTCGCCCAGCTCCTCGATCCGGATGGTCTGGGCCCGGCCGCCGTGCGCGAAGGTGAGCACGTCCCCCGGCCTCACCGTGCGGCTCGGCTTGTCGAGCCGCGTCTCCTGACCGCTGCGGATGAGGCGGACGCGCCCAGCCTCCACCAACTCGCAGGCGACGCCACGAGTCTTGGCGAAGCGCGCGCGCCAGAGCCATACGTCGATGCGGATCGAATCTAGTGTTTCCGTCACGCCGTTTGGGCCGTCACGCGGCGGGCTTGCGCCGACGACGCCGGCGGCGGGGCTGAGCCGGCGACGGCTGCAGGTTCGCCAGGGCCGCGAAGGGCGAGTCGGGGCGGCTCGGGGCGGGTCCGGGCGCCTTTGACTCTGGGGTTTTGTCCGGGCGCCGGCGCCACAGCGGCGGGTCGCCGGCCGCATTCGATCGAACCCGGACATAGCCCAAGGTGCGCAGGATCGTGTTGGCCTGCTCCTCGGTCCAGCCGAGCTTGTCGCGCGCCTCGGCGGGCAGGGAAGAGCCCTTGGACGACCCGGCCGCACGGAGCCGCTCGTCCAGCCGCTCCAGCTGCAGAACGGGCACGGCGAGATGGGCGACGGCGCGCAGGCCGAACGCCGCCAGCGTCCGCGCGCTCGGGGACGGCTGGGGCAGGAGGATGGGGCGGTCCACGGCCGGGCTCCAGCCCGGCGACTCGAAAGCGGCGAACGCGCAGGCGAGGCTGCGGGCGGGACCATCCAGCAGGGCCGGCAGGAACAGGCTGAAAGCGCCGAACCGCACGCCCAGAGTTCGCAGCGTCCGGCGCTCGGCTTGAGAGAGGGCCGCAACTTCAATCGCGACCTGACGGCGATCCAGGACGCCGCCGCACTCGGAAAGCCGGAATGCGATCCCGCGGGGCATGCCCTTCAGCTCTCCGGACGCCATGGCTTCGTCCAGCCGCTTGAGCGGCGCAAGCCGGCGGGAAGCTTCGGCGGCCACGAACGCCTCCAGGCGACGCAGCGCGCGCTCTCGGGCCGCGGCGGGACCGAGGTCTCCCAGCAGCCGGACCTGGGGCGCGAAAGGGCGACCGCCTGACAGCGCCCCCGCCAGCTCGCCGCGCCAGAGCACGGCGCCGTCGGGCTGAAGCTGGAAGGCGTCGTCGGGGTCGGCTGCGAGCTGACCGAGGCGGCGGGTCACCTCCGGGCCGACGGCGCGTTGAGCCGCGAGGCGCAGGGCCTTCTCCTCGAGAGCGGAGCCGGCCTTCTCCGCATCGAAGTGGACGCCCTGGAGCCGGCCGACGACGTGACCTTCGACCGTCACCTCGCCGTCCGCGGCGACCCCGGCGAGCACGGGTTCGTCGCGCACATTCAGCGCGCGCATAAGCACGCTGGTGCGGCGGTCGATGAAGCGCTGCATCAGCCGCTCGTGCAGCGTGTCTGAGAGGCGGTCCTCCAGTGCGCGGGCCTTGCCCTGCCATCCGGCGGCGTCGCGGACCCAGTCAGGGCGATTGGCCACGTAGGCCAGGGTGCGGACATTGGCCAGGCGGCCGGCCAGGGCGTCGATGTCGCCGTCCAGGCGGTCCAACGCCTTGAACTGCTCGCCCAGCCAGCGCTGGCTGACCCGCTCCTGGACGCTGGTCAGGTCGTCAAAGAGCATGCGGCAGAGACGGACGTGCTCGTCCAGGGTGGTCTTGCGGAAGTCGGGGGTCTGGGCGACCTCCCACAGCTTGCGCAGCACCTCGCGGTTGCGGCAGCGGTCGCCGATGTCTTCGTCCTGGGCCAGCCGACGAAGCGTCGTCTCGTCCAGAGCCTCCTGACTGAGCCTCAGCATCTCGTTCGGCGGCGGGGCGGCGAGGGACTTCAGCAGGCCTTTCAGTGACGAGAATTCCAGGCGGGGGTTGCGCCACTCGGCCCCGAGGACCGGCTCGTAGGCGTGGGTCTCCACCGTGGCCACGAGATCGTCGTCCATCGGCTCGCAGTCGCCGGTGACGCCGAACGTCCCGTCCCGCCGGAACCGACCCGCGCGGCCGGCGATCTGGCCGACCTCCTGAGGCTGGAGCCAGCGGGTGCGCTTGCCGTCGAACTTCCGCAAACCGGCGAAGGCGACGTGGTCGACGTCCATGTTCAGGCCCATGCCGATGGCGTCGGTGGCCACGAGGAAATCGACTTCTCCGGACTGGTAGAGGGCCACCTGAGCGTTGCGGGTGCGGGGGCTCAAGGATCCCATGACCACGGCCGCGCCGCCCCGCTGGCGGCGGATGAGCTCCGCGATGGCGTAGACGCTCTCGGCGGAGAAGGCGACGACGGCGCTACGTCGAGGCAGGCGGGTGAGCTTCTTGGAGCCGTCGTAGCTGAGCTGCGACAGGCGCTCGCGGGTGACGAACTCCGCGTCCGGCAGCAGGCGCCGGATCAGCGGCCCCATGGTGGCGGCGCCCAGGAACATGGTCTCGAACCGGCCGCGAGCGTGCAGCAAGCGGTGGGTGAAGACGTGGCCGCGGGCCGGGTCGGCGCAGAGCTGGATCTCGTCCACCGCCAGGAACTCCACCTCGCGGGTGAGCGGCATCGCCTCCACCGTGCAGACGAAGTACTGGGGCGTGGGCGGGACGATCTTCTCCTCGCCGGTGATCAGGGCGACAGCGCGCGGACCCTTGGCTTTGACGATGCGGTCGTAGATCTCGCGCGCGAGCAGGCGCAGCGGCAGGCCGATCATGCCGGTGCGATGCGCCAGCATGCGTTCGACCGCGAGGTGGGTCTTGCCGGTGTTGGTGGGGCCCAGAACCGCGACGACCCGGGACGGCGCGGCGCCGGCCGGCCGGTCGCTCATCGACGTAAGGTGGCGACCGACTCAGGCGCGAGCAAGCGTGGCGGCGGCAGGCTGTGCGGACGCTAGGCGAGGTTCGCGGTGTCCAGGAACAAAGCCTGCACAAATCACCGACGAATCAGCGACCCGCGCCGATTCGCAGAATGTTCTCCACAACCCATTGTGTCCCGAGTCGCGGAAGACACAAACGCCCTACTTGTCGCCGGCTTCGCAAGCGTCGCCGATGCGACGGGCGTTCATGGAGCCGACGAAAGGAATGCCGTTGATGGTGCGGCCGCGCACGCTGAGCTTGATGGTGGTGGGGGTGTAGCTCCCTTGGCCGGAGACCGGCGCGACGCGGCCCCGCTTGTCGACCCAGCGACCCTGGAGGCGGACCTTGCCGTCGCCGAACTCCCGCACCGGGTAGGTGCAGGTGTGGTGGCGGTTGCACGGACCTGCGAAGGCCTTCTCGATCTCTTCGGGCTTCAGGCACCAGTGCTCGGTGGCGACGGGCAGGGCGAAGATCTTGTAGCGGTACTCCCAGCGGCCGGGCTGGACGCTGTCGGAGGGCAAGGCGGCCCCGTCCTGGGCGGCGCGCGAGGACGCGGCGGGCGCCAGGGCCAGGGCGCAGGCGAGAGCGGCGGCGGAAAGGCGGGGCAGGGCGGGGAGGATCACGGCGGGGCTCATATAGCACGCGGCTGAACGCACGCTGACAGCTCTCGATCCTTGACCCGCAGGACCTGCGCTCGTATACGGCCGCCCTTCCCGCGCGCAGGTCCGCTTGCGCGCGCTTTCCGTTCATCCGCCCGGCTGCCTACGTACTCGGGCCTGCAGGATCGCTCCCATGTCGCGCCGCTGCGAACTGACGGGCGTCGGCCCCATGGTCGGCCACAACGTCAGCCACTCCAACGTCAAAACCAAGCGCCGCTTCCTGCCGTCGCTCCGCACCACCGCGCTGCAGTCCGAAGCGCTGGGCCAGAGCTTCCGCCTGCGCGTGACCAACGCCGCCCTGCGGACGCTGGACTTCAAGGGCGGGCTGGACGCCTTCCTGCTGAAAGCCTCCGACGACGACCTGTCGCTGCGCGCCCGCCGCATCAAAAAGCAGATCAAGGCGAAGGCCACGGCCGGCGAAGCCGCCGCCTGATCGGTTCGAACCTGACGTGAGATCGAGGGCCGGCCCGCAGGGGCCGGCCCTTTGTCGTTTCAGTGCCGGTGCGCGTCGCTCGGGCCCTCCAGCCGCAGAACGGGCGCCGGGCTCGGAACGCTGTTCCAGGCGGCGCCGGCCGGCGCGACGTCCGCCCAGCGCCGCGCGCCCCGCTCGCAGGTCTGGGTGGTGGGGAAGGCGAGCACGCCGGAGCCGGCGGGGAGCTTCAACAGCAAACCGAAGCTGTCGAACTGCTCGTCCGGCAAGCGGCCGCGCCAGGTCACGGCCTTGACCCGCTCCCGCTGCAGGCCCCCGCCCTCGGTCGGAATGGGCTGCGCCAGCGGCTCGCGCTCCACGGCGATGGTCCAGCCGGGCTTGGGCTGAGGCTTGGCGCTCGTGATCCCGGCGGGGATCACAACCCGCAGGGCGACGGTGGGCGAACCCTCGCAGCCGTGGCCCACACGGAGTGCGGCGGCGTGGTACGTTCCCGGCCGGGCCTGTTGAGCGTCGAAGACGATGTGGGCGTGGGCGGCCGAAGTCATAAGGCTGGCCGCGAGGACGATGGCTGTCCGCATGCTGGTGTTCCTCAGAAGTCGGCGCGCAGGCCGGCGAAGATGCTGAAGGGCTCGCCCGGATAGAAGACTGCTGTGGAGGCGACGCGCGCGTCGGTCACGGCGGTGAAGTTGGCCGCGTACCCGCGGTCGAGCAGGTTGCGGGCGTCCAGGAACAGCTGGAGGCCGGGGCGGGGACTCCAGCCGGCGTTGAGGCCGAGCACTGCGAAGGCGGGAGCCTTCAGAGCATTGGCGTAGTCGACCGCGACTTCGCTGTTGACCTCGGCCAGCGGTCCGACGAACCAGCCGCCAGGGTGCGTGTACCGGAGCTCGGCCCGGTAGACGTGCGGCGGGATGACGGGGAGCCGGTTGTTCCCGTAGCGACGGTCGCCGTCGAACCGGAAGTCGGAATAGGCGTAGGCCTGGTGCAGCCGAACCTCGCCCCCGAGCGCCTCGGTTCGCCAATCGAGCGCCGCCTCCAGACCCTGGTGGATTGTCGGGCCGGCGTTGAAGGTGGCCGCCGGAATGTCGGGGCCGACCACGAAGTTCAGCAACTCGCCCTCGACCTCAGAGCGGAAGAGGGCCGCGTCCCAGACGAGGCCGCCGCGGCGCCCGCGGGTCCCGATCTCGGCGGTCCAGGCTTCCTGCACATCGAGCGGCACGAAACCGGGGACGGTCGGCTGGACCAGCGCCCCGAAGTTGGGCGGCTCCACCGATCGCGTGACGTTGGCGTACACCTGTTCGCCGAAGTCGCCCTCCCAGAGCAGGCCGAGGCGCGGCGCGAACCAGTCGTAGGTCCGCTCGCGCGAGCGCCTCGCGTCCAGGTCGTCGCGATAGTCCCGCTCGGCTCGCCCGTAGGAGCCGCCCGCCACCAGCGCCAATCGCTCGGTGACGAACAGGCGGGCTTCCGCGAACAGATCGAGAGCACGCGACTGCTGGAAGGAGTCGCTCGTGCGCACGCCACGGGAGCCCTGGCGATTGGTGAAGACCAGCGCTTCCTGGTCGCTGGAGCGGAGGTAGACGCCCGCGAAAAGGTCGGCCCTGCGTCCGCCCAGCGCTCCTTCCCAGTCCAGCCGGCCGAAGCCGCCGTAGTTGACGCTCTCCTGGTCCACGACGATCGGGATCGGGTGGTATAGCTCCTTCCACACGCTGTAGACCGCCCCCTCGACGGTCCACGCGTCGTTCAGTCGCCAGCGGGTCTGAGCCGTCAGGCGCGCGTTGCGTAGGTCGCGGCCGTAGTCGCCCGCGATGTTCGCCGGGCTGACAAAGGTCGGCGTGCGCTCCGCCTGGGCCAGGGTCATGGCGCCGGGCACCTCCTGCTGGATGTCGCCGGCCTGCAGGACTACCCGGACCTCCCGCTCGAGCCCGAGCGACCGGCCGACGCTGGCGGTCAGGCGCGCGGCGGTTTGGTCGCTCTGATCGCGAAAGCCGCCGGCGGTCGTGGCGGTCAGCGCCGCGTACCCGTCCCAGGCGCCGCGCTCGCCCGCCACCGCGGCGTGGCCGCGGAGCGTTTCGAAGGAGCCGGCCTCCAGGCGAAAGCGGCGATCGAAGCCGGCCGTGCGTCCCGTCGGCGTGAGGAAATTGACCGCTCCCCCGAGCGCCGCGCCGCCGAACCGCAGGGCGTTGCCGCCCTTGTAGACCTCCGCAAGTCGGACGCTGAGCGGGTCGACTTCCTGGAAGTCGCCGAAGCCGTCGGCCTGGTTGAACGGCACGCCGTCCTGGGCCAGCAGCACGCCGCGCAGGTGGTTGGCGTTGCCGACGCCCGAGCCGCGGATGCTGAACCGGCTTTCCTCGCCGTAGCGCTTGGAGGCCACCACGCCCGGGACGGAGCGGAGCACGTCCGCGAGGCCCAGGGCGAAACGGTCCTCGTAGGCTTCCTGAGCCACAACGGCGACGGCTCCAGGCGTTTCGGAGAGCCGCTCGCGCGCTGCCGCGACGGCCGGGGGTTCGTCTGGATCGGGGCGGGCGGTCACGATCACCTGAGCGACCGTTGGCGGAGAGGGCGAGCGCGCGACGGCTTGAGCGCCCGCGTGTGCGGGCGCGAGCACGACGGCGCTGGCGAGCAGCCAGCGACGCCGGACGCGCCCGCGCGCCGCCAGACGGGCGGCGTGCAGACTGAAGGGCATGAGAGCCTCTGTTTCGATCGTCAGGACGAGGCGCAGGCGGGCTGCGCCAGCGAGTGTCAGACCGTTCGAGGCGGCGCCGTGGATGGGGGAGGCGGGGCTAGGCGTGGAAGGTGGGGGGCGGGGAGCGGGCGCCAGGCGAGCAGGCCGGCGCCCCGTTCCAGCAACGCCGGTTCAGGCGTGGGCGGCGGGCTGGCAGGCGGTGCGGCGTGCTGAACAGCCCAGTCGCAGACGGTTTGCGATGGATGCGAGCTCTCAGGACCGGCCGGATCGGCAGGCGCGGGCTCATGGTCGCCGTGATGGTGAGAGAGGGGGACGTTGGGATGGGCCTGCTCCAGTGCAGGGGGCCCGCCATGGTCGTGAGCTCTGTGGTGAGCATGGTGGCCCTCGTGCTGAGCCTCCGCCGCCTGCAAGCCCGTGGCGTCGGGGAGCGGAGCGAAGGACGCGCAAAGCACCAGGCCGAAACGGCCCTCGCCGTCGCGCCCGGGCATCCAGCCCTTCGGCGAGCCGAGCGCCGTCAGCACCGCCACCAAGGCGATGAGCGTGGAGATCAGGCGAGTGCGGCGACGGCTCACAAGCTCAGCCTAGGGCGACGGGTGCGCGTCGCCAATCGGAAGCTTAGGCCGCGCTGCGCACGGGCCGGGCCGTCGTACGGCGTCCGGCCTGAAGGACGCTGCCGCCGCCGATCACCACCGGCGGCGGTTGCAGCTGAGGGCTGGCTCGCCCCGCGGAAGCGCCGGGTTCTTCCTCGAACAGGCTGGCGAGCTGTTCAGTGATGGCGCCGCCGAGCTGCTCCACGTCCACGATCGTCACGGCGCGGCGGTAATAGCGGGTCACGTCATGGCCGATGCCGATGGCCAGGAGCTCCACAGGCGAGGCGGTCTCGATTTCGGCGATCACCTGGCGCAGGTGCCGCTCTAGGTAGTGGCCGCTGTTCACCGACAGCGTGCTGTCGTCAACCGGGGCGCCGTCGCTCACCACCATCAATATGCGGCGCTGCTCGGGGCGGCCGATCAGGCGATGGTGAGCCCAGATCAGCGCCTCGCCGTCGATGTTCTCCTTGAGCAGGCCTTCGCGCATCATCAGGCCCAGGTTCTTGCGGGCGCGGCGCCAGGGCTGGTCGGCGGCCTTGTAGATGATGTGGCGCAGGTCGTTCAGGCGGCCGGGCTGGGGCGGCTTGCCGGCCTTGATCCATTCGTCACGCGCGTTTCCGCCCTTCCAGGCGCGGGTGGTGAAGCCGAGAATCTCGACCTTCACGCCGCAGCGCTCCAGCGTGCGGGCCAGGATGTCGGCGCAGACGGCCGCCACCATGATCGGCCGCCCGCGCATGGAGCCGGAATTGTCGATCAGCAGGGTGACGACCGTGTCCCGGAAGTCGGTGTCCTCCTCCTGCTTGAAGGAGAGGGGCGCGGTGGGGTCGACGACGACGCGGGTCAGGCGCGCCGTGTCGAGGATCCCTTCCTCCAGATCGAAGGACCAGGAGCGGTTCTGCTTCGCCAAAAGGCGGCGCTGCAGGCGGTTGGCGAGCCGCGAGACGACGCTCGAGAGGTTCTGCAGCTGCTGGTCCAGGTAGGCGCGCAGCCGGGTCAGCTCCTCCGGGTCGCAGAGGTCGTCAGCGTCGACGACCTCGTCGGCGCCCGTCGAGAACACCTTGTACGGGGGCTCCGGTCGGCCGGGATCCTTGATGTCGGGACGGGCGGGCTGGTCACCCTCGGTGACCTCGGGCGCCTCGTCGGTGGGCTCGTTGTCGTCGAGCTCCTGCATCTGGGCCGACTGCTCGTCGTCGGCGTCGGACTCGCTGTCGATCTGTTCGCTGTCCTGAGAAGCGCTCTGCTCCTGGCTGTCGCCTTCGTCACCCTGGTCGCCTTCGGACTCCTGCGGCTCCTGTTCGGCGTCCGGCTCCTCGTCGGCGGACTCGTCGGCCGGGTCGGCCGCATCATCCGCCATGTCGAGGTCACGGATGATGGTGCGCGCGATCCGCGCGAACGACTCCTGGTCGTTCATCGCCGCCGCGAGGCGGTCGAGATCCTTGCCGGCCTTCGCCTCGATGTCGCCCCGGGCGAGGTCGAGGACCCGGCGGGCGCCGTCGGGGGGCGCATCGCCGGTCAGGCGCTCCCGCACCAGCAGCCCGATGAGGTCCGCCATGGGCGCGGACTGGCGGTCGGCGACGCGGGTCAGCCCCTTCTTCTCCAGGCTTTGCTCGAGCACCGCCGTGAGGTTCGCGCGGACGCCGCCCAGCGCGTTGGCCCCGATGGCTTCGATCCGCGCCTGTTCGACGGCTTCGAAGATGGCCGCGCCGCCTGCGTTCACAGGGCGAAGGCGGGCGTGGCTGGCCGGCTGATGGTGGGCGAGCCGCAGGGCCATCTGATCGGCCAGCCCCCGGATGCGGGCCGCCTCCCGCGGCGGCAGGTCCCGCGGTGGATGGGGCAGGATCGCGCGGTTGCCGACCAGGGCCGGGCCGTCGCCCGAGAAGATCACCTCAAGGTCGGGCTGTTCGGCGAGCGAGCGGGCGGCGTGCGCCAGGGCGCGCTTGAACGGCTCGACGGGACTCTCGGGCTTGTTCGCCATGCTGCAGATGTAGCGGAGGGCGAGGCGCCTGGGGAGATGGACTTCATCCACTCCCCACCGTCCATGCGGCGCCTTACAAGCCGCCCATGATCTCCGAGACCGAGCTCGCCCTGTTGCGGCGGCTGGACGAGCGCGTGCTGTGGCTCGCCTGCTGGACCATCCATCACGCCAATCACATCCGGGAGAGCCGGGACGGGCTGAAGGTCGGGGGGCACCAAGCCTCCTGCGCCTCGCTGAACACGTTGATGACGGCGCTATACTTCCGCGCGCTCCGCCCGCAGGACCGGGTGGCGGTGAAGCCGCACGCCAGCCCGGTGTTCCACGCGATCCAGCACCTGTTCGGGCGGCAGGACCTCGAGCAGCTGAGGCTGTTCCGGGCGCTCGGCGGGGCTCAGTCCTATCCGTCGCGGACCAAGGACAAGGACGACGTGGACTTCTCCACCGGGTCGGTGGGGCTGGGCGTCGCCATGACGGCGTTCGCCAGCCTGGTGCAGGACTATCTGGCGGCGCGCGGGGCGGTGCCGCCGGACCGGATCGGGCGGATGATCTCGCTGCTCGGCGACGCCGAGCTTGACGAGGGCAACATCTACGAATGCCTGATCGAGGCCTGCAAACACGACGTGCGGAACACCTGGTGGGTCGTCGACTACAACCGCCAGAGCCTGGACGCGACGACCGCGGACCGGATGTTCACGCGCTACGGCGAAATCTTCGAGGCCGCGGGCTGGGCCGTGGAGACGCTGAAATATTCCCGCCGGCAGCGGGAGGCGTTCGCTCAGCCCGGCGGCGCGGCCCTGCAGCGGTGGATCGAGGGCGCGCCGAACGACCTCTACAGCGCCCTGACGTACCAAGGCGGGGGCGCGTGGCGGGAGCGGTTGAATGCGGACCTGGCGGGGGATTCGGACGCGCTGGCCCTTGTGAGCCGGTTCGCCGACGGCGAGCTCGCCGCGCTGATGACCGAGCTGGGCGGGCACTGCCTGGAGACTATTCTGGACGCGTTCGAGCGTGCGGCCGAGGACGACCGCCCCCGGCTGTTCATCGCCTATACGGTCAAGGGCTGGCGGCTGCCGTTCCAGGGGCACAAGGACAATCACTCGGGGCTCATGACGCCGGCGCAGGCCGAGGAGCTGCGAGACCGCCTCGGCGTGACGCCCGGAGAGGAATGGGACGCGTTCTCGGGCCTGCCGGAGGACGAGCGCGCCGCCTTGAGGGCGCTGATCGCAGCCGCGCCCTTCGGCGCCGACGTTCCGCGCGCCTTCGAAGCGAAGCCCGTGGAGACGCCGGACGCCGACAGCCTGGTCGCGGCGGTCGAGGGCGGGGCGGAGCAGTCCACCCAGGCTGCTTTCGGCAAGGTGATGTTCGAGATCGCCAAGCGGAACGACGCGTTCGCCGGCCGGGTGGCGACCACCTCGCCCGACGTGACGGTCTCGACCAACCTTGGCGGCTTTGTGAACCGCCGCGGCGTGTTCCACCGCCGCCGCCACGAGGACGTGTTCAAGCAGCGGCGCATCCCGTCGGCGCAGGTCTGGGCGCAGACCGACACGGGCCAGCACCTGGAACTCGGCATCGCGGAGAACAACCTGTTCATCGCCCTCGCCGCGCTCGGACTTTCGGCCCCGCTGTTCGGCGAGCGATTGTTCCCGGTGGGGACGCTCTATGACCCGTTCATCGCGCGCGGGCTCGATGCGTTGAACTACGCCTGCTACCAGGACGCCCGTTTCCTGCTGGTGGCGACGCCTTCGGGGCTGACGCTCGCGCCCGAGGGCGGGGCGCACCAGTCGATCGGCACACCGCTGATCGGCATGAGCCAGCCGGGGCTCGACAGCTACGAGCCCGCGTTCGCCGATGAAACGGCGGTGCTGATGGCCCATGCCTTCGCCCGGATGCAGGCGGCGGACGGGGCCGCGACGTACCTGCGCCTGTCGACGCGGAGCCTGCCCCAGCCGCAGCGGACCGACGAGGTCTGGCGAACGGGCGTCGTGGAGGGCGGCTACTGGCTGAGGCGGCCTGCGGAGGGCGCCCGGCTGGCCGTGGTCTTCAGCGGGGCGCTCGCGCCGGAGGCTCTGGCGGCGCACGAGGCGCTGCTCGAAGATGAGCCCGGCGCCGGCTTGCTGAACGTGACGTCCCCAGACGTGCTGCACCGGGATTGGACGGCGGCGGGCCGGGCGCGCTGGAGCGACGGCGGAGGCGCGCGCACCTCGGCCGTCGAGCGGTTGCTTGCGCCGCTGGACCGGAACGCGGGTCTTGTGACCGTTCTGGACGGAGCGCCGGCGGCGCTCAGCTGGCTCGGCGGGGTGCGCGGGCACCGCGTCCGGGCTCTCGGCCTGGAACGCTTCGGCCAGTCGGGCGACGTGCCGGACCTCTACAGCGAGTACCGGCTGGACGCCGAGGCGGTGCTCGACGCCGCAGCCGATCTGCTGGTGTGATCAGCCGCCGAAGCGCTCGCGGCTGATCTCCTGCACCTCCTCGAAGGTGCGCAGCCCGGGACGCTGGGCGCAGACGAGCACGCCCATGTTTCCGGGCAGGTGGCGGTTGTCGAGCATCTTCTCGTGGGCCTCGGGGATGTCCTCCCAGCGGAAGACCTCCGACAGGGCCGGGTCGATGCGGCGCTCGATGACCAGCTGGTTGGCGGCTGAGGCCTGGGCCAGGTTGGCGAAGTGGCTGCCTTGGACGCGCTTCTGGCGCATCCAGAGGAAGCGGGCGTCCATGGTCAGGTTGAAGCCCGACGTGCCAGCGCAGATGACGACCATGCCGCCGCGCTTCACCACGAACACGGAGACGGGGAAGGTCTGCTCGCCCGGGTGCTCGAAGACGATATCGACGTCGCGGCCGCCGGTGTGCTGCCACAGGGCTTTGCCGAACTTGCGGCTCTCTTTCATGTAATCGGCGAACTCGGGCCCGTTCACCGTCGGGAGCTGGCCCCAGCAGTTGAAGTCCTTGCGGTTCAGGACCGCCTTGGCGCCCATGCTCATGACGTAATCGCGCTTGGACTCGTCGGAGACGACGCCGATAGCGTTTGCGCCCGACACCGCGCAGAGCTGCGTGGCGAAGACGCCGAGGCCGCCAGAGGCGCCCCAGACCAGCACGTTGTCGCCCGGGCGCAGCACGTGGGGCTTGTGCCCGAACAGCATGCGGTAGGCGGTGGCGAGGGTTAGAGTGTAGCAGGCCGCCTCTTCCCAGGTCAGGTGCTTGGGGCGGTGCATCAGCTGGCGCGACTGCACGCGGCAAAACTGGGCGAAGGAGCCGTCAGGCGTCTCGTAGCCCCAGATCCGCTGGGAGTTGGAGAACATCGGGTCGCCCCCGTTGCACTCCTCGTCGTCGCCGTCGTCCTGGTTGCAGTGGATGACCACCTCGTCCCCAGGCTTCCAACGCTTCACCTTGGAGCCCACCGCCCAGACGATGCCCGAGGCGTCGGAACCGGCGACATGCCAGGGGCTGTCGTGGCCGTTCAACGTGCTGACAGGCTCGCCCAGCGAGGCCCAGACGCCGTTGTAGTTCACGCCCGCGGCCATCACGAGCACGAGCACCTCGTCCTCGCCGATGGACCAGGTGGGGACCACCTCGATCTGCATGGCGGTGTTGGGCCGGCCGTGGCGCTCCTTGCGGATGGACCAGGCGTACATCTTCTCCGGAACGTGGAACGCCGGCGGGATCTCGCCCAGCTCGTAGAGGGTCTTCTCTGCGGTTCGGGCGAGGGTGGCGGTGCTCATGCAGGCGGCCTCTCAGGGAGTGACGAAAGCGGCGCGAACGTGAAGGCATCGTGACGCCGCTTGCAAGCGCTTTTTGCGCTGCACCATGGCTAAGCCGCGAGCAGCATGTCCGTTCCCGAGCTCAAGGCCGGAGGCGTCCGCGGCGTCCGGGGAGGGGCGCCGCGGCGCTCAGCTCAGCGAGAGGCCACCACCCGGGCGGCGGCGGGCCGGCCCTCGTGCACCGCGACCACTGCAGGCGAGCCGGTGGCCTCGACGGCGCGGGCCAGGCTCTTGCGGGCGCACTGCTCGACAAACGTCCACGTGATGGGATTTCCGCGGAAGTCCTTGTGGCAGGCCTGCCAGGCCGCTTTGCTCAGAGAGGCGTGGATCGCCTCGGGGCTCTTGCCGCGAAGGTCGACCCGGACTTCGGCGGCGTACGCGCCCGCCGAAAGCAGCGTCAACAGGCTGGCGGGGATCACTGCGAGGAAACGCTTCAACATCATCCACTCTCCTTCGGCTGTGCTTCACCGGAGAGCGCTCCTGCCGCCGAGGGGTCATGTGCCCGGCCTCGTTCGACGGCGACCGTAAGTTACCTAAAAGGACTGACCGCTGTCAAGGGGAGCCTTGCTGCATCGCAGCGAGGGGCTAATGTGCGGCCGACATGACGGACAAGCCCTTCCAGCACGCGCCCGACCAGCCGTGGATCTTCCGCACCTATGCGGGCCACTCGACGGCGGCCAAGTCGAACGCGCTTTATCGGTCCAACCTGGCGAAGGGGCAGACGGGGCTTTCAGTCGCGTTCGATCTGCCCACGCAGACCGGCTACGACCCCGATCACGTGTTGGCGCGGGGCGAGGTGGGCAAGGTCGGGGTGCCCGTCAGCCACCTGGGCGACATGCGGGCCCTGTTCAAAGACATCCCGCTGGATCGCATGAACACGTCCATGACGATCAACGCGACCGCCGCCTGGCTGCTGGCGTTGTACGTCGCCCTGGCGGAAGAGCAGGGCGTCGACGTGCGGGTGCTGCAGGGCACCACCCAGAACGACCTGATCAAGGAGTACCTCTCGCGCGGGACCTACATCTACCCGCCGGGACCGAGCCTGCGGCTGATCTCCGACATGATCGTCTGGTGCTACAAGGCGACGCCGAAGTTCAACCCGATGAACGTCTGCAGCTATCACCTGCAGGAAGCCGGGGCGACGCCGGAGCAGGAGCTGGCGTTTGCGCTGGCGACGGCGGTCGCGGTGCTGGACGAGGTGAAGGCGTCGGGCCAGGTCCCGGACGAGGACTTCGCGACCGTGGCGTCGCGGATCAGCTTCTTCGTCAACGCGGGCATCCGGTTCGTGACCGAGCTCTGCAAGATGAGGGCGTTCACCGAGCTCTGGGACGAGATCCTGCTGCACCGCTATGGGGTTCAAGACGCCAAGCAGCGGCGGTTCCGCTACGGGGTGCAGGTCAACAGCCTCGGGCTGACCGAGCCGCAGCCGGAGAACAACGTCTACCGCATCCTGCTGGAGACCCTCGCGGTGACGCTGTCCAAGGATGCGCGCGCCCGGGCGGTGCAACTGCCGGCCTGGAACGAAGCGCTCGGCCTGCCGCGGCCGTGGGACCAGCAGTGGTCGCTGCGGATGCAGCAGATACTCGCCTTCGAGACCGACCTGCTGGAATACGAGGACCTGTTCGACGGCTCGCACGTGGTCGCGGCCAAGGTGGCCGAGCTGAGGGCCGACGCCCTAGCCGAGCTGGCCCGCATTGACGAGATGGGCGGGGCCGTGAACGCGGTCGAGAGCGGCTACATGAAGGCGCGCCTCGTGGAGTCCAACACCGGCCGGCTGCAGTCGATCGAGGCCGGCGCGATGACGGTGGTGGGCGTCAACAGGTTCACCACCACCGAAGTGTCGCCGCTCACCGCCGGCGAGGGCTCGATCCAGACGGTCGACCCCGCCGTCGAAGCCGACGCGGTCGAACGCATCCGCGAGTGGCGCGCGCAGCGGGACGAGGCGGCGGCTCGGAGCGCGCTGGCGGCCCTGCGCGAGGCGGCCCAGAGCGGCGCCAACATCATGCCGCCCTCCATCGCCGCCGCGAAGGCGGGCGTGACCACGGGCGAGTGGGCCCAGACCCTGCGTGAGGTGTTCGGCGAGTACCGCGCCCCGACGGGCGTCGGGGAAGGCTCGCGTCTCTCGCCCCGCGGTGAGATCGAGGCGGTCCGGGTGGAGGTCGAGCGGGTGACCCGCGCGCTCGGCCGCCGCGTGAAGCTGCTGGTCGGCAAGCCGGGCCTGGACGGGCACTCGAACGGCGCCGAGCAGATCGCGGTACGCGCTCGCGATTGTGGCATGGAGGTCGTCTACGAGGGCATCCGACTGACGCCCGCTCAGATCGTCAACGCAGCCCTCGAGGAGAGCGTCCACGTCGTGGGGCTCTCGATCCTCTCAGGATCGCATCTGGCGCTTGTGGAGGACGTGCTGAAAGGCATGCGGACGGCCGGCATCGCCGACGTGCCGGTGATCGTGGGCGGCATCATCCCGCCCGAAGACGAGGCGCGACTCAAGGCGATGGGCGTCGCCGCCGTCTACACGCCCAAGGATTTCGACCTGACCGGCATCATGGCCGACGTGGTCAAGGTGGCGGAGCGGTCCGCGTTGCAAGCCGCCTGAGCGGCCCCGCCGAGCTGGCGCTCAGTGCGCCGGCTCGTCCGCCGTCTTGGCGCCGGCCGTCGCTGAGGCGGACTCCGTCGGGGCTTCGGTGGTGCCCTCGGCGGCCGCCGACGCCTCCGCCGGCTCGTTGGCGGCCTTGTTCGACTCGGGGTTTCCGCAGCCAGCCAGGACAGCGAGCAGCGCCAGGGTGATGGGGAGTAGGGGCGAGAGCGCTCTCATGCGGACTCCGTGTCTGTCGTGAGCTGAACGCGAGCCGCGGGCCAAGCGTTGCCGCGTTCATGCGACAGGCGCGATCATGACGGACCAGCCGGGCGGCCGCGCGCTTTCGAGTCTCTGGGTCGCGCTGCTCGACATCGGCGTCATCCCGCTGCTCGCAGGGCTGGTCGTGGACCAGTTCGCGCCGCCTCAGCACCTGCCGTGGAAGCCTTTGCGCATCTCCGAACCGATCGGGGCCGCGACCTGGCTGAAGGTGCAGCGCGCGGGGGCGGATCCGGCGGCGTGCCGACGGGTGCTTCGGGAGGGCGGCGTGCGGCTGGTGGAGGAGCCGTCCCGGCGCTCGGGCGAGTTCTGTGCCGTGGAGGACGCGGTGCGGCTGACGGGCGGGACCACCCCCATGGCGCCGACGGCGCCCGTGATGACGTGCCGGGTGGCCCTGGGGTTTGCGGTCTGGGACCGGCAGGTCTTGCAACCTGCAGCTCGGGAGACGCTCAGCGCGCCGGTCAGGCGGATCGAGCATTACGGCACCTATGCCTGCCGACGGCAGTACGGGTCGGCCACGGGTCGGCCGAGCGAGCACGCGACGGCGAACGCGTTCGATGTCGCGGGCGTGGTCCTCTCGGACGGGCGGCGGTTGACGGTGGCGTCCGACTTCCGGGACGAGGGTCCCGAAGGCGTGTTCCTGCGCCGCGTGCGCCGGGGAGCCTGCGAGGCGTTCCGGGTGGTGCTCAGTCCCGACTACAACGCAGCCCACGCCGACCACCTGCACCTCGACCAGGGGGCGTTCCGGGCCTGCCGCTGAGCTCGGAACCCTGCAGCCGGTCCGGCCGCTTCGACTGGAGTTTCAGGAGGCGCGCATGGCCGAAGGCGTGGTGAAGTGGTTCGACGGCACGAAGGGGTACGGCTTCATCGCGCCCCAAGACGGCGGGCCGGACATCTTCGTGCACGTGAGCGCGGTCGAGCGGGCGGGCTTGCGCACGCTCAACGACGGCCAGCGGCTCAGCTACGAACTGCAGAGCGACAGCGGCAAGGCCGCCGCCGTGAACCTGCAGGCGGTCTGAGCCGCCGGACGGATCAGAAGGCGCCGGCGACCGCCGTGCCCGGAGGCGGGCCGTACTGGTTCGTGCCCGGGTCACCCTTGCTCAGCCCGACCCAGAGCAAGAAGCCGAGGTTGATGGCGACGATCAGCAGGGCGAACAGCACGGCCGCTCCGGCGCCCGCGAGCCCAGCCGCGTTCGGATCGGCCCCGCCGGAGCCCAGCGCGAACATGGACGCGCCCACGACGAAGAACATGACGATCACCAGCACGATCGTGGCTCCGAGCGGGGCCAGGAAGAGCCAGCCGCTCTTGCCCATGTCGTGGAGCCGCTTCGCGTAGATGCAGACCTGCGGATAGATGAGGGCCAGGGAGATCAGCGCGCCCAGGATGGGGATGATCCCCAGCACGATCCCGGCCACGAACAGGATCAGCCACGCAATCCAGAAGTCCTTCTGGCCGATGCGGCCCTGCGAAGTGAGAAAGAGATTCCGCCAGTCCATCGCCCGTCCCCCCATGACGCGAATAAGCGGGAGCATATCGCTACGTCAGGCGGGCGCAACGGCCTCTTTCGGCGGGGTTCTAGCGGACGAGAACTGGGCGACGGCCACCCCCGCCAGCGCGGCCGCAGCGCCGGCGATCTGGATCAGGGTGAGGGCCTCTCCAAAGAGCATCCATCCGAGGGCGCCGGCCACGACCGGCTGGACGAGGACCACCACGCCGGTGACGGCAGCCGGCAGCCGCCCGAGAGCCCAGGCGATCGATCCCTGGCCGGCGACGTGCATCACCCCCAGGCCCATGCAGGCGGCCCAGCCCGCCGAGGTGGCCGGCAGCAGGTCCTCCCCGAGCACGAGGGCGTAGACCAGCAGCAGCGGAATCCCGGCGAGGGTCGACCAGGTCATCACCTGAACCGCCGAGCGCGTGCGGCGGGCTTGCGCCACTGTGAGGAAGTAAGCGGTGTACCAGACGGCGGTGATCACCGAGAGCGCGTCTCCGAGCAGAGGGTTGGCGCCGGGCTGCAGGCGGGTCGGATCGCCGGCGAGGGCCATGGTCGCCGCGCCGCCGACCGCGAGCACCAGACCCGCGAGGAACGCCCCGCGGGGCCGCTCCTTGAACATCAGCCAGGCGAACGCGGTGACGAAGATCGGAGTCAGGTTGCTCAACACGGTCGCGTTCGCGACGGAGGTGAACTTGATCCCGTAGTGCCAGAAGGCGAGGTCAGTCGCGATGAACAGGCCGGCCAGCAGGAGGGCCCGATTCGGCAGCCCCGGTCCGGAGCGCTCAGCCAACCGGCCGAGCAGCAGCAGCAGAGGCAGGGCGAGGAGGAAGCGCCAGAAGGCGGCTGCGGCGGGGCCTGTCTCGGTGAGCCGGACGAGGATGGGACCGAACCCGATCGCGCAGGCTCCGAGCAGGAGCACGCCGAACGCGCGGGACCGAGAGGCGGAGTCCGACATGGGCGGCCGGTCTAGGCCGCGTCATCGTTAGGTCCAAGCGCTCAGGCGAAGCCGAGTTCGCGCCGGAGGTCGGCGGGGCTGACGCCCCGTTCGCGTATCAAGCGGAGGGTTTCGGACCGGTCCCGCTTGGCCAGCCGACGGCCGTCGGGGCCATGCACCAGGGGGTGATGGCGGTACACCGGCGTGGGAAGGTCGAGCAGAGCCTGCAGCACGCGCTGGACTGAGGTGACCTCCTCCAGGTCTACGCCCCGGATGACGTGCGTCACGCCCTGAAGTGCGTCGTCGACCACGGCGGCGAGCACGTAGCCCACGGCGATGTCCTTGCGGCCGACGACCATGTCGCCGAGCCGCTCGGGATGCGCTCGCCGCAAGCCTGACGGCTCGCCCTGCTCCAGCCAGGTGAGGCGGTTGAGAGGACCCAGCCGGCGCTCGGCCGCGGAGAGGGACAGGCGCCAGGCGAACGGCTCGCCGCGGTCCAGGCGCTCGGCCTCGTCCTCCGGAGCGTGCGCCCCCCCGGCGAAGGCTTGCAGGTCTTCGGGGTCGCCGGCCTGCGGCGCGCCGGCTGAGGCCGCCAGCACCTCCTTGCGGGTCCGGAAACAGCGGTACAGCACGCCGAGCGCTCTAAGGCGCTCCAATGCCTGATCGTAGTCACACCGGTGTTCGGATTGGCGGCGGACCGGGGTCTCCCAGTCCAGCCCCAGCCAGGCGAGGTCATCGTAGATCGCCTGTTCGAACGCAGGCCGGGAGCGTGTGAAGTCGGTGTCTTCGATGCGCAGCAGGAATCGGCCGCCTGCCTCCCGCGCCGCCGTCCAGGCGGTCAGGGCCGAGAAGGCGTGGCCCTTATGGAGGTGGCCGGTGGGCGAGGGGGCGAACCGGGTGACGAACGCGGTCAAGCGGTCAGGTCAGCAGTCCGGGTGCCCATGGAAGCTGATCACCGAGGCGTAGAACGCCTCCTCGCTCCCCAGCGCGTCCTTCAGCGGCTGGAACTGCTCGAAGCCGGCCATCTCGGCGAGGCCGTGCGCGCCCGTCCAGGCGTGGACGGCGGCGAGCTTCAGTTTCACAGGATCGTCGGCTGGCGCCACGCCGGCCTCGATGATGGTCTGCTCGAGCACATTGTAGGCGCGCTTCTCGCTCTCGGGCTCGGGCGTGCCCGCGCCGCCTCGCGAGCAGTCCCACATCAGCTGGTACAGGGCGGGGTGCTGACGGGCGAAGCAGACGTAGGCGACTCCGATGGCGGTGAGGGCCGCAAGCGCGTCGGGCGACTTTTTCTTGGCCTCCGCCATGACCTCGGTGAGCCGTTCGAAGCCCTCCGCCCCCACGGCCGCCATCAGCTCCTGCTTGTCTTTGAAGTGGTGGTAGGGGGCCGCGGGGCTGACGCCCGCCTCTCTCGCCACCGCCCGTAACGAGAGAGCGGCCAAGCCGTCTCGCTCGACGATGTGGAGCGCGGCGTCGACCAGCGCTCGTCGGAGGTCCCCGTGATGATAGGGGCGACTCTCCGATTCGACCGGCCGGGCGACTGCAGCTTGGCTCATAGATGCACCCTGAAAACTTATCCGAACATTGTCAAGTTGTAACTTGACGGCGTTCAGATGGCGCTCTATCTGAGCGTTGTCTAGATCGAGAACGGCTTCGCGAACACAGGGTTCCGGCGCTCGATCGCCAAGAGGGATGACGACCATGACCAAGTTCTTCGGCATTGAACGCGCGGTGGAGCGGATCGGCGCGGTGGTGCTGCTGTCGCAAGCGATTCTGCTCGGCGTGGCGACCGCCACCGTCGGTGCTCCGATCTGGGCTTAAGCGCCCGTCCAGCTTTCCAACCCCCCATTGAGAGATAAGATCATGACACGCTTTTTCGGGTTCGAGTCCGCCGTCGAGAAGGTCGGCGCCGCCTCCATGATGGCCATCGTCGTCCTTCTCGGCGTCGCCACGGCGACCGCCGGCCTTCCGATCTGGGCCTGACACCCTGGCGGATCGTCGCCTGGAGCCCGGCCGCATTGAGCCGGGTCCAGGCGACCGCTAGGGTCGGCCCATGTCGCGCCTCGATGGGCCCCGCGTTCCTCCCGCCGCTGGCGGTCGAGCTCAACAGCTCATCATTCTCGTCCACGGGTATGGATCGAACGGCGACGACCTGATCGCCTTGGCGCCCTATTGGGCCCCGCGGCTGCCGAACTGCACCTTCGTAGCGCCTCACGGACCCCAGCCCGTGCCTGGCTTCCCGGGCGGGCGACAATGGTTCCCCATCACCCGGCTCGACCCCGTTCAGCTTGCCGAAGGCGTGCAGAGCGCCGCGCGTGGGGTCGACGACTTCATCGACGCGGAGCTTGGGCGGCTCCAGCTGACCCCTTCGGCTTGCGCCCTGGTGGGGTTCAGCCAGGGCACGATGATGTCCCTGCACGTCGGCCTTCGGCGGACCGAGCCGCTCGCGGCCGTGGTCGGCTATTCCGGCGCCCTGACGGCTCCCGAGCGGCTGCCGCGAGAGCTGCGAACCTCACCGCCCGTGCTGCTCGTGCACGGGGACGCCGATGAGATGGTGCCGGTCGCGGCGGCGTTTGAGGCCTTCGCCGCCCTCGGCGCGAGCGGCGTTCGAGCTCAGCTGCACATCAGCTCGGGGCTGTCCCACTCGATCGACGAGGCTGGACTGGCTCTGGGCGGCGCGTTCCTGCGGGACGCCTTCGCCGGGCGGCTGGCCGGCTGGCTCGCGCCCGCCCCGGCGCGGTGAGCGGCTCGACGTCATGGTCCTGTCGCCGGAATTAACCTATAGACCGGTCGCGCTCTGGAATCGGGACCTGATTCCACCGCACGCGGAGAAGGAGACTGGTCTTCAGTCGTAGATTCCATCTTCGAAGCAGGACGGCGGCCCCGAACGCGAGGCCCGCATGACGCAGGTGCTCCGCCGTCCCCCGTCAGGCACGCCGGCGTTGGTGCTCAACGCCGATTTCCGGCCGCTGTCCTACTATCCATTGTCGCTCTGGCCCTGGCAGGACGCCATCAAGGCCGTCTTCCTCGACCGGGTGGAGATCGTCGCCGAGTACGAGCAGACGGTCCGCAGTCCATCCTTCGAGATGCGCCTGCCGAGCGTGGTGGCGCTGAAGCAGTTCGTCACCCAGGACCGCTCGCCCGCCTTCACCCGCTTCAACGTGTTCCTTCGTGACGCCTTCAGCTGCCAGTACTGCGGCGCGGGCGAGGATCTGACGTTCGATCACGTCATCCCGCGCTCCCGGGGCGGCCGGACGACCTGGGAGAACATCGTCACCGCCTGCGCCCCATGCAATCTCGCCAAGGGCGGGCGGACGCCGAAGGAAGCCCACATGAACCCGGGCCATGCGGCGCGGCGCCCGAGCGCCTACGAGCTTCAGGAGCTCGGGCGGCGGTTCCCCCCCCATCACCTGCACGAGACCTGGGTGGACTATCTGTACTGGGACATCGAACTGGACGCCTGAGCGCTCAGGCGTCGCCGCCAGCCCGGCGGAACGCCGCCTGGGCTTTGGCCAGGGCGGCTTCGAGGTCGCGACGCTGGCGGGACTGCCGTCGCTCCATCTCGGCGGCTTCGTCGTCAAGGGCCCGACGGCGCGCGTCCAGATCGGCCGCCTCGCGACGATGCTCGGCTTCGGCGGCGGAGAGGTCCTTCTCCGCCGCGGTCAGGGCGGAGCGGTCCGGCGGCGGGGGCGGAGCCGGCGCGGCCGTCTTGCCGGCCCGTTTGGGCTTGCCCGGACCGGCGGGAACCAGGCCCTCGGCCCGGATAGTGGCGGCTTCAGCGTACGGATCGGCGGACCCGGCCATGCGTCGAAGCACAACGCCGGGGTGATCGAGCGCGACCTGGGCGGCGGGGTCCTGAGTGACGGCCGCGCCGCCGTCCTTGAACAGGTCCTGGTGGACTCCCCAGGCCTCCAGGGCGGCCTTCTGGCTCGGCGCGGCCACCACGGTGTCGAAGAACCCCAGGCGGGCGGCGAAAACTTTCAGCCGGGCCGCCAAACGCGTCAGACCTTCTCGCTGACTTTGATCGCGGCGCGACAGAGGGCGGAGATGGCGGCGCTGAGCAGCGGGTAGCCCGGCGCCTCTCGGGCGCCCTCGGCGATCGCTTCGTCCCTGTGCGCCAGTTCTTCGTCGCGGAAGCGGGCCAGGTCGGCCGCGAGCGCCGGCTCGGCCGTCTCCAGTTCCTCGACTTGCCCGGCGTAGTGCTGCTCGATCACCGTCTCCACGGCCTCGGTGCAGGCGTGCGCGGCTCGCTCGCCCATCAACGCGGTGGCGGCCCCGAGCGCGAATGCGCCCGCGCGCCAGACGGGAGCGAGCAGGGTGGGGCGGACCTGGCGATCGGTCAGGAGCCGGTCGAAGGCGGCCAGGTGCTCCGCCTCGTGCGCCTGCATTTCGGCGAGGCGGCCCGCGATCGGGGCTCGTCCGCGCGCCCTCTCGAGCACCGCGAGCTGGCCACGGTAGATGTGCACGGCGCCCAGTTCGCCGGCGTGGTCGACCCGCAGGATCTCTCGCAGCCGGCGCGCGCGGACGCCGTCTCCCGGACGGGCGGCGCGCAGGTCACGCATGAGCGAACCGGAGCCGCCGAGAGCCGCGCGCGGCGAGAACGCTCAGGCCCGCCATCGCCAGCGAAGCCAGGCTGTTCCAGCCCGCCATCGACAGGCCGGCGAAGACCCAGGCGGCCTCGTCGCAGGCCGGCGCGCGAACGGGTTTCTCGCCCGACAAGGTGGCGGCCAGGCTGGCGCCGCTGACCGGTCCGCCCGCGCCCGAGCAGCCGCTAGGCCCAGGCCACCACTTCCATTCGACGCCGGCGTGATAGGCGGCGAGCCCTGCGCTGAACAGGAAGGCGGCGGCCAGCAGCCCCGCGGCCAGGCGGCCGCCCCGGAGCTTCGGCCGCAGCGTCGCGAGCACGGCCCAGACCAGCACCCCGGCGAGGACGACCCAATAGACCTCGCGCTGACGCAGGCACAGGGTGCAGGGCTGATACCCGCCCAACCGCTCGAAGGCGTGAGCCGCGGCCAGCATCCCTGCCGCGTACAGGCCTGCGATCCAGGGCCAGCGGCTCGGAGCGAGCAGGGCGGACGGGCTCATCCGAACAGTCCCTGAAGCCAGCCGAACATCTTGTCCCAGAGCGCGAGGGCCGGTTCGAAGCCGAACACGAAGGCGGCGACGGGCAAGCCGATGAGGAAGCTGACCCAGCCCGCCGCGATCGCCGTGCCGGCCAGCACGAACAGCCCGTCCCGCTGCAGGAGGCCCACCGCCAGCAAGGCGAGAGCCACAGAAGGCACCGTGTTGGTCATCGGCAGGACGATGGTGAGGGTGGCCAGGATCATCCAGAAGCCGGCGAACCGCTCGGCGAAGTTCGTGGCGGCGAACGCCTGCAGCCGCGGCCGTGACAGACGCTCCATCCAGCGCATGCGCTTGTCGGCGAAGTCGCCCATGCGGTCGAGCCAGCTCTTGCCGATCCGACGGCGGAGCACCGCGTCGGGGAGCCAGGGCTCCTTGCGGCCGAGCACGAGTTGCCCGGCGAGGATCAGGATCGGCACGCCGATGATCTGCGGCACGCCGTAGAGGGCCGGCACCAGGCAGGGGATCGCCAGGATCAGAATGAGCAGGCCATACGCGCGCTCATCGAGGCGGTCCCGGATCTCGCCCAGCGACAATCCTGTCGGGCCGGCCGAGGACACCAGATCGACCACCAGCTGAACGAAACCCTGGCCGGGCTGGTCGGTGTACCGGTCGGGATGACTCATAGCGCGCATGTAGAGAGGCGCGTCGCCGCCGTCGAGCCGCTCTCCCGGAGAAGGGGGTGGACGCCCTCCCACGCCCTGTGCGAGTGAGCGCCCGGATGCGGGCGTGGTGGAATTGGTAGACGCGCCGGACTCAAAATCCGGTTCCGAGAGGAGTGTCGGTTCGAGCCCGACCGCCCGCACCAGCTCAGACGCGATAGGCGGCCGCGACCGCCTCCAGCTCATCCACCGCTTCGACCTGACCTGCGGCCGCCTCGATAGCCGCCCCGAGCTGGGCTGCGGCCGCCCGGAAGGCGGGCTCTTCCAGCAGGCGGCGGACGGCTGAGCGAATGGCGGCGGGGTCCGACTCCGGCGCGAGCGTCAGTCCCGCGCCCCGGGCCTCGATCCGCGCCGCGTTGTCGGGCTGGTCTCGGCCCATCGGCAGGCACAGCAGAGGCACGCCGTGACGGAGCGGGCGAAGCACCGTGCCATGGCCCCCGTGGGTGATCACGGCGGCGGCCTGCGGAACGAGCTGGTCATGGTCCGCGCTCTTGACCACCAGCACGGTCTCCGGCGCGGGGAAGTCGGCGGGCTCCAGCACGGGGCCGAGGGTGACCACGCCGCGGCAGGACAGCCCCTCCAGGGCCGCGATGCAGTTGCGGATGGTCCTACCCTGGTCCTGGAACAGCGTGCTGAAGGAGACCACCACGAACGGGCGCGGGTCGTCGGCCGGCCATGGGCTGCTCCAGGGCGCGCTCCAAGCAGGTGCGACCACCTTGGGTCCGACATAACGAAAGGGCTCGGGCAGGGGCTCGGGCGCGAAGTCGAAGGCGCGGGCGGTGGAGAGCAGGATGCGCTCGGCCCGGTGCGGTTGGTCGAGCAGGCTGGCCAGCGGCGGCAGCTCGAAGCCCGAGCGCACGGCGTTGTAGCGGTCCAGGTGATGGTCGTAGAGCTGGCGCGTGACCGTGGCGATCATGGCGTCACGCATCTGGTCCTCGGCCGTTTCGGAGGGCGGCAGCCCCGCGCCGAAGGGCGGCTGGCCGGGGAGGGTGGGGAAGCACCAGATGTTCGCCGTCAGGATCGCGAACGGCAGCCCGAGCCGCTCGGCTGCGAGCATGACCCCGAACAGCAGCTCCTGGCTTACGATGACGTCGGGCCGGAACTCGGCGGCGAGCGCCTGGACGTCGAGCGCGTAGTCGACGGCCGGGCCGATCAGCAGGCGATCGCAGATCTGGCTGATGGCGTCAGCCGGGGTCTCGGCCTCCCAGTCCCGCAGGGGGTCGCCGGCCGGATCCTTGTCATGGCGGTTGGGCGCGGTCCGCCAACTCTGGAAGGGCAGGCCGAGGGCCTGGGCGTCGCGCGCATTGCACGCGTCGCTGACCACGAGGACCGCATGTCCACGGGCCTGGGCGTCTCGGGCGGTCAGAAGCATGGGCGCGACGTGCCCGCCGCCCTCGTAGGTGCAGAACAGGATGCGGAGCAGTGCGGCCATGGCCGCCGTGAAGCACGCGCTCGAGCCCGCGCCAAGGCTGCAACAGACGGGCAACAAGGCCGCTTATTCACCGATCAGCGGAGATCCATGCGCATGACCCCTCAGACGGACGCCTTGTCAGCCCTGCAGCGAAGGGTGGACGCGCATGAGATCCTCCTGAGGACGCTGCTGACGCACCTCGCGATGTCGGACCCGGATGGCTTCCGTGCGATCGTCGCGGGGTTCGCGCGTTCGCGCTCCTTGCACGGCGATGCGGCGGGGCAGGCGGCCGCGGAGGAACTCGCCGACATCGTCGAGGACGTCGCTCGCAGCCTCAATCGGTACTAGGGGAAGGGCTGACGAACTGGCGCGAGTGACGGGGCTCGAACCCGCGACCTCCGGCGTGACAGGCCGGCACTCTAACCAACTGAGCTACACCCGCACAGTCCGTCCGCGGCGGGGCTGAAAGGCCGTCCGGCGCGAGGCGGGTGGAATAGGGCGGAGGTCCCGGCGCGTCAAGCGCCCGCACGGCCTGCGGCAAGGCGCCGGCCGGCCGCGTCAACCCCGTTCACGTTCAGCGGAACAGCGCTCCTATCCCGTCCGTCATCGTTGCCGTTCGGGGCGCGTCGGGTCTACAAGGCGCCCCGAATCCGGCGCGCCTACCCGTGCGCCGCGCAAAGGCCTGCGATGAACGCATTCCTCCTTGAGTACCTGCCGATCGTGATCTTTCTCGGGATCGCGACGGCCCTGGGCGTCGCCTTCGTGGTCGCCGCCGTCGTGATCGCGCCCAAGTCGCCCGATCCGGAGAAGCTGTCCGCCTACGAATGCGGCTTCAACGCCTTCGACGATGCGCGGATGAAGTTCGACGTCCGGTTCTACCTGGTGTCCATCCTCTTCATCATCTTCGACCTGGAGGTCGCGTTCCTGTTCCCCTGGGCGGTGTCGCTGATGGATCTGCCGGAGGCGGCCCAGCAGTTCGCCTTCTGGTCCATGATGGTGTTCCTGGGCGTGCTCACCGTGGGCTTCATCTACGAGTGGAAGAAGGGCGCCCTGGAATGGGAGTGATCACCCCGCCAAGGCCCGGAGAGCTGATCGTGCCGGCGGGCGCCGCCGGGCGGTCGTCGGTGGAGGGCTACGATCCCAAGACGCACGACCGCTTCTTCGAGGCGGTCGACAACGAGCTTCAGGACAAGGGCTTCATCACCGCGGCCGCCGACGACCTGATCACCTGGGCCCGCACGGGCTCGCTGATGTGGATGACGTTCGGCCTGGCCTGCTGCGCCGTGGAGATGATGCAGGCGTCCATGCCGCGCTACGACCTGGAGCGGTTCGGATTCGCGCCGCGCGCGTCGCCGCGGCAGTCGGACGTGATGATCGTCGCGGGCACGCTCTGCAACAAGATGGCTCCGGCTCTGCGCAAGGTCTACGACCAGATGCCCGAGCCCCGTTACGTGATCAGCATGGGGTCCTGCGCCAACGGCGGGGGGTACTACTACTTCAGCTACAGCGTGGTGCGCGGGTGCGACCGGATCGTGCCGGTGGACGTATACGTGCCGGGGTGCCCGCCGACGGCGGAAGCGCTGCTCTATGGCGTGCTGCAGCTGCAGAAGAAGATCCGGCGCTCGGGGAACATCGAGCGGTGACGGACCTGGCGACCCTCACGCCGGCGGCGCTGTCGGACGCTTCGCTGCGCATCGACGACGGCTTGATCGAGCGGCTGCCCGCGGAGGCCGGCGCGCATTTCCGGGCGGAGCAGGGCGACCGGCCCTGGCTCGGCCGCACGATCCTGGTTCGGCGGGAAGCGATCGTCGAGGTGTTGGCGTTCCTGCGGGACGACCCAGCCTGTCGCTTCACGCAGCTGGTGCTGCTCTCAGGGGTGCACTACCCGAACCGGCGCGAGCCGTTCGAGGTGGTCTACCACCTGCTCAGCCTCGTCCATAACAAGCGCATCCGCCTGGCGATCTCGACCGACGAAGACACGCCGGCGCCCTCCGTCACGCCCGTGTTCCCGAACGCCAACTGGTACGAGCGGGAGGCCTTCGACATGTTCGGGATCTTCTTCTCCGACCACCCGGACTTGCGGCGCATCCTGACCGACTACGGCTTCCACGGTCATCCGATGCGCAAGGACTTCCCGATGTCGGGCTACAGCGAGGTCCGCTACGACGACGAGCTCAAGCGCGTCGTCTACGAGCCGGTGAAGCTGCAGGAATTCCGCAACTGGGACTTTCTCTCGCCCTGGGAAGGCCAAGACAAGCGCTACCAGTTGCCGGGCGATGAGAAGACCGATCCCAAGATCGGCGGCAAGGTCCCATGAGCGACACGGTCACGACCTACAACCCCGGCCACAGCCAGGGGACCGCGGGCTCCCACTCCACCAACGTGGAGGTGGTCGATCCTCAAGGGCTGAGCATCGCCGGCGCCCCCGAGGGCGAGGAGAAGATCCGCAAGTTCAACATCAACTTCGGCCCGCAACACCCTGCGGCGCACGGGGTTTTGCGGCTGGTGCTGGAGCTCGACGGGGAGGTCGTCGAGCGGGTGGACCCGCACATCGGCCTGCTGCATCGCGGCACCGAGAAGCTGATGGAGTGGCGGCCCTACGCCCAGACCATCCCCTACTTCGACCGGCTCGACTACGTGGCGCCGATGAGCCAGGAGCACGCCTACGTGCTCGCCATCGAGCGCATGATCGGCGTGGACGTCCCCTATCGCGGTCAGCTGATCCGGGTGCTGTACCACGAGATCAGCCGCATCCTGAACCATCTGCTGAACGTCACGACCCAGGCGATGGACGTGGGCGCGCTCACGCCGCCGCTCTGGGGATTCGAAGAGCGCGAGAAGCTGATGGTGTTCTATGAGCGGGCATCGGGCGCTCGGCTCCACGCCAACTACTTCCGCCCGGGCGGCGTGCGCCAGGACCTGCCGCCTCAGCTGATCGACGACATCGAGCGCTGGTGCGACGACTTCCCTCGCGTGATGAAGGACATCGAGGGCCTGGTCACCGAGAACCGCATCTTCAAGCAGCGCAACGTCGACATCGGCGTGGTCAGCAAGGAAGACGCGCTGGCCTGGGGGTTCTCGGGTGTGATGCTGCGCGGGTCGGGCGTGCCGTGGGACCTGCGGAAGGCGCAGCCGTACGACTGCTACGCGGACCTCGAGTTCGACATCGTCATCGGCAAGAACGGCGATTGCTGGGACCGGTATCTCTGCCGTATGGAGGAGATGACCCAGTCCGTCAGGATCATGCGCCAGTGCATTGACCTGTTGCGGAAAACGCCGGGGCCGGTTCTAACGGAGGACGGCAAGGTGGCTCCGCCGCGCCGGGGCGAGATGAAGCGCTCGATGGAGGCGCTGATCCACCACTTCAAGCTCTACACCGAGGGCTTCCACGTGCCCCCGGGGGAGATCTATGCCGCCGTCGAGGCGCCCAAGGGCGAGTTCGGGGTCTACTTGGTGGCCGACGGCACCAACAAGCCCTACCGCTGCCACATCCGCGGGCCGGGTTTCCCCCACCTGCAGGCGATGGACGCGATGAACCGCGGTCACATGCTGGCGGACGTGAGCGCGATCCTGGGGAGCCTGGACATCGTGTTCGGGGAGATCGACCGGTGATCGAGCAGCGTCTGTCGCTCATCACCTTGGGCGTCGAGGACCTCGGGCGGGCGCGCGCCTTCTACGAGGGCGCGCTCGGCTGGCGCCGAACCGGCGAGGACGAGAGCATCGCCTTCTACAATGTAGGCGGGATGATCGTGGCCTTGTTTCCTCATGGGGAGTTGGCCGAAGACATCGGTGTGCGCGGGACGGCGCCGCAAGGCGGCTACCACGGCTTCACCTTGGCGCTGAACCTGGGCAGCCGCGAACAGGTCGACGGCGTGTTCGCCGATCTGGAAGAGAAGGGCGTGACCATCCTGAAGCGGCCCCATGCGGCTGTCTGGGGCGGTTACTCGGGCTATTTCGCCGACGCCGACGGTCATGCCTGGGAGGTGGCTCACAACCCCTTCTGGAACTTGGACGCCGACGGGCGTCCCGTCGCGCCCGGCGGCCGTTCGGAGCGTCACTGATGTCGGTTCGTCGTCTCGCGAAAGAGCAGCCGGAGAGCTTCGCCTTCACGCCCGAGTACGAGGCCCAGGCGCAGTGGTGGATGGGCAAGTATCCTGAGGGCAAGCAGCGCTCCGCCGTCCTGCCGCTGCTCTGGCTGGCTCAGAAGCAGGAGGGGTGGGTCAGCGAGCCTGCGATCCGCGTTGTCGCCGAGCGGCTCGGGATGCCGCTGATCCGGGTGCTGGAGGTCGCGACCTTCTACACCATGTTCCACCTCGGGCCTGTCGGCCGGCATGTGATCCAGGTCTGCGGAACGACGCCTTGCGCGCTGCGCGGGGCGGGCGACCTGATGAAGGTCTGCCGCGACAAGATCGGCCCCAAGGACAAGCTGAGCGCGGACGGCAAGTTCACCTGGCAAGAGGTTGAATGCATGGGGGCCTGCGTGAACGCGCCCATGGCCGCCATCGACGACTACTACGTCGAGGACGTGACGGCGGAGGACATGGCGAGCGTCATCGACAAGCTCGCCCGGGGCGAGAGCGTCGAGTACGGGCCCATGAACGGCCGCAAGGTATCCGAGCCGCTCGGCGGCCCGCTGACCCTGACGGACGAGAGCGTCTATGATGGACGCTTGGCGCAACCGGTGACGCTGCCGAACAAGCCCGAACCTCAGCCGGAGCCGGCGGCATGACGCAGAACGGCCCCACCATCGATCCCAAGTTCATCATCCGCGCCGCCCTGATCGAGTCGGTGTGCGCTCTGGGCGGGGTCGGGGGCTGGCTCCTGACCGACAACCTTCAGTGGCTCATCGGTGGCGTCTTGCTGGGCGCAACCGTGTTCGGCTTCCTGGTGATCCCAGAGCTCCGGCGGGTTCAGAACGAGAGGAAGGGTCGGGGATGATCCGTCGCAAGCTGACCGAAGCGGTCGCCGAAGTGCTCCCGGACGCGCTCGAGCGGCGCCTGCCGGACGTGCTGCGCCCCCGCACCGAGCCGGACTGGCAGCGGGGACTGCTGCTCGCTGGGATCGCCTTCGGCGCTTGCCTGGCGGCGGCCGGCGCGCTGGCCTGGATGTCCCGCCAGACGGGACAGTCGATGGACAAGATCGCCTTCAACTACCCGTACGACGACGAGGAAAGCTGGTTCGTGTGATGGTGGGCGTCCTCGAAGACAAGGACCGGATCTTCCTCAATCTCTACGGGACGCGCGGCGCGGACCTTGAGAACGCGAAGAAGCGGGGCGCGTGGAACGCCACGCCCGACATGCTGGCGCTCGGCCGCGACTGGATCACGACGCAGGTCAAGAACAGCGGCCTGCGCGGCCGCGGCGGCGCGGGCTTCTCCACCGGGCTGAAGTGGACTTTCATGCCCAAGGAGGTGAAGCCGGGGCGGCCGCACTACCTGGTCGTCAACGCCGACGAGTCGGAGCCCGGGACCTGTAAGGACCGGGAGATCATGCGGTTCGACCCGCACCTGTTGATCGAAGGATGCCTGATCGCGTCCTTCTGCATGCAGGCGCACGCCTGCTACATCTACATTCGCGGCGAGTACGTTGCCGAGCGCGAGGCGCTCGAGCGGGCGATCAAGGAGGCCTACGGGGCCAAGCTGATCGGCGAGGGCAACGTCCACGGCTGGGACTTCGACTGCTACGTCCACCACGGCGGCGGGGCCTACATCTGCGGCGAAGAGACGGCGCTGCTGGAGAGCCTGGAGGGCAAGAAGGGCCAGCCGCGGCTCAAGCCTCCGTTCCCGGCGGGTGCAGGGCTCTACGGCTGCCCGACGACCGTGAACAACGTCGAGAGCATCGCCGTCGTCGGCACCATCGTGCGGCGCGGGGCCGACTGGTTCGCCGGCTTCGGCCGTCCGAACAACACCGGCACCAAGCTGATGTGCATCAGCGGCCACGTGGAGCGGCCCTGCAACGTCGAAGAGGCCATGAGCATCCCGCTCAAGCAGCTGCTCGAAGAGCACTGCGGCGGGGTACGCGGCGGCTGGGGCAATCTGAAGGCCGTCATTCCCGGCGGCTCGTCCGTGCCGCTGATCCCGGCCGAGCAGTGCGAAACCGCGCTGATGGACTTCGACAGCCTGCGCGATCTGAAATCGGGCCTGGGCACCGCCGCCGTGATCGTGATGGACCAGTCCACCGACCTGGTGCGCGCCATCACCCGGCTGGCGTACTTCTACAAGCACGAGAGCTGCGGCCAGTGCACGCCCTGCCGCGAAGGCACCGGCTGGATGTGGCGGGTGATGGAGCGCATGACCCGCGGCGAGGCCGAGATGCGCGAGATCGACCTGCTGCTGGACGTGGCCGGTCAGGTCGAGGGCCACACCATCTGCGCGCTTGGCGACGCCGCCGCGTGGCCGATCCAGGGCCTCTTTCGCCATTTCCGCCCCGAGGTGGAGGCGCGGATCAACAGCTATCGTTCAGGCAAGCCGCATGTGCAGGGCGCGACCCTGATCGCGGCGGAGTAGATTGATGGCACCACTTGTAGGCGTCATCGCCTTGTTGTCGACGATGGAGGCAGTCGGGCTGGCACCGCTGCCGACCGTCCCCCTCGCTCCCGGCGATATTGAAGATTCTTGCCCTGAGTGGGCGCTGACACCGGAGCTAGAGAGCGCGGACCACGTGTGCATCCGCTCGACCACCTCCATAGCACGCCAGGACTACTACACGGGAGCTCTGGCGCGAGCCGGCTGGACTGATCGTGGTGGATTGGCGAACGTCCTTGGCTTCGAACGCGATGGCCAGTGTCTCGCGCTGGTCGGCTTGCCCCTCGAAGAGCCAAGGGGACGCGCGGTGGGCATTGATCACAAGCTTTTCGGGCCACCGCCTCCCGAAGAGGGGGCCCTCTTCATGTTTTTGAGGTCGCCGAGATCGGCCGGCCGCTCATGCGAGCCGTGAGGTCACGCGATGCCTAAGGCCACCGTCAACGGCGTAGAGGTCGAGTTCGAGCCGGGCATGTCCGTCCTGCAGGTGGCGGAGCTGGCCGGGAACGAGATCCCGCGCTTCTGCTACCACGAGCGGCTGTCCATCGCCGGCAATTGCCGCATGTGCCTGGTCGAGGTGAAGCCCGGGCCGCCCAAGCCTCAGGCGTCCTGCGCGCTGCCGGCCGCCGACGGCCAGACCATCCTCACCAACTCGCCGATGGTGAAGAAGGCGCGGGAAGGGGTGATGGAGTTCCTGCTCATCAACCACCCGCTGGACTGCCCGATTTGCGACCAGGGCGGCGAGTGCGACCTGCAGGACCAGGCCATGGGCTATGGCCGCGACGACACCCGCTACGCTCTGAACAAGCGGGCCGTCGAAGAGAAGTACATGGGGCCGCTGATCAAGACCGTGATGACGCGGTGCATCCAGTGCACCCGCTGCGTCCGCTTCATCACCGAGTGGGGCGGCGTGTCGGAGATCGGCCTGACGGGCCGGGGCGAGGACGTGGAGATCACGACCTACCTGGAGCAGGCGGTCACCAGCGAGATCAGCGGCAACGTCATCGACCTCTGCCCGGTGGGCGCGCTGACGTCCAAACCCTGGGCCTACAACTACCGACCCTGGGAGCTGAAGAAGACCGAGTCGATCGACGTGATGGACGCCATGGGCGCGAACATTCGCGTGGACGCCCGCGGCAACGAGGTCATGCGGGTGCTGCCGCGGGTGCACGACGAGATCAACGAGGAGTGGATCAGCGACAAGACCCGCTTCGCCTGCGACGGGCTGATGCGCCAGCGGCTGGATCGGCCCTACGTGCGCCGGGACGGCAAGCTGCGCGAGGCGACCTGGGCCGAGGCGCTCGCCGTCGTGGCCGACCGCCTGAGGGCTGCGGCGCCCGAGCGGATCGGCGCCATCGCCGGCGACCTGCAGGACGCCGAATCGATGAAGGCCGCACTGGACCTTTTCCGCGCGCTGGGGGTGCAGAACCTGGACTGCCGCCAGGACGGGGCGAAGCTCGGCGGCGGCCCCCGCGAGGGCTGGCTGTTCAACACCACCTTCTCAGGGCTGGAGAGCTGCGATGCGTTGCTTCTGGTCGGGACCAACCTGCGCCGGGAAGCGCCTGTCCTGAACGCCCGCATCCGCAAGCGCTGGCTGAACGGCCCACTAAAGGTGGGCGTGATCGGCGAGGCGGCGGACCTGACCTACGACTACGAGCACCTGGGCGCTGGGCCGCGGTCGCTGGACAGCGTGGCGGCCGGGCGGTTCGCGTTCGGCGAAGCGATGGCGAAGGCCGAGCGGCCCGCGGTCATTCTGGGCATGGGCGCTTTGGCTCGTCCCGATGGCGCGGCGGTGCTGCACCTCGCGGCGCAGGCGGCCGATCGCGCGAGCGTCATCCGGGACAGCTGGAACGGGTTCAACGTCCTCCACACCGCCGCCGCGAGGGTCGGGGGGCTGGATCTCGGTTTCCTGCCCGGCGACGGCGGGCTGGACGTCGTCGGCATGTTGACGCCCGGCGCGCTGGACGTGCTGTTCCTGCTCGGCGCCGACGAGTGCGAGGTGCAGGGGGCCGACGGCGCCTTCGTCGTTTACATGGGCACGCACGGCGACGCGGGCGCGCATCGGGCGGACGTGATCCTGCCGGCCGCCGCCTACACCGAGAAGTCCGGCATCTACGTCTCGACCGAGGGGCGGGTGCAGATCGCCAACCGGGCCGTGTTCCCCAAGGGCGACGCCCGCGAGGACTGGGCCATCCTGCGGGCGCTGTCGGACCGGGTCGGGGCGCGGCTGCCCTATGACACGCTGGCCGACCTGCGCCGGCGGCTCTTCGCCGAGCACCCGACGTTTGGGCGCGTTGACTACGTGGCCGCCGGCGCGGCGCTGGATCTGTCCAAGCTCGGGGCTGCGGGGGAGACCGACGAAGCGCCGTTCGCCTCCCCGGTCAGGGACTTCTTCCAGACCAACCCGATCGCGCGCTCCAGCCCCACCATGGCGGAGTGTTCGGCCCTGGCGGCGCGCTCGCCTCAGTTGATGGCGGCGGAGTAGGCGGCCGTGGACACCGTGCAACCCGCATCCTTCTGGTCCACCGGCGGTGGCTGGACGATCATCACCATCGCCCAGATCCTGGCGGTGACGGTCGGCGTGCTGATCAGCCTGGCCTTCCTGCTCTACGCCGACCGCAAGATCTGGGCGTCGGTCCAACTGCGGAAGGGACCCAACGTCGTCGGACCCTTCGGCCTGCTGCAGTCCTTCGCCGACTTCTTCAAGTTCGTGCTGAAGGAGCCGATCATCCCGGCCGGTGCGGACAAGGTCGTGTTCCTGCTGGCGCCGCTGGTCAGCTTCATCCTGGCGTTCGGAGCCTGGGCGGTGATCCCGTTCGCGCCGGGCTGGGTGGTGTCCGACATCAACGTCGGCATCCTGTACCTGTTCGCGATCAGCAGCCTGGGCGTCTACGGCATCATCATGGGCGGCTGGGCGTCCAATTCGAAGTACCCGTTCCTGGGTTCGCTCCGGTCGGCGGCGCAGATGGTGTCCTACGAGGTCTCGATCGGCTTCGTGATCATCACGGTTATCCTGCTGGCCGGGTCCATGAACCTGACCGAGATCGTGGACCGTCAGGCGGGGGGCTTCTGGAACTGGAACTTCCTGGGCGGCGGCCTGCGGAACCTGCCGCTGCTGCTCGTGATGCTGCCCATGAGCGTTGTGTTCTTCATCTCCTTCCTGGCGGAGACCAACCGTCCGCCGTTCGACCTGCCCGAGGCGGAGTCGGAGCTCGTGGCCGGCTATCAGGTGGAGTACTCCTCCACGCCCTACCTGCTCTTCATGATCGGCGAGTACAGCAACATCGTCCTGATGTGCGCGCTGATCACGGTGCTGTTCTTCGGCGGCTGGCACGCGCCGTACCCGACCGAGTGGCTCGGCGACGGGATCATCGCGCACCTGCACGCCTTCCTCTGGTTCTGCATCAAGGTCGTGTTCTGGTTCTTCATGGTCGCGGTGGCGAAGGCGATCGTGCCCCGATACCGCTACGACCAGCTGATGCGGCTGGGCTGGAAGGTGTTTCTGCCGACTTCGCTGGTCGCGGTGGTGGTCGTCGCGGCCTGGCGCGTGTTCATGCCCGGTCAGGTCTGACCGGGCCTCATAGGTAGCCCAATGGCTCTTCGTATCGGACAGGCGCTCAAGGGCGCGGCGTTGCTGGACTTCTGGGGGGCGTTCGGTCTCGCCCTGAAGTACATGGCCAAGCCAAAGGCGACGGTGAACTACCCCTTCGAGCGCAACCCCATGTCGCCGCGCTTCCGGGGCGAGCATGCGTTGCGCCGCTACCCGAACGGGGAGGAGCGCTGCATCGCTTGCAAGCTCTGCGAGGCCGTGTGCCCGGCGCAGGCGATCACCATCGAGGCGGAGCCCCGCGAGGACGGCAGCCGCCGGACCACCCGCTACGACATCGATATGGTGAAGTGCATCTACTGCGGCCTCTGCCAGGAGGCCTGCCCCGTCGACGCCATCGTGGAGGGCCCGAACCTGGAGTTCGCCACCGAGACGCGCGAGGAGCTCTATTACGACAAGGAGCGCTTGCTCGCGAACGGCGACCGCTGGGAAGCCTTGATCGCCAAGAACATCGAACTGGACGCGCCCTACCGGTAAGCGCGCCGGACCCGCTCATTCCATGCGGCGCGCGCTGGCAGCGCGCCGTTCAACCCGCTAGAAGCCGCGCGACAAGAGTCGCTCTCCCGCTCCGGACCCACGCGTTTGATCCTGCAAGCGATCGCCTTCTACATCCTGGCCGCGACGACGGTCGGCGCGGGGTTCCTGGTGATCTCCGCCCGCAACCCCGTGCACAGCGTCCTCTTCCTGATCACCAGCTTCTTCAGCGCCGCGGGCCTCTTCGTGCTGCTCGGCGCCGAATTCCTCGCCATGCTGCTGGTGGTCGTCTACGTCGGCGCGGTCGCGGTGCTGTTCCTGTTCGTCGTGATGATGCTGGACGTGGACTTCGCCAGCTTCCGCGAGGGCTTCGCCAAGTACCTGCCCATCGGCGGCGTGGTGGCCCTGGTGCTGCTGATCGAGATGGTGCTGGTGACCACGGCGGTGGCCACGGGCGGCGCGGCCGAGGGCATGCCGACGCCGGCGCCGGGCCTGGACGCGACCAACGCCGAGACCATCGGGCGGGTGCTCTACACGGACTACGTCTACCTGTTCCAGGCGGCCGGGCTGGTGCTGCTGGTGGCCATGATCGGCGCGATCGTGCTGACGCTCCGCCACCGCGAGGGGGTCCGCAAGCAGAACGTCGGCGAGCAGGTGAACCGGCTGCGGCGCGAGTCCGTGGCGGTCGTCCAGGTCAAGACAGGCGAGGGGATTCCCGCGGAATGATCGGCCTGTCCCACTACCTGACCGTCGCGGCCATGCTGTTCACCATCGGGGTGTTCGGCATCTTCGTGAACCGGCGCAACATCATCATCCTGCTGATGTCCATCGAGCTGATCCTGCTCGCCGTGAACATCAACCTGGTCGCCTTCTCCCGCTGGCTGAACAACGTGGAGGGGCAGATCTTCGCCATGTTCGTGCTGACGGTCGCGGCGGCGGAAGCGGCGATCGGTCTGGCCATCCTGGTCACCTTCTTCCGAAACCGCGGCGACATCTCCGTGGACGAAGCCAGCCAGATGAAGGGCTGACCCCGAGTGCCGACCGAAGCTCTTCTTGTCGTCATCTGCGTGTTCGCGCCGCTGCTGGGCGCGATCGTCGCCGGCCTGTTCGGCCGCGTGATCGGCGACCGCGCGGCCCAGGCGGTCACGACCGGCCTGCTGCTGCTGTCGGCCGGGCTGGCCTGGACCACTTTCCTGGCCTGGCACGGGGGAGCGCTCGAGCCCTTCACCCACACGCTGGCGCCTTTCATCAATGTGGGCGACTTCCAGTCCGCCTGGTCGGTGCGCGTGGACGGCCTGTCAGTCGTCATGCTGATCGTGGTGACCACGGTCTCGGCGCTCGTGCACGTCTACAGCTGGGGCTACATGGCCGAGGACCCCGGCAAGGCGCGGTTCTTCAGCTACCTGTCGCTGTTCACCTTCGCCATGCTGATGCTGGTCACCGCGGCCGACTTCATGCAGCTCTTCTTCGGCTGGGAAGGCGTGGGCCTCGCCAGCTACCTGCTGATCGGCTTCTGGTTCCACAAGGAGACCGCCAACGCCGCCTCCATCAAGGCGTTCGTGGTCAACCGGGTCGGCGACTTCGGCTTCGCGCTCGGCATCATGACCGTGTTCTGGGCCTTCGGCTCCATCGAGTTCGCCGACGTGTTCCCGCAGGTGGCGGCGGCGGCCGGGCGCTCCTGGGAGTTCGCGGGGGTCAGCTGGGACCTGCTCGAGATCGCCTGCGTGCTGCTGTTCATCGGCGCCATGGGCAAGTCGGCGCAGTTCTTCCTGCACACCTGGCTACCGGACGCCATGGAAGGCCCCACGCCGGTGTCGGCCCTGATCCACGCCGCGACCATGGTCACGGCCGGGGTCTACATGGTCTGTCTGCTGAGCCCGATGTTCGAGCTGGCCCCGGTGGCCCGCAACGTCGTGACGGTGATCGGCGCGGTGACGGCCTTGTTCGCCGCCACGGTCGGCCTGGCGCAGAACGACATCAAGCGGGTGATCGCCTATTCGACCTGCTCGCAGCTCGGCTACATGTTCTTTGCGGCGGGGGTGGGCGCCTACCAGGCGGCCATGTTCCACCTGTTCACTCACGCCTTCTTCAAGGCCCTGCTGTTCCTGGGCGCCGGCTCGGTGATCCACGGCATGCACCACGAGCAGGACATGCGCCGCATGGGCGCTTTGGCGAAGGCGCTGCCGATCACCTACGCCATGATGACCATCGGCACGATCGCCATTACCGGCATCGGCATCCCGGGCGTGTTCGGCTTCGCCGGGTTCTACTCGAAGGACACGATCATCGAGAGCGCCTATGCGGCGGGCGGCGAGAACGGGATCGCCATGTTCGCCTTCGTCATCGGCGTGCTCGTGGCGGGGCTGACCAGCTACTACAGCTGGCGGCTGGCGTTCTTCACCTTCAACGGCCGTGCGCGCTGGACCGACGCCCACGACGCGCACCACGCCGACGATCACGAGGGGCCCAAGGCGGCCCTGGCCCACGGCGGCGGGATTCCGCCGGCCGACGCCCACGCGCCGGCTCAGGCGGAGAGCCACTCCGAGCCCGACGTCGGGCATCACGACGATCACGGGCATGGGCACGGGCACGACCACAAGCCGCATGAGAGCCCGTGGATCATGCTGGCGCCGCTGCTCGTGCTGGCCGTCGGCGCGGTCGCGGCCGGGTTCGTGTTCCACGAGTCCTTCGTGGGTCATCACGAGGCGGAGTTCTGGCGGGGCGCGATCGTCGGTGGCCACGAGCTGCTGGAGCACGCCCACCATGTGCCGACCTGGGTGAAGTGGTCGCCGCTGGTGGCCAGCCTGCTCGGTCTGGCGGTGGCGGCTTACGTCTATCTGCTGAGGCAGGGACTGGGCGCTCGCCTCGCGGCGAACGGAGGGCTGCTCTACAGCTTCTTCTACAACAAGTGGTGGTTCGACGAGTTGTACCAGGCCGTGTTCATCCGCCCGGCGGCGTGGATCGGCGAGGTGTTCTGGAAGGGCGGCGACCGCACGGTCATCGACGGTCTGGGCCCCAACGGCGTGGCCGCCGTGTCGGCCGCCTTCGGCCGGCGGGTCGGTCAGGCTCAGACGGGGTACATGTACCACTACGCCTTCGTCATGCTGCTCGGCGTCGCGGGCCTGCTCACCTTCGCGCTCGTGGCCTGGAACGCCTAGATGCCGATCCTCAGCCTCATCACCTACACGCCGTTGGTCGGGGTTCTGGCCATCCTGGTGCTGCGCGGGATGGCCCGGAGCGAGGACTCCAAGGCCGTGGCCCGGAACGCCAAGTGGATCGCCCTCTGGACCTCGCTGGCCGTGCTGGCCCTGAGCATCCTGCTGGTGCTGCGCTTCGATCAGACCGATCCGGGCCTCCAGTTCGTCGAGGAGTTCGCCTGGTTCGGGACGGTCTCGTACCGAATGGGCGTGGACGGGATCAGCATCCTGTTCGTCGTCCTGACCGCCCTGCTGCTGCCCATCTGCGTGGCGGCGAGCTGGGAGGTGGAGGAGCGGATCACCGACTACATGATCGCCTTCCTCGTGCTCGAGACGCTGGTGATCGGCGTCTTCTGCGCGCTGGACCTCTACCTGTTCTACCTGTTCTTCGAGGGCGGGCTGATCCCGATGTTCCTGATCATCGGGGTCTGGGGCGGCAAGAACCGGGTCTACGCGGCCTACAAGTTCTTCCTCTACACCCTGCTCGGCTCGGTGCTGATGCTGGCGGCGATGCTGTACATGACCGCGACCACCGGAACGTCCAGCATCCCGGAGCTGATGCGGACCGAGTTCGCGCCGGCCGTCCAGACCTGGCTGTGGCTGGCCTTCTTCGCCTCCTTCGCGGTGAAGATGCCCATGTGGCCCGTGCACACCTGGCTGCCCGACGCCCACGTGGAGGCGCCCACGGCCGGCTCGGTGATCCTGGCGGGCATTCTGCTGAAGCTCGGCGGCTACGGCTTCCTGCGGTTCAGCCTGCCGATGTTCCCGGACGCCAGCGTGCTGTTCACCCCGCTGGTGATGACGCTGTCCACCATGGCGATCGTCTACACCTCGCTCGTCGCCTGGCGGCAGACCGACATCAAGAAGCTGATCGCCTACTCATCGGTGGCCCACATGGGCTTCGTCACCATGGGCATCTTCTCCGGGAACGATCAGGGCGTGCAGGGGGCCGTGTTCCAAATGCTCAGCCACGGGCTGATCTCCGGCGCGCTCTTCCTGTGCGTGGGCGTCGTCTACGACCGGATGCACACGCGGGAGATCGCCTTCTACGGCGGCCTGGCCGAGCGCATGCCGGCTTACGCGGCGGTGTTCCTGCTGTTCACCATGGGCAACGTGGGCCTGCCGGGCACGAGCGGGTTCGTCGGCGAGATCCTGACCATGACGGGCGCTTACCAGGTGTCCACGTGGACGGCGATCGTGGCGGCCACAGGGGTGATCCTCTCGGCCGTCTACGCGCTGAACCTGTACCGCCGCGTGATCTTCGGGCGGATGACGAACCCGGCGTTGGCCGGGATCAGCGACCTGTCCGTGCGCGAGGTGCTGGTGCTGTCACCCCTGGTCTTCGGCACCTTGGCGCTGGGCGTGCACCCGGCCGCCATCTTCGACATCACGGCCGCTTCGGTCGAGCAGCTGACGGCCGGCTTCCAGGCCGCCGTCGGCCGGTAGGGTCTGACCATGTCCTTCGGCGGAGAGCTCTCGCTCGCCATCCCTGAGCTGATCCTGTCGGCCGGCGTCCTGCTGCTGGTGGTCGTGGGCGCGCTTCAGGGCGACAAGTCGACCCGGCTGGTGTCGCTCGGCGCCGTCGTCGCCCTCGCGGCGGCGGCGGTGGCCGCGGCGTGGAGCCCCACCGGGCGGGTCTTCGCAGGCGGGTACGTCTCGGACGCCGCGGCGTCCTACGCCAAGGTCTTCATCTACGGCCTGAGCGCCGTGGCCGTGCCGCTGGGCGAACGCTGGCTGGCCCGCATGGGCAATCACCGCTTCGAGTTCCCGCTGCTGGTCATCCTGGCCGCGCTCGGCATGGGCATGACCGCCTCATGCGGCGACCTGATCAGCCTGTTCATCGGCGTGGAGCTGCAATCGCTGTCGCTCTACGTGCTCACGACCTTCCAGCGCGACGACGTGAAGGGCTCCGAAGCAGGCTTGAAGTACTTCGTTCTGGGCGCGCTCTCGTCGGGGCTGATGCTGTACGGCTCGAGCTTGATCTACGGCTTCGCCGGCTCGGTGCGCTTCGACCAGATCGCGATCGCCGTGGCGGCCATGCCCGATGGCGAGGACGTGGGCGTCATCTTCGGCCTGGTGTTCCTGATCTGCGGGCTGGCGTTCAAGGTCTCGGCCGCGCCGTTCCACATGTGGACGCCCGACGTCTACGAAGGCGCGCCGACCCCGGTGGTCATCCTGCTGGCCGGCGCCTCAAAGATCGCGGCGCTGGTGTTCTTCGCCCGAGCCCTGGCGGACGGCTTCCCCGGCGCGGTGGAGGACTGGCGCCAGGTTCTGGTGGTGATCTCCATCATCTCCATGGCGCTCGGCGCCTACGCCGGCCTGGTCCAGAAGAACTTGAAGCGCCTGCTCGCCTACTCGTCCATCGCCAACATGGGCTACGCTCTGCTGGGTCTGGCGGCCGGCACCGACCAGGGCCTGCAGGCCATGTTCGTGTTCATGGTCCTGTACGCCATCGACAGCACAGGCTTCTTCGCCTGCCTGATGGCCCTGAACCGGGCGGGCAAGCCCATCGAACGGCTGGGGGACTTCGCCGGGTTGTCCAAGTCCTCGCCCGGACTGGCGATGGCCCTGACCATCCTGGCGTTCTCGACGGCGGGCGTTCCTCCGATGAGCGGCTTCTGGGCCAAGTTCTTCGTGTTCGGCGCGGCCATCGACGCCGGCCTATGGCCGGTGGCGGTGTTCGGGCTGCTGACCAGCGTGGTGGCCGCCTACTACTACCTGCGCCTGGTCAAGCTGATGTGGTTCGACCCGTCGCCCGCGCCGGTGGATGTCGCCCCGGCTGAGGCTCGCGCCGTGGCGCTCGCCGCGGGCGCGTTCGCCTTCCCGTTGGTGCTGCCAGCGCTGGCGGTGCTCAGCCCTTACGCCCTGGCCGCCGCCCGAGCCTTCCGCATTGGCTAGGGCCGGCGGCGTCGAGATCGTCCGTTACGACGAGATCGACTCCACCAACGCCGAAGCCCGCCGTCGCGCGGAGGCCGGCGAGACCGGCCCGCTCTGGATCACCGCTCGCCGCCAGACGGCCGGCCGGGGCCGGCGCGGCCGCTCATGGGAGACGCCCGAGGGCAATCTCGCCGCCACCCTGCTGACGATCACCGACAAGCCGCCGGCGGAAGCGGCTCAGCTGTCCTTCATCGCCGCCCTGGCGGTGGCGGACTTGGCGGCGGCCTTCGTGCCGCCCAGCCTCGTCCGCCTGAAATGGCCCAACGATCCGCTCGTGGACGGCCGCAAGGTGTCGGGCGTGCTGATCGAGTCGGGCGCGCGGCCGGACGGGCGCCTGTGGCTGGCCTGCGGGATCGGCGTGAACCTGGCCCATCCGCCGGTCGCCCCGGAGCGCCCCGCCACGGCGCTGGCCGAGCACCTGGCGGACGGCGTGAGCGGGCCGCCGAGCCCAGAAGCGGCGTTGGATCAGCTCGCCGAAAGCTTCGAGCGCTGGCGGCGCGCCTGGACCCGGGACGGCTTCGAGCCGATCCGGGTCGCCTGGACCGAGCGGGCGATCGGTCTCGGTTCGCCCTGCGAGGTGCGGCTCGGCTCCGAGACCCTGCACGGGGTCGCCGAGGCCCTTGAGGCGGACGGAGGCCTGCGCTTGCGGCTGCGTGACGGCGAGGTTCGCCGGATCACGGCGGGGGACGTGTTCTTCTCGTGACATTCTTGTCCAAGAGTGACGAGAGTGGGGGCGAGCGGGGGAGGGACTAGCGCGCATGCTGCTGGCGATCGAGCAGGGCAACACCAACACCATGTTCGCCGTCCACGACGGCGATGACTGGACGGCGCAATGGCGCACGGCGACCGAGTCCAGCCGGACGGCGGACGAGTACGCCGTCTGGCTGCACCAGCTGCTGTCGATGCGGAACTGGCGGCTGGAGGATCTGCGCAGCTGCATCATCTCCAGCGTGGTGCCGCAGTCGATCTTTAACCTGCGAAACCTCGCCCGGCGCTACCTGCACGTGGAACCGCTCATCGTCGGCGAGAATGCGGCGCTCGGCATCGAGGTGCGCATCGACAAGCCGTCCGAAGCGGGCGCGGACCGTCTGGTGAACGCGCTCGGGGGTTATCTCGCTTACGGCGGACCGCTGATCATCATCGACAGCGGCACGGCGACCACCTTCGACGTGGTGGCCGAGGATGGCGCCTTCGAGGGCGGCGCGATCGCGCCCGGCATCAACCTCTCCATGCAGGCCCTGCACGACGCGGCCGCCAGGCTGCCGCGCATCGCGATCCGGCGGCCCCCGCACGTGGTGGGCAAGGACACGGTCTGCGCCATGCAGTCGGGCGTCTACTGGGGCTACGTCGGCCTGATCGAAGGGCTGATCGACCGGATCAAAGAAGAATACGCCCGACCCATGACGGTCGTGGCGACAGGGGGGGTGGCGTCCCTATTTGAGGGGGCGACGGAGAAGATCGACCGTTTCGACTCCGATCTCACCATCCGCGGCCTGCTGGAGATCCACAGGCGCAATCAACCTCAAGCCTGATCTTCAGGAGCGCGACGAGCGCACGACGACGCAACGATCTGTTTGGGCGCCGTTATCGAGCCGCCGTTGCGCCGTCGTGTTTTCGTCGCGTTCCCGCGGATCAGGCCAACGCTGACAAGGAATAGCTTTGCCTGCTCAAGACCAGAACGAACTCGTCTTCCTGCCCCTCGGCGGGTCGAACGAGATCGGCATGAACTTCAACCTCTACGGCTTCGGCCCGGCGCATGACCGCAAGTGGATCGTCGTCGACCTGGGGGTCACCTTCGGCGACCTGACCACGCCCGGCGTCGAGGTGATCACGCCGGACCCGACCTATATTGAAGCCTACGCGGACGACATCCTCGGGATCGTGCTGACGCACGCGCACGAGGACCACATCGGCGCGCTCGGTTGGCTTTGGCCGCGGCTGAAGGCGCCTCTGTACGCGACGCCTTTCACCGCCTTCCTCATCCGCGAGAAGCTGCGCGAGGCGGGGCTGCTGGAGCAGGTGACCCTGCACGAGATCCCGCTCGGCGGCATGCTGAAGCTCGGGCCGTTCGACATCGAGCTCGTGACGATCACCCACTCGATCCCGGAGCCGAACGGGCTGGCGATCCGGACCCCGCTCGGCACGGTCCTCCACACGGGCGACTGGAAGATCGACCCCAACCCGCTGATCAGCGCCCCGACCGACGTGGAGAAGATTCGCCGGTTGGGCGACGAGGGCGTGCTGGCCATGGTCTGCGACAGCACCAACGTGTTCGTCGAGGGCTCCGCCGGCTCGGAAGCCGATGTCCGGGACGCGCTCTTCGAGCTGATCGGGTCGCTCAAGGGCAAGATCGCGGTCGGCTGCTTCGCCTCGAACGTGGCCCGCATGGACACGGTGATCCGAGCCGCCGAGGCGAACGGCCGGCGCGTCGTCCTGCTGGGCCGCTCGATGCACCGGATGGCCGCGGCGGCGAAGTCGGTGGGCTTGTTCCAGGACATCCAGCCGTTCGTTGACGACCGGGATGTCGGCTCTCACCAGCCCGACAAGCTGCTTTACCTGTGCACCGGCAGCCAGGGCGAGGTCCGGGCCGCGCTGGCGCGCATCGCCGAGGGCACGCACCCGCACGTGAAGCTGGGGCAGGGGGATCACGTGATCTTCTCCTCGCGCCAGATCCCCGGCAACGAGGTGCCGATCCGCAACCTGCAGAACAAGCTCGCCGACCGGGGGGTGCGCCTCTACACCGAGCGCGACCACCCGGGCATCCACGTGTCGGGCCACCCCTGCCGCGACGAGCTGCGCCAGATGTATCAGTGGGCCCGGCCCGAGATCGCCGTGCCGACCCACGGCGAGCGCCGTCACCTGCTGGAACACGTGGCGTTGGCCAAGGACATGCAGGTGCCGCAGGCGATCGCGCCGCGGAACGGCGACATGATCCGCCTCGCCCCCGGGCGGGCGGAGGTGATCGACGAGGTGCCGGCTGGCAGGCTGTTCGTGGACGCCGGAATCCTCACCTCGGAGAACGGCGCAGCGCTCCGCGAGCGGCGACATGCGGCGTCGAACGGCGTCCTAATGGTCAGCGTGGCGCTGGACAAGCGGGGACGACTGGTCAGCGGCCCGGAGTTGCGCGCCATCGGCCTGCCGGACGAAACCGACGAGCCGCTGGACGATCACCTGGACGATCTCGCCGACGCGGCGGAGGAGGCCGTGCTTCGCCTGGATTTGGATCGGCGTGAAGACGACGACGCGGTCGAGGCGGCCGTCGCCCGCACGCTGAAGAAGGCCAGCCAGCGGATCTGGGATCGTCGACCCATCGTGGAGACGCTGGTCTTGCGGGTCTGAGCTCGCTCAGGCTAGGCCGGCGCTGCGAAGCGGGAGTGCGAACATGATCGGTCGTCTGAACCACATCGGCGTGGCCACGCCGTCCATCGCAGAGTCGACGCGGTTCTATCGTGAGTTCATGGGCGTGACGGACATCACCGAGCCTCGGTCGATGCCGGAACAGGGCGTCACCTTCGCCTTCGTCAACCTGCCGAACTCGCAGATCGAGCTGATCGAGCCTTACGGCGAGAACTCGCCGATCACCGGCTTCCTGGCCAAGAACCCCAAGGGCGGACAGCACCACGTCTGCTTCGAGGTGGAGGACATCTACGCCGCACGCGACGAGATGCGGGCCAAGGGCGCGACCGTGCTCGGCACCGGCGAGCCGCGCATCGGGGCGCACGGCACCCCGATCATCTTCCTGCATCCCAAGGACATGGGCGGGGTGCTGGTGGAGCTGATGGAGACCCCGAAGGGCGACCATCACCCGTGAGCGGCCTTCCGACGCTGCTGGCCATCTACTTCGTCGTCTGGTGGGTGGTGCTGTTCACGGTGCTGCCGATGGGGACCCGCAGCCACCACGAAGAGGAGCAGGCCGTGCCCGGCGGCGGCGATCCGGGCAGCCCTTCGGGCTTCAGCCTGAAACGGAAGCTCTGGACCACCACTTGGGTCGCCGCGATCGTCTTCGGACTCGTCGTGATCGCGCTCCGGCTGTTCTGGCCGACGCTGCAGCCGCTCGACGTCTGAGCCCAACTTGCACCCGCGGGCGCCCTCCGCTATAGGGCGCGCCGTTGCGGCGGCCGAGAGCACCTCTCAGCCGCCGTTCCTGTCCGAGAACGGCGGGGCGTGTGGGTCGCACACGCCTTAAGCGAAGGGGAGCCCCCCTTCGGCGTCGGGAGACGGGGTTGAAGCTGTGTGATCCGCTCTGCGCGACAAGCGAGGGCGACGCCGGCGGCGCTCCAAGGACAGTTCGTAGACCGGTTCGCGCCAGGGCTGAAGGTCCGGGCGCAAGCCGCTGTTCCGACGGTCGGAATGGTCCGGCCGTCGCCGTCAGGAGACCGCAATGGACCGCGCCCAGAAGGCCCAGTCGATCGAAGAGCTCAAGGGCGTCTTCGCCGACTCCGGCGCCGTGGTCGTGACCCACTACATGGGTCTGACCGTTGCGGAGATGACCGACCTGCGCACCCGCCTCCGCAAGGAAGGCGCGACGCTGCAGGTGGTGAAGAACACCCTGGCGACCAAGGCCCTGGACGGACAGGCCGGAGGCGGCGGCGACGCCCTCTTCAAGGGCCCGGTCGCCATCGCCTACGCCAAGGATCCCGTGTCCGCCGCCCGGGTGACCACCGATTACGCCAAGACCAACGACAAGTTCACCGTCGTCGGCGCGGTGCTCGGCGCCACCGTTCTGGATGAAAAGGGCGTGGGGGCTCTGGCCACCCTGCCGTCGCTCGACCAGCTGCGGGCTACGCTGATCGGCCTGATCCAGGCTCCGGCCACCAAGGTGGCGGGCGTGCTGCAGGCCCCGGCGGGCCAGCTGGCCCGGGTGTTCAACGCCTACGCCACCAAGGACGCCGCGTAAGTCATCTCCGAACTCGATCGTTTCAGCTTCAATCCCTCTCGCAGAAAGACCTATCCCATGGCCAACCTCGACCAACTCGTCGACGACCTGTCCGCTCTGACCGTTCTGGAAGCGGCCGAACTCTCCAAGCGCCTCGAAGAGAAGTGGGGCGTCAGCGCTGCCGCTCCGGTGGCGATGGCGATGCCGGCCGGCGGCGGCGCTGGTGCGGCCGCCCCGGCCGAAGCCGCTGAAGAGCAAACCGAGTTCACCGTCATCCTGACCTCGGGCGGCGACAAGAAGATCAACGTCATCAAGGAAGTCCGTGGCATCCGCTCCGACCTCGGCCTGAAGGAGGCCAAGGACCTGGTGGAAGGCGCGCCTCAGCCCGTGAAGGAGAACATCTCCAAGAACGAAGCCGAGGAAATCAAGAAGAAGCTGGAAGCCGCCGGCGCGTCCGTCGACATCAAGTAAGACCGCTTCGGCCTCTTGGTCGAACGCTGGAGGGCCGGGTCCGCGGAAGCTGGCCCGGCCCTTAGCTTTTGCTAATCCCTACAAGCTCGGCCATTCTCCGCTCCGGCGCATCAGACGCCGTGAACGAGGAAGACCCATGCGCTTTGGAATCGCGATCGCGGCCGCCGCCGCCGCGCTCAGCCTCGCCGCCTGCGACAGCTCGGCCGACAAGGCCGCCGAGCAACAAGCCGACGCCATCGAGAACAGCACCGAGGCGCAGGCCGACTCGCTGGAGCAGAAGGCTGATGCCGTCGAAGCGGGCGCCGCGGCGACTCCGGCCGGGCAGGCCGCAGCCGACGCGTCGGCCACTACGCTGGAGCAGAAGGCCGACGCCGTCGAGCAAGCCGGCGACGCCCAGGCGGACGCCGTCGAGCAGAAGGCCGGCGCGGCCGAGTAGCCCTGCTGCCGGGAGGCGTCGCAAGGCGCCTCCATCAGCTCCGGTCAGGACCGCTGTCGTCCGGATCTTCGGCTGTCAGCAGATCCTGGACGGCGTCGTTGCGCGTCGGCGCGGACGCCGCGGTTTCGGCGGCGTGGCTGTCCCCCTCGAGCCGAAGCGCCCTAAGCGCTTCGTCGTCCTCCCGCCCGAAGAGGCTGCGGAGTCTGACGTCCATCTGGGGAAACGGAATCTCTATGCCGGCCTCGCGTAAGGCGTCGTCGATAGCCCAGGTGTAGGCCGCCTGCATGGCCGCGGGCCGCTTCACGGCGTCGAGCGTCGGCCAGACCACGAGCTCGAAGTTCATGGCCGAGTCGCCAAAGCCCGTGAGCCACACCTGCGTCCGCCGCTCGGGCGTGTCCGGCAGGGTGAAGGGGACCTTGCGAGCCGCGGCCAGCACCGCTTCGCGCACCTTCGCCTTGTCGCAAGTGTAGCCCGCCGTGAACGGCACATGGATCCGGCGGGTGTCCCCCCGAAGCGTCCAGTTGATCACCGGATTTTCGATCAGCTTCGAATTGGGGATGATCACGTCCACGTTGTCGTTGGTCTTGATGCGCGCGGCTCTGGGGCCGACCTCGACGATCCGTCCGCGGTTGCCGTCGTCCAGCTCGATGAAGTCGCCGACGTTGGTGTGGCGCTCGAAGATGATCACCAAGCCCGAGACGAACTCCCGCACGATGCCCTGAAGCCCCAGCCCAAGGCCGACCCCCACGGCCCCGGCGAACACCGCGAACGAAGTCAGGTTCAGCCCGACCGTCGACAGGGCGGTCAGCACCCCAGCAATGATGACCGCATAAGTGACCAGCTTCTCGACGATGTAGAGGGAGTCGGCGCCGCGCTTGGCCCGGCCGCGCAGCCGCTCCAGCGCGGCCCTGACAACCCGCGCGGCGACGAGGGTGACCCCGAGAATCACCAGCGCGGTGAGCACGCCGCCCACCGTCAGCGTCGTCCCGCCGAAGGTGAGCAGTCTGATGGCGGTGATCTCGTCGGGACCCAAGCCGTCCGCCTCTGTTTCCGCCTAGAGCGAGCTGAACGCGCGAGATGCAGGCCGGTGTTCCGATCATGCCCGCCTCTGCTAAGCAGACGCGATGACGCGGGTGTACCTGATCCGACACGGCGAGCCCGAAAGCGGGTGGGGGCAGGGCGGCGATCCCGACCCCGGCCTGAGCGTCAGGGGGCGCGCGCAGGCCGAACAGGCCCGAGACGCCCTGCTGGCGCTTCCGGCGCCGCTGCGGCCCGACCGCGTGGTCAGCTCGCCTCTGCGTCGCTGCCGCGAGACCGCGGCTCCGTTCGCGGCCGCGCTCGGATTGCAGCCCGCGATCGATGACGCTGTCGGGGAAGTGCCCACGCCCGCAGGCCTGCCGCCGGCCAACCGTCCCACTTGGCTGCGTCGCGCTTTCGAGGGCCGTTGGAGCGAGATCGTCGGCGACCGGGATTATGAGGCATGGCGGCGAGCCGTGACTGACGCGGTCCGCGGGCATGCCGGTGCGGCGGTCTTCAGCCACTATGTGGCGATCAACGCGGTGCTCTCATTCATTCAGGACGATGAGCGGGTCATCGTCGCGCGTCCCGACCACGCCTCGGTCCATGCGCTCGAACTTGGGCCGGATGGGCGCCTGAGTCTCACCGATCTTGGCCGCGAAGCGGCGACCCAGGTGCTCTGAGCTTGAACGAGATCCTCACCGTCGCGGAGATGGCCGCGGCCGATCGCCAGGCCGTCGAAGGCGGCGTGCCGGGCCGCGAGCTGATGGAGCGCGCGGGCGCGGCCGTGGCCCAGGCTGTCCAGGATCGGTGGCCGAGCGGATCGATCGCGATCCTCTGCGGTCCGGGCGCCAACGGCGGCGACGGCTTCGTGGCGGCGCGCCGGCTGGCCGTTGCGGGGCGAGATGTGCGCGTGTCGCTGCTCGTCGAGCGGTCGAGCCTGACGGGCGACGCTGCCTTGGCGGCCGCCGACTGGCCAGGCGCAGTCGATCCGCTGTCGGCGAACGTCGTCGAGGGGGCGTCGGTGGTCGTCGACGCGCTGTTCGGGGCGGGACTGTCGCGGCCGCTCGAAGGGCAGGGGCGGGAAGCGCTCCGGGCGGCCGACCGCCTTCCGATCCTCTCCGTCGATTTGCCCTCGGGGCTCCACGGGGACACGGGACAGGTCCTGGGATACGCCCCCAAGGCGGCCCTGACGGTCACTTTTCATCGTAAGAAGCCGGCGCATGTGCTTGAGCCGGGCCGAGAGCTTTGCGGCGAGATCCTCGTCGCCGACATCGGGCTGGCGCCGCCGGAGGGCTGTCGGCTGCACGAGAACGGCCCCGCTCTGTGGGCGAGCGCCTTTCCCTGGCCGGGCCGGACGGCGCACAAGCACGCCCGCGGCCGGCTGATCGTCGTCAGCGGCGGGCCCTGGAGCACCGGGGCGGCTCGGCTCGCCGCACGAGCGGGGCTGCGGGTCGGCGCGGGCTTGGTGACGGTCCTCTGTCCCCCCGAAGCGGCCCCGTCGCTGGCGCCCGCGCTCCAGGCCGTGATGCTCCGCCCTTTCGAGACGGACCTTGAGCTGGAGCAGTTCGCCGCCACCGCTGACGCCGCCGTCATCGGTCCCGCGGCGGGGATCACCGAAGCGACGGTCGCCAACGTCGAGGCGCTGGCTCAGACCGGCGCCGCTCTGGTGCTCGACGCCGACGCGCTCACGGTCTTCCGAGACGACCCGGAGGAGCTGTTCTCCATGCTGGACCGCGACGACGTGCTCACGCCCCACGTGGGTGAGTTCGAGCGACTGTTCCCCGGTCGTCTCGCCGCCGCCCCTCATCGCATCGCCGCCGCGCGTCAGGCCGCCGAGCAGGCGCACGCCATCGTGCTGCTCAAGGGCGCCGACACCGTGATCGCCGCGCCCGATGGACGGGCCGTGGTGAACACCAACGGCGCGCCGTGGCTGGCCACCGCGGGCTCTGGGGATGTCCTTGCGGGGCTTTTGGGCGGGCTGTTCGCACAGGGGATGGACAGCTTCCACGCAGCCTGCGCCGCCGTTTGGCTGCACTCGGCCGCGGGGGCGGTGTTCGGTCCCGGCCTGACCGCGGACGATCTTCCCGACGCTCTGCCGCCCGTCTTGCGGCGCCTGCACGGCGCCCGCCACCTCTAGGTCACCAGCGCGCCGCTCCATGCGCGAACGTGGGCGAGCCGATTTTGCAGGACAGATTGGCGCCGTACCGGATCGGCTGGTTGGGGAAGTCGCCATCGATCCAGTGCTGGCCGAGCCGTTCGATCCACGTCGCCTTGTCGTCCTCGACCGCGTCCATGCCCAGCCCGCAAAGGATTCGAATCTGCGCCGCCGTAAAGCCGGTCGGCGGGCGCCATCTCCCATTGTCGAAGACAGGCTGAATCGAGGGGCTCAACCGGACGAGGCTGCCGCCGTCGGTCTGCACGGCCGGATCGTTTCCCAGAACCACGAAGGCGCTGTAGGTCGCCGCGTCGGGCGGATCGTCATTTATGCTGCTGGCGACCTTCTTGAGGTCGGCGAAGAGTTTGGGGCGGCTGCGTTCGAGGCGCAGCTCCGGGTCCGCCGGTAGGGGCTCGGCGTCGAAGGGCGCGAGCCGCACTGTCGCCGTGCCGAGCGACCGGGCGTGAACCGGACCGGGCGTTCCCGGGTCCGACAGCGCCTCGACGACCGCGGCCAGAAGCGGGTTGTTGTAGCCGCCGATGGCGCCGTCCCAGTACCGCCGCTGAGTGAAGCCGTTGCCGTTCGGGTTGGGCACGCCGACTAGCGCAGGCTCGTCGAAATAGTTGACCGGCGCATTGGTCGAGGCGTGGACCGCGTCGGCTAGCTTGATCCGCGACGCTCCGGACCCCGCGTGCGTGGGGAAGGTGCGGAAGAACTCCGAGCGGGAGGTGTCGTAGTCGAAGGCGGTGATCAGCAGCCGCACGGTCTCGCCGTTGGGACCGTTCGGCAGCCGGGCGGCGAGCGCGTCCATGGTGGTCTGGCCGGCTTGGCCAAGCAGGGCGTGCAGGCCGGCTCCCTTCTTCGAAGCGTTATACTTGGGGCCGAGACCGAAGAGGGAGGTGGGGGAGGGCAGTCCCTTCTTCACGAAGATCGAGCGGCGCTTCTCTCGATCACGGAACAGGGCGACGATCTCATCCAGGGGGCGGTCGTCGGCCAGCCCGGCGAGCACGATGCTGCCGCCGCTGTTTGCAGCCACCATGTCGAAGTCGCTCAACACGGCGTGGCCACGTTTGCCGGGGTAGAGGCGGCGCAGGGCCATGGCCTGGAGCATCGCCCACGTTCCACCCCCGTCCAGCGACAGAATGCGGTAGGCCATGACCGTCTCCCCGGCTCGCCTCCTAGCTTAACAGTCCGGCGGGGCTCCCGGAAGGGTAGAGTCGGCTAGCTGCCAGCAAGGAGTGCTTGCAGGGCGGCGAGCGCCTCGGCCGGCTTTTCCAGCATGATCTGGTGACCGCAGCGGGGCAGGACATCGACGCTCGCCTGGGGCAGGAGCCGGCTGAGCGCTTCCGCGCCTTCCGGCGGTGTGAGCTTGTCGTCGGCGCCTGCGACTAGCCGGATCGGCAGGGCCAGGCGGGCGAGGGCGGCGGGATCTGGCGCCTGCGCCTCCCGCATCAGCCGTTGCATCATGAAGAGGCGATTGCCGCGCGCCCGGAGCTCTTCCGCGTCGATCAGGGCGGGATCGGCGTCGGGACCCCAGGCGAGCTCGCGGAATCCGCGTTCCAAGGCCGGCCGCATCCGGTTCAACGTCCGAAGCGGAAGCTCCACGATCGGTCCGGCGGGCCTGAACCCGGGCGGCGGCGGTCCGTAGAGCGCTGCCCCAACAGGCGTAGCCATTCCGGGCCCATCCAGCAGTCGCAGCATGAGCGAAAGCGCTACCACGGTCCCGTAGCTGTGACCCGCAACCAGCAGCCTGCGCCCAGGCGCGTGGGCGGAGATCAAGGCCAGCGCGTCCTCCACCCAAGCCTCTGTCGTGTAGGCGCCAGGCTTGCGCATCACGGGGCTGTCTCCGTGACCGGGTGCGTCCCAGGCGATCAGAGTCGGGGTGGCGGCGTGCTTCTCCATCGCCGTCCAGAGCGGCGCCCACTGCGCCTTGCGCCCGCCGGACCCGTGGATGAACAGCACGGCGAGATCGGAGTCCGGGCCGCCGGGGCGAATCGTGGTCGCAAGTCTCCGCCCTCGACGCACGGTCCGCAGCGTCGACTGCAATGTGGCCGTCATGAGCAAGCTCCGGGTTGGCGGATCGAGCAGCCCCGGTCTAGGCAGGGCGCATGAGCCCCCCGCGTCCAGGCCCGCTGAACCTGATCACGGACGTGCCCGGGCTGCTGGTCGGTCAGGCGACGGATGAGCGCGTCCAAACCGGCGTGACGGTCGCCCTCCTGCCCGGCGGATGGACCGCGGCCGTCGACGTCCGAGGCGGCGGCCCGGGTGAGCGCGAGCACGCGCCGCTGGGGCTGGAGAACCTGGTCGGCCAGGCCCACGCGATCGTGCTGACGGGCGGTTCGGTCTATGGGCTGGCCGCGGCCGACGGGGTTTGCGCCGCGCTTGCGAGTCGCGGCGAGGGGCTCCGCCTCAACCCCGAGCCGCCCACCATTCCCATCGTGCCGGCGGCGGTGCTGCACGATCTCGCCAATCCTGGCGACAAGGCATGGGGGATGGACCCCCCGTACCGACGGCTCGGGATCGAAGCCGTCGAGGCGGCGGCGTCCTCCTTCGACCTCGGTGCGGTCGGAGCCGGCAGGGGCGCCAGAGCCGGCTTGGTGCAGGGGGGCGTGGGCTCCGCGTCCGTGGACCTGGGCGATGGGCTGATCGTGGGGGCGCTGGTCGGGGCGAACCCGCTCGGCTCGGCGTACATGCCCGATGGCGAAACGTTCTGGGCGTGGCCTTTCGAGATGGACCGAGAGTTTGGGGGGCGGCGCCCTTCCGCCGCGTCCTACGCTCACGATCCCGTTCCTGAGCTCGCGAGGCTGAAGCGAGCCGGCCGCCTCACGCCGGGGGTCAACACGACCATCGCGCTCGTCGCCGTATCGGCGGCGCTGACGGGACCGGAGTGCAAGCGCGTCGCCATGATGGCGCACGACGGCATGGCGCGTGCGGTGCGGCCCGCGCACACGCCGTTCGACGGCGACACCGTCTTCGCTGTCGCGAGCGGACCTGCGCTCCCGAGCGAGGAGCGCTGGCGAATTGTGGCGCAGGTCGGCTCGGCGGCCGCCGACTGCCTGGCGCGCGCCATCGCGCGGGCGGTCTGGACGGCCTCGCATCAGCCGGCCTGAGCGGGCTCGGGCTCGGCCGCTTCCTGCGCCGCCAGCGCCCGTTCAAGGTCCGGCGTCGCCGCGGCCAGGGCGGCCGTGTAGGGATGCTGGGGCGACGCAAACAGGGTTTCCGGCTCGCCCTCTTCGACGATGCGGCCGTTCTGCATGACCAGCACCCGATCGGCGACCGCCCTGACGATCGCAAGATCATGCGTGACCACCAGCGCCGCCAGGCCGAGCCGGTCCCGCAGGTCGGCGAGGAGGTCGAGGATCTCCGCCCGGGTCGAGACATCCAGCGCGGAAGTGGCTTCGTCCAGGGCGATGACGTCCGGCTCCACGATCAAGGCTCGGGCGAGCGCGATGCGCTGCTTCTGCCCGCCCGAGAAGCTGTAGATGCGCCGATCGGCGTCGGCCCCTCGCAGCCCGACCTGTTCGAGCAAGGCCTCCACCTTGGCCCGACGTTCCACCGCGTCGGGGCGACGGCTCAATAGATGCAGCGGTTCGGCGACCAGGTGCTCGACGGTCCAGCGAGGGTTGAAGCTGCCAGCCGGATCCTGGAACACGGCCTGGATGCGGCGGCGCTGAGCGCGCGGGGCCTCTGGCGTGAACCGCTCGCCGCCCAAGCGCACCTCGCCGGCGTCCGCGCGGTCCAGGCCGAGCAGCATGCGGAGCAGGGTGGTCTTGCCCGAGCCGGACTCGCCTACGATCCCCAGGGTCTCGCCTCGCCGCACGCTGAGATCCACGCCGTCAACCGCCCTCAGGGATGGACGCTGGGCGAACGGGTGCGGCCTCGGGCCCGAGTACCATCGCCGAAGGCCCATGCCCTCCAGCACCGGCTCGCTCGCCGCCCCCGGCGCGCGCGATCTGCGGTGGACGGTCGAGGCGTCGCGCAGCAACCGCGTGTAGGGATGACGGGAGGTCTGGAAGAGCCGGCGCGTCGGGCCGTGCTCGATCGGAATCCCGTTCTTGAGGATCATCACCTCGTCCGCGGCCTCGGCGATCAGGGCCAGGTCGTGGCTGACCAGCAGCAGACCCATGCCGTCTTCCCGGACCAGGCGGAGCAGCAGCTCGATCACCTGGGCCTGCGTCTGGACGTCGAGCGCGGTGGTGGGCTCGTCGGCGATCAGCACCTTGGGCGCCAAAGCCACCGCGGCGGCGATCGCGACGCGCTGGCGCTGCCCCCCTGACAACTGATGCGGATATCGGGAGGGGGAGACCTGATCCGGCGGCAGGCCGACGCGAGCGAGCGCCTCGGCCGCGAGCCGGGCGGCCTCGGCCCGAGTCGGGCGATGGTGGAGACGGATCGTCTCGGCCACTTGGTCGCCGATGGTCAGCACGGGGTTCAGCGAGGCTGAAGGGTCCTGGAACACCAAGCCGAGGTCCCGCCCGCGGACCGCGTCCATTTCGCGCTCGGGGAGGGCTGGAAGCTCCCGGCCGTCGAGGCGGATCAGGCCGGATGATTTCAGGTTGGGCGGAAGCAGCCGGGCGATCGCGAGCGAGGAGAGCGATTTCCCCGATCCGGACTCCCCCACCAGCCCGAGCACCCGCCCAGGCTCCAGTGTCAGGGACAGCCCGCGCACCAGGGCGCGGTCGGGCGCCTCGACGCACAAGTCCTCGACTTCGAGCAGGGGCATGCCGTCAGGCCCCTTCTCGCCGGGCGGCGCCGATCCGCAGCGCTTCGCCCAGGCTGAAAAAGGCCAGCACGGTCAGAACGATCGCCAAGCCCGGCGCCAGCGCCAGCCAGGGCGCCGCCGTGTACAGCGTCTGCGCGTCCGCCAGCATGCGCCCCCAGCTCGGCTGCGGCGGCTGCACCCCCAGACCGACGTAAGACAGGCCCGCGTCGGCGACCACCGCCAGCGAAAACTGGATGGCGCCTTGCACCGCCAGGGGACCGGCGAGGTTCGGCAGGATGTGCTCTACGGAGAGGCGAAGCGGCCCCTTGCCGGCGAGGCGGGCGGCCAGGATGAAGTCGCGCGTCCACAGGCGGAGCGCTTCGGCCCGGGTCACACGGGCGAACACGGGGATCGAGAATACGCCGATCGCCACCACGGCGTTCAGAGCGCCTGGGCCGAGCGCGGCGGCGAGAAGAACGGCGAGCAACAGGGCCGGGAAGGCGAACACCAGATCGCCCGTGCGCATCACCAGCTCCTCGGTCCAGCCCCGGCGCGCGGCGGCGAGGAGTCCGAGCGGCACGCCGACGCCCATGCCGAGCGCGCACGCTGCGGCGGCGACCGCCAGGGCCGAGCGGGCGCCCGCCATGACGGCCGACAGCACGTCTCGCCCGTAGGCGTCGGAGCCGAGCCAGTGCAGGGCTGACGGGGGCTGCAGCCGCTGATCGACGGCTACCGCGGTGGGGTCGAACGGGGTCCAGACGAGCGAGAGCAGGGCGACGGCGACGAGGGCGGCGATCGCTCCGAACGCGATGCTCACGCGCGAACGAGGGGTCTTCCACGTCGGGTTGATCGCGGTCACGAGCCGCCCCGGCGCAGGCGGGGATCCACGGCGACATAGGCCAGGTCGACGAGGAAGGTGGTGGCGACGACGGCGAACACCAGGACCATGACGACCCCCTGGACGACCATCAGGTCGCGCTGAGTGACGGCCTGGAAGACCAGACGGCCGAGGCCGGGCAGGAAGAACACGTTCTCGATGATCACCGCCCCCGCCAGCAGGAACGAGAACTGCAGGCCCAGGATGGTCAGCACAGGCACGAGCGCGTTCGGCAGGGCGTGGTGGAGCAGGGCCCCGTCGCGGCTCCGCCCCTTGGCGCGAGCGGTGCGGACGTAGTCGGCGGCGCTGGCGGTCAGCAGTTCGGACCTCAGCACGCGCGTGAGCACGGCCGCCTGCGGAAGAGCCAGGGCCAGAGCCGGCAGGGTGAGCGCCTTCAGCGCCGGGCCGACGCCGCCTTCCCAGCCGGGGAAGCCGCCGGCGGAGAACCAGCGGAGGACGCCTGCGAACAGGAGCACCAGCACCATGCCGAACCAAAAGTTCGGGACGGCGACGCCCAACCGGCTCGACGCCTCGATCACCGTGTCCACAGCCCCGCCGGGCCGAGCCGCAGCCCAGAGTCCGCCGGCGAACGCCAGCGTCGTCGACAGCAGCAGCGCGTAAAGCGTCAGCGGCAGGGACACGGCCACGCGCTCGGCGATCAATCCGCCGACCGGGACGCGGTAGGTGTAGCTGACCCCGAAGTCCCCTCGGAGCGCGCCGGCCAGCCAGTCGAGGTAGCGACGCCACGCCGGGGCGTCCAAGCCGAGTTCGGCCCGAAGCGCCTGCAGGCCCGCCTCGTCACCGCTCAGGCCCATCATGAAGCGGGCGGGATCTCCGGGCGCCAATTGCACCAGTCCGAACACGACGACGCTCGCCGCCAGGAGCGTCAGAGCGAGCGCACCGATGCGGCTGACGAGATAGCCGGGGCTCGCTCGGCTCGCGAGCCAGATCGCCAACGCAGGAAGCGGCGCGAGCACCCAGAGCCAGACCCGGCCCGATCCGCCGTCCGCGCTGTCGGACCGGGAGCCCCCGACCACGTCGGCCGCCGTCAGGTCGATCGCGCTGATCGGGGTCGGCGCCCAGATGTCGGTGACCCGGGCGTTGAAGACGCCGATGGCCGGAAGCTGGAACAGGAACACGTTCACCGCGTCCCGGGCGATCAGCCGCTGCACGTCGCCCAACAGGGCGAGCCGCGTGCGCTCGTCTTGCGCATCGTCGATCCGGGCCAGCAGGCTTTGCATCTCGGCGCTGTCGTACCCGAAGTAGTAGCCCGCCCGCCCGTAGACCTCGTAATCGGCGGGCTCCACGTGGCTGACGATGGTCGCCTGGAAGTCGTTGCGCCCGAACACCTGATCGAGCCAGGGCGCCCATTCGACCTCCTGCAGGCGGGCCCGGACGCCGACCTGGGCCAGCTGGGAGGCGATCACCTCCCCGCTGCGGCGCGCATAGGGGAGGGGCGGCAGCTTGATCGTCAGGTCGAAGCCGGCCTCATACCCCGCCTCGGCCAGCAACGTGCGCGCTCGGGCGGGGTCATGCGGGTACGCGGCCGTGAGGTCGACGTAGCCGGGGTTCTGGGGCGGGTAGTGGCTGCCCATGGGCTCGCCCAGGCCGAACATCGCGCCCTTGATGATCGCTCGCCGGTCGATCGCGTGCGACAGCGCCCGGCGCACCCGGACATCGGCGAGCGGCCCCGACCGCTGGTTCAGAGCCAGGATGGTCTCCCCCTCCGTCGGGCCGATCTGGACGGTGAAGCGCGCGTCGCGGCGCAGGCGCGCCACGCTTTCTGGCGCAGGGAAGGCGCCGTAGCCGTCGATGTCGCCCGCGTTCAGGGCGGCGAGGGCGGCGCTCGGGTCGGCGATGAAGCGGAAGGTCACCCGCTCCAGCGAAGGCGTCGGGCCCCACCAGTCGGGGTTGCGCTCCAGGGTCACCGAGTCGCCTCGTCGCCAGCCGACGAAGCGGAACGGGCCGGTGCCGACCGGTTTGGTCGCGTGCGCGTCGGCGCCGTTCGGGCGGACGATCGCGGCGTCTCCCCACCCCAGCACCTGCAGCAGGCCCGAGGAGCGCCGCGCCAGCCGCAGCTCGATCGTGTGCGGGTCGACGGCGACGATTTCGCGGATCACCGACAAGCGGGCGCGTTCGGCGTTGGTGCTGCCGTCAGCTCGAGCGCGGTCGAGCGACGCCTTGACCGCTTGCGCGTCGAAGGGCGCTCCGTCGTGGAAGCGGACGTTCCGGCGCAGGTCGAAACGCCAGACCAGGCCGTCATCCGAGACACGCCACCCCGTCGCCAGCCGGGGGTCGACCCGCCCGCCGGGGCCGAGCTTCACCAGCCCTTCGAAGACGGTTCCGAACGCCACGTCGTCGATGGCGGCCGCAGCGCCTGCGGTCGGGTCCAGGATGGGTGGCTCGAGCTGAAGGCCCAGGGTGATCGCGCCGTCGGCCCGCGCCGCGCCCGCGCCCAGCCACAGCCAGGCGGCGAGCACCAGGCAGAGCAGGCGCAGCGGCGTCACCGCGGCCGCGTCAGCAGGTCGGCGGCCGCGAGCGCCATCACCTTGGCCGAGGCGACCATGTCGGCGATCCCCACCCACTCGTCGGGCTGGTGGGCCAGGTCCAGCACGCCAGGGCCGTAGGCGATGCACTCCTTCAGCCGACCGATGCGGTCCACATGCTTCTGGTCGTAGGTGCCGGGCGAACAGACGATGGCCGCGTCCCGGCCCAGCACCCGGCGCACGGCCGCGGCCGTGGCGGTAGCGACGGGCCCGTTGCGGTCAGCCATCGTCGGCTGCACGGCGAAAAGCTCGCGAAGATCGTAGGCGAACTCCGGCCGTTCGGCCGCAAGCGTCTCCAGTAGCGCCGACACCTCGCCCCGCACGTCGTCGAGCGACTCCTCGATGAGGAAGCGCCGGTCCAACACCATCCGGCAGCTGTCGGCGACCACGGGGGAGGGCAGGCCGCCGTCGCCCGGTTCGGCCTGCCCGCCGTGGATGGAGTTGATGTTCAGCGTCGACTGGCGGGCGCCTTCCGGCACGACCGGCATGTCGGACCGGCGCGCCGCCAGCGCCGGGTAGAGCTCGTGCTCGATGCGCTCCAGCAGCGCCCCCATGTGCCGGATCGCGCTGTCGCCCAGGAATGGCATCGACCCGTGGGCGATCCGTCCCTTGGTCTCCACCTCCGCCCACCAGACGCCGCGGTGGCCGATGCAGACGCGGTCCACGTTCAGGGGTTCGGGGATGATGACGTGGTCCACCCGGGGCGGGGTGAACCAGCCGCGCTCGGCGAGGTATGCCACCCCGCCGTACCCGCCCGACTCCTCGTCCACCGTGCCGGAGATCTCGATGGCGCCGGGAAGGCTGAGGCCGGAGTCGATCAGCGCCTCGGCAGCGACCACCGCGGCGGCGATGCCGCCCTTCATGTCGCAAGCGCCCCGGCCGTACACGCGACCGTCCTTCACCAGGCCTTCGAACGGATCGATGGTCCAGCCTCGGCCGGCCTCCACCACGTCCAGGTGGCCGTTGAAGTGGACGCACCGACCCGGGCCGCCCCCGAGCTCGCGCCGGGCGACCACGTTCCAGCGGGGATAGGCGTCCGTGTCTCCTGGAGTCCCTTCAGCCCGCACATAGGTCACGTCGAACCCGCGCCGCCGCAGCCGCTCTCCGAGGTGCTCGGCGCAGGGGCGATAAACGTCGCCGGGCGGGTTCACGGTCGGGAAGCGGATCAGCTCCTGCGTCAGCGCCACGATCTCGTCTTCGCGGGCGCCGATCGTCTCGAGCACGCCGTCCAGGGTCGGCGCGCGGTCCAAAACGTCGGTCATTCGGCAGCCGCCCTCGTCAGCGTGGACTCCGGCGCGAAACGCGCCACCGTTCGAGCACCCCGTTCCGCGGCCGCCCGACTAAGCGCGGCCAGGCCGAGCTTGGCGTAAACATCGGCGAGCGCCGTGTTGACCGGCACGCCGTCCGCGTCGGTCTTGCGGCGCAGCTCAAGCGCCTGCTGGGCCCGGTCGAGGCGTCCGCTGCGAATCACCGCGTCGAGCAGGACCTGCTCGAACAGGTCGCGTTGTGCATGACTCCCGCCGATCTCAATCAGTCGCGGGAGGGCCTGGTCCAGCCGCCGCACGGCTTGGTCCCATTCTCCGCGCGCGTGGGCGAGCAGCCCTTCGGCCAGGGGCAAGGCCACGTCCGCCCAGGTCTCCCGCACGAACGCCGGCGCCGTTTCCGATCGCGACCGGATCGCGGCCATCAGAGCTTGCGCCTCGGGACGGCCGGCGCGCGCGAGGCCGTAGAGGTACTGCACCGTCAGGAACGGCTGCTCCGTGTCGGTCGCCCTCGGCGCGAGGTGCGCGCCGATGTCCGTCCAGCGCTCGCCCACGTCCACGCCCGCCAGCTCGATCCGGGCGAGCAATGACACGGCGTTGACCTGGTCCTGGCTGTAGTCCTTGGACACCGCCCACACGTTGAGGTCGTAGGCGTCCAGCACCTCGCGATCGCGCCCCTGGCTTTGATGGAAGAGAGCGAGGTGCCACCACAGGTGCGTCACCATGAAGGAATTGAGACCCGTCCAGGTGTCCCGGATGTCTTCCAGAAACGCGGCGCCCTCGTCGATCCGCCCTTGGGTCAGCATCACGTGAGCCAGAGCGTGCTGGGCCCAGGGCTCTTTGCGCTGCATCTCCAGCGCGCGGCGGGCGCATGCCTCGGCTTCGCGCAGCAGGTGGCACTGCTCGTAGGCGAACGCGAGCATGCCGTGCATCCAGGGCGTATCGGCGTTTGCCGCTGCGACCTTGTCGGCCGCCCGGAGCATGTCCGCGAACCGGCCCAAGTTGAACTGGTGATAGTGCTGCAGCTTCAGGGCCAGCAGGTCCCGAGGGTGCGCGTCGGTGATCCCGTCCAGCACCTCCAGCGTGCGCGGCACGTCGCCGTCCGACCACGCTCTGACAGCCTGGATCAGCGCACGCTCTCTGGCGTTCGCCCCCGGGGCCGCGGCTTCGGCACGGGCGAGGAACGGCGACGCGCGCTCCACCGCCTCGGGCGCTTCCAGCAGCAGCCAGAGCACGGCGGCGTAGGCGTTCATCAGCGCGTGGCCGGGCGCCCGGTCTGCGGCGGCCAGCACCTCGGCCGCCCGCGTCTCGTAGGCGAGAAAGCCTTCGACGAATTGGTTTACGCCGGCCAGCGCGTCGGGCGGGCCGTCCGTGACGGGGTTGCCGAGCGGGTCGGTCGCCATGCTCACTCCACCGTCGCGAGCACGGCGCGCAGCTGATCGACCGTGCGCGCGATGTGCTCGGGCTCCACGATCAGCGGCGGCGACAAGGCGAGGGTGTCTCCCGTCGGCCGAACCAGCAGGCCGCGGTCGAACAGGGTCTCGAACACTTGCGTGGCCCTCGCCGTCGGGGCGCCCGGCCGCGGTTCCAGCTCGACGGCGGCGGCCAGGCCGATGGTCCGGATGTCGATCACGTGCCGGGCGTCCCGAAGCGAGTGCAGCGCCTCCTCCCAGCCGCTCTCCAGCGAGCGGGCGCGTTCGAACAACCCCTCTTCCGCGTAGAGGTCGAGCGTGGCCAGACCCGCCGCGCAGGCGAGCGGGTGGCCCGAGTAGGTGTAGCCGTGGAAGAGCTCGATGGGCGCGTCGGCACCCTCCATCAACGCGTCGTGTATCCCCGCGCTGACGCCAACCGCGCCCATCGGCACGGCGGCGTTGGTGAGGCCCTTCGCCATGGTGATCAGATCCGGCGTCACCCCGAACCGCTGGGCGGCGAAGGGTTCGCCGAGGCGGCCGAACCCGGTGATCACCTCGTCGAAGATCAGCAGGATATCGTGCCGGTCGCAGATGGCCCGGAGCCGTTCCAGGTAGCCCTTGGGCGGCGGCAGCACGCCGGTCGAGCCGGCCATGGGCTCGACGATAACCGCCGCGATGGTGGAGGCGTCATGCAGGGCGACCAGCCGCTCCAAGGCGTCGGCCAGCTCCGCCCCGTGCTCGGGCTGGCCACGGGTGAAGGCGTTCCGAGCCAGGTCGTGGGTGTGGGGCAGGTGGTCCACCCCCGGCAGGCCGGGGCCGAAGTACATCCGGTTCTTCACCAGCCCGCCCACACTGATCCCGCCGAAGCCCACGCCGTGGTAGCCGCGCTCCCGTCCGATCAGCCGCGTTCTGGCCCCTTTGCCCCGCACCCGGTGGTAGGCGAGCGCGATCTTCAGCGCCGTGTCCACCGCCTCGGAGCCGGAGTTCACGAAGAAGACGTGGTCCAGATCGCCGGGCATGAGGTCGGCCACGCGGCTCGCCAGCTCGAAAGCTTTGGGGTGAGCGACGTTGAACGCGGTGGCGTAGTCCATCTCAGCCGCCTGGCGCTGGATGGCCTCGACGATCGGTCGGCGATTGTGGCCGGCGTTCACCGCCCAGAGCCCGGCGACGGCGTCCAGCACCTCGCGCCCCTCGGGCGTGTAGTAGAACATGCCGTCCGCCCGGGCGAACAGGCGCGGGTTCTGCTTGAAGCGCCGGTTCGCGGTGAACGGCAGCCAGTAGGCCGAAAGATCGTTTCGGAGCGTCGGCGCGTCGGATCCGTCCATCAAGGCGCCTCCCTCATATGCATCGGCCGCCGTCGACCTCGAGCGCCACGCCGGTGATCATGGACGCCTCATCGGAGCAAAGGAAGACGGCGGCCGCGGCGATGTCCTCGGGCGTTGAGAAGCGTCCCAACGGGATGCTGGCGAGGAACCGCGCCCGCACCTCCGGCGTGTCCCCGCCCATGAAAGTGGAGAGCAGCGGAGTCTCCCCGGCAACCGGATTCAGCGCGTTCACCCGGACGCCGAACGGGGCCAGCTCGACCGCCATGCCGCGGGTGGCCGTGATCATCCATCCCTTGCTGGCGTTGTACCAGGTCAGGTTGGGCCGGGGGCTGACGCCCCCTGTCGAAGCGACGTTCAGGATAGCGCCCCGTCGCGCCGCCTTCATTGCAGGCACGAACGCTCGGGCGGTCAGGTACACGGATCGGGCGTTGACCCCGAAGAGCCGGTCGAATTCAGCCTCGCCGAGCGCGTCCAGCGGCTGAGGCGTGTGGCCGATCCCGGCGTTGTTCACCAGCACGTCGACCGGGCCGCTGGCCTGGGCCAGGGCGGCGACGCTAGCGGAGTCGGACACGTCCGCCAGGACCGCCCGAGCCGGCTCGCCGAGCTCCGCGGCCAAAGCCTCGCCCGCTTCCATGTTGAGGTCGGCGATCACCACCCGCGCGCCCTCGGCGACGAACCGGCGCACGATCCCGGCGCCGAAGCCCGAGGCGCCGCCCGTAACCACGGCGCTCTTGCCCTGCAGCCTCACGCGCCTTCCCGCCCGTGCCAGGCGGCGACGGTCTTCAATCGCGTGAAGCCGAGCAGGGCCTCGAAGCCCTTCTCACGCCCGTGCCCGGAGCGGCCGACCCCGCCGAACGGCAGCTCGACGCCGCCGCCTGCGCCGTAGTTGTTGATGAACACCTGCCCGGCTCGCAGGCGTCGAGCCAGACGCATCGCCCGCCCGGCGTCGCGGGTCCAAACCCCGGCGACCAAGCCGAACGGGGTGCCATTGGCGATCGCGACGGCCTCATCTTCAACGTCGAACGGCAGAACCACCTGAACGGGGCCGAACACCTCTTCCTGTGCGAGCGCGTGGTCGGGCCGCAGGTCGGCGAAGAGCACGGGGGGAACATACCAGCCGCCCGCCGGAGCCGCGCCGTCCACCCGCCCCTCCGCGACGACCGTCAGCCCGTCCGCGCGGCCCTGGGCGATGTAGCCCTGCACCCGCGCCTGCTGGCGGGCGGAGATCACCGGTCCGAGGTCCCGGTCCGCGCGCGCCGGAGCGGCCACGAGCGTTCGGTAGCGAGCGGCCATCCGCTCCAGCACCTGTTCGTAGACGCCCCGTTGCACCAGGATCCGTGATCCCGCCGAGCAGGTCTGGCCCGCGTTCTGGAGCCCAGCGCTCACGAGGAAGGGCAGGGCTCGGTCGAGATCGGCATCGTCGAAGACGAGCTGGGGCGACTTGCCCCCGAGCTCCAGGGTCACGGGTACGGCGTTCCGACCGGCTGCGGCCTGGACCAGGGCTCCGACCTCCGTCGAGCCGGTGAAGGACACGTGGTCCACGCCTGGGTGGCCGGCGAGCGCCGCTCCGGCCGCCTCGCCGGCGCCGGTCACCACGTTGAGCGCGCCAGCAGGCAGGCCCGCCTCCTGCGCCAGTCGGGCGAACGCCAACGCCGTCTGCGAGGCTTCCTCCGCAGGCTTCAGCACGGCGGCGTTGCCGGCGGCGAGCGCGGCGACCACCGAACGCCCGACGATCTGCATGGGGTAATTCCACGGCACGATGTGACCGGTGACCCCGTGAGGCTCCCGCAGCGTCCAGACCGTGTAGTCGGCCAGATAGGGCAGGGTCTCGCCGTGCAGCTTGTCGGCCGCCCCGGCGTAGAACTCCAGATAGCGCGCGAGCGCTCGCACGTCGGCCCGCGCCTGCGTCAGCGGCTTGCCGACGTCCAGCGCTTCCAGTTGGGCGAGCCGTTCGGCGTCAGCTTCGACCCGTTCGCGGATGCGGTGGAGCATCCGTCCCCGCTCGGCCGCGGTCAGCCGGCCCCAGTCGCCGCCCAGCGCCGCCCGAGCCGCGCTGACCGCCGCGTCCACCTCCGCCGGCCTGCCCGCCGCGATCGCCCCGACCGTCGCTCCCGTCGAGGGGTCCTCCACCGGCAAGCTGTCCGCTGCCCCCGACCAAGCTCCGCCGATCAGGATCGTCTCGGAACCTGAGACGGCCACCTCAGGCATGGATCATCGCCGGTACGTCAGCCGCAACCCAAAGGTCCGCACCTTGCCCGGGGCCGAGATGTCGTTCCCGAAGCCGACGAGGAAGGTGTTTCGGGTCAGGCTGTACTGCTCGTCGAACAGGTTCCGGACGAACAGGCTGACTTCGACCGGGCCGTCGTTCGGACGCACCGCGAGATCGGCGTTGACCAGCCAGTAGCTGTCGATCGCGTAGTCCGCCCCGAGCAGCGGGAAGGTCTCTTCGTCCCTGGAGGTGTAGTTCACCGCCGCCCTCACCGGGTAGGTGGGGCCGACGTCGAACGCGTAGGCGAACTCGCCCGAGTAGGTCAGCTCCGGGAAGCCGATCTCCTGGCCGCTCCGGTCGATGGTGGCCGGGGGCGCGGCCGCGTTCAGGTCCCGGAACTCCTCAAATTCGCCCTGCGCATAGCCCAGCGCCTGGCTGATCGTCAGCTGTTCGGTCGGCCGCCACAGCAGCTCCAGCTCGGCCCCGATGATCCGGCTCTCCGGCGCGTTCACGATCTTGCCCACGACCGCGCTGCTGACCGGGTCGAAAATGGCCGACTGAATCTGCTGATCCCTGTAGTCGTAGAAGTACGCCGCCCCGTTCAGCCGCAGGGTCCGGTCCAGAAGGTCGGCCTTGAATCCCACCTCGTAGGCGTAGAGCGTCTCGGGCTGAAAAGGGTCGATGCCGCGCGGATTGAGCGTGTTGTAGGCCGTGAACCCGCCCGACTTGATGCCCTTGCTGAACGAAGCATAGAGCAGGGCGTCCGGGCTGACCGTGTACTCGGCCGCGAGCTTGCCGGTCACCTCGTCGGTGTCCAGCGTGCGCTCTCCGAAGCCCGTTCCCGTCGCCGTCGCGAAGTTCAGGGTGGGCGCGTAGGTGATGAAGGTGCCCAGGCCGCTCAGCTCGCGCGCCTCGCTCTCGTAGCGCAGGCCGCCGATCAGGTTCAGCGCAGGCGTGACACGGTATTCCAGCTGCCCGAAGACGGCTTGGCTGTCCGCCTCCTGACGATAAGGCGTTCGAACCGCAAACGGCGTGCCCGGCGGCGGGTTGAAGATGGGCTGGAAGATGGGGCCGAAGGTGGTGGCGAAGTCGGAGTTGTAGACCTCGTCCAGCTCCTCATCGCTCAGGTAGGCGCCCACCACGTACTGCAGCGGGCCTTCGCCGTCGGAGGCGAGCCGCAGTTCATGCGACTGCACGGAGATGTCGCTGGTGAAGTAGACGCCGGCCCCGCCGGCCGTGACCGCGTCGAAGTCGGCGTACTCCTTCCGGTCCAGGCTGTTGTGGGCGCCGACGTAGACCAGCTCCGCGCGTCCCAGGTCGTAGGAGACCCGCAGCGACCCGCCCCAGCCCTCGTTGTCCTTGAACGGCCGGCGACGAGGATCCCCGAGCCCCGTCACCTGGGCGAAGTCCGGCGACATGCCCCAGCTGGTGGAGCGCCGTCCGGTGTGCGCCGGCGCCGGGCCCACGAAGGCGGAGTTGCGGAACAGCTGCAGCCCCAGCCCGTCCGACTGATCGCGATAGGCGTTCAGGTTCAACTGGACGTTCAGCCGATCGGTGGCGTCCCAATCCGTGACCAAGCGGATCGCGGTTCGGTCCAGATCGCCGAGCTCCTCGCCCGTCTCCCGGTTCTCTTGCCAGGCCCCGCCCTGCTCGGTGACGGCGGACAGGCGCATTCCCAGGCCGGTCGCCACGGGCCCCGAAACGAAGCCCTCCGCCTGTATCAGTCCGAAGTTGTCGAACGAGACGTCGAACCCAAGGCTCGGCTCGGCGGTGGGCCGGCGGCTGATGACGTTGATCGCCCCGCCCGTGGTGTTGCGGCCGTAGAGCGTGCCTTGCGGCCCCCGCAGGACCTCCAACCGGTCGACGTCGAACAGCACACCCTGGGTCATCACTGGGAAGGGGTAGGCCACCTCGTCGACGTAAACGCCGACCGTGGGCGTGTTGTTGGTCGCATAGTCTCGGAAACCGATGCCGCGCAGCGTGAACGTCGGCTGGCCGGTGCCGAATTGAGGGGTGATCTGGAGGGAAGGCGTGATCCGCTGCAGATCGGTGACCGTCTCGACGCCCTGCCGCTGGAGGTTCTCACCGCTCAGCACGGTCAGAGCGATGCCGACATCCTGGGCCGACTGCTCGCGCCGTTGAGCGGTGACCACGACCTCTGAAAGCTGCGTGGCGTCGGCCTGAGCCGCTCCCGAATCCCCGGCCGTCTGCGCCTGCGCGACGCCGGCTCCGGCCAAGAGCGCCAGCAAGCTCACCCCAAACCGCACGCCGCCCCGTTTCATGCGAGTCCGTCCTCAGCTCCGACAAGGCGAAGCTTGCACCCGCGGCGACGCTTGGAAAGCCCGCGACCGGCCAGAATCCCTGCGGCGCTCTGAAGCTGAGATGAGCGCGATCCAAACTGGGGAGGCCTCGCCAACGGCCGCCGGCGCCCGCATCATGGGTGGGTGAGGGGCCTCGCGGTATGTGGCGGCGGGGGACGGAGGAGCGGGATGGCTGAAGCGACCCTGACCGGCGGCGTCAGCGAAGCGGATCACGTCGTCGACCGGGACGACCGGCTGGTGATCGCCGCCTCGTCGGTGGGCACGGTGATCGAGTGGTACGACTTCTACCTGTACGGCTCGCTGGCCACCTACATCACGGCCCACTTCTTCTCGGGGGTGAACGAGACGACCGGCTACATCTTCGCCCTGCTCGCGTTCGCCGCCGGCTTCGCCGTGAGGCCGTTCGGCGCCCTGGTGTTCGGACGGCTCGGCGATCTGTGGGGGCGCAAGAACACCTTCCTCGTCACCATGCTGCTGATGGGGCTGTCGACCTTCGTGGTGGGCCTGCTGCCGTCCTACGCGCAGATCGGTGTCCTGGCCCCGGCGACGCTCATCCTCATGCGTTTGCTGCAGGGGCTTGCGCTGGGCGGCGAGTACGGAGGGGCCGCCACCTACGTCGCCGAGCATGCGCCGCCAGGCAAGCGCGGCCTCTACACCAGCTGGATCCAGACGACGGCGACGCTGGGGCTCTTCATCAGCCTCGCCGTGATCCTGGGCGTCCGCATGCTGCTGGGCGAGGACGCCTTCCGGGAATGGGGCTGGCGCGTGCCCTTCCTGGTCTCAATCCTGATGCTCGCCATTTCGCTCTGGATCCGGCTGAAGCTGAACGAGAGCCCCTCGTTCCAGCGGATGAAGGCGGAAGGCAAACACACCACCACGCCGCTGAAGGACAGCTTCGCCAAGTGGGGCAATCTCAAGATCGTCCTGCTCGCGCTCGTCGGCCTGACCGCCGGCCAGGCGGTGGTCTGGTACACCGGTCAGTTCTACGCGCTGTTCTTTCTGGAGAAGATGCTGAAGGTCGACGGCGCGCTCACCAACATGATGGTGGCTGCCGCGCTGCTGATCGGGACGCCGTTCTTCGTGTTCTTCGGCTGGCTGTCGGACAAGATCGGCCGCAAGCCGATCATCATGGCGGGCTGCCTGCTGGCGGCGCTGACGTTCTTCCCCCTGTTCAAGGGGCTGACCTGGGCGGCGAACCCGGATCTGGCGCGAGCGGCGGCCTCAAGCCCGGTCACGGTGATCGCAGACCCGGCCGACTGCTCGGTGCAATTCGATCCCGTCGGCAAGACCGTGTTCGACAGCAGCTGCGACCTCGCCAAGTCCTACTTGGCCAAGGGCGGCGTCACCTACTCGAACGAGGCGGCGCCGACGGGCTCGGTCGCGCAGGTGAGGGTAGGGGACAACGTGCTGGCCTCCTTCCCCGGCCGCACCCTCGACAAGGCCGCCTTCGCCGAACGCAGGGCCGGCTGGGAGAAGGAGCTCGGCGCTCTTCTCGCGGCGGCCGGCTATCCTGCCAGCGCGGACCGGGCGGAGGTGAACGTGCCGGCCGTGATCGCCATCCTGACCGCGCTCGTGCTCCTGGTGACGATGGTCTACGGCCCGATCGCGGCCATGCTGGTGGAGCTGTTCCCCACTAACATCCGCTACACCTCGATGAGCCTGCCCTATCACATCGGCAACGGCTGGTTCGGCGGCTTCCTGCCGACCACCGCCTTCGCAATGGTGGCGGCGAGCGGGAACATCTACTTCGGGCTGTGGTACCCGGTCGTGGTCGCGGCGGCGACCTTCGTGATCGGCATGCTGTTCCTGCGGGAGACCAAGGACGCCGACCTCCACGCCTGATCTGGGCGCCCCCCGAGGGGAGCGCCCGTCTCATCGGTTAAGCGGCGGGATGGAGGACGCTTCCAGCCGCTTCGCCGATCGGATCAGACGATCATGCTGGCGTCGAAGGTTCCGATCGTGACACCTTGCAGGAACACCTGCTGGTCGACCGCATCATCGCCGGACGTCTCGAAGAACAGCAGAAGACCGCTCGCGCCCGAGGTCGCCGACGTGATCTGCACGGCGGAGAACACGGCCGCCGGGTTCAGGCGCAGGTTGTTGTTGGCGAGAACGACCGCAGCGTCATAGCTGGCCGCCGTCGTCGTCTCTTCGATGTAGCCGCCGGCCGCGCCCGAGACGAAGAAGTCGAGCACGTCGCCGCCGGAGAAGTCGGCGACCACATCCCCGCCCTGGGAGCCCCCGACGACGGACGTTCGGAAGTAGTTGCTCGACAGCGGCGAGTCGCCCGTGACAGGCGTGCGGCCCTGGAACACGAAGACGTCGGCGCCCGAGCCGCCGTGCAGGTAGTCTGCGCCGGCGCCGCCCTCGATCGTGTCGACTCCGGTGGGGGTCGTGGCCGGATAGCCCGGGCTCACGACGGGATCGGCGTCGCCGAACAGGTCGTCGTCGCCCAGATCCCCGTTGATCAGGTCGTTCCCGGCGCCGCCGGTCACGACGTCGTTGTCACGACCACCTGCGATGATGTCGTCGCCCATGCCGCCGAACAGCCGGTCCGCCCCGGCGTTGCCGAGCAGGGTGTCGCGGTCGGCGTTGCCTTCGATGAAGTCGGCGCCGTCGCCGCCGAACAGCAGATCGGCGCCGACGCCTCCGGCCAGCACGTCGTTTCCGGCCCCGCCGGAGACGGTGTCGTCACCGGCCTGCCCGAAAATGGAGTCGGCGCCATTCTCGCCGTTGACGATGTCGTTGTCCTGGTTGCCGAAGAGGGTGTCGTCGCCCTCGCCCCCGTTGAGGGTGTCGGCGCCGTTGTCGCCGGACAGCGTGTCGTTACCGTCGCCGCCGTTCAGCATGTCCGCGCCGTTGTCGCCGGTCAGCTGGTCGTTCCCGGCGTCGCCGTTCAGGGTGTCCGCGCCTTCGCCGCCCGCGGCGAAGTCATCGCCGTCGCCGCTAAAGGCCTGGTCGTTGCCGTCGCCGCCGCTCAGGGTGTCCAGGCCGAGGCCGCCGGTCAGGACGTCGTCTCCCGCATCGCCGTTCAGCCGGTCGTCGCCCGCGTCGCCGCCGATGGTGTCGGCGCCGGCTTGGCCGTTCGCCGCGTCGGCTCCAGCGCCGCCGAGGAAGCTGTCGTTCCCGTCCCCGCCGCTCAGGACGTCATCGCCCCCGCCGCCCACGAGGAAGTCGTTGGCCGTGCCCCCCGTGACGGTGTCGGCTCCCATGCCGGCGTTGAAATAGTAGGCGCGGTTCGCCTGCACGGCCGTCAGAACATCCGCGCCGAGCGTGCCCAAGGTGACCACCTCGAATTGATCGCCCCTCGCCACGCCGGAGATCAGGTCGCGGACGTCGAACGTCAGCCCGGTCGTACCCGAGACGAAGGTCACGCCCTCATCGTCGTAACGGCTGACCGCGCCGGTCAACGCGCCCGCGCCGTCCTCCGCCTGCAGGCGGACGGCCAAGCCGCCGTCCTGGGGCGCCGTCGAGCCCGCGTCGCTGGCTGAGCCGTTGCCCACCTCGGCGCTGGTGAAGGTCAGGCGTATCTGGCCGGCGCCGGCCGCGGTGACGCTCACCACGTCTGAGCCTTCGCCCAGGTTCACGTTGTCGGCGCCGTCTGTCGAGACGTTGGCGATCGCCCGGTCGTTGCCGACACCGCCGGTGATCGTGTCGTTTCCGCCGCCGCCGATGAAGCTGTCGTCGCCCTGGCTGGCGACCAGCGTGTCGTCGCCCGCCCCGCCGACGAGAAAGTCGTTGGCGCTGCTGTCGGTGATGGTGTCGTTCCCCATCCCGGCGTTGAAGTAGTAGGCGCGGCCGGCCTGCTGAGCGCTCAGAACGTCTGCGCCGCTGGTCCCGAGCGTCACCACCTCGAACTGCGTCCCGCGGCTCACGCCCGAAACGAGGTCGCGCACGTCGAAGGTCAGGCCGGGGCTGGTCGAGACGAAGGTGATCGCTTCATCCTTGAACCGGCTCACCCCGCCGGTCAGGGCGCCGCTGGTGTCCTCCTCTTGCAGCCGCACGGCCGGGCCGCCGTCCTGGGGCGAGGTGCTGCTCGCGTCGTTGGGATTGCCGTTGCCCACCTCGGCGCTGGTGAACGTCAGCCGGACCTCGCGAGGCGTTCCGCCTCCCGCGTCCGAAACCGTGACGGAGTCGCCCATGTCGGTGGTGGTGATGGCCATGATCTTGCTCCAGCAGCGCTCACGGTGATCGCCGCGCCCCCGGCGACCCCGGCGGCGCGTCGCGACCAGAATGGATCGACAGCGCTTCGCTGCCTGGAGGCAGTTACGTCCGCGCTACGCTCATGGTTGCACTCGAGCCCAGCTGATTTCGCACCCGAGGCACACGCCTTCGTCCCAATTTCTGCGCGGGTCTAAGGCTTCCGGCTGGCGGCGCGGTGGGTGGCGGAGACGGAGGGATTCGAACCCTCGATACCCTTTTGGGGGTATGCTCATTTAGCAAACGAGTGCCTTCAGCCTCTCGGCCACGTCTCCTCGCGGGTCAGATGCAACGGGGGTCCTTCAGGGTCAAGGGCTGGGACTGAGCGCGCATTGTCCCTCCGGACGCGCGGGGCTACCGAGCAACCGTGTCCGCGCCCATCCTGGTCAGCGATCCCGACGATCATCGGCTTGAGCCGTATCGGGGCGTGCGCGAACGCGATCTGGTGCGGGGCGGCGGCTTCATCGCGGAAGGCGAGGTGGTCGTGGAGAAGCTGCTGGACAGCGAGCTTCACCGGCCCCGGTCGCTGCTGCTCTCAGAGCGCCAAGCCCAGCGCCTGCTTCCTCGATGGGAGGCGCGCCTGGTCTGCCCGGCGTTCGTGGCGCCCCAAGGCGTTCTGGACGCGGTCGCCGGTTTTCATCTGCACCGGGGCGTTCTGGCCTATGGCCTCAGGTCGCCCGTGCTTCCACCGGAGACGCTGCTGGCCGGCCTGCCGCCAGATGCGACCGCCGTCCTGCTCGTCGGGCTCTCGAACCACGACAACGTCGGCGGCGTGTTCCGAAATGCAGCGGCTTTCGGCATCGGAGCCGTGCTGCTGGATCCGGGCTGTTGCGATCCCCTGTACCGCAAGGCCATCCGCGTCTCCGTCGGGGCTGCGCTGTTGACGCCTTGCGCTCGGGTCGCGTCGGCGCAGGCCGGCGTGGAAGCCCTTCGGAGGGCCGGCTTCGAGGTCTTGGCGCTGACACCGGACGGGCGCGAGCGGCTGGACCAGGTGCGTCCGCCGGCCCGGGCGGCCCTCGTGCTCGGCGCCGAAGGGCCGGGGCTGCCGGACCGCATGCGCCAGGAGCTGCGCTCGGTCAGCATCGCCATGGCGGGCGGTTTCGACTGGCTGAACGTGGGCACGGCCGGAGCCATCGCCCTGCACCACCTATGGACGGCGAAGGCTCAGAGGGAATCTTCGGGGTAGGCGGCCGGCGGCACCCGCCGCAAGGGATCGAACACCCCTCGGCGGTCGAGCAGGCCGATCACCGCCTCCACCTGCTCTTCGATCCCGCCTTCGCTGGTGTCGAGCCGCAGATCGGGCGCAGTCGGCGCCTCGTAGGGCGCGCTCACGCCGGTGAAATTGGCGATCTCGCCCGCCAGCGCCCGGGCGTAGAGACCCTTAGGATCGCGCTGGATGCAGGTGTCGAGCGGGGTGTCGACGAACACCTCGAAGAAATCCCCATCCTCGAACATGCCCCGGACCCGGGCCCGCTCCTCGCGGTAGGGAGAGATGAACGAGCACAGCACCAGCGTGCCGGCCTCGACGAACAGCCGGGCCACCTCGCCCGAGCGGCGGATGTTCTCGTCCCGGTCCGCGGGCGAGAAGCCAAGGTCGCGGTTCAGGCCGTGACGCAGGTTGTCGCCGTCCAGGCGGAAGGTGCGCATGCCGCGGGCGTTCAGCCTCTGCTCCACATGGTCGGCGATGGTGGACTTGCCCGAACCGGACAGGCCCGTGAACCAAACCACGGCCGCCTTGTGCCCGCTGCGGGCCTCCCGTGCCGCTCGGTCCACCGCGCCCACGTGCTGATGGATGTTGCTGGCGGCCCGAAGCGTCCGGCGGACCATGCCGGCCGCGACGGTGGCGTTGCTCTCCCGATGGATCAGGATGAACGCGCCGGTCGTGCGGTTCTCGTCGAAGGCGTCGATCGCGATCGGCGCAGCGGTGCGGATGCGGCACAGCCCCACGTCCCCGCCGCCCAGGGTCTCGGCGGGCGCGGGCTTGAGCGTGTTCACGTCGGTCCGATGCTCGACCGCGTCGACATGGGCCAGGACCAGGCGCGTGCCGATCTTGAGCCAGTAGGCCGGGCCGACCTGCAGCGGCTCGTCGGACAGCCAGATGACGTCGGCGGCGAAGCCGTCGGCGGTCTCCGGCCGGCTCTGGGGCGGCGCGAGCAGGTCGCCGCGGCTGACGTCCACCTCGTCGGCGAGCGTCAGGGTGACGGCGTCGCCGGCGCGGGCGACCGGCAGGTCGCCGTCCGCGGTGACGATCCGCGCGATGCGGCTCTCGCGCCCGCTGCCGGCGACGACGACGGGATCGCCGGGACGCACCGTCCCTGAAGCCAAGGTCCCGGCGTAGCCCCGGAAAGCGGCGTCCGGGCGGTTCACCCACTGGACAGGGAAGCGGAACGGCGCGTGCTCGCGCGCCTCTTCGACATCCACTGTCTCGAGGTGATCAAGGAGGGTGGGGCCAGCATACCAGGGCGTGTTGGTTGAAGGCTGGGCCACATTGTCTCCGCCGCGCGCCGACAGGGGCACGGCCGTGATCTGCGCGAAAGGCAGGGCGGCGGCGAAGGCGCGGTACTCCGCCTCGATCCGGTCGAAGGTCGCCTGATCGAAGCCGACCAGGTCGATCTTGTTCACAGCGAGCACGACGTGGCGGATGCCCAGCAGGGCGGCGATGTAGCTGTGGCGCTTGGTCTGGGTCAGCAGGCCCTTGCGCGCGTCGACCAGCAGCACGGCGAGGTCCGCGGTGGAGGCGCCGGTCGCCATGTTCCGGGTGTACTGCTCGTGGCCGGGCGTGTCGGCGACGATGAAGCTGCGCCGCGGCGTGGCGAAGAACCGGTAAGCCACGTCGATGGTGATGCCTTGCTGGCGCTCGGCCTCCAGCCCGTCCACGAGCAGGGCGAAGTCGAGCGCGTCGCCGGCCGTCCCGTGGCGGCGGCTGTCCCGCTCCAGGGCTTCGAGTTGGTCGTCCAGGATTAAGCCGCTGTCGTAGAGCAGCCGGCCGATCAGGGTGGACTTCCCGTCATCGACCGACCCGCAGGTCAGGAACCGGAGCAGACCCCGCTCGGCCACGTTCTGGGCGGCGGGCTCGGGCCGGAGCAGCAGATCGCCGTAGGGCATCAGAAGTAGCCCTCGCGCTTCTTGCGCTCCATGGAGGCCGTCTCGTCGGCGTCGATCAAGCGGCCCGCGCGCTCGCTGGACCGCGCGCCGCGCATCTCTTCGATGATGTCGTCCAGCGTCGCGGCCTCGCTCTCGATGGCGGCGCTCAGGGGATAGCAGCCGAGCGAGCGGAAGCGCACGCGCCGCAGCTGCTCGGCTTCCCCAGGCAGCAGGGGCATGCGGTCATCATCGCGAACAATGAGCTGGCCCTCGCGCTCTACGACGGGGCGCTCCGCCGAGAAGTACAGCGGCACGACCGGGATGTTCTCGGCCCGCGTGTATTCCCAGACGTCCAGCTCGGTCCAGTTGGACAGCGGGAACACCCGGATGCTCTCGCCGGGGCGGATGCGGGTGTTGTACAGCCGCCAGAGCTCGGGGCGCTGGTTGCGCGGATCCCAGCCGTGACCTGTCGAGCGGAAAGAGAACACCCGCTCCTTGGCGCGGCTCTTCTCCTCATCGCGCCGCGCGCCGCCGAACGCGGCGTCGAAGCCGTACTTGTCCAGCGCCTGTTTCAGCGCCTCCGTCTTCATCACCTGCGTGTGCAGGGACGATCCGGAGGCGATCGGGCTGATTCCGCGCGCCAGCCCTTCGGGGTTGGTGTGGACCAGCAGCTTCACCCCGTAGCGCTCGACGATCTGGTCCCGGTGGCGGATCATGTCCCGGAACTTCCAGGTCGTGTCCACGTGCAGGAGGGGGAAGGGCGGCTTGGCCGGATAAAACGCCTTCATGGCCAGGTGCAGCATCACGCCGCTGTCCTTGCCGATCGAGTACAGCATCACGGGGTTGGCGAACTCGGACGCGACCTCGCGGATGATCTCGATCGCCTCGGCCTCGAGCCGGCGCAGGTGCGCGGAGAGGGTCGGACGGGTGGCCAGGTCCAAGGCGTGCATGTCCCGCATGATGAGGAGGTCGTTAGTCCCCGGCGCTCAGCGAGGCGAGCCGGGATATCTGCCCGCTCTGTCAGGCGCGCTAAACGCGCCCGGGGTTCAGAACCACGTCGGCCACGAAGGGATTGCTCCGCCGCTCGGCCCCGAACGTCGACATGGGACCGTGGCCAGCCACGAAGGCGACATCGTCGCCTAGCGGCCACAGCTTGCCCGTGATGCTCTCGATCAGGTCGTCGTGGTTTCCACGCGGGAAGTCGGTGCGCCCGACCGAGCCCTTGAACAGCACGTCCCCGACCTGCGCGAAGCGGGAAGGGCGGTGGAAGAAGATGACGTGCCCCGGCGTGTGGCCAGGGCAGTGGATCACGTCCCACACCGTCTCGCCCAGCGTGACCGTGTCGCCGTCCTTCAGCCAGCGATCGGGTTCGAACGTGCGGGCCTCGGGCATGCCGTAGCGCTGTCCGCTCTCAGCGATGCGGTCGATCCAGAAGCGGTCGTCCTCGTGCGGGCCCTCCACGGGCGCGCCAGTCGCCTCGCGCAAGGCGGCGGTGGCGCCCGCGTGGTCCATGTGGCCGTGAGTGACCCAGATCTTCTCCAGCGCCAGACCCTGTTGCTCGATCCCCTTCAGGATGCGCGGCAGCTCGCCGCCGGGATCGATGACCGCGGCCTTCTTGGTCTTGGTGCACCAGACGATCGTGCAGTTCTGCTGCAGCGGGGTGACGGGCGCGATCATCGCCCGCACGGGCGGCTCGGCGGTCTGGACGTCGCTCATGGCTGGCAGATAGGCGAAAGCCCCGCGCCTTGCGAGCGCGGGGCTTCACGTGCGGCGTTGGGCGCCGCGACGCGCTAGCGCGTTCCCGGCACGTCGGGCTCCAGCCGATCGGTCTCCAGCTCGGGCACCTCGACGATGCCGCGGCCCAGATGGCTGCGGCCACGGCTGTAGGCGAAGTAGATGACCAGCCCCAAAGCGCCCCAGACTGGTAGGACCAGCATGGCCGCCGCCGGCAAGTTGAAGAAGAGGAAGAGGCACCCGGCGATCGTCGCCGGCGCCACCAACCAGACGAACGGCGTCCTGAAGGGGCGGGGCCGGTCGGCGGCCGTGCGCCGCAGGATCATCACCGCGATCGCCACCATCATGAAGGCGTAGAGCGTGCCGGCGTTGGCGATGTCGGCCAGCTGACCCACCGGCAGGAAGGCCGCCGCGATCGCCACCGCGACGCCCGTGAAGATCGTCACGATGTGCGGCGTCTTCCACTTGGGGTGCACCCGGCTGAGCGCTTCGGGCAGCAGGCCGTCGCGGCTCATCACGAAGAAGATCCGCGTCTGTCCGAAGATCAGCACCAGGATCACCGACGGCAGGGCCAGGAAGGCGGCGACGCCCAGCCCGTTGCCGACAGGCCCGAACCCGATCTGGCGCAGAACATGGGCCAGCGCCTCGTTGGAGCAGACCAGCGCCTCGGCATACTGCGGCATCGCGCACTGGCGCGCGAGTTCTTCAGAACCGGCCGGGAAGGGAACGCCGTTGGGGCCGACGATCGGCTGGCCGCCGATGGCGCCGATCGCCCCAGCCGCGACCAGGATGTAGAAGACGGTGCAGATCAGCAGCGACGCGATCAGGCCGATCGGGACGTTGCGCTGCGGGTCCTTGGTCTCCTCGGCGGCGGTCGAGACCGCATCGAAGCCGACATAGGCGAAGAAGATGGTCGCCGCCGCGCCGATCACGCCGAGACCCGTCCCGAAGCCGCCGAACACGCCGGCGGGCAGGAAGGGGTTGAACCGCGCCGCGTCGAACTCGGGCGACGTGTAGGTGAGAGCGATGAACACCGTGAGGGCCGTGATCTTGATGGCCACCAGCACGGCGTTGACTTTGGCGCTCTCACTCGTGCCGATCACCAGCAGCCATGTGACCAGCAGCGCGATCACCACCGCGGGCAGATTGATGAAGCCCCCCGGGGCGCCGCCGAGCGCCAGCGGCCCGGCCGACAGCCAAGTCGGCAGCTGCACCCCTAGAAACTGGTCCAGCATCGTTCCCGAGAAATACCCGGACCAGCCGACCGACACGGCCGAAGCGGCGACGGCGTACTCGAGCACCAGAGCCCATCCGACGGTCCAGGCCAGGATCTCGCCCATCACCGCATAGGTGTATGTGTATGCGGAGCCTGCGACCGGGATCATCGCCGCGATCTCCGCGTAGCAGAGCGCCGCCACGATGCAGATCAGGCCGGCCACGGCGAAGGCCATCAGCAGGCCGGGGCCCGCCTTCTGCGCGCCGGCGGCGGTCAACACGAAGATCCCCGTACCGATGACGCAGCCGATGCCGAACAGCGTCAGCTGGAACCAGCCCAGCGTGCGGTGCAACGACTTTCGCTGAGCTGTCGCGAGGATGGCGTCGAGGGGTTTGACCCGACCCAACAGGCCGCCCTGTGGGCCGGCGACGTCTACGGACATAAGCGCTTCCCTGGCGCGCCGGCGCACCGCCGGAGCTTTTCTGAGCGGGACGTTAGAGAGCGTCGCATAGCTTCGCAATGTCGTCATGCGGGGGCCGCTGTCGGCGCCCGGAAACCGGGCGCTCGCTCCTGGCGCGACAGGGCGATGGGTTAACCCCGCGTTGATCACGGGCCTCCACGCTCCGGACAGGAGCGAGGTCGTCCATGAGGGTGAAGGTGTGGGGGACGGCGCTCGCGCTGCTGCTCGCCGGAACGGCGGCCGGCCTCCTGCCGATCGGCGGTTCCGACGTCGAGGCGCGGGTGGTCGGGGTGAGCGACGGGGACACCCTGACCGTGCGGGTCGGACCGCTTGCTGAAGAGAAGGTGCGCCTGGTTGAGATTGACGCGCCGGAGCGGGGTCAGCCTTACGGCGCCGCGGCCAGACAGCAGCTCAGCGCCATGGTTCAGGGACGGACGGTCCGGCTTCGACGTGAGGGTCGGGACCGCTACGGTCGGACGCTGGCACGCGGCTACGCGGGCGGGGACGACGTCAACAAGGCCATGGTCCGGAGCGGGGCAGCCTGGGTGTACGACGCCTACAGCACCGATCCGAGCTTCGAGCCGCTCGAGACCGCCGCCCGAACTGAGAAGGCCGGTCTCTGGGCCCTGCAAGAGGACCAGGTCACGCCGCCCTGGGCCTGGCGCCGCGGCGAAGGTCGGGGTGGCGCGCCCGAGCTGACCCGGGTGAGCGAGCAACGCCGGCTCCCGGCGCCATCACCGGAGCCGGCGGAAACATCCACGCCTTCGAGTGCGCCCCAGTGCGGGAGCAGGCGGACCTGCGGTGAGATGAAGAGTTGCGAGGAGGCCCGCTTCCACCTCGCCCAATGCGGACTGTCCGGGCTGGACCGCGACAAGGACGGCGTTCCCTGCGAAGCCCTCTGCGGCGGCTAGGCCTTCATTTCACGGCGTGCAGCCGCCACACAGAGGCGCGTGACGCCCGCCCGCCTGCCCATCCACGAAGTCCTTCCGGAACTGCTCGGTGCGCTGACCGTGAGCCCAAACGCCGTGCTCGTGGCGCCGCCTGGGGCGGGCAAGACGACGATGGTTCCGCTCGCCCTTCTGGATCAAGCTTGGGCGGAGGACGGCCGCATCGTCGTGCTGGAGCCCCGCCGCTTGGCCGCACGGGCCGCGGCGGCACGCATGGCCGCCACGCTCGGCGAGCGCGTCGGCGAGACGGTCGGGTTCCACGTGCGGATGCAGTCGCAGGTCTCGGCGCGCACGCGCATCGAGGTGGTCACCGAAGGCGTGTTCACACGCATGATCCTGGACGACCCGGGCCTGGAGGATGTCGCCGCCATTCTGTTCGACGAGTTCCACGAGCGGAGCCTGGATGCGGACCTCGGGCTTGCGCTGGCCTTGGACGCCCAGGCTTTGCTTCGCCCTGAGCTGCGGCTGCTGGTGATGTCGGCGACGCTAGACGGCGCGCGTGTCGCACGGTTGCTGGGTCAGGCGCCTGTCATCGAGAGCGAAGGCCGCGCTCATCCGGTCGAGACCCGATACCTCGGACGGGACCCGCGGCTCCGCGTCGAGGACCAGGTCGCCAGAGCCGTGCGCCGGGCGCTGGCGGAAGAACACGGCTCCGTGCTCGCCTTTCTGCCGGGCCAGGGCGAGATCCGCCGCGCGGCCGAACGGCTGGAAGCCGACATCGGCGACCCCGCGATCATGGTGGCGCCGCTCTTTGGCGCGCTCACGCCTGCCGAGCAGGACGCCGCGATCGCGCCGGCTCCGCCCGGTCGCCGCAAGGTCGTGCTCGCCACGTCCATCGCCGAAACCAGTCTGACCATCGAGGGCGTTCGGGTCGTCGTCGATTCCGGCCTGGCTCGCGTGCCTCGCTACAGCCCGCCGAGCGGCTTGACTCGGCTCGAGACGGTCCGCGTGAGCCGGGCGGCCGCGGACCAGCGTCGGGGGCGCGCCGGCCGCACCGAGCCCGGCGTCTGCTACCGCCTCTGGGAGGAGCCCGAGACTCGCAGCCTCGTCCCGTTCGGCGCGCCCGAGATCCTGGACAGCGATCTCTCCCGGCTGGCGCTCGACCTGGCGGTCTGGGGTGCGCGGGACCCGGCGGCGCTCGCCTTCCTTAACCCGCCGCCCGCCGGGGCTTTCGCCGAAGGACAGGCGCTGCTTCGCCGTCTGGGCGCCCTGGATGACCAGGAGAACCTCACCGAGCACGGACGCAGGATTGCACGCCTGGCGCTTCCGCCCCGGCTGGCGCACATGCTGGTTCTCGGGGCGGAGCGCGGAGCAGCTGAGCGCGCCGCCCTGATCGCTGCTCTCCTGACCGAGCGCGGCTTGGGTGGAATGGACGCCCACCTCGGCCATCGGCTGGACGCTTTCGCCCGTGACCGCAGCCGCCGGGCGGAGGACGCCCGCGCGTTGGCCCAGCGTTGGGTTCAATCGGCGCGTAGGCGCGATCCCTCGCGCGCCGCAGGCCGGAAGGCGGGCGAGGATGACGGTGTGCTCCTGGCTGCGGCCTACCCGGAACGGATCGCTAAGGCGCGGGGCAAGCCGGGCGAGTTCCGGCTCGCTAGCGGGCGAGGCGCCTTCGTCGATCCCGCGGACCCGCTCGCGCGCGAGGCGTGGATCGCCGTGGGCGAACTCGGGAGCGGGGAGGCGAGGGACCGCATCCTCCTCGCGGCGCCGCTCGACCCCGCCGATCTGTCGGACGCCTTTGCCGAGCTGATCACCACCGAGGACCGGCTCGATGCGGATGCGCGGGGCCGGGTCACGGCGCGCCGGCTGGTCCGGCTTGGCGAGTTGACCCTGGAGGAGCGGGAGGTCGCCGCCGATCCGGCGCTCGTTCGCCGAGCCTTGCTGGATCGCGTTCGCCGGGAGGGGCTCTCCGTCTTGCCGACCGGCGAAGCGCTTCATCGGCTCCGCGCCCGCGTCGCCTTCCTGAAGGGTCTCGACCCGGAGCGCTGGCCCGACCTTTCGGACGCGGCGCTGCTGGAGCACCTGGACAATTGGCTCGCGCCGCTGTTGGACGGGCGAACGTCGCTCACCCAACTTCGGCCGGAGGAGATCGAGGCCGCTGTACGCGGCCTGCTCGACTGGGAGCAGGCCCGAGACCTCGACCGGCTGGCGCCTGAGCGCTTCGAGGCGCCCACAGGCTCCCGCATGTTGATCGACTACGCGGCCGAGGTCGGTCCGCGCGTCGACATCCGCGTGCAGGAACTGTTCGGCATATCGAGCCATCCGACGGTCGCGGAGGGAAGGGCGCCGCTGACCCTCGCGCTGCTGTCCCCCGCTCACCGGCCGGTGCAGCTGACGCGTGACCTGCCGGGCTTCTGGCGCGGCTCCTACGCCGAGGTGCGCATGGAGATGAAGGGACGCTATCCCAAGCATCCTTGGCCCGAGAACCCCGCTGAAGCGGCCCCGACCACCCGCGCCAAACCGCGCAAGACCTAGAGCCGCCCGGCCGCCATCCTCAAGCGGCGTTCACCGGCTCACGTCGCCCTACGGCGGCTCTTGGTCAGTTCGTCATAGGCGAGCAACTCGCCTACCAAGGACTCGAACTGCGCCAAGGGCACCATGTTCGGGCCATCGCTGGGGGCGTTGTCGGGGTCCGGGTGGGTCTCGATGAACACGCAGGCGACGCCGACGGCCACGGCCGCGCGGGCCAGCACGCCAACGAACTCCCGCTGTCCGCCGGAGCTCGTTCCCTGTCCGCCCGGCTGCTGAACCGAATGGGTGGCGTCGAACACGACCGGGCAGCCGATCTCCGCCAGGATCGGCAGGGCGCGCATGTCGCTGACGAGGGTGTTGTAGCCGAAGCTGACGCCGCGTTCGCAGGCCAGCACGTTCGGGTTGCCCTCGCCCGTGACCTTGGCGACCACGTTCTTCATGTCCCAGGGGGCGAGGAACTGCCCCTTCTTGATGTTCACCGCCCGTCCGGTCCTGGCCGCGGCGACCAGCAGGTCGGTCTGTCGGCTGAGGAAGGCGGGGATCTGCAGGACGTCCACCGCCTGGGCGACCTCCGCGCACTGCTCGCCTTCGTGCACGTCGGTCAGCGTGGGCAGGCCGAGCGTCTCCCGGATCTCCGCGAAGACAGGCAGGGCGCGATCGAGCCCCATGCCCCGGGCGGCGTTCGCGGAGGTGCGGTTCGCCTTGTCGAAGCTGGTTTTGTAGACCAGCCCGATCCCGAGCCGTTCAGCGGCCTCCTTCAGCGCCGAGGCCGTCTCCAGCGCATGCTGGCGGCTCTCCATCTGGCAGGGCCCGGCGATGACGCTGAGCCGCTCGGCGTTGCCGATTCGGACCGGCCGACCGCCTGGCGCTTGCAGTTCGACGACGGCGTTCGGCTCGGTCACGGCGACTCCCTTGAAGCGCGGCAGAGGTGGCGTAGGGCGCGGCCCTCCGCAAGGCGGAACAGTTGGGAAGGCCGCGGCTGGCGCTCCGCCCCCGCCGCCTTACTTCTCAGCGCTTGCATACCCGCCGCTCGTTTCTCCGTTCCGCCGTGTCGTCGCTCGCCACCTTGGGGGTGCTCGGCGGGGGCCTGTGGCTGTTCCGCAACCAGGTGCTCTGGCCGGCCCCGACGCTGGTGTTCGAAGGTTCAGAGCCGTCGACCGGCTGGCTGCCTTTCCGCTCCCGAGCGCAGGGTCTGGTGCTGATCCAGTCCGCGGTGAACGGCACGCCGGTCAACGCCTTGCTGGACAGCGGCGCCCAGTACTCCGTGATCGATGTCGCCTTCGCCGAGCGTCATGGTCTTCGCAGCCCTCTGGACCCGCCCATGGTCGCCTACGGGGTCGGGGGCGGGCCCCAGGTGGCACGCGGCGCCCGGGCGGACGTCCAGGTCGGAGCCGTGACCTTGAAGGGCCTCAGCACCGCCGTTCTCACGCTCGGTCCGATCGCCGAGGCGACCGGCTACGCCACCCCGCTGATCCTGGGGCAGGACGTGCTTCAGGCCTTGGTCGCGGACATAGACTTTCCCGGCCGACGGCTGCGCCTTCACCGGCCCGGCGCATTCCCCGAACCGGCCGACGCCCTGCCGGCGCCCACCCGCGCTTCCGGCCGCGCGCTCGTGGCCGATGTCGCGGTCGAGGGGATTCCGTTCGAGGCGATCGTCGACACCGGCTCCTCCTCCGTCATCGCGCTCGCGGCCGATGTCGCGGAGCAAGCCGGTCTGCTTACCGGGCGTGCGGTCCGCAGCGGCCGCAGCGTGGTCCTCGGCGGGGTCGCTCAAGCCGGGGTGTTCACGGCCAGCCGTTTCAGCTTCGCGGGCCGAGAGCTTCGGAACGTCGACGTGACCGTCTATCCTCGCAGTCCCGTGCCAGGGTTTCCGAGCGGACTGCTCGGCGTCGCCGCCTTGAGCGAGGATCGCGTGATCCTGGACCACCCGGCCGGGCGCATGCTGCTGGCCCCGAGCGGCTGACGCCCATTGAGCCTTGACGGCGGGGAGCCGATAAGTGCCCGGCCGTGCGGTTCGACGATCGATTCCTGGAGGAGCTGAAAGCCCGCGTCCGCCCCTCCGAGGTCATCGGGCGGACCGTGAAACTGCGCCGCCAAGGGCGGGAGTGGATCGGCCTCTCGCCCTTCAACAAGGAACGCTCGCCCTCGTTCTTCGTGAACGACGACAAGGCCTTCTGGCACGACTTCTCCTCGGGCAAGTCCGGGGACGTCATCACCTTCCTTCAGGAGACGGAGCGGCTCAGCTTCCCGGAAGCGGTTGAGCGCTTGGCCGCCGAAGCCGGCCTGCAGCTGCCCGCGGCCGACCCCCGCGCCGCCGAGCAGGTCCGCAAGCAGCAGGGCTTGGCGGACTGGCTGGAGCTCGCGGCGACCTGGTTCGAGGGCGAACTTCGCCGACCGAGCGGGGAGGGGGCCCGCGCCTACCTGGCCAAGCGGCAGCTGCCCACCGAGGAGTGGGCCCGGTTTCGCCTCGGCTACGCGCCCGCCGGGCGAACCGCTCTCAAGGACTATCTCGTTGCGAAAGGGGCTGCTCCGGGCGAGCTGGTCGAAGCCGGCCTGCTGATCGCGCCCGAAGGCGGCGGGGCGCCCTATGACCGGTTCCGCGACCGCATCATCTTTCCCATCGCCGACGGGCGAGGCCGGGTCGTCTCTTTTGGCGGCCGAGCGCTCAATCCGGAGGAGCGGGCCAAGTACCTGAACGGGCCCGAGACCGCGCTCTTCCATAAGGGACGGCAGCTCTACGGTTTGCACGAGGCCCGCAAGCTGATCGCCACTGGCGATGATGATGCACCCCTCGTGGTGGTCGAAGGCTACATGGACGCGATCGCCTGCCAGCGCGCCGGGGTGGCCGCGGTGGCCCCGCTCGGCACGGCCCTGACCGAAGAACAGATGGCGCTGCTCTGGCGACTCCATCCCGAGCCGACGCTCTGCTTCGACGGGGACGCCGCCGGATTGAGAGCAGCTTCGAAGGCGATGGACCGAGCCCTGCCCTTGCTTCAACCCGGCCGGAGCTTCCGCTTCGCCTTGCTCACGGGCGGCAAGGATCCGGACGACGTGCTGCGCGATCAGGGCGCCGCCGAGCTCCGGCGCCAGCTCTCCGCCACCCGGCCCTTCGTCCAGCAGCTGTTCGAGCGGGAGCGGGAAGCCGAGACGCTGGACACGCCCGAGCGGCGGGCCGGGCTGAAGGTGCGTCTTCGGAAGCTGGCCGCCGGCATCGCCGACCCGGACCTCGCCGGCGCGTACAAGCAGGCGCTCCTCCAGGCATACGAGGGCCTCTGGCCCGCCACCGGAACTGTCCAGACGCGGGCGGACGTGGGCCGAGCCCTTCGCACGTTCCGCGGCTCGGGCGCGCCACGCCAGCTTGCGCCGCTAGGTCCCGCGACGCCCGAGGGAAAGCAGGCCGCTAGGAGCCTGTCCCATTCTTGCGCTCCCCTGGCGGCCGCACTGGTAGAGGCGGTCCTTCGAGAACCGCAATTGCTAGACGATCAGCTTGAGATCGTCGCCGTCCAGGGCTTCGGCGATCCCGAACTCGACACCCTGGTCCGCGACGCAGTGGCGTATCGGTTCAGCACGGATGAACCCGATCCTGCCGTTCTTCGAGACCGGCTTGTGGCGGCAGGATGTAGTGCCGCTCTGACGAGGCTCGATCGCGCGATCGGGCTCCCCGCTGCCGCGGGCTTGGCTGCGGCTTCATTCCTAGATCACTCGCGCGCTCCGGACGAGCGCCGCGCCATGTGGGCGCGGGCCTTCGAAACTCTTCGGCGCTCCACGGCTCTCGAGCGCGCAGTCGAAATTGCGAAAGCAGACTTTCAGGGCGATCCAGACACCGTGGCGTTTCGGGCGCTCAAAGCCGAACGGGACGCCCTCCGCCGCGAGTTGGTGTCGGGCGCCCTTTACGCCACACACTGAACGCCGCGGAACCGCAGCCCCGCTTGAGCGTTCGGCCGCCCTTGACACCTTCGTGACGCGCCGCCATCTGCGACAGCATCGGGCCGTCTAGCGCGTCCTGAGCAGGGTCCCCCCGGCCGTTCCCTCTGCGGATCGCGCCACATGCACAGCCGGACCCGCTTGCTCGTGCGCTGACCGTGCCGAGGGCCTCGTCGGCCGTCGCTGCGATGTTTCGCGGCGCTGTCGCCGTGCGTCCTCGTCCGGGAGGTCCGCCCCTCCGATTGATCGCCGCGCTACGTCCAAACGCCGCAGACCCGTCCCGTTCACCGCGCCTGGCGCCATATCCGGCCGCCTGGTCCAACGCCGCAAGGCGGAGAGTTTCCGATGAGCAACACCGCTGACGCCCCCGAAGTCGAGACGCCCGCCGACGGCCCGCTGCTCGACCTCACCGATGCGGGCGTCAAGAAGTTCATCAAGCAGGCCAAGGCGCGGGGCTACGTCACGCTCGATGAGCTGAACAAGGTCATGCCCAGCGAGGAGTTCACCTCCGAACAGCTGGAGGACACGCTCTCCATGCTGTCCGAGATGGGCGTGAACGTCGTCGAAGCCGAAGAAGAGGCCGCCGACGGCGAGGGCTCCAAGGCTGTGGCCGCCGCCGCTGAGACCGCGGTGGACGTGACGCCGTCCACGCCCCAGTTCGATCGTACCGACGATCCGGTGCGCATGTACCTGCGCGAAATGGGCACGGTGGAGCTGCTCTCGCGCGAAGGCGAGATCGCCATCGCCAAGCGCATCGAGGCCGGCCGGGACACCATGATCCGGGGCCTCTGCGAGAGCGCCCTGACCTTCGAGGCGATCATGGTTTGGCGCGACGAGCTGCGCCAGGGCCGCATCTTGCTGCGCGAGATCATCGACCTGGAGGGCACCTACGGCGGCGAGAAGGTCGATCACACCGCGCCCAAGCCCGAGGAGCCGGAAGCGCCGGTCGTCGACGAGGACGAGGCGGCGGAGAAGGCTGCGGAGTCCGCGGCGTCCGAAGAGGACGAGTTCGACGACGGGGCGGGGCCCACGGTCAGCGCCATGGAGGCGGAGCTCCGCGAGGGCGTCATGGCCACGCTCGACGCCATCGCTGAGCAGTTCGACTACTTCTCGCGGCTGCAACAGCGGCTGGTCGAAAGCCGGCTGAAGGGCGAGGATCTCTCGGCCGAGGATCGGGCGGCCTACAGCGACCTGAACGGCCGCATCGTCGGCCAGCTCAAGACGCTGAAGCTCAACAACAACCGCATCGAAGCGCTCGTCGAGCAGCTCTACGCCATCAACAAGAAGCTGATGGGCCTGGAAGGCCGCCTGCTGCGCCTGGCCGACAGCTACGGCATCAGCCGGGCCGAGTTCCTGCGCGCATACTTCGGCGCCGAGCTCGATCCGACCTGGCGCGAGCGCGTCAAGGAGATGGGGGTCCGCTGGACCAAGTTCGCCGACAAGGAATCGGGTCAGATCGACGACATCCGCGGCGACGTCGCGGTGCTCGCGACCGAGACCGGCGTGCCGGTCGACGACTTCCGCCGCATCATCCAGACGGTGCAGAAGGGCGAGCGCGAAGCCCGTCAGGCCAAGAAGGAGATGGTCGAGGCGAACCTCCGCCTCGTGATCTCCATCGCCAAGAAGTACACCAACCGGGGCCTCCAGTTCCTCGACCTGATCCAGGAAGGCAACATCGGTCTGATGAAGGCGGTCGACAAATTCGAGTACCGCCGCGGCTACAAGTTCTCCACCTACGCTACGTGGTGGATCCGACAGGCGATCACCCGGTCGATCGCCGACCAGGCGCGGACCATCCGCATCCCGGTGCACATGATCGAGACGATCAACAAGATCGTCCGCACGCAGCGCCAGATGCTGCACGAGATCGGCCGCGAGGCCACGCCCGAGGAGCTGGCCGAACGCCTGGCCATGCCGCTCGAGAAGGTCCGCAAGGTCCTGAAGATCGCCAAGGAGCCGATCTCCCTGGAGACCCCCATCGGGGACGAGGAGGACAGCCACCTCGGCGACTTCATCGAGGACAAGAACGCGATCCTGCCCATCGACGCGGCGATCCAGTCCAACCTCCGGGAGACCACCACCCGGGTGCTGGCGTCGCTCACGCCGCGGGAGGAGCGAGTGCTGCGCATGCGCTTCGGCATCGGCATGAACACCGACCACACGCTCGAGGAGGTCGGCCAGCAGTTCTCGGTCACCCGCGAACGGATCCGCCAGATCGAGGCCAAGGCGCTGCGCAAGCTGAAGCACCCCAGCCGCTCGCGGAAACTGCGGAGCTTCCTCGACAGTTGAGCCGTCCCGCGGCGTTCGCGTCGTAGTGAGCAGGTCGATGTCGGGATCAGGCGCCTTGCGGCGTCCTTGGGGGGTCAGAGGAGGACAGACCCATGCGCATGATCTTCATCAACCTGCCGGTGTCCGATCTGGAGCGCTCCAAGCGCTTCTACGAGGCGCTCGGCTTCGCCATCAATCCGCAGTTCTGCGACGAGAGCACGGCCATGGTCGTGGTGTCGGAGACCATCCACGTGATGCTGCTGACCCGGCCGCGGTTCGAGAGCTTCGTCACGGGCAAGGTCGCCACGCCGGACGAGGCGGGCTGCAGCGCGCTCTACTGCCTGTCGGCCGAGAGCAAAGACGCCGTGCTGGCGCTCAAGCAGACCGCCCTGGCCGCCGGCGCCCGGCCCTGGAAGCCGGACATGGACGAGTTCGGCGGCGAGATGTACGGGGCCAGCTTCCAGGATCCGGACGGACACGTTTGGGAGGTCATGTGGATGAGCGACGCCGCCGTCGCGGGCCACGGCGCGCCGGAGACCCAGGCGCAACCGGTCGCGGCCTGAGCCAAGAGGGGGCCGAGGCGGGGCGCGCTCCAGCTTCGCTGGAGGCCGCCATCTTCGCCCTGCTCGACGTGCGCGAGCGGGGGAATACCATCTGCCCCTCCGAGGCGGCGCGGGCCGTGGACCCGGACGGCTGGCGCAGGCTGATGCCCCAGGTGCGGGCGACTGCGGTTGGGCTGGCCCGTCGCGGGCGGCTGGTGATCACCCGGCACGGCAAGCCCGCCGACCCTGACAGCTTCAAGGGGGTGTACCGGCTGCGGCTGCCGGAGGACAGGGAGCCCACGTGAGCCTGGAGCCGCTGCTCACGCGCATCGGCTCCTGCCGGGCTTGCGCGGACGAGCTGCCCCATGAGCCGCGACCGGTGGTGAGGGTGTCGCCGCAGACCCGCCTGCTGATCTGCGGCCAGGCGCCGGGACGGCGCGTGCACGAAAGCGGGCTGCCGTTCGACGACCCATCCGGCGAGCGCCTGCGGGGCTGGCTGGGCGTAGACCGCGAGCGGTTCTACGGCGACTCTCGGATCGGGGTGGCGGCCATCGCCTTCTGCTATCCCGGCACGGCCCTTGAAGGGCGCGGCGGGGACCTGCCGCCGCCGACCCGCTGCGCGACCCTGTGGCGGCGGCCGTTGCTGGAAGCCTTGCCTCTCGTGGAGCTCACGCTGCTGGTGGGCTGGCACGCGCAGCGCTGGACTCTGGGCGAGCGGGTGCGCGGCGACATGACCGGAACCGTGGGGGCGTGGCGCTCTTACCTTCCGCGCTATCTTCCGACGCCTCATCCGTCGTGGCGGAACACTGCATGGCTGAAGCGCAATCCGTGGTTCGAAGCGGAGGTCATTCCCGAGCTGAGGGCGAGAGTACGCGCGCTGCTCGGCTGACCCGTCGAGCGGCCCTGGCGCTCGCCTGGGCGGCGGGTGCGGCGGCCTGCGCGCCGACGGTGCAGGGCGCCGGGGCTCCGGGGCTCGGGTTCGAGGGGCCCCGCCTGGAGACGGACGGGCCAGATAGTCGTTACGTCGCTTTCGACGGGACGCGTCTCGGCTTGACGGTCTGGCCGACAGCAGACGGCCGCGAGCCCTGGGCGGTGATCGTCGGCCTTCACGGCATGAACGATTACGCCGAGGCCTTCACGCTGGCCGCGCCGGTCTGGGCGGCGGCGGGCGTCGAGACTTGGGCCTATGACCAGCGTGGCTTCGGCCGCTCGCCGAATCGGGGCGTCTGGGGCGGCGAGGCGCTGATGGTCGAAGACCTCCGCGTGTTCTGCCGGCTCGTTCGGGAGCGACGGCCGGGCGCGGTGCTCGCTGTGGTGGGCGAGAGCATGGGCGGGGCGGTGGCGATCGCCGGGTTCGCCTCGGAACGCCCTCCTGCAGCCGATCGCCTCGTGCTGAGCGCGCCGGCCGTGTGGGGCTGGGGCGACCAGCCGCTGCTCTACCGCACGACCCTTTGGCTCGGCGCGCACACGATCCCCTCGCGCTCGGTGTCGCCGCCGCCGTTCGTGCAACGGCGCATTCGCGCCAGCGACAACATCGAGCACCTGCGCCGGATGGGGCGCGACCGGAACATGATCTTTCGGACCCGGATCGACACGATCTACGGCCTGGTCTCGCTGATGCAGCGCGCGCGGGAGAGCGTGGGACGGATGAAGGCGCCGCCCACGCTGATGCTTTACGGCGCCAACGACCAGGTCATCCCGCCTGAGCCGAGCGTGGCCGCCGCCGTCGCCCTCCCGCGGGGCGCTCGCACGGCCCTCTACCCGCAGGGCTTCCACATGCTGACGCGGGACCTACAGGGGGAGGTGGTCAGCCGCGACATCCTCGCATTCCTCACGGACCCGCAGGGGCCCTTGCCGTCCGGCGCCCCGCCGATCCCGAGGTCGATGAACGGGTTCGGCGCAGGGGTTGTGGCGCGCTCGGGAGGGGCGTAGACCGCCCGGCTCGTTTTCGCGCCGTCCGCTGATCGTCACGGTCGGCCGCTAAGGCTCTTCGACATGACCCTGTTCGACTCGCCCGCCTTCGAGGCTCACGAAGGCGTTCACGCCTTCTCCGATCCCCGTTCAGGGCTGAAGGCGATCATCGCCGTCCACTCCACCGCTCGCGGCCCGGCCGCGGGCGGCTGCCGCATGTGGAACTACGCGACCAGCGAGGCTGCGCTCGAAGACGCGCTGAAGCTGAGCCGGGCCATGTCGTTCAAGAACGCCGTGGCCGACCTCGAACTCGGCGGCGGCAAGGCGGTCATCATCGGCGACAGCCGCACGGCGAAGACGCCAGCCTTGTTCGAAGCTTTCGGCCGTGCGGTCGAGGCCGTGGGCGGCCGCTACTGGACCGCAGAGGACGTGGGCGTATCACCGGCGGACCTGCAGCACGCCCGCAAACACACCCGCTATGTGGCGGGGCTGGAGGGGCATCCCGCCGCTTCGGGCGATCCAAGCCCGGTCACGGCGGAGGGAGTGTTCCGAGGGATCGGCTTGGCGGTGCGGCACGCTTACGGTCGCGAAAGCCTGGAGGGGCTGACCGTCGCAGTTCAGGGCGTCGGGCACGTGGGCGCTTACCTCTGCGACAAGCTCCACGCGGCGGGCGCGCGGCTGGTGGTTGCGGACGTGAACGCCGTGGCGCTGGCTGCGGTGGCCGAGCGGACCGGCGCCCAGGTGGTCTCGCCGGAGGCGATCTTCGACGTGGATGCGGAGGTCTTCGCCCCGTGCGCGCTCGGCGGCGCGATCAGCCTGGAGACCCTGAACCGCTTGTCCGCCCGAGTGATCGCCGGGGGCGCCAACAACCAGCTGGCGGGGCATGAGGCGGGGCGAACGCTCTTCGAACGGGGGCTGACCTATGCGCCGGACTACGTGATCAACGGAGGCGGCATCATCAATGTCGCCGGCGAAATCCGCGCGCTCGACGCCGGAGCGGCCTACGACCCCGCATGGGTCGAGGCGAAGCTCGCCCGCCTGATGGAGACGTTGGACGAGGTGTTGCGGCGATCCGCCTCCGAAGGCCGCCCCACCCACGAGATCGCCAACGAGATCGCCCGCGCCCGCATAGACGAGGCCCGGACCGTCCCGACCGCCGTCGCCGCCTGAGGCCGATCCGGCCCGCCTTTGCGGGCCTGGGGTCGCCGGCCGGCCCCGACGATGAACCGAATCGTCATCAGCTTGGTTCAGCTAGCTGAGCCGCCTGTGTCTGACAGGCGTGCCTGCGTCCCCGCATGGCGTCACGAAGAAGAGGGTCGAACAGCCCCGCATGAGTTCATCTGGGTCACTTGAGGTCAGTTCTGCGGTCAAACCCGGAGTGGGCGCCGGCGCTCAGCATGTCGAAATCGAGTTCGTGGTGCCGGCCGAGCCGCTTCGGCCCTACGTCTCAGGATACCAGTGCGTTGCGGTGGAGACGCCTTCCGATCGGCCGATCGAGGATTTGTTCTACCCGGGCTGGGCCAACCTGCGGTTCACGCTGGAGGGGGAGGGCTGGCGGGCCCGACTGGGCGCGGCGACGGCCGCCCCAGTGCCGCCGGCGGCTCTGTTCGGGGTCAGCGCGCACGCCGCGCGCGTGCAAGTCTGGAGCGGCCGGCTCGTCGGAGCGGGCGTCACGCCTCTCGGCTGGGCCAGCATGTTCGGTGTGGAGGCCAGTCGATTCGCGGACCGCATTTCTCCGCTCGAGGAGCTGCTGGGCGATGAGGCGGAAGCGCTCTGGTCGAGGCTGGCCGCCGTCGATCACCGGGGCGGCTGGACCGCCATCCTCGACGACTGGTTCATGACTCGCCTGGCGGACGCGCCCGCGCCGCCCGCCGAGCTTGTCGACATCCAGCGCCTGCTGATTGATCCCAAGGTTTCAACGGTCGAAGAGGTCGCAGCAGCGGCGGGCGTGTCCACGCGCCATATCTCGCGGGTGTCGCTGCGCTACTTCGGACTGCCGCCGAAGCTTCTGATTCGACGCGCGCGGTTCATGCGGACGTTGATGATGCTGAGGGCCGACGATCCGCGGCCGTGGGCGCATCGCCTCGACCCTGGCTATCATGACCAGAGTCACTTCGTGCGCGACTGCAAGTTCTTCCTCGACCTCTCGCCGACGGCCTTCTTCGCCCTGCCAAGGCCGATCCTGGAGGCCTCGACCCGCACCCGCGCCGCCGCGGTGGGCGCGCCGGTTCAAGCTCTTCACCCGGCCGCGGCGCCCTGACGAGACGCCGTCGAGATTGTCAGCCCTGGCGGACGTATTCGCCGGCTTTGAGGAAGCGTGCGGGGTTCTGGGCGCGGCCGTTCACCCAGACCTCGTAGTGGAGGTGAACGCCGGTGGAGCGGCCGGTCGAGCCCATGCCGCCCAGCGCCGCGCCGAGCGGCACGCGCTGGCCAGGGCGGACGTTGATCTTGGCTAGGTGGGCGTAGCGGGTCTTGAACCCGCCGCCGTGGTCGACTTCGACCGTGTTTCCGTAGCCTGAGCGCACCCCGGCGTAGCTGACCACACCCGGCGCGGTCGCCTCGACGGGAGTCATGTACGAGGCGGCGAAGTCCTGCCCGGAGTGGAAGGCGGGATTGGTGGTGAACGGGTCGAACCGAACGCCGAAGCTGCTGGTCAGCCGGGCGGAGTCGACCGGCTTCGCCAGGGGCAGGGTCTCGGCCGCGGCGGTCAGGGTGCGCATCTCCGCCAAGTCCGATGCGGCGCGCTGGATGCGGCGCGCGAACTCGGGATCGACGTCCAGCACGGCGGCGAGCGCCCGGGGATCGCGGGCCTCAACTAGGGGACCCCCAAGGCCGGAACCGGCCTGGAGACGACCAGCGCTTTTGGCGCTGACGCCCGCGAGCCGGAAAGCAAGACGCAGACGCTCCGCACGGGTCTGCGCGAACGCCTCGGCTTGGGCGATCAAATCTTCCTGGCTCAAACGGACGCGCTGGATCCGAGCGGCGGGCGCGGCGCTGACCGGCGCCGCGGCCAGGGTCGGCTTCAGGGCGTCAGCAGCGCCGGGCTGATCCTTCAACTCGGTCATCAGCATGGCGAGCGCCTCGTGGCGGCTCTCGACGTCGGCCGCGAGTTCGTCAACTGAACCCCGGGTGTTGCTCAGCTGCGCGACGGCCGCATCGAGACGGGCCTGGCGGTCGGCGATCAGACGCTCGTAGCGCGCCTTGATCTGAGCAGCCTCTCGGTCGGCGCTGTGAAGAGCGACGGCGTTGGCGCCGAGCGAGATGGTGGCGACGGCGGCCCAGGCCACTACGCCGGCGGCGACGCCCGCGAGGGTCAGCTGCTGCCGCTGGCTCAGGCCGAAGCCGCGCATCTCGCCGCCGGACCTCAAGTAGACGCGTCGCTCAGGGAACAGGCGATCCACCGTCTGGCGCAGGTGCGCCACGCGTTCCTGAAGCATCAGGCCCCGACATCTCTGTTGTTAACGGCCCGTTCATAAAGCGGTTGTGTTGCAGAAACGCAACCCCGCGAAGGGGTCTATCGGGCTGGGTGCGACGAACTGCGCAAACATGGCGCAGAAGAGCGGGCAGTCTATCGTGCGCCGCGGTCGCGTTACTCTGACACTTTCTCGACTTGATTCGGGCACGACTAAGAGGCCGGAGTCGCGCGACTTTCGGCTCAGTCGCTAGACTGGACTAAGCTGGAACAGCCAGAGAACGTGCGGCTTTCAGCACCGCGTCCGCGTGGCCGGGCACCTTCACCTTGCGCCAGACCTGTCTGACCGTCCCTTCGCCGTCGACCAGCACGGTGGAGCGGTCAATGCCCATGTACTTCTTGCCGTACATGCTCTTCTCGACCCAGGCGCCGTAGGCCTCGATCACCTGGCCGTCCGAGTCGGAGGCTAAGCGGACCGTCAGGTCGTGCTTGGCGATGAACTTGTCGTGGCTGAGCGGCGTGTCCTTGGAGACGCCGACCACGACCGCGTTCGCCGCTGCGAACTCATCCTTGAGTCCGGAAAAGGCGATCGCCTCCGTGGTGCAGCCGGGGGTGTCGTCCCGAGGGTAGAAGTAGAGCACCACCGCCTTGCCCTTCAGGTCGGACAAGGTGATCCGGCCGCCGCCATCGGCCGGGAGGTCGAAATCGGGGGCGCGGTCGCCTTCGTTCAGTTCGGCCATGGTCAACGCTCCTTCAGGCAGGCTTGCAGGAGGGCCTCGCGGACGAGCTCGGGCCGTTCCATCGGCAGGAAGTGGGTCGTTCCTGGGACGCTTTCCACCGCGACGTCGGGCGCGCGTTTGGCGAAGCCGACGCCCGCGCGGCAGGTGCTTCCGTGCTCGGCGCGGAACATGCGGATAGGCGCGCGCACGTGGCGGATCGCGCGCCAGGGGTCGGCGCCCTGGGCGGCGAAGTTGGACGCCTCCCAACGCGGATCGCAGGCCAGCTCGACCTTGCCGTCGGAGCGGTCCCGGAAGCCGTCGGCGACGTAGTCGGCCAGCGTCTCGGGCGGCCAGGTCTTGAACGCGCCGCGACCGGTGTACGCCTTCAGGGCCTGCTCGCGGCTGTCGAAAAGCGAGCGCCGCCGCAGGGCGCCTTGAGCGATGGGCATTCGCCGCCAGAGGGCGCCGGACGCCCAGGGCGCCTGGGCGTAGAGGGCCGCTGGGCGAGGCATGATCACGGGGTCGAACAGGAGGAGCGAACGCACCCGCTGCGGACGACGGGCGGCGGCGAGCAAGCTGCAGGTGCCGCCCATGGAGTGGCCCGCCATGACCACGGGCGGGCCGCCGAGCGCGTCGAGCAAGGCGCAGAGGTCATCGCGCAGATCGCCCCAGTTGCGCCGCCAGCTCGGCGGGGCGGAGAGGGTGGAGCGGCCGTGCCCGCGCAGATCCACGGCCAGGATGCTCAGCCGGTCTCCTAGCGGCGCCAGGACGCTGCAGTAGGTCCGGGCGTTGAAGCCGTTCGCGTGGACGAACACGGCGTCGTACGCCCGCTCGGCGGGCCCGAAAGCCAAGGCGGCCATGTCGCCGTCGGGGAGGGCGATCGACACCCGCCGAGCTCCCTCCAGCGCCTCGGCGGTCACGACCGGGTCGCGTAGACGCTGCGCGTCAGGCAGGAGAAGACCAGACGGCCGGCCTCGTCGAGCAGGTCGTGCTGGGCGATCACCACGCCCTTGTCGTCGCCCACCGGATCCTTGGCCAGCACGGTCATGCGGCCTCGCAGCAGTTCGCCGGGCGGTGGGTTGCGGACCCAACGCAGGGCGTCGACGCCGAGCCGCTTGGTCTGCGGCCAGGCGGCGGCCGACTCGGCGTCGAGCTTGGCCCAAAGCGCGTACACCATCGCGTCCGGAGCGCCGTTCTCGGCGTCCCAGCTGGGCGCGAAGGCCTTGCAGAAGGCGGCCACCGCGCTCCCGTCCACGGCGCATACGCCGAGCGGGGCCACTTGGCCGACACGGATGTCGTCGAACGCTGCGGGCATCAGGGCTCCGGGGAGACGCGGACCAGCAGTTTGCCGTCGTGGTCGCCGGTGAAGAGGCGTTGGAGCGCGGCGGGGGCGTTCTCCAGGCCGTCTTCCACGTGCGCCTTCCACTTGATCTGGCCGGACATGACCCAGCCCGCCAGTTCGGTCAGGCCTTCGGCGGCGCGAGGGAAGTAGTCGATGACGATGAAGCCCTTGATCAGCAGCCGGCGCATGAGCACCCGGCCGAAGTCGCTCGGTCCGGGCATGGCGCCTTCGGTGTTGTACCCGCTGATCATCCCGCAGAGCGGCATGCGGCCGAAGTTGTTCATCCGACTGACCACCGCGTCCATGATCGCGCCGCCGACGTTCTCGAAGTTCACGTCGATTCCATTCGGGCAGAGGCGATCCAGGGCTGCCCCGACGTCCTCGTTCTTATAGTCGATCGCTCCGTCGAACCCGAGGTCTTCGACCAGCCAGCGGCACTTCTCCGGACCGCCCGCGATGCCTATCGCCCTGGCGCCTTTCAGCTTGGCGATCTGGCCGGCGATGGAGCCGACCGCGCCTGCGGCCGCGGAGACGACCACGGTCTCGCCGGGCTGGGGGCGGCCGATGTCGGTCATGCCGGCCCAGGCGGTCAGGCCCGTCATGCCGAGCACGCTCATGTAGGCGGTCAGCGGGACGCCCGGAGCGACTGGAACCGGCGTGGTCATCCCTTCCTGAACGACGGTGTACTCTTGCCAGCCGCCGATGCCGGGGTTGACGATCTGGCCGGGCTGGAAGCGGTCCGACCGGGATTGCTCGACGACCCCGATCGTCCCGCCCCGCATCACCTCGCCCAGCTGCACCGGCGGCATGTACTGGTCGATGTCGCTCATCCAGATGCGATTGGTGGGGTCGAGCGACAGGTACACGTTGCGGACCAGGACTTCGCCGGCCTGCAGTTCCGGCAGGGGCGCGCTCTCAAGCGCCAGATCGCCCGGGGCGATCTCGCCTTGCGGCCTGCGCCTCAGCACCCAGCGCCGGTTCACGTCCGCCATGCCTGATCCTCCCGTCGAGCCGTGCAGACCACCCTCCCGCGAGGTGCGTCAAGCGCCATATGCCAGACATGGATAGCGGCTTGATGCGGCCCGGGAGCCTTCGGCCCCTCAGCGAGGGCGAGCGGGCGCTGGCGACGGAGATCTTTGGCGAGGCGCTGGCCGTCGACCGGGTCCGGGTGTTCGCTTGGCCCGCGCCGTGGCCGGTCCGCGCGTTCGTGCCGGGGCGGGCGTTCGGGCGCAGCCTGATCGTCTACCCTCGCCGGAGCGCGCGGCTGGACTTCGCCGCCGCGCCGCCCGCAAGTCAGGCGGTGTTCGTGCACGAACTCGTGCATTGCTGGCAGGCGCAGCAGGGCGTGGTTCTCCCGCTCGCGAAGCTGAAGGCCGGCGACGGTCCTCGCGCCTACGCCTATGACCTTGAGGCCAGCCGCTTCGCCGACCTCAACATCGAGCAGCAAGCCCAAGCGGTAGAGGACGCCTTCCGTCTCAGTCGGGGGCTGACCGCCCCCCATGCGGCTCGTGTCTACGCCGCCGCGCTGCCCTTCGCCGGGCCGGGAGACAGCAGGTCGCGGGCTGGCGCAGGCGCTCTCGCTTGACCTCGCGGGCGGCCCGGTTCATCGCCGTGCAGGGGTGAGCGCACCGCAGCCGACTCAGTGAATCGGCGCGGTGACGGAGGTGCGTGACTTTGAACGCCGGACGTTGGTTCGCCGCCGCGGGCGTGGCTTTCCTCAGCCTGATCGCCGTCGCCGGCTTCTCGCTGGCGATCTACGCGGCTTGGCTTTTCTACGGCTTGCCCGACAGCGGGGAGCTGGCCGAGTACCGCCCGCCCACCGCCACGCGCGTGTTCGCCTACAACGGCGAGCTGATCGGCGAGTTCGGCCGCGAACGCCGCATCATCGTCCCTTACGAAGACATCCCGCCCCAGGTGCGGAACGCCTTCCTCGCCGCCGAGGACCGGCGCTTCTTCCAGCACGCCGGCGTGGACGTGGTCGGCTTCACCCGCGCCATGGCCCGCAACGGCATGAACTTCGTCCAGGGCCGCCGGCTCGAGGGCGGTTCCACGATCACTCAGCAGGTCGCCAAGAACGTTCTGCTCACCAACGAGGCGACCGTCGGGCGAAAGGTGAAAGAGGCCATCCTCGCCCGCCGGCTCGAGGCGGCGCTCACCAAGCAGCAGATCCTCGAGCTGTACCTGAACGAGATCTGGCTCGGCCGCCGCGCGTACGGGGTGGCGGCCGCTTCGTTCAATTACTTCGGCAAGCCCCTCGAGCAACTGACGCTGGCGGAGGCCGCCTACCTCGCCGCCCTGCCCAAGGGGCCCAACAACTACCAGCCGACCTCGCCCGCGCGGAAGGCCTCAGCCATCGCACGGCGAAACTGGGTCCTCGGTCAGATGGCCGAAGGCGGCATGATCACGCCCGCCGTCGCGATGGCCGCCATGCGCGAGGACCTGGTCCTGCAGAAGCTGCAGACCCGCGTGCGCTACCGCGACGCCGACTACTTCGTCGAAGAGGTGCGCCGCCGGGCTCTGGGTTCGCTCGGGGACAAGCTGAACGAGGGCGGTTACTACATCCGCACGACTCTCGACCCGGAGATGCAGACCCACGCCCGCGTCGCGCTGATGAAGGGGCTTGAGGCCTACGACCGCCGGCACGGCTGGCGGGGCGGGTGGGGCAGGGCGACCGTGGGTCCGGGCTGGGAGGCCGAAGCCCGCCGCAAGAGCCCGCCGTCCGAGCGGCGCGGCTGGACCTCCGCGATCGTGGAAGACGCGGCCGGGGCGGTGCGCATCCGCACGGTCGACGGTGAGATCGGCCTGCTGGCTCCCGAGGACGTGGCCTGGGCCAAGCGGGGCGCCGGCTTGAACGCTGGCGACCTAATCTTCGTGGAGAAGGCGGACGGCGCTCGTTACGGCCTGCGCCAGATTCCGGCGGTCAACGGCGCCCTGGTCGCCGTCGAGCCGCAGACGGGCCGCGTGCTGGCGATGGTCGGCGGCTACAGCTTCTCGATATCGAGCTTTAATCGCGCAACCCAGGCCAAGCGGCAACCCGGCTCCTCGTTCAAGCCCTTCGTCTACGCGACCGCCCTGGAGAACGGCTACACGCCCACCTCCGTCGTCTCGAACGGGGCGATCAGCGTCCGGGGCTACACGCCTGAGAACTACAACCGGCGTTTCGGGGGGCTGCAGACGCTGCGGACGGGCCTGACCTACTCCTACAACGCCATGACGGTGCGCCTCGCCCAGCGGCTCGGGATGCGCAAGGTCAGCGACGACGCAGTCAAGTATGGCGTCGTGGACGAGATGGCTCCTGTGCTGGCCATGGCGCTCGGCGCCGGCGAGACGACGCCCCTGAAGCTGACCGGCGCGTACGCCGCCTTTCCGAACGGCGGTCGCCGCGTCGAGCCGCACCTGATCGAAATCGTGCAGGATCGGGACGGCAAGGTGGTCAGCGACGCGGACACGCGAAATTGCCGCCGCTGCGACGGTCCTTACACCGGCCAGGAATCTCCGCGCGTCGGCGCGCCGGGCAAGCAGGTGATGGATCCCGTCACCGCCTATCAGGTCACCTCCATGCTGGAGAGCGTGGTCCAGAAGGGGACCGCCACCGCGGCCCTGAAGCTGGAGCGTCCGCTCGCCGGCAAGACCGGCACGACCAACGAGTACCGGAGCGCCTGGTTCGTCGGCTATTCGCCGCAACTGATCGCGGGCGTGTTCATCGGCTTCGACGACAACCGCTCACTCGGCAATGGCGAGACGGGCGGCCACGCCGCCTTGCCCGTGTTCGTGGACTTCATGGCCGAAGCGCTGAAGGACAAGCCCAAGGACCCCTTCCAGCCGCCGAAGATCGCCAAGATCATCAACGTCCGCGGCGAGAAGGAAGCTTTCAAGCCCGGGACCGAGCCGAGGCGCCAGACCGTGCGGAACGAGGGCCCCATCCCTTACAGCCAAGCCTGGCCGGGCGGTCGCCTGAACAGCGCGCCGGCGCCCGCCGCCCCGCCGCCGCCTACGCCGCCGGCGGAGGTCCCCGCGGACCTCAGCGGCCTCTATTGACCCCCGTCCTGGAGCGCTCTTGACCAGCGTGACCGTGGCCGACGCCGTCGAGCCGGCCGAACACGACCGCGTCTTTCTGGGCCACCCCCGGGGATTGGCCTACCTGGCCTTCACCGAGGCCTGGGAGCGGTTCTCCTACTACGGCATGCAGACGCTGCTGGTGCTGTACATGGTCAACCAGCTGCTCAAGCCGGGGCATGTGGAGAACATCATCGGCTTCCCGGCGCTGCACGCCGCGCTGGGCGGGCAGTTGTCGGGCCAGGCGCTCGCATCGGCGATCTTCGGGCTCTACACGAGCTCGGTGTACCTGACTCCGATCCTCGGCGGCCTTTTGGCCGACCGGGTGCTGGGGCGGACGGCGACGGTGACCATCGGCGCGCTGCTGATGGCGCTCGGCCACTTCCTGATGGCTTTCGAACAGTCGTTCCTGCTGGCGTTGACGGCTCTGGTGCTGGGCGTCGGGTGCTTCAAGGGCAATATCGCGACCCAGGTCGGCGCGCTCTACAAGCCGGGAGATCTCCGCCGCGCGGACGCCTTCCAGATCTTCTTTCTGGCCATCAACGCCGGCGTGATCGCGGCGCCGCTGGTGGCAGGGACATTGGGTGAGAAGGTCGGCTGGCACTACGGCTTCGGCGCCGCGGGCGTCGGCATGCTCATCGGCTTGGTCATCTACCTCGCGGGCCGCAAGCACATGCCGGCCGACCCGCCGTGGCGGCGATCCTCCGACGGCCCCCGACCCAAGCTCGGCAAGCGGGAGGGGACGGCGGTGCTGGTGTTGTTCTCGCTGCTGCCCGTGCTGGCGATCGCGGCCGTTGGCAACCAGCAAATCTTCAACGCTTACTTGGTCTGGGCGCAGGACAACGGGAACTTCAGCCTGTTCGGGTTCCGAATCCCGACGACGTGGCTGATCACGGTGGACACCATCGCGTCAGTCAGCTGCCTGGCGGGCGCGGTCTGGTTCTGGCGGGTCTGGGCCAAGCGCTATCCGGAGCCCGACGAGGTCAGCAAGATCACCCTGGGCTGCCTCATCTCGGTGACCGGGTTCCTGACCCTGGCCGCGGCGGCGGCCGTCAGCGCGGCGACCGGCGAGAAGGTCGGCTTCGGCTGGCTCGTCGCGTTCCACGTGCTGAACAGCATCGGGTTCGCCAACATCTTCCCGGTGGCGCTCGCGCTCTACGCCCGGGCCGCGCCGGCGGCGGTCGCGGCCACCATCATCGGCATCTACTACCTGCACCTGTTCGCCGCGAACGCGCTGGTGGGCTGGATCGGCGGGTTCCTCGAGCGGATGCCGGCCATGCAGTTCTGGTTGCTGCACGCGGGCCTGGCGCTCGGCGCAGGGCTGGTGTTCCTGATCGTCCGCAAGGTCGCGGGCCGGGTTCTCGCGCCGACGGACGCGGCCGCCGCGGCCTAGCGAGCGGCGCCTGGGCCGCGTAGAAGCCGCCCATGCGTCGAGTTCTCGCCGCGGCCGCCTCGGCCGCCGTCCTTCTGTCCGCGTCGGCCGCGCTCGGCTGGGGCTCCACGGGCCACCGCTTGGTGGGGCAGCTGGCCATTGAAGCCCTCCCGGCCGACGTGCCGGCCTTCCTCCACGCGCCCGGCGTGGCCGCCGAGATCGGCGAACTCGCCCGCGAGCTCGACCGCTCGAAGGGCGCCGGGAAGACCCACGACGCCCTGCGCGATCCCGGTCACTTCGTCGACGTCGACGACCAGGGACGGGTCCTGGGCGGCCCTGCGCTGAACGCGCTTCCTGAGACTCGCCTTGAGTACGAGGCCGCGCTGACCGCGGCTGGTACCGACTCGGCCAAGGCCGGCTGGCTGACCTACGCCATGGTCGACGGCTGGCAGCAGCTGTCGAAGGACTTCGGCTATTGGCGCGCGCTGGTCGCCGCCGAGCGCCTGGCTACGACGCCCGAACGCCGCGCCTGGTACGCCGAGGATCGGGGGCGGCGCGAGCGGCTGATCGTCAACAACCTCGGCGTCTGGGCCCACTACGTCGGCGACGCGAGCCAGCCGCATCACACGACGATCCACTACAACGGCTGGAGCGGGCCGAACCCGAAGGGCTACACCACCTCGCGCCAGACCCACGGCGCGTTCGAGGGCGCCTTCATCCGCGCGAATTTGACGCCCGACCGCGTCCGCGCCCGCATGCGGGCGCCGGACCCGTTCGGCCCCTCGATCGACGCCGAGACCGCCGAGTTCATCGCCGAGACCCAGCGACAGGTGGAGCCGTTCTACGCGCTTGAGAAGGCGGGAGGTTTCAGGGAGGGCGATGGTCGCGGGGTTGAGTTCGCGGCCGATCGGCTGGGCGCCGGCGCCTCGGAGCTGCGGGACCTGATCGTGGCCGCGTGGCGGGACAGCGCCGGGCAGAAGATCGGCTGGCCCGCCGTGTCGGTGGCGGACATCGAGGCGGGCCGGGTGGACCCCTGGGGGGCGCTTTACGGAACCGACTGATGGGGGAGGGGGCGCCACAGTTCGGCCGGCCCGAGCCCGGGCGCGAGCATCGGGACCGGCCCTGCGCCTTCGGCGTCATCCAGCGGGATGGCCGGCTCGCCCTCGTGCTGATCCGCAAGCCGGAGGCCACCTATCACGACCTGCCCGGCGGGGCGCTCGATCCGGGCGAGACAGAGGCCGAGGCCCTCTCGCGCGAGTTTGGCGAGGAGACTGGGCTGGTGATCCGCCTGGGCGACGTCTTTGCGCGCGCTGACCAGTTCATGGTCAAGGACGATGGCTCGGCGGTGAACAACCGCTGCGCCTTTTTCAGGGGCGAGGTTCTTGGCGACGACCCGGCACTGAAGATCGAGCAGGACCACACGCTGGTGTGGCTGGAGCCGGGCGACGCGCTCACGCGGCTTCGCCATGACGCGCACGCCTGGGCGGTGGCCGCGTGGCTGCGCAGCAAGCCCTGACCCCGACGGTGATTCGAGGCGTGCGCTGGAAATACGCGCTCGCCGTGCTGGGCGGGATCATGTTCGTGACGCTCGGAGTCTGGATCGGCGCGCAGGGCGGCGTGGAGGCCGCCGTGATCGGCTGGGTCGCCGTCCTGGTCTTCGGGCCGATGACCGTGCTCGGGGTCGGCCAGGTGATTCGGCCGGCGGAGCTGACCCTGCACGCCGACCGCTTCGAACTTCGCGCGGGGTTCCGGCAACCGACCCAGGTGGCCTGGGCCGATGTTGACGAGTTCTTCGTGTGGTCGCACCGGGGAACTCGGCTCGTGGCCTGGCGGTGCAAGTCGGGGCGGGAGCCTAAGGGAGGGCTGGCCGCCATGAACCGCGCCCTCGGCTTGGACGGCGGGCTCCCGACCGGGTGGCCGGTCAAGCCGGAGCGATTGCTCGAAGTCATGGAGGAATGGCGTAGGCGGGCGGTCTCGGCCTAAGCTCGGGCTCTCGGAGAGGCGAGGGGGCGGGGATGGCCGGCTGGTACGATCGACACGTGCTGCCTAAGGTGATCTGCGCGGCCTGCGCCTCCAAGCCGATCACCAAGCAGCGTGAGAAGATCGTGCCCCTGGCCCGGGGCCGCGTGCTGGAGCTTGGGATCGGGGGCGGTCTGAACCTGCGCCACTACGATCCGACGGTCGTCTGGAGCGTGGCGGGCGTCGATCCCTCGCCGGAGCTGCGCGCCCGAGCGGCGGCCGCGCCGCGCCCCGAAGGGTTGAACGTCGATGTGCGGGAGGGGACGGCCGAGGCGCTGCCGTTTCCCGACGCGACCTTCGACGACGTGGTCTGCACTTTCACCCTGTGCTCGGTCCGAGACCCCGCGGCGTCCCTGGCCGAGGTTCGACGGGTGCTCCGCCGCGGCGGGCGGTTGTTGGTCTGCGAGCACGGACTGGCGCCGGACGGCGGCGTGCAGCAGTGGCAACGGCGGATCGAGCCGGTCTGGAAGCGCATCGCCGGCGGCTGCCACCTGACCCGGCCGGTCACGGGCATGCTGGCCTCCGCCGGCTTCCGCACCACCGCGTGGTCGACGATGTACCTGCCCAGCACGCCCCGGATCGCCGGCTGGAACGAGTGGGGCGTCGCGGAGGCGGCCTGAGGCGCTAACCACTTTTCAGCGACCGAACGGCTAGTCTCCGACTCAGGGGAGAAGCCGCAATGCGCCTCGTGGTCTTCACGACCAGCCAAAGCCAGAAGACCTACGTCAACGCCGACCTGGTGACCCACATCATGGAGGCGGGCACGTCGTCGAGCACGCGGCTGACGCGCATCTTCTTCGGGGAGAGCAGCGCGACGAACTACCTGCTGGTTCAAGGCTCGCTGGACACGGTCGCCGAGCGCCTGCGGAGCCAGGGTCTCGACTGATCCAGCCTCGGCCGAGCGGCTAACTTAACTGTAATGAACAACGGCTTGACAGTGCGTTCGCCTGGGTGTCATAGCGACTGACATCAGGACAGGCGGACCCGCGAGGGTCTCGCCGGCCCCGCTAGTCCCCCCTCGTCAGCTTACCCGTACCGCGTCGGCTCCGGCCGGCGCGCTCGCTTTCCTTTTGGCCCGACTTCGTTCCCGGCGGCGACCCCCGTCCGGAGGAGCGCCTGTTCGCGGCCGCTCGCAACCGAACACCTGGAGAGACCTATGTCGAAAGCTTCCACCATCGGATTCACGGTGGCAGTCCTGCTGACCGTCGGCGCCATGGTCGCGCCCACTTGGAGCCGCGCCGAGCCGATCGCTTCGGAGCCCGCAGCGACCGCCTCCGAGCCGGTCCGCATCGCCTGGACCGTGCCCCTGCTGCAGGTCCGCGTGACCGTCAGCGCCGCCTGAACCTGAGCCCGTCCCGGAGCAACCGCCATGACCGTCGCCGCTGTCGCGCCCGCCGCATCCGTCCGCACCGCCGCCGCCCTGCAGGTGGATCGTCTCTTCCTCAGCCTCGCCGCCGCCTCCCTGGTCGTCGGCGTGTCGCTCGGCATGTACATGGGCATGAAGCAGGACTTCATGCTGGCGCCCGTGCACGCCCACCTGAACCTGCTTGGCTGGGCTTCGCTGGGCCTGTTCGGACTGGCTTACCGCGCCTACCCCGACCTGGGCCGGTCGAAGGCCGCACGCGTCCACCTCGCGCTGTCGGGCCCGAGCGCGGTGCTGTTCCCGGCCGCCATCTACATGGCCGTGGTGCATGATCAGCACCAGTACGTGATCCTGCCGGCGGTGATGTGGCTCGCGGGCGCGATGCTGTTCCTGGCCCTGATGCTCGGGGCGGGCCGCTCATCCACGGCCGAGCGGCCTGCCTAGCGCACCAGCTCCCGCATGGCCCGGTCCAGCCCATCAAGGGTCAACGGGTACATGCGGTCGGCCATGAGCTGCTTCATCACCTGAATGGACTGGGTGTACTCCCAGTGCCGCTCGGGCGTGGGGTTCAGCCAGACGACGCTCTCGTAGATCTGGCTGACCCGGTCCACCCAGACCGCGCCCGGCTCCTCGTTCCAGTGCTCCACCGAGCCGCCCGGGTAGGTGATCTCGTAGGGGCTCATCGTGGCGTCGCCGACGAAGATCACCTTGTAGTCGTGGCCGTACTTGTGCAGCACGTCCCAAGTGTTCAGCTTCTCGGTGTGCCGGCGCCGGTTGTCTTTCCACACGCTTTCGTACAGACAGTTGTGGAAGTAGAAGAACTCCATGTTCTTGAACTCGGTCTTGGCCGCCGAGAACAGCTCCTCGCAGAGCTTGATGTGACTGTCCATCGAGCCGCCGATGTCGAAGAACAGCAGCACCTTGATGGTGTTCCGCCGTTCCGGGCGAAGCACGATATCGAGGTAGCCCTTCTCGGCCGTGCCCTGGATGGTGCCGTCCATGTCCAGCTCTTCTGGCTGACCCGTGCGGGCGAACTTGCGCAGGCGGCGTAGGGCGACCTTGATGTTCCGGGTGCCCAGTTCGACGCTGTCGTCCAGGTTCTTGTACTCGCGCTTGTCCCAAACCTTAACGGCCCGGCCGTGCCGGCCCTTGTCCTGGCCGATGCGCACGCCTTCGGGGTTGTAGCCGTAGGCGCCGAACGGGCTGGTGCCGCCCGTGCCGATCCACTTGTTGCCGCCCTCGTGGCGCTCCTTCTGCTCCTTCAGCCGCTCCTGGAGCGTCTTCATCAGCTCCTCGAAGCCGCCGAGCGCCTCGATCTGCTTCTTCTCCTCCTCGGTGAGGAACTTTTCGGTCAGCTTCTTCAGCCACTCGGTCGGGATCTCGGCGGCGAGGCTATGGTCGACTCGTTCGAAGCCCTTGAAAACGTGGCTGAAGACCTGGTCGAATTTGTCCAAGTTCTTCTCGTCTTTGATCAGGGCCGAGCGGGACAGGTAGTAGAACCCGTCCACGTCCAGCGCCGCCTCGCCCTTGTCCAGCGCCTCCATGAGCATGAGGTACTCGCGCAACGTCACGGGCACGCGCGCCTGCTTCAGCTCGGAAAAGAAACGCAAGAACATGGCCGGCTCTCCGGGCGGGGATGACCATAGACTAGGGCCCGGACGGGCTTGCACCAAGCGCTCAGGCGTCCGAACCCCACGGCGAGCGCGGGGTCGCTGCGGCGCTTCCCTCAGCTGCCTCTAGCGCGAGAGCGCCAGCTCCACGCGGCTGGCCTGGGCGAGAACCTCACCCGCGGGCTTGAGCTGGGCGGCGTCTTCCGGCGCTGCGGGTCCCGGCCAGAGGCTGACGAAGGCGTCAAGCTCCGGCGCCGTCAACTTGGCGCGCTGTGCGGCGTCCCGGGCCGCGAGGGCGGCGCCCAAGGAATGCTGATATTCGATTGGGTCGATGGCGCCGTCGACGTTGACCTCCTGGTAGAGCCCGCCGGCGATGTCGGTCATGCCCTTGACGACCTCGCGGGGGTCGCCGCCCGCCTTGGCGGCCGCAGCCTCGAGCGTGCCGAGGGCGCCGACCAGGTCCGCCGGCGCGCCTGTCTGGGCCGCCTTGCGCAAAGCCGCCTCGTTTACGCCGAGCTCGCGGAAACGCGCTGCCTGGGGATCGAACACCTCCAGCATGCCCTGGCCGACCAGGGCGGACGCCGCTTCCGCTCCCTGGCCGGGCGCCGCCGCCTGAGCCGCCAGGAGGAAGCCCTTCAGGTGCGCGACCCTCAGTGCCATGCGGCTCTCAGGGGCGATGTTGGAATAGGCGCTCTGCGCGCCCGCTTCCCCAACCGCCCCGCCTTCCGCGCCGCCTTCTCCGCCTTCGCCGGCCGGCGTGGCCGCGGGCGAGCCCGCTTCAGCCCCGCCTTCGCCGCCTTCGCCCGCGGCCGGACCGGCCGCCGCCGTGGCGCCGGCGCCTTGCTCGCCGCCTTCTCCCTCGCCCGAGCAGCCCGCGAGCCCCCCGGCGGCCGTGAGCAGAAGGGCGGCGGAGACGCTGGTCCAGAGCTTGGGGCGGAAGGTGGTCATGGCGGGCCTCACGATGTCGCTTGCCCGGAAAGCACGGCCGCGACCTAGTTGCAAGCGGTTCGCAAAGGCGGCAGGACTGGGCGACCATGCTGACGATCGCCGACGTGCTCAACGCCGAAGACCTCGCCCGCGTGCGCGAGCGCCTAGCCGAGCTGCCGTTCAAGGACGGCCGCCTGACGGCGGGCCCGACAGCGCGGCGGGTGAAGAAGAACAATCAAGCGGACGGGAACGACATCCGCACCCAGGCTCTGGCCCGCTTTGTCCGCAAGGCGCTGGACCAATCTCCGCTTATCCGGGCTTACGCGCGGCCCGCGCGGTGGTCGCGGCTGATGTTCTCCCGGTACGAGCCGGGTGACGCATACGGCCTGCACGTGGACGACCCGCACATGGTGGCCGAGGAGGGCGGGCGGATGCGCACCGACCTGTCGTTCACGCTCTTCCTCTCCGATCCGAGCACGTACGAGGGCGGGGCCCTGCTGGTGGACGGGATCGATGGGGAGCGTGAGGCGCGTCCGCCCGCGGGATCGCTGGTCGTGTATGAAACCGGCGATCTGCACCGGGTGACGCCGGTCACCTCCGGCGAGCGCCTCGCCTGCGTCGGCTGGATGCAGAGTATGATCCGCGGTCGTGAGCAGCGGGAGGTGCTGTTCGACTTGGCGCGCGCACGCGTGGGCATGCCGGAGGGCCCCGGACGTTTGCTCCTCGACAAATCGATCAACGCCCTGCTTCGCATGTGGGGCGAAGCTTGAACCGCCGCCTGCGGGCCGCGTTGGGCTCGCAATGGCTGACATTCTGGATTGCGTGGTGGTCGGCGCCGGGCCCGGTGGGCTGACGGGCGCGATCTACCTCGGTCGATACCTGCGCCGTTTCGTGGTCTTGGACAGCGGCGACAGCCGGCTCGACTGGATCCCGATCAGCCATAATCACCCCGGCTTCCCTGACGGTGTCCGCGGGTCAGAGCTGCGCGGCCGGATGCGAGAACAGGCTGAGCGCTACGGGGCGCGCGTCGTGAGCGCCGAAGCGGTCTCAGCGGAGCGGGACGACGCCGGCGTGTTTACGCTTACAGGCGCTGAAGGCGAGGTCTGGCGCGCCTGGAACGTCATCCTGGCGACCGGGGTGAAGGACAACGAGCCCGCCCTGCCGGATGTCTACTCTCTCGTGAAGCGCGGCCTGATCCGTATCTGCCCCATCTGCGACGGCTACGAGCAACGGGGCAAGCGGATCGGAATCATCGGCAACAGCGCCAAGGCGGTGGCCGAGGCGGTGTTCATGCGGTTCTACGCAGACGACGTCACGGTGCTGAACGTCGGCCCGCCTGAGAACCTGTCGGACCAGGATCGCTCGCGCGCGGCCAAAGCGGGCGTGGATGTGGTGGACACCACCATCCGGGCCGTCGCCTGCGAAGGCGACCGAATCACCGCGTTCGACATCGGAGATGGAAAGCGCTGCGCCTTCGACACCGTCTACGCGGCCATGGGCTTCACCCCGCGCCGCCAGCTCGCCGAGCAGCTGGGCGCCGCGGTCGGCGACGACGACCGGGTGTTCGTGGACGACCACATGATGACCTCCGTCGAGGGGCTGTTCGCAGCCGGCGACGTGGTGCGCGGCCTCAACCAGATCAGCATCGCTCAGGGGGAGGCGGCGATCGCCGCCACCGCGATCCATAACCGCCTGAGAGCGGCCGGCCGTTAGCGCGTAGGGATCGGCTTTTCGCCGCGGTAATCGTAGAAGCCGCGCCCGGCCTTGCGGCCCAGCCAACCGGCCTCGACGTACTTCACCAGCAACGGACAGGGGCGATACTTGGTGTCCGCCAGGCCGTCGTGGAGCACGTTCATGATGGCCAGGATGGTGTCCAGGCCGATGAAGTCCCCCAGTTCCAGCGGCCCCATGGGGTGGTTGGCGCCGAGCTTCATGGCCGTGTCGATCGCTTCGACCGTGCCGACGCCCTCGTAGAGCGTGTAGATCGCCTCGTTGATCATCGGGGCGAGCACCCGGTTCACGATGAAGGCGGGGAAGTCCTCCGCGTTCGCCGTCGTCTTGCCGAGCGAGCGGGCGAAGCTCACGGCCTTGTCGTAGGTCGGCGCGTCCGTGGCGATGCCGCGCACGATCTCCACCAGGTTCATCAGCGGGGCCGGGTTCATGAAGTGAAGCCCGATGAACCGCTCCGGCCGGTCCGTTGAGGACGCCAGCCGCGTGATCGAAATCGACGAGGTGTTCGAAGCCAGCAGGGCGTCCGCGTTCAAATGCGGGCGCAGATCGCGGAAGATCGCTTTCTTGATCTCCTCGTTCTCGGTCGCCGCTTCGATCACGAGATCGGCGCCCTGCATCGCCTCGATCGCGGCGGGGCGGATGCGGGGGAGGGCGGCTTCGACGGTGTCCATGCCCAGGCCGCCTTTGGCCGCCTGTCGCTTCATGTTGTGGCTGATCAGCCGGACGCTGTCCTCGATCTTCTCGGGGCTGCGGTCGTTCAGCAGTACGTCGTATCCCGCGACCGCGCAGACGTGCGCGATGCCCGATCCCATCTGGCCCGCGCCGATCACGCCGACCGTTCTGATGTCCGTCATGCCTGCCTGATCCTGGGCCGCCGGGGAGGGCGGCCGCTCGTCAACTCCATGCCGGTTTAGCACGAGCTTGTCGCAAAAGGCACAACATTGCTGCGCTGCAGCGAAGCGCCGCGGTCAAGCTTGCGTGGGAAAGCGGCGGTCGAGCCAGTCGAGCAGGATGCGGTTCACGGCCTCGGGCTGCTCCTGCTGGGTCCAGTGCCCGGTGTTCCGAACCATCTGCGTCTCCAAATCCGCGATGTAGGCCCCCATGCCTTCCGCGGCTGAAGGCGGAAGAACAGCGTCCAGCTCCGCGGTGACCATCAGGCAGGGGACGCCCTCGATGCGTGTCGGCAGATCGGCCGAGCGTTCCCAGTTCCGAGTGAAGTTCCGATACCAGTTGATCCCGCCGGTGAACCCGGTCCGGGCGAAGGTGTCGGCGAAGACCCTGAACTCCTCGTCAGTCAGGAACTTGCCGCGAGGATCGAACGCGGGGTCATAGGCTTCGACGATCCGGACCAAGGGGAACGCGCTCTGGCCTTCCTCGACCTCCTCGCTGAAGCCGCGAGACGGATTTCCGCCGGGCGCGGGCTTGCGCATCATGAAGTCCATGGTCTTGGCCGCGTCCGCTCCAAGCACCGCGTCCGCCTCGCCGGGCTTCTGGAAGTGCACGATGTACATCTCCTCGCCCATCCGTCGCCGCATGATCGCGATGGGATCAGCCGGCGGTCGCGGCATGAAGGGCGTGTTCAGCCCGATGATCCCGGCCGTCCGTTCCGGGTGCATCAGGCCCATTTGCCAGACGACGATCCCGCCCCAGTCGTGGCCGCACCAGATGGCCTTCTCCGCGCCGAGGTGGTCGATGAGCCCGATCAGGTCCCCGCAGAGGTGCTCCATGTCGTAGGCCTCCACGGGGCCGGGACGCTCGGTCAAACCGTAGCCTCGCTGGTCCGGCGCGACCGCCCAGCGGCCGGCCTCCCCGAAAGCGCTCAGCTGGTGACGCCAGGAGAAGGCCAGCTCCGGAAAGCCGTGGCAGAAAACGACCGGCGTGCCTGAGCCGCGCTCCCCGACCTCGTAGTACGCCATCCGAATCCCGTTCACCTGGACGTACTGGACCGGCGGCATCAGCCCCTGCAGCGCGTCGGTCATGGCGTCCTCCCCGTCGAGGGTCCGACTGTGGCGGGCCTGCCTTGCGGAAGGCAAGCCGGCCGGGTCAGGCGCTGCGCGAGCCTGTGAACGCGGCCCAGGCTATCACCAGCCAGCCGGCGATCATGAGCAGCCCCCCGATCGGTGCGACGGCGCCCAGCACGCGCGGGCCGCCGAGCGCCAGGCCGTAGAGCGCTCCCGCGAACACGGCGGCGCCGATCACGAACAGCCACGCGGCCCAGACCGCCGCCGGCAGACCGGCGCGGACCAGCAGCACGGCCCCGACCGCAGCGACTGCATGCGCCAGCTGATACCCGCCGCCGGTCTGCAGCCAGCCCCGCGCCTGTTCGCTGGCCGCGCCATGGGCGCCGAACGCGCCCGCGGCGACCGCCAAGGCGCCGCTCAGCGCAGCCAAGAGGAGAGGCAGGCGGAGCGCGGTGTCCATGGCCGGAGTCCTGACGTCGGGTGACGGTTGCGGGGCGGTGAGAAGCGACTCTACGGTGGCCCTTGCGCCCGGCAAGCGGCCCCTCAGCGGGTCGCTCCCGACGCAGCCAGGAGGAGCGGCCATGGTCCTGACGCGCGGGGACGACTTCCCGATCCATCAGACCCCGGAGCCGATCGCCTACGCCGGCACCGACCGAAACTTCTACGACCGGTATTTCTTCAACGGGTATCACAGCAGCGAGGGCGAGCTCTTCTTCGCCGTGGCTTTCGGCGTGTACCCCCATTTGAACATCGCCGACGCCGCGTTCAGCCTGACGCTGGACGGCGTACAGACATCGGTTCACGCGAGCCGATGGCTCCGGATGGAGCGCATGGACCTGCGCGTCGGTCCGATCTCGATCGAGGTGCTGGAACCGCTCCAGCGTCTGCGCGCGCGGGTCGAAGCTCCCGATCAGGGCGTTCGGGCGGAGCTGACCTTCGACGGCCGCAGCCCGCCCATCGAGGAGCCCAGGTTCGTGCGCCGCCTGGGGCCGCGCACCCTGATGGACTACACGCGCCTAACCCAGAACGGCCGCTGGACGGGCTGGGTGGAGCGCGACGGGCGACGCGAGACGGTCGACGGGTACGTAGGCACGCGGGACCGCTCCTGGGGCGTGCGGCCCGTCGGGGCTCGGGACGCCCAGGAGCTCGCGCCTGCCGAGCCGCCCCAGTTCTACTGGCTGTGGGGGCCGTCCAACTTCGAGCATGGGGCCTTCTATTTCCACAGCAACGACGACGCGCTGGGCCGGCCCTGGAACCGACGAGAGGTCTGGGCCCCCGACCAGGGGCACGAACCGGGTGAGGAAGAGGACTTCGCGATCGAGGTCGACTGGAAGAGCGGCACGCGTCACGCCAGCCGCTGCGTCGTGCACTGGCCCGGCGGCGGGCACACAGTGACCTACGAGCCGGAGCAGACGTTCTTCATGCTCGGCATCGGCTACGGCCACCCCCGGCGAGCCCATGGGCTGAACCAGGGCGAGCTGTCGGTCGAGCGCGAGGACCTCACGCTGGCGGACGTGGACGTGCGGCTGCCGCACCATCTCCACATCCAGGCGCTGTCGAAGGTCACCTATCGCGGCGACGGCTTCGAGGCGGTCGGCCGCGGCGTGTTGGAGCAGCTGGTGCTCGGGCCCCACGCTCCGTCCGGATTCACGGAACTGCTGGACTTCGCCAAGTGAGCCTGTCCGAGAGGCTGGCGGCTTATCTCTCGGATCTCTGGTCCGCGCCGATCAGCGTGGAGCAGCTCGCGCGAATTCCCGGCGGCGCGAGTCGGGAGACCTACCGCTTCGATGCGGTCCAGGCGGACGGGACACGGCGCGGCCTGATCCTGCGGCGCGATCCGACGGGCAGCTTGATCGACACGGACCGCAGGCTCGAGTTCCTGGCGTACCAGTCGTTCCACGGCCGGGGCGTGCCGACCCCGGAGCCGATCGCGTTGGAGGAGGGGGCGGAGGCTCTGGACCGACCGTTCTTCCTCATGGGCCGCATCGACGGAGGCGCCGCGGCCAGTCCCTTCAGCCGCGGCGCCTACGCCCCCCACGCCGAGACGCTCGGGCGCCAGTTCTTCAGCATCCTGGGACGGATCGCGGCCGCTGATGCGGCGACCCTGCCGCTCGCGCAGGCCTCGCCGCCCCCAGAACCGGACCAAGCCTGGCGGCGCGAGCTGTCCTACTGGGCGGGGGTCATCGACGCCGACGAGCTTCATCCGCAGCCGATCGTGCGTGCGGCCATCCGGAGGCTTCGGGCCGCTCCGCCGCCGCCGGCGCAGCGCATCAGCGTGGTGCATGGCGACTACCGCTCGGGCAACTTCCTTCACGATGGGGCGGGGCGCATCATCGCCGTGCTGGACTGGGAGATGGCCCACCTCGGCGATCCCCTGGAGGACCTGGCTTGGGCGCTCGACCCGCTCTGGCGACACTTCGAACCGGCGAAGGCGGGGGGCATGCTGCCGGATCACGAGGCGATCGCCGTCTGGGAGCAGGAGAGCGGGTTGAGCGTGGACCCTGAAGCTTTCCGCTGGTGGCGCCTGTTCGCGGCGGTGAAGGGCCAGGCGATCTGGACCTCGGCCGCCAAGCAATTCCGCGCAGACGGTCACCGCGATCCGGTGCTGGGCTTCAGCGGCTGGTACACCGCGCGGCGGCAGGACGAGATCCTCGCCCAGCAGCTGCTCGCCTTCGGAGCCGGTGCATGACCCCGACGTTGCCTGAGATCCTGACCGGCGTGGTGGTCACGCTGTCGACGCCGCCTTCGGCCGAGAGCAGCGGCGACTTCCACACCGGCATGGCGGGCGTCTGCGTCATGCTCTCCGTGCTGGCCGGCCAGGAGGCGGAGAGGGGACCGGCCGCGGCGGCCTGGGAGAACGCGGCCATGCAGCGCCTCTTCGCCCGCGCCGCCGAGGCCTATGACGAGGGGCTGGGAGGACAGCTGGACCGCGCCGGGTCGATCAACCCCGGCGACGGGAGCCTGACGGCTCTGGCGGCCGCCAACGCCGAACTGCGGCGAACCCTCATCGCCCTGCACGAGGCGGTGGAGAGCGCCCGCGATGGGGCGCTCGACCGCGAGATCCTGCACCTTTACGCTGACATGGCCGCTCAGCGGCGGCTGGACCTGCCGCTCCCGCCGAGCTGACCCGCCAGGCTCGCGAGCGAAGGCCCGCCGAGCCAGAGCTTCCACACCATGACCTCCGCCCAATGCAGGGCGACGCAGGTCCAGATGGAGCCCGAGCGGCGGCGCAGAACGGCGCACACCGCGCCCTCCAGGGCGGCGAGCAGCAGAAAGTCCACCCTCAGGAACACGGGCGCAGCCGGGCGCAGAAAGGTGCGGGCTTCCAGCACGTGCCAGAGCGTGAACAGCGCCGTGGAGAGCGTCATCTCCGCCGCCGCGGACGGCCGTTCCGTCCGGGAGGGGATGAGGGCGCCGCGGAAAACCAGTTCTTCGCCGAGTGCCGGTGTGACGAGGGTCAGCAGCGCCGTGCCGACCAGCCCGCGATGATCGGACGGCCCTGGGCGAAACAGTCCCGAGCGCATGCCAAGCGCGTACCCGACCGCGCCAGCGGCCAGAGCCGCCAGAGCCGCCTCCGCCCAGTCGCGGCGGCTCGGCCGGGTGACGAGGGCTCCGAGGGCGCGGCGGACGATCACCGACCCTGGAAGACGGCGGGGCGCTTCTCGAGCAGCGCGTCAACGCCCTCCATGTGATCTTCGGTCAAGTGGCTGATCGCCTGGGCGGCGGCCGACATGTCCATCAGCGTTTCGTAGGTCGAGGTCTGTCCGTGCTTGAGCAGGTTCTTGGCCAGCCGTAGAGCGTGCGGCGGCTGCTGCGCGATGCGCTCCGCGAGCGCGAGCGCTTCCTCCATCAGACGATCCGCCGGGACGGTCCGGCTGACTAGGCCCCACTCAGCGGCCGTGGCGGCGTCGATCACGTCGCCGGTGAACAGCAGCTCCGCCGCCCGGCTCATGCCCACCGTGCGCGGCAGCAGCCAGGCGCCGCCGTCTCCGGGGATCAGACCGAGCTTGAGGAAAGTCACCCCGAACCGCGCCGTGTCCGCCGCGATCCGGATGTCGGTCATGCAGGCCACGTCGCAGCCCAGCCCGATGGCCGCGCCGTTCACCGCGGCGATGGAGGGGACCTCCAGGCCGTAGATGGACTTCACCACGCGGTGGATGTTGGTCCGGTAGTTGTCGCGGATGCCGACGCCCCCGCCGCCGAAGGCGCCCTCGCGCGCCTTCATGGCCTTGACGTCGCCGCCGGCGGAGAAGGCCCGGCCCGCGCCGGTCAGGATCACGCAGCGGATGTCCTGGTCGTCGTTGACCTGGTCGCACGCGGCCCGGACCTGATCGCCGTCGCCGGGCTCGCCCAGCGCGTTCATCTTGTCGGGCCGGTTCAGCGTCAGGATCGCAACCGCGCCGCGCTTTTCGACCGTGACCAGGGACATGGGACCGCTCCGGAGTCTGAGGCCGCGGGGTTAGCCTGCAGTCATCCGAGGAGCAACACGCCCCATCGGAGGCGCATAAACCTGCAGCGGTTATGGGCTCCGATGGTGGTTGTGGTCACCGCCCCGGGGCGGGTCCGGCCTCGGCCAACTGGGGCGCGCGCTTCGCGCCGGCGATCTGGCCGGGCTTCATGAACTTCACGAGCACGCGCTGGCCGATCAGCAGCGGAGCGTCGGCCGCGTCGACGACGACTTCGACGACGCGCTCGTCGGTGCGCTCAGAGGGATCATCGGACTGCAGCTTCCGCGCGCCGAACATGCCTGAGCGCCGGATCACCTTCCCGACGAACACCTTCGTGTCGTCCGACTCCGGCGTGATCTCCACAGCCTGCCCGACGCTGACGCCGGCCAGGGCCGTTTCCGAGATTTCGGCCCGCACGATGCGCGGGGCCACGGGCTCCAGGTCGAACATGTTGGACACGTTCAGGGTCGAGGCGCCGGACCCCGGGTTGGCGTAGCGCCGAATGATGCGGCCGTCCGCCGGTGCGCGGATGACCGTCAGCTCCTGGTCGTACTGCGCCTCGCTCAGGCGCGCTCGCGCGGTGGCGATCGCAGCGCGCTGGCTGGCGAGCTGGGCCTCGGCTTCCGCGATCTTGTCCTGCGCGCCGTCCAGCCTCTGGCCGGCGACGAAGTTGCGGTCCTTCAGCTCCTGCAGGCGCTGGAACTCGCGCCGGGCGGTGGTCAGCTGCACCTGCGTCATCTGCAGGGCCGATTCCGCCTGCGCCACCTCCGCGGCCGCGCGCTGGACGGCGAGCCGCGCCTCATCGTCCTCCTGGCGGGCGAGGATCTGCCCCCGCCGGACCTGGTCGCCTTCCTGGACGTAAACCTCCCGCACGATGCCGCCCCGGCGAGCAGCGACGGCGATCACCCCGCCTTCCACGTCGGCCTTGCCGTTGGCGATGGCGGCGTAAGGTGTCTCGAAGGCTTTGGAGGCGCTCGCGGCGGCCGCCTTCTCCTTCTTGGCGCTGGCCTGGCTCGTCGCGAAGAACGCGCCCCCGCCCCCGACCACGGCGACGGCGATCAGGAGGGGCAGCCAACGGCGGCGGAGGAAGCTCAGCATGGGTCAGGCCTCAGCCAGCGCGGCCCGGCGCGCCGGCGGCTTGGATTCGGGACGGGGCGGTTCCGGCGGCGAGACCGACTGGACGCGCACGTCCCCGGTGATCAGGCCGTCGTCGATGCTGATCACCCGATCTGCGTAGGCTTCCAGGCGGTGATCGTGGGTCACGCAGATCACCGCTGCGCCGTGCTGCTTGGCGGCGCGCTGGAGCAGGCGGATGACGATCTGGCCGTTCTGACCATCCAGAGCGGAGGTGGGCTCGTCGGCGAAGATGAGACGCGGCGACTTGGCCAAGGCCCTGGCGATCGCGACCCGCTGCTTCTCACCCCCGGAAAGCTCGGACGGACGTTGATCGAGCCTGTGGCCGAGGCCGACTTCGGTCAGCGCCTCCGCAGCCTTCTCCCTGGCCTGACGCGGCTCCAGCCCCTGGTACTTCAGCACGATGGCGACCTGCTGCAGGGCGGTGAGAGCAGGGAAGAGGTTGAAGCCTTGGAAGATGAAGCCGCAATGCTCCAGCCGGAAGCGGTCGATCTTGCCGGACGACAGGGACCAGAGCGACTGGCCAAGCGCCGTGATCTGTCCTTCGTCGGGCCGCAGGAGCCCCGAGAGAGCGGCGATCAGCGTCGACTTGCCGGAGCCCGACGGGCCCATGACCATGGTCAGGTCGCCGTGGGCGGCGTCGAAATCGACCCGCTTGAGCACCTCGATCTTCGAGCGCCCGGTCTTGAACGCCTTGTAGAGACCGGTCGCGCGGACCGCCGTCACGCCTTGGGTTGGAAAGGCGCTCATCGCAGCAGGTCCGCCGGCTGGCTCTTCTTCAGGATGCCCAGCGCCATCAGCCCCGACACGATGGCGATGCCGAGCAAGAACACCGCCGTGCCCGTCACGACGGACACGGGATAGACCATCGGCAGCCCCGCGCTGGCGCCCAGGAGGGTGACGAGCGCCGTCAGCGCCGCCGTGGCCGCAAGGCCCGCCACGCCGACCCAAAAGGACAGTTCGAGAACGATCAACCTCAGCGAACCGGTCGCCACGCCGAGCGCTCGCAAGGACGCGAACTCCTTGATGTTCGCCAGGATCGCGCCCCGCAGGGTCTGAGACGTGATGCCGATCCCGATCAGCAGACCGAGGAACCCGGAGAATCCGAGCATCACCCCGATGAACTGCTCCTGCATCATGGCGCCCTGGTTCGCCCGACCGAGCTCCTCCCGCGTCCAGGCTCGATATGCGCCGTTGCTGGCGGCGTTGAACTCGTCCCGAACTTGCTCCGCCCGGGCGGGATCGCGCAGCCTGACGAGCAAGGGCCCGGTGCGGTCCGCCCGCCCGGCCATGCCCATCAGCCGCAAGGTCGCGCGAGACATGACCACGGTGGCCTGCATCATGTTGGGATAGGTCTCGAGCACGGCCGCGACTTTCACCGTCTTCCCGTTCAGCGAGGCCTTGTCGCCGAGCTTCACGCCCAGCCTCGCCAGGGCGGACTTGTCCACCGCGACAGCGTAGGGCTCCAGCAGCGCCACCCGCACCTGCTCGGGGTAGTCGACGGGCAGGGTCACCGCTTCGGGCTGGGTGTCCACGGCGAAGACCTGCACGAACTCGCGCTTGCGCTTGCCGCCGTCCGGCCCGGGATCGTTCTGCCACATGCCCCCGTTGCCGGGCAGGTCGGCGACGGCCATGACCTCGGGATGCATGTAGATCGTCGGCTTGACGCGAGCCGGGAGCCCGGCTGCGCCGTTCATGAGGTTCTCCGCCCGCGGACCCAGGATCATGATCTCAGCCCGGGCGCGGTCGATATTGGCGGTGAACGCCTTCCCCACGCCCATGAACATGCCGATCTGCGCCAACACGAGCAGGCCTGAGAACGCGAGCGCGACCACGGCGGCGAGATATCGGCGCCATTCGTAGATCAAGGTCGAGAGCGCCAGAGACATCCGCCGCCCCTCCCTGGCCGACGAGCGCGATCCGAGGATTCGGCGGATCGGAACGTGGCGGCACATGAATGACGCCGGCGAAACGGGTCGAGTTAAATCGCAGTAAGAGCAACCAACTGCGGCGATGATGCTCATCCTGAGCGGCGCAATCACCGCTCACGCTGACTCAGCCCCGATCCCGTGGCATAGACGGCGCCATCGACCGGCTTCGGCCGGATCACGGGCACGTTTTCAGGAGAATGCATGGTCGGTTCGAAGTTCTTGGCCGGGGCGGCGGCGATGGCCTTGCTGGCGGCGACGGGTTCGTCGGCTTGGGCCGATGAGGGCATGTGGACCTTCGACGCGTTCCCGGCGGCTCAGGTGAACAAGGCCTACGGGACCAACATCGATCAGGCTTGGCTGGATCGTGTGCGCAACGCCGCCGTCCGCCTGACCGGGGGCTGCTCGGCGTCGGTCGTCTCGCCCCAAGGCTTGGTCCTGACCAACCACCACTGCGTGATCGAGTGCGTGCAGGACCTATCCACGCCCCAGCAGGACTTCGTGAAGGCCGGCTTCTACACGAAGACCCGCGAGGAGGAGCGCAAGTGCCCTGGCCAGCAGGCCGAGATCCTGACCACCATCGACGACGTCACCGCGCGGGTGAACGCAGCGGCCGCCGGCAAGACCGGTCAGGCCTTCGTTCGTGCTCGCGATGCGGAGATGGCTGCGATCGAGAAGGCCGCCTGCGCGACGGACCCGACCCTGCGCTGCCAGGTGATCAGCTTCTATCGCGGCGGGCAGTACAAGCTGTACAAGTATCGCAAGTACTCCGACGTTCGGCTGGCCTTCGCCCCGGAGTTCCAGGCCGCTTTCTTCGGCGGCGATCCCGACAACTTCAACTTTCCTCGCTACGCCTTGGATTCGGCCTTCCTGCGGCTGTACGAGAACGGTCGGCCGGTCGCCACGCCCGATCACCTGAAGTGGAACGCAGCCGCGCCGAAAGCGGGCGAGCCGGTGTTCATCGCAGGCAATCCGGGAACGACCCAACGTTTGCTGACGCAGGCGCAACTCGCGACCCTGCGCGACCTGGCCTACCCGTACCAGCAGCAGCAGCGCTCCGAGCTCCGGGGGCGGCTGATCCGTTTCTCCGAAGAGAACGCCGAGCACAAGCGCATCGCCCTCGACCCGCTGTTTGGCGTGGAGAACAGCTTCAAGGCCGTCGGCGGGCAGCATCAGGCGCTCCGGGACCCGGCGTTCTTCGGCCAGAAGGTGAAGGAAGAGCAGGAGCTTCGCGCCCGGCTCGCGGCGAACCCGCAGCTCGCCCGCGAGATCGGCGATCCCTGGAAGGAGATCGCCGACGTCCAGGACGACTACGCAGAGCTCTACCTGCCGTACTGGCGCCTCGAGTCCGGAGCGGGCGGCGGCTCGCAGCTGTTCAGCTACGCCCGCGCTTTGGTCCGCTCGGCGCAGGAACGGGCGAAGCCCTCGGCCGAACGCCTGCCCGAATACGCCGACACGCGCCTGCCCCTGCTCGAGCAGCAGCTGTTCGACGCCAAGCCCGTCGATCTGCCGTTGGAGGAGCTCTACCTTCAGTTTTGGCTTGAGAAGAGCCGGGAATACCTCACCGCCGACGCGCCCGAGACCAAGGTGCTGCTCGGGCGGGAAAGTCCCCAGCAGCTCGCCGATCGATTGGTGGCGGGTTCGCGGCTCGGGGATCCTGCCGTCCGCAAGCAGCTTTACCAGGGTGGCTTGGCGGCCGTTCGGGCGTCCAAGGACCCGATGATCCAGTACGTGCTGGCGATGGACGACGACGCGCGAAAGCTGCGCACGGCCTGGGAGACCCGGGTGACCGGCCCCACCGACCGCGCGGCTGAACGCATCGCCAAGGCCCGCTTCGGCGTCTACGGCGAGAGCGTCTATCCCGACGCGACCTTCAGCCTGCGGCTGTCGTACGGGAAGATCGATGGATGGAAGTATCGGGGGACGACCGTGCCGCCGTTCACTTATGTCGGCGGCCTGTACGAACGGGCGACCGGCGCGGAACCCTTCGACCTCGCCCCCAAGTGGGCCGCAGCCGAGCGGCGCGTGAACAAGCGGACCGTCTTCAACATCTCCTCGACCAACGACATCATCGGCGGCAACTCCGGCTCGCCGCTGATCAACGCCCGTGGCGAAGTGATCGGGGCCGTGTTCGACGGCAACATCCACTCGCTCGGCGGCGCCTTCGGCTATGAAGGCGACACCAATCGTTCGGTGTCGGTGTCCACGGCGGCGATCACGGAGGCGCTGACCGACGTCTATGGGCAGCCGCAACTCGTGGCCGAGCTGACCGGACGACGTTGACACCGGGCAGGGGAGGCGGGCGACTCCCGCCTCCCGACCGGTAATGTGATACCGTTAGGCTGAAAGCCTTGTCGGTTAAGGTGTCGCGGGCGGTGTGGACGCAGCCTTGTGTTGACATCCGGCCCGCCTCGCCCGTAGAAGCCGCCCCTCGCTCGCGGCGCTTGCGCGCCCGCCTACTCCGGACCCCACCCATGCTTACGACCCAGACGGCTTCCGCGAAGCCCGCGGACGTCGAGAAGAAGTGGATCTTGATCGACGCTCAGGACGCCGTGGTCGGCCGCCTGGCGACGTTCATCGCCATGCGTCTTCGCGGCAAGCACCGCCCCGACTTCACGCCTCACGTCGACACCGGCGACTACGTGGTGGTGATCAACGCCGACAAGGTGAAGTTCACCGGCCGCAAGACCCAGCAGAAGATTTACTACCGCCACACCGGTCACCCCGGCGGCATCAAGCAGATCACCGCCGAGAAGCAGCTGAACGGCCGCTTCCCGGAGCGCGTGCTGGAGAAGGCCGTCGAGCGGATGCTGCCCAAGGAAAGCCCGCTCGCTCGCGGCCAGATGACCAAGCTGCGCATCTACGCCGGCGCGGAACACCCGCACGAGGCGCAGAACCCCGAAACCATCGCGTTCGCCGAAATGAACGCCAAGAACGTCCGGAGCGTCTGATGACCGACGTGGTCGCCCCCACCGTCGCGGCCCCGACCGGCTTCGACGCTCTGCGCACGCTGACCGGCGCGGCCTCGCCCGAGGCTCAAGCCGTCCAGCGCGAGCCGCAGATCGACAAGTTCGGTCGCGCTTATGCGACCGGCAAGCGCAAGAACGCCATCGCCCGAGTCTGGATCAAGCCGGGGTCCGGCAAGATCACCATCAACGATCGGGATCAGGAGACGTACTTCGCCCGCCCGGTGCTGCGGATGATGATCGCTCAGCCGCTGGTGGTCACTGACCGCCTCACCCAGTTCGACGTGATCGCTACGGTGCAGGGCTCGGGCCTTTCGGGCCAGGCCGGCGCGATCCGCCACGCCATCTCCAAGGCGCTGACCTACTACGAGCCGGGCCTGCGTCCGGTGCTGAAGCCGCACGGCTTCCTGACCCGCGACCCGCGCGTGGTCGAGCGTAAGAAGTACGGCAAGGCCAAGGCCCGCCGCAGCTTCCAGTTCTCCAAGCGCTGATCTCTCGCGTACGCTTCGATATTGGACGGGGCGCTCCGGGAGACCGGGGCGCCCTTTCTGTTTGAGCACCCCACCGCGACCTCGCGTGACGAGGCGCGAGGCAGGAGGGGACCGGATGCACAAGGTCTTCATCGACGGCGAGGCCGGAACCACGGGTCTGCAGATCCGTGAGCGCCTGGAGGGCCGGCGCGACCTCGAACTGCTGACGATCGATCCGGCGCTGCGGAAGGACGCGGGCGCCAGAGCTGAGGCGCTGAACGCCGCCGAGGTGGCGATCCTGTGCTTGCCCGACGACGCTGCACGCGAAGCGGTGGCGCTGATCTCGAACGATCGCACGCGGGTCATCGACGCGTCGACGGCTCATCGCACGGCCGAAGGGTGGACCTACGGCTTTCCAGAGATGTCAGCCCATCAGCGGAACGCGGTTGCGGGCGCTCCTCGCTTGTCGAATCCGGGCTGCTACCCGACGGGGTTCATCGGTCTCGTTCGGCCTCTCGTGGAGGCCGGACTGATCCCGCGCGACTTCCCGCTGACCGTGAACGCGGTGTCCGGCTACAGCGGGGGTGGGAAGGGGCTCATCGCCGAATTCGAGGGCGGCGGCGCGACGGACGCCTACCGCCCGTACGGCTACAACCTCGCCCATAAGCACGCGCCGGAGATGACGCGATACGCCGGCCTGGCTCATCCGCCCCTGTTCGCGCCCGCAGTGGGTCGTTACGCCCAAGGCATGCTGGTCGAGGTCCCGCTTCAGTTGTGGGCCCTGCCGCGCCGCTCGACGGGGGACGATCTTCGGGCGGCTTTGGCGGCGCACTACGAAGGTGCAGGGTTCGTGGAGGTCGCCGACGCGAGCGAGGACGAGGCCTTGCAGGCTGCGCGAGCCGGCGCGGCCGGTTCGGTTCCGGCGCTCGACCCGGAAAGTCTGAACGGCACCAACCTCATGCGGCTTCATGTCTTCGCCAATGAGGCCGCCGGTCAGGCCCGGCTCGTTGCCGTCCTGGACAATCTGGGCAAGGGAGCAAGCGGCGCGGCTGTCCAGAGCTTGAACCTGATGCTTGGGCTGGATGAGGCGGAAGGGCTCGCGCCGGCGCTCAACGGGTGACATGATCGAGAGCACCGAAGCGAAACGCTGCTGAAGCACGTATCTTGGATCGATGACCACGCTCCGTTCCGCCCTGAACCGCCGTTTTCTGTTGCTGGGCGCCGCCGCCGGCGCCGCCCTGAGCGCATGCGGTCGGCCCGATCAGGCCCAGGCCGCTACCAGCGGCCGCTTCGCCGACTCGCCGTTCCGTAAGCTGGGCGACGCGGAATGGCGCAAGCGCCTCTCGCCGGCTGCGTTCGCCGTGCTCCGCAAGGAAGACACCGAGCGCCCGGGCTCCAGCCCGCTGAACCAGGAAAAGCGCAAAGGCGTCTTCATCTGCGCCGGCTGTGAGCTGCCGCTGTTCCGCTCGGAATGGAAGTTCGAGTCGGGGACCGGCTGGCCGAGCTTCTATGAGGTCATGAAGGAGAACATCGGGACCAAACGCGATTTGGTGATGTTCATCCCCAGAACGGAGTACCACTGCGCCCGCTGCTTGGGTCATCAGGGACACGTGTTCGACGACGGTCCTCGGCCCACGGGGCTGCGCTACTGCAACAACGGCCTCGCGCTGAAGTTCAAACCGGCGGGGTCGGCCTGAATCGTTCACGCGCCCTCTTTTCAAGGGCGCAGCGAACCGCTATCTAGCCCGCTTCACGCGAATCTTCGCGGGTCGGCGCGTGCGCTGACGTCGCGCTAAAGAGCTCCGAAGCTCGGCCCGTCGCCCTGGGCCTGAGCGAGGGGGCGCCCCGCTGTCGCCAGCAGGGATCGTGGTCAGCGACCGGCGGACGTGACTGTCCGGCGAGGGCGGCGCACTCCACATTCTGGCGCGACCGGAAGGTCCGCGCCGCAGCATGGCGCGCTCACCTCGCGCGCAGGAGCAACGATGGCTTCCACCAACGGTTCCGGCGTTCCCGCGTTCTCCAACGGCCACGCGCTCGACGGCTATTCGTCGTCGTTCACCGGCCGCAAGCGGCTGCGCAAGTCCTTCGGGCGGATCCCCGAAGCGATCCGCATGCCCAACCTGATCGAGGTGCAGCGCGCCTCCTACGAGCAGTTCCTGCAGCGCGAGACCCGCGCGCCCGAGCGCATCGCCGAGGGCCTTGAGGCGGTGTTCCGCTCGGTCTTCCCGATCAAGGATTTCAACGAGCGCGCGCTGCTCGAGTACGTCTCCTACGAATTCGAAGACCCCAAGTACGACGTCGAAGAGTGCATGCAGCGCGACATGACGTACGCGGCGCCGCTGAAGGTCAAGCTGCGCCTCATCGTCTTCGAGAACGACGAGGAGACCGGCGCCCGCTCCGTCAAGGACATCAAAGAGCAGGACGTCTACATGGGCGACATCCCGCTCATGACCGAAAAAGGCGTGTTCGTCGTCAACGGCACCGAGCGCGTCATCGTCTCCCAGATGCACCGCTCTCCCGGCGTGTTCTTCGACCACGACAAGGGCAAGACCCACTCTTCGGGCAAGCTTCTGTTCGCCGCGCGGGTGATTCCGTACCGCGGCTCGTGGCTCGATTTCGAGTTCGACGCCAAGGACATCGTCTACGTCCGAATCGACCGCCGCCGGAAGCTGCCTGCGACGAGCTTCCTCTATGCGCTCGGCATGGACGGCGAGGAGATCCTCACCACTTTCTTCGACGTGGTGCCTTACCGCCGCGGCGAGAACGGCTGGGTCACGCCCTACAAGCCGGAGCGCTGGCGCGGGGTGAAGCCGGAGTTCGACCTGATCGACGCCGCCACCGGCGAGGTGGTCGCGCCGGCCGGCACCAAAATCTCCGCTCGCGCCGCCAAGAAGCTGCAGGACAACGGTGTGGCCGAACTGGCGCTCGCGCCTGACGCCCTGGTCGGCCGCTATCTGGCTCGCGACGCGGTCAACATGGAGACCGGCGAGATCTACGCCGAAGCCGGCGATGAACTGGACGCCGTCTCCATCGAGGCGCTGGCGGCCCAGGGCTTCGACACCGTGGACGTGCTCGACATCGACCACGTCACCGTCGGCGCCTACATGCGCAACACCTTGCGCGTGGACAAGAACGCCACCCGCGAGGAGGCTCTCTTCGACATCTACCGGGTGATGCGCCCGGGCGAGCCGCCGACCATAGAAGCGGCGGAAGCCATGTTCCGCGGCCTGTTCTTCGACAGCGAGCGCTATGACCTGTCCACCGTCGGCCGGGTGAAGATGAACGCCCGCCTCGAACAGGACACCGAGGACAGCGTCCGCGTGCTCCGCAAGGAGGACGTGCTGGCGGTGCTCAAGGTGCTTGTCGGCCTGCGCGACGGCCGCGGCGAGATCGACGACATCGACAATCTCGGCAACCGCCGCGTCCGGTCCGTCGGCGAGCTGCTGGAGAACAGCTACCGCGTCGGCCTGTTGCGCATGGAGCGGGCGATCAAGGAGCGCATGAGCTCGGTCGACATCGACACGGTCATGCCGCACGACCTGATCAACGCGAAGCCGGCGGCGGCGGCGGTGCGGGAGTTCTTCGGCTCCTCGCAGCTGTCGCAGTTCATGGACCAGACCAATCCGCTGTCCGAGATCACGCACAAGCGCCGCCTGTCGGCCCTCGGCCCGGGTGGCCTGACCCGCGAACGGGCCGGCTTCGAAGTGCGCGACGTGCACCCGACCCACTACGGCCGGATCTGCCCCATCGAGACGCCGGAAGGGCCCAACATCGGCCTGATCAACAGCTTGGCGACCCACGCTCGGGTGAACAAGTACGGCTTCATCGAGAGCCCCTACCGCCGCGTGAACAACGGCACGGTGGACGGCGAGGTCGTCTACATGTCGGCGATGGAGGAGGCCAAGCACACGATCGGCCAGGCCAACCTCACCATCTCCTCGACCGGCGAGGTGATGGACGAGCTGTGCCAGGTGCGCATCAACGGCGACGTGACGCTGGCCCCGCGCGAGCAGGTCGACTTCATGGACGTGTCGCCCAAGCAGGTGGTGTCGGTGGCCGCGGCCCTGATCCCCTTCCTTGAGAACGACGACGCCAACCGCGCGCTGATGGGCTCCAACATGCAGCGCCAAGCCGTGCCGCTCGTGCAGGCCGACGCCCCGCTGGTCGGGACCGGCATGGAGGCCGTGGTCGCCCGCGACTCCGGCGCTACCGTGGTCGCCCGCCGGGCCGGGATCGTCGACCAGATCGACGGCACCCGGATCGTGGTCCGCGCCACCGAGGAGCTCGACCCCACCCGCGCCGGCGTCGACATCTACCGTCTGGCGAAGTTCCAGCGCTCCAACCAGAACACCTGCATCAACCAGCGTCCGCTGGTGCGCGTGGGCGATCAGGTGCAGGCGGGCGACATCATCGCCGACGGCCCCTCGACCGACCTTGGAGAACTGGCGCTTGGCCGCAACGCCCTCGTCGCGTTCATGCCGTGGAACGGCTACAACTTCGAAGACTCGATCCTGATCTCCGAGCGGATCGTGCGCGACGACGTGTTCACCTCGATCCACATCGAGGAGTTCGAGGTCGCCGCCCGCGACACCAAGCTCGGGCCGGAAGAGATCACCCGCGACATCCCGAACGTCGGCGAGGAGGCCCTGCGCAACCTCGACGAAGCGGGCATCGTGGCGATCGGCGCCGAGGTGCTGCCGGGCGACATCCTGGTCGGCAAGGTCACACCGAAGGGCGAGAGCCCGATGACGCCGGAAGAGAAGCTGCTCCGCGCCATCTTCGGCGAGAAGGCCTCCGACGTGCGCGACACGAGCCTGCGTCTGCCGCCGGGCGTTTCGGGCACCATCGTGGAGGTGCGCGTCTTCAACCGTCACGGCGTCGACAAGGACGAGCGCGCGCTGTCGATCGAGCGTTCGGAGATCGAGCGCCTGGGCAAGGACCGCGACGACGAGCTGAAGATCCTGGAGCGGTCCATCTACGACCGCGTCCGCGCCGTGCTGCTCGGCAAGAACGCCGTCTCGGGACCGAAGGGCCTAGGCCGCGGTGAGATCACCGCCGACAAGCTGGCCGACATCAGCCGCGGCTTGTGGTGGCAGATCGCCGTCGACGACGACCGCGCCATGAGCGAATTGGAGTCCATGCGCCGGCTGTTCGACGAGGCGCGCAAGCGCCTGGACCGCCGCTTCGAGGACAAGGTCGACAAGCTGCAGCGCGGCGACGAGCTGCCGCCGGGCGTGATGAAGATGGTCAAGGTCTTCGTGGCCGTGAAGCGCAAGCTTCAGCCCGGCGACAAGATGGCCGGCCGGCACGGGAACAAGGGCGTCATCTCCAAGATCCTGCCGATCGAGGATATGCCGTTCCTTGAGGACGGGACCCACGTGGACCTGGTGCTGAACCCGCTGGGCGTGCCCTCGCGCATGAACGTCGGCCAGATCTTCGAGACCCACCTGGGTTGGGCGGCTGCGGGCCTCGGCCGGCAGATCACCCGTCTGCTCGAGGACTGGCAGAACGGCGGTCAGAAGGCTGCGCTGACCGAGCGTCTGCGCGACATCTACGGCCCCGACGCGCCGCTTCCGGATGACGAGGAGGAGCTCGTCGAGCTCGCCCGCAATCTCGGCAAGGGCGTGCCTTTCGCCACGCCCGTGTTCGACGGCGCGCGGATCGAGGACATCGAAGAGCGGCTGGAGCAGGCGGGCCTGAACCCGTCCGGCCAGTCGATCCTCTACGACGGCCTGACCGGCGAGCAGTTCAAGCGGCCGGTGACGGTGGGCTACATCTACATGCTGAAGCTGCACCACCTGGTGGACGACAAGATCCACGCCCGCTCCATCGGGCCGTACTCGCTGGTCACTCAGCAGCCGCTGGGCGGCAAGGCGCAGTTCGGCGGCCAGCGCTTCGGGGAGATGGAGGTGTGGGCGCTCGAAGCCTACGGCGCCGCCTACACCCTGCAGGAGATGCTGACGGTGAAGTCGGACGACGTGGCCGGCCGGACGAAGGTCTACGAGTCCATCGTCCGCGGCGACGACACCTTCGAAGCGGGCATCCCCGAGAGCTTCAACGTGCTCGTCAAGGAGATGCGCTCGCTCGGCCTGAACGTGGAGCTGGAGAACAGCTGAGCCTCGGCCCGCTGACCGCTTCGTGCGCGGGGAGGGGTGTCAGCCCCTCCCTAGCGCTTTCTGAATTTCTGACAGACTGGACCCACTCATGAACCAGGACGTCCTGAACATCTTCGGCAACAACGCTCCCGTTGCGCCGACCTTCGATCAGATCCGGATCACGCTGGCCTCGCCCGAGAAGATCCGCTCGTGGTCCTTCGGCGAGATCAAGAAGCCGGAGACCATCAACTACCGCACGTTCAAACCCGAGCGTGACGGCCTGTTCTGCGCGCGCATCTTCGGCCCCACGAAGGACTATGAGTGCTTGTGCGGCAAGTACAAGCGCATGAAGTACAAGGGCATCATCTGCGAAAAGTGCGGCGTCGAGGTCACCCTCGCGCGGGTCCGGCGCGAGCGGATGGGCCACATAGAGCTGGCTTCGCCCGTCGCCCACATCTGGTTCTTGAAGTCGCTGCCAAGCCGCATCGCGCTGATGCTCGACATGCCGCTGAAGGAAGTCGAACGGGTCCTGTACTTCGAGAACTACATCGTCTCGGAGCCTGGCCTGACGCCCCTGAAGCAGAACCAGCTGCTGAACGAGGATGAGTACTACCGGTACCAGGAGGAGTTCGGCGACGACAGCTTCACCGCCGAGATCGGCGCCGAAGCCGTCCGCAACATGCTGATGGCTCTCGACCTGGCCAAGGAAGCCGAGCAGCTGCGCGAGGAGCTCGCGACGGCGACGTCGGAGATCAAGCAGAAGAAGGCGTCCAAGCGCCTCAAGATCATCGAAGCCTTCCAGGAGTCCGGCAACAAGCCGGAGTGGATGATCCTGACGGTCGTCCCGGTGATCCCGCCCGAGCTGCGCCCGCTGGTGCCGCTGGACGGCGGCCGCTTCGCGACCTCGGACCTGAACGACCTGTACCGGCGCGTCATCAACCGGAACAACCGGCTGAAGCGTCTGATCGAGCTCCGCGCCCCCGACATCATCATTCGCAACGAAAAGCGGATGCTGCAGGAAGCCGTGGACGCGCTGTTCGACAACGGCCGTCGCGGTCGCGTGATCACGGGCGCCAACAAGCGCCCGCTGAAGTCGCTGGCCGACATGCTGAAGGGCAAGCAGGGGCGGTTCCGCCAGAACCTGCTCGGCAAGCGCGTCGACTACTCGGGTCGTTCGGTCATCACCGTCGGCCCCGAGCTGAAACTGCATGAGTGCGGCCTGCCCAAGAAGATGGCGCTCGAGCTGTTCAAGCCGTTCATCTACGCGCGGCTGGACGCCAAGGGCCTGTCAGGCACCGTCAAACAGTCCAAGCGCATGGTCGAACGTGAGCAGGGCGCCGTCTGGGACGTGCTCGAGGAGGTCATCCGCGAGCACCCGGTGCTGCTGAACCGCGCGCCGACGCTCCACCGACTGGGCATCCAGGCGTTCGAGCCGAAGCTGATCGAGGGCAAGGCGATCCAGCTGCACCCGCTGGTCTGCGCGGCGTTCAACGCCGACTTCGACGGCGACCAGATGGCCGTGCACGTCCCGCTGAGCCTCGAAGCCCAGCTGGAAGCGCGCGTGCTGATGATGTCGACCAACAACATCCTCAGCCCGGCGAACGGACGCCCGATCATCGTGCCGTCCCAAGATATCGTTCTCGGCCTGTACTACATCTCGCAGGTTCGGGACGGAGAGCCGGGCGAAGGCAAGATGTTCGCGGATCTGGCGGAGATCGAAGCGGCGCTCGCCGCCGACGTCGTGACTCTGCACAGCAAGATCAAGGCGCGGTTCACCGAGATGGACGCGGACGGCAAGACCGTCACCCGCGTCATCGACACCACGCCGGGCCGGATGAAGATCGCCGCCCTGCTGCCGCGGCATCCCCAGATCGGCCACCGCCTGCTCGAAAAGGCGCTGACCAAGAAGGAGATCGGCAACCTGATCGACGTCGTCTACCGGCACACCGGTCAGAAGGCGACGGTCATTTTCGCCGACCAGGTCATGGGCCTGGGCTTCCGGGAAGCGGCCAAGGCGGGCATCAGCTTCGGCAAGGACGACATAGTCATCCCGGCCGAGAAGCAGGCGATCATCGCCGAGACGCAGACCCTGGTCGAGGAATACGAGCAGCAGTACGCCGACGGCCTGATCACCAAGGGCGAGAAGTACAACAAGGTGGTCGACGCCTGGGCCAAGAGCACCGACCGCGTGGCTGACGCCATGATGGCCGACATCTCGACCCGTCGTAAGGACGAGAACGGCCGCGAGAAGGAGATCAACGCCATCTACATGATGGCCCACTCCGGCGCTCGGGGTTCGCAGGCGCAGATGAAGCAATTGGGCGGCATGCGGGGCCTGATGGCCAAGCCGTCGGGCGAGATCATCGAGACGCCGATCGTCTCGAACTTCAAGGAAGGCCTCTCGGTGCTGGAGTACTTCAACTCCACCCACGGCGCCCGGAAGGGTCTGGCCGATACGGCGCTGAAGACGGCCAACTCCGGCTACCTGACCCGGCGTCTGGTGGACGTGGCCCAGGACAGCATCATCACCGAGGAAGACTGCGGTACCACGCGGGGGATCACCCTTCGCGCCGTGGTCGAAGGCGGCGACGTGCTGGTCTCCCTGGCCCAGCGCATCCTCGGCCGCTTCACGGCGGAGGACGTGAAGGACGCCGACGGCGAGCTGATCCTGCCCGCCGACACCTACATCGAGGAGGTGCAGGCGGACGCCATCGAGAAGTCGGGCGTGCAGTCGGTGAAGGTCCGTTCGGTGCTGATCTGCGAGGCCAAGGCGGGTTGCTGCGCCGCCTGCTACGGCCGTGACCTGGCCCGCGGCACGCCGGTGAACATCGGCGAGGCGGTCGGGGTCATCGCGGCTCAGTCGATCGGCGAGCCGGGCACCCAGCTGACCATGCGGACCTTCCACATCGGCGGCACGGCGCAGGTCGCCGAGCAGTCCTTCTTCGAGGCCAGCAACGACGGCGTGGTCCTCTTCAAGGACATGGCGACGGTGCAGGCCGCCGACGGGGCGCTGGTGGTGATGAACCGCAACGCCCAGCTGGTGGTCACGGTCGACGGCAAGGAGCGGGAATCCTACAAGCCGCCCTACGGCGCGCGCCTGCGCGTCAAGGACGGGGGCACGGTCCAGAAGGGCCAGCGCCTGGCGGAGTGGGACCCCTACACCAACCCGATCATCACCGAAGTCGGCGGCCGCGTGCGGTTTGAGGACCTGCGCGAGGGGCTGTCGGTCCGCGAGGAGGCCGACGAGGCCACCGGCATCACCCAGCGGGTGGTGGTGGACTGGCGCACGGGCACCCGGGCAAGCGACTTCCGCCCGGCCATGGCCGTGCTCGACGAGGAGGGCGCCTACAAGCGTCTCGCCTCGGGCGGTGAAGCTCGTCTGCTCATGCCGGTCGGCGCCATCCTCTCGGTAGCGGACGGTGACGAGGTGAAGCCCGGCGACGTGCTGGCCCGCATCCCCACGGAGGGCGCCAAGACGCGCGACATCACCGGCGGTCTGCCGCGGGTGGCGGAGCTGTTCGAGGCGCGCCGGCCCAAGGACGTGGCGGTCATCGCCGAGATGGACGGTCGTGTGGAGTTCGGGAAGGACTACAAGAACAAGCGCCGGATCAAGATCACCCCCGAAGCGGTGGGCGACGAGCAGCCGGAAGCGGTCGAGTTCCTGATCCCGAAGGGCAAGCACATCTCCGTCCACGACGGCGATGTCATCCGCAAGGGCGAGTACATCATCGACGGCTCCCCGGACCCGCACGACATCCTGCGGATCCTGGGCGTCGAGGCGCTGGCGAACTTCCTGGTCGACGAGATCCAGGAGGTCTACCGGCTCCAAGGCGTGCCGATCAACGACAAGCACATCGAGGTCATCGTCCGGCAGATGCTGCAGAAGGGCGAGATCCTCGATCCGGGCGAGACCGGTCTGATCAAGGGCGACACCATCGACATGCCCGAGATCGAGGCCGAGAACGCGAAGGCGGAGGTCGCGGGCCGACGGGTCGCGACGCACCAGCCGGTGCTGCTCGGCATCACCAAGGCGTCGCTGCAGACGCAGTCGTTCATCTCGGCGGCCTCCTTCCAGGAGACCACCCGGGTGCTCACCGACGCGTCGGTGAACGGCAAGATCGACACCTTGCAGGGGCTGAAGGAGAACGTGATCGTGGGCCGCCTCATCCCGGCGGGCACGGGCAGCTATCTCCGGGGCCTGCAGCGGGTCGCCGCCAAGCGGGACGCCGAGCTCACCCAGCAGCGCGAGCAAGCCATGGAGGCCTTCCCGCTGGAGCTGGAGACGGCCAACGCTCCCGCCGAGTAGGCGCTGAAGCATTGAAGACGGACACGGCCCGGGAGCGATCCCGGGCCGTTTTCGTATCCGGCGGACCTAAGCCAAAGCACAACTCCGATGTCGGGAAGAGGTGCGCCGGGCCGTCCTTGGGAAGCTCCAGAGGAGAAGCCCATGACCGACACCCTGACCGCCCCCGCCGCAGAGGCCATGCCGGCCCCCGTGGCCGTAAAGGGCGGCGTCGCCCCCTACATCATGCTCGCCGACGCCGCAGCGGCCGCCGAGTTCTACAAGCGCGCGCTCGGAGCCGAGGAGCCGGGCGGCCGACACGCCGCCGAGAACGGCGCGGTGCTCCACCTGCACCTCTACATCAACGGCGGCTCCGTCATGCTGATGGATCCGATGCCTGAGTACGGCCACCCCCTCGTGCCGCCCGGCGCGATCAGTCTTCACCTTCAGGTGGATGACGCGGACGCGTGGTTCGCTCGGGCCGTCGAGGCGGGCTGCACGGTGGTCATGCCGGTCGACCTACAGTTCTGGGGGGACCGTTACGGCGCAGTGAAGGACCCGTTCGGCGTGGACTGGTCGTTCGGCTCGACCCCGCGCTAGTCGCGCGGGAGCTCGAAGTCCCGAGGCAGATTGTCGGGCAGCACGTTGGGGCAAGTAGGGTCGAGGTTGCGCATCGCCTCGCAGGAGGCCCGGTAGCCCGTGTTCTCGGCCCGCCTCACCTTGGCCATCACCGCCACGTGCTCGCCCATGCGGATGTAGGGGTTGGTCTCGCGCACCCTGCGGTCCGGGGCGGCCATGACGAGTTCCGAGCAGCGCGCCCGCTCCTGGGCCGAGAGACGATCCAGGTCGCGGCAGGCGAGACGCGCGCCGAGGCCGGAGAGCGCTGGGCTGGGCGGGGGGCTCAACGTTGGTCCGGCCTGCCCGAGTGGCGCGGCCGCCGGCGCTTGCGGAGCGGCAGGCGCCGCCGTCAACCGGGAGGCCGCCACTGCGACCGTGCTCTTGCGCGGCCGGACCACCTCAGCCGGCGGCGTCGGGTCCGTTTGCGCGGCGCGCTCTGTCGACGCTTCGATCTCGGGAGGCGGTACGGGACGGATCAGATCGGGCGGGAGCAGGGCCACTTCGATCGGCGGGGGCTCGCTGCGGATTGCGGGCGGCCGCATCAGCCAGCCGACGAGAAGCGCTGCGTGTAAGGCGGCGGAAGCCGCCAGCCCGGTCGTCCTGCGTCTATTCCTCGCCCCCATCGCTCGACCTTGGCCGGCCGGTGATGAACCGAGCTTGACCGAGCGGAGTCTCAGTCGTCCTTGGGGGCAAGCGCGGCGATTTCGGCGACCCGGCGGTCCACGTAGGCCCCCGCGCGCGCCTCGATCTCGGGCAGGTGATCGCCCCAGAAGGCCGTCGCGCCCTCGACGATCTGATGCTCGACGGTGATGCCCTTCTGCGTCCGGATCTTCGCCACGGTGCGCTCCACTTCGGCCGACGGCGTCACGGCGTCGGCCGAGCCGTGCAGGATCAGACCCGAGGAGGGGCAAGGGGCCAGGAAGCTGAAATCATAGGCGTTCACGCGCGGGCTCACGCTCACGAACCCGTCCACCTCCGGCCGCCGCATGAGCAGCTGCATGCCGATGTAAGCGCCGAAGTCGAACCCGCCGACCCAGGTTTGGGACGCTGTCGCGTTGGTCGCCTGCAGCCAGTCCAGCGCCGACGCCGCGTCCGCCAGCTCGCCGAGCCCGGAGTCGAACTCGCCTTGGCTTCGCCCTACGCCGCGGAAGTTGAAGCGAAGCGTGGCGAAGCCGCGCTTCATGAAGATCAGGAACAGCTGCGCGGCGACCGGGTGGTTCATGTGCCCCCCCGCCTTCGGGTGCGGATGGAGGATCAAGGCGATGGGAGCGTTCGGGGTCTTGCCGGGCGTATAGCGGCCTTCCAGCCGTCCGGCCGCGCCGGTCAGGATCACCTCGGGCATGCGTGTCTCTCGTGTCTCGATCGCGCCGGCGGAATAGTTGACCGCAGCGCTTGGTCTTCCTATGTCCGCCTCAGCGGAAGGCGCGGTCTCTAGCACAGGCCGCAGCACTCGCGCGGAGTTTTCATGCAGCTTTCCACCAAGGGCCGCTACGCCGTGATGGCGATGGTCGACCTGGCCCGGACCGGCGAGGCCAAGGCGGTGTCGCTCGCCGACATCGCCGCGCGCCAGGAGATCAGCCTTGCTTACCTGGAGCAGCTGTTCGCCCGGCTTCGGCGCGCGGGTCTGGTCACCAGCGTGCGCGGCCCGGGCGGCGGGTACCGACTGGCCCGTTCGGCGGCCGAGACCTGGGTGGGCGAGGTGGTGCGCGCCGTGGACGAGCCGCTGGAAGTGACCCGCTGCGCCAGTCACGGCGCCTTCGGCTGCCTGGCCGGCGGCGCCAAATGCCTGACCCACGATCTTTGGGAGGCGCTCGGGGACGAGATCGACGCCTTCTTGGGCCGTGTGTCGCTCGACGACGTGGCGCGCCGCCGGGTGCGTCCGCGCAGGGCCATGGTGGCCGCCCAATGAGCGTCTACCTGGACAACAACGCGACGACGCCGGTCCGCCCCGAAGCGGCCGAGGCGGTCGTGCGCGCGTTGGCCCTGACCGGCAATCCGTCGTCGATCCACGGGGCGGGCAGGCGAGCCCGCGCCCTCGTCGAGGAGGCCCGGGCGGCTGTGGCGGCCCTGCTCGGCGCGACCCCGGTCTCGCTCACCTTCGCCAGCGGCGCGACGGAGGCCAACAACCTGGCCGTTGAGAGCGCAGTCGCAGCCGGCTTCGATCGCCTGCTGATCCTCGCGACGGAGCACGACAGCGTGCTCGAAAGCGCTCGGGCGTCCGGAGCCGCTGTCGAACTGTGGCCGGTGGACGGGCGCGGAGTCGCCGACCTCGGCTGGCTCGAAGAGCGCCTCGCCCAGGGCGGCCGAGCTTTCGCCGCGCTGGCTTGGGCGAACCACGAGACCGGCGTGATCCAGCCGGTCGCCGCCGCTGCCGAGCGCGTGCGCGCCGCGGGCGGCTGGCTGCACACGGACGCGGTGCAGGCCGCGGGCAAGCTCCCCATCGCCTGGGCCGAGGTCGCGGTCGACACGCTGGTCCTATCGGCACACAAGCTGGGCGGACCGCAGGGCGTCGGCGCCCTCATCTCCGGCCCGCGCGCGACGCTCAGCCGCCGGCTGCACGGGGGAGGGCAGGAGCGCGGCCTCCGCGCGGGCGCCGAGAACGTGCCCGGGATCGCCGGCTTCGGCGCCGCGGCTCTGCAAGCCGGTCCGCTGAGCGCCCAAGCCGCCTGGCGGGACGCCGCCGCTGACCGCCTGAAGGCCGAGGCAGGCGTCGTCGTGCTCGGGGAGGCCGCTGAACGCCTGCCGACCACGCTCTGCTTCGCGGCTGAGGGTTTCCCGTCCGAGTTGCAGGTGATGCTGCTTGACTTGGCGGGCGTGCAGGTCAGCGCCGGCTCCGCCTGCTCCTCGGGCAAGGTGAAGGCCAGCCGCGTCGTGTCGGCCTTGGGCCGAGAGGATCTCGCTCCCTTCAGCCTGCGCGTCTCGGGCGGCTGGGCGACGACGGAACACGATTGGATGACGTTCGGCGACGCTTGGCTCGAGGGCTGGCGTCGCCATGTCGCCCGCAAGGCGGCGTGAGGTAAGGGGTATGGCTGCAGTTCAGGAGACCATCGACGTCGTCGAGCGGCTGGGCGCCTACAGCGCCGGTTTCTCAACCGACATCGACCAGGAGTTCGCCCCCGTCGGCCTCGACGAGGATACGGTCCGCTTCATCTCGGCCAAGAAGGAAGAGCCGGAATGGATGCTGGAGTGGCGTCTGGAAGCCTTCCGTCGCTGGCGTGAGCTGGTGGAGCCTGACTGGGCGAAGGTCATCTACCAGCCCGCCGACTACCAGGCGCTGCACTACTGGGCCGCGCCTAAGCAGAAGGACGGCCCCAAGTCGCTGGACGAGGTCGACCCGGAACTGCTGAAGACCTTCGACAAGCTGGGCATCCCGCTCCGGGAACAGGCCGTGCTGGCCGGGGTGGAGGGCGCGCCGCGCTACGCGGTCGACGCCGTGTTCGACAGCGTGTCCGTCGTGACCACCTTCAAGGCCGAGCTGGCGTCCAAGGGCGTGATCTTCTGCTCCTTCAGCGAGGCGGTGCGGGAGCACCCCGAGCTGGTGCGCAAATACCTCGGCAGCGTGGTGCCGGTCAGCGACAACTACTTCGCCTGCCTGAACAGCGCGGTCTTCTCCGACGGCTCCTTCGTCTACGTGCCGCCGGGCGTCCGCTGCCCCATGGAGCTGAGCACCTATTTCCGCATGAACGCCACCAACACGGGGCAGTTCGAGCGGACGCTGATCATCGCCGACAAGGGCGCCTACGTCAGTTACCTGGAGGGCTGCACCGCCCCCATGCGCGACGAGAACCAGCTGCACGCCGCGGTGGTGGAGCTGGTCGCGCTGGACGACGCGGAGATCAAGTACTCCACGGTCCAGAACTGGTACCCGGGCGACCCCGAGACGGGGAAGGGCGGCATCTACAACTTCGTCACCAAGCGCGCCGACTGCCGGGGCGCACGCTCGAAGGTGTCCTGGACGCAGGTGGAGACCGGCTCGGCCGTCACCTGGAAATACCCGTCCTGCATCCTGCGCGGCGACGGATCGTCGGGCGAGTTCTACTCGATCGCGATCACGAACGGGCGCCAACAGGCGGACACCGGCACCAAGATGATCCACCTCGGCCGCGACACCAAGAGCCGGATCATCAGCAAAGGCATCTCGGCGGGGCGATCGTCGAACACCTACCGCGGGCTGGTCAGCGCTCATGCCAAGGCCGCGAACGCCCGCAACTTCACCCAGTGTGACTCGCTGCTGATCGGCAAGACCGCCGGCGCACACACGGTGCCCTACATCGAGGCGAAGACCGCCTCCGCCAAGTTCGAGCACGAAGCCACCACCACCCGCCTCAGCGAGGACCAACTCTTCTACGTCATGCAGCGCGGCCTCTCGCAGGAGGAGGCGGTGCAGCTGCTGGTCAACGGCTTCGTCAAGGACGTGCTGCAGGAGCTCCCCATGGAGTTCGCCGTCGAAGCGCAGAAGCTGGTGGCCATCTCCCTTGAAGGGAGCGTGGGATGATCCCCCTCCGTTCGCAATCGAGCTTATCTGTTTAAGATGCTGACGATAAACAACCTTCACGCATCCGTGGCGAACACGCCGATCCTCCGCGGCCTCGACCTTGCTGTTCCCGCGGGCGAGGTCCACGCCATCATGGGGCCGAACGGGGCTGGAAAGTCGACGCTTTCCTACGTGCTGACCGGGCGGCAGGGCTACGAGGTCACGGACGGCTCAGCCACGCTCGACGGCGAGGACCTGCTGGCGCTCGATGCGAACGAGCGCGCGGCCAAGGGGCTGTTTCTCTCCTTCCAGTACCCGCTGGAGATCCCCGGGGTCCCCGCCCTGACGTTCGTCCGCACCGCCCTGAACGCCCAGCGCAAGGCGCGGGGCGAGCCGGAGGCGACCGCGCCCGAGTTCCTGCGCATGGCCAGGGCCGCAGCCCAGCAGCTCAAGATGGACTTCGACATGCTGAAGCGGCCGCTGAACGTGGGCTTCTCCGGCGGCGAGAAGAAGCGGATGGAGATCCTCCAGATGCTGCTGCTCCAGCCGCGGTTCCTGATCCTGGACGAGACCGACTCCGGCCTCGACATCGACGCGCTGCGGATCGTGTCCGACGGGGTGAACGCGCTTCGCTCGCCGGACCGGGCCATGCTGGTCATCACCCACTACCAGCGCCTGCTCGACTACATCCGCCCGGACCGCGTGCATGTGCTGAGCGCCGGCCGCATCGTCGCCAGCGGCGGGCCGGAGCTGGCTCACGAGCTGGAGCGTGAAGGTTACGACAAGTACGCGAGGGCCGCGTGACGTCGCCTGCGACCGGAACTGTCGTGGACGCGTGCCATGCTTCACCCGTGGCGAGGGCGGAGGCGCGATCTGGATTGCGCAAGGCTGGCAAGGCCGCATGGCCGCCGTTTCTCGCGGCCTCAGGTCCGGCCTTCGCGACGGGCGAGGCCTGAATGCTCGACTTCGCTCATCCCGAGACTCTGCCCGGCCGCCGGGTAGAGGCATGGAAGTACAGCGACTTGCGGGCGGCTGTTCGCAGGCCCTTGCAAGCGTCCGCCTCTGCCGGAGCGACGCTCGGCCCCGACCTATTCGACGGGATCGAGGCTCAGCCGATCACGTACGTGAACGGCCGTCTGCAATCTGAGGCGACGGGTGGACCGCCGAACGTCCACCGGCTGCGGATCGTCTCTGATGCGCACAAGACCGCCCACCGGCTCTCCGCCGAGTTCACCGTGCGCGCCGGCGAACACGCCGTGCTGCTCGAGACCCACGAGGGACGGGGCGGGGGTTACGCCTCCGAGGCCGAGCTGACCTTGGTGCTCGAGCCCGGCGCGTCGCTGGAGCGGATTGTCGTGCTCGATGAGCCCGACAGCGCCGTGTCGGTCGCGCGAGCGGTCGTGCAGCTCGCCCCCGCCGCCGCGTTCAAGCAGATCACGGTGGCCTCGGGGGCCAAGCTGCAGCGGGTCGAGACCCACGTCCGCCATCCCGGCGGGGCGGCGGAGGTGACGCTGGACGGCCTTTACGTCCTCGACGGCGCCCGCCATGCCGACCTGACTAGCGTCGTGACGCACGTAGGCGTCGATGGCGTCACCTCGGAGCTGACCAAGGGCGTAGTCCGCGACCGGGCCAGGGGCGTGTTCCAGGGCAAGATCGTGGTGGCCGAAGGCGCCGACCGCACCGACGCCCGCATGGGCCACCACGCCCTGCTGCTCAGCGACCGCGCCGAGGTGGACGCCAAGCCCGAGCTGGAGATCTTCGCCGACGACGTCTCCTGCGCCCACGGGAACACGGTCGGCGCGCTGGACGAGGAAGCGCTGTTCTACGCGAGGTCGCGCGGCATCCCGGAGGCCGAAGCCCGCGCCCTGCTCATCGAGGCGTTCCTGGGCGAGGTCGTCGATCGCATCGATCACGAGGGCGCCCGGGAGGCAGTTCGCGGGTGGATGGCGGCCAGCCTGAGGGGCGGCGATGTTTGACCCCTACGCCGCGCGGGCCGAATTCCCGATCCTGCAGCGACAGGTCAACGGCAAGCCGCTGATCTACCTCGACTCCGCCGCCTCGGCGCAGAAGCCGCGCGCCGTGATCGGGGCGATGACCGCCGCCATGGAACGCTCCTACGCCAACGTGCACCGGGGCCTGCACACCCTGGCGAACGAAACCACCGAGGCCTACGAGGCCGCCCGGGAGACCGCCGCCCGCTTCATCAACGCCTCCTCGGTTGACGAGATCGTCTTCACCAAGGGCGCGACTGAAGCGATCAACCTCGTGGCCGCGAGCTGGGGCCGGCGGCTGCAGGCCGGCGACGAGGTCGTGATCTCCGAGATGGAGCACCACGCCAACATCGTGCCGTGGCACATGCTCCGCGAACGCCAGGGCGTCGTTCTCCGGTTCGCGCCGGTGCTGGACGACGGACGGTTGGACCTGGACGGCCTGCAGGCGCTCGTGAGCGAGCGGACCAGGCTGGTGGCCGTGACACACATGTCCAATGTGCTAGGGACCCGCAACGACGGCGCGGCGATCGCCGCCATCGCGCACGCCGTCGGCGCGCTCTGTCTGCTCGACGGCTGCCAGGCCGTTGTCCACGGCAGCGTCGACGTGCAGGCGCTGGACGCGGACTTCTACGTCTTCTCGGGCCACAAGCTGTACGGGCCGACGGGGATCGGAGTCCTTTATGGGAAGGCGGCCTTGCTCGCCGACATGCCGCCCTGGCAGGGCGGGGGCGAGATGATCGCGACGGTCAGCCAGGACCGCATCACCTACGCCGACCCCCCGCACCGGTTCGAGGCCGGCACGCCGGCCATCCTGGAGGCGATCGGCCTGAAGGCGGCCATGGACTGGGTCTCCCAGTTCGACCGCGAGGCCGTTGAGCAGCATGAGGCGTCGCTCCACGACCACGTCTTGGAGCGGCTGCGCGGGGTCAACTGGCTGCGGGTCTACGGCGAGGCGCCGGGCAAGGGCGCCATCATCACCTTCAACGTGGACGGCGCGCACGCCCACGATGTGGCGCAGATCCTGGACCGCTACGGCGTGGCTGTCCGGGCCGGGACCCACTGCGCGGAGCCGCTGATGAAGCGGCTCGGCGCGACCAGCACCGCGCGCGCCTCCTTCGCCCTATATAACACGGTGGACGACGCCGACGCCTTCGTCGACGCGCTCACCCGCACCCAGCAGTTCTTCGCATGACCGACGTGACCGACATCGCCGAAACCTCAGCCCTGTCGCAGGAGGAGCTCGACCGGCTGACCGACGGGCTCATCGAGAAGCTGAAGACCGTCTACGACCCGGAGATCCCGGTCGACATCTACGAGCTCGGGCTGATCTACCGCGTCGACGTCAGCGATGACCGGGACGTCGTCGTGGACATGACTCTGACTGCGCCGGGCTGCCCGGTCGCCGGCGAGATGCCCGAATGGGTCAAGGATGCGGTTGAGAGTGTCGACGGGGTCCGCTCCGCTACCGTGCACCTGGTCTTCGATCCGCCTTGGGACCCCTCCAAAATGTCGGACGAGGCCAAGCTCGCCCTGAACATGTTCTGAGGCACACGAGATGGAAGCCGCCGTCCAAGCCCGTCCGCGCCGACCCCGCCCCAAAGTCGTCACCCTGTCCGAGGCCGCTGCCGCGCGCGTGCGGGAGATCATGGATCGGGCCGAGAAGCCCTACGCGGGCCTGCGGGTCGGCGTAAAGAATGGTGGCTGCGCCGGCCAGGAGTACATCCTCGAGTACGCCGAAGCCGCCGGCCCGATCGACGAAGTCGTGGAGGACAAGGGCGTCCGCATCCTGATCGATCCCAAGGCCGTGCTGTTTCTGATCGGCACCGAGATCGACTACGAGACCACCCGGCTCGCCTCGAAGTTCGTCTTCCGCAACCCCAACGAGACCGACGCCTGCGGCTGCGGCGAGAGCGTGACCATCATCCCGGCGAAGCCCGACGAAGCGGCCTAGAAGCTCCAGCGCACGCCGGCCCGCAGGTTGCGGCCGGGGAGGGGGGCGATGTCCTTCAGGAAGGACGCGTGTTCCCGGGCCTCCTCGTCGGTCAGGTTGCGGCCGTCCAGGAAGAGGGTCAGCCCGTTCAGTTCGCCATCCCGGATCGGTCGCCAGGAGAGGAAGGCGTTCAGCTGGGTGTAGCCCTCGGTCGGCAGCTCGAACTCGGCCAACCGGTCCTGTTCGCCCACCCTGCGCACCTCGACCCGGGCGTCCAGAGGCGCGGAATCGTAGACGACGCGAAAGGTGGCGGACCACGGCGGGATCCGAGCCGGCGCGCCGAGCGCGCTTTCGCCGCGCACGAAGTCGTAAGCCGCCTCGAGCCGGACCGAGCGGTCGCCCTGCTCCCACGCCGTGAGGGCGCCCTCGACCTCCGTCCCGACGAACTGGGCGTCGGTGGCGCGGTAGACGAAGACGGGCAGCTCGCTGTCCTGGTCCTCTTCGCCCGTCGGGCGCAGGTCGATGAAGTCGCTGTAGTCGGCGTAGAAGGCGTGCAGGTCCAGCTCGAACCGACCCCGGCCATAGTGGGCGCCGACCTCCACGGAGGTGTTGCTTTCGCTCTCCAGACCCGCGTCGCCTCGTTCGAACGCTCCAGTGGCCACGTGCGCCCCGTCGGCGAAGAGCTCGGCCTCTGTCGGCGCTCGTGCGGTGCGCGACAGGGTGAGGCCGACGAACCAGCCCGTCGCGGGGCGGGCGAACACTCCGGCGGACGCCGAGACGTTGGTGAAGTCGCGGGCTCCGACCGTGCTGTCCAGCTCGCGGGTGTCCAGTCGCAGGGCGGCTTCGAAGCCGTAGCCGCCCCGGTCCACCCTCTGAACGGTGAACAGGGCCACCTCCTGCTCGTCCGTGGGCGGTACGTAGGCCTCCTCGCCGATCGCGGTCAGGTCGCGGGCCAACGCCGACACCCCGACGGCGCCGTTCCAGCCGTCCCGCTCGGGCTGCACCAGCTCCAGCCGACCTTCGACGCCCTCGCTGAGGAAGCGTGTTCCGACTTCCGCCCCCTCCAGCTCGGTGTGCTGGTAATCTGCGTAGCCCACCGCCAAGCGCGTGGTCGCGAACGGCCCCACGGGGAAGTCCAGCTCGCCCCGCAGATCGACCCGCGTCTGCTCCAGGTCGATGCGGACCGCCTCCTCGGTGTCGTGTTCGTCCCCTTCATCCTCGGCGTGCTCATGCTCGTGGCCGTGCCCCGGCACGCCGTAGAACGTCTCGGTCCGCTTCACCGACAGCCCGACGAAGCCCAGGGCCGTCACGTAGGAGACGCCCGCTCCGTATTGCGTCAGCTCCACCGCGGTGTTCTCCACCCGGTCCGCATCTTTCGGCGCCTCGCCCTCGCTGACGGCGAGGATGCGGGACTCGGGCGCCACCGGCACTCGGTAGTCCTCGCTCTTGCGATGCAGGGCGTCGGCGGCGAACACCCACGGCCCCTGGCCCAGCTTCACGTTACCCGCCGTCGACCAGCCGTCGTCGACGCTGGAGGCTGAAGCGACCAAGCGGCCGTCGTAGCCGCCTCGGGCCGGCGTCTCCGGCACGCGCTCGTCGATGATGTTGACTACTCCGCCGATCGCCGAGCCGCCATAGGCCAGCCCCGCGGGACCGCGCAGCACCTCGATCCGCCGCGCCTCGGCCGGGTCCACCGCAACCTGGTGGTCGGGAGACAACGCGCTGGCGTCCACCAGGCCGACGCCGTTGGTCAGCACCAGGACCCGCGGACCCGCCAAGCCGCGGACGACCGGCCGACTCGCTCCAGGGCCGAAGAAGGACGAGCGAACCCCCGGCAGCCCAGACAGCGCCTCTCCAAGCCCGCCTGTGGGGAGCGTATCCACCTCCGCCTGGGTCAGCACGTCGACGTTGGTGATGAGCGACTCCTCCGGCACGCCGAATGGCAGGGCTGTGACGACGATCTCCTCCACGTCGCCCGGCTGGCGGATGGAAGGCGAGGTCTGGGCGGAGGCCGCGCTGGCCAGCGCCGTGAGGCCGAGACCGGCGAGCAGGACGGAACGGGACACGACGGGCACTCCCAGGGCGACCGGTGGGTGTTATGAGATAACATCACTCGTGGTCAAGCGACCTTGCGAGGGCGGGGAGGGGGGGCTAGCTCAGGACTATGAGCACCACCTGCGCGCACGGCGAGGAGCAGGGACTCGCGGGCGATCCGCTGGTCGAAGCGCTGCTTGAGGCGGAGGCGGTCTGCGATCGTTACGGCCAGCGCCTGACCGCCCCGCGGCGGCGCGTGCTGGAACTGCTGCTGGGCTCAGGCGGACCGGTGAAGGCTTACGACCTGATGGCCTCGTATGGCGGGGAGGGTGGACCGGCCAAGCCCCCGACCGTCTATCGCGCCCTGGAGTTCCTGGAGCGGCAGGGGTTCGCTCACCGGATCGAGAGCCTGAACGCTTACGTCGCCTGCCGGCGAGCGAACGACACCGAGGGGGTCGGGCTGCACGGGGCGGCTTTCCTCATTTGCGACTGCTGCGGGACAGCGCGGGAGGCGCCTGCGCCGGCCCTGGCAGATGTCGAGCGACTCTCCGCTGAAGCCGGCTTCAGCGTCCGCTCGCTGGTGATGGAGGCCCGTGGTCTCTGCGCCGCGTGCCAGGCGGAATCGGCGTAAGGGCGCCTCCATGAGCGGGGCGGTCGAAGTCTGGCGGGGCGGCGTCAACACCTGGGAATGCGACGAGATGGGGCACCTCAACGTGCGCCATTGGCTCGTGAAGGCCATGGAGGGCTTGGCGGGACTCGCCGGAGAACTGGGGATGCCCGGCGCCTTCCGCCCCGACGCCGGCGCCACGTTGCTCTTGCGCGAGCACCACATCCGTTTCCTGCGCGAGGCCCGCCCCGGCGCGCCGCTGCACCTGACCGGCGGGGTGACCAGCTTCGACGAGCACAGCGCTTGGCTGCTGCTCGAAGTCATCCACTCTGCGACCGGCGAGCCTGCCGCCACGTTACATACTCGGGTGGAGCACGCCGAGCCTCGGAGCGGCAGGCCTTTCCCGTGGCCCAGGCGCGTTCGCGAATGCAGCGAAGCGCTCCGGATCGAAGCTCCGGACTACGCGCAGCCCAGGAGCATCTCGCTCGAGCCTGTGCAAGCGCAAGCGTCGGTCGCTCGCGCGGAAGCGCTGGGCCTGCGGCATACCGGGCGCGGAGTGATCGACGGAGGGCAGGTGGACGTCTTCGGGCGCATGCGCGCGGAGCAGTTCATCGGCCGTGTCTCGGACGGGGTGACCGGGCTCGTCCGCCCAATCCGTGAAGCCATCGAACAGGCCGGCGCCGAAGCCGAAGGGCCTCGCCCGCGGCTTGGCGGGGCGGTTCTGGAATATCGGATGCTCTATCTCGACTGGCCGCGAGCCGGCGACCACGTGGCCCTTCGTTCGGGTCTGGCCGGCGTCGACGGGCGGACCCAGCGCCTCATGCACTGGCTCCTCGATCCTGTCAGCGGCGCCGCCTGGGGGACCTCGGAGGCGGTGGCCATCAACCTCGATCTGGACACCCGGAAGATCGCGCCGATCAGCGAAGCGGTGCAAGCCGCGCTGCGCCCTCTGATCGTCGAGGGGCTGACCCTCTAGGCGGCCACCTTGGGCATCTCGGCGAGCGTCGGCAGGACGTCGTCGACGCTGTCGACTGAGCGCCAGACGGAGGGGACCCATGCAGGCGTGACGTGTTCGGCCACCGTATGGTCAATCAGCGTGTAGAACGGCTCCCAGAACCCCTTCAGATTCACAAAGACGATCGGTTTCGCGTGAAGGTCCAGGCGACGCCAGGAGAGCACTTCGACGATCTCCTCCAGCGTCCCGACGCCGCCCGGCATGACGACGTACGCGTCGGACTCGTCGTACATGATCGTCTTCCGCTGGTGCATGTTGCGCACCACGATCGTCTCGACGTCGTCGTAGAGCACCTCGCGCTTGCGCAGGAAGTCGGGCATCACGCCCAGCACGCGCCCTCCCGCCTCGTGAGCGGCTTTCGCGGCCGCGCCCATGAGGCCGATCCCGCCGCCGCCGTAGACCAGCCTGACCCCGTTCTCGGCGAGGATGCGCCCGAAGCGGGCCGCCTGCTCCAGGTACAAGGGATCCGCAGCGTTTGAAGAGCCGCAGAACAGACAAACGGAGCCGACACGAGCGGCTTCAGCCATGACGCACGATCCTCGAAACCAATCTCCCGCCGCTTGAACCGGCGGACCACGCAAACGAACTGAGCAGGATCGTGTTGCGGAGTCGTGATGACAAGGGCTGAGAAGAGCCGCGTCGGCCCAGGAGCGGTTCTTTGAGCCCCCGAATGTCCTCGCCTTCGCGCGCTTCGGCCATCGGCGCGGGACCGCCGCAAGACGGAAGAGCGGACGCGAAGGCCGCGTTGATCGATCTGGCCCGGCTTGTCGCGCGTTCGGGCGCCCCTCAGCTTCGCTTGCGGCTAGGCCTTGCATTAGCCCTGACGCTCGTGGGCAAGGCGCTTGGGGTGCTCGCGCCGTTGCTGCTGGGCGCCGCCGTCAACCGGCTCGCCGAGACGCGGGGCGTCGAGGCCGGGATGACCGGCGCGTTCATCGGCCTCGCGGTCGGCTGGGCGTTTATCCGCTTCGCCTCGACGGCCGCGCCCCAGGCCCGGGATGCGCTCTTCACCGAGGTGGCGCAGGCCGCCCAGCGCCGGGCCGCGGCCGAGGCGTTCGCGCATGCTTTGTCCCTTTCGGTCGACTTTCACCAGACGAAGCGGACCGGCTCGCTGGCGCGAACGCTGGAGCGTGGCTCGCGGGCGGTGGACTTCCTGCTGCGCGTGCTGGTCTTCAATCTTGCCCCCACGGTATTGGAGCTGCTGCTGGCGGCCGTGGTGCTCGCCACGGCCTTCGACTGGCGCTTCGCCCTGATCGCGGTGGTGACGGTCGGGATCTATGGCGGATTGACCTTCGCCATCTCCGACTGGCGGATCCATCATCGTAGGGAGCTGAACACGGCTGAAACCGAGGCCGCCGGGCGCTCGGTCGACGCGCTGCTCAACTACGAGACGGTGAAGGCCTTTGGCGCCGAGGCCCGGGCGGCCGGCGACTACGAACGCGCCCTGGAGGCGTATGGCCGGGCCGCGGTCAAGGCGAACTCCTCCCTTGCGCTGCTCAATGCGGTCCAGGGGCTCATCATGAGCGCCGGCTTGGGCGTCATGGCCGTGCTCGCGGGATTGGAGGCCCTGGCCGGGCGCATGGGACCGGGGGACGTCACGGCCGCCGTGCTGATCATGGTGTCGGTCTACCAACCGCTGAACATACTGGGGTTTGCGTATCGGGAGATCCGGCAGTCGTTCATAGACCTGGAGGCGATGGTCGACCTCCGGCGGCAACAGCCCGAGATCGCCGACGCGCCACACGCGCACGACCTGAGGACCGGCCAGGACGCGCGCGGCGCCCGGCTGGCCTTTGAGGCCGTCGGCTTCCGCCACACGTCACGGTCCGCGGGTTTAGAGCAGGTCAGCTTCACCGCCGAGCCTGGAACCACCACCGCTCTGGTCGGGCCGTCTGGCGCAGGCAAGTCGACCATGGTGAGGTTGGCTCTGCGGCTTCTCGAGCCTCAGACCGGTCGGGTGCTGATCGACCGGCAGGACCTGCGTGACGTGAAGCAGGCCTCGCTGCGCCGAGCGATCGGCCTCGTTCCTCAGGACGTGGCTCTCTTCAATGACTCGCTTCGAGCCAACGTCCGGTTCGCACGACCGGAAGCGACCGACGCCGAGGTCATGGCGGCGGCGGATGCGGCGGAGCTGACCGACTTCATCACCGGCCTGCCCGACGGATTGGACACGCGGGTGGGTGAGCGCGGGCTGAAGCTCTCGGGGGGCGAACGTCAGCGGGTTGGCATCGCCCGCGCGCTGATGGCGGACCCCCGCCTGCTGGTCCTGGATGAGGCCACGAGTGCCCTGGACGGCCGCACGGAGGCCGCGATTCAGGCGACCCTTCGTAAGGTGCGGGCCGGGCGGACCACGCTGGTGGTGGCGCACCGCCTGTCGACCATCGCCGATGCGGACCAGATCCTAGTGCTCAAGGAGGGCCGCATAGTAGAGCGCGGCTCTCACCAGGAGCTCTTGGGTCTGGATGGCGAATACGCGGCTTTGTGGCGGCGGCAGATCAATGAGCCGGCTGCGGCGGAGCCATCCACGCTTGCCGCCCTGGGAGCCGAACCGGCATAGACCGGACGACGGAGACACCCCGCATGCGATACCTGCACACCATGGTCCGGGTCACCGACCTGGAAGCCTCTCTGGCCTTCTACTGCGCGGCGCTCGGGCTCGAGGAGGTCCGACGCATCGAGAATCAGGGCGGGCGGTTCACGCTCGTCTTCCTGGCGGCGCCTGGCGATCGCGACAGGGCCGCCGTCGACGCCGCCCCCATGGTGGAGTTGACCTACAACTGGGATCCCGAACCGTACGCCGGCGGGAGGAACTTCGGCCACCTCGCGTATCAGGTGGAGGACATCTATGGGGCCTGCGAGCGGCTGGCCGCCGCCGGCGTGACGATCAATCGACCGCCTCGGGACGGTCGCATGGCGTTCGTGCGCTCTCCGGACGGCATCTCCGTCGAGCTCCTGCAAGCCGGCGCCGCCCTCGCCCCGGCAGAGCCTTGGGCCTCGATGCCGAACTCGGGAAGCTGGTGAAGCAACCTTGGCCGGGACTTCCGCGTTGCAGCGGCTCACGAGGGAGACCTGCCTGATGACCCGCACCACCCTGTCGCTCGCCGTCGCGGCTGTCGCCGCCCTGGGTCTCGCCGCCTGCGGCGGGGGCGAGCGAGAAGCCGAATCCGAGACCCCGGTCGCAGCGGCCGAGGTGGAGACCAAACTGCCCGAGGCCACTGTGAGCGACCAGGAGCTCCAGCAGGCGGCCGACCAAGCCGCGGCCCAGGCGAGCACTCCGGCGGCCGGCACCACCATGCCCGCCACGGGCGCGGCGGGGACGACCGGCATGACCGGGACGACCGCCGGCGCCGCCGGCGGGACCACCACGACCACCAACCCCTAAGAACAGATCGATCCGACAAGGGGGCGCTGCCGCCGTTGACGCGGGGGCGCCCTTTGCGTATCCGCCGGGTTGCGACAGGTTCCCCGCAAGGGGATGAAAAGGGAACTCGGGTGAAATGCCCGGACTGCCCCCGCAACTGTGAGCGGCGAGCTCGATCGCCACGACGCCACTGGGCCTGACCGGCCTGGGAAGGCGGCGACCGAGCCCTGACCCGCGAGCCAGGAGACCTGCCCGTCGCGGTCGTCTTCCCTTCGGTCGGGGTGCGCCGAGCGGAACGGGTTCTTCCCGAATGACGACGAAAGGGGCCGCGCCCGCCGCGCGGGGCTCGGGCGTGCGCGCCCGGGACCCGGGCGTCAGCCGGCCGTCGTCACGAGCCGGGGATCGCCCGCATGAAGTCCGTCCTGTTCTGCGCCGCCGCAAGCGCGGCGCTGCTCTCCGCCGCCCAAGCCCGCGCCCAACAGGCGCCCGAGCCAGACGCCGCCGGCCGGCAGGCCGCCACCGAGGTGGAGAGGGTGGTGGTGACCGCCACCCGCACGCCTGAGACGCCCGAGCGCATCGGCCAGGCCGTCATCGTGCTCGATCGCGAGACGATCGAGTCCAGCCAGGCGGTCGCGGTCTCGGACCTGCTGAGCCAGACGCCTGGGGTCAGCCTGTCACGGAACGGCGGACCGGGTGCGGTGACCACGATCCGCATCCGGGGCGCCGAGGGCGACCAGACGACCGTGGTGATCGACGGCGTGAAGGTCAACGATCCGTCCACGCCAGGAGGCGGTTTCGACTTCGGCGACCTGCTGACGGGCGACATCGCCCGCATCGAAGTGCTGCGCGGAGCCCAGTCAACCCTCTGGGGCAGCCAGGCGATCGGCGGCGTGGTGAACGTCGTCACGGCGGACCCGGCCGAGCCTTTCGAGGCCCGGCTTGAGGTGGAGGGAGGCTCGCGCGAGACCGGGTACCTGCGAGCAGCCGTCGCCGGTGCGGGTGAGCGGCTGACATGGCGGCTGGCGGCGAACCACCTGAGCACCGATGGCGTGTCCGCCTTCCGTTCCGGCGCAGAGGCGGACGGCTACCGCAACACCAGCCTGAGCGGCCGCGCGCGCCTGAGGCTGACAGACGCGCTTTCCGCGGACCTGCGCGCTGCTCACACCGCTGCGCGGATCGACCAGGACGGTTTTCCGCCGCCAGCCTTCAGCTTCGGGGACACCGACGAGTACGGCGAGACCGAGCGGTTCGTCGGCTACGCGGGCTTGAACCTTGATCTGCTGGACGGCCGCCTGCGCAACCGGCTGGCCTACGGCTACACGGAGATCGAGCGAAAGACCTTCGACCCGGGCGGGTTCGCGCCCGTGACCTTCGATGGTGTCGGGGAGAACCGCCGGCTGGAGTACCAGGGCGTCCTCGCGATCGCCGAGGGGTGGACGGCGACCGGCGGCCTCGAAAGCGAGGAGAGCCGATTCGAGAGCGTGTCGTTCGGGACGGCGACCCGCGCCGAGGCGACCATCAACAGCGGCTACGTGCAGCTGCAGGCGGAGGTTGTTCCTGCGCTGACGCTGACCGGCGGGGTGCGCCGCGATGAGCACGAGACGTTCGGCGGGCGGGCTTTGGGCCAGCTCGCGGCCGCTTGGCGTCTGAACGACGGCGCCACGGTGCTGCGGGCGAGCTACGGCCAGGGCTTCAAGGCCCCGACCCTGTTCCAGCTCTACAGCGACTTCGGCAACCTGGGCCTGGAGCCCGAGACCGCCGACACCTTCGACGTCAGCGTGGAGCAACGGTTCGGGCCGATGTTGATCGTCTCGGCCACCGCGTTCGCGCGCCAGACCGAGGACCAGATCGACTTCGTCTCCTGCTTCGGATCTGCGGGCGACCCGCTCTGCACGACGCCCGCCGGGCCGCGCTTCGGCTACTACGGCAACATTGCCAAGACCTCCGCTCGCGGGCTGGAACTGAGCGGCGGGGGTCGCTTTGCGGCACTGAATCTACAGGCGAACTACACCTGGACTGAGACGGAGAACGAGTCGCCCGGACCGAACCGAGGCAGGGCGCTCGCCCGTCGCCCCGACCATCAGGCGAACCTCTGGGCGACCTACGTTAGGACGGGCGGCCTCTCCACGACCGCTGCGGTTCGTTACGTCGGCGAGGCGTTCGACGACGCCTCCAACGTGTTCGAGCTGGACAGCTACACCCTCGTTGACCTGCGGGCGTCCTACCCCGTCAGCGAGACTGTGGAGCTCTACGGCCGGGTCGAGAACCTGACCGACGAGGACTACGAGACCGTGCGCAACTACGGATCGCCGGGCCGCAGCGGGTTCGTCGGCGTACGGGCGAGGTTCTGATGACGCTGACGCGGCGCGCGGCTGCGGCGGGTCTGCTGGCTGCCGGCGCCGCGAGTCCTGCGCACGCCAGCCCCCGCCGGGTCGTCTCGCTCGTGCCTTGCATCGACGCCATCCTGGTCCGGGTGGCCGACCCGGAGCAGATCACGGCGCTCAGCCGCTGGTCGCGCGAACCACACGGCTCGACCATCGCCGGCATGGCTCGACGCTTTCCAAGCACCGGCGGCTCGGCCGAGGAGATCGTCGCGCTCGATCCGGACCTAGTGCTCACAAGCCGGTATGGCTTCCTTCCGAGCGCGCGAGCGTTGGCGCGCCTCGACCTGCGGGCGGAGGCCTTCGGCGTTCCGAGCAACATGGAGGAGAGCCTTGCGGAAGTGACTCGCGTCGCCGAACTGGTCGGTCATCCCGAGCGGGGAGGGGCGCTAAACGCGCGCATCCGCGGCGCCGTCGCGGCCGCGGCCCCGCCGCCCGGCGCGCCCCGCCTCAGCGCCCTCGGATTTCAGGCGAACGGCTTCGCCTCGGCGCCGGGCACGCTGATGGATGAGATGATGCGGCGCGCGGGTTTCGAGAACGCCGCCGTTCGCTACGGCCTACAGCGCACGGGCAACGTTCCGCTGGAGCTGGTGATCGCCGATCCGCCGGATGTGCTGCTCGCCGGCCAGCGTCGCCCCGGGACGCCCGACTGGGCGGAGCGCGTCATGGGCCATCCGGCGCTGAAGCGAGTGTCGGACCGCATGCACCGGGCCGTCTTCCCCCAGAAGCTGCTCTACTGCGGCGGGCCGGTGCTGATCGAGACCGTGGCGACGCTGGCCCGAGCCCGGCGCGAAGCCTTGGCGAAGCGCGCTTGAAACGGGTTCCGGCACCCTTGCTCTACGGTCTGCTGGCGACGCTGATCGCAGGCCTGGCCGCGCTGAGTCTGATGAGCGGCAAGGCGCACGTCCCTTGGTCCGCCTGGTGGTCCTGGGGCGAAGACCCGCGCTGGGCGATCATCTTCGAGCTGCGAGCCCCGCGGACGGTGCTGGCCTTGGCCGTCGGCGCGGCGCTCGGACTGTCGGGCGCGGCCCTGCAGGGTTACACCCGCAATCCTCTGGCCGACCCCGGGGTGCTGGGCGTCAGCTCCATGGCGGCGCTCGGCGCGGTCGCGACGCTCTACTTCGGAGCGGCCGCGACCGCCGATTGGGCGACCCCGGTCGCCGCGATCTTCGGAGCCCTTGCGGGGGTCGCCATCCTGCTGCTGCTCAGCGGCTCGGCGTCGAGCCTGGTCACCTTCGTTCTGGCGGGGACGATCCTGAACGTGATCGCAGGCGCGGGCGTGTCCCTAGCGCTCAGCCTGTCGCCGGACGCCTGGGCGGTTAGCGAGATCATCAACTGGCTCATGGGGTCCGTGGCCGATCGCAGCAATGCCGACGTGGCGCTCGCCCTGCCGCTGATCGGGCTCGGGTGCGCCCTGCTGCTCACGACCGGACGGGCGCTGGACGCGCTGACGCTCGGCGAGGCCGGCGCGCGCTCCCTCGGCGTGTCGCTCGAGCGGCTCCGCTGGATGCTCGCCGGCGGCGTCGCGCTCGCGACGGGCGCGGGGGTCGCTGTCACAGGCGTGATCGGCTTCGTGGGCCTCGTCACCCCGCATCTCCTTCGCCCGCTCGTCGGCGGCCGGCCCGGGGCGCTGCTGCTCCCCAGCGCCTTGGCGGGCGCCGCCATCACTCTGGGGGCCGACATCGTCGTCCGCTTGACGCCGTCAGCGGCGGAGGTGCGCTTGGGCGTGGCCATGGCCGCCCTGGGCGGGCCGTTCTTCCTCGGCCTGCTCGTCGCCATGCGGCGGAGGCTTGCGTGAGCCGGTTGCAGGGCGCGGGCCTGCGGGTGCGCTTGGGCGGGCGCACGGTGCTGGATGGGGTGGACGTCGTGCTTGAGCCCGGCCGAGTCACGGCGGTGCTCGGGCCGAACGGGGCCGGCAAGAGCACCCTTCTGGCCTGCCTGGCGGGTTTGCGGCGACCGGACGGCGGGGCGGTGCGCCTCGACGAACGGTCCCTGCTCGCGATCCCAGCGCGAGAGCGGGCCCGGCGGATCGCCTTCCTGCCGCAAACCCCGGAAGTGGCGTGGGCTGTAGATGTCCGCACCCTGGTGGGCCTGGGCCGAACGCCCCACGCGGGTGCGAGAGGCCTGTCAGAGGAAGATCGAGGGGCGGTGGAGCGCGCGATGGCGGCCGCCGATGTGACCGCCTTCGCGGAGCGGGACGTCACCACGCTCTCGGGCGGGGAGCGCGCCCGGGTGCTGATCGCGCGGGCCCTGGCCGGCGAGCCGGAACATCTGCTCGCGGACGAGCCTTTGGCCGGGCTGGACCCCGCTCACCAGCTTGACGCGCTCGACCTGTTCCGGCGGCTGGCCGGGGAGGGCGCGGGGGTAACGCTCACCCTGCATGACCTCTCGCTCGCGCTGAGGTCGGCCGACACGGTGCTCGTGCTGGCGGCCGGCCAGGTGCTCGCGCACGGCGCGCCCGAGACCGCCCTGACCCCGGATGTCATCGCCCGCGCCTTCGGGATCAGGGTCAGGATCGCTCGCGTCGGAGACACGCGGCTGGTCGAAGTGCTAGGTCGGGCGGATGGAGCTGATCCGATCCGGTGAGCAGAGGTGAGGCGGCCCGTTCGGCTTGTCGCTCGCCTCGTCCTGGCGCTCGCTTACGGCGCGGCGGGGGTGCTGCATCTGCTCTCGCCGGAGCCGTTCCTCTCCATCACGCCCGACTGGGTTCCCTGGCCTGAGGCGGTGATCCAGTGGACCGGGGTGGCCGAGCTGGCGGGCGCCGTGGGCCTGCTGATCCCCCGTTTCCGGAAGGCGGCGGGGATTGGGCTCGCGCTCTACGCGGTCTGCGTCTTCCCGGCGAACGTGAACCACGCCGTGATGGCTTGGGATGCGGGGACCTGGGGGGCGACCAGGGTCTATCACTTGCCCCGTCTGGCGTTTCAGCCGGTCATCGTGTGGTGGGCGCTTTGGGCCGCGGAGGTGATCGATTGGCCGTTCGGGCGTAGGCGCAGGCAAGAGGAGTCACGAGCATGATCCGCAAGGCGACAGCCGTCTGGCGCGGGACGGGGCGCGACGGGGAAGGGGACCTCAGCACCGCTTCCGGGGTCCTGTCCTCGACGCCGTATTCATATCGCACCCGATTCGAGAGCACCCCGGGCACGAACCCCGAGGAGCTGATCGCCGCCGCGCACGCCGGCTGCTTCACCATGGCGCTGGCGTTTCAGCTGCAGACCGCCGGGTTCATCCCGGGCGAACTGACCACTGAAGCCGCCGTGTCGCTCGATCCTGACGGGCAGGGCTTCAAGATCACGCGTTCCGCCCTGACCCTCCGGGCTCAGGTTCCGGGGCTGGACGAGGCCAAGTTCCGCGAGCTGGCCGGGGTGGCCGAGAAGAACTGCCCCGTGTCGAAGGTGCTGAATGCGGAGATCACGCTGGATGCGAAGTTGATCGACTGATCGGGCTATGTCCGCATCGCAGATGAAGGCTTCGGTCACGACCGCTCCTCGTCGCCGTAGGCAGAATAGGCGTCCAGCCCGCGCCGTAGATCGCCGATCAAATCCGTCGGTGACTCGAGCCCGACGTGCAGCCGCACCAGAGGCCCCCCGAGCGGCCGGTGATGCTGGCGCTGCGCCAGCTGCGGGTCGTCCCAGGTGGCCAGGCTTTCGAACCCGCCCCAGGAGAAGCCCAGGCCGAAGAGCTGGAGGCCGTCCAGGAAGGCGTGCACCGCAGCGGTCGGCTTCGGGCGCAGGACGAGCCCGAGAAGTCCGTTCGCGCCGGTGAAGTCGCGCCGCCACAGAAGGTGGTCCTGCGAGGCGGGCAAGGCCGGGCTCAACACCTGCAGGACCTCCGGCTGGCGCTCCAGCCAACGCGCGATCTCAAGGGCGTTCCGTTCATGCTGGGGCATGCGCACCACGAGCGTCCGGAGTCCTCGGAGCGCCAGCCACGCGTCGTCGGGCGACATGTACCAGCCGAGATCATCCAGCGTCGCCTCGATCCGCCGGGCTACAGCAGGGTCTCGCACCGCCACCGAGCCGCCGAAGACATCGGAGTGCCCCCCGACATACTTGCTGAGCGCCTGGATGCTCACGCTCGCGCCATGTGCGAGCGGCTTGAAGAGCAAGCCTGCCGCCCAGGTGTTGTCCACGGCGGTGGCAAGACCCCGCTCGGCCGCGGCGGCGGCGACGGCGGCGACATCCTGAAGCTCGAAAGTCAGCGAACCGGGTGATTCCATAAGGATGAGGCGGGTGCGCTCGCCGGTCATGGCCATCACCTCGTCCGCTGACGCCCGGGGCGGGAACCAGCGCACGGTGACGCCATACCGGCGCATGAACCGGCTGAGGAACCGACGGGTCGGCCCATAAGCGGCGTCGGTGGCCAGCACCTCGTCTCTGGCGCCCACCAGCGCCATCACCGTCGCGGTGATCGCGGCCAGGCCCGTGGGCAGCAGGAACACGCGTTCCGCACCTTCGAGTTCGGCCAGCGCAGCGGCCAGCGTGCCCTGGGCCTCCGATCCGCTTATCCCGTAGGTGGGGCCGGCGGACGCGTCCCGCATGTCGGCCGCCCGCGCGTTCAGCAACGTGGTGGCCCGGGAGATGGGAGGGTTCACCGGACGGCGGGGGCCGGACGGCCGCCGGGTCGCGTCACGCAGCAGCCGGGTGATCTCGTCCATCTCGCTCGCCGGATTCACTTTCCGCTTGCCCGACCGGGCGCGGCCGTGGCCTCAAGCCGGCTTAAGCGGGCCCTGCGGGGCCGACAAGCGGATGAGGAGGTCGACCTGTGATCGGACGAGCCCTCGCCCTTGCGGCCACCCTGTGGCTGGTGGGCTGCGAGCGTGGGGGCGGCGATGAGGCGCCTGCCGCAGTTCAGCCGGCTTCGGCTCCCCCTACGGTAGAGCGCGGCGGCGCCACGCTCGCCGCCGTACGGGCCCGCGGTCTGGTGACTTGCGGTGTCAACGAAGGGCTGGTCGGGTTCAGCTATCGAGACAATCGGGGAATCTGGCGCGGCTTCGACGTGGACGTTTGCCGGGCGATCGCCGCGGCGATCTTCGGGAGCCCTGACCGGGTGCGGTTCGTCCCGGTCTCCGCGGCCCAGCGGTTTGAGCTGCTGCGCAGCGGCGGAGTCGACGTGCTTGCCCGGAACACCAGTCTGACCTTCGTCCGCGACGCCGGCGAGGGGCTGGACTTCCCGGCGGTGACCTACTTCGACGGGCAAGGTTTCTTGGTCCGGCGCTCGCTGGCGCTCACGTCCGCGACCGAACTGCAGGGCGCCCAGGTGTGCGTCCAGCAGGGCGCCACGGCGGAGGCCAACCTCGCCGACTTCGCTCGAACGCGGGACGTGGAGGTCCAACCCGTCCGACTGCCCGACGCGCAGGCCGCGCGGGACGCCTACGGGCGCGAGCTCTGCGACGCCTTCACGGCGGACATCTCCCAGCTCGCCTCCGCGCGGTCGCTGCTCTCCGATCCGAACGGCCATGTCATCCTGCCCGACGTGATCAGCAAGGAGACGCTCGGACCGGTGGTGCGCCAAGGCGATCCTCAATGGACCGACATCGTCCGCTGGACCGTTCTGGCCCTGGTCGCGGCTGAGGAGGCGGGGATCACGGCGGAAAGCGTCGACCGCGTGGACCCGGCGTCCACCGAACCCGAGGTGCTTCGGCTGCTCGGCCTAGAGGGTGACCTCGGCCGCAGCCTCGGGCTCGGCGACCGCTGGGCGGCCGACGCTATCCGCGCCGTCGGGAACTACGCCGAGATGTTCGAGCGCAACGTTGGTCAGGAGTCTCCGCTCAAGCTGGAGCGCGGGCTGAATGCTCTGTGGACGGCCGAACCTCGCGGCCTGATGTATGCGCCGGCGTTCCGGTGAGCGTTGCGGCCGGCCTCGGACGCGCATAGCTCCAGACGTCGGGAAGACTAAGGCAGACCATGAACGTCAGTCCGTCGGTCGTGGATGCGATCGGGAATACGCCGCTCGTCAGACTACGCCGCGCCAGTGAGCTCACCGGCTGCGAGATTCTCGGCAAGGCCGAGTGGATGAACCCGGGCGGGTCGGTGAAGGACCGGGCCGCGCTCGGCATCATCCGTGACGCAGAGGCTGCGGGCGCGCTGAAGCCCGGCGGACTGATCGTCGAGGGCACCGCCGGCAATACGGGTATCGGGCTGGCGATGGTCGCCTCGGCGCTGGGCTACAAGAGCCTGATCGTCATTCCGCGCACTCAGACGCAGGAGAAGAAGGACGCCATCCGCTTGTACGGCGCCGAGCTCCTGGAGGTCGACGCGGTCCCTTACGCCAATCCCAACAACTACGTGCGCTACTCCGGCCGGCTGGCGGAGGAGCGCGGGGCGCTCTGGGCCAATCAATTCGATAACGTCGCGAACCGGCGCGTGCACGAGCAGACAACGGGGCCGGAAATTTGGGCCCAAACAGAGGGTCGGGTGGACGGCTTCGTCTGCGCCGTCGGATCCGGCGGAACCCTTGCAGGAGTCGCTGCGGCGCTTCGGACTCGCAAGCCTGACGTCGCGGTGGCTATCGCAGACCCGTTCGGGGCGGCGCTCTACAACTGGTACACCGCAGGCGAGTTGAAGGCCGAGGGGAGCTCGATAACCGAGGGGATCGGACAGGGCCGGGTCACGGCCAACCTTGAGGGCCTGGGCGTCGATCACGCCTATCAAATTCCCGACGAGCAGGCCCTGGCGATCGTCTTCGACCTCGTGGAGCACGAGGGCATGGTGCTCGGCGGCTCGTCAGGCGTGAACGTCGCGGGCGCCGTACGGCTGGCCCGAGACCTGGGGCCGGGCCACACGATCGTGACGGTGCTCTGCGACCACGGCTCACGCTACCAGAGCAAGCTTTACAACCCGGCTTTCCTGCGTGAACGCAACCTGCCGCTGCCCCGGTGGATGACAAGCTGAGGCGCGCGAGGCTACGAAGCGCGACATGTCGCGCCAACCTTCCGATCCGCTCGTCTCCACCGCCTGGCTGGCCGAGAACCTGAGCGCGCCTGACGTCAGGGTGGTCGATGCGAGCTGGGCCTTGCCCGGCCCTGACGGGCGTCCTGAGGCCGACGTGAAAGCCGATTACAGAACGGCTCACATCCCTGGAGCGGTGTTCTTCGACATCGACGACATCGCCGACACCGACAGCCCGCTGCCGCACATGCTGCCCTCGCCCGTGAAGTTCAGCGCGCGGGTGAAGAAGCTCGGCCTGGGCGACGGCTCGCGCATCGTCGTCTACGACCAGTTCGGCCTGCGCTCGGCGGCGCGCGTCTGGTGGATGTTCCGCGCGATGAGCCACGACGACGTGGTCGTGCTCGACGGCGGGTTGCCGAAGTGGATCGCGGAAGGTCGGCCGGTCGAGGATCTTCCGCCGCCGCCGCGTGAGCGCCACTTCACCGCGCGGCCCGCAGGCGACCTTGTCCGGACCTTTGATCAGGTGAAGCGCACGCTGCAGAGCGGGAGCGAGCAGGTGGTCGACGCGCGCCCGGCCGGCCGTTTCCGCGGCGAGACCCCGGAGCCTCGGCCAGGGCTGAAGGGCGGCCACATGCCGGGCGCCCTGAACATTCCCTCGTCCGAGCTTCTGGCGATGGATGGCACCATGCTGCCGGTCGAGAAGCTGCAGGCGCTGTTCGAGCGGGCCGGCGTGGACCTGAACCGCCCGGTGGTGACGACCTGCGGCTCCGGCATCACGGCTGCGATCGTGGCTCTGGCGCTGGCCCGGCTCGGGCGCTGGCGCACCCCGGTCTACGACGGTTCCTGGGCGGAGTGGGGCGCGCGGGACGATGCGCCGGTAGTCACCGGCTGAGCGTCGGCGCCGTCCGGCGCTTCGGCTGCGAGATCGGCCGCAGACCGGCCCGTCACGGGATGCCGCCACTCCGGCGCGATCTCGGCTAGCGGGCCCATCACGAACCGGCGCCGATGCGCGCGCGGGTGGGGCAGGGTGAGGCGGTCACCCTGAGCGATGCGTCTGCCGTACGCGATCAGATCCAGATCCAGCGTGCGAGGGGCGTTCGCTTCGCCCCGCACTCGCCCGAAGGCCCGCTCGACGGCCAGCAGGGCCGCAAGCACCTCAGCGGGCTCAAGCGCCGCCTCGACCAGCGCGACCCCGTTCAGGAAGGCCGGCTGGCTCGGGTCCGGCCATGCCGCCGAGCGCCACCAACCCGAGCGCGACCGGACCGCCAGCCCGTAGTCGGCCAGCGAGTCGAGGGCTGTCTCCAGCAGAGCCTCGCTGCTTGCGTATCGGCCAGGAAGGCTGCTTCCCAGCGCGATGACCACGGCGTCGTCCAGAGTCACTCCGCCGTCATATCCCTGATCGACCGCGCCGGCTTGTGGCGAGAAGGGGAGATCGCCTAACCCGGCGCGCATGACCGCGACCGCCCCGGCTTCGGCCGCCGAGCTCTACGCCGCGTGGGGACCGGAGCCCCATCGGGACTGCCCGATCTGTCCGCGTCTGGTGGCGTACCGGATGCAGAACCGGACCGAGCACGCCGATTGGTGGAACGGCCCGGCCCCGTCTTGGGGCGACCCGAATGCGCGCCTGCTCATCGTGGGTCTGGCGCCGGGCCGCACAGGCGCAAACCGGACAGGGCGGCCGTTCACCGGCGATCACGCGGGGGTGCTGCTCTACGAAACGCTGCTGACCACCGGCTTCGCGCGGGGTCGCTATGAGGCTCGGCCCGATGACGGGCTTGAGTTGGTCGACTGCGCCATCACCAACGCCGTTCGCTGCGCGCCGCCCGGCAACAAGCCGGTCGGTTCGGAGGAGGGCAATTGCCGGCCTTTCCTGGCGTCGCGCATTGCGGCCTATCCCAGGCTCCGCGCGATCGTCACCTTGGGGGACGTGAGCCGCCGGAACGTGCTCCGCGCCATTGGCGCCAAGGCCAACGCGGCGCCGGGGGGCCACGGCGCGACAACCGACGTGGGCGGTCTCCGGTTGTTCAACAGCTATCACTGCAGCCGCCTCAACACGAACACCGGCCGGCTGACGCCCGAGATGTTCGCGAGCGTGTTCGCCGAGGTGCGCAAGTACCTGGGTTGATGCTCAGCCCTTCTCTCGCATCAGCCGCGCTTTGTCGCGCTGCCAGTCACGTTCGGCGGTCGCCTCGCGCTTGTCGTGCAGCTTTTTGCCCTTGGCGAGCGCGAGTTCCAGCTTCGCCCGGCCGCGCTCGTTGAAGTACAAGCGTATCGGGATCAGCGTGTTGCCCTCCCGCTGGACCGACCCGATCAACCGATTGATCTGCTTGGCGTGCAGCAGCAACTTCCGGGGGCGGCGGGGCTCGTGATTGAAGCGGTTGGCGTGCCCGTATGGGGGAATGTCGGCGTTGATAAGCACGATCTCGCCGCCTTCGACTGCGGCGTACGATTCCGCGATATTGGCCCGTCCGGTCCGGAGGGACTTCACCTCCGTGCCGGTCAGGACGAGGCCCGCTTCGACTGTGTCCTCGATGAAGTAGTCGTATCGGGCGCGGCGGTTCTCGGCGATGGTCTTGGGCGCAAGCAGCCGCTTCTCCGACCCGCCCTGAGCCTTGCTGGGCGCCGCCATCAGAGCACGCCCGTCTCGCGCATCGCCGCAAGCACCGCGGGCCGCGCAGCTTCCGAGCACGGCGTCAGCGGCAGTCGCAGATCCTCGGTGCAGAGTCCGAGCTGCGCCAGGGCGAACTTCGTCGGGGCGGGCGAGGCGTCCAGGAAGAGGGCCCGGTGAAGGCCGATCAGCCGCTCCTGCCAATAGCGTGCGGTGGCGAAATCGCCAGCGAGGCAGGCGTTCTGGAAGGCGGCGCAAGCGTCCGGCGCGACGTTGGATGAAACCGAGATGCAGCCGTCGCCGCCGTGGGCCATGTAGCCGAGCGCCGACCCGTCGTCGCCCGAGAGGCAGACGAAGTCCTCGCCGCAGGCCTGGCGGATCAGCGACGCCTTCGCCAAATCAGCGGTCGCGTCCTTGATCCCCACAATGTTCGGCAGGGCCGCCAGGCGGGCCAGCGTCTCGACCGCGAACGTAACGCCGGTCCGGCCGGGCACGTCGTACACGATCAGGGGCAACTCCACCGCCTCGGCGATGGCGGCGAAGTGCTGAAAGAGCCCCTCCTGGCTGGGTTTGTTGTAGTAAGGCGTCACCTGCAGCGCGGCGTGAGCCCCGACCGCCTTGGCGTGCCGCACCCGGCGGATCGCATCGGCGGTGTCGTTCGAGCCTGTGCCCGCGATGACCGGCACGCGCCCCGCGGCGATCTCGATGCAGAGCTCCACCACCCGGAACTGCTCGTCGGCGGTCAATGTGGCGCTCTCGCCCGTGGTGCCGACCGGGACGAGGCCGTGAGTTCCGCCCGCGATCTGGCGCTCGACAAGGGCCCGGAAGGCCGGCTCGTCCAGGGCCCCGTCACGCAACGGTGTGACGAGGGCGGTGATCGAACCCCGGAAAAGAGGGTGCGGCATGTTCGCGGTTCAGCCTATGATGATGCGGCGCGCCACGAATGGGTCACCATTTGCGGCCGACACTTGCCAGTCGCCCGGCTTGCCCGCAACCGCGTCGCTCCCCGACAATGTCGGGTGGTCCTGGAGAGATTCGCGTGCGTCAGTTCCCTCGCAAAGCCCTCCCCGTTCTTGCGCTGAGCGCCCTCGTGGCCGGGGTCGCGGTGGCCCAGACGCTGGCGCCGACGCAGCCCCAGTCGGCGATGCCGGTCGCGCCTGTTCGGCCGGCCGCCACGACGACGATCATCCAGAGCGCTCCGGCGTCCGACGTGGCGACCCTCCGCCAGGCGCTTGAGGCGGCGCGCACGCGCGACTTCGACACCGCTCGCACGCTGCAATCGACGATTCAGGACCCGACCGCGCGCAAGCTCGTCACCTGGGCCCTGGTGGACGTCGGCGAGGACCAGCTCGGCTGGTTTCAGCTGGACAATGCGCGCCGCGACCTGTGGGGCTGGCCGCGCGAGGAGCGTCGGCTCATGGCCGCCGAGAAGCTGCTGGAGACATCCGGTCTCGGCCCTCAGCAGGTCATCACCTGGTTCGGCGAGCAGGAGCCTGTGTCGGCGCCCGGCGCCATGGCGATGGCCGGTGCGCTTCAGGCGAGCGGGCGAAGCGACTCGGCGGCTTCGATCGTCCGTCACTGGTGGCGGACCAAGGCGTTCTCCGCCGAATCCCAGAACCGCATGCTGGCCCGGTTCGGCGGCCTGATCCGGGCGGAGGATCAAGCCGAGCGCTCGCTGATGCTCGCCCAGTCGGGGACGAACTGGACCGAGCGGCGCGTCCGGATGAACGACGCCCTGAAAGGCATGGACTACCGTACGGCGTACCAGCACGTGACGCCCCATGGCCTGCCGCTTGGCGCCGACTACGCGGAGGCCGAGTTCTTCGCGGGGTGGTTGGCGCTGCGGAAGCTTGGCGACGCCGCTCTGGCCGACACCCACTTCGCCCGCATCGAGCAAGCGGGGAAGAGCCCGATCACGCGGTCGCGCGCCTTCTACTGGCGGGGCAGGGCGGCCGAGCAGCGGGGCGACGCCGCGGGAGCCCAGGCCCACTACATAGAAGGCGCCCGATACCCGACCACCTTCTACGGCCAGCTCGCTGCGGAGAAGGCGGGAATCAAGACGCTGGACCTGCCCGCCGAAACGCAGCCCACCGCCGAGGACCGCGCCCGCTTCGAGCAACGGGAGCTTGTGAAGGCCATTCGGGTCCTGAACGCCGCCGGCGAGCGTTCCCTGGTCAACGTGTTCGTGACGCACTTGGACGACAGCCTGGCCGCCGGGGAGCTCGCGCTCTTGGTGGATACGGCGCGCAGCTTCGGCGAGCCGATGCTCGCCATGAACGTCGTCAGGGCCGGCGCTCAGCGCGGCATCATCATGGCGGAGCGGGGCTTCCCGTTGCGCACGCCGCCGCAGGTTTACGGCGGGCCTGAACCGGCCTTCGTGCTCGGCATCATCCGACAGGAGAGCGGTTTCCAGCCCGACATCCGCTCGAGCGCCGGCGCGCGGGGCTTCATGCAGTTGCTGCCGTCGACGGCCGAGATCGTCGCCCGCAAGCTCGGCGTCGCCTACGACGCCAGCATGCTGACCGACCCGGAGTACAACATGCGCCTCGGGTCGAAGTACCTGGGCGACCAAGTCGACAGGTTCAGCGGCAGCTACATCATGGCCGCCGCGGCCTACAACGCGGGCCCGGGGCGGCCGGCTCAGTGGATCAGCTTCTGCGGCGATCCTAGGACGGGCGGGACGGACCCGATCGACTTCATCGAATGCATACCGTTCTCCGAGACGCGCAATTACGTCATGCGCGTGCTGGAGAACGCGCAGATCTACCGTGCGCGGCTGAACGGCGGGACGGCGCCGCTGACGCTCACGGCCGATTTGAAGCGCGGCGCATGGAGGCCGGGACAGCAGGTGCAGGCCTACAACGGACCGGTCGGCGGAACCGCGCCCTACTGAGCGCTGACGGCTCGCGCGAAGAGGGCGGGGTCGACGTTGCCCCCGGACGCGATCACCAAAGTGGTCCGTCCCGCCATGTCGATCCGGCCCGTCAGCGCCGCCGCGAGCGCCGCGGCGCCGCCCGGTTCGAGCACCACGCGCAGGTGCCGGAAGGCGAAAGCAACGGCCGCAAGGGCTTCCTCGTCCGTGACCGAGACGGCCCCGCTGAGCAGCCGCTTGTTGATGCTGAACGTCAGTTCGCCCGGCTGGGGCGTCAGCAGAGCGTCTTGGATGCTCGGCCGCGACATCGGGACGGAGACAGGTTGCCCCGCCTGAAGACTCTTGGCCGTGTCGTCGTAGTCAGCGGGCTCCACCGCGTAGATCTTGGTCGCCGGCGAGAGCCGCTCGAACGCTAGGCCGATCCCGGCGATGAGGCCTCCGCCTGACGCGTTGCAGAGCAGCTGGTCCGCCTGGGCGCCAGCGGCCTCGAGCTGGCGGGCGGCCTCAAGGCCCGTCGTTCCTTGGCCCGCTACGATGTGAGGGTGCTCGAAGGGGGGCGTCAGCACCGCGCTCCGCTCCTCCATGATCCGCTGTGCGATGGCTTCGCGGGACTCGGTCCAGCGATCGTAGGTGATCACCTCCGCGCCCCAGCTGCGCGTCGCTTCCAGCTTTATCGGAGGCGCGTCCGCGGGCATGACGATGGTGGCGTGCACGCCCAGCAGCTTCGCGGCGCAGGCGACGGCCTGGGCGTGGTTGCCTGAGGAATACGCCACCACGCCGCGCGCGCGTTCCTCAACGGAAAGCCGGCTGATGCGGTTGTACGCCCCGCGGAACTTGAACGACCCGGTCCGTTGCAGCGCCTCGACCTTCACGAACACCCGCCCTCCCGTCGCGGCGTCCAAGGCGTCGTTGCTGAGCAGGGGCGTCACAAAAGCCTGACCGGCCAGCCGCTCGGCTGCGGAGAGAACGTCGCTAAACTCTGGAGGCGTCATCGCGCCGCTCTAGGGAGGCCCGGCGCGGGCGTCCAGACGCGTGCGTTGACGGCCGTCGGTCAAGCTTCATAGTCCGGCCCGGTGGCGGCGGTCGGGACGGAATGAGCGGCGAGTCGAACCAGAGCGGCGCTCGCACGATCCAGAACCGCACGGCGCGACGGCCGGCTGTGCGCGTCGGGGCTGGAGCTCCGACGAGCTGGCAGCAGTGGGTATTCGGCGGCGCGCTCGTTGTCTTGGTCGGCACGTTGTTCGTGCACGCTCCCGGGGCGGCGCTGGCCTTGTCTCACCACGGCCTGGCCGTGCTGTTCCTGCTGGTGGCGGCATGGCGCCTAGCCGCCGTTCTGATCGGCAGAGCGCCACCGGCCGTACCGCTTCTCCCGGACGAGCGGCTGCCGACCTACAGCGTGATCGTCCCGCTCTACCGCGAAGCGGAGATGGTCCAGCAGATCGTCGGCGCGCTGAAGGCCGTCGATTACCCGCGTGAGCGGCTTCAGGTGCTGTTCGCCCTGGAAGCGGATGACGACGCCACCATCTCGGCGACGCAGGTTGAGGGACTCCCTGCTGGTTTCGAAGTGGTCATCGTTCCCCCCGGCGCACCACGAACAAAGCCTCGCGCATGCAATCACGCGCTCGCCCGCGCGACCGGCGAACTGGTCACGATCTACGACGCCGAGGACCGGCCTGAGCCGGGGCAGCTAAGGGAAGCGGCGGCCCGCTTCGCGGCGGGGCCTTCGCACCTCGCCTGCCTGCAAGCCCCGCTTCGGATCGCGCTCCGGCGGAGCTTCCTGCCTCGGCAGTTCGCGCTGGAATACGCTGCGTTGTTTGAGGTCTTTCTCCCGGCGCTCGCGCGGCTCGGCCTGCCTTTCCCGCTGGGAGGGACAAGCAACCACTTTCACACAGCGACCCTGCGGACGCTCGGCGGCTGGGACCCTTACAACGTCACCGAGGACGCCGACCTCGGCTTTCGGCTCGGGCGGGCGGGGTTCTCATCGGGCGTGCTCGCTGCGCCGACCTACGAGGACGCGCCCGAGACGTTCTACGACTGGCTGCCTCAGCGGACGCGATGGCTGAAGGGATACATGCAGACGCTCGCCGTGCAGACCCGCACGGGGCCGCCGCCCCCGCTGATCGGCCTCTCTCTTGCGCTCACTGTGGGCGTGACGATCGCCTCGGCCGCGGTGCATCTGCCGATGACATGCTGGCTTCTCACGTATGGGCTGTTCTGGGTGCTGGGCGGACCCGGCCCGACCCTGACGCCGCTAGACCTCGCCGCCTTGATCGCAGGCGTCTCCGCGGCCACGTTGGCCCACGCGGTAGGCGCACGCCGGGCCGGCCTCGGTGTGAGCGTGATCGACCTTGTGGCCGCACCCTTCTACTGGCCGCTGCTGACATTCGCGGTCGTGCATGCGGTGCCCCGACTGTTTCTGCAGCCCTTCCACTGGGACAAGACCGCTCACAAACCCTGGCTCTTTCCCCCGCGCTGACCTAAGCGGCGCCCATGCCGAGCCGAGTGGCGTCCGAACCCACGATTCTGCGCACTACAGCCTGGAGCGACTACGCCCTGATCGACAGCGGCGACGGGCGGAAGCTGGAGCGCTATGGCCGGCACACGGTGATCCGGCCTGAACCGCAGTGCATGTGGAAGCCCCGCTCGCCCGAGCTGTGGGTACGCGCCGACGCGGAGTTCGATCCGACCGACGATGATGAGGCCGGAAACTGGCGCTACAATCGCAAGCCGCCCGAGAGCTTCCCTTTGGCCTGGGGGGACGCGCGCTTCCAAGGCCGCCTGACGGCCTTCCGCCACCTGGCGTTCTTTCCAGAGCAAGCGGCGAACTGGGCCTGGTTGCGCGGCGCCGTGGCTGGGGCCGATCGACCGCGGGTGCTGAACCTGTTCGGCTACACGGGGGTCGCCTCGTTGGTCTGTGCGGCCGCGGGCGCGCAAGTCACCCATGTGGACGCGAGCAAAAAGGCGGTGGGCTGGGCGAGGGAGAACGCGGCGCTCTCGGGCGTCGAGGCGCGCTGGATCGTCGAGGACGCCCGCAAGTACGTGACCCGCGAAGCGCGCCGGGGCTCGCGGTATGAGGGCGTCATCCTCGATCCGCCCAAGTACGGCCGAGGTCCCACGGGCGAGGTCTGGCGCCTGTTCGAAGACCTGCCCGGGCTGGTCCGGCTCTGCGCGGAGCTGCTGTCGGATGACGCCCGGTTCCTGCTGCTTAACGCCTACGCGGCCCGGATCTCGGGCTTGGCGCTGGCCAGGCTGCTGGAAGAGGCGCTCGCGGGGCGGGACGGCCGGATCGACTGGGGCGAGCTCGCTTTGGTCGAGGAAGGGGAGGGCGGTCGAGAGATCGGGCTGTCCTTCTTCGCCCGCTGGAGCCGCGCGTGAGGGAGCGAACTGTCACTTCGCTCTCCAATCCGACCGTGAAAGCCGTCCGCGCGCTGCACATGCGCAAAGCCCGAGAGGAGGGCGGCCAATTCCTGGCGGAAGGGCTCAAGATCGCCCTCGAAGGCGTGGATCTCGGGTTCCGGCCCCGCATCGTCATGCATGGCAGCGACGCGTCCGAGCATCCGCAGCTCCGGCGTCTGGCCATGGCGACCAGAACCATGGGCGGCGCCGTGATCGAGGTCTCGCGCGAGGTTCTGGAGAAGGTCTCGCGGAAAGATAATCCTCAGGCGGTGGTCACGGTCTTCGAGCAGCGCTGGACGCCTCTCCACGCCATAAACCCGAACGCCGCTTCTACAGTGGTCGCTCTGCAGGCGGTGCGCGACCCCGGCAACCTCGGCACCGTGATCCGGACCGCAGACGCGGCGGGCTGCGGGGGCGTCATCCTCGTGGGCGACTGCACGGACCCGTGGTCGGTTGAGGCGGTCCGCGCGACCATGGGCTCGATCTTCGCCGTCCCGATCAGCCGCGCAAGTATCGATGAGTTCCTGGCCTGGCGAGCGGCCTGGCCCGGGTCGGTGGTCGGCACGCTCCTTACGGCGACACAGGACTATCGGCGCGCGCCATATAGGCGCCCGGCGCTCCTGTTGATGGGCAATGAGAGCCAGGGGCTGCCCCCGGAGTTGGCGGCCGCCTGCGATGTGAACGTCAAAATTCCCATGCGGGGCCGGGCGGACAGCCTGAACCTCTCGGTCGCGGCCGGGATCATGATCTACGCCGTTACGGAGGCGCTGGCAGACGGCGCGGCTTGACGACCTTGGCGGCGCGGCTGAAAGCCTGCCCCTCATGGACTTGGCCGCGCTTCGCTCGCTGCTCGACCAGATCGCCGGGACGCGGATCGCTTGCGTCGGCGACCTCATGCTGGACCGCTACGTCTACGGAGAGGTGAGCCGAATCTCGCCGGAGGCCCCTATCCCGGTGCTCGCGCGCCGAGACGAGAGGGTGATGCTCGGCGGCGTCGGCAACGTGGCCCGAAACCTCGCCGCCCTCGGCGCACAAGCCGCCCTCATCGGGTTGGTGGGCGAGGACGAGGCAGGCGCCGAGAGCGAACGGCTCGCTGCGACCGAGATCGGCCTGAACGCATCGCTGATCCAGACTGCGGGGCGGCCGACGACCAGCAAGACCCGCTTCGTTGCGGGAACGCAGCAACTGCTTCGGCTCGATCACGAGCAAGCTGGCCCCATCTCATCCGGTGACGAAGAGAAGCTCGCGGCGGCGACGGCCCTGGCGGCCAGCGAAGCCGCAGCGGTCGTGGTCTCTGACTACGCCAAGGGCGCGGTCTCCCCAGCGGTCATGGCCGCCGCCCGTAGCGGCGGGGCGCCCGTGATCGTGGACCCGAAAGGGCGGAGCTTCGCCAAGTACGGCCCGGCGACGCTGATCAAGCCCAACGCCGCGGAGTTGTCCCTTGTCACGGACCTCCCGACCCGAACCGACACGGAGGTGGAGGCGGCGCTCTCGGCCGCGCTCGACGGCTGCGAGGCCGAAGCGATCCTCGTGACCAGGGCCGGACAGGGGATGAGCCTGCTGCGAAGAGGTGGGTCGGTCACCCACGTCCGGACGCGGGCCCGCGAGGTGTTCGATGTCTCCGGAGCCGGCGACACCGTCCTGGCGGCGCTCGGGGCGGCGGTGGCCGCGGGCGCGCGGCTGGAGGACGCCGTCGCTCTGGCGGTGCTGGCGTCCGGCGTTGTCGTGGGCAAGGTCGGAACAGCGGTCGTCACGCCGGCGGAGCTGATCGAAGCCGAGCTGGCCGACGCTGCAGGCGCTCCCGAGGGCAAGATCGTCGACACCTCACATGCGGCCGAAGCCGCCGAGAGATGGCGAGCCTTGGGGCTGAAAGTGGGTTTCACCAATGGCTGTTTCGACGTGCTTCACCGAGGGCACGTCAGCTACCTCGCCCAGGCCCGCGAATGGTGCGACCGCCTCGTGGTGGGCCTGAACAGCGACGCCTCCGTACGAGCGTTGAAGGGGCCTGGGCGCCCTGTGAATGACCTTGATAGCCGCGCTCTGGTGCTCGCCGGGCTGGGCTCGGTCGACCTGGTCGCGCCCTTCGACGCACCGACGCCGATGGCCTTGATCGAGGCCATCCGCCCCGACACCCTCGTGAAGGGAGCCGACTACGAGGGCCAGGAGGTGGTCGGCGCCGACTTCGTGCGCAGCTACGGCGGCGAGCTTCGGCTGGCTCCTCTGGTTGAGGGCTACTCGAGCACCCGAGCGATCGAACGCATGAGAGGAGCCTGACGCATGCGCCGGATCATCTTCGTGACCGGAGGAGCCGGCTTCATCGGCTCCAACATCGTCGGCCGACTCGCTCAGGACCTCAGCCTGGACGTGGTGGTCTGCGACCGGCTTCGGGAGGCCGATCTCGGCAAGTGGCGCAATATCGCCAAGCACCCTGTCGCCGACTTCGTCTCTCCCGAGGACATGTTGCCATGGCTGGAGAAGCGCTGGCAGGACGTCCGGGCGATCGTCCACATGGGCGCGGTGAGTTCGACCACCGAGCCGGACGCCGACAAGATCATCCACAGCAACTTCACGCTCTCACGCGACCTGTTCCGGTGGTGTGCGGACCGCCAGCGGCGGTTCATCTACGCATCCTCCGCGGCGACCTATGGGGACGGCTCTCACGGGTTCGGCGATCGTGACGACCTCGCCTCGCTCGCGGCACTGAGACCGCTGAACGCCTACGGCTGGTCTAAAGCGTTGTTCGATCAGTTCGCCGCACGGCAAGCGGCCCGCGAGTACAAGCCGCCGCAGTGGGTCGGCTTGAAGTTCTTCAACGTCTACGGGCCGAACGAGGAGCACAAGCGCTCCATGAAGTCCGTGGTCGCTCAGAAATGGCCGGACGTGCGAGACGGCCACCCGATCCGTCTGTTCAAGTCGCACCGGTCCGACGTCGAGGACGGCGGGCAGCAGCGGGACTTCGTGTACGTCAAGGACGCCGCCGCGGTGGTGGCCTGGCTGCTGGAAAACCCGCAGGTGAACGGGGTCTACAACCTGGGAACGGGCCAGGCGCGGAGCTTCGCCGATCTCGCCCGCGCCACGCTGAGGGCGGCGGGCCGGGACGAAGGGGCCATCGAGTACATGCCCATGCCGCCCGCCATCCGAGACAAGTACCAGTACTTCACGCAGGCCGACATGAGCCGCCTGCGCAGTGTCGGGTACGACGCCCCGTTCACTCCGCTGGAGGACGGCGTCGCCGAGTACGTGCGCGACTATCTGGCGACGGCCGATCCCTACGCCTGACGATCAGCGCCCCGGATAGCGGCGATCCAGTTCCGGGATGAGCGTGCGCGCTGCGTCTGGATCCACTTTGGCCAAGAGCGCGTCGAGCTTGGCCTCGATCCGCTCATCGTCACCGCGCGACTGCGGCGATCCGGCGAAGTAGAGGAACGCCAACGCTGCGACCTGCCACATGAGCTGCAGGAACTCCGACTGCCAATTCTCCAGCGTGTCGCGCATCATCTCGTTGAAGTAGTCGGGCCAGTTCACCGCCTGACCGTGAGCCGCCTGCTCCGACTGGAAGGTCAGCCAGCCGAACCACCAGTGTCCGACCAGGGACACCAGAAAGACGAGCCCCGTCACCCATAGAAAGCTGTACTTCTTCATTGACCATCCTCCCGCAAGGGGAACGGTCAAGCTTCGGTTTGGTTCTTTAGCCTAGGCGGCTTCAGGCTCCGTCTCGGCGATCTTCTGAATCGCCACGTAGTCAGTCTTGCCGCTCCCGAGCAGCGGCACCTCGGGAACCTTGAGAATCTTCTTCGGAACGACAAGTTCCGGCGCCCCCTGGGCCTTGGCGTGCGCCGCAAGTTTCCCGACGTCGGCGTCCGGTTGGTCAGTCACGAGCACCAGGCGCTCCCCCTTCTTCGGGTCGGGGGTGGAGACGACGGCGTGTTTGCGCTCAGGCCACAGGCTGGCGACAATGTCCTCGACGGCGGTCAGCGACACCATCTCGCCGCCGATCTTTGCGAACCGCTTCACGCGACCCAGGATGGTGACGACGCGGTCCTCTCCGATCGAGACGACGTCGCCCGTGTCGTGCCAACCTTCAGGCAATGCCTGGGGCGGCTCTCCCGGCGCCAGAAGATAACCCGCCATGACGTTCGGGCCGCGCACGAACAAGCGGCCGCCTTCGGGGATACCGTCCACCGTCTCGAGCCGGGTCTCGATCGCGGGGAGCAACTTGCCGACCGTGCCCGGCCGATTGTCCTCGGGCTGATTAACGGCGATCACCGGAGCCGCTTCGGTGGCCCCGTAACCCTCGACGACGGTGACGCCGCCGAACTTGTCGCGAAACACATTGTGGGTCTCGTCGCGAACCTTCTCGGCGCCGCAGACGATGAACTTCAAGCCTGACAGTTCCTCGGGCTTCGCTGACCTTCCGTACTGGTTCACGAAGGTGTCGGTGCCGAAGAGCACAGCCGCGCCAGAGTCGCGGATCAGTGGCGGGATCTGCTTGACGTGCAGAGGAGAGGGATACTGGAACGTCTTGCTGCCGACCAACAGTGGGAGCAGCAGACCGCCGGTCAGGCCGAAGCAATGGAAGACCGGAAGGGGATTGAAGAACACCCAGTCCGGATCGAGATCGATGTGGGACGCGATCTGCTCGACATTGGCGGTCAGGTTGGCGTGGGTGAGGACGACGCCCTTCGGCGCCCCGAAGCTGCCGCTGGTGAAGAGGATCACCCCAGGATCGTCGGCCCGCAGCCCGGCGCGAAACAGGCGAGGGGCTGCGCCCGCGGCGGCGGCCCGAAGCTTGTCGGCAGTCTTGATCGTCGCCCGCACGTCCTCCAGCCAAACGATCTCCACCGATTTGGCGAGGAGGTCGGTCACCTCTTCCAGCTTCGCCTGTTCTATGAAGCGCTTGGCGCACAGCACTCTCTTCACGCCGGCGACCTCGCAAGCTCCGCGCATGTTGCGGACGCCTGCCGTGAAGTTGAGCATGACCGGCACGCGTCCGAAGGCGTGCAGGGCGAAGAACGTCACCGCCACGCCGGCGCCGGTGGGCAGCAGGACGCCGACCCTTTCTCCCGGCGTCGTGCGATCGGCGATCTTGCGGCCTAGGGCGAACGCGGCGCGCACCAGATCGAGGTAGGTGAGGGGCTTGCGATCCTGATCCTCCAGGATCGGCTTCTTCCAACCCGCTCTCGAGGCCGCATCGATCAGCGCGTCGAAGACCGGTCGCCGGGCGGCCTGCGCGTCAAACGCCCGCGCCATCGGCATCCTCCGAAACAATGTTGCTCTTGCGTGACATCTAGCTGGGCCCTGACCGCCATGGAAGGCCGCCAGCGTTCCTCGACAGGACCGTCTGCAAGCCACGGCTTGATCCCGAACGCGCCGCGGCCGATCTAGGGACCATGGCCACCGTCATAGACACGCTTTCGGCCCGGGATCTTCGGCATCCGGAGAAGCGGAACCGGCCCGAGTCGCCGGTGCTGCGCAAACCCGACTGGCTGCGCGTCCGCGCGCCGGGATCGGCGGGCTGGAGCGAAACCCGGGCGATCGTCCGCGAGCACAAGCTGACGACCGTTTGCGAAGAGGCGGCCTGCCCCAACATCGGCGAGTGCTGGTCGGTCCGGCACGCCACCATGATGATCATGGGCGACACCTGCACCCGCGCTTGCGCTTTCTGCAACGTGAAGACTGGGCTGCCCGACGCGCTCGACCCCGAGGAGCCGGCCCGGGTCGCTCAGGCGGTCGCCAAGATGGGCCTCGCGCACGTCGTGATCACGTCGGTTGACCGGGACGATCTGGCGGATGGAGGGGCGGCCCACTTTGCGGCTGTGATCCGGGCGATCCGGGCGGCCTCGCCCGGCACGACCGTGGAGGTGCTGACCCCGGACTTCCTGCGCAAGCCGACTGCGGCGGCCGAGACGATGATCGACAGCCGACCGGACGTGTTCAACCACAATCTGGAGACCGTGCCCCGGCTGTACCTCAAGATCCGACCCGGCGCGCGGTACTACCACTCCCTTCGGCTGCTCGAGCGCGTCAAGGAGCGGGATCCGGCGCAGTTCACCAAGTCGGGCCTGATGGTCGGACTGGGCGAGAGCAAGGAGGAGGTCATGCAGGTGATGGACGACATGCGCTCCGCTGGCGTCGACTTCATCACCATCGGCCAGTACCTGCAGCCGACCCGCAAGCATGCCGCCATCGACCGGTTCGTCACGCCCGAGGAGTTCGCCGCCTACGAACAGATCGCCCGGGCCAAAGGCTTCCTGATGGTGTCGGCCAGCCCGCTGACCCGATCCTCCCACCACGCCGGCGAGGATTTCGCGAAGTTGCGCGCGGCGCGGGACGCGCAACTGCAGGCGGCCTGACCGCTTGGCGCGCTACACGGTCGTGCGGCGGCTTCCGTACTCGCCCGAGCAGTTGTTCGAGCTTGTGGGGGACGTGGAGAAGTATCCGGAGTTCGTTCCCTGGGTGACCCACATGCGGACGTGGAACCTGCGGGCGGAGTCCGGCGGGGCCTCATCGGTGGACGCGGAGGCGGGCGTCGGCTTCAGCTTCCTGCGTGAGCGCTTCGCCACGAAGGTTCGACGTGATCCAGTCGCGCGGACGATCGACGTCAGTCTGATCTCGGGTCCCTTTCGAAAGCTGCAGAACGAATGGCGGTTCAGTCCTGATGGCGAGGGAGGGACCCGGATCGACTTCCTGATCGATTTCGAATTCCGCGTCCGCCTGCTGGACGGACTGCTCAGGGCCAATTTCGATCGCGCCGTGGGTAAGCTGATCGCCTGTTTCGAGGCGAGGGCGCGAGCCCTCTACGGAGATCCTCCCCCGATGCTCCCGCCCTCCAGCAACTCGAGCGTCAGCGGATCGCGTTCACCGGCGTAGTAGCGGGCGAGCGCGCGGGCGAAGAGGGTCTCTTCCGGGGCGGCCGCGTCGAACACGGTGAGGCAGGAGCGGTACTTCAGGTCGTCCGGCGATCCGAACAAGGCGGCGGCGGACGCAGCCGGCGCTGTAAGGGTGGCCTCCACTCCCGCGAGCAGCCTCGGGCCGAGCACCGGGTGTGCAAGGTAAGCCCGCGCCTCCATCGCCGAGCTCAGTCCGTAGAAGCGGGCCATGTCGCTGCGCCCGAGCGCGGCCAGCTGCGGGAAGACGAACCACATCCAGTGGGTCCGCTTTCGGCCCGCGCGGAGCTCGCCGACGGCTTGCTCGTAGACGCCCTCCTGAGCTTCGACGAAACGCTGGAGATCGAAGGCGACTGTCATCGAGCAAGGCGCTCCAGCAGCATCTCCAGCGCGACGCGCAGGCTGGCCGCTCTGATTTCCGCGCGACCCACGTCACCGAAGCGCTCGACGCGGTGCACGATCGCAGCGTTGCTGCGCGCGGTGGCGAAATGCACAAGCCCGACCGGCTTCATGGGCGTGCCGCCGCCGGGACCGGCGACGCCGGTGACCGCGACCGAGACGTGCGCGTCGGCAGCCGCGAGAGCCCCCTCCGCCATGGCTCTGGCCACCGGCTCGGAGACAGCGCCCATGTCCGCGATCAGGTCGCCCGGCACGCCCAGGAGCTCCGACTTGGCGCGATTGGAGTAAGTCACGAAGCCCCTTTCGAAGACGTCCGAAGAACCCGGCACGTCGGTCAGGGCGGCCGCGACAAGGCCGCCGGTGCAGCTTTCGGCGGTCGCTATGCGCAGCCGCCGCTCGCGAGCTTCGTCAAGCACGAGACGCGACAGGGTTTGAACTTCGACGCCGAACATCACCGCCTCGCCTGGAGAATCTGGCCCGGCGAGTTGCGCATGACGGCAGGGGCGGGCCAAGAGGCTGCGGTGACTGCAGTTGCGCGCGCGTCGAGCGGGTCCGGCCCGGGGATGTTGATCCCGTTCGCCATCTTTTTCAGCGCGGCGCTGGTCTTTCTCGTTCAACCGCTCGTGGGCAGGTTGCTGCTGCCGAGCCTGGGCGGCGCGCCTGCGGTCTGGAACACCAGTCTGGTGTTCTTCCAGGCGACCCTGCTGCTGGGCTACGCCTACGCTCACGCGCTCCAACGCCTCCGGTCCGTCCGAGGCCAAGCGGCGATCCATTGCGCCTTGCTGCTCGCGGGGGCGGCCGTCCTTCCCCTCTCGATCACGAGCGTCCTTGGGGAGCCGACCCCCGACGCCCCTGCCGGCTGGCTGTTGGCCGTGCTTTCCCTCTCCATCGGCGCTCCGTTTGCAGCGCTATCAGCGACCGCGCCGCTCCTGCAGGCCTGGTGGGCGGCGGCGTACGACGGCCGGCGGGACCCATACCCGCTGTACGCGGCCAGCAACCTGGGCAGCCTCGCGGCGCTGCTGGCCTACCCTTTGGTCGTCGAGCCGCTGCTGGACCTGGACCTCCAGCGCCTGAGCTGGTCGGGCGGCTACGCCGTATTCACACTCACCATCGTCCTCATCGGGCTGAGCCTGAAGGGCGCTCGGCGAGGGGAGGCGCTCGATCCCGGGGGGACACGATCACGAACCGGATGGGGGCGCCGCGCGTGGTGGGCGTTGCTGGGCGCGATCCCGTCCAGCTTGCTGCTGGGCGTCACGGCGCACGTCAGCACCGATGTGGCGTCCGCACCTCTGCTGTGGGTGATCCCGCTGGCGCTCTACCTGTTGAGCTTCGTGCTGGCTTTTCAGGAACGACCCGCGGTCCCGTTCCAGGCGACGCTCATCATGCAAGCGATCGCTGTCGCGGCGTGCTTAGCCATCCTGCCGTTCAGCGGAGATTGGCGGCTGCAGCTGCCGCTTCACTTGCTGGCGTTCTTCCTCACCGCCCTGATGTGCCACCAGCGGGTCGCGGCGGGTCGGCCGGAGCCGGGGCGCCTGACGGAGTTCTACCTGTTCCTCTCGATCGGGGGCGTGCTTGGCGGGGCCTTCAACGCCCTGGCGGCCCCCAGCCTGTTCGATCGGGTCTGGGAGTATCCGCTGGCCCTCATTCTCGCCGGGGTGGCCCGCCCCTTCGGACCATTGAGACTGAGGTGGTCGGAAGCTGTCATCTTCAGCTGGGGCGCAATCGCGGCGGCGCTCGCCTATTCGGCCCCTGTGACCGGGCAGCCTGTGCTCTGGGTGAAGCTGGCCATCGGCTCGGCGGCTTCGGCCGCCTTCTTTCTGCGAGACCGCGCGCCGGCGTTCATCGTCATGCTCGGGCTGCTGGCTCTCGCCGCAACGAGGAGCTCCGAGGCGCACAACTTCATCCGTGAGGAACGCGGGTTTTTCGGCGTCTACCGTGTCGCGTTCAACAGCGTGCCGCAGCTCGGCCCGGTGCGGTTCCTGATGCACGGCACCACACTGCATGGAGCCCAACGCACCGACCCCGGCGTGCGCTGCCGCCCCATGACGTACTACAGTCCAGGCACGCCCCTCGGCGAGGCGATGGCGCTCAAGCAGCAGAGCGGGCCGGTCCGCGTCGGGGTCGTGGGCCTGGGCGCCGGAACGTTGGCCGCCTGGACGCGGTCAGGCGACGCGCTCCGGTTCTACGAAATCGATCCGCTCGTCGAACAGATGGCCCGAACTTCGTTCAGCTACCTGACCGAGTGCGCGCGAGGCGACGTCGACACGGTCCTCGGCGACGCGCGGCTAACGGTGGCGCGCGAACCTGCAGGTTCGCTGGACCTGCTCTTCATCGACGCGTTCAGCTCGGACGCGGTGCCGACGCACCTGATGACCCTGGAAGCGATGCAGGGCTGGCTGCGCGCGCTGAAGCCGGACGGCGTGCTTGTCCTCCATATCTCGAACCGCAACCTTGAGCTCGAGGCCCCCGTGACGGCCGCCGCTCAAGGGGCGGGCGCGCAGGTCGCGGTCAAACTGTGGGCCGAGCCGAAGGATGCGCCGCCCATGTCGGCCATGAGCACCCATGCCGTGGTCGCCTCCAGAGAGCCTCGCGCGATCGACGCTTTCCGGCAGCGGGGTTGGCGAGCGCCGCGTGTCGACGGTGTCCAGCCGTGGACCGACGACCGGACCGACGTCCTCGGCGCCCTGATCAGAGATGCGCGAAGCGATTAGGCCGGGAGGTCGACGGACACGACAGCCTGGGCGAGCACGCCTTCCTCTCGCCCGGTGAACCCCATGCCTTCCGTGGTGGTGGCCTTCACAGAGACGGCCTGTAGCGGCAAGCCGAGGACTTCCGCGATGCGGGCGCGCATCGCCTCTCGATGGGGTTTGATCTTGGGGTGCTCACAGATCAGCGTGACATCGACGTTGTTGATCCGGCCACCCTGGGCGGCGGCGAGGTCGGCCGCGTGCCGCAGGAACTGGCTGGACGCGGCGCCGCGCCATTGAGGATCGGTCGGCGGGAAGTGTTCGCCGATGTCGCCGGCCCCGATGGCGCCGAGGAGTGCGTCCGTGAGCGCGTGCAGGCCCGCATCCGCGTCGGAATGGCCGATCAGGGCGCGGTCCGCCGGCAACTTCACGCCGCAGAGCCAGACGCCGTCGCCTGGCCCCAGCCGGTGGGCGTCGACGCCGAGCCCGATCCGGGTCATGCGCGCTTCGCCCGCCAGACGTTCGGCCATCTGAAAATCCTCCGGATACGTCAGCTTGAACAGCATGGGATCGCCCGGCACGAGGCGAACCCGCCCGCCGAACTGCTCGACTACAGCGAGGTCGTCGGTGGGATCGGCGCCTTCAGGGAGCGCAGCGAGGGCTTGGTCAAGCACGTCCCAGCGGAACGCCTGGGGTGTCTGAACGCGCCAGAGCCCCTCACGAGGCGCGGTGCCGGAGACCCGGAGCTCGTCACCCACCCGCTTGAGCGTGTCGGCCACCGGGAGCGCGGGCGCAACCGCATCGGCCCCGTCCAGCGCGTTGATCAGGTCGTCGATAGTGGCGGCCGTCAGAAAGGGTCGAGCCGCATCATGGATGAAGACAAGCTCCGGCGGATCGGCCGCGAGCCGCGACAGCCCAGCCCGGACCGAACCGTTCCGGGTGGCGGCTCCCTCGACGACGTCGACACCCAGTCCGGCGAAGACGTCCGAGGCCGTCACGCGGTCTCCTGGACGCACCACCACTACGACCCGCGCACACCTGGCGGCGAGCGTCTCCGCGGACCATCTGGCCACGGGCTGGCCCCGTAGTCGCCGCCATTGCTTGGGCCCGCCTTCGCCCGCGCGAGAGCCCGACCCGGCGGCGACGATCACGGCGGCGACTTTGGAGCGCTGCATGACACGTGCATACCGAGCTTCCAGCTTTGCCGCAGCGCAAAAAAACGCCTAAACAGTGGGCGCCATGGATGATCAGGAACTGAGCAGGACGGGGGCGGACGGACTGGTGATCGGACCTGTCCGCGTGCCCGGTCGCGTGCTCGCCGCGCCGATGACCGGAATCAGCGATCTGCCGTTTCGCCAGACCATGGCCCGGTTGGGCGCGCCATACGTTGCGACCGAGATGGTGGCTTCCGAGCTGTTGGCCAGAGGGCGACCGGATGTCGTTCGACGAGCGGCGGTCGGCGAAGGTCTGCCGCTGATGGTCGTCCAACTGGTCGGTCGTGAGGCCCGCTGGATGGCGGAGGGCGCACGGATGGCGGAGGCGGCGGGCGCGGACGTCATCGACCTGAACATGGGCTGCCCGGCCAAGGAGGTCACCGGCGGCCTCTCCGGATCGGCGTTGATGCGGGACCTTAACTTGGCCGAGAGCCTGATCCGAGCCGCCGTCGACGCTACCGAGCGTCCCGTCACGCTGAAGATGCGGCTCGGCTGGGACAACGACAGCATCGTGGCGCCGGAGTTGGCTGCTCGAGCCGAGGCTGCGGGCGTCCGCGCCGTCACTGTTCATGGCCGGACGCGCTGCCAGTTCTACAAGGGAGAAGCGGACTGGACGGCGGTGCGGGCCGTAACCGAAGCGGTGAGCATTCCCGTCGTGGTGAACGGCGACATCACAGACCTGCCGTCGGCGCGGGCCGCGCTTGGATCATCCCGGGCCGCCGCGGTGATGATCGGGCGGGCCGTGTACGGACGGCCGTGGGCGCCTGGACAGGTGCAGGCCGCCCTGAGCGGCAAGCCTGTGATCGAGCCGGATCCAGCGGAGCGGTTTGAAGTGGTGATCGAGCACATGCGCGCCAGTCTCGCCTTCTATGGTGAGGGACTGGGTCTGCGCATGTTCCGCAAGCATCTCGGATGGTACGTCGAGGGGGCGCCGGCGCCGGCCGCGAGCGCGGACCGAAGGGCGGCCAAGGCCCATCTGTGTCGATTAGAAAGCGCGAGCGCGGTCGAGCATGCCCTTGCCGCGTTGTGGCTGGATCAGCGCGAGAAGCTGGCGGCGTGACCGACGCGCTTCGCACCGCGGCCTTCGACGCCAGCCCGTGGCCAGCCCTGATCATCTCCGCCGAGGGCTCGCTGATCGCGGCGAACGAGGCGGCGGAAACGCTGTTCGGGCAGGGGCTGGCGATGCTGGCCAGGCACCGCTTCGAAGACGCGCTCGCCCCTGACGGGGCTTTGATGGCTCTGCTCCGCCGGGCGCGGGCGGAGCAAGCGCCCGTGCGCGAGCATGGCGTGACCGTGACCCTGTTCGGGCATGCGCCGTTTCTGGCTGACGGTGCGGCCGCGCCGCTCGGAGACGGAGCCGTCCTGCTGACGCTCACCCTGCGCGCCGCTCACGAGCGTCGAGGCGATGCCCAGCAGCAACCTGGCCTGATCGGATTGGGACGGATGCTCGCCCATGAGATCAAGAACCCGCTCGCCGGCATCCGTGGCGCCGCCCAGCTGCTGAAGAGCGGCGCCGGGGCTGAGGACGCCGCCTTGGCGCAACTCATTGTGGACGAGGTCGATCGCTTGGCTCGGCTCGCGGACCGAATGGAGGCTTTCGCCGATCCAGCCGAGTCCGGGCGGCGGTCGCCCGTCAACATCCACGCCGTGCTGGACCGGATTCGAGCGCTCGCGAGCAGCGGGTTCGCCGAGGAACTCACCATTCGCGAGCACTTCGACCCGTCGCTGCCGCCGACGCTCGGGGACGAGGACCAGCTGGTTCAGCTCTTCCTGAACCTGGTGAAGAACGCCGCACAGGCTGCGAGATCGCGCGATGACGGGCGCGGCGAGCTATTGCTGACGACGGCTTTCCGTCACGGGGTCCGCGTGAAGGCGGCTGACGGCGGATGGCGGGCGACGCCGCTGGAGGTCCGCGTGCAGGACAACGGCCCAGGGGTTCCCGAACCGTTGAAGGCGCACCTTTTCGAGCCCTTTGTCACCACAAAACCGAACGGCGCGGGCCTAGGGCTTCCGCTTGTCGCGAAATTGGTCGCTGCGCACGGCGGGCTGGTCGATTTCGAGTCAGAACACGGCCGCACCGTGTTTCGGGTCCTGCTCCCCATCGCCCCCGCCGCCGCTCACACCTAACCCTCAGAGGCATGACGGTGCAGAAGAAGATCCTGATCGCCGACGACGACGCCTCGATCCGACTGGTGCTCAGCCAGGCCTTCAGCCGCCTCGGCTATCAGGTCCGCGCCACCAGCAACGCTTCGACCCTGCTGAAGTGGGTGTCGGAAGGGGAGGGCGATCTGGTGGTGACGGACGTCGTCATGCCGGACGAGAACGTGTTCGACGTCCTGCCGCGGATCCGGAAGGAACGGCCCAAGCTGCCGGTCATCGTCATGAGCGCGCAGAACACGCTGCTGACGGCCGTCAATGCGGCCGAGGTGGGCGCCTTCGAGTACGTATCCAAGCCCTTCGACCTCGACGACATGGCGGCTGCTGCCAAGCGGGCGCTCGCACGGCCGGCCGACACCGAGGCCGCTAAAGCGCAGGCGAGGGCGCAGCGGGACGAGCGGCTTCCGCTCATCGGCCGCTCGGCGCCGATGCAGGAGGTCTACCGCACCATCGCCAAGCTGGTAGGGGCCGACCTGACGGTGCTGATCCAGGGCGAATCGGGAACCGGCAAGGAGCTGGTCGCCCGAGCGCTCCATGATCTTGGGCGGCGGAAGGAAGGGCGCTTCGTCGTGGTGAACCTCGCCGCGACGCCCAGGGAGCGTGTCGAGCGCGAATTGTTCGGAGAGGGCCCCGGCGAGACCGGGAAGTTCGTCGAAGCGGACGGCGGTACGCTCTTCCTGGACGAAATCGGCGACCTTCCGCTCGACGCGCAGACCCGGCTGTCGCGGGTCATCGACGGCACCGAGACGGCCGTGAACCCCAGGACCAATCGTCGACCAAACGTCCGGATCATCGCCGCCACCAATCGCGACTTGCGCGGGCTGATCCAGCAGGGCCTCTTCCGCGAGGACCTGTACTTCCGTCTTAACGTCGCGCCGGTGCGCCTGCCTCCGCTCCGTGACCGGTTGGAGGATGTTCCCGACCTCGCCCGGGCGTTCCTGCTGCGGGCGCATCGTGAAGGCTTGTCGGCCAAGACGATCGACGCCGGCGCCCTGGAGCGCCTGCAGGCGCATCACTGGCCCGGCAATGTGCGGGAGCTGGAGAACCTGATGCGCCGCGTGGCGGCGCTCTATGCCGAGCCGCAGATCGGCGCCCGGATCGTCGACCGCGAACTGGCCGATCAGGCGCCGGCGAGAGCCCTCGCTGACGCGCCGTCCAGCCTGTCGGACCTCGTGGAACGCAAGCTGGCCGAAACCTTCGCCGATGCGGGCGGAGCGCCGCCGCCCGGTCTCTACGATCGGGTGATCGAAGCTGTCGAGGCGCCGCTGATCCGGCTGACGTTGAACGCCACGCGCGGCAATCAGGTGCGGGCGGCGGAAATCCTCGGACTGAACCGCAACACTCTTCGAAAGAAGATCCTCGACCTCGGCGTGGAGGCCGTCAAAGTGCGGCGTTGAGGCCCGCGAGCAACACAGCTGTTGAAAGAGCGGCACACTGGTTTAACCTTCGGGCATGACCGTGGCCGAAAGGCGATATGGCTTTCTGAATCCCTCGCGGTTCCGAATGGGCAGCCGGGCGCTTTTCGGGGTGGGCTACACCGCCGCGGCGGCTGTCACCACAGTCGGGGTTTGGCTGGCCGCGTCCGCGCCGGCCGTGGGCCCGATCACGGCCGCCAGCCGGAACCTCCAATGGCTGCTCGGCGCCAATCTGCTGCTGATCGGGCTGCTGGGCGCTGGGCTGGCCTTCAGCGTGCTGCGCCTGGTCCGTGGACGGGTGAGGGACGCCGGCGCTCGCCTGCACCTTCGCTTTGCGACGCTGTTCGCCGCGGCGGCCCTGGCGCCCGCCGTGGTGGTCGCGCTATTCTTCGGCCTGATCGTCACGCGAGGCGTGGAGAGTTGGTTCTCGACCCGCGTCGCCACGGTCGTCGAAAACCACGCCACCGTCGCTCGTCTGCTTCTGGAGACCCAGACCGATCAGGTGAACAGCGAGCTCGGACGGACGGCCGAGGACCTCAGCCGGTACGCCGCCGATCTTCGGCGAGCGCCGGACGCCTTCGACACACTGCTGATCCGGCAGGCGAGGGAACGAGGATTCAGCGCCCTCTACGTCCTGACCCGGTCCGGGCAGATTCTGGCGAGAGGCGTGCCCGGCGCTTCGCCGACCTATCTCCAGCCGGGACCGGACGCCTTCCAGGAGGCCGAACAGGACGGGACGTCCTATTCCCTGTCCCGCGAGGAGGACCTGCTCCGGGTGTTGTTCCCGCTCGCCGGCTCCCCAGGCGCGTACGTCTACGTCGTCGCGCCGATGCCTGAGGGCATGCTCGACCGCTTGTTCGAGTCGGAGCAGGCGGTCGTGGCTTACCGCGAGGCCGAGGCGAACAGCGGGCGGGTGCAGACGGTGTTCGTGCTGAGCTACGTGGAGACTGCGCTTCTGGTGCTGATCGGAGCGGTCTGGCTGGGCCTGGCTATGGCGACCTCCATTTCTCGACCGATCGCGGGGCTGGTGAAGGCGGCCGACCGCGTCGCCTCCGGCGACTTGACCGCCCGAGTGGCGCACCAGCGCGGTCCATCGGAGATCGAGAATCTCGTGACGGCCTTCAACCGGATGACCAGCGACCTCGCGGCCCAGCAGGACGCACTTCGTGCGGCCAGCCGCGAGGCCGAGAGCCGCCGCCGCTTCATCGAGACAGTCCTCGCGGAAGTCAGCGCCGGGGTGATCAGCGTAGACGGGGAGGGGCGCATCGCCGCCGTCAACCGTCAGGCGCTCACGCTGCTGGCCTCGCACGAGACAAGTGCGGAGGGTCAGTTGTTGACGACGCTCGCGCCGGAGTTCGCTGAACTGGCAGCATTCGCCCGTCGGCACGGCGAGGCGGAGTCCGAACTCGACCTCGTGCGGGACGAAGAACCTCGCCGGCTCAGGGTGCGGGCCAGCCGCAGCGCCGAGAGCGGGCTCGTGCTGACGTTCGACGACGTCACCAAGCTCGTCGCTGCGCAACGGGTAGCGGCCTGGAAGGACGTCGCCCGCCGGATCGCTCACGAAATCAAGAACCCGCTGACGCCGATCCAGCTGTCGGCTGAGCGACTCCGCCGGAAATATCGCAAGCAGATCACGGGCGATCTGGAGACGTTCGACCGCTGCACCGACACGATCGTGCGTCAGGTCGGCGACATCGGCCGAATGGTCGACGAGTTCTCCGCCTTCGCCCGCATGCCGGCGCCCCGCTTCGCCGAGGAGGACGCCGCCGAGCTGCTCCGCCGGGCCGCCTTCGCCCAGAAGGTCGCGGATTCCGAAGTCATTGTGGAATTGGAAGAGCCCGTCCCGACACTGGTGGTGGTGGACGGCCGCATGATCGCCCAGGCGCTCACCAACGTGCTGAAGAACGCCGGGGAGGCCATCGCCGCAAGGCGGGCGGCCGAGCCTGATCTCGCCGGGCGGATCCAGGTGCGGCTGGAAGGCGGCGACGAGCACGTCTGCTTCATCGTCGAAGACAATGGCGTCGGCCTGCCCGCGCGGGGCCGCGACAGGCTGACCGAGCCTTACGTCACCACACGGGAGAAGGGGACGGGACTCGGCCTCGCTATCGTGAAACGGGTGATGGAAGACCACGGCGGCGAGGTCCTGCTGCAGGACTCCCGTGAGCTTCCAGGCGCGAGGGCGGTGCTGCGGTTCCCGCGGCAAGGTCGCGCCCCGGCGCTCGCCACCGCTGCAGAATAGAGGAGAGCCGATGGCCGCCGACATCTTGGTCGTCGACGACGAAGCCGATATCCGCGAGCTGGTCGGGGGCATCCTCGAAGACGAGGGCTACCACGTCCGCACCGCCAGCGACTCCGAGTCGGCGCTTCAGGCAGTGCGCGCCCGGCGGCCGTCCGTGCTCATCCTCGACATCTGGATGCAGGGCGGCGGCCTTGACGGTCTCGAGTTGCTCGATCTGGTCAAGGAGCTCGATCCCGACCTGCCGGTGCTGATGATCTCAGGGCATGGGACCATCGAGACGGCCGTGAGCGCGATCAAGCGGGGGGCTTACGATTTCCTGGAGAAGCCGTTCCAGGCTGATCGCCTACTCCTCTTGGTCGAGCGGGCTCTGGAAAACGCCAGCCTTCGGCGAGAGAACCGGCGCTTGCGCAGTCAGGCGGGCACGCCGTCGGCTCTGGTCGGGCGTTCGGCGGCCCTGCAGCAGCTGAGGCAGACCATCACCCGGGTGGCCGGCGCCTCGAGCCGCATCCTGATCAGCGGCCCGCCTGGATCGGGCAAGGAGCTTGCGGCTCGCCTCATTCACGACACCAGCCCTCGAGCCAAAGGCGAGTTCGTCGCCATCGCCGCCGCCGGCATGACGCCCGAGCGCCTGGATCTCGAGCTCTTCGGGGAGGAAGAGGAAGGCGGGCGGCCCCGCAAGATCGGGGTCTTCGAACGCGCGCATGGTGGGACACTGTACCTGGACGAGGTGGCCGACATGCCTCGCGAGACCCAGGGCCGGATCCTCAGGGTCCTTGTCGACCAGCGCTTCAGGCGGGTCGGGGGCGACAGCGACGTGCAGGTCGATGTGAGGGTCGTCTCCTCGACCGCGCGCGACCTCCGGGAGGAGATCGCGGCCGGCCGCTTCCGCGAGGACCTCTATCACCGGCTGAACGTCGTCCCGCTCCGCGTGCCCGGCTTGGCGGAGCGACGGGAGGATATCCCCGAACTCGTCACCTACTTCACCGAACAGATCAGCGGGGCGACCGGTCTGCCCAAGCGCAAGTTGGGTGAGGACGCGATGGCGACCCTTCAGGCTCACGCCTGGCCCGGGAACGTCCGGCAACTCCGCAATAACGTGGAGCGGCTGCTCATCCTGGCGACGGGCGATCCCGAGCAGGTGCTTAGCGCCGAGATGCTGCCGGCCGAAGTGGCGGCGTCGGGTGCGGCAGGGTCGGTCGGCGCGGAACGGATCATCGCCCTTCCGCTGCGAGACGCGCGCGAGGTCTTCGAACGTGAGTATCTGACCGCTCAGATCCTGCGGTTCGGCGGCAATATCAGCCGCACGGCGGCCTTCATCGGGATGGAGCGCTCGGCGCTGCACCGTAAGCTGAAGAGCCTCGGGGTCGCGCCCGCGCGCGGCGGCGACGAGGATGAGGACTAGTCCGTGTCGCGGATCGCTTACGTCAACGGTCGATTCCTTCCACACGGGTCCGCCTCGGTCCACGTGGAGGATCGCGGCTTTCAGTTCGCCGACGGGGTGTACGAGGTCTGGGCCGTGCTGGACGGGCGTCTGGCCGATGTCGAAGGTCACCTGTCCCGGCTCGAGCGGAGCCTGAACGAACTCAGCATCCCCTTTGCCGTGGGCCGCGCTTCCCTGCTCGGCGTGCTCCGGGAGACTGTACGTCGGAATCGAGTGCGCGACGGCCTCTGCTACCTTCAGATCACGCGCGGACAGGCGCGTCGCGATCACGCTTTCCCGCTCGCCGGCACGCAGCCGACCGTCGTGGTCACGGCGAGAAGTTGGAATCTTGCAGCCAACGAAGCCAAGGCGCGCGCCGGCGGCGCGGTCGTCACCGCCCCAGAGACGCGCTGGGCGCGATGCGACATCAAGACGGTCGCGCTGCTGCCGAACGTCCTCGCAAAGCAAACGGCCAAGGAGGCGGGCGCGGTCGAAGCTTGGTTCGTCGACCAGGACGGCTTCGTCACCGAGGGCGCCTCCACGAACGCCTGGATCGTCGATCAACGAGGCCGGCTGCGCACCCGCGATACGAGCGCCAACATCCTCCGAGGCATCACTCGGCAAACGCTCATCGACGTCGCTCGGGAGGCGCAGTTCGCCGTGGATGAGGCGCCATTTACGGTCGAAGAGGCCCTGCACGCGAAAGAGGCGTTCATCACCGCCGCATCGGCGTTCGTGCTGCCGATCGTACGGATCGACAGCCAACCGATCGGCGACGGGCGGCCCGGCCCTGTCGCGCTGAGATTGCGGGACCTATATCTGGCGCACGCCCGAGCGACGGCCGTCTGACGGTCCGCTCGGGCGATGTGTGTGGGGCGTTCTCGCCCCGTGACCCGTCGCTCGAAGAGGCCCGAACGCCCATGTCCAACGAGAAGAAGCAGAACCTCCAGGACACCTTCCTCAACAGCGTCCGCAAGTCGAAGACTCCGCTCACGATCTTTCTGGTGAACGGTGTGAAGCTGCAGGGCGTTGTCACTTGGTTCGACAACTTCTGCGTCCTGCTCCGCCGGGATGGTCAGTCGCAGCTGGTCTACAAGCACGCGATCTCGACCATCATGCCCGCCCAACCGGTGCAGCTGTACGAGCCCAACGAAGACAGCGACGATTGACCGACAGCACAGACGACACCCTCATCGACCGGCGGCCTCAAGCGGAGACCGCACTCGTCATCCATCCCGTACGAGCCGGCGACGGCGCGTTGCGCGATCCTGCAGCCAGGCTTGACGAGGCGAGGGGCCTTGCCGAGGCCCTGGATCTCGACATCACAGCCGCAGAGCTGGTTCAGCTGCGGTCCGTCACGCCGGCCACGCTGTTCGGGAAGGGGAAGGTCGACGAGCTTCGTATTCTCGCGGAGTCGCGCGGGGTGGACGTGGTGGTCGTCGACGATGCGCTCAGCCCCGTTCAGCAGCGCAACCTCGAGAAGGCCTGGAACACCAAAGTGGTGGACCGCACCGGGCTGATCCTGGAGATCTTCGCCCGACGCGCTCGCACCCGCGAAGGCAAGCTGCAGGTCGAACTCGCCCGGCTGGACTACGAACGCTCTCGTCTGGTCCGCACCTGGACCCACCTGGAGCGGCAGCGAGGCGGCTTCGGTCGAACCGGCGGTCCGGGCGAGCGGCAGATCGAACTGGACCGCCGCGCCATCGCCGACCGGATCGTCAAGCTGAAGCGAGAGCTCGAAGAGGTCCGTCGCACCCGGACCCTCCACCGGACGGCGCGCAAGAAGGTCCCGCACCCGACCGTCGCGCTCGTCGGCTACACGAACGCCGGCAAGTCGACGCTGTTCAACCGCCTGACCCAGGCTCAAGTGCTGGCCGAGGACATGCTGTTCGCCACGCTCGATCCGACCTTGCGGACCGTGAAGCTGCCGAACGGCCGGCCGGCGATCCTGTCCGACACGGTGGGATTCATCTCCGACCTGCCGCACGAGCTCGTGGAGGCGTTCAGGGCCACCCTTGAGGAGGTGCAGGAAGCTGACGTGATCCTGCACGTTCGCGACATCGCGAACCCTGACACCGAGGCCCAAGCCAAGGACGTGCAGGAAGTCCTGGAACAGCTGGAAGCCACGCCCGACCACGGCCGCACCGTGGTGGAGGTCTGGAACAAGCTGGACCTGCTGGATGAGGAGGCGCGCGGTCCCGTGCTGGCGCGCGCCGAGCGCTCGGGCGACGGAGGCCGTGCTCGGGCCGTGGCGCTGTCCGCAGTGACTGGCGAGGGGGTGCCCGAGCTGCTGCAGCTGATGGCCGAGCTGGTCGATCGCGGGTCCGCCATGGAGGTCGTGGCGCCGGCGGGACACGGCGAGGTCGTCGCCTGGCTCTATCAGAACGGTCGGGTGGTGGAGCGGCGCGATGACGAGGACGGGGTCGTGCATCTGAACGTACGCCTGAACCCGCAGGCGCTCGGGCGCTTCGAACGCCTGTTCCCGGACGCCACCATGAAAGCTGCCGCGGAGTAGCCGGGTGTTTCATTCGCGCCGCGGCTGGCTTGTCGCTGCGGCGGCGACAGCCGTGGCTGGGCGGGCGGGCGCGCAGGATGACCGGGCTGGCGCGCGTCGGCGCATGATCGCGGACATCAACCAGCTGATCGTGGCTGGGGCGCTACCCGGGATCGAGAGGATCGATCCCGCAGTCCTCAATGTGATGGGCGACGTCCCGAGACATCTCTTCGTGCCCGATGAGGTCGCCGCTCGCGCCTACGCCGACCAGCCACTGGCGATCGGCTACGAGTCTACCATCTCTGCGCCGCTGATCGTCGCGGCCATGACCAGCCTGCTGCAGCCGGCTTCGGACCACAAAGTGCTCGAGGTTGGAACCGGGTCCGGCTACCAGGCGGCGGTCCTCGCGAAGCTGGTCCGCCAAGTCTACTCCGTCGAGATCGTGGCTCCGCTCGCGAAGGCGGCGGCCGAGCGCCTGCCCAGGCTCGGGTATCGCAACGTCTCGGTGCGACCTGGGGACGGCTATGCCGGTTGGCCCGAGCACGCGCCTTTCGATCGGATCATCGTCACGGCCGGAGCGACGCACGTCCCTCAGCCGCTGGTCCAGCAGCTCAAGGCTGGCGGACGCATGGTGATCCCGATGGGGCGGACCGAAGATGAGCAGCGGCTGGTGCTGGTCACCAAGGACAAGGCCGGAAAGGTGCGGACGCGCCGACTGGCGCGGGTGATCTTCGTGCCCCTGAACGAGTCCGCCAGGCCGCGGGGCTGAAGGTCAGGCCCGCTCGAGGGCTTTCGCCTGGTCCCAGAGGGCGTCCATCTCGGCAAGGTCGGACTGCTCAGGGCTTCGTCCTTGGGCCGCGAGCGCGGCCTCGATGTGCCGGAAACGACGGACGAACTTGGCGTTGGCCGCCCGAATTGCGTCCTCGGGCTCCACATCCAGCTTGCGCGCCAGATTCGCCATCACGAACAGCAAGTCCCCGAGTTCCTCGCGAGCCTTGGCTTGGTCGCCGGCCTCGATCTCGGTCTCCAGTTCGCCGAGTTCTTCGCGCAGCTTGTCCAGGACCTCCCGGGCGCTCGGCCAATCGAAGCCGACGCGGGCAGCGCGCTTGGTCAGCTTGGCGGCCCGGGTCAGGCCGGGGAGGGCGACCGGCACGTCGTCCAGCACGCTGGCTGGACCGGCGGCGGCCTTGGCGGCCCGCTCCTGCGCCTTCATCACCTCCCAGGCCACGGTCTGGCCGGCGGCGTCGCGGCCGTCCGGCGATCCGAACACGTGCGGGTGGCGACGCACCATCTTGGCGGTGATCGCTTCGGCCACGTCGTCGAAGTCGAACGCGCCCTGCTCCTCGGCCATCCGGGCGTGGAAAACGACCTGGAACAGCAAGTCGCCGAGCTCGCCCCGAAGATCGTTCAGGTCCCCGCGCTCGATCGCGTCCGCGACTTCGTAGGCTTCCTCCACCGTGTAGGGCGCGATGGTGGCGAAGGTCTGCTCCACGTCCCAGGGACAGCCGCCCCGCGGGTCGCGAAGCCGGGCCATCAAAGCCAGCAGACGGTCGATCGGTCGGTCATCTTCAGGAGCGGAGGCCGGCTCACTCGGCTGGGGTCGGCTTAACATGAAGCTCCTCGGCGAAGCGCGGCTGAGGGACCGGCCCGCTGGCGCGGTCGGCCTGATCGCGCTCTTCCAGCAGCCGCCTGATCTCCACCTGCCGCTCCGAGGTCAAGGGGTAGCCCCAGATGATCCAGGCCGTCAGCACACCTAGGGTGGCGGGCAAAACCGTGAACGCGACCTGCAGGGCCAGCAGCGCTTGAGGCGGGTTCTCCGCGCCGGCCTGACCGTTGAAGCCGAAGAGCGCTAAGCCTTGATATGTGACAAAAACCGCGAGCGCCGAACCGATCTTTATGGCCCCGGTCAGGATCGCATAGAGCAGACCCGTTCGATCCTTGCGGGTCATCAGCCGTTCCTCGTCCGCTACATCGGCCATCATGGACCTCAGCAGAAAGGGGCCTGCGGAGAACGGCAGTCCGGCAAGGAACATCAACACCGCGCCGAGCACGAACTGGCCTGGCGGCACCACCCAGACGACCAGCTGGATGACGGCGTAGACGATTGCGGCGAGCGCTAGGGTCTTGTGCTTGCCAAGCCCATACGAGACCCGCACCCAGAGCGGCCCTCCGGCGAAGGCCCCGGCGAAGTAGAAGAACAACAGCAGGCCTGCGTCCGCGCTACCGAAGCCTTTGATCGACAAGAAATAGAAGAAAAACAGCGCGCCGGTGATGGAAGGGCCGGCGTTGATGATGATGTCGGAGATCAGCAGGCGGCGCACCGAAGCGCGCTTGAACAGCTCGAAGTACTCGCTCAGGCCCGCGCGGTCCCGCTCAGCCGTGATGCGTGGTTCGGGCACGAGCCAGATGCTGAGCAGGATGCTGAGCGGGAGCAGGATAATGATGAACCAGCCCATCGCCGCGATGCCCTCACCGCGGCTCAGGCCCGCGAACCGCTCGAGGAGCGCCGGAATCAGCAGGACGAGCAGCATGCCAATGACGTTGGCCGCCTGCCACCAGCCGTAGATCCGCGATCGCTGGTCGTAGTCGGGTGAAAGCACCGCCGCCCACGACATGTGGGACAGCACCGTCATCGACTGACCCACGTAGAGAATGATCAACCCCACCCAGAGGTACGTCAGGCTTGGCTCCGACGGGGGCATGAACAGCATCCATGTGCCCGCAAGGACGACAGGCGCCCCGATCGTGAGCCAAAGGCGGAACCGCCCCCACTTGGTCCGGGTCCGGTCCATGACGCCGCCGAACAGGGGGTCGAACGCCATGTCGAGCAGGCGAACGATCAGAAAGGCGAAACTCACGCCGGCCAGTCCGAGTCCCAGCTCGGAGGCGTAGAAGGGGGGAATGTGGACCACCAGCGGCATCGTCATGGCCGCGAGCGGCAGGCAGGGCGCGGCGAAGGCCGCAAGTGTCAGAGTCGAGTGCCGGTCTCCGGCCATTGTTATCGTCCTGGGCGTCCCTGCCGGGATGTGACCGCGACAGGGACGTTCAGGCAAGCCTAGGCGTCGGAAGCGCCAAGCTTCGTGATCAGCCGACCTTCACGCCCATGGCGTGCAGGCTCTTGCTCAGGCGGGCGTTCTGGTCGCTGCTGAGCTTGTCGTGGAAGGCGGGGTAAATCTCCTCTTCCTCCTCACGCACGTGCTCGCGGATCAGCGCGTGGAAGGCGCGCAGACGCGGCAGCCACTGCGGGTCGTCCTTGGGCATCTGCTTGAGTTCGTAAAGGAAAGTCTTGATCTCGGAATGGTCGTCGTAGAGGTGCTTGGCGGCGCCTTCCTGGTCGGCTTCGCGCAGCGCCGGGTAGATGACGTTCTCTTCCTCCACCGCGTGCTTGGTGAGGGCGTACTCGATTTTCTGGATGCCGGCTTTGCGCTTGCCCGTGTCCTGCTCGGTGGTCTGCTCGAGCATCTTGAACACCATGTCGACTTGGCGGTGTTCGCTCTTGAGCGCCTCGAACCAGTCGGAGTGGCCGGCCGTGGTTGCGGCCTGGGCGGCCAGCTTGCGCGCTCCACCGGTGGCGACGCCGGCCAGGAAACCGACCGCGCCCGCCCCGGCCAGGGCGCCGATCGCGACGTTGCGTGCGTAGTTCATCGTAGTCTCCGACACAGAGTGAGCGTGCCAGACGAACGGAACGCGGACGACTAGGGTTCCTAATCCTGAAAGAGATCAGGCCGCTTCAGGCGCAGAGTTGCAACCAACAAGGACGTCTTCAGGTCAACGAGGGCGCCGCGGTCAGCCTGGGCCGCGAGATCGACCAGCCGGGTCTCGATCACCTCAATGTGCTCCGATTCGCTGGCGAGACCCCCGCCAGGGCCGATGCGGTCAACGGCTGAGTATGGCGCGAGGAAAAGGTGCAGCCGTTCGGTCGAGACGCCCGGCATCACCCAGAACGCGCCGATCGGCTCGAGCCGCTCCAGACGGACGCCCGCCTCCTCCATCGCCTCCCGCTGCGCGCAGACTTCAGGGGAGTCGTCGTCCAGCAATCCCGCGATCGCCTCGGTCGAGAGGCCGGCGCCCGCCTCGATCATCGGCGCGCGAGGCAGTCGGATCAGCAGCGCGGTTCGGCGTTCCGGGTCGTAGGGGAGCACGCAAGCGGCCGACCCGTGATCCTCGATCTCACGCCGGAACGGTGGGCCGGCGGTGGGCGCGATCGTGACCCGCCGCATACGCGACCAGCCTTCGTACACCGTCTCGCTGTCGAGAATCCGGAACTCGCCGCTGGTGGTCATGACCCGCTGCTAGCGGCCGGACCGGGGCGCCTCAAGCCGTCTGGCGGGGGAGCGACTTTTCCGTATGGTCGTCGGCGATGACAGACGCAGCGCCTCGCAGCCCCTACACCGACGCCGAACTCCTCGATCGTTTTCACAAGACCAAGAACCGCCCGCCCTCGACGGAGACGCTAGGTTTTCGTGTTCTCCGGGTCGACCAGGCGGCTGGCGAAGTGGAAGCGGAGTTCGAAGGCCGGCCCGAGTTCGGCAACAACACCGGCGTGATCCAAGGCGGGTTCCTGACCGCCATGCTCGACGAGGTGACCACCATCGCCGGCGTGGTCGCCTCGGGCCTGACCAGCGCCTTTCCGTCCCTCGAGATGAAGACCAGCTACTTGCGCCCGTGCAGACAAGGGAAGGTGAGGGGCGTGGGCCGCGTCGTGCGCCTGGGCCGCAGCGTCGCGTTCTTGGAGGGCGACCTCTACGACGCCGAGGGCAAGCACGTGGCGCACGCGACTGTGACGGCCGTGCCGACGCCGCTGGCTCGCCCCGCGAAATCCGCGGCGGCGTCCGTCTGAGCCGCCCCGTGGTGCAGAAGCTGTTGATCGCGAACCGCGGCGAGATCGCGATTCGCCTCGCCCATGCCGCCGCCGAAGCCGGGATCACCACGGTCGCGGTGTTCGCAGAAGACGACGCGCAGTCGCTTCACACGCGCAGGGCCGACGAGAGCTACGCGCTCCGAGGCGTCGGTCCCGCGGCTTACCTCGATGCGGCGCAGATCGTTGAAGCGGCAAAGGCGACCGGCTGCTACGCCGTCCACCCCGGCTACGGGTTCCTCAGCGAGAACGCCGCCTTCGGCCGGTTGTGCGAGGCCGAGGGATTGACGTTCGTCGGGCCGGCGCCCGAGACGCTGGAGCAGTTCGGCGACAAGGCCCAGGCGCGCTCGCTCGCCAAGGCCTGCGGCGTCGCCGTTCCCGAAGGCACCGACCAGCCGACCTCGCTGCAGGGGGCGCAGGCGTTCCGGGAGGCGCTCGGGACGGGCGCCTCGATCATGCTGAAGGCGCTCGCCGGCGGGGGCGGGCGGGGCATGCGGCTGGTCGGGCCCGGAGAGGATCTGCCCGCCGCTTACGAGCGGTGCCGGTCCGAGGCGCTGGCCGCGTTCGGGAACGGCGACCTCTATGTCGAGCGGTTCTTTCCGCGGGGTCGGCACGTCGAGGTGCAGCTCGTCGGCGACGGGCGCGAGGTGGTCCACGTGTGGGATCGCGAGTGCAGCCTGCAGCGTCAGCGCCAGAAGCTGATCGAGATCGCCCCGGCGGTCGGAGTGTCGGAGGCGACGCGTTCCCGGCTTCTCGAGCAAGCGGTCGCGTTGGGCCGGGCGGCGGCGCTGAGGAGCCTCTGCACGGTGGAGTTCCTGGTCGATCCGGACACCGAGGAGAGCGCGTTCATCGAGGCGAACCCGCGGCTGCAGGTCGAGCACACTGTGACGGAGGCCGTGACCGGCCTGGATCTTGTTCGTCTGCAGCTGGAGATCGCCGGCGGGGCCACCCTGGCCGATCTGGGTCTGGCGGGCGGGCCGCCTGAGACGCGCGGCGTCGCGGTCCAAGCGCGGGTGAACCTGGAGACCATGGCGGTCGACGGCACGGCGCGACCGGGCGGCGGGATGCTGTCGGCCTATGAGCCGCCGACGGGACCGGGCGTGCGGGTGGACGGCTTCGGCTACGCCGGCTACGCGACGAGCGCCCGCTACGACAGCCTGCTCGCCAAGGTCATCGTGAGGGCAGGCGACCTGCCCGGCGCGGTCGCCAAGGCCGACCGGGCGCTGCGGTCGTTCCGGATCGAGGGCGCGCCGACCAACATCGGGTTCCTGCAGGCCCTGCTGCGCCGGCCCGAGACGGGGGCCGGGCTCACGCACACGCGGTTCGTCGAGGAGCAACTCCCGGACTTGCTCGCCGCCGCGGGGGAGGGGCCGGCCAAACTGTTCTTCGAGGCGTCCACCGCAGCGGGTCCGAAACGCGCCGGCGCCAAGGTGGACAGCGTCGACCCGCTGGCGGTGCTCGAGCATGGGCGACGGAGCGAACCCGCGTCCGCAGCCCTCGCAGACGCGTCGGCGCTAGACGGAACACGGGCGCTCTCGGCTCCGCTCCAGGGCACTGTGGTCAGCATCGGCGTCGAGGAGGGCGCGGCGGTGCGCGCCGGCGCCCCCGTGCTGATCATGGAAGCCATGAAGATGGAGCACGTGATCGCGGCCGAGGTCGGCGGCGTGCTCCGGCGCTTGGCCGTCCAGCCCGGCGACACCGTCTACGAAGGCGAAGCCCTCGCCTTCTTCGAGGAGGCGGAGGTGGAGGGCGGTTCGGATTCGGGAGAGGAGGCCGTCGATCTGGACGCGATCCGGCCCGACCTCGCGGAAGTGCTGGATCGCAAGGACCGGCTGCTCGATCACCGTCGGCCGGAGGCCACGGCACGGCGACGCAAGACGGGTCAGCGCACCGCCCGCGAGAACATCGACGACCTCTGCGACCCCGGGTCGTTCACCGAGTTCGGCGGGCTGGTCGTCGCGGGGCGGCGACGCCGAAACACCGTCGAGGAGCTGATCGACCAGACGCCGGCCGACGGTCTGGTGATGGGCTTCGGTCAGGTGAACGGAGAGCACTTCGAGGAGACGACGTCGCGCGCGGCCGTGCTCTCCTACGACTACACGGTGCTGGCCGGGACTCAGGGCGCGCGCAACCACGAAAAGCTCGACCGCATGACCGAGCTGGCGCACCGCTGGCGCTTGCCGGTGGTGTTCTTCTGCGAAGGCGGGGGCGGGCGGCCCGGCGACACCGAGCGCGGCGGCTACATCCGCGGATTCGAGTTCATGGGCCGGCTAAGCGGCAACGCGCCCTCCATCGGGATCGCGTCCGGCCGCTGCTTCGCCGGCAACGCGGCGGTGCTGGGCTGCTGCGACCTGGTGATCGCCACGGAGGACTCCACCATCGGCATGGGTGGCCCGGCGATGATCGAGGGCGGCGGCTTGGGCGTGTACCGGCCCGAAGAGGTCGGACCCGTCGAGGTGCAGCAGAAGAGCGGCGTCATCGATGTGCTGGTCAGGGACGAGGCGGCCGCTGTCGCCGCGACCAAGCAGTACCTTGGCTACTTCCAGGGGCCGCTGAAGGACTGGACCTGCGTAGACCAGCGGTTGCTCCGGCGCGCGGTCCCTGAGAATCGGCTGCGGGTCTACGACATCCGCCAGGTGATCCGGACGCTGGCCGACGAGGGCAGCGTGCTCGAGCTGCGACCGAAGTTCGGCGTCGGCATGGTCACCGCCCTGATCCGGATCGAGGGACGCCCCCTGGGGCTGATCGCGAACAACCCGGCGCACCTTGGCGGCGCCATAGACAGCGACGCCTCCGACAAGGCCGCCAGGTTCATGCAGCTGTGCGAGGCCTACGACGTGCCGATACTCAGCCTGTCGGACACGCCGGGGAACATGGTGGGGCCCGAGTACGAGAAGACCGGGTTGGTGCGGCACTGCTCGCGCATGTTCGTCATCGGCGCGAACCTGACCGTGCCGCTGCTGTCGGTGATCCTTCGCAAGTCCTATGGGCTGGGCGCGATCGCCATGACGGGCGGCAGCTATCAGGCGTCCATGTTCAGCGTCTCATGGCCGACAGGCGAGTACGGAGGCATGGGGCTGGAGGGCTCGGTGAAGCTCGGCTACCGCAACGAACTGGCGGCGATCGCTGATCCGGTCGCCCGGAAAGCCAAGTTCGATCAAATGGTTGCGGCTGCGTATGAGGCGGGAAAGGCCCTGAACTACGCCATGACCGGGCACATCGACGACGTGATCGATCCGGCGGAGACCCGGCGCTGGGTGGTGGCGGCGCTGAAGGCCGCGCCGCCGCCGCCGGCGCGGACGGGCAAGAAACTGCCCTGGATTGATGCTTGGTGAGGCCGCTCAGCCGCCGTAGCTGCGGCCGCCGCCTCCGCCGAAGCCGCCGCGGCTGATGACGGCGCTGCGGCTCTGGGTGCGGGCCGGCGCCTGGGCGCGGGGCGGGGCGAGCACGCCGCCGCTGACCCGAGGCCGGCCCGAGATGTAGTCGCGGCTCAGGCGTCCGTAGCCCGGTACGTAGCCGTAGCCGTAGCGGTCCCGGTAGTAGGGCCGGCCGCGGTAGCGCCGGTCGCCAATGTCGTCGAGCACCTGGCCCATGACGAAGCCCGCCAGCAGCGGCACGAAGAAGCTGCCGCCGCCGCCGGCGGCCTGGCGCGGAACGCAGTTGCCGGCCCCGAACTGCTCTTCGCAGGTCTGCTGCTCGGCGAAGCGGGGCGCGTTCGCCTCGTTCTCCTTCTGAGCGGCCGCAAAGGCTTGCTCGCAATCGGCCGGGGCGAAGTCGGCGGCGGCCTTGCACTCTTCCAGCGTCGTGAACGCCTGACCCCGGTCAGGATCCACCGTAGCCGTCGCGGCCGGCGGATCGATCCACTGGGATCTTGGCGCGTCGTCGCCGCAAGCGGCGAGCGTCAGGCCGCTCCCGGCCATCAGAGAGGTGAGGACGACGCTGCGGGAACGCTTCACGACAAAGCCCTCAGTAGGTCATGCAGGCGGCGTTCAGGACGCCCACCGCGAGCGAAATGCTGAGCAGATACAACGCCGGCGCGATCTCGCCCCGCTCGATCCTGGCCGACAGGTCCTTCACGACGAGCATGCGAACGACGGTGAAGGTGACGATTTGGATGATCCCGGCGAGCGTCGCCCACGCGATGAACTCCATCACGTTGTTGGTGTTGGCGAGCGCGGACGCCAGGGGCAGGACGTAGCCGACCAAGGCGCCGCCGAGCACGATCGCGGCCGCGCTGTTGCCCTGCCGGATGAGCTCGCTTTCCTTGTAGGGCGTGATCGCTTGGTAGATCAGCTTGAAGACGATCGTGAACAGACCCGCTAGGACGAAGGCCACGATGAAGGCCAACGCGCTGGCCCCGAAGCTCTCGACGTCGAACATTCGTCCCCCTCTTACGGACGGCTCAGGCCCGGAACTCGCCCAATTCGAGCGGCACGCCGACCATCACCTCGTGGCTGACCGCCTCGTTCTGCGGCTCCATCTCAATGGCTAGCAGAAGCTCGCGTCCTTCGCCCGGCAAATCGCGCGCAAAGAGCATGCAGGTCTGGAAAATCCGGCGATCGGGAACGCCGTCGCGATCGTCGTGCAGGTCCTCCCAGAACGTCACCGGGTCCTGCTCCAGCGCGCCGTCCCCGAACCACAGGCGCCGGTACTCCGGCAGATCGCCGCCAGACCAGGTCCGCGCTTTCAGGCGTTTGCGCCACAGGTCCCGGTCGAAGCTGTCTCCTGGATAGTCGCTGGCCCACGGCGCGAACACCGTCACGTCGGTGACGTCGGCGCCCTCACGATCGTTGCTGACCGCCTGAAACATCACGTGGTCGTCGGTGTAGAAGCGATGGACGAAGCCGCCTTCGTTGAGGGCCACAAGCCCCTGCGCGGTGATCACCAGGGTGTCGCGGTCCAGCGGGAACTTCGTCTCCGCGCCGAACCGCTTCCAGGCGAACGGGTCCAGCATCACCGTGCGCCCGAGCGTCACGTTGCGGATCGTCGGCAGGGCGTTGGCCAGCGGCGCGGGCTCGCGGCGGCCGAACAGGCGGGACAGCATGGTCCAAGGCTTCTAGCGTGATCGCGCACGAGAGGGGAGGGGGCTGAGCGCCGAGCGGCGACCACAACCACCATAGCGGCCCATATTTCCGCCTGCCTTGGGGCCGGTATGGTCTTCATCGATGAGCCGCCTACCAGCTGGGGCGCCCTCGCGGATGGCGCCGAAGCTCCCATCTTGTATGTACCGCCCACCAGCAGGAGCCGAACCGATGGTCGACACCCTTCAGGTCCCCTGGACCGTCCGCTCGCTCAGGTCAGCCCTGGAGACTGCGTCCGGCGCTCGGGCGGGCGAGTTCAAGGTCCGCGTGATCGAGGGCGCCGATCCGATCCTGCTGGTCACCATGTGCGAGTACGGCGATCTCGAGATCTTCGTCAGCGCGGGCGAGGAGCAGGTCGCCGCCTCAGTGCTGCTCTGGCCGGTAGACGAACAGCCCGACCGTCACGGTTTCAACGAGTTCCTGCTGAAAGCTCAGAAGATCGTTCCGCTTTCCAACTTCGGCATCACGACCGTGGAGGGGCGAGACTACTACGAGCTGTTCGGCGAACTCGCGACCACGACCCCGCTAGACACCATCCTCATCGAGCTGAGGACCCTGGCCGAGAACGCCATTGAGGCGGCCTCGGACCTGCGCACGTCCTTCAACGCCGCCGCCTAAGGAGACCTCCGAGCATGTCGATCTGGGGCAAGCTGTTCACGCTGGGCAAGGCCAGCGGCCACGAAGCCGCTCAGGCCGTGGTGGACAAGAACGCGATCCGAATCCTCGACCAGGAGCTGCGCGACGCCGACGCCGCCCAGGGCAAGGCGCGCGACGACCTGGCCGGACTCGTCGCCCGGCGGCGTATCCTGGAGCAGGAGCTGACCAGCCTTCGTTCCCAAGTGGACAAGTACATGGCGTCCGGCCGCGCCGCCTACGCCAAGGGCGACCAGGACCTGGCGCGCCAGGTGGCCGAGCGGATCGCCGATCTGGAAGGCGAGATCGCCCTGAAAGACCCTCAGGTGGGCGAGATGCGAGCGGCCGAGGAGCAGCTGCACCAAGCCATCGCCGCGACCGACCGGCGCATCACCACCCTCCGCCGAGAGGTCGAGGTGGTGAAGGTGAACGAAAGCGTTCAGCGCGCCCAGGCGGCCGTTTCCGCCCGCGGGGCAGGAGCGGGCGCCACGCTGGGATCGGCCGCCGACAGCCTCGCCCGCATCAAGGAGCGGCAGGCGATCCGGGGCGAGCGCATCCGCGCCGCGGGCGAGCTGGAGGACCGTCGCACGGGCGCCGACCTTGACGCCAAGCTCAAGAGCGCGGGCATCCTGCCCGGCCACACGACGGCGGACGACGTCTTCGCCCGACTCGCCGGGCCGGCTCAGAGCACGCCGCTGCAGATCGAGCAGCAGTCGCCGGCGAAGGAGTAGGGCGCTTGCGCCGGCTCACGCTGGAGCCGCGGCCCGACTGGCGCGAGAAGGCCGACGCCGTCGGTTTCGTGTGGGCCCACGCGGCGGGCGAACCCTACTGGGACGAGGGCGCAGCGTACGCCTTCACGCTGGAGCAGATCGAGGGCGACCTGGAGCCGGCCGCCGCCGAGCTGCACGATCTCTGCCTCGATCTCGTCGACGAGGCGGTGCGGGATGCCGAATTGCTGGAACGACTGGCGATCCCCAGGGATCAGTGGACGTTCGTCGCCGATTCCTGGAACGCCAAGGCGCCCTCGCTCTACGGCCGGTTCGACTTCTTCTACGACGGCAAGGGGCCGCCCAAGCTTTACGAGTACAACGCCGACACGCCGACCTCAGTGTTCGAGGCGGCGGTGTTCCAGTGGCTGTGGCTGGAGGACCGGATCGCCGCCGGCGCGCTGCCCGCCGGGACCGATCAGTTCAACAGTTTACACGAGGCGCTGACCGAGCGGTTCCGGACCCTTTTCCCGCAAGGCGGCTTCGTCCACTTCGCCAGCGATGCGGAGGCCGTCGAGGACCGCCAGACCGTCCGCTACTTCGAAGACCTGGCGGGCCAGGCGGGTCTGGAACCCAAGTTCGTGGCCATGAAGGACATCGGCCTGAACAAGGAAGCCCAGTACGTGGACCTGGAGGGCTTCGTCCTGCAGGCCGCCTTCAAGCTCTATCCCTGGGAGGACATGTTCCGGGAGCCCTACGCGCCGCATCTGACCGGGGCGGGCGTGAGATGGCTCGAGCCGCCCTGGAAGGCGATCCTGTCCAACAAGGGCCTGCTGCCGCTTCTCTGGTCGCGCCACCCCGGCCATCCGAACCTGCTGCCCGCGTTCTTCGAGGACGATCCGCAGGCCGCCAGCCTGGCGGCGTACGTCCGCAAGCCGCTGTTCTCACGCGAGGGCGCCAACCTTGAGGTCGTGGCCGAGGGCGTCCAGGAGCCGGTGCTGGACCAGGGTTATGGGGCGGACGGCTGGATTCGCCAGGCCTATCAGCCCCCGCCGGACTTCGACGGCCGCCGCCCGGTGGTCGGAGCCTGGATCGTCGGAGCCGAACCGGCGGGGATCGGCGTACGGGAAGACGACAGCGTGGTGACCAAGAACCTGGCTCGCTTCGTGCCCCATGTGATCATGCCGGAGACCTGACCGCCGCAGGCTTGGCCGATCCACGGCCGCGAGCCGCCGCCGGCTTGCCCAGCTTCTTGACCGCGTCCTGAAGCGGTCTTGCCGCTTCATCATAGCCGGCCCAAGCGTCGGTCTTGCGGAGCAGGGCGGGGACGGTCCGGATCGTGAACTTCTTCGGATCGAGCCGAGCCGTGGCCTGGCTCCAATTGAGGGGCATGGACACGGTCGCACCGGGCCGGGCGCGTGGCGAGAGCACCGCCACCGCCGTCGAGAGCCGGTCGTTGCGCAAGTAGTCGAGGAAGATCCGGCCGCCGCGCACCCGCTTGGCCATGTTGATGACGTAAGCCTCGGGGCTGTCCGCGGCGGCCTGGCGGCAGACCTCCTGGGCGAAGGCCTTCGCCTCGGCCCAGCTCACGGTTGAGCCGCGCTTGGGCTTCAACGGCGTGACCACGTGCAGGCCCTTGCCCCCGGTGCTCTTCAGGAACGACTCCAAGCCCAGAGCCGCCAGTCGGTCCCGCACCTCCAGCGCGGCCTTCACGACCAAGGGGAACGGGACGTCCTCGGCCGGATCTAGGTCGAACACCAGGCGGCCGGGAACTTCCGGCTGATCGGGCAGGCAGTTGGACGGATGGATCTCCGTGACTCCCGTCTGCCCGAGCGCGATCAGCCCCTCGATGGTGTCGATGGCCAGGTAGGGCTTTCGGTCGCCAACCTCGATCAAGCGGACGAGCGGGGACTGCCCCGGCATGGCGTGCCGCTGGAAGAAGCGCTGCCCGCCCTCGATCCCGTCCGGGGTGCGCACGAGCGAGATCGGCCGCGCCGCCATGTGCGGCAGCATCCACGCGCCCACCGCGTCGAGGTAGCGGGCCAGATCCGCCTTGGTCACGGCCGGCTCCTTGTCGGCGGCGGGCCAGAGGGGCTTGTCAGGGTTGGAGATGCCGATCGTTCTGACGCTGACAGGGGCCTTCGCGCCGCCGGCCCGCGCCGGCGCTTTCGCCGCAGCGGCCGGGCGTTCCGGCTTGGGCGGCTCGGCGGCGGCCGGCTCCTCGCGCACCACGTCGGCGGGAGACTTGTCCTCCCGCAGGCCCTTGAAGCTGGCTTGGCGCACGAAATTCTCCGCCGTCCAGCCGGCGAACTGGATCTCAGCGACCAGCTCCGGCCGGCACCAATTGATATCGCCCGTACGCTTCGGCGTGCCCGGGCCCGAGAAGGGCGAGGTGGACGAGGCGATCGCCGCCAGGCGCCGGGCCAGGGCGCCCGCCGAGCTCTGGGTGAAGCCGGTGCCGACGCGGCCCGCGTACTCCAGCCGCCCGTCCCGATGGAGCCCGACGAGCAGGGACCGCAGCGTAGTCTCCGTGCCGGTCCAGCCGCCGATCACGACCTCCTGACCCGCTCGGCACTTCGCCTTGGTCCAGCTGTCGCTCCGGTCCGACTGGTAGGGCGCGTCCAGCTTCTTGGAGATGACCCCCTCCAGATCCATCTGGCAGGCGGAGGCGAGGAAGGCTTCCCCGGACACCTCGAAATGCTCGACATACCGCAAGCGCGACGCGCCGGACGGGGCCTGGTGCTCGAGCACGTCCTCCAGGCGCGCCTTTCGGTCCCGCAGCGGCAAGGATTTGAGGTCTTCGCCTTCCACCCAGAGGAGGTCGAAGCAGAAAGCGACCAGGCGTTCGCTCTTGCCTTCCGAGAGCGCTTGCTGAAGCGCCGCGAAGTTGGGCCGGCCGTCCGCGTCGAGCGCGACGATCTCGGAGTCCACGACGCAATCGGGCAGGCGTGCGGCCTCCGAAGCGATGTCCCGGAACCGCTCGGTCCAGTCCAGGCCGCTGCGCGAATAGCAGGTGGTCTTTCCGCCCTTCACGTGGATCTGCGTCCGGTAGCCGTCGAGCTTGATCTCATGCGCCCATCCGGGGCCCGCGGGCGGTGCGGCCACCGAGCGGCAGAGCTGAGGGAGAACGAACCCGGGCATGGGCGCCTTGACCGCCTTCGGCGTGGGGGGCGATCGCTTGACGGGAGCCGGGGCGGCCGCGGCGGGGCCGTCAGCGCGGTCGGAGGTCCAGACCGCTTTGGCCGAGGGCTTGCCCTCGGGCGCCGTCATGAACGGCTTAGGCGCGCGGCCCTTGCCGGCGGCGATGGCCTCCAGCGTGCGTCCCGAGGCGATGGAGGTGTCCTGCTGGATCAGGGCTTCGGGGTGCTCCGGGTCGGCGAACTCGTCGGTCGCCTTGAACATGAGCCAGTTGGTGCGCTCGGCCGCCTTGCCGCGGGCGTTGCGGTCGGTCTTGAGCCGGACCAGGTGCCAGCCGCCGTGCATGCGCCCGCCGTCGAGCAAGAAGTGCAGGTGGCCCTTCTTGAGGCCAGCCTCGACGGAGTACTTGGCGTCGGGCGTCCAATAGCCCCGATCCCAGAGCATCACCGTCCCCCCGCCGTACTGGCCCTTGGGGATGACGCCTTCAAAGTCGCCGTAGTCGAGGGGGTGGGGCTCGGTCTCCACCGCGAGGCGCTTGTCGTCGGGGTTCAGCGACGGGCCGCGCGTGACCGCCCAGGACAGGAACACGCCCTCGTGCTCCAGCCGGAAGTCGTAGTGCAGCCGCGTGGCGGCGTGCTTCTGGACGACGAAGCGCGGCCGATCCGACGGACGGATCGGGGTGGAGCCCGACGGCTCGGGCGTCGCGCCGAAGTCGCGCATCGCCTGATAGGTCGAGAGCTTCGCGTTCTTCTGACCGGCGGCAGCCATAACCGACTCAATCCAGCGCGAGCTTGGCGGTTCCGCAAGCGCCGACGGGGCTCAGCGGCCTAGCGGGCGCACCAGATTGAAGTCGACCATGATCTCGCCCGAGATTGCCTCCAGCGCGTCCCGAACGGCGTCGAGCGTCACGGACGGCGGCGTCGCGAGCTCAGCCCGCAGCCGGAACAGGCTCTCCCCGGACCAGGCCTCCCGCTCGAGCGCGGTGTCAAGCTCTTCGATGTTCACCTGCAGAGCGGCGAGCGCGGCGGTGATCTCCCGCACGATGCCGGGCCTGTCCCGTCCGACCAGCTCGAGACTGACGGTCGTCGCGCGCTCCTCGGCTGGACCGGCTTCCACCAGCGTGACCTGCAGCCCGGCGCTGTCGACGGCCCGGCAGGCCGCCTCCAGTTCGGCCCGCCGCTCGGGCGCGAGCTCCACCAGAACCGAGCCGACGTACTTGCCGCCGAGGCGGGCGAGGTGGCTCTCCAGCCAGTTGCCGCCCGCCGCGAGCACCGCGTCCGCCAGCGCCTGGGTCAGCCCAGGCCGGTCGCTGCCGACGACGGTGAGGATCACGCGCTGGCTCAAGAGGGCCTCCCACAAGGTGGCGGGCGGGGTGGGATTCGAACCCACGGTGCGCGTGAACGCACGGCGGTTTTCAAGACCGCTGCCTTAAACCACTCGGCCACCCGCCCGGCGGCCGCTCTCTAGCAGCGGCCCTCGGCGGAGGCGAGCCGGGAAGGGCGTTAACCCTGCCGCTTAGGGGCGGGGAAACCATGTCGGTCGAGAGTCGCCGGCATGGACCATCGGGGCAGGATCGTCAGGGCGGCGCTGACGGCGGCGGCGTGCGGCACGCTGGCCGCGTGCGCCTCCACGCCGACGCCTACGTCCACTGTTCGTAGCAGCGCGCAGGCGGCCCCGGCGGCGGTCGGCAAGGTCGGGCGGCCTTACCAGGTGAACGGGCGCTGGTACGCCCCCGCACATCAGCCCGACTACGAGGAGGTCGGCCAGGCCTCCTGGTACGGCGGCGCGCACCAGGGCAAACCCACCGCCATGGGCGAGCCGTTTGACAAGCGGGAGATCTCCGCCGCCCACAAGACACTTCCTCTGCCCAGCCTCGTGGAGGTGGTGAACCTGGAGAACGGCCGGCGGTTGACCGTCCGGGTCAACGATCGCGGACCGTTCGCGCACGGGCGCATCATCGACCTGTCTGAAGCGGCCGCCGAGCAGCTCGGCTTCAAGACCCAGGGCGTCGCGCGCGTTCGGGTCCGGTACCTCGGCGGTGCGAGCGGCGGCGAGCAGGCCCAGGGGAAGGGCAGGCGGGCGTCTGAGGGTAAAGGGGACCCCGAGTGGATCGTGCAGGCGGCGGCGTTCGCCGACCCGGAAAACGCGCGGCGGGCGGCCGACTCGCTCGTGGTCGCCGGCCGGACGAGCGTTCGCCCGTCGGAGCGCAAGGGCGGGGTCCTCTACCGCGTGGTCGTCGGACCGTGGGAGGCGGAGGGCGAGGCTCGCGCCGCCCAGCGTCGTGTCAGCGAGTTGGGCTTTCGCGACGCCAAGGTGGTCGCCGCGTTCTGACCCGCTTGCGCTGAGCCGCGCGCTCTCCATTGTGCGCGCGTGTCGCGCGGCCGGTTCATCACCTTCGAAGGCGGGGAGGGGACGGGGAAGTCCACCCAGCTTCGGCGGCTTGTCGAGCGCCTCCGCGCCGATGGCCGGGAGGTCGTCGCGACCCGCGAGCCGGGCGGATCGGAGGGCGCGGAGCAGCTGCGAGCCTTGCTCCTGAACGGCGCGGTCGACCGCTGGTCGCCGTTGGCCGAGGCGCTGATGCTGAACGCGGCGCGTGCGGACCATCTCGACACGATGATCCGCCCAGCGCTCGCGCGCGGCGCGTGGGTGGTGTGCGACCGCTTCGCCGATTCGACGCGGGCCTATCAGGGCGCGGCGGGCGGGGTGGATCCGCAGCTGCTGGAGGTTCTCGAACGCGCCGTGGTCGCCGACACCCGTCCGGACCTGACGCTCGTTCTGGACGCGCCAGCCGAACTTGGGCTGGCCCGAGCCGCGGCGAGGGCTGGCGGCGAGGCCCGGTTCGAGGCGAAGGGCCTGGAGTTTCACAAGCGGCTTCGGGAGGCCTTTCGGCGAATCGCGGCGACCGAGCCGGAGCGCTGTGTCCTGATTGATGCGGATCAGTCCGTGGAGTCGGTCGCGGCGGCCGTCTCGGCGGCTCTGCTCGAACGGCTCGGCGCGCTCACATGAGCCATCCGCGGGACGTGCACGTGCTGGAGCGCACGACCGACCAGGACGCCGCCTTCCTCGACTCGCTGGCGCGAGGGCGGCTGCACCACGCATGGCTGCTCACGGGACCGGAAGGCGTCGGCAAGGCCGGCTGGGCCTACCGCGCCGCTCGGCGCCTGCTGGGCGCCCGGTCCGACGGGCTTGACAGCGACCCCGGCGATCCGGTGAGCCGCCTTGTGGCTTCCCAGTCGCATCCGGACCTCATGGTGCTTGAGCGGGAGACGACGTCCGAGGGTCGACTGAAACGCGACATCCCGGTCGACGCCGCCCGTCAGCTGCCCGACTTCTTCGCTCGCACCCCGGCGATGGCCCCCTTCCGGGTGGCGATCATCGACTGCGCGGACGACCTGAACACCAATTCCGCCAACGCCTTGCTCAAGACACTTGAGGAGCCGCCGCCGCGCGGCGTGCTGCTTTTGGTGTCACACGCGCCGGGGGGCTTGCTGGCCACCATCCGCTCGCGCTGCCGCCGGCTGGCCTTTCCGCCGTGGGCCGAGGAGGAGGTGGCCCGCTTCGTTCACGCTCGAACCGGGGTCGCGCAGGACGTCGCGCATCGGGCGGCGGCGCTGTCCGCCGGTGCGCCGGGGCGGGCTCTGGCCGCGTTGTCCGACGGCGGCCTGGAGTTCGATGCGGCGGCCGAGGATCTGGTCAGCGGATTGCCGTATGTCGATGAAGCCGGCCTCGCAGCCCTGGCAGACCGCTTCCGAGGGCAAGACGGGATGGCTCGGTTCCTCAATTATTTCGACCGCTTGGGGGGACATCTGCAGAAGCGCGCCGAAGCCTCTCCGCCTCGCGAGGCCGCTCGCTGGTCGCAGGCCTGGAGCGAGTGCGGCCAGCATGCTGCAGACGCGGCCGCCTTGAACCTCGATCGTGCGGACGTGCTGTGGACGACCGTGGCCAGTCTCAAGCGAGTGGCGACGGCATAAGCGGCTCATGCTGATCGACAGCCATGTCAATCTCCACGCGCCGCAGTTCGCCGACGACCAGGGCGAGGTGATCGCTCGGGCGAGGGCGGCCGGCGTGGCCCTGATGTTGACCATCTGCGACCGCGTCTCGTCGTTCGAGCGCGTGCACGAGATCGCCATGGCTCACCCGGACATCTGGGCCACCGTCGGCACCCATCCTCACGACGCCAAGGAGAACCCGTCGCTCACGGCGGCCGATCTGCTGGCCTTGGCGGAGCGCCCCAAAGTCGTTGGCATCGGCGAAACCGGGCTCGACTTCCACTACGACTGGAGCCCGCGCGAGACCCAGGCCGCCGTGTTCCGGGAGCATGCGAAAGCGGCGCGCGAGAGCGGTCTGCCGCTGGTCGTTCACTCTCGCGAAGCCGACGAGGCGATGGCTGAGATCCTCGAAGAGGAGCATGGCCGCGGCGCCTTCAAGCTGCTTCTTCATTGCTACACGAGCGGACCGGAGCTGGCGCGCCGCGCCGCGGCCCTGGGCGCCTGGTTCTCGGTCTCGGGGATCGCGACCTTCAAGGCGGCAGAAGACGTCCGGGCTGTCATCCGGGACATGCCGGCCGACCGCATCATCGTGGAGACCGACTGTCCGTACCTAGCGCCGGTGCCGATGCGGGGCCGCCGGAACGAGCCGGCCTATCTGCCGCACGTCTTAGTCAAGCTGGCGGACGTGAGGGGCTGGTCTGTGGAGGATGCGGAACGAAGGACCGAGGACGCCTTCTTCGCTCTGTTCGACCGCGTGCCGCGCCCGTGAGCGGCCGTCTGGAGGTCACGATCCTGGGCTCCGGTTCGTCCGGCGGCGTGCCGCGGGCCGATGGGGAATGGGGCGCCTGCGATCCGAACGAGCCCAAGAACCGCCGGAGCCGATGCTCGCTGCTCGTACGCCGGCAGGGCGACGGGCCAGAACGGGAGACCACAGTCCTCGTGGACACGTCTCCGGACCTGCGCCTCCAGACGGCGGCCGCGGGCGCCAAGCGCATCGACGCGGTGCTTTTCACGCACGACCACGCCGATCAGTGCCACGGGATCGACGACGTGCGGGCCTTCGCCATCCGGATGCGACGCCGCATCCCGTGCTGGATGGACGCGGCCACCTGGGCGAGCTTGGACCGTCGTTTTTCGTACATTTTCAAGGCGCAAGGCGGCTATCCAGCCATCTGCGATCATCTCGCCTTGCCGCCGCTGGGCCAGGCTTTCGAGATCGCCGGACCCTCGGGCGCGATCCCGGTCAGCACCTTCGATCAGGATCACGGCGAGATCCGGAGCGTCGGGTACCGGTTCGGACCGGTCGCATATTCGAGCGACGTGCTGGACCTGCCGGAAAGCGCGTTCGCGGCGCTTACGGGCGTGAAGCTCTGGATCGTCGACGCGCTGCGCTGGACGCCGCATCCGACGCACGCCCATGTGGAGAAGGCGCTGAGCTGGATCCGACGGGTCCGGCCGGAGCACGCGGTTCTGACGAACCTGCACATCGACCTGGACTACGTCACGCTCAAGCGGGAACTGCCGGCCGGCGTGGAGCCGGCCTATGACGGCTGGCGCACCGTGCTGGACCTCTAGGGCCATGTCCTATTTGCGATAATGTCCCTTAGGCGAGAAAGGTTGGTGCGCTCGGAGCCGCTTCCCAGCCCGCCTCAGGTCCCCTAGCGTCCTGGCGCTCGGGGGTTCGATGAAGCTGCTCAGAAACGTCCTGCTCGTCGCTGGCGCGCTGATCGCTGTGCTGGTTGCGGTGATCGCCGTCCGCACCATCGCGTATCGCTCGCCAGCATCGGACACCGCCGCGGTCGCCCTGCCGCCGGTCGTTCCCGTCGACGGCGCCCGGGCCGCCGAACGCCTTGGCCAGGCGATCCGCTTCCAGACCGTCAGCCATCAGAACCCGATCGACGACCGAGGCGACCAGTGGGACGCGCTCCATGCCTGGATGCAACAGACCTACCCTCGCACTCATGCGGCCATGACCCGCGAGATCATCGCTGGCCGGACGCTGCTCTATACCTGGCGCGGCGCCGACCCGAGTTTGCCGCCGGTGCTGCTGATGGCCCACCAGGACGTGGTGCCGGTCACGCCGGGGACTGAGAGCGCCTGGAAGCAGCCGGCGTTTTCGGGCCTCTTGGTTAACGGGGTCGTTTGGGGCCGCGGGGCCGTCGACGACAAAGGTTCGCTGGTCGCGATCCTTGAAGCGTCCGAGGCTCTGGCGGAGCGCGGCTTCCGCCCTCGCCGCTCTGTGATGCTGCTGTTCGGTCACGACGAGGAAGTGCTGGGTTCTGGCGCGCAGGCCGCGGCCGCGCTGCTGAAAAGCCGCGGCGTGCGGCCCTGGTTCGCACTCGACGAAGGGCTGGCGGTCGTCGCCGACCACCCGATCACCGGCAAACCGACGGCCCTGATCGGCGTCGCCGAGAAGGGCTACGGAACTCTGCGTCTGACGGCCCGGGCCGAGGGCGGCCACAGCTCCATGCCGCCGGAGGCGGACGGGAACGCCGTCGTGGTCCTCTCACGCGCGGTGGCGGCCGTGGCCGATTCGCCCTTCCCGCAGGCCTTCGCGGGACCGGCTCGGGAGATGCTGCGCAGCCTGGCGGGCGACGCGCCCTGGACGGTGCGCATGGCGGTCGCCAACGAGTGGCTGTTCGGGCCGGTGCTCAAGTCGCAGATCGGGGCGACGCCCGCGGGCGCGGCCATGCTGCATACGACCACGGCGCCGACCATGCTCGAAGGCAGTCCCAAGGAGAACGTGCTCCCTCAGACCGCGGTCGCCCGGATCAACTACCGCATCCACCCTCACGACACCCCGGCCGATGTCATGGTGAAGGCCAAGGCGGCGGTCGGCGAACTGCCGGTCGAGGTGACCTGGGAGAGCGCGCCCAACCCCGCCTCGCCGGTGTCCGCCAGCGAGGGCGCCGCCTGGCGCGTGTTGTCAGCCGTGGCCGCCGCGAGTGCGGACGCGCCCGTGGCCCCGGGCCTGGTGCTCGGCGCCACCGACAGCCGCCACCTGTCCGGGGTGGCGGAGGCCGTCTACCGGTTCCAGCCGGTGAAGATGAGCCTGGACGAACTCGGCATGATCCACGGCACGAACGAGCGGATCAGCGTCGAGAACCTGGACCGCATGGCGGAATTCTACGCCCGGCTGATCAGCGCGGCTGCCGGCTAGCGGCCGACTTCGTAGAGGCCGCCCTTTTCCAAGGCGCGCTGGTACGCCGGACGGGCCTGCAGCCGGTCGAGGTAGGCCACGAGATTCGGGAATTCGCCCAGGGGCCCCCTCGCCTTCGACGCCTCGAGCACGAAGCTGAGCATGATGTCCGCGCCGCTCAGATCGTCCCCGACCATGAACGCGCGGTCGCCGAGCGCCTCGCTCATGAAGCTGAGGTGACTGACGATCTGCTCCTGGATCCGGGGCTGCAGCGGCGCGCCCGCCTCACCCAGCATGGCCGTGTAAAGCGCGAGCAGCAGCGGCGTCATCGCCGATCCTTCGGCGAAGTGCAGCCATTGCACGTAGGTCCACCACGCGGACGAGCCCCGGTCCGGCGCGAATCGCCCGGCGCCGTGGCGTTCGATCAGGTAGTCGGTGATGGCGCCTGACTCCGCGACCGTCAGCGCGCCGTCGGTGATCACCGGTGATTTCCCGAGCGGGTGAACCGCCTTCAGCTCCGGCGGCGCGAGCCGATTGTCCATTCGCTGGTAGTGCTTGATCTCGTACGGCGCCCCGAGTTCCTCCAGCAGCCAAAGGATGCGTTGAGAGCGTGAGTTGTTCAGGTGATGGACGACGATCATAGGGGCTCTCCGCAGGTGTTCGCATGAACCCGAGCGCGCGTGTTTCGTCCAGCTGTGCTATGCTCGGGCCGCTCGGGCGCAGATGGGCCGCGCCCGATGCGGGGGAACGCGAGAATGTTCCGGAAAGCCACCCTCGCCCTCGCCGCCCTGCTTGCTTCGGGCGGCCTTCAGGCGAACGCGAGTGTGACGGTCATCGGCGGCGGCATGGCGGAGGCTTGCTGGCGCGCGGTGAAGGCCGGCGAGGCCGACCAGGCGGTGCTCGAGACGTGCACCTACGCCATCGAGCAGGAGTCGCTCCGACGACGCGACCGGGCCGGCACGCTGGTCAATCGCGGCATCGTGCAGCTGCGGATGCGCTCGCTGAAGAACGCGTTGGCGGACTTCAACAAGGCGCAGGACATCAACCCCGCCATCGGTGAGACCTACGTGAATCGCGGCGCGGTCCTGATCATGATGGACCGCTACCCGGAGGCGCTGGAGGACATCGAGCGCGGCATGACGATCGGCGTCGAGGAGCCGCAGAAGGCCTACTACAATCGGGCGATCGCGAAGGAAGGCGTCGAAGACATGAGGGGCGCCTACTTCGATTACCTGAAGGCGGCGGAGCTCGACCCGGCCTGGACCCTGCCTCAAACCCAGCTCGCCCGCTTCACCGTGACCCGCCGCTGAGGTTCGCGAAGCCGGCCCTCTCCCGCTAGAGAGGGCCGCATGTCGGACGTCGCCTCGATCGAGTCGCCGCGGGTGGCGCGAACCCGTGTCGGCGAAGGCTTCCTGCGCGACGCCTGGTACTTCGTTGAGGTGGGAGCCGCGCTGAAGCCCGGGCGGCTGACGCGATACGAGGTCCTGGGCGAGCCGATCCTGCTTGGGCGAGACCGGAGCGGCGGACTGTACGCCTTGAGGGACATCTGTCCTCACCGTGCGGCCCCCTTGTCGGCTGGAACTCTGGTGAAGGACGACCATGGCGCCGAGGCGGTCGCCTGCCCCTACCACGGCTGGACCTTTCGGACCGCGGACGGAGCCTGCAGCGCGATTCCATCCCTCAGCGCCGACCAGCCGTTCGAGCCTGAGCGGATCCGGGTCCGGCGCTATCCTGTGCGGGAAAGCCAAGGGCTGGCCTTCGTCTACATGCCCGCCGATCCGCGGTTCGCCGGCGAGCCGGCGGACGAGCCGCCGACGTTCGGGGGCGTGGTGGGCGGCGCCCCCAAGCTCGTGGACGGCATGACCTTCGAAAGTCACGTGGACCATGCAGTCGTGGGGCTCATGGACCCCGCGCACGGCCCTTACGTGCACCAGCAGTGGTGGTGGCGCTCGTCCAAGAAGCAGCTGGAAAAGGCCAAGCGGTTCGAACCGCGGCCGTTCGGGTTCAGCATGGTCCGCCATGCGCCCTCCAAGAACAGCCGGGCGTACCGCATCCTGGGCGGCGCGCCGGAGACGGAGATCACCTTCCGCCTGCCGGGCTACCGCTGGGAGCACATCACGGTGGGCGAACGGCAGGTGCTCGGCCTCACCTGCCTGACGCCGCTGGACGAGAAGCGCACCCGGGTCACGCAGGTGTTCTGGTCGGACCACCCGCTGTTCACCCTGCTCCGGCCCGCGATCCGGGCAGGGGCGCGCCGGTTCCTGAAGCAGGACGGCGACATGGTGAACCTGCAGAACGAAGGCCTGCGCTACGACCCCGCCCTGCTGTGGATCGACGACGCGGATCGGCAGGCCAAGTGGTACCAGGCGCTCAAGCGCGAGTGGACCGACAGCCGCGCCGCGGGCCGGCCCTTCGAGAACCCGGTGAAGCCCGCCGTTCTCAAGTGGCGAAGCTGAGCGCCGCTACCCTGCGTACTTGACGCTGCAGCCGTAGGGCTTGCTGACCGGGGTGGCGACCGCCCTGCCCGCCCGCAGGTCCGCCAGAGCGGCGGTCACGTAGTTCTTGGCGAATCGGACGTCGTCCTTGTTCGCGGTGGCCTTGTCGTCGATCCCGCCCATGTAGACGAGCTTGCCGGCCTTATCGACGACGTACATGTGCGGCGTGGTCCGGGCGTCGTAGGCCTTGCCGACCTTGCCGTCCGGGTCGAGCAGGAAGGCGGTGGGAGAGGCGCCCCGGTTGCGGACGAAGCTCTTCGCCTGGTCCCCGTTCACGTGACCCTGCATGCCCGGGGCCGAGCTGACGACCGTCAGCCACACGGCGCCGTCGGACTTGGCCAGCTTCTGCGTCTTCTGCATGTTGCCGGTGTCGTAGTGCTTCTGGACGTAGGGGCAGCCCTCGTTCACCCACTCGAGCACCACCGTCTTGCCACGGAACTCCTTGAGCGAGCGGGTCTTGCCGTCGGCGTCGACGGCGGTGAAGGCGGGCGCGGGCTGGTTGATGGCGGGCGCGGCGGCGGCCGCGCCGCCGACCGACAAGGCGGTCACGGCGCCTAGAAGCGTCTGACGAAGCATCCCGGGTCTCCTCCTCACGTCTTCTCTGGCGTCTGCGCTTGCACGGTGGTCCGGCTGACGGCGGTCCGCAGCGCGGCGACGACGCCGCCCTCCGTCAGGAGTTGGGGCAGCACCTGCGGCGCCTCAACCCCGGGTGCGTAGAGAAGATAGAGCGGCACGCCGGCCCGGCCATGCTCGGCCAGGGTGCGGGCGATGACGGCGTCGCGACGCGTCCAGTCAGCCTTGAGGTAGACGACGCCTTGGTCGCGGAAGGCATCCGCCACGCGGGCGCTGGACAGGGCGGCCGCCTCGTTGACCTTGCAGGTGACGCACCAGTCGGCGGTGAAGTTCACGAACACCGGCCGACCTTCGGCGCGCAGCTCCGCCAAGCGCTCGGGCGTGAAGGCTTCGGCTGGGATCGCCGCCGATGCGCTTTGGATCCCGCCGGCCGCCCCGGTCGGCTCCGGAGCGTTCATCGCCGCGCCGAGCGAAAGGGCTGCGGCGACCGCGACGACCGCCGCTCCGGCGGCTCTCCAGACAGCCGAACGCCTGGTGTCGGCGCCCGTGCCGACCAGCCAGGCGCCGAGCCCGACCAGCACGGCGGCGAGCAGCAGCAGGCCCAGGGCGTCCTGCCCCGCCTGTCCGGCGAAGACCCAGGCGAGCCAGGCGGCCGCGCCATACATCGGGAATGCGAGGAGCTTGCGCAGGCGGTCCATCCAGGGGCCGGGCTTGGGAAGGCGGCGCAGCAGCGCCGAACTGAAGCCAAGCGCCACGAACGGCAGGGCGAAGCCGACGGCGAGCGCCAGGAACACCGCGAGGCTGACCACGGCGCTCTGGGTCAGGGCGTAGCCCATCGCGCCGGCCATGAATGGCGCGGTGCAGGGCGCGGCGACCACCACGGCCAGCACGCCGGTCATGAACGATCCGGACGCGCCGCGACGACCGGCGGCGCCGGAGCCGAGGTTCTGCACCGAGCCGCCGACCTCGAACACGCCCGAAAGGTTCAGGGCGACCAGAAGCATCAGCAGGGCGAGACCGGCGATCACGGCGGGGTTCTGCAGCTGGAAGCCCCAGCCGATCGCTTCACCGGCCGATTGCAGCGCGATCAGCGCCCCGGCGAGAACGAGGAACGTGGTCAGCACACCCGCGCCGAAGGCCAGCGCCTGAAGGCGCGCGCCGGAGCGCTCATGGGCGTGGTTGGCCAGCGCCGCCGCCTTCATAGCCAGGATCGGGAACACGCAGGGCATGAGGTTCAGGATCAAGCCGCCGAGGAAGGCGAAGAGCAGGGCCACGGGCAGCGTCAGCCCCGCTGCCCCGCCGTCCTCGGCCGCCGAAGCGGCCCGGGAAGCGGGCGGCGGCCCCAGGCCGGCGGCGCCTGCGGGCGCTGCTCCGGGGGTCGCGGTGAGCTCGTAGGCCGCGCCGGAGGCTAAGGCGAGGACGCCCGACAGGGTCGGCGGCGGCGACGGCGCCTGGAAGGCATAGCCCGGCTCCAGCGTCAGGGTGACGCCCTGCGCGCCACGCTCGACCGCCTGAGGCGCGCTGTGGGCGACCGCTGTACCCTCGAAGGGGAAGAAGTAGGCGTCCGCCAGCTCCGCGCCCGCCAGCTCGGGCCCGAGGACGGCGAGGCGGACGCGGTCGCCGGCTTTCTCGAAGCTCGCCTGCAGGCCGACCGGCTTGGGCGCCTTTGCGAGCGTCTCCCGGAGCGCGTCGCCGTACTTGCGGTCCGGGCGAGGCGCGCCCTCCACCACCGGCAAGGAGATCTCGGCCACGCCCTGCTCCGGGATGCAGATGTCCTTGCAGACCAGCCAGCTCGCGGCCGCCTTGAGCGTGACTTTCTCGCCCACCCGGGCGTTCGCCGGGACCTCGATGGGGACCGGCAGCAGCACCGTGTCGGAGTAGCCGTAGTTCAGGATGGTCGGCGCCGCCTTCTGGCGCTCCGGGGTCGGCCAGACGATCTCGCCGGCGCGCCAGCCCGCCGGCAGAGTCCAGCGGATGGTGGTCGGCTCCCCGCTGTCGCCCGGATTGCGCCAATAGGTGTGCCAGCCGGGGGCGATCGTCTGCTTAAGGGCGACGTGCACCGTCCCGCCGGGCACGACGCCGGCCGTTTCAGGCGCCAGCTCGATGCGGACCCGAGGCTCGGCGGGTTGAGCCTCGGCCGACGCTCCGAAGGCGAGCAGCGCAAAGGCGGCCGCGATCGTCTTCCAGGTCCGGGGCGCCTGCATCATGGCGTCGAACTTAGCGTCCCGGGCCAAAGATTGCATCAACACGGGCAGAAACGCCGCAAGGGCCAGGCACGCGCCGTCCCTCCCTGGTCGGGGTTGGGGCGGAACGCCGGACAAGGTCGGTGCGCCGCACGGGCCGCAGTCTGCGCAGCGGGCGAGGAGGACCGCGGAAAGTTAGGCGGGGATGCGAACGAGGAGCTCCTCGTACCCTTTCACGAAGGCGGAGGGGACGCGCTTGGGCTCGGCGACGACCTCGATCTTGCCGAACCGCTTCATGATCTCTTCCCAGATGATCTTGAGCTGCAGCTCGGCCAGGCGATTGCCCACGCAGCGGTGGATGCCGAAGCCGAACGACAGGTGGCGGCGCGCATTCGGGCGGTCGATGATGAGTCGGTCCGCGTCGGGGATCACGTCCTCGTCGCGGTTGCCCGAGACGTACCACATGATGACCTTGTCGCCCTTGCGGATGGTCTTGTCGCGGATCTGCACGTCCTCGGTGGCGATCCGGCGCATGTGCGCCAGCGGCGTCTGCCAGCGGATGATCTCGGAGACCATGTTCGGGACCAGAGACGGGTCCGCGTACAGCTTGTCGTATTCGGCGGGAAACTTGTTCAGGGCGTAGAGGCCGCCGCTGATCGAATTTCGGGTGGTGTCGTTGCCGCCGACGATCAGCAGGATCAGGTTCCCGAGGTACTCCTGGCGATCCATGTTCCGGGTGGCTTCGCCGTGCGCCAGCATGGAGATCAGGTCGCCCTGGGGCGGAGCGTTGACCCGCTCCTCCCAGACCCCGAGGAAATACTGCAGGCACTCCATCAGGATGGCGCGCCTTTGCTCCTCGGTCTCCACCAGACCGGTGTTGAGTCCCGTGGTGGCGACGTCGGACCAGTAGGTCAGCTTGCGCCGGTCCTCCTGGGGAATGCCGAACAGGGTGGCCAGGGTCATGGCCGTGAGCTCGATGGAGACCTTGTCCACCCAGTCGAAAACCTCGCCCTTGGGCAGGCTGTCGAGGATCTTGGCCGCACGCTCCCGGATCAGCGGCTCCAGGGCGGCCAGGCTGAACGGCGCGACGATCGGCTGGACCGTCTTGCGCTGCACGTCGTGCTTGGGCGGGTCCATGGCGATGAACATCGGCAGCGGGAACTCGTCGTCCGGCTCGAAGATCGTGATGCCGCTCTTCGACGAGAACAGGCCGTGATTGGTGTCCACGAACATGATGTCGTCGTACTTGGTGATGGACCAGTAGGGCCCGAACTCGTGCTCGGCCTGGTAGTGGACCGGCGCTTCCTTGCGCAGCCGCTCGAAGTACGGCCAGTAGCCTTCCTCCCGGAAGAGCTCGGGGTCGGCGACGTTGATCTGCTCCAGCGGCATGGAATAGGCGCGGGCGCGGTGCTCGCGGATCAGGTCGGAACCATCGGCCATGGTCGTGTCCTCCGACGCGCCCTCTTCGTGACGCCGCCGTCACCATAGCTCGATTGCTGAGCCGCCGAAAGGCGACTTGATTTCGCCGCGCGGGCGCTTTCCTACGCGTCATGCGCACCGAACAGCCTGTCCCCGTCCGCCTGTCCGATTATCGGGCGCCGGCCTTCCTGATCGACGAGATTGCCCTGCACTTCGAGCTGGAGCCCTCGGCCACGCGGGTGAGAGCCCGTCTGAACATCCGGCGGCAAGCGGCTGGCGAACCGCTGGTTCTCGACGGCGTGCGCCTGAAGCTGCAGTCGGTGGCCATCGACGGCGCGCGGCTGGACGCGTCCGCCTACGCCGTGAGCGATGAGCATCTGACGATCGCCGAGGTTCCCGACGCCTTCGTGCTCGAGACCGAGGTGATCATCGATCCGGCCGGGAACACCGCGCTCGAGGGGCTCTACATGTCGGGCGGACGCTTCTGCACCCAGTGCGAGGCGGAAGGCTTCCGCAAGATCACCTACTTCCCGGACCGTCCCGACGTGCTGGCCCGGTACACGGTGCGGGTGGAGGCCGACCGCGCCTTCCGCCACCTGCTGTCGAATGGGAACCTGGTCGAGCAGGGCGAGCTCGGCGGAGGCCGCCACTACGCCGTCTGGAGCGATCCGTACCCCAAGCCTTGCTACCTCTTCGCCCTCGTGGCCGGTGAGCTGGACGTGCTTGAGGACGCCTTCACGACCGCCTCGGGCCGGGATGTGGCGCTTCGCATCTTCGTCGACCCGGGTCAGGCGGCCCGCGCGGCCTACGCCATGGACGCCCTGAAGCGCTCGATGCGGTGGGACGAGGAAGCGTTCGGGCGGGAGTACGACCTGGACCTTTTCATGATCGTCGCCGTGCGGGACTTCAACTTTGGGGCGATGGAGAACAAGGGGCTGAACATCTTCAACAGCTCCCTGCTGCTCGCGGACGCCGAGACCGCGACGGACCTGGACTACGAGCGCATCGAGAGCGTCGTCGCGCACGAGTACTTCCACAACTGGACGGGCGACCGGATCACCTGCCGGGACTGGTTCCAGCTGTGCCTGAAGGAAGGCCTGACCGTCTTCCGCGACCAGGAGTTCTCCGCCGACCAGCGCTCGCGGGCGGTGCAGCGGATCAAGGACGTCAAGGCGCTGCGGGCGCGGCAGTTCCCCGAGGATCAGGGCCCCCTCGCCCACCCCGTGCGGCCGACCAGCTACCAGAAGATCGACAACTTCTACACCGCGACGATCTACGAGAAGGGCGCGGAGGTGATCCGCATGCTGAAGACCCTGATCGGCGCGGACGCGTTCCGGCGGGGCATGGATCTGTGGTTCGAGCGCTGCGATGGGACGGCGTCGACGGTGGAGGCGTTCATCGACTGCTTCGCCGAGGCGTCGGGGCGCGACCTGTCGGACTTCTTCGGCTGGTACGAGCAGGCCGGCACGCCCGAGGTGCGGATCGAGGCGATCTACCAGGAGGCCGCGCGGGCGCTGGACCTGCGCATCTCGCAGCAGACCAAGCCCACGCCCGGACAGCCGAGCAAGGCCGCCCTGCCCCTCCCCATCCGCTTGGGGCTGCTGGACGGCGACGGGCGCACGTTGCGGTTCCGGCCGCCGGGAGCCGACATGCCGAGCGACGAGGCGGTCCTCACGCTCGATCGCGCCGAGATGGAGGTGCGGCTGGAGGGCGTGGGGCGGCTGCCGGTGCTCTCACCGCTGCGGGGCTTCTCGGCGCCGGTGCTGCTGACCACAGACGCGCCGCCCAAGGACGACTACGTTCTGCTGGCCGCCGATCCCGACCTGTTCAACCGCTGGGAGGCTGGGCAGCGGCTGGCGCGGGAGCTGATCCTGCGGCGCGCCGACGGGCGCCCCGACGAGGTGAATGAAGAGCGCTTCGCCGACGCGCTCGGGCGCGCCCTGACCGATCAGAGCGCTGAGCCCGCGTTCAAGGCGTTGCTGCTCGGCCTGCCGACCGAGGCCGATCTCGTGATGGCCATGCAGCCGGCGGACCCGGCGGCGATTCACGAGGCGCGGGACCTGCTGCGCGCGCGCGTCGCCGTACATCTCAGCGAGCTGCTGGCCGACCTGCACCTGACCATGCAGAGCGCTGGGGAGTTCTCCGCGGACGCGGAGTCGGCCGGCCGCAGGGCGCTTCGGAACGCGGCCCTCGACATGCTGGCGGCGGACGGGCGGAGCGAGACCCTGGCTCGGGCGGAAGGCCACTACCGCGCGGCGGCCAACATGACCGACCTGATCGCGGGCCTGAACGCGCTGATGCAGTTCGGCGGCGAGCCGTTCGAGACCGCGCTGACCGACTTCTACACCCGTTTCGAACGGGAGCCGCTGGTGGTGGACAAGTGGTTCGGCGTACAGGCTCGCATCCCGGCCGAGGACGCGCTGGAGCGGATCAAGGCGCTGACAGCGTATCCGGCGTATGACGGAAAGAACCCCAACCGCCTGCGCGCCCTGGTGGGCGGCTTCTCGCAGGGCAATCCGGCGCGCTTCCATGCGCCCGACGGCGGCGGATACCGGTTCCTGACCGACCAGATCCTGGCGACCGATGCGGTGAACCCGTCGGTCGCCGCCCGCCTGGTGGAGCCGCTCGGAGGCTGGCGCCGCTACAAGGAGGAGCTCGCCTCGCTCATGCGGACCGAGCTGGAGCGGATCGTCGCGCATCCGGGGCTTTCCAAGAACGTCCTGGAGCTGGCGAGCCGGGCGCTGGAGGCCTGAGTCCTTCGGTCGCGCGAAGGGGGGTGTCGCACCGGTGACGGGCGGCCCCGGGCTGCGTAGCATCGAACCTGGGCGGATTCGGGAAGGGCGTCGTTGGCCGGAGGCGGGGAGCTCGGAACGGGCGGTTCGACCGCGCGCGCAAGCGCGGGAGACAACGCGTTCGCGCGCATCGTTCTGATCCTGGCGCTGCTGCTCCTGGCCGGCCTGTCGGTGGTGCTGGGGTTCAAGGAGGGACCGCGCTCCTGGGTCGATCAGCTGGTCCTCGCCGGCTCGCCGGTGCTGCTCGGACTGGGGCTGCTGTTCCTGCTCCTGCGCGAGTCCCGACGAACCCGCGCGGCGCAGGAGGCGGCGGCTGAGAGCGAACGCCGCTTCAGGCTCGCCGTCGAGGCGGCCCGATGCGGCGTGTGGGAGTGGGACCTCGAGGCGGACGCCGTGTTCCTGTCCGAGGTGATGGGCGCGATGCTGGGCTGGGGCGGCGGCGGCGTGGTGGGCGGAGCCGAGGTGGTGGCGCGGGTGGCGCCCGAGCACCGCGACCGGGTGCGCCGCGCGCTCGCCGACGCCGTCCGGCACGGCGCCTTCGACGTGTCGTTCCGCGTGCCTTCGGCGACGGGCGGCCGGTCGGCCTGGATCGACGCGCGCGGCCAGGCCTTCGGCGAAGCGAAGGACGGCGCCTACGGCCGGCTCATCGGCGTCGCGCTGGACGTCACCGAGGAGCGCCAGGCGCAGGCCCGAGCCCAAGCGGCGGAGAACCGGCTGCGGGACGCCATCGACAGCGTCTCCGAAGCGTTCGTGCTCTTCGACTCCCGCGACCGGCTGCTGATGTGCAACCGGACCTTCCGGGACCTCTTCTCGCTGGACGCGAGGCTGCTGAAGCCGGGCGCGCCCCGCTCCATCGTCTTCAACGCCGTCGGCCTGGCCGTCGCGCGGGAGCTGCCCTCCCCCGACGGTCGGGTCGGCGTTCGCGAGGCCGAGCTGCGCGGCGGCGGCTGGGTCCAGATCTCCGACCGCCGAACCGCGGAGGGCGGGCTGGTGGTCACCGGCACCGACGTCACGGCCATCAAGACCCAGGAGGAGTCCCGCCGCCGGAACGAAGAAGTGCTGCAGGCCATGGTGGCGCAGCTCGAAGCCAATCAGGCTCAGCTGGCTGAACTCGCGCGCAAGTACGAGGCGGAGAAAGTCAAGGCGGAAGGCGCCAACAAGGCCAAGAGCGAGTTCCTGGCCAACATGAGCCACGAGCTCCGGACGCCGCTGAACGCCATCAACGGTTTCTCCGAGATCATGGTGGGCGAAATGTACGGCCCGCTAGGCGACCGCCGTTACCGCGAGTACGTCCGGGACATCCATGCGTCGGGTCAGCACCTGCTGGCGCTGATCAACGACATCCTGGACATGTCGAAGATCGAAGCGGGCAAGCTGAAGCTCAGGCTGGAGGCGGTGCACCTGGACGACGTCGCCGAGGACGCGGTCCGTCTCATGCGGAACCGGGCGGAAGCCGCCGGACTGCAGCTCGCCGCGGACCTCGCCTGGGCGCCCGAAGTGGAGGCCGACTACCGGGCGGTGAAGCAGATCCTGCTCAACCTGCTCTCAAATTCAGTCAAGTTCACGCCTCCGGGCGGCAAGGTGATCGTCAGCGCCGCGGCGGACGGCGAGCGGCTGAGAGTGTCGGTGACGGACACGGGAATCGGCATCGCCAAGCCCGACCTGGAGCGGCTCGCCAAGCCGTTCGAGCAGGTGGAGTCACAGCACTCCAAGACCACTCAGGGAACGGGGCTGGGTCTCGCCCTGACCAAGTCGCTGGTCGAACTGCACGGAGGCCGGCTGGAGCTCAACAGCGAGCCGGGCCAGGGCACGACCGCCAGCTTCACCTTGCCCCTGCTGAGCGCGCCCTCGGTGGGCCGGAGCGCCGCTGCCTAGCCGCGGGGGCGACGATCCTCCCCGCGGGGGCCGCGGCTGAGGAGGCGCGCAAGGCGGCGCCGGCCTTCTGGGGAGAGGTCAGCCGCGGCCGTGACCAGGGCGGTGTCCGCTCGCAGTCGCGACTCCGCGTGTCGCTGCCTAGCCTCGGCGAGAGCCGCCTCCACGCGCCCCCGGTCCAAAGGCTCGGCGGCCAGAGCGGCCGCCGCCCGCCGCCGGGCTTCGCGAGCGGCGCGCCGATCCTCGCGGCCGGCGGCCATGGCCAGGCGGAAGCGATCCCGCACGATCGTCTGGTCGGCCGCCGACAGCGACTCGAATCCGGGCGGAAGGCCCCCTGCCCGGCCTGATCGGCGGTGGTCCGAGAGCCCGCCTCCCAGGTGCATGCCTGCGAAGAACAGGTTCAGAGCCACCGACAGGGCCAGGGCGATCCAGAGCCAGCGCGACCCTCTCATCCGAACTCTCCGGGCCAGATCGCCTCGTCCGTGCTGAGGGCCTGCTCAAGCACCGTCGGAGCGGGATCCGGAGACGGAACCAACACTGCTCCGACCACCAGGCCGGCAGCGGCGGCCGCCGCCCAGCCTGCACCCAACCTCCACCACCAGCCCCGATCCGCCGTCGCTCGCTCACGAGGAGCGGCGGCGATCACGGCCTGGCGAAGCGCCGCTGACGGAGCGACGGCCGGGAGTTCGCGGAGCAGACGGTCGAGGTCTTGGTCGTCCATCTCAACCCTCCTTCAGATCGGCCAGGGACTGGCGCAGGGTACGCCGGGCACGCGCCAGCAAGCTCTCGACCGCCTCGACGCTCCCGCCAAGCAGATGGGCGATCTCCGGGTTCCCTAGTTCCTGCCACGTCGAAAGCACGAGCGCTTCACGCTGCCGCTCAGGAAGGTCGCCTAAAGCCTCCGCGACGCGGGCCGCGCGCTCGCGGATTTGAAGCCCGGCCTCAGCGCCGGCCGCAGGGTCCGGTCGGTCCGGCGGCTCCGCCGTCAGCGTTTCGCGGCGGCGGCGAAGCCGGTCCCGGCAGAGATTGAGCGCGACCGTGTGCATCCAGCTGTCGAACCGCGCACCGCCGGGCCGCCAGCGGGGGGCCTGCCTCCAGACACGAAGGAACACCTCCTGGGCCACATCCTCGGCCTCGACCGCGTCGCCGAGCACCCGGGTGGCCAACGTCAGCACGCGCGGAAGCTTGCGGGCGACCAGCGCCTGGACGGCCGCCTGATCACCCTGACCAGCCCGAACCACCAGATCGAGATCGGGATCATCGGACCGCACGCGCCCCCGCGCGCCTTCAGCTCAACCGCGTCCGCCGGCGTGGCCGTGTCCGTGACGACGCGCGCTCATCTCTTCGATGTTCACGAAGCCGTCCCGGTCAGCGTCCAGGCGGGCGAAGCGCTTCTGAACCCGCGCCTGCATCTCCGCCAGCGTGGTGGGTCCGTCGGGGCGGAGGCCGCGGGGAGCCTGACGCTCCGCACCGCGCTCCGCGTGCCGTTGACCGCGATCGGCCCGACGTTCCTGGATCCGCGCGTGGCGCTGGGCGTGAGCCGCCTGGCGTTCCTCGACCGTGACCCGGCCGTCGCGGTCGAGATCGAGCCGAGAGAACCGGGCTGCGGCGCGGGCCTGCATCTCGGCGAGGCTGATGCGTCCGTCGCCGTCGGTGTCCAGCCTGGGTCGTTGAGCTTGCGGGGCCTGAGCCGCCGCGGCGCCGGCGACGGCCAGGAAAGCGAGGGTGAGTAGAGCGGTTCGCACGGTCATGTCTCCGGGACCGCGCCGACGGGCGCGGCTTCGGACTCTTCAACGAGGATCGACCGCAGGTCCGTCGCGATGACCCTTTGCGAGGCTTCGTGGGCGTCCCGCCGCACCCGCTCCAGCCGGTCGTGCAGGCCCTCGATGTCCGCTTCGCCACCGGCGCGCGCCAGCAGAGACTGGAAGCGCGCGGGCTCGGCCGCGGGATCGGCGTCGTCCTCCAGCGCGAGCTTGAGAATCTGAGCCAGGGCCGAGCTGAGCCTCCAGGACGCGAGCAGAGCCTCAAGATCATGCGGAGCCAAGCCGTGCTCGCGCAAGGCCGCAAGCGCTTGGCCCGTGTTGGCGATGATCGGTCCCCCGTCCGCTGCATGCACGAGCTGGAGGTGCTGGGCCGCGAACTCCACGTCGACCAGGCCGCCGGGGCTCAGCTTCAGGTCCCAGAAGGTCTTAGGCGGACGTTCCCTGGCCATCAGCCCCCGCATGTCGCGTACGTCTGCGGCGACCCGGGCGGGATCCCGAGGCCGCCGCAAGGCCGTTTCGACCAGGCGCTCGGCATCGGCTGCGAACGCAGGCGAGGTCGCCCAGACCACACGCGCGCGGGTCAAGGCCAGGAACTCCCAGGTCTGCGCGTCCGCCGCGTAGTAGTCCGCGAACGCCCGGGCGCTCACCGCGACGGGACCCTTGGTGCCTGAGGGGCGGAGCTGCAGGTCCACCTCATAGAGGCCGCCCTCGCCGGTCGGCGCGGAGAGGGCGGCGACCAGCCGTTGCGTGAAACGGCCGTAGAAGGTCTCCGCGGCCCAGCCCTTCCCTGCCGAAACGGCGTCCGGCGAATGCGGCCGGTAGAGCGCCATCAGGTCGAGGTCGGAGCGCGCCGTCATCTCGCGCGAGCCCGCCTTGCCGAGCGCCACCACAGCGACGTCTCCCTCAAAGGCGCCCCCGAGCCGTTCCGTCTCCGACAGGGCGGCCGGGGCGAGGGACTGGATGCACGCGTCGGCGAGGTCGGCGAAGGCTGCGCCGGCCGCTTCGGGCCCGGCCGAGCCGGACATGACCTGCACGCCGATGCGGAAGGCCTGCTCGCGCCAGACCCGGCGCGCCGCGTTCATGGCTCCCTCGAAACTCTCCTCGCGACCCACGGCGTGGCGGAGGGGCTCGCCGATGTCGCTGTCGGGCAGGCCCGCGAAGAAGGCCTGATCCAGGAGGGCGTCGAGGGCGCCAGGGCGTCGGGCCAGCGTCGCGGCGAGCTGCGGCGCGAAGGCCATCACCTCCACGATCAGCTGGAAGAGCTGCGGCTGGGCCAGGAACAGGGACTGGATCTGCACGCCGGACGGCAGCTTGCCGAAGAAGTCGGCGAAGCGGTTGAACGCTATGTCGGGCGCGCCGGTGGCATGAGCGGCTTCGAGCAACCGCGGCGCCAGGCGCGTGAAAAGCTCACGACCGCGGCTCGTGCGCGTCGCGGCGATCCGGCCGTGGTGCCAGCCCCGGATCGTTTCGGAAACCTGAGCCGGCCTGCTGAAGCCCATCCGCTCCAGCGTCCGCACCGTCTCCGGATCGTCCTCAACCCCGGTGAAGACGAGGCTTCCAAAGTTCGACGAGAGGGGCTCCTCCGCCGCGAACAGCTGGCCGTAGCGCTGGTTCACCGTCTGCAGCACGGTTTCGACCTCGGCGTCGAAGGCTGCGAGATCGCCGTGACCCGACAGGGCCGCCACGCGCGCCCGCTCCTCGTCGGCCAGAGGGAGCGTGTGGGTCTGTTCGTCGGCGAGCATCTGCACGCGGTGCTCCCAGCCGCGCAGCCGCACGTAGGCCTCGGAAAGCTCCGCGGCGGCGTCGTCGGTGACGTGGCCCGCGTCCCGCAGCGCCGCAAGCGCGTCGAGGGTGCGAGGCCGCCTCAGGGCGGGGTCACGCCCGCCGAGAATGAGCTGCTGGGTCTGGGCGTAGAACTCGATCTCGCGAATGCCCCCGGGGCCGAGCTTGAGGTCGCCGCCCGCCACGGCCAGGTGCTCGCCGGTCTTGTGGACGTGGATCTGCCGCTTGATCGAGTGGATGTCGGCGATGGCTGCGAAATCCAGGTGCCGGCGCCAGATGAACGGCTGCAGCTCGGCCAGGAAAGCGTCCGCCCGTGCGCGGTCGCCGGCGCAGCAGCGGGCCTTGATGAAGGCGGCCCGCTCCCAGTTCTGGCCGACGGACTCGTAGTACTCGAGCGCCGCGTCGACCGGCACGGCGGAAGGCGTGGCGCTGGGATCGGGGCGCAGCCGCAGGTCGACCCGGAAGACGTACCCCTCCGCGGTCCGGTTCTGGAGGAGACTCGCCAGGGCCTGGGTCAGCTGCACCGCGAACGGCTGCGGCTCGACCTTGCCGGTCATGGCGAGCGCGAGCGGGTCGTAGAAGACCGAAATGTCGATGTCGCTGGAGTAGTTCAGCTCGCCCGCGCCGTGTTTGCCCATGGCCAGCACGAACAGCCCGGGGAGCGGGTCCTCGGCCGGGCCAGCCTCCGCCAGCCGGCCGCGCCGAACCTGCTCGCCGACGACGGCGCACAGCGCGGTCTGGACGGCGGCGTCGGCGAAGTCGCTGAGGCTGCGAGTCACCGCGTCCAGGTCCAGGGCGCGGCTTGTATCGGCCAGAGCCAGCAGGAGGTGCAGGTCGGCTTTCAGCTCCCGGAGTGCGCGGCCGACCTCTTGCGGGTCGCCGCTCAGCGCGCCCGCTTTGGCGCATAACGCGGCGGGCGCGGTCTGCGGATCCGCCCCGAGCGTCCGCTCCAATCGCTCGGGACGGCGCATCGCCAGTCCCGCCAGGTAGGGCGAGGCGGCGAACACCGGCGCCAGGGCGGGCCAGGCCTCGCCGGCGACGTCGCCCAGCCGCTCGTGGGCGCGGTCAGCCGCGGCGGCGTCCACCACCGGGCCGCAGGGGCGGAGCTGATCGCGAAGGGCCACGCCGCCTCCAGACGGGCTCAGGCCCGAGGGAACACCAGAGCGGTCCGCAGGCCGGGGCCGCCATCGCCGATGCTGCCCGGACCCTCGTCGATCTCCAAGCGGCCGCCGTGCGCCTCTGCGACCGCGGCGACGAGTGAGAGGCCCAGACCGGCGCCCGGCTGGCTGCGGCTGTTCTCCAGCCGGACGAAGCGCTGGACAATGCGGGCGCGGTCCGCTTCGGGGACGCCGGATCCGGTGTCGGTCACGGAGAACTCGATCTCGCCCGACGCGCGCCGCCTCAGGCGAAGCATGATGGCGCCGCCCTCGGGCGTGTACTTCACAGCGTTGTCCAGCAGGTTGCTCAGCGCCTGCGCCATGAACTCGCGGTTGCCGCGGACGGTCAGGCCGGGAGTGACTTCCGCGCTGAACTCCAGGCCCTTGTCCTCGCAGACCAGCTCGTAGAGCTCGGCGATGTCGCGGGCGAGGTCGGCGGGGTCGAACAGCACCGGATCGGGGGCCGCCCCCGCGGCCTGCAGGCGCGTGATGGCCAGCACGGCGTTGAAGGTCTTCAGCAGGCCGTCGACGTCGTCCAAGGTGTCCACCAGCGCGGTGGCCGGATCCGCCCTCCCCGCCTCCACGTCTAGCAGCGCCAGCTCCAGCTTGGAGCGCAGCCGGTTCAAAGGCGAGCGTAGATCGTGGGCGATGGCGTCGCCGGCGTGCCGAAGGCCGCCCATGAGGCGCTCCAGCCGCTCGAGCATGACGTTCAGGCCCTCGGCCACCTCGTCATATTCGTCGCGTACGCCGCGCACCGGCACCCGGGCTTGGAGGTCACCGCTCTGCACGGCGGCGATGGTGCGGTTCAGTCCGCCAAGCTGGCGGCTGACGTTGCGGCTGACGATCACGCCGCCGAGGAGGCCCAGGAACAGGACCACCACGCCCGCGCCCCAGGAGGCCCGGACGATTTTCACCACGTAGTTGCGGCTCTCGCCGACGTCCGAGCCGACGAACAGGCCATGCCCGGTCGGGAAGCGGACGAGGCGTCCTCGGCCGTCCCGCCGGACGATAGCGCCCTCGGGTGTGGTCAGCTCGATCTTGAAATTGACCCAGTCGGTCTCTCCGTCCTCGGCCGGGGAAGCCGCCAGGGTGCCGGTGATGCGGCGACCGTCGGGGCCGAGCAGGAGGTACTCGAAGCCGCTGTCGACCGTGCGCTCGATGATCGACTGGTTCAGCGCTTCCGCCCCGCCCAGTCGGTAGACGGTCTGCAGGGCCCCGATCTCCCGGTCGATGTCCCGCTCGGAGCGGCGGATCACCTCTCCGGCCGTGGCGACGTAGACGTACAGCAGGAAGAACGCTGCGGCCCCGGCGAACAGGGCCAGGAAGAGCAGGGTCAGCCGAAACGGCGTGTTTCGGAACAGGGGCGGGAGCCGCATGGCTCCCGATCAGGCCTCCAGCCTGTAGCCGGCGCCCCGCACCGTCTGGAGCATGGCGTGGTCGAAGCCCTTGTCGATCTTGGACCGGAGCCGACTGATGTGCACGTCGATGACGTTGGTCTGAGGGTCGAAGTGCAGCTCCCAGACCTTCTCCAGCAGCATGGTGCGGGTGACCGATTGGCCCGCGTGGCGCATCAGGAACTCCAGTAGCTGGAATTCCCGAGGCTGGAGATCGAGCTCCTTGCCGGCCCGATGCACGCGCCGGCCGATCAGGTCCATCTCAAGGTCGCCGACCTTAAGGACGGTGTTGACCGAACCGGTCTCGCGGCGGCGCGCGAGAGCCTCCACCCGGGCGATCAGTTCGGCGAAGGCGTAGGGCTTGACCAGGTAGTCGTCGGCCCCGGCGCGAAGGCCCGTGACGCGATCTTCGATCTCGCCGAGCGCGCTGAGGAAGAGCACCGGGGTGGCGTCGCCCTCGCGGCGCAGGGTCTCCACGACCGTGACGCCGTCCATGCGCGGCATCATGCGGTCGACGACCAGGACGTCGAAGCCGCCCTTCCGGGCGGCCTCCAGGCCGTCGACGCCGTCGACCGCGTGCTCGGCCTGGATGCCCTGCTCGGTCAGGCCGCGCTGCATGGCGCGGCCCGCCTCCAGGTCGTCTTCGATGATCAGAACCCGCATGCGGCGCCCCCCCGGCGCGGAATCAGCCTCAGTCGGCGATCTTGACGCCGATGAAGGCCGGTGACGACTGGCCGCGACGCGTGACCGCCAAGGTGACGTTCTGACGCCCCGCCTGGCGCTGGGCGGCGACCGCTGCGGCCACCTCCTGCGGCGTGCTGACCGCACGGAAGTTGACCGACACGATCACGTCCCCGCGCCGCAAGCCCTTGCTGGCGGCGTCCGATCCGCTGCGGACGGCGGTGATGACCACCCCGCGCGTCTCGGGGCCGAGGCCGTACTGACGCCGCGCAGCCTCGTCGAGCGGCGCGAGCGAGAGGCCGAGCGCGATGGGGGCGGCCGGGGTGGCGGGCGCGGAGGGCGCATCCGGGGTCGCCCCCTGCCCTCGCCTGTTGGCGTTGAGCTCGGCTTCCGCCGGACGCGTTCCCGAGGTGACCGTCAGGGTCTGGCGGCGTCCTTCGCGGAGCACTTCGAGCCGAAGCGACTCGCCCGCGCGGGCAGCGGCGACGGTCCGGGTGAGGTCGGTGTTGTCCTCGACTTCCTTGCCGTTGACGCGAAGCACCACGTCGCCTTGACGCAGACCGCCGCGCGCGCCGGGACCGCCGGGGGTCACGTCGGCGATAAGGGCGCCCTTCTGGCTCGTGCCCAGGCCCTGGCTCTCGGCCACTTCGGGCGTCAGGGTCTGGATGGTCACCCCGAGGTAGCCGCGGGTGACGCGACCGCCGCTGATCAGCTGGCGCACCACCGTGTCGGCCAGGTCCGCCGGGATGGCGAAGCCGATGCCCACCGAGCCGCCCGAGGGCGAGAAGATGGCGGTGTTCACCCCGATCACCCGGCCGAACGTGTCGAAGGTCGGCCCGCCGGAGTTGCCCCGGTTGATGGGGGCGTCGATCTGGATGTAGTCGGTGAAGGTCTCGCCGATGTCGCGGCCGTACGCCGACACGATGCCCGCGGTCGCGGTGCCGCCGAGCCCGAACGGGTTGCCCACGGTGATCACCCAGTCGCCGACCCGGGGCTGAGCAGTGGCCGCGTCCTCGAAGCGGACGAACGGGAAGTTCTGGCCCTCGATCTTGATCACGGCCAGGTCGGTGGCTTCGTCACGGCCGATCACGCGGGCCTTCAGCTCCCGCTCGTCCTTGAGGCGGACGGTGATCTCTTCTGCGTCGGCGACCACGTGGTTGTTGGTCACGATGTAGCCGTCGGCCGAGATGAGGAAGCCGGAGCCGGACGCCTGAGCTTCGGGCCGGTTGTCGCCGTCGTTGTCCCCGGGTTGGCCGTCTTCGCCGCCGGGCGCCTGGGGCGGCACGGCGAAGGGGAAGCTCTCAAGACCCGGGAGTCGGCGGAAGGCGCGCAGGTTCACGCGCGTCCGCACATCGATCGACACCACGGCCGGCGACACGCGCTCGAAGATGTCGGCGAAGGACAGCGGAGCGCCGGGGGGCGGCGCGAAGATCGGCGCGGTGGAGGCCTTGATCAGCCCGCCCTGCAGCGGCGCCTGAGCCTGCAGCTGCGGCGCGTCGTCCAGGCGCATGCCGAACACCGCGCCACCCAGGCCAGCGGCGGCCACGCCGGCGCCGATCAGGGCGCCGCTGACGAAACTCTTGTTGCTGAGGGCCATTCGTGTTCGATCCTTAGCGAGCCGGTGAGACGGGCTCGTCGTCTGGTAGCTAGGGCCGATGCCTTACGACGGCAATCAGGTTCAAGTTACCTTTACTTCATCGCCGTTTCGGGACAGCCCCGACATCTGCAGCAGGTTGCACGCCACCCTGGCCGGGCGGGTTCACGATGCCGAGGAGGCGCGCCTCCTCTTCCGGAGACAGGGCGACGCCAGCCGGCTCGGGTCGCCGACGACGCGCGAGCAGAGCGGCCAAGCCGACGAGGAGAATGGAGAAAGGCGTCAGCCAGAGCAGAAGGTTGCCGGCCGAGAACGCAGGCCGCAGCAGGATGAACTCGCCATACCGCTGGACAAGAAAGGCTTTGACCTGGCTTTCGGTCCGCCCCTCGGCCACCTGCTGGCGGACCAGCTTGCGCAGGTCGGCGGCGATCTCCGCCTCGCTGTCGTCGATGGACTCGTTCTGACAGACGACGCAGCGGATCTCCGCGAACAGCTCGCGGGCTCGGGCCTCCTGCGCCGGGTCGGGCAGGCGTTCGGAGGGATCGGACGCCGCCGCCGTGCAGAGAAGCAGCGCCGCCAGCGCGATAGCCTGGACGGGCCTCACGCGGTCGCCGGCTTGAGCGCAGGCCGCCGTGCCGGGGCCGCCAGCCGAAGCCGCCGGTCCGAGAGCGATATGAGCCCGCCGAGCGCCATCAGCGCCGGCCCCAGGAAGATAAGCTTGGCGAGCGGGTTCCAGTAGGCGCGGACGCGCCAGGCCGGCCGACCCTGCGGGTCGGCCACCCGCTCGCCCAGCACCAGATAGAGGTCGTCCATGCCGGAGCCGCACAGGGCGACCTCGGTCGTAGTCTGGCCGCCTGCAGGGAAGAAGCGCCGCTCGGGGGTGACCCGGCAGACCTCGTCGCCGTCGCGCGTGACCCGCATGGTCGCGCGCTCGGCGAGATAGTTCGGCCCGTCGACCGCCGTCACGTCCTCCAGGTTCAGGGTGTAGGCGGCCACGCGCAGGGTTCCGTCCAATCCCAGCGTTGCGGCGGACTCGGCCTTGCCGGTCGTCTCGATCGCCGCCCCAAGGACGAACACGCCGAGGCCCGCGTGAGCCAGGGTCGTCCCCCAGGAGCCTCGCGGAAGGCCCTTCAGCCTGCGGAGGCATTCGGCCAGCGGAGCCTTGCCCAGCTTCACCCGCTCCGCCAGCTCGACCAGCGCGCCGACGAACAGCCACAAGGCCAGGGCGGCCCCGACCGCCCCCACCACGGAGCGCGGCTGGACGAACATCAGCGCGATCAGGGCGCCGCCCAAGGCCAGCGCGGCCGCCAGCCACAGGCGCTGCAGAGCTCCCAGCGCGTCGGCCCGCTTCCAGGCCAGCAGGGGACCGAGCGGCAGGACCAGGAACGCCAGCGCCATGAGGGGCGCGAAGGTCAGGTTGAAGTACGGCGGCCCGACCGAGATCGGCCGCCCGGCCACGGCCTCGACCAGCAGCGGGTACAGGGTGCCGAGGAGCACCGTCGCCGTCGCCGCCGACAGGAACAGGTTGTTCAGCACCAGGGCGCTCTCGCGGCTGACCGGCGCGAACATGCCCCCGGCCCTCAGCGCCGGGATCCGCCAGGCGAACAGGGCGAAGGCCGCGCCCGCCGTCACGCCGAGGATCGCCAGCAGGACGAGGCCGCGCTCCGGATCCACCGCGAAGGCGTGCACCGACGTCAGCACGCCTGAGCGCACGAGGAAGGCGCCCAGCATGCTGAAGCTGAAGGCGGCGATGGAAAGGAACACGGTCCAGCCCTGCAAGGCGCCGCGCTTTTCGGTGACGATGGCCGAGTGCAGCAGCGCCGTGCCGACCAGCCAGGGCATGAAGCTGGCGTTCTCGACCGGGTCCCAGAACCACCAGCCGCCCCAGCCGAGCTCGTAGTAGGCCCAGAAGGCGCCGAGGGTGATGCCGATGGTCAGCAGGCTCCAGGCTCCGAGCGTCCATGGCCGGACCCAGCGCGCCCAGGCGGCGTCCACACGCCCCTCGATGAGGGCGGCGACGGCGAAGCTGAACACGACCGAGAAGCCGACGTAACCGGCGTAGAGGAACGGCGGATGCAGGACGAGTGCGGGGTCCTGCAACAGCGGGTTGAGAGAGCGGCCCTGGAACGGTGCGGGATCGATCCGTTCGAAGGGGTTCGAGGTGAAGGCGGCGAAGCCGATGAAAAGCACGCCGAGCGCGCCCTGGGTGGCGAGCGTCAGGCTGCGCAGACCCGCGGGGAGCTTGCCCCCGAACAGCCCGACGGCCGCGCCCGACCCGGTCAGGGCCAGGCACCAGAGCAGCAGCGAGCCCTCGTGATTGCCCCAGACGCCGGCGATCTTGTAGGCGAGCGGCTTGTCGGTGTGGCTGTTGGCGACGACGTTCGCGAGCGAGAAGTCGCTGGTCACGTAGGCGACGGTCAGCGCCGCGAAGCCGGCGGCGATCGCCAGGAAGGCGCCGACGGACGCGCCGACCGCGCCGACCTGTAGAGCCGGATCATGCCGCCAGCGCCCCACCGCGCCCAGCGCCAGCTGCGCGAGCGACAGCGCGAAAGCGAGCGCGAGGGTGAAGGCCCCGAGTTCGGCGATCACGAGCCGGTCGCCGCCGGACGCCAGTCGCCCGACTCCTTCAAGGCGTCGGCGACCTCGCGAGGCATGTAGGACTCGTCGTGCTTGGCGAGAACTTCGCTGGCCTCGAACTCGCCGGGGTGGCGGAAGCGGCCCGTCGCGACGATGCCCTGCCCTTCTCGAAACAGGTCGGGTAGATCGCCCTCGTAACTGACTCGGGCCATGCCCTTTCCGTCGCTGACCGTGAAGTCGACCCGGCCGCCCGGATGATTGACCACGCTGCCGGCCTCGACGAGGCCGCCCAGGCGGACCGTCCGATCCGCTGCGACGTTCGCGGCCGCCGCCTGCGATGGCGTGTAGAAGAAGCTCACGCTGTCGCGGAGCCCGAAGAGAGTCAGGCCCACGGCCAGCGCGAGCACCGGCGCGGCGACCAGCACCACCTGCAAGCGTCGCCGCGCCTTGCGTGACTTGGGCCAGAACGACATGGAACGAACATAGGCGCAGGGGGCGGGTCTACGCCACCCTGCGACGTTCAGGCGCGCACGGCGGCGGCCCGGTCGACGCCCAGCGCGGCGAGAGTCGTGCGCACGATCCCGTCGGCGTCCAGGCCGGCTTCGGCCAGCATGCGCTCGGGTTTGTCGTGATCCTGGAAGACATCCGGCAGCATGAGCGTGCGCACCTTCAGGCCGCGCTCCAGGGCGCCGCGCTCGGCGAGCAGTTGCAGCACGAAGGCCGCGAAACCGCCGGTGGCGCCCTCCTCCACCGTGATGAGGCACTCATGCTCGCGGGCGAGCCGCAGGATCAGCGCCTCGTCGAGAGGCTTGGCGAATCGGGCGTCGGCGACGGTCGTCGACAACCCGCGGGCGGCGAGCTGGTCGGCGGCGTCGAGGCAGGCCTGCAGGCGCGTGCCCAGAGAAAGCAGCGCGACGGCGGTCCCCTCGCGCACGATGCGGCCACGGCCGATCTCCAGCGGTTCGGCGACGTCCGGCATGTCGAGGCCCACGCCCTCGCCCCGCGGATAGCGGAAGGCGCTCGGGCGGTCGTCGATCTGCGCGGCGGTGGCCACCATCCGCGCGAGCTCGACCTCGTCGGCGGCGGCCATCAGCACGAACCCGGGCAAGGCGCCGAGGAAGCCGATGTCGAAGGACCCGGCGTGGGTCGGCCCGTCCGCGCCCACCAGGCCGGCGCGGTCCATGGCGAAACGGACCGGCAGCTTCTGGATGGCCACGTCGTGGACGACCTGGTCGTAGCCGCGCTGCAGAAAGGTCGAGTAGATCGCCGTGAAGGGCTTCATGCCGTCCGCGGCGAGCCCCGCGGCGAAGGTTACCGCATGCTGCTCAGCGATGCCGACGTCGTAGCATCGGTCCGGGAAACGCTCGGCGAACAGGTCCAGGCCGGTGCCTGACGGCATGGCCGCCGTAATGGCGACGATGCGTTCGTCGCGCTCGGCCTGCTTCACCAGCTCGCTCGCGAACACCTTGGTGTAGCTGGGCGCGTTGACCTTGGCCTTCGCCTGAACGCCGGTCACGACGTCGAACTTGACCACCCCGTGGTACTTGTCGGCCGCGTTCTCGGCGGGCGCGTAGCCCTTGCCCTTCTGGGTGACCACGTGGACCAGAACGGGTCGATCGATGATCTCGCGCGCGTTGCGCAGCACGGGAATCAGGTTGTCCAAGTCGTGCCCGTCGATCGGACCCACGTAGTAGAAGCCGAGCTCCTCGAAGAAGGTGCCGCCGGTGACCATGCCCCGCGCGTACTCCTCCGCCTTGCGGGCTGCCTTGCGCATGGGCGTGGGCAGCACGCCGGCGACCTGGCGGCCCAGCTTGCGGACGGACCGGTAGCCGCCGCCGGACACCAGGCGCGCCATGTAGGCGCTCATGCCGCCGACCGGCGGCGCGATCGACATGTCGTTGTCGTTCAGGATGACGGTCAGCTGCTTGGTCGTCTCGGCGGCGTTGTTCATGGCCTCGTAGGCCATGCCCGCGCTCATGGAGCCGTCGCCGATCACCGCGACCACCTTGTTGGTCTTGCCCTGGCGGTCCCGCGCCGCGCAGAACCCGAGCGCGGCGGAGATGGAGGTGCCGGCGTGGGCCGCGCCGAACGGGTCGTAGGCGCTCTCGGCCCGCTTGGTGAACCCGGACAGGCCGCCGCCCTGGCGCAGGGTCCGGATCCGCTCGCGCCGGCCGGTCAGGATCTTGTGAGGGTAGGCCTGATGCCCGACGTCCCAGATCAGGATGTCGTCCGGGGTCTCGTAGACATGGTGGATCGCGACGGTCAGCTCGATCACCCCGAGCGCCGAACCGAGATGCCCTCCGGTCTGACTGACGGCGTCGATGGTCTCGGCCCGCACCTCCTGAGCCAATTGCCGCAGCTGCTGCATCCCCAAGGCGCGCGTGTCCGCGGGCGAAGCGATCGTGTCGAGCAAAGGGGTGGTCGGTCGCATCAGCCTTCACCTCGGCGGAAGCGGAAGAGCCTTCCGCCCGTCAGGAGCGTCGCTGTAACACGAAGTCGACGCTGTCCTTCAGCCATTTGGCGCGTTCGCCGAAGATGTCGAGCCGGGCGCGCGCCTGATCCGCGAGAAGGTCCACACGATCTTTCGCCGCCTGCACGCCCAGCAGGGTGACGAAGTTCGCCTTGCCGCGCTCGGCGTCCTTCTGGGCGGCCTTGCCGAGCAGATCGGCCTCGCCTTCCGCGTCCAGGACGTCGTCGACGATCTGGTAGGCGAGGCCGAGATCCTGGGCGAAGCCCATCAGCGCTTCCCGCTCGCCGTCCCGGGCGCGCGCCACGATCACCGGGATTTCGAAAGCGAAGGCGATCAGCGCGCCGGTCTTCAGCCGTTGCATGCGGGCCACGGTGCCGAGGTCGGCGCCCAGACCCATCATGTCGATCATCTGCCCCCCGCACATGCCCCGCGCGCCTGAGGCGATGGCCAGGCGGCTGAGCAGTTCGCCCCGGAGCTCGGCGTCCTCGTGGGTGTCGGGATGGGCCATGATCTCGAAGGCGATGGCCTGCAGCGCGTCGCCCGCCAGCACGGCGGTCGCTTCGTCGTACTCCTTGTGCACGGTGGGCCGGCCCCGCCGCACGTCGTCGTCGTCCATGCATGGCAGGTCGTCGTGGATGAGGCTGTAGGTGTGGATGCACTCCAGCGCGCAGGCCGCGCGCAGGACGGGCCGCTCCTCCACGTCGAACATGCGCGCCGTTTCGAGCGCAAAGTACGGGCGCAGCCGCTTGCCGGGTCCGAGCGCGGCGTAGCGCATGGCCTCTGTCAGGCGGCTCTCCGGGCCGTCCGCCCGGGGCAGCAGCTCGTCCAGAGCGACGGTGACGAGGTCGGCGACCTCGGCGACCCGGTCGGCGAACGCCTCAGCCCTCACGAGAACTCCGCGGGGTCGGCCCGCTGCGCCTCGCCCTGGGCGCCCACCACGATCTTCTCGACCCGCAGCCGCGCCTGCTCGAGCTTGGCCTCGCAGTGAGCCTTCAGCTGGGCGCCGCGCGCGTACAGGTCGATCGATTCCTCGAGCGGCGCCTGCCCGCTCTCCAGCTGGGCGACGATGCGCTCCAGCTCACGCAACGCCTCCTCGAAGGACAGGCTGCCGACCTCGGGCGGCGCTTGGGTCATGCGTGCGGGCGCTCCACGTTGGGCGGCACCCTAGAGACGGCCCTGCGAGTGGGCAACGCTCAAGGCCGCACGTACCGCCGCGCCGACCAGTAGCGATAGCCTTCGTTGCGGACCAGCCGCCAGCCGCGGCGCTTCAGCTCCACGCCGACCATGGCGTTGAAGAACCCGTGGGCGAGCACGAGCACGTCGCCGCCGCTGGAAGCGAGCTGCTCCAACTGGTCGGCGGCGTCGGAGGCGCGCCGCTTGGCCTGATCCCGGCTCTCCTCCCCCTGGTGATGGTTGAAGAACCACCAGGTCGAGCGCGCGATGACGCCCCAGAGACGCGGCGAGAGTTTCAGGAAGCCGGGCCAGCGGGGGGGCGGCAGCGGCGCCTCGACCATCACCGGGTTCGGCGTGAACTGCCGGCCCTCGCAGACCGCCTTGGCCGTCTCCACCGAGCGCGGCCTGACGGAGGCCACGATCACCTCGGCCGAGCGCGCCAGCTCCATCAGCTGTTCGGGCGGTCGCTGGCCGGGCTTGAGACCGCCGATCTCATAGCGGGCCCACCACTCGCGATAGCCCTCCGAGGTCAGCCGGATCTTGCGCGAGAGCGCAGGCTCGCCGTGCCGGGCCAGAGTGATGGAGCCGGGTCGTGCGACCGGGACGGTGGTCGGCTTGGGACCGGGCAGGCCGGCCGCGATGTCGGTCAGCGTTTCGGACGCCATGCCTGCGCGTGTCCGGACCCCCGTCGAGACGCGCTCACCCCTCTCGCAACGCCTGCACATGCGCCAGGGCCGAGCGGCCCAGCGCCCCAAGGTCGTATCCGCCCTCCAGCGAGGACACAAGTTCGCCGCCGCAGCGGGCGCGGGCCACCTCCAGCAGCGCCCGGGTGGCCCACGCGAAATCCTCCTCCAGGAGACGCTGTTCGGCGAGCGGGTCGGCGGCGTGCGCGTCGAACCCCGCCGAAACCAGGATCAGCTCGGGCGCGAACGCGTCCAGGGCTGCGACCAACCGGTCCTGGTAGGCGCGCCGCCAATGCTCACGCGAAGCGCCAGGCGGCGACAGCACGTTGACCACATTGCCGACGCCTCGCTCATCCGCGCGGCCCGTGCCGGGATAGAGCGGGTCCTGATGGATCGACCCGAAGAACACCCTTGGCTCGGTTTCGAACGCGGCCTGGGTCCCGTTCCCGTGGTGGACATCGAAGTCGACGATCCCGACCCGCGCGTACCCGAGCTCCAGGGCCACCCGCGCCGCGACCGCCACGTTGGAGTAGATGCAAAAGCCCATCGCCTGCGCGGGCTCGGCGTGATGGCCCGGCGGCCGCACCGCGCAGAACGCGCGCCGCACCTCGCCCCGGCGGACCGCCCGGACCGCCTCGGCGGCGGCACCGGCGGCTCTGAGGGCGGCTTGGAGGCTGCCCGAGTCCATGGCGGAGTCGGGATCGAGCTGCACGTGGCGGCCGCTCGAACCCGCGGCCTCGATCTGCTCCAGGTAGGCGTCGGGATGCACCAGCCGCAGGTCGTCGGGGCTCGCCAGCGGCGCCTCACGGCGGTCCAGCGGCTCGTGCTCGAGCGCGGCCAGCACGGCGGCCAGACGCGCCGGGCTCTCGGGGTGGCCGCCCCGAACCGGGTGTCCGCCCGGGTCATGGCCGAGCATGTCGGGATGAGTGTAGAGCGCCACGTCCATGACCGCCGCTCCTACCCCGACCCACCCCGCCGCCCAAGCCGTCAGCATCCGTCGCGCAGGTCCGGAGGACGCCGAGACCCTCTCGCGGTTGGGCGAGGCCACGTTTCGCGAGACCTGGCTGGTCGACCACAAGATGCCTTACGCGACCGAGGACCTGCCCGCCGCGCTGGAGGCCATGTACGGCCTGGAGCCCACGCGGGCGCTACTGGCCGATCCCGCCATGGCCTTCTGGCTCGCGGAGCGGGAAGGCGCGGCCGTCGCCTACGCCTTGGCCGGCGCCTGCACCCTCCCCTACCCCGACGTGAAACCCGGCTGCGGCGAGCTGAAGCGGTTGTACGTGGCGCGCTCGGCTCGCGGGGGCGGCCTGGGCGAGCGGCTGCTGCGTGAGGCCCTGGCCTGGCTGGAACGCGACGGCCCCCGCCGGATCTGGATCGGCGTCTGGTCCGGGAACGTGGGGGCTCAGCGGCTCTACGGGCGCTACGGGTTCGAGAAGGTCGGCGAGCACACCTTCACGGTCGGCCGCACCGTGGACCGGGAGTTCGCGCTCCGCCGCGGCTGACCCCCTTGCTTTCCCCGCGCGGCGGCGGGTCAAGTGCGGTCATGACCGTCAGCACCGAACGCCGCGGCGCCGTCGCCGTCGTCACCATCGAACGGCCGGAGCGCCGCAACGCCGTCGACGGAGCGACCGCCCACGCCCTCTACGACGCCTTCAAGGCGTTCGACGCCGATCCCGAGCTGTCGGTCGCCGTCCTGCAGGGCCGAGGCGGCCACTTCTGCGCCGGCGCGGACCTGCAGGCCATGGCGGCTGGCGGCGACGCCAACCCCGTGCGCCGAGAGGGCGATCTCGGCCCGATGGGCTGCACGCGCCTGCGGCTCTCCAAGCCGGTGATCGCGGCGGTGGAGGGCTATGCGGTCGCGGGCGGCATCGAGGTGGCGCTCTGGTGCGACCTGCGCGTGGCGGCCGAAGGGGCGACCTTCGGCGTGTTCTGCCGCCGGTTCGGCGTGCCGCTGATCGACCTCGGCACCGTGCGCCTGCCCCGCCTGATCGGTCACAGCCGGGCCATGGACCTGATCCTGACCGGCCGCCCGGTGCCCGCCGAGGAAGCGGTCGCCATGGGCCTAGCCAACCGGCTCGCGCCTCGGGGTCAGGCGCTGGAGGCCGCCCTCGAACTCGCCGAGCAGATCGCCGCCTTTCCCCAGACGTGCCTGCGGAACGATCGCGCCTCGGCCCTGGAGCAATGGTCGCTGGACTGCGACGCGGCCGCCGCCAACGAGATTGGACGCGGTCTCGACACGCTGAAGTCGGGCGAGGCCGCCCAGGGCGCGGCCCGTTTCACCCAGGGCGTCGGCCGGCACGGAAGCTTCGGCTAGGCGCGCCAGCTCGCGCCACGCCGAAGGCTTGACGCCGCCCGAAGCATGACTAGGTTCCGCGCCCTCGCTCAGGGGCCCCGGCCCTGCGTCTCCGGAGAGGTGGCTGAGCGGTTGAAAGCACCGCACTCGAAATGCGGCATACTCGCAAGGGTATCGTGGGTTCGAATCCCACCCTCTCCGCCACACGCCCGCATAAAGTCCATACGGACAAGGCGGTTCAAGGCTTCCGCCGGGCGCTACCCCAACGTTTACCCCAACACTGGCCGGGTCTTCGGACCCAGACCAAGCGAATGGCGCGCCCTTAAGACGCGCACGCGCGCCCGCACGGAACTCTGACATAATCCCGGATTCAGATGCGGCGGTGCGGGGGCCTGCGTGGTGAGGCAAGCCCCCTACCCCGCTCAAGCTGCGATCAGTCGTCGGACACGCGGCACCGCCTGCCCGTAATCGAACGGGGCGTGCTTGGCCCCGCCGTCATCCATCTCGTGAACCGAGCGGGCTATGGCGCCAGGGAGCTGGTCCCGGCGGACGCGGGAATCGGCCCGGATCGCGGTCAGGGTCTCGCGGGCGCGCTCCGGAACGGGCTGCATCCGCTCCAGGGCCTCAACGATCTCGGCAAAGTGCTCGTGCATCTCTAGGCGCGGCATGGCGCAACTCCTCTCGATTGGGGGGTTGGTTGCCGTTAGCCACGCCTACGGTCGGGGGTATCGCTGCCGGCAACACAGTCCACCCGAGAGACCCCGAAGGGTATGGCCATCATGACCACACCTCAGGGGCGGTCAAGGGTGGCGCCGCCCCTTCGGTTTCCCTGATCAGGCTGAACTTTCGGAAGCGCTGTCCGGCAATCGTCTGAACCTCACTCGCCACGTCGAAGCCGAGGCGGAGCAGCAGCCGGATCGCCTTGCCGTTCTCGGCGTGAACCCGGTTCTCGAGCCACGGAAACAGCCGTCGCGCCTCAGCTACCCACGCTCGCCCCATCTCTAGGAACGGCCGCGCCCTGCCCTCCACGGCCGGCGTCGCCAGCATCCAGGGACAGCCCGAGCCGTCCATGAGGCTGATCGGTGTTACACCCAGCATCGCCTCGGAGCGGCCATCGATCTCCACGGTCCAGCATCGGCCGCCGATCAGGCCGAGGTAGAGCGCCTGCTTGGGGCTGTGCCCGTGAGCCTCGCACTCCAGCCGGTCCATGGGCCTGAGACGCGGGGCTAAGTGGACGATATCGCCATACCGGGCCTGTCGCAGCTCGACAGTCACCGCCCTGCGCCAGCCTTCCCGCGGCTCATCATGACTTCGGCCGAAGACGAGCGCCTGGCGAGTCGCCGTTCAGTATCTCGACGCCCTCCCGGTCAAACACTTCCAGCAGCTTCGCCTTGTTGCTCTCTCGCATGGTGCGGCCGTTCTCGAAGGCAGAGATCGACTCCCCGCTGATCCCCGCGGCCTCGCCCAGTTCCCGGACGCTCCACTGCAGCAGTGATCGCCCGGCCCTGCAGCCCTGCGGGGTCATGTTCGCCATGTCTTGGCCTCCTAAGAAAAGTTCTATCGCGTAGAGGTTCCGCTTGCAAGGCAGCCCGGAACGCCTATGGTGTAGAGGTTAGCCGACACACGGTGAAGGAAGAGTTAGCCATGAAGATCACCAACACCGAACGCCGCAGCGTCATGAACGTGGCCTGGAGTTCCCGCCGTGCCGAGCCGACCCGCTCGTTCGCGGACTGCCTCCGCGGAGCGTGGAAGTTCGTGAAGCGGATGCTCGCGTCCGCCGAGCGCCTGATGGCGAAGGCTCACCAGAACGGCGGCCGTATCAGCTTCGGCTCCGTCATCCGGTCACCGACCAGCAACGCCCTCCGGGGCTCCCGCTACGGCCGCGCCCGCGACTGGAACGCCGGCCGAGCGATAGCCCGCGCCGGCATCTGAAACTCAGGTGAGGCGGACGCTCAGTCAGCTGGGGAGTTGTCCAGCGCCCGCCTCGGTCACGACCAACCGGAAAGCCAGACATGACCGAGATACGTAACACGCGGCGCAGCCTGCTTGCAGCGGTGATCATGGCTCCGCCAGCCGCAATGGCGTCTTCGACGGCGATACAGGCCCACTCAGCCCGGCGCGCGTGGGCCAAGGCAGCGCAACGCTACGAGCGGGCGAAGGCCGCCCAGGAGGCTGCTAGCGCTGCTCATGACAGGCTCTATCCCGCGAACCGGCCTGAGTACCCAGACGAGCTACGCATCCCCACCGTCTACAAGGGCTATCGACCCGACGAGCAGGACATCCGGAAGCATTTCCCGCCTGAACAGCACGCGCGCAAGCTCGCGCTCCTGGCGGCATGGTGGGCGGAGCACGACAAGTGGTGCGAGGCGATGCTTCCGGAGGGCCACCTTGCCGAGGTGCTCGATCGAACGGATCGCGAGCTTTGCGAAGCGGAGAAGGCGCTCATCCTCACCCCAGCGCCGGACCTCGCCGCCGTCGCTCTGAAGTTTCGCATCGTTTGTAGCTGGCTGTTCCAACAGGACGGCTACGACCCACTTTTCGACCCCGCTGACCCGGAGTGGCGCCGGGTGGCAGAGGTGACGGGCCGAGTTCAAGAGCGCGCCATGGTCGGGTTGCACGCGGATCTGCTGCGCCTGTCTGGAACGCGCTGATGTGCGACGTGCTTCCACTTCCCACAGCTGCGCGAAGGCGCGTCAGACAGACGGCCGGGGTTCGGGTGCGCCGGAAGGCTCGCGCGGAACTGCCGTTCATCGGCCGAGCCCAGCGGGAGCCGGACCCGCTCCCGGACCTGACGACCGAACTCGCCCTCGTTGTCGCTCTCATCCACGCGATGCAGGATCGGATCGACGGGAAAGCCTTTCACCAAGACTGCCTCTTCGGGGCCTTAGCCATAAGGCTGCCCTGGGGGACCGACGCGGCGCTCCCGTACCGGCAAGCGCAGAAGCTGCTCAGCGACGCGCTCATGAAGCGGGCCGTCGCGCGTGGCGAACTGCGGGCGGACTGACCATGAGCAGTCTCAAGCACCGCAAGGGCGCCCGGAGGGTTCAGGCCCTCCGCAAGCGCCTAGAGGCCGCTGTAGAGCAGGCCATCGCCGCCCTAGACGCCTTCGACCGCGATCCAGATCTAGAGCCAGCGCTGGGGGCGAGCGTCCCGCGTCTCTACACCGATCAGCGATATTGGGCGGAGGGCGTCACCGACGACCGCGAGCACGAGTGCGAGGACGAAGGCTCTCAGTGCGAGGACGAAGGCGCGGCCGACGAGCGGGAGCCCTCGCTATGCGGCGTCACCTTCGGCGTGAACGGCACCGACTGCGAGCTGACCGGCCCCGAGTGGGACCCGGACCAAGCCTCTCTCATCAACGGCCTAGCCTGCGGAGGCGGCCATGCGCTTTGAGGAGCTGGACCTGCTCGGGGCGGCTGCAGCGCCGGCCCTGGCTGGCGTCGTCACCCGGCTTAGCCGAGACGCCGCCCTGATCATGCTGCGCGAGTTGGCGGAGGAAGACTAGACGGCACCAAGCCTGGGCACGTGCGACCTAAAGGGGGCTCGTAAACGCGCGGGCCACCCTGCATGTCTAACCGATCGTTGGCCGACTTATCGGGCGTCAGCGGCTGGGAGACATGCGCTTCCGCCTTCCATGGCCGGAGCGCGCCTATGCCCCGTTATTTTTTCCATGTACGCGACGGAACATACAGCCCCGACTTCATAGGTGCGGAGCTGGCCGACCTAGATGCCGCCCGACGTGAGGCGGTCCAATATTCCGGCGCAATCTTGAAAGACTCTGGGACGAAGTTCTGGGAGACCAACGACTGGAGCATGGAGGTCAAGGACGACGCGGGGCTAACCCTGTTCGCTCTCTACTTCCTCGCCGTCCAGTCACCTTCAGCGCTTCAGACTATGGGCTTGCGGCGCGCTTGAGGGTTCGGCCTCCGGCTCGCGCTGGCGTATTTGCTCGCGCGACAGTCAGAGGCGGCCGGCCATCCAGCACATCAGCAGGCAGCCAGCGATTACCCCAAGCATCATCACGATGAGAGTCCATCGGATTGCCCGGTCCAAGCCGGTCCAAGGTGATTTCTCCAATGTGTCGCCCCTGAGCTCGAAGGTGGCCCGGCGGAGCCTGTCACAGGGGGGACGAAGACACGCTCGACGCCAGGCCGGCCCCTGGTGACTCGTGGGGGCAGGCGGACAACCGCACGCCCGACCGATTGTTCCGGGCGGCTAAACCGCTCTTGGTCTCGTTCATCCGGATCGCCCCGAGTGAGGCCTTCCGACAAGGACCTGGCGCCCTAGCACTCCTCACTCGCATAGGGGCGTCCTCGTCTCCGGCCGGGGCCTAACCAGCGGGGCTCCTGGCGGGTTCAGAGTGGCCCTACCTAGAACCTCGCGCCCGTCCTCGGTGAGACGACCCTGCCGGGTCCAGCCCCGTAGCTCACACGTCCGGGCCGCCGCTGTGTCGCTTGAGGGTTCCAGGCCATCCCTCACGGCCAGCAAGTACGCGAACTGCGTCTGCGTCATTCCAGCTACGCTCATGGCGAAACCGAAAACCAAATCGGCGGGCGGGAGTCTAGGCTGGGTCCACGGAACAGCTAGCCAGCCATGACGCTAACCAGACATGGCGCCCAAGCTAACAGCAGTGGAACTCCGAGAGCGCGCCGCGCGGTGCAGGGCTATGGCTGCCGGCGAGACCGGAGACCGGTTTGCGACCCTGGAGGCGCTGGCCAGGGAGTACGAGCGCGAGGCTTCGAAAAAGGAGGGACCGAGCCGCAATCCCGCGGGGGGCATGAACTAGGCCGAGGAGCCGAGAAGAATGTGCAGCGGCGCTGGTGAGCATCATCGGCTGCATTGACTTAGGACGGCCTGAACAATTGAAAGTTAACCGGAGCACCGAAGAGGTGCTATGGTCTGTCACCCCCAGACGTTGCGAACATTTCGCTCCGCCTCCGGCAAGGAGCGACCAATGTCCAACCGCCTGTTCGGGAGCGACGAGCACGAGCGACTCATCCGAAAGCTGGAGTCTATCGCTCAGATCAATGACACGGAGCGCCGTGCACTCGGAGCGCTTCCCCTGCGTATCAAAAGATACATTGAAGACACTGACATCGTGCAGCAGGGAGACGCGCCAGGCGAGTGCTGCCTGGTCCTGGAAGGCTTCGTGTGCCGCTACAAAATTCTAGGTCGTGGCCAACGCCAGATCGTGTCTTTTCACATCCCAGGTGACGTCCCCGACTTCCAGAGCCTGCACCTCAAGGTGATGGACCACAGCTTGGGCGCGCTCACCCCGACTCTCGTGGCCTTCATCCCTCATGCGGCTTTCTCAGAGCTGATGCGCAGTCACCCACGTCTCGCCGCGGCAATCTGGCGTGACACCCTGATCGACGCCTCAATCTTCCGAGAGTGGCTGAGCGGCGTCGGCCGTCGGAGCGCCTTCGAGAGGGTCGCGCACCTCATCTGCGAGATGTTCGTCAAGTACGAAGCCGTGGGCCTCTCGCGAAACGGGAGCTTTGAGCTTCCCATTACGCAAGCCGAGTACGGCGACGCACTTGGTCTTTCGACCGTGCACGTGAACCGCTCACTGATGGCTTTGAGGAAGCAGGGGCTGATCGCCTCTAAGGGCGGCCGCACTCAGATCCTCGATTGGGAAAGCCTCAAGAAGGCGGGCGATTTCGACCCGATGTACCTCCACATGCAGCCGCACGATCTCGCGGCGTGAAGCTCAGCGCGTCGCCGATGAGCAGCAGCTGCCAAGGCGGTTGCTAATGAGCTTGGGAAGCCACTCTAACAACGTCGGGATTGGCCCCAGAGCCGGTACAGTCCTCACCCTTGGACGGCACCATCTGGTAGGTGGCCCGCTCGATCTGATCGTCTCTGAGGAGACGGTGGTCGCGCACGAAGCGGAGCGTTGCAGCCCTGTCCTCGGCCACATCCGGAGGCTCGGCCGAGAAGGGTACTGACGCGATCACGCGGCCTTCAAAGCGAACCTCGATCCAGTGCATTGGCCGACAACCAGCACCCGCAGCAGCCTGTTCCCGACCCTCCCCGCGACACCGGCCGTTAAGCGGCCTGTGACAAGAGGAGCGGGATGGTCCGGTTCCGCTCTTTCCCAAGCCTAACCGGCCGCATCATGGTCGGCGTGTGGTGGGCGCTGATCAGCCTTCCGGTCGCGCAGGTTGTCCGCATCGTGACGCTGCAGCAGTTCGGGGTCGCTCTAGGCTGGGTTTTGGTGCTGGCGGCGTTCGTCGCCGGCGCGCTGGTGGCGCGGCTTCCATGGGCCACCAAGGCGCAGCGGGGTTAGCCCCTCGAAAGGCCGCCGATTAGCCGTGGGTTAAGCGGTTCGGTGTTTCCGAGGACCTGCGACGCGCGGCCGAGAAGGTTGGCAGCAGCGCCGAGGCCGTCGCGAAGGAGCTGGGGAAGCCCCTGTAGCTGTAGTGGGCTCGATGGGGGCCGTTATGGTTGCGACTCACGAACGCTCGTGTCTCTTATCGCTGTAACGCAGTCGACCGAAGGCTGCCGCTGGCCCTCAGGCGATAGTGATGACTGTTTGCGTAGCCGTTCAGGTTAGCGATTGTATTGTGTTCGCTGCTGATAGCGCTAGCTCCATAGTTGGAGTGGACGCGAACGGCCAACCGACCGTAATGAACGTCTACAACCATGGTCAGAAGGTCTTCAACTTCTACAAGGGGCTGCCCGTAGTCGCGATGACCTGCGGCATGGGTAACATGAACGGCTCCGCGATTGATGTGATCGCGAAGGACTTCCGTGGCTTGATCACGTCGACCGACCCCGCGTGGAGCGTCGACCCAGACGCCTACACGATTCAGGAAATCAGCGAGAAAGCGTACCGCTACTTCCACGACGAGCAGTATCTGGCCGACCCCAATCGGCCAACCGGTCCTCATTCCTTTGAGCTTCTGATCGGCGGGCTGCCGTCCGGCAGCCGCCATGGGGAGGTTTGGAAGTTCTCGATCATCAATGGAGTCGGGATCGCACCGGCGCAAGTGATGGCGCCGCAGAGCACTGGCCTGCTTTGGTCGGGTCAGCCGGAGGCGATAAATCGGTTGGTAATCGGCTACAGTGCGGCCCTGCCGACCATCCTACGGAGCGCTGGCATTGCCGACCCCCAGCTGGGTCAGCTGATTCAAGCCATCAACGCCCAGACGCAGGCTGAGCTCGTCAGTCCGGCTATGCCCGTCCGGGACGCGGTCGACCTGGCGCGCTTTCTTGTCTCAACGGTAATTGACTTTACCAAATTTTTACCGGGCGCTAACAGCGTCGGCGGTGCCATCGATATCGCAACGGTTACGCGACACGAGGGTTTTAAGTGGGTGCAGCGCAAGTTCTACTACCCTGCTGAACTTAATCCTCTGGAGACCGATCATGTCGGACGTCGGTAAGCGCCAGAAGAACGAGGACAAGATGCCAGTCGAAGAGCTGCCGATGCCGCCCGTGAAACTGCAGCCGCAGGACTCCTCGGGGGGCGTGGTGTTCTCGACGCCTGTTAAAAGTGAACCCCGTCTGGTCCCCCAGCTCTCTAACCTCAAACTGAACCTACAGTTCTCCTAGGCAGGAGACGGCGCGAGCTAGGCGACGGGCAGCTCTGCTCCCCCTCCGGGTCAGTCCAGACTCACACCGGGCGGTCGCCCGCGCCCGTGATCACCGGTCGACCGCTTCGCTCTAGGGCCTCAGCGATCCGGCCCATGGCCTCCGGCGCTTCGATCTGTCCCTTCGCCCAGGCGAGCCAGGCGGCTCGGACCGCTTCGAGCGCCTGCTCAGACGTATCGAGGTAGCTGCTCGAGTCGGTGAGGCTCACGCGCAGGGCTCGTGCAGCAGCACCTCAAAGCACTTGGCGGGATACCACTCGGCAAAGCCGCTCAGCTTGATCATGTCGCCTGACACGGTCGTGACCGTGTAGCTCTGACCTTGCTCCACGCCTCGCCGGTCCCGCCGCCGCGCCGGTTCGCGCACGGGCGCCGTCCTGATCACGATGTCTCCGGGGCAGATGTCCACGCGGCGGAGGTAGGAAGCGAAGGCGCGGGAGTCGAATCTTGGAGCGGGTCCCGACTAAGGAGCAGCCTTGATCCTCTCCCGAGCCGGTGCAGCCGCAATCACGGCTGTTGAAAGCTCCTCCAGCACTTCGTCCAAGTCCGGGCTGAGTGCGTAGGGAACATCCGCTTGGTAACCTAGCCCCACCGCTCGCAAGAACACGCGGCATCGTACGAATGGATACTCCGTGTTTGGCAAGGCTTCACCGCCAAACGATCTGCACTGGACGTCTCGGTCATCAGAGATGAACCATTCCCCGATCCCGGAGAACCGGCGAAGCGGTACGCCGAGCACCGTTCCAAGCGTCTCTTTCTCCATCAGGCGGCCTTGAGTGAGAACGCGGTCGACGTCCTCAGGGGTGCCCAACAGACCACGGGACGTGGGCTGAAGACGCGCTACTCCGATCCGGGTGGGTTGCTGCCCGATGTTGCGGTGTCCTTCGACCAAGAAGGAAGGCTCATCCAGCCCGCCACTGACCCTGCGCCATTCACTGGGTAGTGAGCCGAGCACTACCTCTTGCTCCGACGCGAGCGCTGCGGACTCGTCGGGGGCATAGCCGCTGAAATGCCAACCGGACTCGGGCGAGCGGACCAAGGTGGCAGCCGTCCGGGGCACGCATGTGTTGATCGGGCTTCCCTCGTTGACGGCCAACTCGGTGAGCGGGCGCACCTCAACGCCCTCCGGGTAGACGAAGGCGAGAGCGCCGCGCCCTCCTCGACCGAAGTAGAACGACCCAGCGTCTATGAACTCATCATACGCCGCTTCGCCTCGCCTCGGCCGGCCTTCCAACATGCCGGATGGGCGGCCTTCGCCGACGGCGCAGACGGTAGCCCAATCGCCCCGCTCCAAGTCGGCAAGGTTAATAGGGCCGCCCTGCTCGAGCGCTCGGGACAACGCGGCGTCGAACACCTCATCCGCCGCCGACATGGGTGGCCCACCGCAACCAACGAGCGTGATGAACACGGTGAGGGTCAGGATGTCCGCGGCGCGCCTCATGACGCTGTTAGGCTTAGCTGCTGCAGGGGTGGAAGGTGGCCCCGGTGCTATGCACGGTGCCGTCCGCTTCGGCTAGCCGAATGAGCGTCCGCTTGCGGGCAGAGCGTCGGCGACTCGTCCTGACCCAACTCGGACGTTCAGGAAATCCGCTCCAGTCCAGCCGCAACGCCCTGGAGCTAATATGACCGCAGATCGGTCATCCAAGTCCCTAATCTGAACAGGACGATGATCAACGCCCAGAGGGTCAGAAGCGCGACGGGAACCGACCAGGTAAGAAAATGTAACCGAGCCCGCTCGGCAGCTACGGCGATGTCGCGTTCGATCAGCCGCCTCTGACTAGAATAGTCGATTACCCGTTGTCCTCTAGCTTCTAGTGTCAAGAGAACGCCTACCTGGCGTCTCCCGTTGTCCCGCGGGAGCCAAACCACTCCAGCTTCGACACCGGAAATCGGCGCGCCGCGTGGAAGTTCCTCGGGCAAGCAGCCCGTGTAGCGCCCGGTGATCGGCGTGCATGTGAGCGCGACGGGCTCACCGGCACCGATACTCATGAACGCCGTCACCGCCTGATTTCGGGGGATAGACAGAGAACCGGAGACGACCGAGAGATGCTTCTCGTTTGGCACCTCTAGTTCTCTCACGCTTCTTTGCAGCCGCGAGTTCTCAATCCACATGATCCAGGACCCTAAGCAAAGCCAGATCAGAGCAAGGGAGAGAGGAACGCGCCCAAGGGAGACAGGAACGCGCCTAAGCTTATCGATAAGCGCCATCTCCGAGGTTTGCTCGATTGCGACTAGCCGAGCAACCTTAGTCCGCTGACCACCCTTAGCAGTACCTCGCGAGGTCCGCTCAACGCCGCTTCTCTCGGATAGGCGGCAGCTTCGTCGCAGTGACGTTCACCCAGCCCCGCAGGTCCCTCGCCCTGAGCTGATAAGGCAGGCCCAGCACGTTCATCCGCGACCCGCAGCGCCACCTCGGACACCGTAGCGTCTGCTCCCAGAGCGAGGTCTCCGGCTTCATCCGGCCGAGCCGCACCTCAACGCAGAGATCGCATCGAGGACAGACGCCGATCACCTCCCAGCCGCCCCGGAGCATGTCGCCGGCCGTGGGAAACCATTCTCGCCACTCGCCTGCTGAAACCCGCTCTGGGCTGACTGCACCCATGCCGGCGGCTTACGGCGGCGCAGCCCTGTTCGCAATCTGTTCTAGCCTGTAATCCACAGCCGAGAGAACCCTCCCCGGTTTTCTTCGGCTATTTTAACCAGCGCGACCGACCGCCCCTAGACGCGCGCGGGCGCGATACACGTCTCAGAACGGACTTGGCGGCGCGCTCAAACGCCTGCGCACTTTTGCGCAGGCATAGGCAGACGCGTGCCCACAAATCTGTGGAGACGCCCCTCTCTCTAAGACAGGCGTGCGTACGCGCGCGTACTGCTCCGAAAATGGCCGGGGGCGCGATACACGTCTCGGCAAGGGGGCGAGGCGAACGACGACTCGGGCTACGAGTAGGGCCGCAGCCAATGGCCCGGTACTCAAAACGACAGGTCGTCGAAGCGGGAAAGCTGATCGCGCTTAGAAATGAGCAGGTCACGGACGAGCTGGTCGCGGCCTTCCAGCTAGCTCACGACTGGCGGGGCTCTCACCTCAGGCCGATGCGGCGTGTACGTCACGAGCTGAGCAAGTTTGCGCACCGAGACGGTCACGATGCGGTTGTGGCCGCCCGCCTCAAGCGGATGCAGTCGATCCGACGCAAGATGCAGCGGCGGCCCCTCACGCTCTTCCAGATGCACGACATTGCAGGCGCGCGAGCCATCGTGGACGAGATGAGCGCCGTCGAGCGCATCGTCCGCGCCTACCGCGATGGGCAGTCGAAGTTCACTGTCGACCGTGAGTGGGACTACATCAGCACGCCCAAAGCGGGTGGGTATCGATCCCATCATCTTCGGGTCCGATACGCCACCGGCTCTGAGGCCGCCGCCTACGCTCATCTCTCGGTCGAGGTTCAAGTACGCACACGATTGCAGCACGCATGGGCGACGGCGGTCGAAGCGGTTGGTCTGGTCCGGAACGAGGAGCTGAAGAGTGGCGTCGGAGACCCCGATTGGCTGCGCTTGTTCAGTCTGATGTCGGGCGAGCTAGCTGCTGCGGAGAGCCAGCCTGTCGGAGCAGATGTCCCGAGTTCGCCGACGGAGAGGGTGGCGGAGCTGCGAGACTTGGCTGACCGCCTCGATGCAGTGCCCACGCTGGAAAACTACAACCAAGCGATCCGAGCGACCGAGTCGTTGCCGACTTCGCCGGGGATGCTCTACCTGATCCAGTACGATAACAAGAAGCGCCAAGTCACCGTCACCGCCTATTCGCGGTTCTCTCGCATGTACCAAGACTTCGGCGAGCAGGAAGCCCAAGACCAAGAGGCAGACACGGTTAGCGTCGAGGTGGATCGCGTTGAGGATCTACGCCAAGCTTACCCCAACTACTTTCTAGACGTGCGAGCGTTCACTGACCATCTGAAGAGGGCCGTCTATGGCCAGCCACCGGCTCCGGTCAGCAGCGCCTCCACCTACGCCCAAGCCTCACGCCCGGACACCCGACCGCGCAAGTGGGGGCCGCTCTCCTGGCTTGTCGATTATGAGCGCCCACCACGCCGAACGCGGGAGGAATGAAGGCGGCGGAGGTCCAGCACGGGTCACACCTCAGCGCTAAGGTCCGCCGCGATGCGCGCGACAACATCTGTGAAGTAAGGGCGTCATCCCTCGCGTGCGCGCGCGTACTGGTCCCGAAACAGGCCCGCCAGAGAGAGCCACCACCAGCCCTATAAGACGCGCGCGTGCGGGTGCGCGTAGTGCTCGCATATCAAGGCCGGACGCCCGGAAGTAAGCGCCGGCTCGACGCGGATCGGCTCCGCCGCGCTTGACACTAGGAGTGCTCAACGGCCCGATGCGCCATCGCGGCTGGAAGCGACCCTGAGGAGCAGAACCTTGCTGCGGACGCTGATCTTCGGTCTCGCCCTCGTTCAAGCGCCCGGCGGCTCGTTAGAAGAAGCGTGTGGTGGCCCTGCGGCCGGTAGAGCAGAAGCATCTGCGTGGGGTGCGTGCGTCCGAGCGGCGGCCACCCGGCTGGAGCGCTCCAAGGAACCCGCCGAGGCAATAGCCATCGCAGCGAGTGTCGCGTGTTCTGGCGAGAAGAGGTTGTACCAAGCGGCTTTCACGAGCTGCCTAGGCGCGTCTAAGGCCGCTTCTCTCGCCGCTGACGTTGAGAAAACGATGCGAGATGCCGCCGTCGCTCGCGTGGTTGAGGCCCGGACGCCAGCCCCACGCTAACGTTGTTCAGCGCTGACTGTCCTGCGGTCCTCGGATGATGCCGTGGGCGAACTCCCAGAAGCTGTCAGGCTCCTGCTCACCCTCATTCACCTCTACTATGTACTGCGTGGTCCGGGCCGCTTGAGCGGTCCCCGGAAAGCCTATCGGGTAGCCAACCGCCTCGATCAGGTGCTTGGGCCACTTGCCTGAGACTTCTTCGCCCGTCGCCAACCGAACCGCATCATTGATGAGCGTCGTCGGTGCAGAGACCATGCGGGGAAGGAACCCCTGCAGCGGCTCGCCGGCGAACTTGCCGGATGCCCGGCGCTCCATGCCGCTGGCGATCTCCCGAACGCCGATGATGCCCTGAAAGGGGTTGGCGATGATCTTGCCCAGCGCCCATTGCGTCCAAGCTTCCCACGGCTCCTCGTCGTCTCCGACCTCGGGGAAGTCGAGCGAGAGCACCGAAGCCGCCAGAGGCCCGGCGAGCAGTATCCACATGCTCTGGCGGAAAGCCTCGCGCCTGCTCATCCTGCCCCGCGCAAGCCCCACGGCCTGATGCCGGAGCCGCTGATGCTGAACGTTCGCCCAGCCATAGGCGAAGGTGAATAGCTTGGAGACTTCGCTCCCGCCCTGCACGGGAGCCAGGTCGATCGGACGCCCGGAGCCCTGCGTCTCCCGCACGGCCTTATCCGCCAGACGCACGGCTAACTCTTCATCAGCCCCCTCGCTCAGCGCCTTGTCGAACGCACCGATCCAGGTCGGGCCGGCGACCATGTACATGTCCACGAAGCCCACGCCTTCGAAGCCAGCCGCCCTCAGGCGGTCATACCAGCCGGCCCCTTCCGATGTGCCCAGCCGGACCCCCTCGCGCATGTCACGATCCAGCTCCCCCCGGCGCTGGCGCATGAACTCGGAGCGCTCCAGCACGTAGCTGTCGAACTGCTTCAAGCCGACGAGTTGCCCCGACTTGGCGATGCCGTGGGCGAGCCAGCGCTCCCCAATCACGGCCGCGCTCACCGCTAGGCCAGCCGGCTGAGAGCCCATGACCGTGGCGCTGAACGCCATCGCCGCGAACTGCATGTTCAGACGGGTTCCACGGAGGAAGCGGGACAGACGGCCGAGCGCCGGGTCAGACACGATCTCATCCCGCACCTGGCGCTGGAGCCATGGCCTTAGGCTGTCGTAAGCGGCGTCGCCGAGCTTGCCCCGGATCAGGTTCTCGATCCGAGGATCATGCAGGAAAGTGTTGGCCGAAAGGACGTAGCGACCATAAGCCAGCCGCGTCATCATCTTGTTCGCCGTCGAGAACATCCGCTCCGGCGAGAGATCGACCGCCCCCACATAGGCCGTTCGGGCCTTGGCGTTGCCGTTGTCGGTCCTCGCCTGCGTGAAGTGCCCACCCCAGAAGTCGGCCGCCTCCGCATCCGCCGACTTCCGGCCGGCGCGGTCCAGGTCGCGGTTGTAGCTGATCGGAGCATAGCCGCCCCTGAGCACCCCGTCCGGCGTCTCCACCTCGCGAAGCTCCACAGCCTCAGGCGTCACCCCGGTGAGCAGCCGCTCGTTGGCGAAGTACTCTTGCTGCTGGCGCGCGAACGCATCCCACCATGCCTGCACATAGGCCCACTCGGTCTGGTGCAGGTTGGCGTTCAGGTAGGCGAGCACGCGCTCCCGAGCGGCATCCAGCACCGGTTGCGCAGCGTCGCGGGAGACCAGCCCATAGCCGCGAGCGACCTTTTCGAAGTTGCTGTCGGACCCGAGGTGCACCGCGAGCATCCGCAGATCGCGGCGACGAAGCTTGGCGAAGCGCTGTGTCCCCGGCACCAGCAGAAGCCGATGGTCCACCTCGTCGAGGTCGCGCTTGGTGATCTCCGAGGGAATCGCCTTCGCCGCTTCCGCAATGGGCGTCACGAAGTCTCGGTAGAGCTTGCCCTTCCGGTTGGCCGCCTCCACACCGGGTGCATCCAGTACGCGCGAGAACACGCCCTCTGGATCGCCGCCATCGAGGATGTCGAACCAGGTCTGAGCTTTGACGTGATCGGCCTCAAATCCCTTGGCCGTTTTGATCAGGCGCTCGCCCCATGTCGGGGCACCGATGTACTCGGTTGAAGCCTTCTCCGGCAGGGCCTCCGCCCGTTGCAGGGCCTCTGAGACCACGGCCTCGAACTCGCGCTCCGCCTTGGCGTCCAGCAGCTTGCGCTTCAGCCGGCCGAGGTGCGCCAGGCTCTTGATGCTGTCGTCCAGCGCCTGGAGTTCCGTCACCGTCATCTCGCGCCACGGCTTGAGCGCAGCGGCTTCCAGGAGCGACGGGGCGATGTAGGGCGTCTCCAGCCCGCTCTCCTCGCGAGAGGCCAGGAAGTCCTGCAGCGACTGCCGACGCCCGGCTTCCCGGTTGGTGACGCGCCGGAAATCCACGCCCTCCAGCAGCGCGTGGATTTGGTCCAAGTAGGCTTGATCCATCGTCGGGATCGTCTTGGCCCGGTCGAGTCGCGACATGCGCCGGAAGGCTTGTTCCGTCCGCTCGTTCGCTAAGCGAGCGGCTCGGTACAAGTGCAGGTTCAGGAGCTGCCGGAACTTGGCGTCCGCCGCTTTGGACCAGTCGTTCGTCACCAACGCCTTGAGCGCGTCGTCCCCAGCCTTCCGTTCAGCCCGTGCGTAAAGGTCAGGCCGGAGATCACGCACCCGACGGCTGGCGATCTGTCGCTCCGCCCATGACCGCATCTGGTCCTGCGACCATGCCCCGGTCCCTTCCCCAGCCTTCCGCACGAACGCGCGCAACTCAGTGGCGAGCACCTCCGAGCGCCGCAGATCGTTGACCTCCAGCAGCGCCTCTTCCTCAAGGCTCCCGTCCGTCAGCATGTCGCCATGCCGGTCGTTCATCCGCCGGTCGGTCTCAGCGTCGATGCGAGCGTCTATGGCGGTGCGCTTGTCCCCGCTCTCCCGCAGGACGCGCTTCTCGTCCTCCAACGTCATCAGGGCTTCCAGCAGCCCCTGCCCGCCACCCGGCATCCCGACCATTTCGGCGAGGAGGTCTGGGTGAAGGCCGCCGCTCTCCAGCACGAATGGCGGGACACCCCGAGGCAGGCGCTTGAGCACCTCCTCGGTCCCCATCACGCCCACGACCTCGCGCTTGCTGAACACGAACTGGCGGGTCCGGAGCATCTCCATGGCCCGGTGCTCAGGCACGTTGGCCAGCTCTTCGGCCACCTCCTCGCGCACCGGTTCGCGCAGCCGCCTCCACTCTTCCGTCCGGCGCCGGGTGACATCCCGCATGACCTTGCGCGTCAGCCGATCGGTCGCGGCTTGGTCCGCCTCGCTTACGGCTCTGGCGTAGGCAGCGAACGCCTCATCCGTCATGCCGGCCGTCACCGCATCCGGAAGGGCCGGCGTCAGGCGCTGCGCCTCCTTCGCCTCCGCTATCTGGTCCTCGGTCGCCACCAGGCGGTCGAACACCTCCCGCATCTCCGGGCTGACCTGAACATCCAGCCGCTGGAGTGAGCGATAGATGCGCGTGAGCCAGACCTTGAAGGCGCGGAACGCCGAGCGCAGGGCGTTGGAGGGCGCTTTCCCCTCCATGAGGTAGGCTTCCACACCCCGCGCGAACTGCTCGTGCTGCTCGACGGTGAAGGGCTCGCCCGTGTTGCCGAGCCACCCCCTCACCGCGTCGAAATCGGCCCGAAGCTGGTCCGGAGCGTTCGGGTCCGCGGCGTCGAAGGCCAACTCCTCCAGCCAGAGGTGGCCGCCTTCGTGCAGCAGCGTGGACAGGTCTTTGCCCTGGAACAGGCGGATCAGTGTGGCGCCGGAGCCGTAGCCCTGAGACGGGAAGGTGATGTCGCCGCGAGCCTGCTGAGCGAAGGTTTGCCCCTCGCCCTGCCGGAACGCCTCCAGCGCCGCCTTGATCTCCTCATTGGTAGCCGTGCGCTCATCCACGCCGAGCACCGACAGCAGCTCCTCTAGCTGCTCGACGCCGGTCGCGAAGTTGGACCGCGACTCATCCGCTGGAGCGGCATAGCGAGCGTTGCCGCGCAGCTCGTCATCCATGGCAGCGAGCAGACGCTCCACGCTGACCCGGCCGTAGGCGTCGACATCGCCCTGCGTGTAGCGGTCCTGCTCCTGGCCGACCCCCACCACGTCATCGAAGTAGCCGGCGTCTTGAGCGAGCTGCGCCATCTCCTCCAGCGCTCGGCCGGTGTCCTTGGCCAGCTTCCCACGACCCGGCTTCCCCACGTGCCAGCGGTCCAGTCCAAGCGCCGACAGCTCCCCTCCGTCGTTCTTGATGCCACCCTGCCGTGAGACGAACTCGATCAGCGAAGGGCCGCGCTTCTCTGGCGTGGTGCGCCGAGCCCGCAGCGTGTCGATCATCAGATCCACACGGTCCAGACGGCGCGACACAGCCTCAGGCAGCGTCTGCCGAACCTGGACGCCCCCGCCCCGCTGCATCGCTTCGTAGGCGTCTATCCCGAGGCGGGCGCCGCGCGTCTGATACCGCTCGCGCCAGAGCGTCGCGTAACGGCTTGCAGCGTCCACCCCATACCCGGCCGAGCGGAACTGCGAGAACGTCTCGTCATAGACCCGCTGGCCCGGTGCAGCGGCTTCCTCCTGAGCCCGCGCCTCACCGATCAGGCGCTCACCCTCGCGCTCGATGACATCGCCCTGCTCGGCTTCGAAAGCCTCCGCCTCGCTCAGCGACACCCCGCCCAGCCCGAGCCGCACATCCTTGGCCAGGGCTTCGTGGGCAGGAGTCGGCGCGATCCGAGCCAGATAGTTCGCAGCCGGGATGGCCACGTCTCCACCCGTGACCAGCGCCGCCTCAAGCTGCGGGCCGATCTCGGTCGCATCCAGGAACTGCTGCTGCTCGGCCGGAGCCAGGGACTGCATGTACGTCCGCAGGGACTCGGCCGGCAGAAACACCTCGTCCTCGTCCGCCATGGCCGCCAGCAGCGCCTGGAACCGCTCCGGCGACCTCTCGGCCAGCGGAGACTGCCGAACGGCCTCCACAGCCTCTGTGAGGGCCGCAGCGCCCGCCCTGCCCTGAGCGACCGCCTGTTTGCGGTCAGCACGCTGGCGACCAGGCACGACGGCGTTGACCAAGGCGCGCGTAATGACGCCCACAGCCCCACCTACGGCCGCGTCCTTCTCCAGGCCCTCCAGCACGGGCGCGTCAGGGTCCAGCAGCGCACGCTCAACCAAGTTCTGCGCGAGCCCCTCCACGGCTTCCTGAGACGCCTCACCGGCCCCGGCGACGGCCAGGTCAGTGATGTCCCGCATGAGCTGATTGCTAATGGCCGGCGGCAGACGGCGCAGGAGCAGGTCGAGCCCAACCTTCTCCGTCGCGGCCGTGATGGCGGCTCCAGCCAGGACCGCAGCGTCGCCTTCCGGCGTGTTCCGGACCCCAGCCTCTTCGGCGCGGTCGGCAATCTGCTCGGCGCCCTGACCTGCCAGCATGGGGAGGGTTGCGGCTGGAGCCACGAGCGAAAGGGCGATGTTCGCCCCCGCCTGGCCAACGCCCTCGCCAATGGCCGTGGCGATGTTCTGGCGCGTCTTCGGCGCACCGATGATCTCGCCAAGCCGCTCGCCAGCCTCTCCGGTCGATGTCAGGGCTGTCGAGAGATTCCGGTTGGCGCGCACCGAGGTCAGGTTGCGGATAGCCGACCATGCCGTCTCAACCGACCCGCCTCGCTCAGCCCGAGCCGGAGGAGCCCACGGCGTTGGGCCACGCCAGCGCTCGAAAATGTTGAGGCCGGTCCACAGACCCTCACCCGCGCCGCCTATGCCCCCGGCAATCGCCTTCACGCCCCCGGCAGGCACTGAACGGGCGACATCGGCCTTCTGCTGCTCCTGTCGGAAAAGGCGCCCCACGACGCCCTCCAGCAGGCTGAGCGGGGTTAGCTGGTCATGGGCGACCGCAGCGTTGCCAGGGTCAGCCAGCCACGCGCGCGTCTTGGGTGCTGCTGGGAGCACCTTCGCGGCCTCCCGTACCTTCGCCTCGCGCCCCGCCAGGTCAGGCTGTTGCTCAATGACGTGGGGCGTAACCCCAAGCTCGCGAGCCAAGCGCTCAGAGCGAGCCCGCTGCTCCGGGTTCACCTGCCACGAAGCCTGCAGGGAGGCCTGAGCCGACGTATCGTGAAGGTCAGCTAGTTCGTCCAAGATGTTGCGCTGAGGCGTCATAGCAGGCCCGCTGCCTTCGCCGCCCGCCACGTATCCAGCACCTCACGCCTGACCGGATCGCGACCCAGCCTCGCCCGCAGATCGTTGGTGATGCGGCCCTTCTCGTCGGCCGGAATGTCGCTCCACCCGAACTTGTCGCCCGTGCTGAAGTCCCACAACGGGCGCTTGGCCACCTCCAGCATGAGCTTGGAAGCTGCGCGGTCAATGTCCTGATCAGTGGCAGGCTTTCCCGTAGTCCGCTCAATGTCAGCGACGGTACGGAAGAGCGCTGCCTTGAACCGAGCCTCCCCTTCCCCGCCCAGTTTGGGCGGCATGACCAACCTGGCTATTGCATTGGTGCGCTCGACGCTGACCGTCCGCTCTGACTTGCCGCCCTCGCTCAGCTCGCGCCGCCGCGTCGCCTGGTCCTTCACGAACTGCTGGTAGTCGGCCGCGGCCAGCTTAGGCAGCGCCTTTGCTGGATCGACCTGAACGAACTCCTCAGGCGTCATGGAGTACAGGTCGCCGAAGAACACCTCGTCCGTTGGGCGTACCCCCGGTTTGTTGGCGACGATGATCGCGTTCGTGACCTCCCGGAGCTTGTCACGAGGCAACGCGGCCCGGACCGCAGGGGGAATCTGCGACACCGACGATACGGGAAGACGGCCATCGGGACGGAGGGTCAGGTACGGCTGGAGAGCATCAAGCGCCGCTCGCTCCTGCGCCGTCTTTGCAGCCTCCTGCTCATTCCAGCGGGCGCGGATCGCATCGTCCCGCGCCTTGATCTCGCGACGTGTGCCGCCCAGCGCCCGACCGCGGGCTAGGGCTTCCGACAGCGAGGAGGGAGGGGCAGCGACAGGCGGAGCCTCACCCACTGGAGCACGACCAGCAGGCACAGCCCGAGCGCCTGCGATCTTGCGCGACCACTTGCCCGCGAAGTCCGCGGCCGACATGGCCTCTGTCCCGCCGTTCCGAGTGATGTGCGCTCGGGCGTTCTTCACTCCAGCGCGCTGGAGGGCATCCACCGCCGACATGCCCGCCGGCGCGGACAGGAGAGCTATCGCGCCCCCGAACCCTTGCTGGTGCGCGAGGTAGATTTCGCCATCCGTAGGCTCCCGCCCCAGCTTAGCCCGCAGACGGGTGCGGTTCTTTTTGATGTGCTGGATGCCGCGCTTGATGTTCTCTTCGGCGTTTAACTCGGCCCCAGGCGCTCCGCCCTCTTCGGCCCAGGTCCCCGGCTGGAACTGGTACAGGCCGCGAGACGACCCGTTCTTGGCGGTGGGTTCGAAGCTGCTCTCCACGGCGGCCATGCGCAAAGCGAGGTTCGCGTCCTCACCTTGTCGCTCGGCCTCCGCGATGATCGCCTGCTGGATCGGTCCCCGCGCCGTCGTCGGAGCCGCGCGTAGCGGGGCACCCTCAGTGTCGGCATCAGCTGTCACCGCCGCTTCTCGCCCCGAGAAGACTGCCTCGGCTTCCGCCTCAGCATCGAGCACCGTGGACTCGTCCAGGATGCGGGCGCGAAGCGTTGCAGCTTGGGCGACGGTGATCTTGGACTCTTCCCGGTCCAGGAAGGTCTCGGCTTCGTCGACCTTACCCTCCGCCAGATGACGGGAGACGACGGCGGCGGCTACGTCCGAGGCGAAGGCTCGCATCTTGGTGGCGGTGTAGGCTGCCGGATCGAAGCCATTGTCCCGAGCGAACTTGAACGTCTGGTCGCGGGCTAGCTCAAGGCGGGCCGAATAAGACGCATCATCGCCGGCAACGGCACAGGTTTCTGCCTCGCTCAGTTGTTGGCTAATATAGTCCGCCGACGTTTGATTCACGTACTGGCGCTCTTGCTGCACCGCATGGCGCTCGATCAGCCCGTTCCACTGCAGTCGGCGCGTGGCGATGGCTTGCCGGGCCAGCTCCCGCTGCTGGACTGTTGGCGCACGCGCCAGAACTTCTCGCTCAAGCTTGTTGAGGGCCTCCTCGACACCGGGTCGAGCAGTCAGGGCGTTCTGGCCCAGTTGCTTTTGATACCCATCCAGGACGCTCTGCGACTGGGCCGCGGCCTCTATGTCCAGTTTCTTTGCGTTTGCTTCATCCAGACGGTCCTGACGTGCGGCGAGCAGTTCCGCCACGTCCCCCAGCCGGCGGCCCGCTTGCTGGATGCCTTGGCCGATGTTGACGCCGAACGCCTCGGGCGTGCTGACATCACGCGCTCGCGCACCGCTCAAGGGCTGGAGCCGAACCTGCTGCTCTCCATAGACAGGAACGCGCATCAGCGACGCACCCTAGGCCAGCGCTGCTCCATGCTTCGCCCAACCGAGCCGGTCCACTTGGGCGCGCCGAACTTGCCCATGTAGCCCATGGTCTGGGTCGCCCCGCTGAGCAGGGTGCCGCCAGCCTCGAAGGCGGTCGAGATCATGGTGTTTCGCGCTCCCGCCTTGAGCATCCGGGCCTGCGCTCGGCTGTTAGCGGCGTCGATCATCAGGCCCTCAACCTGCCGCAGCGAGTTCGTTCGGATAGTCTGCTGATCCTCCAGGCCCTGAGCGTCCGTGTCCGCGATGAGGTCGAGCGGCGAGCCAAACGCCACGTCTAGGCCCTGTCCGGCCATCATGGCCGTCTGTTGTCCGCGCAGGGCCGCCACCCGACGCCCCTGGTCGAGTTGCTCGCGTCCGCCGCGGTCGCGGGCGTCGGTGATTTCGCGCTCAGCGTAGACGACGTTCGTCTCCGCGACCCCCGCTTGGTGACGCTGCAAACTCGCGTCACCGAGTCCCTTGTAGACGCCCCCTATAGTGGTGACGGCCGTGGCAGTGGCTGCCAGTGTGACTGGATCGCACATCTACGCAGCCCCCGGTGAGGGGCGGTCCGCCACAGCGTCCGAGAGCAGGCTACGGGAGAGGTCGAGTTGCCCAACGAGCTGCGACTTCATTGTCTCCCATGCCTCATTGCAGAGCTGCTGCAGGGCAACCGTGCTGAAGCTCCCCGGCTCTCGCAGGTCGGCCGCTAGACTGCCCTCGGGGGCTTCCATCCACCGGCGCGCCTGATCGAACCCGCTCAAGGCCAGCAGCTTGTAAGCGAAAGCCTGGTAGTCAGGTGGCTTCACGGAAAGGACCCGACGCACGGCCGCGTCGTACCGAGCCTCCGCCTCGCGCTGGCGTAACAGGACGCAGCAGATCGCCAGGCCACGGGCCGTCCGGGCGACTGCGGTGCGCGGGACCAGCGTGATTACGCGAGGGTCCGCGGTCGGGTGAGCCGCGCCAGAGGCGCTCTCCTCGATCCCGGCAAACACGGAACGTTCCTTCAGCGCTTCCCAGAAGGCGGGCTGCGCCTGTTCGTACTCGGCCCATGCCTCTCGCCATGCGGTTCGGTCGCGCATCACGTCGTCTCCACGATTTCAGGAGCCAGCGCCCGCCGCACCGCCTCCGGCTCGCGAGCAATCAGGGCGAAGAGCAGGCGAGCAGCGCGACCCGGCTTCTTGCGGCCCTGCTCCCAAGCGCTCACGGCCGCCGAGGTGAACCCGTAGCGCCGAGCAAAGGCGACTTGGCTCAAGCTCTCGCGCTGCCTCAGCTCTCGTACAATGCCCGTATCAACGGCGGGAGGTGTGCTCGCAGTGGCCGACCTGCTCTCTGTCTGAAGCACGGTTCAAACACCTGTACTAGCGCCCGAAAGCTGCGACGCAGTAAGTCACCTACGACCGTTCGCAGAGGTTGGAACCCTCAATTTGCGTGAGACCCGCGCACTCTGAAGACGGCTCGGCGATGTCAGGTTTTGACAGGTTCATGAGGGGCGGCTGGAACGACGAGGCCATTGGAAGAGGCGAGCCGCACTCCGTGAGCGACCTCCAGTCGCTCAGATGCCATAGAGCCGCTATGGGTGCCGGCCAACCTCGCTGACTTCTCCGCCCTGCCCTTCCTAGCCGCAGTTCTATGTCGGCCAGCTTGGCGGCATGAGCGCTCCTTCTAGCACAGAAGACACCGTTCCAAGCTGGTGTTAGAGAATGAACCCGGTGCTGTCAGTCACTATGGCCTTGATTTGAATCTCTAAGTCGGCCGCGGAGTCGCCGTTGACATCCAGCACCAAAACGGTGTCGCCGCCAAACGGGCGGAGTATCGCTTGCCCGGCCTGCCCCGTGAAGCTGCTTACTAGTGCAAACGACTGATCCCCCGCTACGCCGACATTTGCGTCGATGAGGCTAAGGTCAATAAGATCGCCTTCCCCCGGGCGAAACTCAACCTGATCCGGCGCAGTAAGTATTGCAGAGAAGACGAAACGGTCGGCACCTGCGCCACCGAATAGTAAGTCTGCCGACGGCCCACCCTCAATGACATCGTCTCCAGCCCCGCCGAACAAACTATCAGAACCGGTACCCCCTAGCAGAACATCATTTCCATCATGGCCGAAGAGAAAATCCTGATCCCCTTGCCCATGGAGAACGTCATCTCCAGCGCCACCGTCTAAGGAGTCGTCTCCGTCGTCTCCGAATAACGTGTCCCGTCCAAAGCCCCCTTCTAGACGGTCGTTTCCATCCTGACCGCCTAGGGTGTCGTCGCCCTCCTGCCCGTATTGAGCATCGTTGTCGGCGTCGCCATTGATCAAGTCATTACCGGCGTCGCCGAACAGGGTGTCTTGGCCCAGGCCGCCTGAGACGAAGTCATTGCCGTCTTCACCGCCGATCAGGTCGTCCCCGGCCTGACCCTGCAGCTCGTCGTTCTCCGCCCCCCCGACCATGTGGTCATTGCCTGCGTCACCGAACAAGCGGTCCCGCCCCGCTCCGCCATCGACAAAGTCGTTTCCATCCTGCCCGCCAATGACGTCATCGCCAGCCAGCCCGTACAGCCCGTCCCCCTCAGCACCGCCGATGATCAGATCGCTGCCCCCGTCCCCGAACAGGGTGTCGAGGCCCCCGCCGCCGTCGATAAAGTCGTCGCCCTCCTGCCCGCCGATCAAGTCGTTCCCGTCCTGCCCGCGGAGTTCGTCGCCTTCGGAGCCGCCGACCATGTGGTCGCCGCCCGCATCGCCGAACAGCAGGTCACGACCCTGCCCTCCGTCGATGAAGTCGTTGCCGTCTTGACCGCCGATGATGTCGTCGCCGCTCAAGCCCCGCAGGGCGTCGTCGTCCAGGTCGCCGTTGATCAGGTCGTTCCCGCCGTCGCCGTAGAGGGCGTCGCGCCCGAGCCCCCCGGCGATGAAGTCGTCCCCGTCCTGGCCCCCGATCAGGTCATCCCCATCCTGCCCGAGCACGGAGTCGTTCTCCGACCCGCCGATCATGTGGTCGTTCCCGGAATCCCCGAACAACTGGTCGCGCCCTAGGCCCCCGTCGATGAAATCATCGCCCGCCTGGCCACCAACGATGTCATCACCGCTATCTCCATAGAGGCGATCTCGCCCTGCTCCACCCTCGACGGTGTCCGCCCCGCTCTGTCCGCCGATCAGATCGTCTCCATCGGCACCGACCAGACGATCGACACCCGCGCCCCCCTCGAGAAGGTTTCCTCCCGCGTCGCCCAAGATAATGTCGTCCGCATCTGTCCCGCGAACCGCCTCAATGGAGACAAGGACATCCTGTCCGATCTCCGCTGAGGAGGAACGAGCCGTTCCGAAACCAAGATCAACACTGACGGAGCCTGTCTGAGTGTCTTCATACGAAACGAGATCGAAGCCCTCGTTTCCATCGAGCCGATCATCTCCGGCACCGCCAATCAGTCGGTCATCGCCAAGGCCGCCGAGAAGGTGATCAGCTCCAGCGAACCCTTCCAGCCGGTCAATGCCCTCGCCGCCGCGCAGCGTGTCGCCGCTCCGACCACCATACAAGCTGTCGTCCCCGCCGCGCCCATCCATGTCGACGGCCGTGGTGCCTGGGTCGTAATTCACTCGGAAGATATTCGCCCCGTCACCTCCCTTCAGAATTTGTGTCTGCGAGCCGTAGGCGGCTATCGTGACGTTCTCAAACCCGAGCACCCGCAGATTTTCCGCCTGAAAATCCAGAGGCCGTACCTGCCTGAAGGTCCAGCTGCATATGCTGGTAAGTATATAGAAGGGTGTCGACACCGAGCCCACCATCTAACGTGGCACCATCGGTAGCAACCTGGAACATCTCAATGAGGTCATCGCCTGATCCTCCCTGGATTGAGCCCCCACCCCCGCCGAACTCGATGAAATCGTTCCCAGCTCCACCATCAATGAGAACCGCGGTTCTGCTCAAGTTAAACTGATCATTTCCGGCACCTCCGAGAATAGTCAGCGGTATGTCGGCGTTGAAGAAAAAGAATATATCGCGGCCGCCGGTCCCTACTAGTTGCTCGACATTATTGATCCGGTAGTTTGCAACCGAGATCGTGCGCGTGTTCACATTATAGGAAAAGAAGGCCTGGGGGGATAACGTAAACGACGAAATGTCAAAGGTATCCATTCCGGTGCCACCATCAAATTGCGTTGGGGGCGGCTCTGGGAAGCCCGTCGAAACTGCGCTTACCTTGAGAGTGTCGTTGCCCGCCCCACCATTCACGACGTCAACGCCCGACCCCGCATCAATCAGGTCGGCACCGTCCGCGCCATTGATGGTATCATCGCCAGCTAAGCCATTGATGACGTCGTCTTCGTCCGTGCCGTTGAGGGTGTCGGCGCCGCTCGTACCCGTAACCAATGCCATTTCTGATCTCCTGCGGCCCAGAGATCACTCGCTGCGGTTGCGAGCAAGCGCGACCGCAATGCGGCGGTCGCTTAGGTCGCAGCACTCCGGTGTGCCCACCCGAGCGGCACTCGCCATTCGGATCTCGGCGAAGCCGGAGCTTGGCTAAGCCGACCCGCCGCTACTACTAATTTGCCTCAGCAACGCCCTTGCCCGGCGCAGAGCCGCGCGCGCGGCCCGCTCCTGCTGCTGAGCCTCTTGCGTCCGAGCGCCCGTCCGGTACCGACCGTTCGCCGCGCCCCTAGGACCTCCCGAGCCCCTTGCGCCGCCGTGCCGATAGCACCGCGTCCTGCCCCTCACTGCCGGCGCCATGCACGAAGTGCCCTTCCGGGTCTTTGCTCCGCAACGGGGCGCAAGCCTCGCCAGGAGTATGTTCGAGGGCAGGTTCGTGGGGTTGATGCAGCTTTTCGGCTCCTCCCCCGCCGTGGACATCTCCGATGATGTTCTGCCCGCCACGGGCGTCGACGTACACATGCCGGACCTCCACTTGCTGTTTCCCGCCCCCCTGGAGCTTCGCCAGCGCCTCGGCTTGGGCGAGGTAGGTGCGGGTCATCTTGGTCGCGATATTGGCGTGCAGGTACCGGACATTCCGGTCCGTGCTCGCACGACCCATCCGGACCTCCTCCATCGCGAACAGGTGCGTAGCGATCATCTGCACCGCCAGCAGCACCTCGAACTCCGTTCTGGGTTGGACGGAGGAGAAAGCAGCCAGAGCGACGCCCATCACAGTTTCCTCAGCGTAACGGCTGGTTGCACCACCTGGCCCCTTCGCCAGGCTCAACAGCTCGGCAAACACCATATTCTGCAGGTCGGGTGATGTGCTCCCGAGCGCTTGGCTGACTCGCCAACGCCAGCCCTCGTGATCTCCCGATGGGGCGCCGTAGTAGCCCTCGTCATCGACATGCGCCCGAGGCGGGGCGGGGCGCTGGTCGGCCCACAGACGGGCCTCTTCGCGACCGGGCTCCAGCGCCTCTGGTGCGATGACGGGCTTTCGACTGCGGCTCATCCTCTGATGTCCTCCAGCCGCCCCGACTGGCGGCAGGTCCCATGCGGGACAGCCGGGACACCCCTCAAAGGGGTGTGTCCCGTCCCGTCCCGCAGTTCAGGGCCATGGGTGCGGGACATTCCAGCCCCCTGTCCCGCAGTGTCCCGCGTGTCCCGCAATCGCTCGGCGCTCATTGCGGCACCCACACGAAGTCCTGCTCTTGGCGCAGCCGACCCGTCTTCTGCACCTCTTCGAAGGCTCGCTGCCAAGCCTTCTTCCGCGTGTCCTCCCAGCGCTTTTGCTCAAATTTCTCGGCGTCGGCGGGAGGGCGGGTCTCTTCATTCAGGCCGAGGTGGTAGACCCGCTCGCGAAGGCGACCGAGCTGAAGACCCTTGGTGTCGGGCTTCACGCCGGAGAACAGCGGGACAGAAACGGCTTGTCCCGCGTCCATCATTTCGTCGTAGGCCTGCATCACCTTCGAGGCGTTCGGCGAAAGCGGCTTGGAGGCCGCTTTTGTCCCGCAGTTTGCCTCCTCAAGCTCGATCTGACGGACCACGCAGGACGTGATCGGCCGGCCGCGTGGTGTCTCCCCAAGATCCACGATCCCGAGGGTGAAGGCCCACTCCGCCCCATCTTTCTCGTCCGACTGCTTGGTGTTCGTCATTGTGCGCTTGTCGCCCAGGGCGTCCCGCTCAATGCGGATGACGGCGTCAGCAGCGTCCTCCCATTCGCCAGCGCCCTTCATGCTCTGTGCGCCCCCGCCGACCTCGCCCGGCAGCTTGGCGACATGGGCCAGGGGCATGACGGTGCAGCCGGTCTCGTCGATGATCCGCTGAATGGCGACCGTGGCGGAGCCGGCAGATTCAGCATCGCTGACGTTCTTGCCTCCGATCGCGCGAGACAGCGTGTCGAGTACGATCAGGGCGAGAGGCGCCCCCCGAGCCGAGAACTCCAGAGCCGTGGCGTTGATCTCTTCAATGAAGGCGCTGACGCTGTCGGGGTCGGTCAGGTCCGGCACGCCCCAGCGCACCTTCACAGCGAGCTGGCGGTCGCCCACGTTGTGGTCGTCAAGCCACGCACGAACGCGTTTTCCGAACCGGTTCTTTTTCTCCCCGACGCAATAGATCGAGCCGAACCGCTCGGTAAACTGCCCAAAGAACGACATTCCGGCTGCAGCGGACATGACCATGTGTAGCGCGAGGAAGGACTTTGCGGAGCTGCGCTTGCCGTAAAGACCGACATACGACTTCTTCGGCACGAGCCCCGCGATCAGCATCTCCTCCGGCTCAAAGGTACAGTCTTCTGGCCACGAGGATGGCGCGAGGGTGCGAGCCCGCGGACGGAGGTGGGCGACCACGGCGGACTGGTCGACGTAAGTCATGCCCGCACCTGTCGGGGGTTGGCGATGCCCCGGTTCATGCCGGAGGCGATGGACGCCCGGACCGCACCGAGGCCGTCCTCACGGACCAGCCCGCACTCCGACGCCGCACGCTCGAGCGCTGCCTCGGCCGCCGACTGCGGCAGGAGACCTCCGCCGACCAGCTCACCCAAGTTCGCGGCAGCCTGGAACAGGCGCAGGTTCCTGCCCGTGTTCGCCGGGGTACCGGCGACGGCTGCGCACTCCCGGTCCACGGCGGCGCAGACATACCGGGCCGCCCGGTCGGCCGATGACAGCCGCAGCGGCGGCGCGGGCGGCCTCGCTCGCGGCTCCGAGAGCATCAGGGCCAGCAACCAGCGCGGGAGGGGTGCGAGAGGCGTGGACCCCGGCGCTGCGGCCCACGCATATGCCCCATCGATCCGCCGGGACGGCGGCAGGCAGATGCTCGCCCCCGCCGCCCGCACGTCGAGTCCCGCATAGACCCGACGCGATCCGTCCGACCTGAAGCGCTTGATCCCGACCCGGTTGGCCGGCGACACTTCAACCGGGCAGCGAAACAGCACATGGGCGCCGCCGCTCGGCGTGCTCGACCGCGCCGTCAGCGGCAGCGGCTCGAACTCCGCCTCCAGCTCAGCCAAGGCCGCGAAGCCGTTCACGTCACCCTTGCTGTCCACGTCGAGCGCCAACACGCCAGAGTCAGGACCGCAGGCCAGGGCGACGTTCGCGGTCGGCCGGCGCGACCACCACGTGCGCACGTCGTCAGGATCGGCCGAAGCTGCGTGACAGCCGCCCTCGATCAGCGGCGTCCGGCAGTCCGGGGCGACGGGAAACACCCGCCACCCCGCTTCTGCATAGGCCAACGCCTGCGCGATCATGCGTCACCGCTCAGCAGGCCGCGATGACGTGCTTCCTCCAGGGCTTTCTGCAGCCCGGCGATCACCTCAGGCAGAAGACGGACTGCGAAGGACGCGCCCTTGCCGGTTGGCCGGAGTTCGCCCTCTGGGTCGGTGTAGAAGACGCGAAGATCGCCCAGGTCGTGGCGCTCGTATTGGTAGAGGCGCACGACCAGGGACTCCCGCCGGTTCTTCGGGATGACCGCGATTTGCTGAGCGTCGTTCACGCCGCGGCCTCCTTCATCGCAAGGAAGGCCAAGGTCTCGGCGGGCGTCGCCAGCCTCCACCGGATGACGCGCACCTTGCCGCTCTCGCCCATGCCGCGGGAGCCCTCGTCCACGACGAGACCCTGAGCCCGGAGCTGGCAGACGCGAGCCCTGACCGTGGTCAACAGCACCCGACCTTCGCGACGGGCCTGCAGCTTGGTCTGGAGTTCCTCCGGCGTCGCCGGACCATCGCTCAGCAGATCGAGGACGTCGCGGCACATGCCGGTCGAATATCGAGCCACGAAGGCCGCAGCCTCGCCGGCTGTTTCTCCTGTGGTGCCCGGACGCACGCCGGGCTCCAAGGGATAGCCCTTCATGCGAGCCTCCCGCCGAAGTGCACGCTCAAGGCCATGGCCGCGTGCTGCGAAGCCCCGTCGAGCAGGCGCGCTTCAGCATAGAGCTGAGCTGCTCGCTCCGCGTTAGAGGAGCGTTCCGCTTGAGCGGCCCGCTCCATTCGCGTAACTTCCGCGCGTCCCGAGCCGGCAAGCAAGGACGCTCTGGAAGGCCCGCGCTCCTCAGGAGCTGCGGGTCTTTCGTTTTGAGAGAGCATGGCTGGTCACGCCGCCTCCACGCGAGAGGCGATCCACGAATCTACCGCCGCTTCGGGCCAGGCGATGCGGTTCGGACCGATGCGCACCGGCTTGGGGAAGGTGCCGGCCCTTACGTCCTCGTAGATCGAGGACCGGGACTTCGAGGTCTTGTCGATGACCTTGGTGATGGGCAGTAGGCGCCCACCGGTTTCTTGGGGCTGCACGGATGACTTCCTCTGTCCGCGCACGTCCCTTTGGACGTGCCCTGATCCTCAACCCCCGTTCGCTCCGGCTTGCGGTAACGTTCCCGTGATCCGCCGAACTACCTGAGCGTGACGACCTTTGCGCCCGCGCTAGGCGCGCCTGCGCAGTACCGCGCCCATGCTTCCATGAGCTTTCGTCGCTTCTCTAGGGCGTCCCCGCGCCGGTAAGCTCGCTCGGTCATGTCGCCCACGGTGTGCGCCAGCGCGGCCTCGGCGACCTCTCTGGGGAACCCAGTGCACTCTCCAGCCCAGTCGCGAAACGTGCTCCGGAAGCCGTGCACCGTGATGGTGCTTCGGCCCATGCGCCGAAGCTGCATCGACATCGCCATCACGCTCAACGGGCGTTCGCGGCGCGCCCCCGGAAAGACCAGCACGTCAGGACCCTCCCCGTCCCGGAGGGGAGCGACGGCCGTCAGCACAACAAGGGCTTCAGCAGTCAGGGGCACGCGATGTTCCTTGCCCGCCTTCATGCGCTCGGCCGGCACCGTCCACACGGCCGCCTTCAGATCGATCTCACCCCAACGGGCGCCCAACACCTCCCCAGATCGGGCCGCCGTCAGGATCACGAACTCAAGTGCTCGGGCCGACACTGACTCGCGCCCTCGGAGGTCGTCCATGAAGGACGGCAGATCGGGATAGGGCAGCGCCGCGTGATGGCCGCGGGACAGCCGGGTCCGGGCCGGCAAGATGTGGTCTAGATGTCCTCGCCAGCGGGCCGGGTTCTCCCCTGCCCTATGGCCTTTCACCCTGGCCGCATCGAGAACGCGCTCGATCCGGCCTCGCAGGCGTGAGGCTGTCTCCGGCGTTTTGGCCCAGATCGGCTTGAGGACGGCGACGACGTGCTCTGTCGTCACTTCGTTCACCCGCTTGTTCCGCAGCGGCCCAGCGTGATCCTTCAGCGTCGCCGACCACTGCGCTCGGTGCTTCGCGTTGCGCCAGCGCGGCGACTGGCTCTCCACGTAGGCGTCCGCCGACTCTCCGAAGGTGGGGATCGCCACGGCAGCCTTACGCGCGTCAATCGGGTTCAGCCCCTGACCGAGCAGCGCGCGGGCCTCCTCCGCCTTTGCGCGCGCCGCCGCCAGCGAGACCTTCGACAGGCCGCCCAGGCCCATCTCTCGCAACCGGCCCTGCCAGCGAAACAGGAAAACCCAGCGCTTCGCGCCACCGGCGTCGGCGACAAGATAGAGCCCATCGCCGTCCGAGTGCCGGCCTGCCTTGGTGAGCGTCGCCACCGTTCGAGCACTCAGCTTCCCTGCCCTGGCCACCGGCTACCCCAACAGACACCCTAACGGATCGGCTGGATTGTATCGGACGGGCTCGGACGGCGATAGATGGCGCTCCTTGTCCTGCAAGCCGTTCCCGCCAGCCTTCAAGAAGTCCTTGGATCGGGGTGGACCCTACTTTGGCGGACACCCTCTCCGCCAGCCGATCCGATTGTGGATCGGTTCCGACCGCGCCGCGCTTGATCGCTTCAGAACCGCTCGGCGCGGAGCACCTGCACGTCGGTAACGACGACGATGCCGGGGTAGTCGGCAAAGAAGCGGCCCAGGCGCTCCAGCACCCGTTCGGCGACGTCGGCGGCTGCGACGGCGATGATCAACCGCTTCTCCTGACCCGGCGTGAAGTCGCCCGCGCTCCAGTCACCGCCGCTGCCGTGACCCTTGAGGCTGGGCAGGACCGTCCAGCCCCGCACGCCCGCCTCCTCGAGGAACGTCTCGACTCGGCGCAGCACGGGCGCCTCGACGATGATCTCCAGCTTCTTGCGCGCGGTCGTCTGCATGGAGTCACCCGATCAGACTGGCGGCCGCAGCCGTGTAGAGGGGGATGCCGATCACCAGGTTGAACGGGAAGGTGATGGCCAGCGAGAGCGTCAGGTACACGCCCGGGTCCGCTTCCGGCAGGGCGATCCGCATGGCCGCCGGCACGGCGATGTAGGAGGCGCTCGCCGCAAGGATGGCCAGCACCGCGCCGTCGCCGACGCTCAGGCCGAGGGCTGAAGCCAGGCCCAGGGCCACTCCGCAGGAGAACAGCGGCATGCCGATCGCGAAGGCCGCCAACGCCGGGGTGAGGCTGCGCGCCGCTTGCAGCCGCCGCGCGGCCACAAGCCCCATGTCGAGCAGAAAGAGCACCAACATGCCCTGGAAGACCGGGCCGACAAACACCTCCAGCTTGCTCATTCCCTCGGCGCCCGTGATCGCGCCGATCACGAAGGAGCCGATCAGCACCACCACCGAGCCGTTCAGCGCCACTTCCCGGACAAGTTCGCCCCTGAGGCCCTGGCGCCCCGCCGCGCCTGCGCCGGCCAGCACCAGAGCGGAGAGGATGGCGGGGGTCTCCATCAACGCGACCACGGCGACCATGTAGCCGCCGAACGGAACGCCCGCCGCCCGCAGGAACTCCGTGCCGGCGACGAAGGTGACGATCGAGACCGAGCCGTAGTGGGCCGCCGTCGCGGCCGCCGTGGTGCGGTCCAGCCGGCTGATCGACCGCAGCACGAAAAAGCCGAGCACCGGGATGAGAAAGCTCAGGGCGACGCCGACCGCCGCCACGGTCACGAATTCGGAGGACAGGCCCGCCTTGGACGCCTCCACCCCGCCCTTGAAGCCGATGGAGAGCATCAGCACGAGCGCGAGGGTCTTGGCCGCCCCTTCGGGAACCGTCAGGTCCGACTTGAACCACCCTGCGGACAACCCGAGCAGGAAGAAGAGCACCGCCGGCGCGAGCAGGTTCGACAAGGCCAGGTGCGCGGACTCGATCATGCCGCCCCCCGGGCGCGTAGGGCGCGGTCAGGGCCGCAGCAGCCCGGGGCGGCCGGGAAGTCCGGCCGCGCCTTGGTGTTCGTGGCGGACCTAAGCTCAGTTCTTCTCAGGCATGGCCGAGGAGTGGTGCGAGCTGATGAGCCACTCGCCGTTTCGGTTCTCGTAGGTGTAGGTGTAGCGCGCCGGCACCACCGCGCCGGTCGCGCCCATGGTGAAGGTGTACAGGCCCGCGTCGACGGCCTTGTTGCAGCCCAGCTGGATGCGCCGCTCGGTGATCTTGCCCTGGGGCTTGTTCTTCAGGAAATCGACGAAATACGCCCGCCGCTCGTCCTGGGTGAAGCGGGGCTTGTTGGACACCGTCGGCAGCAGCACCGCGTCGGACGTGTAGTTCGCGACCACCTTGGCCGGATCGTTGGTCGCGAGCGATGCGTTCCAGCGGTCGAACAGGGCGGCGACCTGAGCTTCGGTCACCGGCGCGCACTGCTGGGTGGCGGGCGTCGCGGAAGCGGCCGTGGCCGCGGCCGTGGCGACGAGCACTTGGACAAGCATCTTGGGTGACCTCTCCTCAGGGCCGCCCTAGCGGGGCGGCGATGAGGGGCCGGATACGGCCGCGCCCAAGATCATGGAAATTGATTGTTGTAACGCTTGTGATTTAGCTCACTCATCATGAGCCGGCTCGTCAACCTGGACCTGGACCTCGTCCGGGCCTTCGTCACCATCGCCGACACTCGAAGCTTCACCCGGGCGGCTGAGCGGCTGGGGCGAACCCAGTCGGCCGTCAGCCTGCAGGTCCGCCGGCTGGAGGATCGCCTGCGCACCCCGCTGTTCGTCCGCGATCCGCGATCGGTGACGCTGACCGCCGAAGGCGAGCGGCTGCTGCCCCAGGCCCGACGGCTGCTGCGCGTCAACGACGAGATCGTGGCCGGCCTGGAGGAGGCGGAGATCGAGGGCGAGGTCCGCTTCGGCGCGCCCGAGGACATCGCGACCACCTACCTGCCGGAGATCCTGGCCGCCTTCGCCCGTTCCCATCCGCGCGTGGCGCTGGAGGTGGTCTGCGACTTCACCGTGAACCTTCAAGCGCGCTTCGATCAGGGCGGTCTCGACCTGGCCCTGATCAAGCGGGAGCCGCTGGGCCCCGACGCCGGCGGACGCGTCTGGCGCGAGCCCCTGGTCTGGGCGGCGGCCGATCCGGCGGTGCTCGAACGTGAGGGCCCGATGACCCTGCTCACCGCTCCGCCGCCCGACGTCTACCGCCGGCGTGCGCTCACGGCTCTGGAGGCCTGCGGCCGGCCCTATCGGATCGGGTTCACGTCTCCCAGCCTCGCCGGGCTGCACGCGGCCCTGCGCGCCGGCCTGGGCGTGTCGGTCCTGCCCCGGGACATGCTGCCGCCCGACATGGCGGTCCTGGGCGCCGAGTGGGGGTTGCCCGGCCTGCCGGACGCTGAGATCGCCCTGATCCGCGCGAAAGCCGCGCTGCCCCAGGCCGCGGCGTTGCTGGGCGACCACATCCTCGGCGCGCTCGACCGCAGCCGCGCCCGTCACCTCGGCTGAAGAGCCGGCGGCTGGTGCGCCGCCCTCGTACCTGCGCGACGCCGCCGACCCCGCGTCATGAACCGGACTGAAGCTCAGGCGTTGCGATCAAGAGGAGAGTGGTCCCTCGAGGACCGCCCGGGAGGACGCCAGTGGCCAATCCGCTGGACCTGTTCGGCTCGTGGCGCGAAGCGCTGCAGAGATGGGAACAGGACACAAACGCCGCGCTCAACGCGGCCGCTGGCGACGAACGCTATAGCCGCGCGATGAACCAGTCGCTCGCCGTGCTCGCGCGCATCCAGGCGTCTCACGCCGAGTCTGTCGAAAAGGCGCTCACGCGGGCCAATCTTCCGAGCCGAGCCGACTTCCGCGAACTGCACGCTCGCCTCGACGGCCTGGAGACGCAGATCGCCGAACTCGCCGGGCTGCTGCGACGATCGTCTGGAGTCGGCGCCGGTCAAGTCCCCATGGCGCCAAGTCCAGCGCGAACACGGAAACCGCCGAGCGCTGGCGGCTCATCGTCGCAAGCATCACCCGCCCCCCCGCCGGCCGAGCCGCCGCCGAACGAAAAGTCGGGCAAGGGCCGGCGCAAGCCCAAGGATGGAAGAGGCGCCTCATGAACGCCGCTCAACGCGAGCCGGACCTGATCGAGCGGTTTCGCATCGAAGTGGAAAGGGCCGAGGCGAGGCGGCGCGGCGGGCTGGAGTACCTGCTGTCCGCCGGCCCGCCCCGCGGGATCACGCCCAAGGAGCTGGTGCTGAACCGCGGCACCTTGAGCCTCTACCATTACCGGCCCGTCGTCTCGGAGGTCTACCGGACACCCGTGCTGTTCGTCATGGCGACGACCAACCGGGCCTACGTCTTCGATCTCGCCCCGGGGCAGAGCTTCGTCCAGTTCCTGTTGGAACGAGGCTACGACGTGTACGCGATCGACTGGAACCCGCCGCGTCAAGACGAGGCCCGCCTGGGCTTCGACGACTACGTGCTCGACTTCATCCCGTCCTGCGTCAGCCTGGTTCAGGAGCGCTCGGGCGAGGAGGACGTGAGCGTCGTGGGCTACTGCATGGGCGGGGTGCTTTCGCTGCTCTACACGGCGCTGCACACGCCCGGGCCGGTGCGCAACCTCGCCGTCTTCACCACGCCTTTCGACTGGAGCCGGTTCGGGCTCTTCAACGCCTGGTCCGATCCGCGCCATTTCGACGTCGACACCATCCTGGACTCGTTCGGCAACATGCCCGCGGATCTCATCCGCGCTTCTTTCGACATGCTGCGACCGGCGAACAAGACGACAGGTCAGATCCAGCTCTGGGACAACATCTGGAACGACGAGTTCGTGAAGTCCTATCGCGCCTTCGACCGCTGGGGGAACGAGACGCTGCCGCTCGCGGGACGGTACTTCAAGGAGACCGTCACCGAGCTGATGGCCGCCAACAAGCTCTACTCCGGCGAGCTCATGGTCGGCGGACGCCGCGTGGACGTGGGCGACATCACCGCGCCCTTCCTGCATGCCGTGGCCGAGCACGACCACATCGTCCCGTTCGACTGCAGCCGAGAGCTGGTGGCGCGGGTGGGCTCGGCCGACAAGGAGATGGTGGTGCTGAAAGGCGGCCACGTCAGCCTCATCGCCGGCCCGAACGCGGTGCGCCGGCTCTGGCCGCGGCTGGACGCCTGGCTGGCGGAGCGCTCGGCGTGATCGCCGCCGGCCATGCGCTCCCTCGCGCGCTGGACTGCGGCGGCGAGCGGCTGGAGCTCCGGGCCATGACGGCGAGCGACGAGGCGCCGGTTCTTGCGTTCGCGCAAGCCTTGCCCGAGCACGACCTGCTGTTCCTCCGGCGGGACATTACGCAGCCGAAAGTGGTGAGCGCCTGGGCGCGCTCGATCGAGGCCGGCGACATCTTCACCGTTCTGGCCTGGCGCGAGGACTCGGTCGTCGGCTGCGCGGCCGTGGTCCGCGATCCGCTGTCCTGGTCGGGGCACGTCGGGGAGCTCCGCATCGTCGTCGCCGAAGAGCTGCGCGGTCATGGCCTGGGCGCCCTGTTGACCCAGGAGGCGTTCGCGCGCGCTCTGGCTCAGGGCTGCGAAAAGCTCATCGCTCAGATGACCCTCGACCAGAAGAGCGCCGCGGCGGTGTTCGAGGGACTGGGGTTCGTCATCGAGGCCGTGCTGAAGGAGCAGGTCAAGGACCGGAGCGGCCGCAGGCACGACGTGCTGATCCTGAGCTGCGACGCGGCCCGGATGGACGCGCGCCATGCGGCGTACGGCCTGGACGAGGCCTTCTAGGCGTGCAGCAGCTAAGCGCCCAGGACGCGTCTCGCGCCCCTTCCGGGAACGCCGCGGACGCCGGACGCCGGTCGGGGTCGTGCCGGCCCAAGTCCATCTTCCCCTCGTCCGCGAACGAACGCCCTCTGCCAGACGCAATTAAGGAGAAAGTCGATGAGTGACACAGACAACACCGGGGCCGGCGGCGGGGGAACCGCATCGGGGGCCGGAGCCGAGCGCTTCCGGGAAGGCGTGGACAAGGCCCGAGGAGCCTTCAACGATCGGGTCGTGGAACCGGCAAAACGCGCTGGCGAGGCCATGCGGGCGTCAAATCAACGCCTGTCGGCCGGCAACACCGAGATCGGCATGAAGATGCTCGATCAGGCGGAGCGCAACGTGCACGAGGCCTTCGCGGCCATGCGGCAGGCGGCGGCGGCCAAGGACCTGTCCGAAGTCATGAAGGTGCAGGCCGAATTCCTGCGCGAGCAGGGCACCCGCTCCATGGAGCAAGCCCGTGAGATCGGCGAGATGATCGCTCGCGTCGGACGCGACGCCGTCGAGCCGCTCCGGCCAGGCCAGAGCTCAGGCGGAGCGACGGGCGGGTCGAGCGGCGGCTCGACGTGACTGGCCGGCCTCCCCGGGCGCTTGGCCCGGGGAGGCCTGGGCGCTCAGTGAAGGTGGCCTGAGGACGGGTAAACCGCCGCTCGCCAGCCGCTGCGCTCGAAGCGGGCCCACCGGCCTTCGGGCTGGGCCAGGCGGTCGGCTACGGCGTACAGCACCGCCGGGTTGACGCCGAGCCCGCAATGGCTGCCGTGAACCTCGATGTTGTCGGTCCGCTCCGACGCGGGCTCGATGCAGTTGCGCCAGGATGTGACGCCGTCGGCCTTGCTGTAGATGGACGTGGACGGAACCGGCGGCGCCTTGCGGCTCTCGGCCAGGCGCGCCTGCAGGGCTTCGCCGTCCAGCCGGTCGCCGGTGAGCCGCTCGTAGAGCCGCGCCACATTGGTCGCCCGGGGATCGCCGGTGAATGGCGACCCCAGCGAAATCACCTGCCGGACCATGTGCGGCTCCCGGCGCGCAAGCTCGCGCGCCATGACCCCGCCGAGGCTCCAGCCGACCAGGCTGACCTTGCGGCCCGTATTCCGGTGGATCGCCCGCAGCCGGCTCAGCAGTTTTTCTCCGTTGTCGCCGATGGCCTTGGGACCCAGGTTGCGCCCAAGCTCCCAGGCGTGAACGTCGTAGCCTTGATCGGCGAGGTATCGGCGCAGGATGCGCGTCGAGCGGTCGCTGGTCACAAATCCCGGCAGCACCAGCACGGGGTGCCCGTCTCCACGGGGCGCGCTCATCAGCAGAGGCGCAACGACCGGCAGTGATGAAAGCTCGAAAAACGCGCGATGAAGCTCGGTGTACGCCAGCAGCCGAGAGGGCGGCCTGATGTCTTGTGAGGCGCTGATCATGGACATGGGCGTTTGAACGGGAGGGTGATCGTCGAGTTCCGTGGTTCACGCGGGTGTGTCGCCGCGAGCACCTGACGATTCCTTGACCGGTGCAAGGATCATTCAGGGCCCTTCTTGGCGTCGGGACTTCGCGTCGGTCGGGTTGAGGACGCGCCGGCCGAGCGGCCTGAGAAAGGCGCGGTGTCCCGCTGACCGCCTTGATTCGTCACTTGGAGCATCCGCCGCCCTCCACGGCGCTCGGCCGACACGGTGGTTTTGGCTCGATACACAATAATCGAACTTTCCCCAGCGCCCGCGACATATTCGTTCATTCGGCGAAGCGTGGCCTGAAACGTCAAGCCCGTTGGCCATCCACGCTGAGGCGTCGGAGTCAAAAAACGGGTTGCCAAGCTTTGGCGCCAGGCATAGCGTCATAGGGGACACGCGGCGACTCAGCCGCGGCGAAGGGCCCCGGCGGGCAGCCGGACGGGCGCCCGCAAGGGGGAAGCGATGAAGGGACGACTGCTGTCCGCCACAGCCGTGGCGGCTCTGCTGACGGGCGCGTGCGTGACGGGAGCCGCCGCTCAGGTGCAGCCGGGGCAGCCCGGCGGAGAAGCCGTACAGACCGCCCGTCCCGACCCGGGAGCCCCCTCCCAGCTCGACTCCTCCCCGCCGCCCGCGCCCGGAGCCTCCGCCGGCAACACGGTTGAAGAGGTGGTCGTCACCGGGAGTCTGATCCGCCGGGCTCCCACCGTGTCGGTGGCCGAGTACGGACGCGAGGAGTTCGTGGCGGAGGGCTCGCCCACCATCGACACTCTGCTGGACCGCAACCCGATCCAGTACGCCGGCTTCAACAAGTCCGACCAGAACTACCTCGGCGGCGTGATCTCGGGCATCAAGAGCGTCAATCTCCGCGGGCTCTACCGCACCCTGCCCCTGTTCAACGGGCGGCGGATGCTGACCGGGGGCGGCATCAGCAACCAAGGCTACGCACCGATCGACGTCGGCATGTTGCCGCTCGTGGCGCTGGATCGCGTGGAGACGCTGCGGTCCGGCGGATCGACCCTCTACGGCTCGGACGCGATCGCCGGGGTCTGGAACTTCATCACCCGCGACAACTTCGACGGGCTCGAGCTGATGGCCGAGCACCAGTACTACGAGGGCGGCGGGGAGACGACGCTGGGCGCGATCGTCGGCGTCCAGAGCGAGCGGGTCCGCTGGACCGCGGCGGTGGAGTACTACGACGCCGACGTGCAGAGGATCGACGAGCGCCGGCCGCTGGTCAGGTACGGCAACCCGGCTGACGGCGCGTGGAACACGGGCTTCAGCAGCGTAAGCTTCCCGGGCGTGGTCTCCCTCTCGCCCGCCGGCGCGAACGCTCGCGTCGACCCGCTGTGCGGGCAAGTCACCGGGTACAATCCGCTGATCTCAAGCTGGGTGGCCAATCCGACGACTTGCCGCTGGAGCTTCGTCGGCTACAACAACTTCGTCGACAACGAGACCCGCCATAAGTTCTACACCCAGGTTTCGGCCGACGTCACCGAGAATGTGGAGGTGTACAGCTCCTTCATCTGGTCCTCCTCCGACGTGGAGTGGAACACCGTCCCGCACTATCCGAACAACAACCTTGGGTCCGGCCACAATCCGAACGGCCTCCACTACTTCATTCCTCGGGACAACCCGGGCTACAACGCCTTCCTGGCTGCGTTGCCTGCGGCCGAAAGGCCGTTGTTCGACGCCGGGGTGGAGTTCGGCGGGCTCAGGGGACTCTGGCTCCGGGCCCGGCCGGACATCTTCTCCGAGCCTCGCAAGAGCGGTCCCCGCGAACGCGAGTGGAAGCAAGTGGTCCTCGGCGTGCGAGGGGACCTTCCGTTCGATCTCGGGGTCGTGAAGAACCTCAGCTACGACGTTTCGGCGATGTACCAGCAGAGGGACTTCTTCATCTCGGGTCCCGACACGCTGACCGACCGCTACAAGCTGGCGCTGGTCGGGCTGGGCGGCCCCTCCTGCCGCCCGCCGAGCCCCGATCCCTTCAGCCCGCTGAACGCGTCCTTCCGCAACAACGCCGCGCTGGGTTGCTACGCCTGGAACCCGTTCGGCAACGCCGCCGTGGCCGCGCCCGGCAGCCCGGAGAAGAACCGCGCCGACGTGCGGGAATGGTTCGTCGGCGACTCCCAGGCCGACCAAGACGCCGAATCCAGCACCGTCGACGCGCTCCTGCGCGGCGAGACGAGCCTGGTCCTGCCCGGCGGTCCCGTCGCCTTCGCCATCGGCGCCCAAAGCCTGCTCTTCGACGAAGACGTCCTCTTCCCGGGCGACAACGGCGTGGACGGGGTGCCCCGGACGCCGCCGTTCGTGTTCCTCGGGTTCAACTCGCCCAAGCAGTACGACGTCACCTCGCACCGGAAGTCGATCTTCGGCGAACTCGCGGTGCCGCTGCTGGAGAACCTCGACATCCAGCTGGCCGTGCGCCGCGAGGACTACGAGATCAACGCTCAGACGGCCCCCCGGGCCGCCTTCGCCTGGTCGCCCCGCGAGTGGATCACGGTCCGCGGCGGCTATGAGCGGGCGTTCTCCATCCCCACGGCCGCGTTCGAGAGCGTCAACCTCGAAAGCTTCCTGTCCGTCGGGCAGAACGACTTCCTCCCGCGCACCGTCCGCTTCAGCCCGAACCTGAACCCCGAAACCTCCGACAACATCGAGCTCGGGGTCGTGTTGAGACCGATGCAGGACCTGCTGATCGACCTCAACTACTACCGGTTCGAGCTGCACGGCCTCGTGGGCACCGAGGCGCTCTCGGCCAGCGAACTGCTGCGCGATCCGATCGACCCGACCCGCTTCATCGGTGCGATCTCGGACCTGATCAACGGGCCTGACGTCGAAACGGACGGCGTCGACTTCTCGGTCAGCTACAACAGGGAGTTCATGGGCGGCGACCTCGGCGCCACCCTCGACGGGATCTGGCTCCACAAGTATGACCTGCTGATCCCGGCGACGCCGGCCGTGGGGACCACCCCCGCCTCGCCGGCGCGCACCTACCGTGCCGGCGGCTTCTACAACACGCGCTCCGGCGGCCCGAACGGATCGCCCGTCGGCATCGGCTCCTATCCCGAATGGAAGTTCAACGTCGGTCTCAGCTACGAGTATGGCCCGCACACGGTGTCCGGGCTCATGCGCTACATCAGCAGCTACGAGATCCACCCCAGCGTGGCCGACTGTTGCATGGTCGGCGACATAGATCGGGACGTCCGCTTCGACCTCTTCTACACGCTGAGGCTCTTCGACGAGAAGACGCGGCTGACCTTCTCGATCCTCAACGCGACCGACGAGGATCCGCCGCTGGCGCCCCAGGAGCTGGGCTACGACACCTCCACCCACAGCCCGATCACGCGCTCGTTCAAAGTCACCCTGAGTCAGCGGTTCGGCGGCCGCTGAACCGAGGGTGACGACCGCGGCGCTCACGGGGGGGCGGCGCCGGTACAGCCCGGCGGTCCAGCAGAAGCGGGAGGCGATGGTCGGTCAGATCATCGCCGCCGCCACCCGCCGCTTCAATCGACAGGGCTATGTCAACACGACCATGGAGGACGTCGCCCAGGACGTGCACGTCCTGCCCGGGGCCTTGTATCACTACGTCCGCGACAAGGACGAACTCGCATTCCTGTGCCTGAAGGCCGGGTGCCAGGCCCGGGCCCGGCAGTTGGACGAAGCTGAAGAGGCAGGCGTCGACGGGCTGGAGAAGGTCCGCCGGCTGGTCCGGTGCGCGCTGCGCACCGGCCAGTCGAGGATGCCGATCTGGAACGAGGTGAGCGCGCTCAGCCCCTCGCGTCGTGACGACATCCGGGACCGGATCCGGGTGAACAACGCGCGGCTGCGCCGGTGGGTGACCGAGGCGATGGCCGAGGGTTTGATCGTATCCCTCGACCCGGCGCTCACCACCCTCGCCATCGTCAGCGTCCTGGACTGGATCGCGTTCTGGTACACGGCGCGGCTGGGCTACCGGCCCGAGCAGGTCGCCGCCGTGCTGGACGACCTTCTGGCCCACGGCGTCTATCGACGAGACCTGCCTGCGCCGGCTTTTCCCGAAGCGAACATGCAGGCCGTCCCCCCGCTGGGCGCCTTCGACCGCGCGGTGGAGCGTCGCCGCGACGACATCCTGAGAGCCGCGCTGACCGCGTTCAACAAGCACGGCTTTCCTACCGCATCGATGGATCAGATCGCAGGGCTGGCGAAGGTGACCCGCGCGACGGTCTACCGCTACTTCGACAACAAGGAAGCGCTGCTGTTCGAGGCGCTCAAGCGGGCGGACGCCTTCGACAAGGCGGGCGAAGCCCTGCCGGAGGAGGCCGACGTCGTTCAGCAGGAGATCTGGATCCGGCGGCGCGTGTTCTACGGCCACACCACCCCCGCAGGTCCGATGCGCACCTACGCCCTGCTCGCCTCGCTCTCGCCCAGCCACCGGGCCGAGGTCATGGAACGGCTCGAACTGGTCGTGCAACTCGACCTTGGCAATATCGAGCGAGGGATTGCGGACGGGCTGTATCGGCAGGTCGACGCCTATCTGGCCGAGCGTTTCCGCTCGAGCCTGATCAGCCTCTTTCCCGTATGGTTCAACATGGAGGGCCGGTGCAGCGCGCTGGAGGTCGCCGACCACCACAGCCGCGTCTTCCTCTTCGGCCTGAAGCCCAGGCCCGGCCTGAACGAGGTTTCATGAGCCGACCCGAGGTCTCTGCGAGCGAGTTCCTGGCCTATGCGGGCCGGACTCTGACCCCGTCCGACTGGGTCGTCATCGATCAGGCCCGGATCGACAAATTCGCCGACTGCACCGACGACCCGCAGTTCATCCACGTCGATCCGGACCGGGCCAAGCGCGAGTCGCCCTTCGGCGGCACCATCGCCCACGGCTTCCTCAGCCTGGCGTTGCTGAGCGAGCATGGCCCGCCAGACTTCCCGATCGTCCGCGGCACGGCCTTCGCCTTGAACTACGGCCTGGACAAGGTCCGCTTCCTGGCGCCCGTTCCCTCCGGCGCGCGCGTGCGCATCCATACGCGGGTGCTCAGCGTGACGGAGAAGGAACCGGGGCGGCTGCTCTTCAAGACGGAGAAGGTCATGGAGATCGAGGGCGGCGACCGGCCGGCCTATGTGGCCGAGCACCTCGGGATGCTGGTGCTGGACGGGGCCGCGGCTTGACACCGTTGCGCGCGGCGCAGGCGGGGCGCGGCCGGCGCGGGACAGGCTCTCCCCGCCTCGCCCCGTCAGGCCGGAGCGGCTGAAGCCATGGGGACCTACGTCGTCCGAAGGTTGCTGGCGCTGGTCCCGACGTTGTTCTTCGCCAGCCTGATCGTCTTCTTCACGATCCGGATGATCCCGGGCGACGTGATCGACTTGATGCTGGCGCAGAACGACGTGGCCAGCAGCCAGGACCGGGACAGCCTTCGCGCCGCCCTCGGCCTCGATCAGCCGGTGTGGCGGCAATACCTGAGCTGGGCCGGCGCAGCGCTGCGCGGAGATCTGGGTCACTCCTTGTGGGAGAACGCGCCGGTCAGCCGGCTCATTCTGCAGCGGCTGCCGGTGACCTTCGAGCTCGGCGTGCTGGCCTTGCTCGTCTCGATCACGACCGGCATCGCGATCGGCGTGTTCTCGGCGGTGCGCCAGGACACGGGCGGCGACTATCTGGCGCGCTCGTTCTCGCTGCTCATGCTCTCGGTGCCGAGCTTCTGGCTGGGCACTCTGGTCATGGTGTTCCCGTCGGTCTGGTGGCGCTGGTCTCCCGAGCTGGAGTTCGTCTCTCTGTGGGATGATCCCTGGCGCAACCTCAGCCACGTGCTCGTGCCCGCGGTCCTGCTCGGCTTGTCGCTGTCGGCCGTGACCATGCGGATGACCCGCACCATGATGCTTGAGGTCCTGCGGCAGGACTACATCCGGACCGCCCGCGCCAAGGGCTTGGGAGAGGGCGCGGTGATCTTTCGTCACGCCCTTCGCAACAGCCTGATTCCGGTGGTCACCCTGATCGGCCTGCAGGCCCCGCTGCTGCTCGGGGGAGCCGTGATCCTGGAGCAAATCTTCCTGCTGCCCGGCATGGGGTCGCTGTTCCTGGACGCGGTCTTCGCCCGAGACTACCCCATCGTCACCGGCGTCTTCCTGGTGGTCGGCGTTTCCGTGCTGGTCATCAACCTGCTCGTCGACCTCGCCTACGGCTGGCTCGATCCTCGGGTGCGGCACGCATGACGGCCGTCGCCCTTGATGCGCCCGCCGTAGCGCCCCCGCCGACGGGCGGCGCCCTGCACCTGGTTTCGCGGCTGATCCGGGAGAAGCCGCTCGGAGCCGCCGGGGCCGCGGTGTTCGTGCTTTTTCTGGTCTGCGCGGTCTTCGCCCATCCGCTGGCGCCCTACGGCGAGAACGACACGGCCATCTTCGACCGATTGCAGGCGCCTTCCCCCGAGCACTGGCTGGGCACCGACAACCTCGGTCGCGACGTGCTCTCCCGCGTGCTGATCGGGGCGCAGGTGTCCATGCTGGTCGGAGTCCTCACCTCGGCGCTGGCCACCGTCGTCTCGCTCGTGATCGGCATGGCCGCGGGCTACTTCGGCGGGCGCGTCGACATGGTCACCCAGCGGATGGTCGACGCCTGGATGATCTTCCCCGACCTGGTGCTGCTGATCGTCGTGATCTCGGTGCTCGGACCGGGGATGCTGCAGATCGTGGTGGTGCTCGGACTGCTCTACGGCGTGGGCGGCTCGCGCATCATCCGCGGCGCGGTGATGAGCGTGCGGGAGAACACCTACACCCGCGCCGCCCAGGCGATGGGCGCGTCCTCGCTGCACATCCTGTGGCGCCACATCCTGCCCAACATCGGGCCCGTGGTGATCCTGCTGTTCACCGCCCGGATCGGCGCGGTGATCCTGGCCGAGGCCGGCCTGTCCTTCCTGGGGCTGGGGGTGCCGCCCCCGGCGGCCACGTGGGGCGAGATGCTGACCGGATCGGGCCGCTCGAACATGTACGTGGCGCCCTGGCTGGCGCTCGCGCCGGGGGTCTGCCTGACGCTCGCGGTGTTCAGCATCAACGTCTTCGGCGACGCGCTGCGCGACCTGCTCGACCCGCGCATGCGCGGTCTTCGATGAGGCGGCCGGCCGCCTTCGCGCTGGCGCTGGCGCTCGCGGCGTGCGGCGCCCCGCGTACGGGCGATATCCCCCCGCCCTCCCCGGCGGACCAACCGCAGTACGGGGGCGAGCTGAACGTCGGCACCGTCAGCGTGACGATCTCCGCCCTGTCCTGGGACCCGGCGGACTGGACCTGGAAGAGCAACCACGACACCGGCAACGTCCGCGAGCAGCTCTTCGCGGCCGACCTGCAGAAGGCGGCGAGCCGCGGCGGGCCGTACGCCTACACGCTGGACGCCTACGTCCCGGAGGACGCGCTCCGCGGCGAGCTCGCCGAGCGCTGGGAGTGGGAGGGGCCGCTCACGCTCGCGGTCCACCTCCGCCGGGGCGTGATATGGCCCGACAAGCCCGGCGTGATGAAGAGCCGGGAGCTCGACGCCTACGACGTCGTGCACACCTACAACTACGTCAATGACAGCCCCAAGAAGATCAGCAACTACTTCGAGCACCTCGACAGGGTGGAGGCGCGCGACAAGCACACCGTCGTCTTCCACCTGAAGACCTACAGCGTCGAGTGGGCCTACCGCTTCGGCTACGGGTACTATTCCGGCATCGTGCCGAGGGAGGCGGCCAGGGTAGACCAGCGCGACTGGCGTAACGTGGTTGGGACGGGGCCCTTCGTGCTCGACCGCTACCTGCAGGGCAGCGTCCAGAGCTTCGCGCGCAACCCGCGGTACTGGGATCGCGAGACCATCGGCGGCGTCCCACGCCGGCTGCCGTTCGTGGACCGGGTCACCTACCGGATCATCAAGGACGAGGCGACCTACGTCACCGCGCTCCGCACCGGCAAGCTCGACATCCTGGAGAGCGTGACCTGGACGATGGCCAAGCACCTGAAGGAGACGGCGCCTGAGCTCCGGTGGAACCGCTGGCTCTCCACCGAAGGCACGATCGTCGCCCTGCGCGTGGATCGCGAGCCGTTCGACGACGTGCGGGTGCGGCGGGCGCTGAACATGGCCATCGACAAGCCGCGCCTCGTGCGGGAGCTGAGCGAGGGACAGGCCGAGCTCATGGCCTTCCCCCAGCACCCGGAGTTCGGCCCCTACTTCCAGCCGCTGGAGGAGATGCCTGCGTCGGTGCGCGAGTTGTTCGTCTACGATCCCGCCAAAGCGCGACGGCTCCTCGCCGAAGCCGGCTTCCCGAACGGCTTCACGACCAAGATGCAGGTCTGCACGTGCAACACGCCGCACATGGACCTGTCGGCGGTGCTGGCCGACTACTGGGCTCGCGTCGGCGTGAAGGTCGTGATCGAGCCGCTGGAGTACGGCGCCTTCCTCTCCAGCATGACCACGCGCAGCCACGGCCCCGCCTACCTGCTCAGCACCGGCCACGTCAGCCCGACCACAACCCTGCGCAAGAACTTCCTGACCGGCCAGCTCTGGAATCCGTCCATGTACAGCGACGCCCACTTCGACCGGCGGATCAAGCACTCGCTGGAGACCCGGGACGAGGCCGAACGCGTGCGGCTGGTGCGCGAGCTCACCACCGAGATCCTGGACGAGGCGCCCTATGTCTGGCTGCCGACGCCATACCTGAACACCGCTTGGTGGCCGTGGGTCCGCAACTACGGCGGCGAGCTGCGGGCCGGGGCGGTGCGGCCCGGCCCGATCTACGCCCGGGTGTGGATCGACCACGACCTGAAACGGCGGATGGGCCACCAATGAACGCCCTGCTCGACGTGGAGGATCTGGCCGTCGAGTTCCGGACCCCGCGCGGGCGGGTGCGCGCGGTGGACGGCGTCTCGTTCTCCGTCGACCGCGGGGAGACGCTCGCCATCGTCGGCGAGAGCGGATCAGGCAAGAGCGTGACGGCGCTGTCCCTGCTCCGGCTCCTGGGCGACGCCGGCCGGATCGAGGCCGGACGGGCGACCTTCGACGGCGTGGAGCTGACCACCCTGGACCGCTCGGGAATCCGCGCCCTGCGGGGCGACCGCATCGCCATGATCTTCCAGGAACCCATGACGTCGCTCAACCCGGTGCTGACCGTCGGCGAGCAGATCGCCGAGCCGCTTCGCCTGCACAGGGGCATGAGCCGGCGGGAGGCGCGCGCCGCAGCCGGCGACCTTCTCGCCAAGGTCTCGATCCCCGACGCGCGCGAGCGGCTGGACGACTACCCGCACCAGTTCTCAGGCGGCATGCGCCAGCGGGTGATGATCGCCATGGCCATCGCCTGCCGCCCCGCGCTGATCATCGCCGACGAGCCGACCACGGCCCTCGACGTGACGGTGCAGGCGCAGATCCTGGACCTGCTGAAGGCGCTGCTGGTCGAGACCGGCGCGGCCATGATCCTGATCACCCACGACCTGGGGGTGGTGGCTCGCGTGGCGGACCGGGTGGCGGTCATGTACGCGGGCCGCATCGTGGAGAGCGCCTCGGCCCGGGAGCTCTTCACGAGCCAGCGCCACCCATACACGCGCGCGCTGCTGGCCGCCTCGGTGGCGCCGGGCGTCACGGCCAAGTCGCGGCTGGACACCATCGACGGCCAGCCGCCCAATCTGGCGCGGCTCCCGACGGGGTGCGCCTTCGCACCCCGCTGCCCGTTGGCGGTCCACACCTGCACGCACGCACCGCCGCCGCTCAGCCGTGAGGGCGGGCGGCGCTGGGCTTGCTACGCCTATGGCTGAGATCGCCGCGCCCCTGTTGCGGGTCGAGGACCTGCGCGTGCACTTTCCAGTCAAGGGCGGCCTGCTGGGCGGCCGGACGACGGCGACGGTTCGCGCGGTCGACGGCGTGTCGTTCAGCATCAACCGCGGCGAGACCTTCTCGATCGTCGGCGAGAGCGGCTGCGGCAAGTCCACCACCGCCATGGCCGTGCTCAGGATGCAGGCGATCGACGGGGGCCGCATCGTCTTCGACGGCCAGGACATCGGCGGGATCGGCGGGTCCCGGCTCAAATCCGTGCGCCGCCGGATGCAAACGGTGTTCCAGGACCCGTACTCCTCGCTGAATCCCCGGATGAAGGTCGGCGACATCATCGCCGAACCGCTGGAGGTGCACGGGGTCGGCGGCGCACGATCGAGGGGCGCCAAGGTCGCCGAGCTGATGGCCCTCTGCGGGCTTCTGCCCGACATGGCCGATCGTTATCCGCACGAGTTCTCCGGCGGCCAGCGGCAGCGCATCAGCATCGCGCGGGCGCTCGCGCTGGAGCCGGAGCTTGTGGTCTGCGACGAGGCCGTATCGGCGCTGGACGTGTCCATCCGGGCTCAGATCCTGAACCTGCTGATGGACCTGCAGCGCAAGCTGGGGCTGGCCTATCTGTTCATCTCCCACGACCTGACGGTGGTCCGGCACATCAGCGACCGGATCGGGGTGATGTACCTGGGCAAGCTGGTCGAGGTCGCCGAGGCTCAGGCGCTGTTCGCCGATCCGCGGCATCCCTACACGCGCGCGCTGCTGGCCGCCGCGCCGACCCTGGAACTCGATGCAGCCCAGTCGCCGGCCGCCCTCGTGCAGGGCGAGCAACCCAGCGCGCGAAATCCGCCGCCGGGGTGCCGCTTCCACCCGCGCTGCCCGTTCGCCTTCGAACCCTGCTCGCAGCAGGAGCCCGTTCTCGCCGCGATCGATGCGGGCCGAAGCGCCGCGTGCCATCTGTACGTCCCCGCCGATCCGGGGCTGTGACCGCCTCTGCGGGACCCAGTCTACTGGAGGCAGGGTGACCGTTCTCCAGCGCACATCGTGAAACGGGCAGGTCGGCTTCGCGCGAGCCTAGGCGACCGTGCTGTCCTCCGACGGGATGACTACGGGCGGCTCGGGGTCGGGTCGGCTGACGAGCAGATAGCCTGCGCCCAAGGCGACGAGGAGAAAGACGAGCAGGATGGCCCGGTAGATCCGCTCGCCCTGAGGCGTGCCGCCCAGCTGGGTGCGGAGACCGAGCAGGACGACGGCGCCGGCCAGCAGCAGCCCGATCAGCCTCGGGACGCGGTCGTCCACGGCTAGACCAGGCGGCTCTGCGTCTTCGCCGCGGCGATGAAGCTGGCGAACAGGGGATGCGGCGCGAAGGGCCGGCTCTTCAGCTCCGGGTGATACTGGACGCCGACGAACCAGGGGTGGTCCTCGCGCTCCACCGTCTCGGGCAAGAGCCCGTCGGGCGACAAGCCGCTGAACCGCAGTCCCGTGGCCTCGATCGCCTCCCGGTAGCCGATGTTGACCTCATAGCGGTGGCGGTGCCGCTCGCTGATGGTGGTGGAGCCGTACGCCTCCGCCACCCGTGAGCCCGGCGTCAGCACGGCGTCGTAGGCGCCGAGCCGCATGGTGCCGCCCAGGTTCTCGCCTTCGCGTCGCCGCTCCAGCTGGTTGCCGCGCACCCATTCGGTCATCAGGCCGACGATGGGCTGCGGCGTGGGTCCGAATTCGGTGGAGGAGGCCTCCGGAATCTGGGCCAGGTTCCGCGCCGCCTCGATCAGCGCCATCTGCATGCCGAAGCAGACGCCGAAGTACGGGATCTGATGCTCCCGGGCCCACTTCACGGCCCGGATCATGCCTTCAGAGCCTCGCTGGCCGAAGGCGCCCGGCACCAGCACGCCGTCGACCCCCTCCAACCGCTCGGCGACGTCGGCGTCCTCGCGTTCAAAGACTTCCGCCTCGATCCAGTCGATGTCGACCGACACGTTGTTGGCCAGCCCGCCGTGGGCCAGGGCCTCGATCAGCGATTTGTAAGCGTCCTTCAGCCCCGTGTACTTGCCCACCACAGCGATGGTCACGTCGCCGTCCGGGTGGGTCATCAGCTCGTGGATGCCCTGCCAGCGCGACAGATCCGGGGCCGGCGCGTCGCTCAGGCCGAAGCAGGCGAGCACCTCCGCGTCCAGGCCCTCGCGGTGATAGTCGAGCGGCACCGCGTAGATGCTGGAGGAGTCCATCGCCTGGATGACCGAGGACTCCCGTACGTTGCAGAACAGCCCGATCTTGCGCTTCTCGTCAGCTGGGATCGGGTGCTCGCAGCGGCAGAGCAGGATGTCGGGCTGGATGCCGATGGACCGCAGCTCTTTGACCGAGTGCTGGGTCGGCTTGGTCTTCATCTCCCCGGCCGTCTTGATGAACGGCAGCAGGGTCAGGTGCACGTAGACGGCGTGATTGCGCGGCAGGTCGTTGCCGAGCTGGCGGATGGCCTCGAAGAACGGCAGGCCCTCGATGTCGCCGACCGTGCCGCCGATCTCGACGAGGACGAAGTCGACCTCCGAGCCGTCCTCCGCGTACGCCGGCTCCAGGACGAAGCGTTTGATCTCGTCGGTGACGTGCGGGATCACCTGGACGGTGGCGCCCAGGTAGTCCCCTCGCCGCTCCTTCTCCAGGATCTTCTTGTAGATCTGGCCGGTGGTGATGTTGTCGCCCTTTGCGGCCGAGACCCCGGTGAAGCGCTCGTAGTGGCCGAGGTCCAGGTCGGTCTCCGCCCCGTCGTCGGTCACGAAGACCTCGCCGTGCTGGTAGGGCGACATCGTCCCCGGATCGACGTTCAGGTACGGATCGAGCTTGCGCAGCCGGACCTTGTAGCCGCGCGCCTGCAGAAGCGCGCCGAGCGCGGCCGACGCCAGACCTTTCCCAAGGGAAGAGACCACGCCGCCGGTGATGAATACGTACCGGGCCATGGGCGTCCAGCTTAGCGCCGATTCGCGGGCGAATCAGCGGGCGATGACGTCACTGGGCGGGCGGAGCCGAAGGCGTCGGCGCGGGTGCGGCGGGAAGCGGCGCCTGGATGGTCGGTCGCGGCGCCTCGATGCCGCCCGTGACGGCGGGCGAAGACTCCGCTCCGATGCCGGGGGACGCCGGCGTGACCGTCCCCGGCGCGGTCGGCAGACCGGTCGTGCCCGGAGCTGTCGAACCGGGGGCGCCGGGCGTCGCCGGGCCCAGGTTGGTCGGATCCACGCCGCGGATGTCGAGCCGATCGGTCACCGAGCTCGCCGTCCGGCCGCCGTGCAGCAAGGTCAGGGCGAGGCTCAGGGCGAAGAACAGGCCGGCCAGGATCGAGGTCGTGCGGGTCAGCAGGTTGCCGGCGCCGCGCGCCGACATGAACCCGGAAGGCCCGCCGCCCATGCCCAGCGCGCCGCCTTCGGAGCGCTGCAGCAGGATCACCGCCACGAGCGCGATGCAGACAAGGATGTGGATGGCGATCAGAACGCCTGAGAGCAGCGACATGTCGGGCCGGGATGTATGGGCTGCGGACGGCGAGCGCCAGCGGCTGAGAAGCCGCGGCCCTTAGCACCCGCGCCCGCGGACGGAAAGGGCGGCTAGGCCGCGCGCACGATCCCGAGGAAGTCGGCCGCCTTCAGCGACGCCCCGCCGACCAGGGCGCCGCCGACCTCGTTGATGCGCAGGATCTCCGCCGCGTTGCCCGGCTTCACGGAGCCGCCGTACAGGATCGCGGCGGTGCGGCCGGCGTCGCCCAGCTGGGCCGAGAGCACGCCCCGGAGGGCCTCGTGAACCTCTGCAATCTGCTCCAGGGCGGGGGTCAGGCCGGTGCCGATCGCCCACACGGGCTCGTAGGCCACGGCGAACGCCGTCGTCGCGCACTCGGCAGGCAACGAATCCCGCACCTGCCCCGAGACCACCTCGAGCGTCCGCCCCGACTGCCGCTCCTCGAGCGTCTCTCCGACGCACACGATCGGGGTCAGGCCGGCGCGGAATGCGGCGCGGGTCTTGGCGCCGACCAGAGCGTCGTCCTCCTTGTAGGCGGTGCGCCGTTCGGAGTGCCCGACAACCACCCAGCGCGCGCCGGCGTCCACGAGCATCTCGGCGGAGACGTCGCCGGTGAACGGCCCCTCGGCCTCGACATGGCAGTCCTGGCCCCCAACCTGCACGGGCGATCCGGCCAGCGCCTCGGCCATGCGATGGACCAGGGTCGCCGGCGGGCACAACACCACCTCGGCAGTGGACGGCTCCGCGGTCAGCGCACCGGCCACGGCCCGGGCCTCGGCCAGGGCGGCGGCGGCTCCGAACATCTTCCAATTGCCGGCGATCAGCGGCTTGGCGGGCATCGACGGCTCCAGAACCAAAGCGTGGCCGCTTAACCGCCGCACGCGCGGCTGTGAAGGGCCGGCCGCCTTGCCGCGGTGGAACCCCCTCCTCTATACCCGCGGCTCGGCCGACCTCGGCCGCGGTCGGGCCTTCCTGAATTCCATGCTTCTGAACCTGCGTCGCCATGCGAAGTCGTCGGTCGCGGCGGTCCTGATCGGGCTGCTCGTGGTCAGCTTCGCCATCTTCGGCATCAACGACGTGTTCGCGCCGAGCAACGCCAGCGCGATCGTCAAGGCCGGCGGCCGGGAGGTCGGTCCCGCCGAGTTCAAGCGGCTGTTCGACAACGTGCGCCAGCAGTCGCAGCAGGAGGCTGGACGGCCTGTGACCGTGGAGGAGGCCGCCGAGCAGGGCCTGGTGGCTCGCCTGCTTGAGGACCTCGCGCTGACGGAATCCTTCTCTGAGATGCTCAGCCGCATGGGCGTGCGGCCCGGCGACAAGCTGGTCGCCGACCAGCTCGGGAAGACCCGCGCCTTCTTCAACCCCGTGTCGGGCCGCTTCGACCGGGAGTCCTACCAGCGGCAGCTCGGCGAGAACGGGCTCACCGAGGCGCAGTTCGAAGGCTTCCTTCGCGACGATCTGGCCCAGCAGCACTACGTGGCCGCCGCCGTGGCCGGGCTGCGCGCGCCGCGCATCTACGGCGCCGTGCCGGCCGTGCTGAACGGCGAGACGCGGACCATCAGCTACTTTGTGGTCGATCCCCGCATCGCCGGCGTTCCGGCGCGCCCGACCGACGCGGAGCTGCAGGCCTTCATCAAGGAGAACGCCGCCCAGCTGCAACGGCCCGAGACCCGCAACCTCAGCATCGTCCGCTTCAGCGCCTCCCAGCTCGCCCCGACCCTGACGGTCGACGAGGCGGAGGTCCGCCGGCAATACGAGTTCCGCAAGGAGGGCCTCTCCACCCCGGAGCGGCGCACCTTCGTGCAGATTCCCGCGCCCAGCCAGGCGGTGGCCCAGCAGATCGCCGCCCGGCTCGGCGCCGGCGAAGCGCCAGCCGTCGTCGCGCGGGCCTTCAAGGTGGAGCCGGTCCGCTACGACGCCCAGCCGCGCTCGGCGGTCGTGGACCGCCGCGCCGCCGAGGCGGCCTTCGGCCTCCAACCCGGCGCCGTGAGCGCGCCTTTTCAGGGGGACCTGAACTGGGGCGTGGTGAAGCTGGAGACCGTGACGCCCGGCCAGACCGTGACGCTGGACCAGGCCCGGCCCGAGATCGAGGCGCAGCTGCGCACCGATCTCGCCGCCGATCGGGTCCTGGATCAGGTCCAGAAGTTCGAGGACGCCGTCCAGGGTGGCCAGACCTTCGACGAGGCGGCCAAGACCATCGGCGTGCCCGTGACGTCGCTGCCCCCCATCACGGCGCAAGGGACCGACATCAACGGCTCTCCGACCGGCGCGCCCGAGGGGCTGCTGAAGGCCGCGTTCGAGCTGCCCGCCGGCGGTGAGAGCGACGTGGTCGACGGAGGCCGCAACGAGTTCTTCGTGGTCCGAGTGGACCGCATCAACCCGGCGTCCCTGCCGCCGCTGGAGGAGATCCGCGCCCCGCTGACCCAGCGCTGGCTGCTGGTCCGCACCTTGGAGCGTGCGCGCCGCCGGGCCGACGAGTTGGCCGCCCAGGTGAAGGCTCGCCCGCTGGAAGCGGTGGCCGGATCGGCCGGCGCGCCGGTGAACAAGGCCGTCGTGCGACGCGACGCCGGCGGCCAGACGCTGAGCCGCGACCTGGTCGCGAAGGTGTTCGAGACCAAGGCCGGCCAGACCGTCGTCGGCGAGCACACCGAACTCGGCTACGTTGTGGCTCGCGTGGACGCCGCCACCGTGCCGCCGCCCGCCGAACTCGCCCGGACCGCCGAAGACCAGCGCGGGCCCGTGACCATGGACCTGTTCCAGTCGCTGGGAGACATGGCCCGCTCCGCGGCGCGCCGCGAGCTGAAGACCCGCGTCCACCCGGACCGCGCCCGTTCGGCCTTGGGCCTGACCGCAGCCGCGGAGGCCGAGCCTCAGGCCAAGTCGTGACCGAGCCGGCGTTCGAGGCCTTCGAAGCGAGTTACCGCCGCAGCGACCCTCAGGTCGTCTGGTCGCGGATCGTCGACGATCTCGAGACGCCGGTTTCGGCCTTCCTGAAGCTGGCCCATGGGCGCCCCTATTCGTTCCTGTTCGAGTCGGTTGAGGGCGGCGCCTTCCGGGGCCGCTACTCCTTCGTGGCCATGCGGCCCGACCTGGTGTGGCGCTGTTTCGGGAACCGCGCGGAGGTCGCCGACGACGCCTCGCTGCACGAATTCCGGCCCGAACCCGGCGGCGCCCTCGACTCGCTGCGGAGTCTGGTGGCCCGCACGCGGCTGACCGTCCCGCCGGAGCTGCCGCCGATGGCTGCAGGCCTGTTCGGCGCGCTGGGCTACGACATGATCCGCCTGGTGGAGCGCCTGCCGGACGAGAACCCCGACCCGCTGGGCCTGCCCGACGCGGTGATGATCCGGCCCTCGATCGTGGCGATCTTCGACGGGCTGAAGCAGGAGATCATCCTGGTCACCACCGTGCGGCCGGACGACCGCTCCGCCACGGCGGCCTACGAGGACGCGCGCGAGCGGCTGGACGCCGCGGCCGCCGACCTCCGGCGTCCCCTGCCCCGCCCGGCGGCGCCCTCCCCGCACGCCCAGCCGCCCCTCGCCTCCCCGGTCAGCCAGGACGGCTACGGCGAGGTGGTGGAGCGGGCGAAGGCCTACATCGAGGCCGGCGACATTTTCCAGGTGGTCCCCAGCCACCGCTTCTCGGCGCCCTTCAAGCTGGACCCGTTCGCCTTCTACCGGGCGCTGCGGCGGCTGAATCCGTCGCCGTACATGTACTTCCTGAACTTCGGCGACTTCCAGCTCGCCGGGTCCAGCCCGGAGATCCTGGTCCGGCTGCGCGACGACAAGGTCACCATCCGCCCGATCGCCGGCACGCGCCCGCGCGGCGCCACGCCCGAGCAGGACGCCGCCCTCGAGCGGGAGCTGCTGGCCGACGCCAAGGAGACCGCCGAGCATCAGATGCTGCTGGATCTCGGCCGCAACGACGTGGGCCGGGCGGTGATGCTGCGGGAGGAGGGCCGCAACGCCCCGCCGCAAGCCGGCCGCCCCCGCGTCCGGGTCACCGAGCGGTTCAACGTCGAGCGCTACAGCCACGTGATGCACATCGTCTCCAACGTGGAGGGCGACGCGCCCGGAGGGCTGGACCCGGTGGACGTGATCCTGACCGCCCTGCCCGCTGGCACCCTCTCGGGCGCGCCGAAGGTGCGGGCCATGCAGATCATCGACGAGCTGGAGACCGTCAAACGCGGCGTCGCCTACGCCGGCGCGGCGGGCTACATCTCGGCCGGCGGAGACGTCGACACCGCGATCGTGCTGCGCACTGCGCTCTTCAAGGATGGAGCCATGTACGTCCAGGCCGGCGGGGGCGTGGTGGCCGACAGCGACCCGGTCGCCGAGTACGAAGAGACCCTGCACAAGTCGGCGGCGCTCCGCCGTGCGGCGGAGGAGGCGTGGCGGTTCGCCTGAACCCTCGCCATCTCAGCCCACGGAGCCCCCATGATCCTCGTCATCGATAACTACGACAGCTTCACCTACAACCTGGTCCACTACCTGGCCGAGCTGGGGGCCGAGCCGCTGGTCCGGCGCAACGACGCGATCACGGTGCAGGACGCGCTGGCGCTCCGGCCTGAGGCGGTGCTGCTGTCGCCCGGTCCCTGCGCGCCGGCGCAAGCGGGCGTCTGCCTGCCGCTTCTTCGCGCGGCGCCCGAGGGCCTTCCCATTCTCGGCGTCTGCCTCGGACATCAGGCGATCGGCGAGGCGTACGGCGGGGAGGTGGTCCGCGCGCAGACCCTGATGCACGGCAAGACCAGCCCCATCCAGCACGCGGGGACGGGGGTGTTCGCCGGCCTGCCCGACCCGTTCACCGCGACGCGCTACCACAGCCTGGCGGTGCGCCGGGACGCCTTCCCCGCCGAGCTGGTCGTCAACGCCTGGACCGCGGACGGCGAGATCATGGGCCTGCACCATCGCCAGCGCCCCGTGCACGGCGTGCAGTTCCACCCGGAGTCTATCGCCACCGAAGGCGGCCACCAGCTTCTGGCCAACTTCCTCGAGCTGGCCGGCGTGCGCCGTACGGCGATGGTCTGAGCGTGTCCGACCTGTTCAAGCCGCTGTTGGGGCGCCTCGCCGACGGGGCGACCCTCTCGGAAGAGGATGCCGACCTCTTCTTCACCGCCTGCCTGCGGGGCGAGGTCTCGCCGGCTCAGGTCGGCGCGGCGGTCACGGCCATGCGCCTACGCGGCGAGACCGTCGGGGAGATCACCGCCTGCGCGCGGGCCATGCGGCGCCAGGCCGTGCAGCTGGAGCATCCCTTCACGGTGGTCGACACCTGCGGGACCGGCGGGGACGGACTTCACACGTACAACATCTCCACCGCCGCCGCTCTGGTCGCGGCCGGCGCCGGGTTGAAGGTCGCCAAGCATGGCAACCGGGCGGTGTCGTCGCGCTCCGGCTCCTCCGACGTGCTGGCGGCGCTTGGCGTGAACCTGCAGGCCACGCCGGCCCAGCAACTCCGCGCCCTGGAGACGGCTGGCGTCTGCTTCCTGTTCGCGCCCGCCCACCACGGCGCGATGCGCCACGTCGCCCCCATCCGCGCCGAACTGGGCTTTCGGACGATCTTCAACCTGCTGGGCCCGCTCGCCAATCCCGCGGGGGCCCGGCGGCAGGTCCTGGGCGTCTACGACCCCCGCCTGCTGGAGCCGCTGGTCCGCGTGCTGGGCGCCCTCGGGGCGGAGCGCGCCTGGACGGTGCATGGAGCGGGCCTCGACGAGATGACCGTGACCGGCGCCACCCAGGTCGCCGAGTGGCGCGACGGCGGCGTGCGCTGGTTCAACATCACGCCGGAGGCCGTCGGCCTGCCCCGGGCGTCGCTCGCCGACCTGCAGGGCGGCGACCCCGCCGAGAACGCGGCCGCCCTTCGCGCGCTGCTGGCGGCCGAATCTGGCCCCTACCGGGACGTCGTCCTCCTCAACGCCGCCGCCGCCCTGCTGGTCGGAGAACGGGTCGAGACGCTCCGGGAGGGCGTCGAGCTCGCCGCGGCCGCCGTAGACGGAGGCCGCGCCCAGGCCGCGCTGGACAGCCTGGTGGCGGCGACGAACGCCGCATGAGCGACATCCTCGCCCGGATCGCCGCCTACAAGCGGGAGGACGTCGCCGAACGGCGGGCCCGCACGCCTTCGTTCGAGGACGCCGCCCGGGCCGCCTCCCCGCCCAGAGGCTTCAAGGCGGCGCTGGAACGTGCATCGGCCGAGGGTCGCCCGGCGCTTATCGCCGAGATCAAGAAGGCCAGTCCCTCCAAGGGCCTGATCCGGGCGGACTTCGACCCGCCGGCGCTGGCCCGCGCCTATGCCGCCGGCGGCGCGGCCTGCCTGTCGGTTCTCACCGACGCGCCGAGCTTCCAGGGCGACGACGGCTACCTTGGCTCGGCCCGGGAAGCGGCGCCCCTACCCTGCCTGCGGAAGGACTTCCTGGTGAACCCCTGGCAGGTGGCCGAATCGCGGGCGCTCGGGGCGGACTGCATCCTGGTCATCATGGCGATGGTGGACGACGCGCTCGCCGCCGATCTCCTCGCGGACTCGCGCCGGCTCGGGATGGACGCTCTGGTCGAGACCCACGACGAGGCGGAGGTCGAACGGGCCCTCGCGCTCGGCGCCCGGCTGATCGGGGTGAACAACCGCGACCTGCGCAGCTTCGAAGTCGATCTGGCCCTGACCGAGCGCCTCGCGCCCCGAATCACCCCCCACGCTCTTCTCGTCGCCGAGAGCGGGATCTTCACCCCGGATGACGTGTCACGCGTCGCGAAAGCCGGCGCGAACGCGGTTCTGGTGGGCGAAAGCCTCATGCGACAAGCCGATGTGGAGGGCGCGACGCGCGCTTTGCTGGCCTGAGCGCCGCGTTAGTTGACACTTAACGAGAACAGCCACAGAACATCCGCAACATTCGCGCTTTGTTCCGAGGCGGCCATGCTCACGCGCAAGCAGCACGAACTGCTCATGTTCATCCACGAGCGCCTCAAAGAGACCGGCGTCTCTCCCTCGTTCGACGAGATGAAGGATGCGCTGGACCTGGCCTCCAAGTCCGGCATCCACCGCCTGATCACCGCCCTGGAGGAGCGCGGCTTCCTGCGCCGCCTGCCGCATCGGGCGCGCGCGCTGGAGGTCGTGAAGCTGCCCGAGCAGGCCACGGCCTCCGCGCCGCCCCGCGGCCGCACGCCCTTCCGCCCTCAGGTGGTCGAGGCGGCGACCGCCACTTCACCCGAACCGGCCAACGACACCCGCGAACTGCCCATCCTGGGCCGGATCGCCGCCGGCACGCCGATCGAGGCCATCCAGCAGGAGCGTGACCGCATCCCGGTGCCTGAAGCCATGCTGGGCGCCGGCGAGCACTTCATCCTGGAGGTGCAGGGCGACTCAATGATCAACGCCGGCATCCTGGACGGCGACCAGGTCGTGATCCGCCGCACCGATCAGGCCAACTCGGGCGAGATCGTCGTGGCTCTGGTGATGGGCGAGGAGGCCACGCTGAAGCGACTGCGCAAGCGCGGAGCCTCCATCGCCTTGGAGGCCGCCAACCCCGCCTACGAAACCCGCATCTTCGGCCCCGACCAGGTCCAGGTTCAGGGCAAGCTCGTCGGCCTCCTGCGGCGCTATCACTGAGTCCAGGGTCGGTCGCCCCGCAGGTCCTCGGTCCAGCTCACACGCCAGCCGTCGCCCTCTCTCCAGAGTTCGGCGGCGCCGCCACTGGTGAGCTGCGCTCGCGTGAGGACGTGGGCGCGCCCGCAGGCCGCGGGCGGGGGCGCGAGCGAGCGCCACACCAGCACCTTCACCCCCGCACAAAGCCGCTCCGCTTCCGCTGGACTGGGCGGCTTGCGCCAGCGCCATAGGCCGACAGCCACCGGACTGGCGGCCTTCGACCGGCAAGCCTTGCGAGAGCACTCGAAGGCGCCCGGCTCTAGCGTCAGGCCGCGGCGGCGGCTCCAGACATCGGCCGCGAACAGCCGCGAGTCCTCCACCGCCAGGAGCGCGCGCCCGTCGCTGACGACGGCGAGGTTGGCGCCTCGGCGGCGACCCACAGCTGGGGCGGAACGGGTTTGGGCCACCACAGGACCGCGCAGGCCAGCGGCACGCCGACCCACCTCAGCGGCCCCCGCCACAAGCAGGCGAACAGCAGGCCGAGGAAGGAGACGGCGAGCGCGACAGGCGGCGCGCTCTGGAAGACCAGGGTCGCGTTGGGCAGAGAGGCGACGCCCCTGGCGATGGTCTTCAAGGCGTCCACCGACCATCCCGCCAGCGCCAGGGCGGGCGCGCTGACGCCCGCAGGCTCTCCGACCGCCCCGAGCGCCAGGCTCGGCATGAGCACGAACGACGTGAGGGGGGCGCTCAGCAGGTTGGCGACCAGGCCGTAAGCGGCGACCCGGTTGAAGTGCTGGATGGCGAACGGCGTCGTCGCGAGCCCTGCGGTCAGGCTCACCAGCAAGGTCAGGCCGATCCAGCTGAGGCTTCGCTGCACCAGAGCGATCGGCCAGGGCGTGTTGATCTCGCGCGCAGGCCCTTCCAGGCCCTCGGCCAGCGCCACCAGCGCGGTCGTCGCCGCGAACGACATCTGGAAGCCGGGCTGGAGGACCGCCTCCGGCTGCAGCGCCAGGACGAGGAGCGCCGCGAACGCCAGCGCCCGCAAGCTGATCGCGCGGCGGTCACAGAGGATGGCGATGAAGGCGACGGCGGCCGTCACCGCGGCGCGGACCGCCGGCGGCGGCGCGCCCGAGAGGGCCAGATAGGCGAGCACCGCGATCAGCCCTGCGACCCCGCCCAGCTTCTTGGTCGAGACCCGGAGCGCCAGCCACGGCCAGGCGGCGGCCCCAAGCCGAACGGCGAAGAAGACGAAGCCGCCCACGATGGCCATGTGCAGACCCGAGATCGAGAGCACGTGCGCCAGGCCGCTGTCGCGCATGGCGTCCAAGTCTTCGCGCTCGATCCAGGCCTCGTGCCCCGTGATCATGGCCACCGCCATGCCGCCGCTCTCCGGCCCCATGCGGTCCACGATGCGCCGGGCGAGGCTCCAACGGGCGGCGTTCACCCGGATCGCCATCCGCTCCCCCCAGGACGGCGGCGCGAGAGCGACAGGGACGGGCTGGACCAGCGCGATCCCCACTCCGCCGATCCGGCGGAAGAAGGCGTCGCGCGCGAAGTCGTAGGTTCCAGGCGCAGCCGGCGCAGGCGGCGGGTTCAGCAGGGCGCGGAGCCGCACCGGAGCGCCCGGCCCATACACATGATCGGGCTTCACGCCGATCCGGACGCGCGCCGGCAAGGCGCCGCGTTCGCCCTGGATCCGGCTTGGCGCGATGAGCAATCGCGGCCCGGCGCTGCCCGGGCTGTCCACATCCACGACCCACCCTTCGATCCAGCGTGGGCCGGCCACGTCGGCGACGCGTGGCGCCTCCACCGCGCGGGTCCGCAGACCCCCGGCCAACGCGCCCGCCGCTCCGACCGAGAGGAGCAGGAGGACGATCCCGGTCAGGTCGCCCGCTCGCCTTAGCCTCGCCCAGACGGCGGTCCCGACCAGGGCCGTCGCAAACGTCACGCCGAGCAGCCAGAGCGGCGGCTCGCGGGTCACCGTCATGTAAGCGGCGGCTCCGCAGCCGAACGCGACCGGAGTCCAGAGGAACAGCCGCTCGGCCTGCGCCGCCGGCGCGGACGCGACCGCGCGCCGGGCCCGCCGCGTCAAGGCGCTGGTCCTCGCGGCGGGGGCCGCTATAACCCCGCCGCGCGCGTCGCCCGGCGCAGCCGCCTCGCTCATCCTGCCCTTCCGGACATGACCGTCGTCACGCGCTTCGCCCCCTCGCCCACCGGCATGCTCCATATCGGCGGAGCGCGCACGGCGTTGTTCAACAAGCTCTACGCGAAGGGCCGCGGCGGCAAGTTCCTGCTGCGGATCGAAGACACCGACCGGGCGCGCTCCACGCCCGAGGCGGTTCAAGCGATCTACGACGGCCTGAGCTGGCTGGGACTGGAAGCGGACGAGCCCCCGGTGTTCCAGCACGCCCGCGCCGAGCGTCACCGGGCCGTGGTCCACGAGCTGCTGGCGAGGGGGCGAGCTTACCGCGACTACCAGCCCGCCGAGGAGCTCGAGGTCGAGCGTGAGCGGGCCAAGACGGAGGGGCGCACCTACCGCTCGCCCTGGCGCGAGCAGAATACGCCCGGCGACCCGCACCGCCCGCACGTGATCCGCTTCAAGGGTCCGCTAGACGGCGAGACGGTCGTCGACGACCTGGTGCAGGGCGTTGTGCGGTTCCCCAACGCGGCGCTGGACGACCTGGTGCTGCTGCGGACCGACGCCGCGCCCACCTACAACCTGGCTGTCGTCGTGGACGACCACGACATGGGGGTGACCCACGTCATCCGCGGCGACGACCACCTGAACAACGCGGCGCGGCAGAGCTTGATCTATCAGGCGCTCGGCTGGACCGTCCCCGCCTTCGCCCACGTCCCCCTGATCCACGGGCCCGACGGGGCCAAGCTGTCCAAGCGGCATGGCGCGCAGGCCGCCACCGACTTCGCCGAGCTGGGCTACCTGCCCGAGGCGGTCCGGAACTACCTCGCCCGGCTGGGCTGGTCCCACGGCGATGAGGAGATCTTCTCCGACGAGCAGGCGGCCGCCTGGTTCGACATCGCCGACGTGAACAAGTCGCCCGCTCGCCTGGACTGGGACAAGCTGAACCACGTCAACGCCCACTACCTACGCGCGGCCGACGACGACCGGCTGACCGGGCTCGTGGCGGCCGCCCTTGAGGCGCGCGGCGAACCGGGCGACGCGGCGCGGGTCCGGGCCGCCCTGCCCTACGTCAAGGAGCGCGCCAAGACGGTGCTGGATCTCGCCGCCGAAACCGCGTTCGCCCGCCGTCGCCGCCCGGTCCCGCTGGACGCGAAAGCGCAGGGCCTGCTGACCGAGGAGAGCCGCGGGCGCCTCGCCCGGCTGCAACTGGCGCTCGCCGCCGAGCCCTCCTGGAACGAACCCGCGCTGGCGGCGGCGCTGAAGTCGTTCGCGGAAGCGGAGGGTGTCGGATTGGGCAAGATCGGCCCGCCGCTTCGGGCCGCGCTCACCGGCGGCGCGCCCGCCCCGGACCTCTCAAAGGCCATGGCCGCGCTCGGCCGCGAGGAGTCCCTGGGCCGCCTCGACGACGCGCTTTCCGCGGCTCAGTAAACGATTATAAGCCGAGCTACGCGCCCCTCCCCGGGCGCAGGACGTGAGGGTCGGGAATGGAATCGAAGGCGACGCCGAACGGCGCGGCCACCCTGAAGGTGGGCGACAAGGAGATCAGCCTGCCGGTGCTGAAGGGCTCGGTCGGGCCGGACGTCGTCGACGTGCGCAAGCTCTACGGCTCGGCGGACGTGTTCACCTACGACCCGGGCTTCACCTCGACCGCGAGCTGCGAAAGCCAGATCACCTACATCGACGGCGACGCTGGCGTGCTGCTGTATCGCGGCTATCCGATCGACCAGCTGGCGGAGCGCTCCAACTTCCTGGAGGTCTGCTACCTGCTGCTGAACGGCGAATTGCCGAGCGCCAGCCAGTTCACCGAGTTCGAGCGCAACATCACCTACCACACCATGCTGCACGAGCAGTTCGACCGGTTCTTCTCAGGGTTCCGGCGCGACGCTCACCCCATGGCCATCATGACCGGCGCGGTCGGGGCGCTGTCGGCGTTCTACCACGACTCCACCGACATCGAGGACCTGCGCCAGCGCGAGATCAGCGCCCACCGCATGATCGCCAAGATGCCGACGATCGCCGCCCGGGCCTTCAAGTACTCCGTCGGCCAGCCCTTCGTGTACCCGCGCAACGACCTGCAGTACGCCGAGAACTTCCTGCGGATGTGCTTCTCGGTGCCGGCCGAGGACTACCAGCCCGATCCGGTGCTCGTTCGGGCCATGGAGCGCCTGCTGATCCTTCAGGCCGACCACGAGCAGAACGCCTCCACCTCCACGGTGCGCCTCGCCGGCTCCTCGGGCGCCAACCCCTTCGCCTGCATCGCCTCGGGCATCGCCTGCCTGTGGGGCCCCAAGCACGGCGGGGCCAACGAAGAAGCCCTCAAGATGCTGCAGGAGATCGGCACGGTCGACCGCATCCCCGAGTTCATCAAGGGGGTGAAAAGCCGCGAGCGGCTGCTGATGGGCTTCGGCCACCGGGTCTACAAGAACTACGACCCCCGCGCGAAGGTCATGCAGAAAACCATGCATGAGGTCCTCGGCGCGCTCGGCAACCACGACGAGCCGCTGGTCGCCGTGGCCCTGGAACTCGAGCGCATCGCCCTGGAGGACGAGTTCTTCATCGAGCGCAAGCTCTACCCGAACGTCGACTTCTACTCGGGCATCACCATGCGGGCGCTGGGCTTCCCGACGACGATGTTCACCGTGCTGTTCGCCGTCTCCCGCACCGTGGGCTGGATCGCCCAGTGGAAGGAGATGATCGAGGACCCCGCGCAGAAGATCGGCCGGCCCCGGCAGATCTACACGGGACCCGCGCGCCGCGACTACGTGGCGGTCGACCAGCGGGGCTGACCCGAGCGGCCCGCGAGCACCTTCAGCACGGCCTCGGCCGCGGCTTCGGCCGGGTCGGGGCCGCCTCGGCCCATCCGGTCGAGGGCGGCGTTTTGGGCGGCGACCTGCCGCGCGCGCAGCTCCGGATCGCCCAGCCTGGCGGCCAGAGCGGCGGCCAGCTTGGGACCTGTGCACTCGCCCTGCACGAACTCCGGCGCGACGAAGTCCTGGGCGGCGATGTTGAACAGGGTGATCCAGCGCGTCCGGATCAGCGGCTTGAGCATCAGGTACGTCAGGCCGCCGAGGCGGTAGCCGATGACCATGGGACAGCCCGCCAGGGCCAGCTCGGTGCTGACCGTGCCGCTGCAGGCGAGCGCCACGTCGGCCGCCTTCATGGCGTCCAGCCGGTCGCCCTCCCCCTCAATCAGATGGACGGGCAAGGGCTGCTCGGCCGCCCAGGCCCGCACATCGGCGGCGACCGTCTCGGCCACGCCGAACAGGACCTGAAGCTCGGGCCGGCCCGCCTTCAGCCGCCGCACGGCGTCGCCGAACGGCTCGCGCAGACGATTCACCTCCGCGGGCCGGCTCCCCGGCAGCACCAGCAGCACCGGCGCGTCCGGCGCGATGGCGAACTTCGCCCGGAGGCGGGCGCCGTCGGCCGCTCCGAAATCCCGGTGGAGCGCCGGGTTTCCTACGAAGGTGACCGGCAGGCCCTCCCTCTCGAACCACGGCGGATCGAAGCTGTGCAAGGCCAGCAGGTGGTCGACGGCCTGCGCGAGGGTCTTCGCCCGCCCAGGGCGCGAGGCCCAGACCTGGGGCCCCACGTACTTGATCAGCGGCAGACCGGGCTCCAGCTTGCGGAGCCGCTGGGCCACCCGGAGCGTGAACCCCCAGGAGTCGATCAGCACGGCGGCATCGGGCCGCTCGCGCGCCGCGAGCGCGGCCGTCTCGTCGGCCCGAAGCACCACGCGGCGGTAGGCGGCGACGCCCTCCACAAGCCCCAGGACGGAGAGCTCGGCGATGTCGAACGGGCTGTCCACGCCCGCCTCGCGCATCCGCGCGCCGCCCACGCCGACGAACCGCACCGCCTCCCCCATCCGGCGACGCAGCGCCTGAGCCAAGCCGGCCCCCAGCACGTCGCCGGAAGCCTCCGCAGCCACGAGCATGATCGTGGTCCGGCTCACGCCTCCCGGTCCGGCTCGGCCGCGACGCCGAGGACGAAAAGCCCCAGCCTGTCGGCGGTCTCGATCACGGCCTCGCGGTCGATCAGCAGCACCCCGCCGGCCTCGCCGGCCACGCCCGCCAGGCCGGCCGCCGCGGCGTGCTCGAGCGTCCGAGCCCCGATCGCGGGCATGTCGATCCGGCGCTCCTGGATCGGCTTCAGAGCCTTGACCAGCACGCCTCGTCGCTTGCCGTCGGCGCCGCGGACCGCTTCCGGCAGCTCGGCGACACGCCGAAGCATCGCGTCGGTCCCTTCCTGCGCCTCGACGGCCAGCACCAGACCGTCGCAGACGACCGCTCCCTGTCCGATGTCGAGTGCGCCGAGCGCACGGGCGACGTCCATGGCACGTCGCACGTCGGCGAGCTCGGTCTCGCTCGGCGGATAGCGGCCGAGCGGTCCGGGCCCGAGCGTCAGGGCTTCGGCGACTTCGTGGGCGCCCTCGACCCGAAAGCCTTCGCGTTCGAACTCGCCGAGCAGGAACCGGAGCAGCGCGTCGTCGCCTTGGCGCGCAGCCGAGATCGCGCCCGGCAACGCGCGAAGCCCGCGAAGATCCGGCTTCAGCGCGCTGAAGTCCGGGCGCGCCACGAGGCCGGCCAGGCACACCGCTTGGGCCTTCGCCCGCTTCAGCGCCGCGAAAGCGCCGCCGAGCTCCGCCAGCCCCACCTCGGCTCCGTCGAACGCCTGCAGTTCAGGATCGGCGAAGCCGCGGAGCCGCACCACGAACAGCGGCCGTCCCGCCGCCACGCATCGCTCGGCGAGTTCGACGGGCAGCCGACCGCCGCCGGCGATCAGGCCGAGCTTGGGTGCGCTCAATCCCTGAGCCTTGGCATGCAGAGGGGGCGGTTCGCGTCGGCCCGGATGAAGCCCACGATCTCCATCACCTCGGGCGAGCGGTCGAACACCCGCGAGACGTCCTCCAGACGTTCCTGGAAGGTGCCTTCCGGCGCGAACAGCAGACGGAAGGCGGTCCGCAGGTCGTTGATCGTCTCTCGCGGGAAACCCCGGCGCTTCAGGCCGACCAGGTTCATGCCCTCCAGCGAGGCGTCGTTCCCCACCAGCGAGTACGGGATCACGTCCTTGGTCACGGGCGCCAGACCGCCGATGAAGCTGTAGCGGCCGACGCGCGTGAACTGGTGAACGGCCGAGAGGCCGCCGAGAAAGACGTAGTCTCCCACCGTCACGTGGCCGCCCAGGGTGGCGTTGTTGGCGAACACCACGTGGTCCCCGACCCGGCAGTCATGCGCCACATGCGATCCCGCCATGAACAAGCCGTCGGCGCCGACTTGCGTCAGCCCGCCGCCGGCGATGGTCCCGGTGTTCATGGTGACATGCTCACGGATCGTGTTCCGCGGGCCGACGACGAGCCGGGTCTTCTCGCCCTTGTGGGCCAGGTGCTGGGGCGGCCCGCCCAGCACCGCGAAGGGATGCACCCGGCAGCCTTCCCCCAGTTCCGTGTCGCCCTCGATCACGACGTTGGAGGTCAGGCGCACGCCGGGGCCGAGCTTCACGTCCGGGCCGACGACGCACCAGGGGCCGATCTCGACCCCGTCCGCCAGCTGTGCGCCGTCGGCGACGTGAGCCTTGGGGTGAATGAAGGCGGCCACCGCCGCCATGGCCGCGGTCACTTGGGCGTGTCCACGATCATGACGGCGAACTCGGCTTCGGCCGCCAGCTTGCCTTCGACGAAGGCCTCGCCTCGGAACTTGGCCAAGTCGCCGCGGTGGCGCGTCACCTCCACCTTCATCCGGAGCAGGTCGCCCGGACGCACGGGGCGCCGGAAGCGCGCCCCGTCGAGCGACATGAAGAGGATCGTTCGCCCGGTCGTGTCCGCGTCCATGGACTTGGACATCAGCACGCCCCCAGCCTGAGCCATCGCCTCGCAGACCAGCACGCCGGGCATGACGGGATACTCGGGGAAGTGCCCGACGAAGAACGGCTCGTTGAACGACACGCACTTGATGCCGGTGATCGACTTGAACGGGACGAAGTCCTCGCAGCGGTCGACCAGAAGCATCGGCGCGCGGTGCGGGAGCCGGCGCATTATCTCCCCGATGTCGATCGCGACGCTTGCTTGTGCGCCGGGCTCCTCGCTCATGCCTGATCCTCGCCAGCCTTGCCGGCCGCCATCTTATGCAGCCACGCGGTCTCGCGCAGCCACCGCCTGAGCGGGCGCGCTGGAGAACCGCCCCAGACCTCGCGCTCGGGCACGTCCTTCATGACGCCCGCCGCCGCTGCGATCTTGGCGCCCGCCCCGATGCGGACGTGGTCGGCGATCCCGGCGCGGCCCCCGAACGCCACGCCGTCGCCCACGCTGACGCTGCCGGAGATGCCCGTATGAGCCGCCAGGAGGCAATTGCGGCCCAGGCGCACGTTGTGCGCCACCTGCACAAGGTTGTCGATCTTGGTGTTCTCGCCGACCACCGTGTCGTCGAACGCGCCGCGATCGATGCAGGTGTTGGCCCCGATGGTCACCCCGTCCTGGATGATCACGCGACCGAGTTGAGGCAGGTCGACCGCTCCGGTCCGGCTGGCCGCCACGCCGAAGCCCGACTCGCCGATGACGGCCCCGGTCAAGATGCGCACCCGATCGCCCAGCAGCGCGAACTGCACGACCGCGCGCGGGCCGATGCTGCAGTTCCGCCCGATCGCGACCCCTGGACCCACCACGGCGCCGGGACCGATCTCGGTTCCTGCGCCGATCTCCGCGCCGGGGCCGACGACCGCCCCGGCGGCGATCCGGACACCGTCCTCCAGCGACGCGCTCGAGTCGACGGCCGGTCCGTCGCGGAAGCCTCGAGGACGATGCAGGCGGTCGGCGGAGCGGGCGTAGGCCGCCTGCGGCTCGGGCGTGAGCAGCGCGACGCAGCCGTCGGGCAGGAGCGCGGCCTGGGCGGGGGCGATGAAGCACGCGGCCGCACGCGTCGCCTTCAGATCGGCCGCGTAGCGCCGGTCCGAGAAGAAGGTGATCGTCTCGGGCGTGGCCTGCGCCAGGGGCGCCACGCCGTGAATGGGTCGCTCGCCGGCGCCCGCATCGCTCAGCTCGGCGCCTGCGGCCTCGGCCAGCTCGCTCAAGGGAACAGGGCCGAGGCTCTCGAAAAAGCGCGGATCGGGCATGAGAGGCTCCCGCCCGATCGGCGGGCTGACAGTCGCGGACTCTAGCGCCGAGTCGCCGGTTGAGTCGCCGGGGCCTGAGCCGCGGGCCGGGTCGCCGCCGCCGCCGCGGGTTGCGCCGCGATGCGCTCGCGCTCGAACGTCAGGGTCGGCAACCGCGTGTTCAGCTGGGTGATGACCTGATCGGTCACGTTCATGGCCGGGTTGGCGTAGGCGACGCTCCGGCTGTCGAGCATGAGGCCGCAATTCCGGGCCACGTAGATCTGGTTCACAATGGGCCGCAGCTCAGTGGCGATGCGCTGGACCTGGCGCTGCTGGGTCGCCTGCAGTTCAGCGTCCCGCTGGCGGGCCAGGGTCTGGAACGCCGTCAGCCGGGTTTGCAGGGCCTGCCCGCGGGAAGTGCGCTGCTCGGCCGGCAAGCCGGTCTGCTGGCTCTGGAAGGTCTGCAGGTCGGCCTGCAGGGTCTTCTCCTGCGGCTGCAGTTCGGCCTCCACCTGCTGCGTCAGCTGTTGCAGGCGCGTGGTCAGCGCGCGGCCGGCTGCGGAGCCGAGGATGGCCCGTTGCTCGTCGAGAATGCAGACGCCGGCGATCACCGGGCCCGGGCTCGAGGGCGCTGCAGGCGCGGCTTGCGCCGCCGGAGCGGCGGCGGGGCGGTTCTGAGCCGCGGCGGGAACGGCCGCGGCGGTGACGAGCGCGACAAGCGCCGCGCGAGAGACGATCGACATGAAAGAAACTGCCTCTAGAAGCGAGTGTTGGTGGAGAACCGGAAAGTCTCGGTCTTGTCGTAATCTTCTTTGGCCAAAATCTGGCTGAAGTCGAACCGGATCGGACCCAGCGGCGAGTCCCAGAAGACGCTCAGGCCGGCCGAGGCGCGCAGCGACAGGTCATCGCGAATGTTGGGATCGGTGACGATCGGACCGTTGGCGACCAGCTGACCGAGCTTGTCGCGATCATCCAGCAGGCCGAGCGTGCCCACGTCCAGGAACAAGGCGCCGTCGATGCCGTACTCCTCCGGCAGCGGAGTCGGGAACGACAACTCCACGCTCGCGATCGCGTAGGCCTTGCCGCCCAGCGGATCGTCGAACCGGATGTCGCGCGGCCCCATGCCGGCCGTCTCGAACCCGCGGAAGGTGTTGCCGCCTTTGAAGAAGCGGTCGTTGATCCGGACACGGTCGCCGTCGAAGCTCTCGACGTAGCCGAGGGAGCCGCCCAGCTGCACGACCCACTCGGGCCGGATGCCGTAGTAGGTGGTCCCCTCGATCTCCGAACGCAGGTACTTCACGTCCCCGCCGAGGCCGGCGAGGTCCTGGCGCGCGGTCAGGTCGAAGCCGCGCGTGGGGCGGACGGGGTCGTTCCGCCGATCCCACTGGAAGGTGTAGCCGATCAAGGACGTCAGATTGGCCCCGCGCTGGTCGCACAGGCTGCGCGAGATCTGCCCCGTGGTGCAGAGCACGTCGTCCACCACCACCTCGTTCTGGGTGAGGTTGTAGCGCGTGCGCATGTAGGAGTTGGGCGACAGCGGAAAGCCCAGCCGCACCCCGCCGCCGATCGACTGGGTGGCGAAGTCGGCCTGGTCGCCGAAATCGTACCGATAGGACTGCAGGTCCACGCCCGCCGCCAGATCCCGGCCCAAGAACCGGGGCTCGGTGAAGGAGATGTCCACCTGCTGGCGGATCGAGCCGATGGAGGCCCGCGCCCTCAGGTTCTGGCCCCGGCCGCGGAAGTTGCGTTCGGTGATGCCCAGATCGATCAGGAAGGCCTCGGTGGAGCTGAAGCCCGCCCCGAACGACAGCTCGCCGGTGGGCTGCTCCTCCACGTTGACCCGCAGCACGGTGCGGTCGGGCGCGCTTCCCTGGATGTCGTCGTCGATGGTGACGTCCTTGAAGAAGCCCAGGGCCCGCACCCGGTTGCGGGAGCGATCCACCAGCACGCGGTTGTAGGCGTCGCCCTCGACGATCTGCAGCTCGCGGCGGACGACCGGGTCCAGCGTGCGCACGTTGCCCACGACGTCGATCCGCTCGACGTACACGCGCGGGCCCTCGCGGACCACGAAGGTGACGTCGACGGTCCGCGTCTCCCGGTTGGGCGTGAAGCGCGGACGGATGTCGACGAAGGCGAACCCCGCGGCGCCCGCGGCGAAGGTCAGGTTGTCGACCGCCGTCTCGATGGAGTCGGCCCGATAAAGGTCGCCCTTGCGGATCGGCAGCAGCGCCTGCAGCAACTTGGGATCCAGGCGCTGCAGTTCGGTCTGCACCGTCAGCTCGCCGAAGTTGTATCGGGGCCCCTCGTCGACCGTGAAGGTCAGGACGAAGTCGCTTTGGTCGGGCAGCAGCTCGGCCACGGCCGACGCGACGCGGAAGTCGTAGTGGCCCTGATTGCCGTAGAACTTGCGCAGCTGCTCGCGGTCGTACTCCAGCTGGTCGGGATCGTACTGGTCGCGCGAAGAGAAGAACTTGTACCAGCGGCTCTCCTGGGTCGCGACGACGCCGCGCAGGTCTCCGTCCGAGAACGCTTCGTTGCCCAGGAAGTTGACCCGGCTGACACCCGTCTTGGAGCCTTCCTGGATCTCGAAGATCAGGTCGACGCGCTTCTGCGGCAGCTCGACGACCTTCGGGGTGACGATCACCCCGATGCGGCCGGAGCGCCGGTACTGCTCTACGATACGCTGCACGTCCTGCTGCACCCGGGAGCGCGTGAAAATGCCCCGCGGCCGGATCGTGACCTCTTCGCGCAGCTTGTCCTCGGAGAGGGCGTCGTTCCCCTCGAACACCACTTGGTTGATGATCGGGTTCTCGATCACCTGGACCACGAGGTCGCCGTTCGGCCGCACGGACAGCTGGACGTCGGCGAACAGGTCGGTGCGGTAGAGCGTCTTGAGCGCCAGGTCGAGGCGCGCGGCGTCCACCGTCTCGCCGGGCTGGATGGGGAGGTAGGAGCGGACGGTCGCCGGCTCGATCCGCTCCGCGCCCTCCACCAGGATGCGCTGCACCACCGCGGTCTGGGCGCCGGCGCTCGGCGCGGGCGTCAGTTCGGCGGCGGGCGGGGCGCCTGCGGGCGCCGTGGCTTGCGCGGGCGCGTCCGCAGGGGGCGCCGGGACCGCGGGCTGATCCTGCTGCGCCCAAGCGGGCGCGGTCAGGGCCGAGGTGGCCAGGAGAGCGGCAAGTCCGGAGGCGAGCGCCGGGCGCCGCACGAAAGTTCGAAGCATCAGGGGACCGTAGCTGCCGCGGCTGAAGGTCAGCTGACCAGGCCGCCGAGGAGTTGAAACACGCGCAGATTCTGGAAATCGTTCCAGGTGGCGAACAACATCAAACCTAGCAGCAAGGCAAGACCGAGGCGGTAACCAGCCTCCTGCACGCGTGCGGCCACGGGTCGCCGGGCCACCGCTTCATAGGCGTAGAACAGCAGATGCCCGCCGTCGAGCACGGGCACGGGCAGCAGGTTCATGAACCCGATGCCGACCGACAGCACAGCGGTCAGCCCCATCAGCGACACCAGGATGGCCAGCGCCTTCTCGTTCAGCGTCACCCCGCTGTCGGCGGCCATCTGCGCGACGCCACCGGCGGTGTGCCCGATCCGCAGGGGTCCCCCGATCTGGTCGGAGGAGACCTCGCCCCGGATCATGCGGCCGAGATAGACGACCGTGGTCTCCAGCACGTCCCAGGTGCGCTCGGCGCCGCCGATCAGGGCCTGAACGGGCCCGAGCCGCTGGCGCGTCACGTCCTCGGCGCGCCGCTGGTTAACGAGCCCGAGCACGCCCATCTCGGCGGGCACGCCGAGCTCGTCGGTCACGATCTTCTTATCGGGCGTTCCGTTCAGGACGACGGTGCGGTCCCCCCGCTTCAGCGTGAAGGTGATCTCCGCGCCGCCGCGGACCGCCACGTACTGCTTGAAGCTCTCGAAGCTGTCGACCTTGCGGCCGTCCACCGCCGTGACGACGTCGCCGACCTGGAAGCCGGCCCGTTCGGCGGCGCTGCCGGGTGCGATCTGGTCGACCCGCATGGGCGACAGCGTCTGGCCAATCCACATCAGCAGGACGGCGAACAGCGCGGTGGACAGGACGAAGTTGGCGAATGGTCCGGCCGCCACCACGATGGCCCGCTGCCACACCGGCTTGAAGTGGAAGTAGCCCTTCAAGGCTTCGGGCCCTTCGCGGGCGAGGACCTCGGCCCGAAGGTGCTTCAGGTCCTCGTGGTCGGGCACGCTGGCGCTGGACTCGTCGCCGGCGAAACGGACGTAGCCGCCCAGCGGCAGCCAGCCGAGCCGCCAATCGACCCCGTGCTTGTCCTTGAACTTCAGGATCGCCTTGCCGAACCCGATCGAGAAGCGGTCGACCTTCACGCCGCAGGCTCGCGCGGCCAGGAAGTGCCCCAGCTCGTGCACCGTGACGACCACGGTCAGCACGATCAGGAACGGCAGCAGGTAGGCCGCAGCAGTCTGCAGGACGTCGAGCATCGGGTCTCCAGCCTTCCTGGGCCGTCAGGCGGCCCGGCGGCCCACGGCGGCCTCGGCGATCCCACGGGCGCGACGATCGACGGCGAGGGCCTCGTCGACCACCCCGCCGTTGCCGCTATGTCCCAGTTCGCCGTCGCCGGACATGAGGGTCAATGTGTGCTCCGCAACTGCGGCAATTTCGAGAAAGCCGACCCTGCGGTCAAGGAAGGCCGCCACGGCCACCTCGTTGGCGGCGTTCAGAGCGGCTGGGGCATGGCCTCCCGCCCGCAGCGCCTCGCGCGCGAGGCGAAGCGCCGGGAAGCGCACGAGGTCGGGCGCTTCGAAGTCCAGGCGGCCCACGGCGGCCAGATCAAGCCTGGGCGCCGGCCAGGGCAGCCGGTCCGGCCAGGCCCAGGCGCAGGCGATCGGCGTCCGCATGTCGGGTGGACCGAGCTGCGCCAGCGTGGACCCGTCCTGGTACTCCACCATGCTGTGGATCACCGACTGAGGGTGGACCAGCACGTCCACCTGCGTCTCCGACATGCCGAAGAGGTAGGCGGCTTCGATCAGCTCCAGCCCCTTGTTCATCATCGTCGCCGAGTCGACGCTGATCTTGGCGCCCATGCTCCAGTTCGGATGGGCGACCGCCTGCTCGGGCGTCGCCGCGGCCATCGCCTCGCGGGTGGCCGTGCGGAACGGCCCGCCGGATGCGGTCAGGATCAGCCGTGACACCCGCTCGGCGCAGTCGGGCTGGAGCACCTGGAAGATCGCCGAGTGCTCGCTGTCGACCGGGATCACGCGCCCGCCGGCGCGCCGGGACGTCTCCATCAGGGCCGGCCCTGCGCAGACCAGGCTCTCCTTGTTGGCGAGCGCGACCACCGCCCCGCTCTCGGCCGCCGCCAGCGTGGGTTCGAGGCCCGCGGCGCCGACGATCGCGGACATGACCCAGTCCGCTCCGCTTCGGGCGGCGTCGGCCACGGCCGCCGGCCCGCAGGCCGTCTCGATCCCGCTGCCGGCCAACCGCGCCCGCAGTTCCGGATAGGCGCGCTCCTCTGCGATGACCGCCAGCTTGGGCCGCCACCGCAGGGCCGCCTCCGCCAGCTCAGCGGCCTTATGCCCCGCGGTGAGCGCGACGAAGTCCACTTCCACGCTCGCCTGCTCGAACAGATCGAGCGTGCTGGCGCCCACCGAGCCCGTCGCGCCCAGCACCACCACCTTGCGCGGGCTCACGACAGCCACCCCGCCTGCACGAGCCAGAGCACCGCGGCGGCGGCCAGCGTCGCGAACATCAGCCCGTCCACCCGATCCAGCAGACCGCCGTGTCCGGGGATCAGGGCGCCTGAGTCCTTCACGCCGAAGCGCCGCTTCAGCATCGACTCCCAAAGGTCGCCGGCCATCGCGGTCAGTCCTGTGAGGACGCCGAGCGCCGCCACCACCGGCAAGCTGAGGTAGAACTCCAGGTACGGCCCCAGGATCAGCCGGTGCGCGATCGCCGCCAGCGCCGCGCCGAGCAGCCCGCCGAAGAACCCCGACCAGGTCTTGTTGGGCGAGAAGCGAGGCCAAAGTTTGGGTCCGCCGAACGTCTTGCCGACGAAGAAGGCCGCTCCATCCGCCGCCCAGACGGTGAGCAGGAGCGCGGTGGTCCACGCCCTGCCCTCCTCCGAGCCGCGGAGCCAGAGCAGCAGCAGGCAGGGTATGCCGATGTAGAACACGCCGAACGCGGCGTCGGTCTTCCGCTCGGAGAAGCCCCTCGCGATTGCGGCCGCGCCGACCGCGCCGACCAGCAGCGCGCCCCATGCGGTCCGGAACGCGCCGTAGTGGGCGCAGAAGATCGCCGAGAGGACCACCACGATCACCACGCCGCCGAGCCGAGCGGGCCGGCGGGGCGCGCTCATGGAGCCCCACTCCACCGCCAGCAAGGCCGCCGCAACGGCGATCAGCACCATGAACAGCCAGGCGAGCTCGCCTTCGCCGAACCAGACGGCGGCCAGCGCGGCCGGTCCGAGCAGCAGCGCCGACGCCAGCCTCAGGCGTAGGTCGCGTCCGTCGAAGCCCCGGCTTTGAACCTTCACTCTATCCTGCGGCAAGGACGTCACGGGCCGTCACCCCGCCGAAGCGGCGCTCACGGCGGCGGTACGCCTCGACGGCGGCCGCAAGGTGCTCGGGGCCGTAGTCGGGCCACAGCACGTCCTGGAACACGAACTCGGCGTAGGCCGCCTCCCACAGCAGGAAGTTGGAGACCCGGTGCTCGCCGCTGGTGCGGACGACCAGATCGGGAGGCGGCGCGCCGCCGGTCGAGAGGTAGGCCGACACGGTATGCTCGTCCACCATCTCGGGCAGCAGCCGTCCTGCGGCCACCTCCGCGGCGATGGCCTTGGCGGCGTCGACGATGTCGGCCCGTCCTCCGTAGTTGAAGGCCACCTGCAGCAGGAACTTGTCGTTCTTCGCCGTGCGCCGCTCGGCGCGCTCGATGATCTCGGCGATGTCGTCCGCCAACCCCGACCGGCGGCCCAGGATACGCACGCGCACGCCTTCGCGCTCCAATCGAGCGAGGTCGCTCTCCACGTAGGCCTTGAGCAGGCCCATCAGCTCGGCGATTTCGGTCGGAGGACGAGTCCAGTTCTCGGTGCTGAAACCGAACACCGTGAGCACCTCGACGCCGAGATCCGGCGCCGCCTCGACGGTGCGCTTCAGCGCGTTGACGCCTGATCGATGGCCGAACGTCCGCGGCAGGCCGCGCGCCTTCGCCCAGCGCCCGTTCCCATCCATGATGATCGCCACGTGACGAGGACCGTCCGGGACGGAGGCAGGCGGCATCCGCGCATCAACTCCTGATCGCCCGGTCCAGGACCACGGGGGTCGCTCCACGTCCAGCGCCCGCCGCACTAGACCTGCATGATCTCTTGTTCTTTGGTTTTCAAGGCTTCGTCGATGCGCTTGATGGCGGCGTCGGTGAAGCCCTGCACCTCGGTCTCCGCCCGCTTCTGCTCGTCCTGCGAGATGTCGCCGGCCTTCTCCGCCTTCTTCAGTTCGTCGTTCGCGTCCCGTCGGACGTTGCGGACGGCGATCTTCTGCTGCTCGGCGTACTTGCCCGCCAGCTTGGCGAGGTCACGACGGCGCTCTTCGGTCAGCGGCGGGATCGGAATGCGGAGCGTCTGGCCCTCCACGATCGGATTGAGCCCAAGGCCGGCGCTGCGGATCGCCTTCTCGACCGAGCCGGACAGGCCCTTGTCCCAGATGTTCACCACGATCATGCGCGGCTCGGGCACGCTGATCGCCGCGACCGTGTTCAGCGGGACGGTGTTGCCGTACGCTTCCACCATCACGGGCTCGACCAGGCCGGCGGAGGCGCGGCCCGTGCGCAGGCCTGCGAACTCCTCCTTCAGCGCGGCGATCGCCTTGTCCATGCGGTCGCGGAACTTGGTCACATCGGGTTTGGCCATGTGGGTCCTCTTACGGCTCAGGCCGCCTCGGCGATGACGGTGTAGACGCCCCCGCCGGTCAGCACCTTCAACAGCGCGCCGCGCTCCCGGATGGAGAATACGACGATCGGGATGCCGTTCTCACGCATCAAGCTCACGGCGGCGGCGTCCATGACCTTCAGGTTCTGCGACAGCACGTCGTGATAGGTCAGCTGGTCGTAGCGCCGGGCGTCCGCCACCTTCTTGGGGTCGGCGGTGTAGACGCCGTCCACGCTCGTCCCCTTCAGCAGCGCGTCGCAGCCCATCTCGGCGGCTCTCAGGGCCGCGGCGGTGTCGGTCGTGAAGAAGGGGCTGCCGATCCCGGCGGCGAAGATCACCACCCGTCCCTTCTCCAGATGCCGCTGGGCGCGGCGGCGGATGTAGGGCTCGCAGACGCTCTGCATCGGGATCGCCGACTGCACCCGGGTGTGGACGCCGATCTTCTCCAGCGCGTCCTGCATCGCCAGCGCGTTCATCACCGTCGCCAGCATGCCCATGTAGTCGGCGGAAGACCGCTCCATCCCTTTGGCCGCGCCCGCCATGCCGCGGAAGATGTTGCCCCCGCCGATCACCAGGCAGAGCTCGACGCCCTGGCGCACGATCTCCGCCACTTCGCGGGCGACGGCCTCGACGGTGTGCAGGTCGATCCCGAACGCGCCCTCGCCCATCAGGACTTCGCCGGAAACCTTCAGCAGCACGCGGCGATAACGCGGCGCGCCGGGAAGCGGCGCGAGGGCGGCGCTGGTCATGGTCGGCTCCGAACCAGGGGACACGGACGAGTCGGCGGGCGGGGGCAACATAAACGAAGGGCGCGGCCCGCCAAGCGAAGCCACGCCCTTGTTTCAGTGCGGGTCGACGGCGATCAGCCCGGGGTGAGCTGACCGGTCACCGAGGCGACCTCGGCGGCGAAGTCCAGCTCGGGGCCCTTCTCCACGCCTTCGCCCAACGCCATCCGGACGAAGCCGGTGATGGCGACGGGCGAGCCGACCGCCTTGCCGACCTCGGCCACGAGCTGCTCGACCGTCTGGTCGGGGTTCATGACGAAAGGCTGCTTCAGGAGAACGACCTCCTTCTGGAACTTCGCGATCTGGCCGCCCACGATCCGCTCGATCATGTTCTCGGGACGGCCTTCTTCGCGAGCCTTCTCCATCAGGATGGCGCGTTCGCGCTCCACCACGGCCGGATCCAGGTCCTCGGTCGACAGCGAGGCGGGGTTGGTGGCCGCCACGTGCAGCGCGACCTTGCGGCCGAGCTCCTGCAGCTGCGCCTTGTCTCCAGCGCCCTCCACCGCGACCAGCACGCCGATCTTGCCGAGGCCGGTGGCCACGGCGTTGTGCGTGTAGGCCGCCACGGCGCCTTGCTGGACGGCGAAGCGGGCCATCCGGCGCGCGACCATGTTCTCGCCGATGGTGGCGATCAGGTTGGTCAGCAGCTCGGAGACGGTCTCGCCGCCCTCGGTCTTGGCCGACTGCAGCGCCTCCGCCCCGCCCTCCACGTCCAGCGCGGCTTGCGCGATGGAGCGAGCGGCGGACTGGAACCGGTCGTTGCGGGCGACGAAGTCGGTCTCGGCGTTCACCTCGACGACGGCGGCCACGGCGCCCGCGCCCGTGTCGCGCACGGCGGTCGCGACGACGCCTTCCGCGGCGACGCGGTCGGCCTTCTTGGCGGCCTTGGACAGGCCCTTGGTGCGCAGCCAGTCGATGGAGGCTTCGATGTCGCCCGCGTTCTCAGTGAGAGCCTTCTTGCAGTCCATCATGCCGGCGCCGGAACGCTCGCGCAGGTCCTTGACGAGCGCAGCCGTGACTTCAGCCATGGCTATTGTCTCCTGATATGGTGGTTGTGGTCGCCGCGAGCGGGGCGGCTGAACACCTGCCCCGCTGCAGCGACGACTTGCGCTTTACTTAGGCTTCCGTGGTCGCCGGCGCCACGTCGGCGTCGGCGGCGGGCTCGGAGGCGGTCTGCTGATCGACCACGTCGGCTTGCGCGACGGCCTGCAGCACCGGCTCCATCGGCGCTTCCGAAGCCCCGAGGTCGACGCCGGAGGCCGCCTGGCCGGCCGCCAGGCCGTCCAGCACCGCCGAAGCGATCAGGTCGCAGTACATCTGCAGGGCCCGCGCGGCGTCATCGTTGCCCGGGATCGGATAGCTGATGCCGTCCGGATCGCTGTTGGTGTCCAGGATCGCGACCACCGGGATGTTCAGCTTGCGCGCTTCCTGGATGGCGATCGCCTCCTTGTTCGTGTCGATCACGAACATCAGGTCGGGGATCGAGCCCATGTCCTTGATGCCGCCCAGCGACAGCTCGAGCTTCTCGCGCTCGCGGGTCAGCTGCAGCAGCTCCTTCTTGGTGCGCCCGCCGGCCTCGCCCGCGTCCAGCATGCCCTCGAGCTCGCGCAGACGCGCGATCGAGCCGGAGATGGTCCGCCAGTTGGTGAGCGTGCCGCCCAGCCAGCGGTGATTCACGTAGTACTGGGCGCAGCGCTTGGCCGCGTCCGCCACCGGCTGCGAGGCCTGTCGCTTGGTGCCCACGAACAGCACCCGGCCGCCGCCGGCCGCCACTTCGCGCACCTTGAGCAGCGCCTGGTGCAGGAGCGGGATCGTCTGCGACAGGTCGATGATGTGGATGTTGGCTCGGCTGCCGAAGATGTAGCGCTGCATCTTCGGGTTCCAGCGGTGGGTCTGGTGCCCGAAGTGGGCGCCGGCCTCGAGCAGGCCGCGCATAGAGAATTCGGGAAGCGCCATGGCGTCCGATGTCCTTCTTCCGATAGATCCGCCGCAGCACAGACCCGGAAATCCGGGCTCGGAACGGACGTTCGAAGACGCCCGCACGGCTGCGTGTGAGATGGGCGGTCAGCTAGTCCAGGCCGCCTCGAAAAGCAAGCCGCGTCAGCCGATCGCCAGGTAGTCGTGGTAGTTCGCGGCCCGGGTCACGCAGATGCTGATCTTCTCATCCACGATCTGGATCTCGCCGCGCGCGACCGGATAGTTGTTGGCGAGGATCCAGACTTCGTCCTGCTCGCCCGTGTCGAGCGGGATCACCGCGCCCCGGCCCATGCGGAGCAGCTGCTGCATGGGCAGCACGCTGCGCCCCAGAACCACGGCGATCTCGACGTTGACGGCGTTGACCTGGGACATGGCTTGCGTGGGGGCTCCGTCCCGCACATTTCCCCGCTCATGCTTGCAGAGCGGTTAAGCCTGCGGTTCGGCCGCGCCGACGAACGCCCGGTCGAGTGGCGCGTCGAAGCCGGCCAGGTCGCCTATCCCGAGGCGGTGGCCTTCATGGAGGCCCGCGCCGCCGCGATCGCCGACGGCGTCGCAGACGAACTGATCTGGCTGCTGGAGCACCCGCCGCTCTACACGGCGGGCGTGTCCGCGAAGCCGGAGGACCTGCTGGAGCCGCGCTTCCCGGTGTTCGAAAGCGGTCGGGGCGGCCAGCTCACCTATCATGGTCCCGGCCAGCGGGTCGCTTACGTGATGCTGGACTTGCGCGAGCGAGGGCGTGACGTGCGCGCCTTCGTCCAGGCGCTGGAGACCTGGATCATCGAGGCGCTCGCGGCCTTCAATGTCGAAGGACAGGTTCGAGCCGGCCGGGTCGGGGTCTGGGTCGCGCGGCGCGAGGCGGGGCTCGTGCGGGAGGACAAGATCGCCGCGATCGGCGTGAAGCTCCGCCGTTGGGTCTCCTTTCATGGGATCAGCCTCAACGTGGAGCCCGATCTCGCCCACTTCGGCGGGATCGTGCCGTGCGGGATCCGCGAGCACGGGGTGACCAGCCTGGTGGACCTCGGCCTGCCCGTGACGATGGACGAGGCCGACGAGGCTCTCAGGCGCGCCTTCGAGCGGGTGTTCGGGCCGACGATCTCCGTCTGATCACCAGACGCCGGCCTCTCGCAGGCGGCGCGCCAACTCGACCGGCACCTCGCCGTCGTTGGAGGCGGTCAGGTCCTCCGGCGCATCCTTGGGCTCCAGGTACCGCCAACCCTGGAAGGCTCGGCGCGGCTGAGGAAGGGTGGTGACGATCTCGGGGGCGAGCTCGATCTCGCAACGGCTCGCGGATCCCTCCCCGATCGTGCGGACATCGACGATGGTCTGCCGACACAGCACCACCCCCTTGATGACCCAGTACAAGGAGCCGCCGTCCAGGCAGTCGCCGGCGCGCTTGGGCGTCTGCCGCGTCCGGCAGATCGCCGCGCGGCCCGCCTTCGCCTCCTGCCGCCGCCAGGCCGCGAGATCCTCCACGGAATCGCAGCCCACGCAGAGCTTGATCAAATGCAGCGCCATGGGCCGGGTCTAGCCCGGCCCGGCGGCCTCCGAAACTGCGTCAGGCCGCCTCGCGCACGGGCTGGACCGCCGGCCCGAAGCCAGGCTTCCAGCGCACGCAGTCGGGCGCGCTCGGGTCCACGTCGAACTTGCGGCCGTGCGCCTTGTAGGCGTTCACCTTGGGCGCGAGCGGCTTCAGCAGGCGCGACGCGGCGAGGTACATCGGCCGCAGCGCCTGCGGGACCGAGCGTGAGCGCGGGTTCATGCCAAAGCGGCGGCGCAGCACCGCGTTGGTGAAGAATACGCCGTTGGCCAGGATGCAGTCCATCGTCGAGTACTCGATGGTCACCGACACGTTCATGCTGTCGTGGTTCACCACGCGGTGGGGCCCGTGGAGCGGCCAGGCGACGCTGGTTCCGGGCGTCATGCGCACAGGCGTGGCGTGGGCGTCGAACGACGGGTCGTAAGGGATGTCCTCCAGCGTCTCCTTCAGGATCAGCTTCTCGTAATCGAGCTCGGAGACGAACTGGTCGACCGTCGGCCAGAGGTACATCGTCTTCTCGCCCCGCACGTGCCACAGCATCGTGTCGGTGCGGTCGCAGTGGTAGAACACCTGCGCGTTGGGCGAGGAGATCAGGATCCCGCCCATGGCCTTCAACACCTTGGGTCCGCGGGTCTGCGCCTGGAACTCGGCCAGCAGCCGGTCGAAGACGGCCTTGTACTCGGGGTCCTCGTCCATGGCGTGGCGGACGTTGATCCAGAGCCGGCCCTTCTTCACGGCTGCGATCAGCTCGGCGCCGGACATGCCTTCGTAGTCGCCGGCGGCCCAGCTCTTCCGCTCGGTCTTGTCCCGGCTCATGGTCAGCACGTCGAGGCTGGCGCGGGGGTGACGGTCGATCAGCCGGGCGAGCGCCTCGTCCGAGAACAGGCCTGTCTCTTCGAGCCGGTTCTGGAAGGTGACGATCTCGCGACGGTACGCCTGCTGCTGCTGGGGCGTCCAATCGTAGAGCAGAGGGGCGGTCATTGTGGCTCCCTGGAGTGGTCTGGTCCCCTCAAGCGCAAGGAGCGGGCCAGTCTCCCGGCGGCCGTCACGGCGTCCTGCTTGCCGCTCGGGCTGCGTCCGCAGAGACTGACGAAGTGCCGTCCGAAGCTCCCTCACCTGCCCGCCTGATCGGGTTCGTGGCGCTCGCTGCGGCCATGGCCCTGCCCGGCGCTGGCTGGACGCACGAAATCGGCGGCTCGGACGCCGCCTTCGTCGCCGCCACGGAGGGACCTGCGCCCTTCCCGTTCCTGTATCTCGGCGCCAAGCACATGGTGACCGGCTACGACCACCTGCTGTTTCTCGTGGGCGTGATCTTCTTCCTGTTCCGGCTGAGGCAGGTGGCCCTGTACGTCACCCTGTTCTCCCTGGGGCACTCCGCCACCCTGCTGCTCGGGGTGCTGGCCCGCTGGAAGGTCGACCCCTTCCTGGTGGACGCGGTGATCGGGCTCTCGGTGACCTACAAGGGGTTCGACAACCTCGGCGGCTTCCGCATCCTCACGGGCCGGCAACCCGACCTGAGGCTCATCGTGTTCGGGTTCGGCCTGGTCCACGGGCTCGGTCTGGCCACCAAGCTCCAGGCCCTGAACCCCAGCCCGAACGGGCTCGTCGCCAATCTCGTCTGCTTCAATCTCGGCGTGGAGCTCGGCCAGCTCCTGGCCCTCTCCCTCATCGTCGGCTTGATGACCTTGTGGCGACGGACGCGGAGCTTCGATCGCTTCGCGGCCCTGGCCAACGCCGCCCTGATCACCGCCGGGCTCGTGCTCATGGGCCAGCAGCTTGCCGGCTTCTTCGCCCAAGGGAGCGCCGCATGACCGCCGCCGAACACGCACCCGCCATGTCGAAGCGCAAGCTGGTGCTGCTGACCGCCGGCGCGGCGCTGCTGGCCGTCGTCATCCTCCTTGTGGCCGTCATCCCCGCCGAATTCGGCCGGGACCCCACTGGTTTGGGTAAGTCGACCGGCCTGTCCCGCCTGTGGGCGCCTGATGAGACCCAGGTGGACGCGAACGCTCGAGCACTCGCCCGGGTGCACCGCTACCAAGGCGTCTTCCGCTCGGACGTGATCGAGATCCCGCTCACCGGGATCGGCGGCGGTCGCGAGGGCTACTCGCTGGAGTACAAGGTGGCGATGAAGAGGGACGCCACGCTGATCTACGCCTGGGAGGTGATTGGCGGAGCAGACGACAGCGACCTGGAGTTCGAGTTCCACGGCCACACCACGCCGAGGGCTCCCGGCGAGACCATGACAGTCTCGACCTACGAGAAGGCGAACGGCGTCCGCCGCGCCGGCTCCCTTGTGGCGCCGTTCGACGGCATCCACGGCTGGTACTTCCAGAGCTGGGCGGAGCGGCCGAGCGTTATCCGTCTGCGGGTAAGCGGGTTCTACGAGCTCGTGCCCTCGGGCGCGCCGGGGAACGAAGCGGGCGTCGCGCCGAACGTGCCGGCGGCCCAGGCTCGGCCCGATCCGACGCTGCGCAGCCGAACCGCCGCTCAGCCGTGAAGCACGCCGGCGCGGCCGCGCTCGACGCGATCGAGCCTCTTCTGGAGAAGCTGAGGGCGCTGCCCGGCCTCAAAGAGAAGAGCCGCGGCGTGTTCTACCGCGGCTCCAAGGCCTTCCTGCATTTCCACGAGGACCCGACCGGCCTCTACGCGGACGTCCGCAACACGGCGGGCAACTTCGACCGGATCAGGCTGGAGGGCGACGCCGCCGACCGGCGGGTCGACCGCGCCGCCCGGCCTTGATCAGGCGGCGTCCGGTCCTTCACGCTTGGCGTAGACGTGGTCCACGAGCCCCCAGGCGAGCGCCTCGCCCGACGACATGAAGTGGTCGCGGTCAAGCGTCCGCTCGACCTCCTCATAGGTCCGGCCGCAATGCTTCACGTAGATCTCGTTCAGCCGGCGCTTGGTCTTGATGATGTCCTCGGCGTGGCGCTCGATGTCGGAGGCCTGGCCCCGGAAACCGCCCGACGGCTGGTGCACCATGATCCGCGCGTTGGGCAGCGCAACCCGCTGACCCGCCTCGCCAGCGGCCAGCAGCAGCGATCCCATAGACGCCGCCATGCCCATGCACACCGTCGCGACCGGCGAGCGGATGTATTGCATGGTGTCGTAGATCGCGAGGCCGGAGGTGACGATCCCGCCCGGCGAGTTGATGTACATCGCGATCTCTTTCTTGGGGTTCTCGGACTCCAGGAAGAGCAGCTGCGAGCAGATCAGCGCGGCCATGCCGTCCTCGACCGGCCCGGTCAGGAAGATGATCCGCTCTTTCAGCAGGCGCGAGAAGATGTCGAAGGCGCGCTCGCCCCGGCTGGTCTGCTCGACCACCATGGGAACCAGATTGAGGGCGCGGTGGGCGTAGTCGATGTCCATGAACCTGTCCTGTGCGTGGACCGCACGCGCTGACTCAACGCGCGCTGTCGCTCCCCTCTATCTCGCCCTGCCCGGCCGGGCTTGCAAGCCGCGGTCACCATCTGTCCACAGGTTATTCGTCGTTGACTTCATTAAGCCGAAACTTAAGATTGGCGGCATGCACCCGTTCACCGCCCTGGCGGATCCGACCCGCCGCAGCATCGTCGAGCTGCTCGCCGCGGGCGAGGCGCCCGCCGGCGACATCGCGGCGCGGTTCTCCATCAGCGCGCCGGCGGTGTCCCAGCACCTGAGGACACTGCGGGAGGCTCGGCTGATCACCGTCCGCGCGGACGCCCAGCGCCGGCTGTATCGACTGGACCCGAACGGCTGGCGCGAGGTGGACGACTGGCTGTCGCGCATGCGGCGCTTCTGGACCGCCCGCCTCGACGATCTTGAGACCGCCCTGGAGGAAGAGGACCGATGACCGACGATCTTGCGATCGCGCTCGACCCGAAGACCCGGACCGTTCGGCTCGAGCGGCTGCTGCCCGGCCCGGTCGAGCGGGCCTGGGAGCACCTCACCCGCGCCGACAAGCTGAAGCTGTGGTTCGCGGAAGCCGACGGCGACCTGGGACCCGAGCGGCGCGTCGAACTTCGGTTCCGGGCCGAGGTGATCGAACGGCCCGCCGACGTCCTCAGCACCTATGTCGTAACGCGCTGGGAGCCCAACCGCGCGCTCGAAGTGGACTGGCTGGGCGCCGAAGAAAGCGAGGGCGGCAGCCGCGTGCTGTTTGAGCTTGAGCCTCGCGGCGACAAGGTGCTGCTGGTGATCAGCCACACGCGCCTGCAGCCCGCCGAAATGGCGGACGTGGGCGGCGGCTGGACCGGCCACACGGCGGTTCTCGCCGCGCGCCTGTCGGGCGCGGCCCCGCCGCCACTCATGGCGGTCTGCAGCGCGGCCGAAGCCGCGCTCAAGGCCAGGCTCGCCGCTTAGGCCGCGTAGCCTTCCGGCAGGTCGTCGTCGGCCATCAGAGCTTCCTTGCCGATCGGCTCGTCGGTCACCTTCGCCCGGTCAAAGATCAGGTCCACGACCTTCTCTTCGTAGACCGGGGCCCGCAGCTGCGCCGCCGCTTGCGGGTTCTGGCGGAAGAAGTCGAACACCTGCCGCTCCTGGCCCGGGTATTTGCGAGCCTCGTTCATCAGCGCCTGATTCAGCTCCGCGTCGGTGACAGCCACGTCGTCACGCCGGCCGATCTCGGCGAGCACCAGCCCGAGGCGGACGCGCCGCTCGGCGATCTTCCGGTACTCCTCGCGCAACTGCTCTTCGGTCTTCTCGGCGTCGTCGGGCGTCAGGTTCCCGGCCGTGCGGTCCTGCTCGACTTGGCTCCAGATGGTCGCGAACTCGGCGTCCACCATCCGCGGCGGCAGGGCGAAGTCGTGCGCCTTGTCCAGCTGGTCGAGCAAGGCGCGCTTCATCTTGAAGCGGCTCGCGCCGGCGTACTGCTGCTGAAGCTGGGTGCGGATCGCAGTGCGGAGCGCCTCCAGGTTCTCCATGCCGAGCTGCTCGGCGAAGGCGTCGTCGGCGACGCCTTCCTTGGGCGTGCGCACGTCCTTGATGGTGGTCTCGAACTCCGCCTGCTTTCCAGCGAGGTGAGCCGCGCCGTAGTCTTCAGGGAAGGTCACCGTAAGCGTGCGGGTCTCGCCGGCCTTCGCGCCCGTCAGCTGCTCCTCGAAGCCGGGGATGAACCGGCCCGAGCCGATGACGATCTCCGCATCTTGCATGGAGCCGCCTTCGAACGGCTCTCCGTCGATGCGGCCGGTGAAGTCGGCGACGACCTGGTCGCCGTCTTGGGCCTGAGCGCCCTCGCCCTTGCTCTCGTAGGTGCGGTTTGAGGCGACCAGCTCGTCGAGCGTGGTCTGGATGTCCTCGTCGGACGGCTCGTACACCGGGCGGGTCAGCTCGAGGGTGGAGACGTCCACCGGCTCGAATTCCGGCATCACCTCCACGGCGACGTCGAAGGCGAGGTCGGCCTTGCCGTCGATCACCTGGTCCATGTCGGATTGCAGCGACAGGTCGGGCTCGCCCGCGCGGCGCACGTCGGCCAGCGCCTGGGTGGCCGCCTCGTCGATGGACTTCTGCACCACCTCGCTCATCAGGCCCTTGCCGTACAGGCGGCGGACGTGAGCGGCGGGGACCTTGCCGGGGCGGAAGCCCTTGAGGTTCATCTGCGGCCGGATCTCCTCGATCCGCGCGGTCAGCTTCTCGGCGAGAACGTCGGCGGGAACGGTGACGCCGTAGACGCGGCTCAGGCCTTCGCCGGACTTCTGGGTGATCTGCATGGCTTCTTCTCGGGGGCCTGAGGCCGAACGAACGGCGCCGCCGGGGAGGCCGGCGGCGCGGAAACGCGGCTTATGTCACTTCAGGCCGGCCCGGTGAAGGGGCTTGGTGCGGACGAGAGGACTCGAACCTCCACGCCTTGCAGCGCTGGAACCTAAACCCAGTGCGTCTACCAGTTCCGCCACGTCCGCACGCGCGCTCGCCATAGCCGCGCGGGCCGGAGCTGACCAGTGCGAACGCTCAGGCTAGCAGCGGGCCGTGGTTCAGCCGGGGAAGGACGTAACGGGCGAAGAGGTCCGCCTCGGTCGCGTGCGGGTAGCCGGACAGGATGAAAGCCTCCACTCCCAGCGCCTGGTACGCTTGCAGCTTCGCGAGCACCTGATCCGGATCACCGACGATGGCGGCGCCGGCGCCCGAGCGGGCGCGTCCGATGCCGGTCCACAGGTTCGCCTCCGCGTACCCGTCGTCGGCGGCGGTGTCCCGCAGCTCCGCTTGGCGACGCACGCCCGCCGATTGACTGTCCAGGGACTTGCTGCGGATCGCGTCGCCGATGGCCGCGTCGACGCGGGAGATCAGCCGCTCCGCAGCCGCCCGCGCCGCGGTTTCGGTCTCCCGCACGATGACGTGGGCCCGATAGCCGAAGCGGAGACGCCGGCCGCGCCGGCTGGCCCGGGCCCGCATGTCGGCGATCGCCGCCTGCACGGCCGCCAGCGTGTCCGGCCACATCAGGTAGACGTCGGCGCCCTCGGCGGCCGCTTCACGGGCGTCCTCGGACAGGCCGCCGAAATAGAACAGCGGGCTTCGCCCGGAGACGGTCCGGATGCGCGGCGGGGCGACCTGCAGCTGGTAGAACTCGCCCTGGTGGTCGACCGCCTCGCCGTTCAGCAGCGCGCGCAGCAGGTGCATCACCTCCACCGTCCGGCGGTAGCGCGGGGCGCTGGCCAGGGTCTCTCCGGGCATGTCGCTGGAGATGATGTTCACCGTCAACCGCCCGCCGAGCATCTGATCCAGCGTCGCCAGTTGCCGCGCCAGCTGCGGCGGCCACATCTCCCCGACGCGGATCGCGGCGAGCAGGCGCATGCGCTTCAGCATGGGCGCGATCCCCGCCGCAAAGGCGAGCGTGTCGATCCCGAGGGCGTACCCCGACGGCAGCAGTATGTTGTCGAACCCGCCCGTCTCGGCGGCCAGAACGATGTCCCTGCAGTGCTCGAAGCTGGACAGCAACTTGGGGTCGGGCACGCCCAGGAACTCGTAGTCGTCGTCGCACAGGGCCGAGAACCAGGAGACCTCGCAGGACGGCGCGGCGATGTCGGTCACGGCAGGGGCGCTCCTCGCGCTGCGGTGAGAACGGCGTACCACTCGGGCCGCGTCAGCGTCACGCCGAGCGCCCGCACGGCCTCGCGGATGCGCTCCGGCCGCTGGGATCCCACGATCGGGATGGGCAGAGCCGGGTGAGCCAGGATCCAGGCGTAGGCGGCCACGGTCCGGCTGACGCCGGCCCGCGCCGCGACCTGATCGAGGGCGGTCCGCACGGCGTTGACACGACCGTCGGCCGCCTCGCCCTCGCCCAGACGCCCCTGGGCCAGCGGCGACCAGGCCAGCACCCCCAGATCGGAGGCCATGGCCTGGTCCAGCACCCCGTCGCTCAACGGCTCGATCGCGAGCGGCGAGAACTCCACCTGCGTGTTGGCAAAGGGAAACGGCAAGTGCGCCTGCAGCGCCGCGGTCTGGGCGGCGGTGTAGTTCGACACGCCGACCTCGCCGATCTTCCCGTCGCGCCGCATGTCGTCGAGCGTGCGCGCCACGTCGGCCGGATGGGCCAGCAGGTCCGGCCGGTGGATCTGGTAGAGGTCGATCCGGTCCACCCCCATGCGCCGCAGCGACGCCTCCACGGCGGAGCGAAGGTAGGTCGGGCTGGAATCGTAGGGCGTGCCGATGACGATCCCGCCCTTGCTGGCCAGCACGAAGCGGTCGCGCAGGTGGGGCGACTCCCTGAGCACCCTGCCGAGCAGCGCCTCGGCGGCCCCGAACGGCTCGCCGTTGTCGGGCCCGTACACGTCCGCCGTGTCCAGCAGGTTGATCCCGCATTCGAGCGCCGTCTCGACGAGCTCGCGGGCGCCGCGCACGTCCTCGCCGCGGAACCGCCACATGCCCCAGGCCACGCGCGACACATGCAGCGGGGTCTTGCCCAGGGGGATCAGGTCATAGGACATGCGATCAGGTCCGCCGGCGTGCTTGGAAGCGTGGGAGGATCATTGCGGGAGCAGGCGAGCAAGCATGGCGAAGGCGCGGTTCGGGATCATCGGCGCAGGAATGATGGGCCGCGAGCACATTCGCAACCTGCGCCTCTTCCCGGAGGCCTCCGTCGCCGCGCTCGCCGACCCGCACCCGGACTCGCTGGAGCGCGCCGCCAAGACCGCAGGCGATCACGCCCCAACCCGCTTCGACAGCGTTGAGGCGATGCTGGCGGGGGCGGAGCTGGACGCGGTGATCGTCGCCTCACCCAACTTCACCCATCGGTCGGTGCTGGAGCGACTGTTCGAAACTAAGCTGCACATCCTCTGCGAGAAGCCGCTGTGCACGACCGTGGAGGACGCGCGCTGGGCCGCCGAGCAGGCCGGGCGTCATCCCGGCGTGTTCTGGACCGGCATGGAGTACCGCTTCATGCCGCCCGCCGCCCGCTTCATCGAAGAGGTGCGGAGCGGCCGGGTCGGGCGGCTGGTGACCCTCTTCATTCGCGAGCACCGCTTCCCCTTCCTGGTGAAGGTCGATGACTGGAACCGGTTCAGCCGCAACACCGGCGGCACGATGGTGGAGAAGTGCTGCCACTTCTTCGACCTGATGCGGGTGATCGTCGGGGACCAGCCGGAACGCATCTACTGCTCGGGCGCCCAGGACGTGAACCACCTGGACGAACGCTACGGCGGCGAGACGCCCGACATCATCGACAACAGCTTCACCGTCGTCGACTTCCGGAACGGGCGTCGGGCCGTGCTGGACCTCAACATGTTCGCCGAGGGCGCGCGCAACCAGGAGGAGCTCACCGCAGTGGGCGATCGGGCCCGGCTGGACGCCTTCATCCCCGACAGCGACCTGGTCTTCTCGCCGCGCGTGGGCTTCGGCCAGCCCAAGCAGATCGAGGTGAGCCATGTCGCCGTTGATCCGGCGGCGCTCGAGGCCGGCAGCCACCATGGCGCTACCTACTACCAGCTGCAGGCGTTTCTTGAGGCGGCGGCCGGACGCGCGCCCGTGCAGGTCACCGCCGATGACGGCTTGCGCGCCGTGGCCATGGGAGTCGCCGCCGAGATCAGCGCCCGGGAACACCGGCCGGTGCTCATGAGCGAGTTGGGGTTCTGATCTGTCAGCCGGCTTGAGCCGGCTTCGCCGATTCCTGGCTTGTCGCCTTGCTCGTCAAATCAGCATAGCGTGGCCGGAGGCGACCACGGGGAACGTGGCGCGATGGTCGGGGACATCGATGACGACGTTCAGGTCTTGGCTGCTCGCCGGCGCCGGATGCGCCGCCCTGGGCGCGTTCGCCACGCCGGCCCTGGGACAGGATGCGGACCCGCAGGCCCAGGAGTCGGGCGCGGTGGTCGGCGAGATCGTAGTGACCGCCCAGCGCCGGGAAGAGAACCTCCAGGACGTGCCGATCGCCGTCACGGTCGTCGGGGGCGAACAGCTGGCCCAGCGCCAGGTGTTCAGCACCGAGAGCCTGGTGCAGCTCGTCCCCTCGCTGACGCTCCAGAAGGGCTCGACCAACGTCAACAGCTCGCTGAACGTTCGCGGCGTCGGAACGGTGACGTTCTCCAGCGGCGCGGAACCCGCCGTCTCGACGGTGCTGGACGGCGTGGTGCTCGCACGGCCGGGGCAGTCGATCCTCGACCTCTTCGACGTGGAGCGGATCGAGGTGCTGCGCGGACCCCAAGGGACGCTGTTCGGCAAGAACGCGTCGGCCGGCGTCGTCAGCATCGTCACCCGCCGGCCTTCCCAAACTTTCCGCGGTCGGGCGGACCTCGCCTACTTCGAAGGTGAAGAGTACCGCGCTCAAGTCGGGGTTTCCGGGCCGTTGAGCGACACCGTCCGCGGCACGCTGTCGGGGGTGGTTTCCGAGTACGACGGAAACGCCAAGAACGTCTTCAACGGCGAGATGGTCAACGGCTACGAGCGCCTCGGCGCGCGCGCCAAGCTGGAGGTCGAGCCCGATGATCGAACCCTGTTCACCTTCATCGCCGACTGGCAGCACGCGGTGGACGACTGCTGCGGCGAGCCGCTGAACGTCACGGTCGACAACGCCTTCACCCGAGGCGTGCTACGCCCCTCGTTGGCCCCCGCCAATCCGGAGTACGGCAACCGCGACGTGGACCTGGACTATGGTCCGGTCACAAAGGATCTCAGCTGGGGCCTTTCCGGCCAGGCGGATGTGGAGCTGGGCGGCGGTTTCACCTTCACCTCGATCACCGCCTACCGGGAGTGGAGCAACACCGAGTACCGCGACGGCGATTATCGTTCGGACGCGCCTAGGTTCGTGTTTGGAACGGGGGCTGTCTCCAACGAAACCGGCGTGCGGGACATCGGGCTGCTGGACTTCTACCAGCTCACCCAGGAAGTCCGCGTGGCCTCCCCGACCGGCGGCTTCGCCGAGTACGTTCTCGGCGGGTTCTACTACACGACCCGTCAGGAGAACTTCTTTAACCGCACGGCCGTGCGTTGCACGGCGTCGACTCTGGCGCCGACGTCGGTGACCGTCCCGGTCACGCCCGCCACCCCGCTGGGCACGCAAGCTGTGACGCCCTGCTCGCCTGCAGCCTCCACCTACACGGTCGTCGGCTTCGGGAATGCGAACTGGACCACAGAGTTCGAGAACTACGCCCTCTTCGGCCAGACCACGTTGAACTTCACCGACCGGCTTCGCGCCATCGCCGGCCTGCGCTGGTCTCATGACGAGGTGGAGTACGATTTCGCCCGCGTGGCGACGGCGACGATCACCGGCGTGACGCCCAGCATCGTTCGGACCGGCGATACGCAGGAGGACGGCCTCTCCGGTCGCCTCGGTCTGCAGTACGACTTCACCGACGACATCAACGGCTACGTCAATTACGCGCGCGGCTACAAGGGCCCCGCGTTCAACATGTTCTTCAACTTCAACACTCAGACGCTGCCCGGCGGCGTGCAGGTCGAGCGGGACAGCATCCCGCTTTCCAAGGAGGAGTCGGATTCCTACGAGGCGGGGCTGAAGACTCGGCTCTTCGACCGTCGGCTCGTGCTGAACATGGCGGCCTTCCTCACGGAGTTCAGCGGTTTCCAGGCGACCACCTTCGACGTCATCGGCGGGCTGACGGTGACCCGCCTGATCAACGCCGGCGAGGTCTCGACCCGCGGGTTCGAGTTCGACTTCACCGCCGTCCCGTTCGAAAACTTCACCCTCAGCGGGGGCGCCATCTTCCAGGACGCCAAGGTCGACAACTTCATCTGCCCGCCCCAGGCGCCGATCAGCTGCAACGTGAACGGCAACAAGCTGCCGTTCGCGCCCGAGTACAAACTGACGCTCAACGCCGACTATCGGCTGGAGACTGGAGCCCTGCCCTTCGATCTCGGCTTCAACGCCGGATACACATGGCAGGACGAGTACTTCAACGACTTTGCGAACAACCCGGTCATCCGGCAGGAGGCTGTGGGCCTGCTGGACGCGACCATCAGCCTGATCGACCGCGACGACCGCTACCGGCTGAGCCTTGTGGGCAAGAACCTGACCGACGAGTTCTACACCGTCACTCGCGTCAACGAGGGCGCAGGTTTTGTCCGCAACCGCGTGCCGCGTGACGCTGAGCGGTACTTCGGCGTGGTGCTGCGGGCGAACTTCGGGGGGTGAGCGCGCCGGTCCACTCCCTGCGCTGGACGATCCTGGCGCTGGTGTTCGTCGCCAGCGCGCTGAACTACGCCGACCGCCAGCTGATCGCCCTGCTCAAGCCGCTCATCGAGCAGGACCTTGGCTGGAGCCAGCGCGACTACGCCCATTTGGTGAACGTCTTCCAGCTCGCGACGGCGTTGTCCTTGATCGCGGCGGGCTGGTTCGTGGACCGCGTCGGCGTCCGCTGGGCTTACGGCGCCGGTGTCAGCGTCTGGAGCCTGGCCGCCATGGTCCATGGCGCCGCCTACACCATCGCCCAGTTCACCTGGGCGCGTATCGTGCTTGGCGTCGCGGAGACGGTGAACACGCCCGCCGCGCTCAAGACCGTGGCGACCTGGTTCCCACTCAAGGAACGCTCGCTGGCGCTGGGCATCAGCAACTCGGCCGGCAACATTGGGGCGATCGTGGTGCCGCTGACGGCGCCGCTGCTGGGAGTCCTGTTCGGCTGGCGGATGGCGTTCGTGATCGTCGGCGCGGTCGGCTTCGTGTGGCTCGCCGTATGGCTCGTGATCATCGCCCGCACGCGCCAGGTCGCCGGCTGGGCCCGGCCTGAGCCGCCGGCCGCGCAGCCGACGTTGGACGCCAAGCCCGCTTCAGGGCTGGGGGACTGGCTGCGCCTGCTCCGGGACCGGCGGACCATCGCCGTGCTCGGCGCCAAGGCCTTCATGGACCAGGGCTGGTGGTTCCTGCTGTTCTGGGCGCCGGATTTCTTCACCCGCGTCTTCGGCCTCAAGCCCGTCCAGCTCGGCCCGCCGCTGGCCCTGGTCTACGGCCTGGCCGCCGCCGGCTCCATGCTCGGCGGCTTCGCGGCCACGCGACTGCTCGCACGCGGGGCCAGCCTCGGCCGGGCGCGCAAGGGCGTCATGCTGGTCGCCGCCCTGGTCGTCGTGCCGGTCCCGGTGGTGCTCCTGACGCAGCAATACTGGGTCGCCGCCCTGATTCTGGGGATCGCGCTCGCCGCGCACCAGGCCTTCTCGACCAACCTGTTCGCGCTGGTCACCGACGTGTTCCCGACGCGGGTCATCGGTTCGGTCATCGGGCTCGCAGCCACCGCCGGGACTTTGGCGGGCATGGGAATCCTGGAGTTCACCGGCTGGACGCTCGACCGGGGCGGCAGCTACCTGCCCATGTTCGCGGTGGTCTCGGTGGCCTACCTGCTGGCGCTAGGCTGGATCCAGCTGTTCATTCCCAAGCTCACGCCGCACGCCGAGCACGCCTAGATCACGCCCCGCGCGGCCAGGTCCGCCAGCGCCGGTGCGTCCAGGCCCAAACGCTCGCCCAGCACCTCGCTGTTGTGCTCGCCGACGGCCTCGGGCGCCCGGCGGCGGATCGCGCCCGGCGTCTCCGACATCCGGGGAAAGACGTTCTGCATCTTCAGCCCGGGCCAGCGCGGGTGCTCCACGTCGACGATCGACCGGCGCGCCTGGAAGTGCGGGTCCGCCAGCATATCCGGCGCCGCGTAGAGCCGGCCCGAGGGCACGTTGTGCCGGTCGAGCACGGCCTCCAGCGCACCGGTGGTGAAGCTCCGGGTCCAATCCGCGATCAGCTCGTCCAGCTCGCGCTGGTTGGCGCCGCGCGCCTCGTGGCTGACGTACCGTGGATCGTCCGCCAGTTCCGGCCGCTCCATGGCCGCGCAGAGCCGGCGGAAAATGCTGTCGCCGTTGCCTCCGATCATCAGCTCGCCGTCGGAGGTCGGATAGACGTTCGACGGGGCCACGCCCGGCAGGATCGAGCCCGATCGCTCCCGGATCGTCCCCGCCACGCTGTACTCGGCGATCATGCCTTCCATCACCTGCAGCACGGACTCGTAGAGCGCCGCGTCGATCACCTGCCCTCGCCCGGTTCGCTCCCGATGGTGCAAGGCGGCGAGCACGCCCAGGCAGCCGAAGGTGGCCGTCAGGCTGTCGCCGATGCTCACGCCCATGCGTGCTGGCGGCCTGTCAGGGTCGCCGACGATCCGCCGCCAACCGCCCATCGCTTCGCCGATGCCGCCGTACCCGGCACGGCTGGCGTAGGGGCCCGTCTGCCCGTAGCCGGACATGCGCACCACGATCAGGCGCGGGTACACGGCGACGAGCGACTCCGGCGCCAGACCCCAGCCCTCCAGGGTGCCGGGCTTGAAGTTCTCGATCAGGATATCGGCCCCGGCGATCAGCCGCCGTGCCAGCGCCTGCCCCTCCGGCACGCGCAGGTTCAGCGAGACCGAGCGCTTGTTGCGGCCGATCACCTGCCACTGCACCTGGGCGCCCTGACCCCACACCCGCATGGGGTCGCCCGAGCCCGGCGCCTCCACCTTCACGACGTCGGCGCCCATGTCGCCGAGCAGCTGGCCGCAGAACGGCCCTGCGATCAGCTGCCCCATCTCGATGACCTTGAGGTCGGCGAGCGGTCCCGAGTTGGCGGTGGGGTCGATCGTCATCGATAGAGCTCTAAGCGACTGCCGGCTCAGAACTGCTGGACCGGGGAGCCGCTGTCCACTCTCCCGCGGACGTTAGGCCCGCTTCTTGGCCGGCGCCCGGCGCGCGGTGGACGGCTTGGGCGCGGGTTTCGCCTTCGGACGCGGCCGGGCCGTCGGAGTCTCCCGCTCCAGCGACGCCTTCAGCGCGGCCATGAGGTCGACGACGTTGGTGTCCTTCGCCTTCGGCTCCGCCTTCTTGGGCGTGGAGCCCTCCTTCTCGGCGATCAGGGCGCGGAGCGCGTCCTCGTAGCGATCCCTGAAGGTCTCCGGCTCGAACGCGCCGTGCTGCTGGTCGATGATCTTCTGGGCGATGGCGATCATGCCCTCGTCCGCCTTCACGTCCGGAATGCCGCTGAACACCTCGTCAGCCGACCGCACCTCGTCCGCAACCCGCAGCGTCGTCGCCATCAGCCCGTTCCCGCGCGGCTCCAGGGCGATCAATCGCTCCCGCGTGTGCAGGACCACCCGGCCCAGCGCCACCATCTGCGCCCGCTCCATCGCCTCACGGATCACCGCGAAAGCCTCCACCCCCAGCTTGCCGTCCGGCACCAGGAAGTAGGGCTTGTCCCAGTAGAGCCTGTCGATCTCGCTCGCGTCCACGAAGCGCTCGATGTCGATCACCCGGGTGGACTCCAGCTTCACCGAGGCGATCTCCTCGTTGTTCAGCAGGACGTACCGGCCCTTCTCCACCTCGTAGCCCTTCACCAGCTCGCTGCGGCTGATCGGCCCGGTGTCGGGGTCGGTCGTGATCATCTTGATGCGGTTGCCCGTTTCCGGGTTGATCAGATGGAAGCTCACGTCGCCGGCCGTGGTGGTCGCGTTGTAGAGAGCGACCGGGCAGGTCACGAGCGACAGGCGAAGATGCCCGGACCAGGTCGGACGTGCGGCCATGGGCGGCCTCCCCTTCAGCTTGGGCGCGGTGGTCGAACGCCCCGTCCCGCCATACGTTGCGGACCGCATGCTAGCACAGCTTCATCTCGCAGGCGTTTACCGCCGCCGGGTTCACGCCTCGCCCGCGCGCATTTGGGAGAACGTCTTCGACTGGGAGCATCTGCCGGCGCTGCACGAGACGACCTTCCGCTCGGTGGCGCTGGAGGAGCGGCGCGGCGACGACTGGACCGTCCGCTTCGGAGAGGCGGGCGGCGGGGCCGAGACTCGCATCCGGTTGGACAGCGACCGGGCGGCGGGCGGCTACCGCGTGACGACCCTCGACGGCTCGGGCGAGCGCTCCGAAATCCGGGTCTCGCTCACGCCGGTGGAGACGCACGTCACCGACGTAGAGGTCCAGTACCACGTGCCCGAAGGCGATCCGGGCCGCCTTGCCCGCATCGGCGAAGGCTTCGTCGCCCTCTACGCCCGCCTCTGGGACGAGGACGAGGCGATGATGCGGCTGCGCGAGCAGCGGCTGCGCGGCCGCGGCTCCCGGAGCCCCGCCGAGCCCGTCCGCCTCGGTCGGGCCGAGACGATGGGTGCCCCCCTTCCCCTGTTGGTCGAGTTCGGGGGCTCGCCGGTGCGTGTGGAGCGGCTGGACGGCGAACTGATCGCGTTTTCCGCCGTCTGCCCGCATTGGCTGGGGCCGCTCGAAGACGCTCCCCTGGAGGACGGCGCCGTGCGCTGTCCTTGGCATGGCTGGCGGTTCGACGTGCGCACCGGCGAGAACCTGGACGGCCGCCCCTGCCGCCTCGCCCCCGCGCCGCGGGTCAGCGTGGAAGACGGCGAGGTCTGGCTCCGTCCATGACGGTCGTCGTCGACGCGCGCGGCCACCGCTGCCCGGTGCCGACCCTGAAGCTCCGCCGCGCGCTGGAGACGGCCGAGGAGGTCACCCTCCTCGCCGACGACCCGATGGCCAGGATCGACGTGCCCCACTTCGCCGGCCAGATCGGCGCGCGCCTGGTCAGCGCCGTCGAGGACGGTTCAACCCTGACCTTCGTGATCGCGCGCTAGATCGCGGTCTCGTAGCGCGCCTCGGTCTTGGCCGCGACCTCGTCGGCCGTGACGCCGGGCGCCAGCTCCAGCAGCCGAAGTCCCGAACCGTCCGGCTTCACGTCGAACACGCAGAGGTCGGTGATGATGCGGTTCACCACGCGCTCGCCGGTCAGCGGCAGGGTGCAGGCCTTCAGCACCTTGCTCTGCCCCGCCTTGTTGGCGTGCTCCATGATCACGACCACGCGCTGGACGCCGGCGACCAGATCCATGGCCCCGCCCATGCCCTTCACCATCTTGCCCGGGATCATCCAGTTGGCGATGTCGCCGGTTTCGCTGACCTCCATGGCGCCGAGGATCGACAGGTTGATGTGCCCGCCCCGGATCATTGCGAAGCTGTCGGCGGAGTTGAAGTAGCTGGTGTCCGGCCGCTCGGTGATGGTCTGCTTGCCGGCGTTGATCAGGTCCGGGTCCTCGTCCCCCTCGTAGGGGAACGGGCCCATGCCGAGCATGCCGTTCTCCGACTGCAGGGTGATGTCGACGCCGTCGGCGATGTGGTTGGCCACCAGCGTCGGCATGCCGATGCCGAGGTTCACGTAGAACCCGTCCTCGAGTTCGCGCGCGGCTCGGGCCGCCACTTCATCCCGCGTCCAGGGCATCAAGCCGTCTCCCGCTTGCGCACGGTGCGCTGTTCGATCCGCTTCTCGAAGGTTCCCTGAACGAGGCGCTGGACGAAGATGCCGGGCGTGTGCACCTGGTCGGGATCGATGGCCCCGATGGGCACGATCTCCTCCACCTCCGCCACGGTCACCTTGCCGGCGGTCGCCATCATCGGATTGAAGTTCCGCGCGGTCTTGCGGAAGACGAGGTTGCCCTCCTCATCCGCCTTCCAGGCCTTCACGATCGACAGATCGGCCTTGAGCGCGGTCTCCATGACGTAGCGGCGCCCGTCGAACTCGCGCACCTCCTTGCCCTCGGACACCAGGGTGCCCACCCCGGTGGCGGTGTAGAAGGCTGGAATGCCGGCTCCACCCGCCCGAATGCGCTCCGCCAGGGTGCCCTGCGGGTTGAACTCCAGCTCCAACTCGCCCGCCAGATACTGGCGTTCGAACTCCTTGTTCTCTCCCACGTAGGAGCTGATCATCTTGCGGACCTGGCGCGTCCGCAGCAGAAGGCCGAGGCCGAAGTCGTCGACCCCTGCGTTGTTGGAGATGAAGGTCAGGTCCTTCACGCCGCTGTCCCGCAGGGCGGCGATCAGGTTCTCCGGGATGCCGCAGAGGCCGAAGCCGCCGCTCATCACCGTCATGCCGTCGAACAGCAGGCCGTCGAGCGCGGACTTAGCGTCGGGGTAGGTCTTGCGCATGGCGGGCTTATAGCCGCGCCTGCTTCAAAGGCCAGAGGAGCCCAGGCCCGGCTCGATGCCCTGGTGCGCGGCCTCCTCCGCCTCGGCGCGCCCGACCTCGGGGACGCGGCGCTCGTCCAGCAGCAGCTCGACTTCGGTCGCCACCGCCCCGCCCAGGAACACCGCATTGGCGTTCCAGCTGATCCAGATGAGCAGCACGATCACCGCGCCGACGGACCCGTAGGCAGCGCCGATCGGGGCGATCCGATCCACGTACACGCTGCACGCCCATGAGGAGAGCAGGAAGAGCAAGGCCGCAGCGACTCCCCCCGTCACGGCCGCCCGCCAGGGCACCCGATCGCTGGACATGGCGTAGCGGTAGAGCAGCGTGAATCCGGTGGTCAGGACGGCGGACGCCCACAGCCACTCGTTCCAGAAGATCGGCAGCGGCTGCAGCGGCAGGTTCGCCGTGATCAGCCGCAGGGCCACGAACGCCGTCGACACCACGCCCATGAGGGCGAACGCAGCCAGCGTGACCAGGAACGCCAGCCAGTTGAAGCCGAAGAACCCCCGCGGCTCCGCCTCGTCGTGGACGAAGGAAAGCCCGGCCAGCAACGCTTTGAAGCCGCGATGGGCCGCGTACAGGCTGACCAGCAAGGCGAACGCGCTCTGAAGCGTGAGAACCCGGGTGGAGGCGCTCGCGAGGCGCTGCAACTCGCTGTCGATCAGCTGGGCGGCGCCGGTGGGCATGAGCTCCTCGATCGCGCGCGCCTGCTGGTGAGCCACTTCGGGCGTGGCGAACATGCCGTACAGGCTGACGGCGATGGACAGGAACGGGAAGGCCGCCAGGATGGCGAAGAAGGAGACCCCGGCGGTGAACAGCATCACGTCCCGCCCCTGCGTCCGCCGCCAGGCGCGCCACGCGAGCCGGATGCCGAACCAGCCGAGCTTTCGGGCCCGCTCCCGCTTGCGCCGCCTCACACCCGCCATGATCGTCCTTGAACGAGATACGGCGCGCCGCCCGAGGGACGACGCGCCGCGCAGAGGACCTGCTTCTCCCGCAACGGCCGCCGCCTCGAGGGACGGGAGACGACGACGACCGCTACGTGGGACACAATGGCTCCGAGGCGCTGAACTGGAACTGAACGTGTTCGTCAGCTTGCATGACGCGCCGAGTCAACGGTAACGAACGCGTGTTCAGGGCGCCGCATACAGCCGGCTCGGGCCGTCGTAGCCGGGCACGTCGACCAGCCCTTCGTACCGCATGCCGATCTTCTCCAGCACGCGCTGCGAGCTTGTGTTCTCAAGCGACGTGATCGCCAGCACGCGCTCCAGGCGCAGCGTCTCGCGCGCATGCCGCAGGGTGGCGGCCGCCGCTTCGGTGGCGTAGCCGCGCCCGGCGGCCTCATCGATCAACGCATAGCCGACATCGGGGTGCTTCAGGGCCTCCCGCTTTACCAGGCCGCAGGTCCCGACCGGCTCGCCTGTCTCCAACACCTCCACGACGTTGAAGCCCAGTCCCTCGGGCCCGTAGGCGAAGATGGGGGCTGTCTGCAGATAGCCCTCTGCATCTTCGATCGTGTGCACCCCGCGGTCGCCGATGTTGGCGAGGAAGCCCTCGCTGTTCAGCAGACGCAGCACGAAGGGAGCGTCCTCACGAACGGCGGGCCGAAGCCTCAGCCGGGCGGTCGTCAGCGTCTGCAAGTCCTTCGGCTCCTGCCGCGATCCCCGGCGAATCGGCGCCGGCCCCGCCATGCTCGGCGATGACGGTAGAGGCGGCCACGTGGCCGGTCACGTTGCCGACCGTCCGCCAAATGTCCGGCAGGCTCTCCACCGCCAGCAGCAGCGGCAGCACTTCCAGCGGTATGCCCATGGTCAGGAAGATGGGGCCGAGCGCGGTGAAGAACGTCAGCGCGCTCGGCAGGCCGACCAGCCCGACGCTGACCACCGCCGCCACCACCACGCCCGCGATGATCTGGGGCAGGCCCAGCTGCAGGCCGTAGAGCTCCGCCACGTAGAAGGCGACGGCGATGTTGCCGGCGGGGCTGGTGATGCGGAACAGGCTGACCGCCATCGGGATCACCAGGCCGCCCACGCGCTCGGGCACCATCAGCCGCTCCGACGCGAGCACCATGGCGGGCAGGCAGGCCAGCGAGGATTGAGTGCTGAAGGCCAGCGTTTGTACCGGCAGCATCTCCCGCCCGAACGCCAGGGGCGACCGGCGGCCGGCGATCGCCGCGACGGGGTAGAGCAGCAGCGTCAGCAGGATCAGCACGATCGAGACGACGGCCACGTACTGGCCGAGCACTCCGACCGCATCCAGCCCCGTGCGGGCGCCGAGCGCCAGCGAAAGAGCGAACACCCCGAAGGGCGCCAGCCAGAGCACCCAGCCGACGATCACCAGCATGGCGTCGGCGACCGCCTCGAAGAAGCCGGTGATCGTGCGCACCTGATCGGGCCGCGTCCGGGTGACCGCCAGCCCGAACAGGACCGCGAACAGCACCAGCGGCGCGAGCGCTCCCTCCGCGGCGGCGCCGACCGGATTGCTTGGGATCAGGCTCTTCAGCCACTCGCCGACTGGTGGATTGGGCGGCACCTTGGACGCGTCCGCCCCCGAGCGCAGCACTTGCGCCGCTTCGGAGGAGACGGGCCAAAGCTGCAGGATCAGCGGCGTGACGACCGCGGCGAAGGCGCTGGCCGCGAGCAGCAACACGGCGAACAGCAGCAGCGCCCTTGCGGTCGCCCCGCCCGCCCGCGCGGCGCCCGCGGCCGAGGCGATGCTCGTCACGAGCAGCGAGAAGACCAGCGGGATGATCGTCATCCGCAGCAGGTCCAGCCACAGCGCGCCGACGGTCTGCGCCGCCCCCACCACGTCGTCCCGAGCGAGCCCGGCGGCGTCCAGCCCGATCCCGACCGCCAGGCCAAGGACCAGGCCGATGAGGATGCGGACGGTCAGGGACATGCAGGGCTCCCGGCTGGCTCGGCTCGGAAGAACTTTGGCCGCTGACGCCTCAGCGCGCCTGCCCCGCCGGACGTTCCCACTCGCCCGAGAACAGCTTGATCAGAGCCGAGAAGTCCTTCCCGCCTCCGCCCAGGCCGTTGAACATCTGGTAGAGCGCCTCGGCCTGCGCGCCCATGGGCACGCTGGCGTCCACGCCGGACGCCGCCTCCAGCGCCAGCTTCAGATCCTTCAACATCAGCGCCGCCGCAAACCCGCCCTCGTAGCCGCGGTTGGACGGAGCCGCGGGCACTGGCCCGGGGACGGGACAATAGCTGGTCATGCTCCAGCACTGGCCCGACGCCTTGGAGCTGATGTCGAAGAAGGTCTGCGGGTCGAGGCCCAGCTTCTGAGCCAGCACGAAGGTCTCGCAGGTCGCCGCCATGGAGGCGCCGAGCAGCATGTTGTTGCAGATCTTCGCCGCCTGCCCGGCTCCGGCGTCGCCCGCGTGGATCACCGCGCGGCCCATCTGCTCCAGGTACGGCCGCGCGCGCTCGAACGCCTCGGCCGTTCCACCGACCATGAAGGTCAGGGTGCCGCCGCTGGCGGCCGCGGTGCCGCCCGAGACCGGCGCGTCCACCATCGCCAAGCCGCGCTCTGCGGCGCTGGCGCCCACCGCCCGCGCGCTCGCCACGTCGATCGTGGAGCAATCCATCAGGATGGCGCCCGGGTCCGCCGCGCCGAACACGTCGTTCTCGTAGACGGCCCGCACGTGCTTGCCGGCCGGCAGCATGGTGACCACGGCCTCCGCCCCGCGCACGGCCTCAGCCGCGGACTCGGCCCGTGCGCAGCCGTCCTGCGCCGCTCGTTCCAGAGCCGCTGCCGACAGGTCGAACGCCCTCACCTGCCGCCCCGCCTTGGCGAGATTGGCGGCCATGCCCGAGCCCATGGCTCCCAGACCGACGAAGGCGACGTGACTCATCCGCAGTCCCCAAGCACGCCGACGGCGATCCCGACCGCCAGGCGGCCTTCCGCTACGCTCCGGTCCCAAGCCTGTCCAGACAGCCTGCGTGCCCGGCTCCCACGCCGTGGGATGACAAGGAGCCCGCGTCCGGCTGTATGCAGCCGTCCGTCCTCGCGGCGGTTCAGGGAGCGAGACCGATGCCCGCCCAGCCCTTCAGCGTCGCCTGGGACGACGCCTCCGTCGCCCGGGTGATCGACCAGGTCCGCGGATACCCATGGCCGCCCGCGCCTGAGGGCGGCGGCTGGAGCTACGGCTGCGACGAGGCCGTCCTGCGCGATCTCGCCGCCCACTGGGTCGACGGCTACGACTGGCGGGCCGCCCAGGACGACCTGAACCGATGGCCGCAGTTCACCGCGCAGATCGAGGGACTGCCGATCCACTTCGTGCACGTGGTCGGGGAAGCCGAAGGCCGCCGGCCGCTCCTGATCACCCACGGCTGGCCGGGCTCCCACTACGAGTTCTGGCGCGCGATCGAGCTCCTGGCCTATCCGAGTCGGCACGGGGGCGATCCGGCCGACGCCTTCGATCTCGTGATCCCCTCGCTCCCCGGCTTCGGCTTCAGCGGCAAGCCTCGTCGCCCGCTCGGGCAGCGCGCGACCGCCCGCATCTTCGACACCCTCATGACCGAGGTGCTGGGCTACCCCCGCTACCTCGCCCAGGGCGGAGACTGGGGCGGCCTGGTGACCAGCTACCTGGGGCTGGAGCACGCGGCGCATGTCCGCGCGATCCATCTGAACATGATCGGCCTGCGGCCGCAGGGCGGTCCCAGAAACGACGAGGAGATCGCCTGGATCACCCGGACCCAGGCCGCCACGGGCCAGCTCGGCGCTTATTTCCAGCTCCAGGCCTCCAAGCCCCAAGCATTGGCGTGGATGGCGGCGGGCAATCCGGTGGGCCAGGCCGCCTGGATCGTGGAGCGGTTCCACGACTGGTCGGACCTCCGCACCAGGCCCTTCGAGCAGGTCTACTCGCGCGACCAGCTCCTCACGAACGTGATGATCTACGTCATGACGGGCAGCTTCACGACCGGCGCCTGGTACTACCGCGCGCTCTTCGAGGAGGGCGGGATCCAGCTCTCGGAGGGGCGGCGTTGCGAAACGCCCACGGCGTTCGCCAACTTCCCCGGCGAGGCGCTCTACCAGGCCCCGCCGCGCTCGTGGGCGGAGCGCGCCTACAACATCACGCGGTGGACCGACATGCCCCGCGGCGGCCACTTCGCGGCGATGGAGGAGCCGGCCTTGTTCGTCGAGGACGTGCGGGCCTGGGCCCGGGAGCTCCCCGCCTGATGAAAGCCCGCTACGATTTCGCCTCCGACAACACCGCCGGCGCCGCCCCCGAGGCCGTGGAGAGCTGGCTGGCCGCCAACACGGGCTTCGTCTCGGGTTACGGGACCGACCCGGTGGTCGCGCGCGCCGCCGACCTGATCCGCGAACGGCTGCAGGCCGACGCCGAGGTGCGCTTCCTGGCCTCCGGCACTGCGGCCAACGCCCTGGCGCTCGCCATGCTGGCCCAGCCGCATGAAGCCGTTCTCGCCCACGAGCACGCCCACGTGTGCACCGACGAGACCGGCGCTCCCGGCTTCTTCGGGGCCGGCGTCGGGCTGATCCCGCTTGCCGGACCGTCCGGCAAGATCGAACCAGCCGTCCTGGAGCTCGCGCTGGCGCTCCCCGACGTGAGCTACCGACAGGCGCCCGCCGCCCTCTCGCTGACCCAGGCCACCGAGTTTGGCCAGGTGTACGCCGAGACGGAGCTTCGGCGGCTGATCGAGCCCGTCAAAGCCGCCGGGCTCCGGGTCCACCTCGACGGCGCGCGGCTGGCCAACGCCGCAGCGGCCGGCTTCGACTTGGCGGCGATCTCCAGGCTGGGCGTCGACGCTCTGGTGATGGGCGGGACCAAGGCGGGGCTGCCGCTCAGCGAGGCGCTGGTGATCTTCGACCACAGTTTGACCCGTCGCCTGGACGCGCGGCTGAAACACGCCGGCCAGCTCGTCTCGAAGGCCCGGTTCCTGGCGGCGCCCTGGATCGGCATGCTGGTGAGCGGCGCCTGGTCTGAGCGCTCGGCCCACGCCAACGCCATGGCTTCGCAGCTTGCGGAGCGGATTCAGGCCCGTACGCCCTACCGGCTGACCCACCCGGTTCAGGCGAACGCGGTCTTCGTCGACATGCCAGAGGCCGACCTGCTCCGGCTTCGGGAGCGCGGCTGGTTCGTCTACCGCTTCCTCGACGGATCGGTCCGTTTCATGTGCTCGTGGGCCACGACTGCGGAGGCGGTCGAGGAGATCGCGGAGGTGCTCGCCGTCTAGGCGGCCGGGGAGCGGACCCGCCCCAGGACGGCGTGCAGGCCCTCCAGAATCGCCTCGGAACCCGCCTGCCCGGGCGCACGAAGCAGGCGCATGGCCTCGAGATGAACAGCGACCGCCGGGCCGTTCCATCGAGCGTTGGACCGCAGGTCGTCGACCAGCTCGCAGAGGCTGTAGGCGGCCTTCTCCAAGGCCTCCAGGCCGTAAGTTCCGGACAGCTCCAGTATCTCTCCGGCCGCCTTGTAGACCGCGTCGGCGGCCGGCGGCGCCGTGCGGGCGGCGGCGTCTGCGGACGCGATCGCCGCGTCCAGAGCGGTCAGGCTCTCATCGCGAAGGGCCTCGATGCCGGCCGCAGCCCGGGCGAGCGCCTCCGCCTCGCTCAGGCCGGTCGCCCGATTGACCATGGTGGAGATGCGAGGTTTCACCATGCGGCGAATGACGCTCATGCAGCGGCCTCTTGCGTAGATTCGCCGCGAGCGTCCGCCGCTGCGGCTTCGAGAAGATCTTGGCGCCGCTCGCCGGTGTCGGGCGGTCCGAGTTCATTGAAGCGCCGGTCCGGCCCGGCGTAGGTCTTGCAGGCGATGTAAGGCCTGGCTTCACGTGCGATCCAGATGATCCGGTCCAGCAACACGCTGGGCGCGATCGGCTTGGCGATCACAAAATTCGCGCCGCAATCCCTGGCTTTCTGGATTTTCGAAGGCGGGGTATGGGCGGCCAGCATGATCACCGGGGTGTAGCTGTTCGGCTCCATCTTCGCGCGGCGCAGCCAGGCGACGAAGTCGTACCCGTCCACCTCGTCGAGTTCACCGTCGCAGAGAACCAGGTCCACCAGGTGCGCCGCGCAGTGCTCTTGCGCGGCGGAAACCGATGCGCAGCGCGCGACGGCCCCGAAGCCCATCCCGAAGAGGATCTGAGCCATCAGGTCACGACCCGCCTGGTGGGCGCAGACGACCAGGGCGTGCGCCTGGGCGAAATCATGGCGACGACTCACGCGCGTTACTCCCGCTCGGGACCACCCTGGCGCGAGCGTGTTGAGAAACGGTCAACCACGTCCGATGGCGTAGAACCGCTCGGCCCGGGCGCGACGCAATGCCTCGGGGACTCTCGAAAGCAGCGGGGCGAGCTCTTCTTCGATCGCGTCGCCGACCGCGCGCACCGCGGCCTCCGGGTCGGAATGGGCGCCACCCTCGGGCTCCGGCACGATCCGGTCCACCACGCCCGAGCGGATCAGGTCCTCTGCGGTGATCTTCATCGCCGCCGCCGCGTCCGCCGCCTTTGCGCGGTCCCGCCACAGGATCGAGGCGCAGCCCTCGGGCGAGATCACCGAATAGATCGAGTGCTCCAGGATCAGCACCCGGTTCGCCGCCGCCAACGCCAGGGCGCCGCCCGAACCGCCCTCCCCCGTCACGGTAGCAATCATGGGCACGCCGAGCGTCAGGCCCCGCTCGGTGGAGCGGGCGATCGCCTCGGCGACGCCCCGCTCCTCCGACACCGCCCCGGGATAGGCGCCGGAGGTGTCGACAAAGCTCAGCACCGGCAGGCGGAACCGGTCCGCCAGGTCCATCAGGCGCACCGCCTTGCGGAAACCCTCCGGCCGCGCCAGACCGAAGTTGTGCTTCAGCCGTCCCTGGGTGTCGCGGCCCTTCTCGTGGCCCATGACCATGACGGGCGTGCCGCGGAAGCGGCCGAGCCCGCCGATGATGGCGCTGTCTTCGGCGAAGCCGCGGTCGCCCCTCAGCTCGGTGAAGTCGTCCACCAGCCCGCTGATGTAGTCGGACGTGTGCGGGCGGTCGGGATGGCGCGCCACCTGCGTCTTCCGCCAGGGATCGAGGTTGGCGTACGCGTCCCGGCGGAGCGTCGCCGCCCGTTCCCGCAAGCCTTGGAGTTCGTCCGTGAAATCACCGGCCCCGGCCGAGTCGGAGATGTCCGACAGCTCCTCGATCTTGGCCTCGAGGTCGGCGATCGGCTGCTCGAAATCGAGGTAGTGGCGGGCCGCCATGCTCAAGCCTCCGCCTCGGCCAGGGCGCCCAGCACGAGTTCCGGCCGCCGGTAAGCTTTGATTTCGATCAGGTTGCCGCTCGGATCCGCGATCATCAGCTTGCCTTGCTCATGCAGCTCGCCTGCGAACGAGATGCGAGGCGCCTCGACGAACTCGGCGCAGCCGGAAAGCCGCGTCGCGAACTGGGTCCAGCTTGCCCAGCTCAACGTCGCGCCGAAGTGCCGGACGCGATCGGCCGGCGGAAGGCTGTCGGGCGCGTGGTGCAAGGTGATCTGCGCACCGAAGAGCTGCAGGTCCACGAAGGCTCGATTCGCTCTCCCCGTGCGGGCGCCCAGCACGTCCGTATAGAACGCGACCGCCTCGTTCAGGTCTCGCACCGGGAAGGAGAGATGAAAGATCGGCCGCACGAGGGTCAAGCGTCCACGCCCTGGCGCGACTCGGCCGACGTCGTTTCGAAGCCGTAGGCCTGCGCCAATTCCGCGTCCTTGGCCGCGATCTGCCGGGCGCAGTCCACCATCACCTTCGCCTGCTTCCAGGTGGCGTCGTCCTGCATCTTGCCGTCGAGCATCACCACGCCGGAGCCGTCGGGCATGGCCTCCAAGATGCGCTTGGCGAACACCACTTCGGCCGGGTCGGGGCTGAACACCCGCTTGGCGACCGCGATCTGGTTGGGGTGCAGGCTCCAGGCGCCCACGCAGCCAAGCAGGAAGGCGTTGCGGAACTGCTGCTCGCAGGCTTCCAGGTCGGCGATGTCGCCGAAGGGCCCGTAGAACGGCTTGATGCCGTACATGGCGCAGGCGTCCACCATTTTGGCGAAGGTGTAGTGCCAGATGTCCTGCTGCGCGCCGGTCCGCGCCGCGCCGTCTGACCGAGGATCCTCGATGACCTTGTAGAACGGATGGCCGCCGCCAACGCGGGTCGTCTTCATCTGGCGGCTGGCGGCGAGGTCGGCGGGGCCGAGACTGATGCCCTGCATGCGCGGCGAGGCGCCCGCGATGGCCTCCACATTTGCGACCCCCTCGGCGGTTTCGAGCAGGGCGTGAAGCAGGATCGGCCGCTTGATCCCGTTGCGGGCTTCAAGCTGGGCGAGCAGCTGGTCCATGTAGTGGATGTCCCACGGCCCCTCGACCTTGGGCACCATGATGACGTCCAGCTTGTCGCCCACCGCCGAGACGATCTCGATTACGTCGTCCAGGTGCCAGGGCGAATTCAGCGGATTGATCCGGCTCCAGTAGCCCACGCCCATGCCGGTGAAGTCCACCGTCCGCCCGAGCTCGATCGCGCCCGCCCGCGCCGCCTCCTTCGCGTCCGCGGGGATGGCGTCCTCCAGGTTGGCGAGGATCACGTCGACCTCGCGCGCGATCTCCGGGACTTTGGCGCGCACCTTGTCCAGGTGCGGCGGCACGAAGTGGATCATCCGCTCCACCCGGGCCGGGACCTCTCGTAGCGGCGCCGGCGCCCCGATCGCCAGGGGCTTGTAGAAGGCGCGAGGGGTCTTGCTGCTCATAGGTCTCCCTACCAGCAACGGTCAGGCTTCGCGCGGAAGCCGGCCGCCTGCTCCAGCGCGCCGGCGAGCGAAAACAGCGTGCCCTCGTCCAGCGCCCGGCCGACCAGCTGCAGGCCGAGCGGCAGGCCGTTCCCGTCCAGCCCCGCCGGCACGCTGATGCCCGGCAGGCCCGCCAGGTTCGCCGGCACCGTGAAGATGTCGTTCAGGTACATGGTCAACGGGTCGGCCGTCCGCTCGCCCAGCCCGAACGCGGCCGTCGGCGTGGTCGGCGTCAGCAGCGCGTCGCACTTTGCCCATGCCTGCTCGAAGTCCTGCAGGATGCGCCGCCGCACCTTTTGCGCCCGCAGGTAGTAGGCGTCGTAGAACCCCGCCGACAGCACGTAGGTCCCGATCAGCAGCCGCCGCTGCACCTCCGCGCCGAAGCCCTGGGCCCGGGTCTCCTCGTAGACGTCGGTCAGCGATCGCGCGTCGGCCCGATGGCCGTAGCGCATGCCGTCATAGCGGGCGAGGTTGGACGAGGCCTCCGCCGGGGCGACGATGTAGTAGGCCGGCAGGGCGTATTTCGTATGCGGCAGGGAGACGTCGACGATCTCGCAGCCGGCGTCCTTCAGCCAGGCCACGCCGTCCGCCCACAGCCGTTCGATCTCCGCCGGCATGCCTTCGACGCGATACTCCTTGGGCACGCCGATGCGGAGCCCCTTGACGGCCTTGCCGGCGAAGCCGGCGAAGTCCGGCGTCTGCCCGGGCAAGCTGGTGGAGTCCTTCGGGTCGTGGCCGGCCATGCTGGTCAGCAGGATCGCCGCGTCCTCGACGGTCTTGGCGATCGGTCCCGCCTGATCCAACGACGAGGCGAATGCGACGATCCCCCAGCGCGAGCAGCGACCGTAGGTCGGCTTGATGCCCACCGTTCCGGTGAAGGCGGCGGGCTGGCGGATGGAGCCGCCCGTGTCCGTGGCCGTGGCGCCCAGGCACAGGTCGGCCGCGGTCGCCGCGGCGGAGCCGCCGGAAGACCCGCCCGGGGTCAGGCCTTGGTTCGAGCCGCGGCTCTTCCAAGGGTTGGTCACCGAACCGAACGCGCTGGTCTCGTTGGACGAGCCCATAGCGAACTCGTCCATGTTCAGCTTGCCCAGCATCACGGCCCCGTCGCGGAACAGGTTGCTGGTGACCGTCGATTCGTAGGTCGGCGTGAACTCGCCCAGGATTTTGGAGCAGGCCGTGGACCGCACCCCTTGGGTGCAGAACAGGTCCTTGATCCCGAGCGGCGCGCCCTCGAGCGGTCCGGCGTTCCCCGATGCAAGCCGCGCGTCCGCCGCGCGCGCCTGCTCCAACGCCCGCTCCGGAGTGACGATCACGTAGGCGTTCAGCGCCGGGTTCGCCGCTTCGATGGCGTCTAGGTGCGCCTGGGTGATCTCCTCCGACGAGAAGGCCTTGGCCTTCAGGCCCTCGAGGGCGGCGCGGAGCGTCAGGGACGTGAGTTCGGTCATGAGCGAGCAGCGAACAGCGAACAGCGAGCAGGAAAGGGCAAGCGGTTAGGTTGGGTGAGCGATCGGTGATCGCTGATCGCTGATCGCTGATCGCTCATTCGACCACCTTTGGAACAATGAAGAAGCCGTCCGCCGTCCGTGGCGCGTTGGCGAGCACGCGGGCGGGATCGCCGCCGTCGGTCACCACGTCGTCCCGCATGGGCAGGGTGGCCTCGACCACGGAGGTCAGCGGCTCCACGCCCTCCACGTCCACTTCGTTCAACTGCTCGATCCAGTTCAGGATGCCGTTCAGCTCGCCGGCCAGGGACGGCAGGCGCTCTTCGGGCACGCGGATGCGGGCGAGCTTGGCGACGCGGCGCACGGTGGCGACATCGACGGACATGAATTGGCCTTGGCGGAGACGAAGCGCGTCCGTTTAGCGGCGTCGACCGCGCCTGTCGAACGGCTCGGGGTCCGCCTCATGCTCATCGAAGCCGAACCGGTCGAAGCCGGCCTTCAGCTCGGGGCTGATCGGGGCTTCGAGCGTGAGCAGGCCCTGGTCAGGGTGCGGAAGGGTCAGCCGGCGCGCGTGCAGCTGCAGCTTGAGCCCGGCGGAGAGCGACGCCGACGCCTCGTTGCCGTACTTCGGGTCGCCCAGGATCGGATGCCCCATCCCCAGCATGTGGGCCCGCAGCTGGTGGGTCCGCCCCGTGTGGGGACGGAGCGCCATCCAGGTGGCCCGGCCGCCCGCCCGGCTGACCGTCACGAACTCGGTCTCCGCCGGCTCCGCCCCGAACTCCTTAGGATCGGCGGGGCGCACCAGCTCGCGGTCCCCTTGCCCCGCCTTGACCAGGAAGCCCTCGATGGTCCCGTCCCCCGGCCGCGGCTCGCCGACGACGATGGCCCAGTAGGTCTTCTGCGCCCGCCGCCTCGCGAAGGCGCCGGACAGGCGCGCCGCCGCGGCCGGCGTCTTGCCGAGCACCAGCACGCCCGACGTATCTCGGTCCAGACGGTGGGTCAGGCGCGGCCGCTCCAGCCCCTCGCCCCAGGCCGACAGCAGCCGGTCCACGTGCTTGGTGGTCTTGGTCCCGCCCTGCACCGCCAGCCCCGCCGGCTTGTTCAGGGCCAGCACCGATTCATCCTCGTAGAGCACCAGCGAGCGGGCGTAGGCGATGTCCCGGTCCGACAGGCGTGCCGGGTCGTTGGCGGTCCCGGGTTCGGGCTTGTCGGGCAGCGGCGGCACGCGCACCTGCGCGCCGGCGGTCAGGCGGGTGTCGGCCTTGGCGCGAGCCCCATCGACCCGCACCTGCCCGGTCCGCAGCAGCTTCTGGAGCTGGATGTGGCTCAGGTGCGGCCAGCGCCGCTTGAAGAAGCGGTCAAGCCGGCTGCCGTCCTCGCCCGGCGCCACGAAGAGCGTCTTGACCTCTCTCACGCGAAGGCCCTCCGGCTCAGCCACAGGCCCGCGAACAGCGCCGCCACCGACAACACCACGGAGGCCGCCATGTAGAGGCACGCCGCCGACCATCGTCCGCGCTCCAGCAAGAGCGCCGTCTCGAGCGAGAAGGCGCTGAACGTCGTGAAGCCGCCGAGCACGCCCACGCCAAGCAGCAGCCGCCACCGCTCGGCCCCCTCCCCGCCGCGCAGGGCGAGCCAGCCGGCGAGCGCTCCCATCAAGAGGCCGCCGACGACGTTCACCGCCAAGGTGCCGACCGGCCAACCGCCGCCGAACCGGCGCAGGCTCCAGACGCCCACGCCATATCGCGCGACCGCCCCGACCGCGCCGCCCAAGGCGACCAGCAACACCTTCTCCATGCCCGCCTTATGCCCTGAGGAGCGACGGCGTGCATCCTGCCGGAAGCGGGCCGGAGAGCCTTGTCCTGGTCAGACCGGATACCCCGCCCGCGGCGCGATGGTGCTCCGCACCCGGGCGGCGTCGTAGACGTTGAAGCCCGTCGGACGGGCGCCGCGGCCCATGCGGATCTCCAGCGTCGTGCTGAGCGCCGGCCCGCCGCCGAGGCTGAAGCCTGTCCCGACGCCGACGCCGACCGCGCTGCGGCGGCCGAAGTCGGTCCCGCCCACGCCCACGCTGAAGCGGGGCCCGCCTCCGCCGTACCCGTCCTGCTGGGTGTAGCGCTGGTCCACCACGAACCACTCGTAGCCCGCGCCCAGCGTCAGGTCGGCCGCCCGCAGCAGGGCGTAGTCGGCGACCTGCGCGGCGTTGGCGCCGCCGCCTCCGCGGAAGGTGACGCGGAAACGGTCCGCCTCGATCTGCTGTTCGGTGAAGCCGACCGCGGTCGGGCCGATCGCCGGCTGATACCGGGTGGGCGTGGCGCAAGCGGCCACCGTGGCCGTCAGCGCGGCGATGGCGATGAGCCTACGCATGCAACTCTTCCTGTTCGCGACCGCCGGCCGCGCGATGTCCCTCTTCCGTAGAATGGGCGGCTACGTGGGGCGTTCCAAGCGGGAACAGGGCGGCTGACGCAGGGTTGAACTCCCATGACCACGACCGCCGCCACGCCGGGATGGGGCAGCCACGCCTCTTGGGCCGGCTACCTGCTTGGCGTGGCGCTCGGAGGCTTCTTCGACGGCGTGCTGCTGCACCAGGTGCTGCAATGGCACCACCTGCTCAGCCTCGTGCCTGGCGAGGACCTCCGCCGGATCGAGGTGCAGATCCTGTGGGACGGCCTCTTCCACGTCCTCATGTACGCGATCGCGCTCGTCGGGCTCTGGCTGCTCTTGGGCGCGCGCAGCGGGTTCGCGGCGCCCGGCGGCGGACGCCGCCTCCTGGCGGCGGTCCTGATCGGCTTCGGCGCCTGGAACGTCATCGACGTGGTCGGTTTCCACTGGCTGGCGCACATCCACCGCATCCGGGTGGACGTGCCGGCCGACGATCGCCTGCGCTGGGACCTGCTCTGGCTGGCGCTGTTCGCCGCGCCGCCGCTGGTGGCCGCGTGGCTGGTGGAGCGACGCCAACGCGGCGGGATGCCGCCCGCGGCCCTCGCCGCCCTGGTCGTCGTCGCAGCCGGCCTGTCCCTGCGGCCCCCTCCGGACGCGGACGCTCGCACCGTGCTCTTCCGCGCGGACATGAGCGCCGCCCAGGTGTTCGCCGCCGTCGCGGCGGTGGACGGCCGGGTCCTGGCCGTCGCGGGCGAGGGGCGCCTGGTCTCCATGGTCCTGCCCGAGGGGGCCGCGGGCTGGCGGCTCTACCGCTACGGCGCGCTGGCGGTCGGCGGCCCGGGCTCGCCGGCGGCCTGCCTGAACTGGTCCAGGCTCTGACCGAGGCCCAGCGCGCCCGCCAGCTTCGTGAAGTCCTCAGGCGGCGGCGCCGTGATGGTGCGCCGCCCGCCGGCCGGATGCGGGAAGCTCAGGCTCAACGCGTGCAGCATCAGGCGCGACGCCGGCCGTCCCGCCAGCATCAGGGCGCCGCCGTACCGTGGGTCGCCGGCGATCGGCCGTCCCCGATGCGCCAGGTGAACCCGGATCTGGTGCATGCGACCGGTTTCCGGCCTCGCCTCCACCAGCGCGCCGCCCGCGCCGACCGCCAGGGTGCGATACCGGGTCAGCGCCGCCTGCGCATCCGCGTGCTCCGCCGGCGCGGTCTGCATGTACGCCTCACGTCCCTGCTCCACGCGTCGGAGCGGCGCGGCGACCTCGCCACTCGCCGGCTCAGGGGGACCGGCGGTCAGCGCCAGGTACGTCTTCTTGAACCGACGCGCGATCATCGCCTTGCCCAGGAACGAGGCGGCCGGCTGGCTCCGCGCAGCGAGGATCACGCCCGAGGTGTCGCGGTCCAGGCGATGCACCAGCACGGGCCGTCGTCCGCTCGCCTTGGCGAAGGCGAACAGCAGCTCGTCCAGCGTGTTGACCTGTCCTCGCCCGCCCTGGCTCGACAGCCCGGCCGGCTTGTTGAGCGCCAGCACGTGCTCGTCCTGATGGATCACCAGGGAGCGGACAAAGGCGATCTCGGCTTCGGAAAGAACGACGGGGGCGCGGGCCACCGCCCTCGCTTAGTGGCGGACCCGCTCCGCGTCGATCACCTTCCGGGTGCTAGCGGAGCCAGCCCCGCTTCGCGGCCCACCAGCTGTAGACGGCGAAGAAGATGACCCCCGCGAGGACCACCAGGTTCATGATGGCCGCCGTTGATCCCATGACCTCAGAGCCGTTCGAGAGCAGGTAGGCGTAGATCAGGCTCATTACGAACGCGGCCAGGGAAAGGGCGAACACCGGCGCCGCCCAGCGGCTCCGCGTGAGCAGCAGCACCGTCCCAAGCAGCGCGCCCCAGACCCCGATCGCCCACACCGCGTCCATCCACGCCGGCATCGCCTGGAAATAGGTGATCTGCGGATCGGTCATGCCCATCTCCCGCAGGTACGCGTCCCCGCGAGTCTGGGTCATCAGGTAGTCGTAGGCCCCGAAGCCGTTCCAGAGCAGGCCGACCAAGCCCACCGCCCACAGATGCCAAGGCGTCCGGCCGGTCGCCGGCGGGCCCGCCATCGTCGTCGTCATCGCTGTCCTCCCCCGAGTGCGACGACGGCCAAGCTACGCTTCCTCTAGGGAACCGCAAGGCTCAACCGCCCTCGTCCGCCTCCGCGCGCAGCGCCGCCCAGCGCTCCAGCCGCTCGCGGATGGCGGCCTCCCGCCCCTCGCCCCTGGGCTCATAGAATCGGCGGCGCGCCATGCCTTCGGGGAAGTAGTTCTGCCCCGAGAAGCCCTGCTCTGTGTCGTGGTCGTACCGGTAGCCGGCCCCATAGCCGAGCTCCCGCATCAGCTTGGTCGGTGCGTTGCGGATGTGGGCCGGCGGCATGAGCGAACCGGTCTCCTTCGCTGCGCCCACCGCGCTCTTCCAGGCCGTGTAGACGGCGTTCGACTTGGGCGCCGTCGCCAGGTGCAGCGTCGCCTGGGCCAGCGCCAGCTCGCCCTCGGGCGAGCCCAGGAAGTCATAAGTCTCCTTGGCCGCCAGCGTCACTAGCAAGGCGGTGGGGTCCGCAGCGCCGATGTCCTCCACCGCCGCCCGCACCAGCCGCCGGGCGACGAACAGAGGCTCCTCGCCCCCCGTCAGCATGCGCGCCAGCCAGTAGAGCGCCGCGTCCGGATCGCTGCCCCGGATGCTCTTATGCAGGGCGGAGATGAGGTTGTAGTGCTCCTCCCGATCCTTGTCGTAGGCCGGCGAGCGCTTCTGCAGCAGCCGGCCGAGCGCGGCCGTGTCGAGCGGCGCCTCGCCCCCGACGGCCAACAGGGTTTCCGCCAGCGTCAGCAGATAGCGGCCGTCGCCGTCGGCCAGCGCCAGCAGCGCCTCGCGCGCCTCGCCGGTCAGCGGCAGACCGCGCCCCTCCTGCGCCTCCGCCCGTTCGAGCAGCAGCCGCAGCGCCGCGTCGTCCAGCCGCTTCAGCACGAACACCTGGCTGCGGGACAGCAGCGCCCCGTTCAGCTCGAAGCTGGGGTTCTCGGTCGTCGCGCCGACCAGGGTGACTGTCCCGGACTCCACGTAAGGCAGAAAGCCGTCCTGCTGGGCGCGGTTGAACCGGTGGATCTCGTCAACGAACAGCAGCGTCGCCCGCCCGGCCGCCCGCCGCTGGCGCGCCGCCTCGAACGCCTTCTTCAGGTCCGCCACGCCCGAGAACACGGCGCTGATCTGCTGGAAGTCGTAGCCCGCCGCCTGAGCCAGCAGCCGGGCGATGGTGGTCTTCCCCGTCCCGGGCGGCCCCCACAGGATCATCGAGCCGAGCCGGCCGCTCTCCACCATGCGCCGGATCGGCCCCTCGGGCCCCAGCAGGTGGTCCTGCCCCACCACCTCGTCCAGCGACCGCGGCCGCAGCCGGTCGGCCAGCGGCGCGTCGGGCGGGGACGCATCCGGCTCGGGCGGCGGGGTCATGCCGGCGGCTTCGAACAGATCGGCCATCGCGCTATGCTGTAGCCCGGACAGCGCGAGGGATCGACATGCAGCCGCCCAGCCACGGGATCACCCCTTACCTGACGGTCAAGGGCGCCAAGGCCGCCGTCGAGTTCTATCAGCGCGCCTTCGATGCCGTTGAGTTCTACCGGCAGCCGGCCGAGGACGGCGAGCGGCTGCTGCACAGCCATCTCGGGATCAACGGCTCATCGGTGATGCTGTCGGACGACTTCCCCGAGTTCCGCGGCGGGGCCGAGGCGCCGCCGCCGAGCGGCGTGACCTTGCACCTGCTGGTCGACGACGCCGACCGCTGGTTCGAGCGGGCCGTCGAGGCGGGCTGCACCGTGACCATGCCGCTCGCCGACCAGTTCTGGGGCGACCGTTATGGCCAGGTGCGGGATCCGTTCGGCCACAGCTGGTCGATCGGCGCGCCGATCCGGCAGGCCTAGACGGCGAAGTCGCCCGTCAGCTCGCGGCCGCCGCGAAGGATGGTGATCCGCCAGCCGCGACCGCCGTTCATGGCGGCGTCGGCGTCCTGGACGGTCCGAACCGTCCGGCCGTTCACCGCGCGCACGATGTCTCCCGCACGGAAGCCCGAGCGGGCGGCGATCGAGCGGCCTGGGCTGACCACGATCACGCCCTCCACCACGTCGAGGGGATTCAAGCCCACCCGGTCGACGATGTCGGCGGAGATGTTCGCCACCGTGGCTCCGTCGAGCGGGTGGGGGCCGGCGAGCGTGCGCTGCAGCCGGGGCAGTTCCGGCGGCGCTTCGAGCCGGGCCCGCACCGTCTCCGTCCGGCCGCCACGACGCACCTGCAGGCTGAGGACGTCCCCGGGTCGCGCTGTGGCGATCTGGAAGTTGAGCGCGCCTGGGTCGACGACCGGGCGGCCGTTCACCGTCTGGATGACGTCGCCCTCCCGGACGCCCGCCCGCGCCGCCGGGGAGCCCGGCGTCACGCTGGCGACAAGGACGCCGTCCGAGCGGGTCAGGCCCAGGCTCTCGGCCACCGCCGCCGTCAGCTCGGTTGACCCGACGCCCAGGTAGGGCCGCACCACGCGCGTCGCCCCGCCCGCCGCCTGATCGACGACCTGCCGCACCACCACCGCCGGCACCGCAAAGCCCACGCCGCTGGAGGTGCCCGAGCGGGAGAGGATGGCGGTGTTGATGCCGATCAGGTCGCCGTCCATGTCCACCAGGGCGCCGCCGGAGTTGCCCGGGTTGATGGCCGCGTCGGTCTGGATCAGCGAGCCGATCTGGTTGATGTCGCCCGCCTCGGTGCGCTGGGTGGCGGAGACGATGCCCTGGGTGACGGTCTGGCCGACGCCGAAGGGGTTGCCCACCGCGAGCACAAGATCGCCGACCTCCGGCTGCTCGCCGATGTCGATGTTGAGGGTCGGCAGCCGCTCGTTTCCGGCGTCGATCTTCAGCACGGCGAGGTCGGCGCGGGGATCGCGCAGCAGCACGCGGGCGTCGAACTCGCGACGGTCCGCCAGGCTGATGCGCACCTGCGTGGCGTTCTCCACCACGTGGTTGTTGGTGACGATGACGCCGTCGGGCCTCACGATCACGCCCGAGCCGGTCGGGCGGAAGGCGCCGCCCTGCTGGGTCTGGCGCGGCGCTTGGCCGCCGAAGAGCTCGAACCAGGGGTTGCGCGCCTGCTGCTGGATGGTGAGCACGTTCACCACGGCCGGACCGGCCCGCCGCGCGACGGGCGCGAAGGAGGTCTTCACGTCGCCCGCATCCAGAGGCACGCGCCGGCTCTCCTGGAAGGGGGCCGGGTCGCGGAACTGCCCGGTCTGCGCCTGGCTCTCCCCGTTCGGGTTGGAGCAAGCGGCCGTCAAGGCGAGGGCTGGAATCAGGGCGCGGCTGATGCGCATGATGGAAGAAGGCCTCAAGGTTCGACGTCCCGCCCCTACAAAGGCAGGGTTTCCGGCCGGATCAAGGCAGGGCGGATGAAGTCTCTGTAATCCGCGAAGCTTCAGCGGGTTCAGCGGGCCGGGCGACCCTGAGCGCCAGCAGGAAGGCCGCCACCAGCAGCGCCGCGGCGATCAGAATCGCGAGACCCGGCACGGCGAGCCAAGCTCCCTCCCCGACCGTCCAGGCGAAGGTCAGACCGAACAGCATCGGGCCGATGATCGCGCCGATCCCCATCAGCATGGACCCGGCCCCCTGCAACTGGCCCTGCTCGGAGGGCCCAACCCTCCGCGTCATCAGTCCCTGCAGCCCGGGGCCGATCAGGCCGGACAAGGCGAAGATCGGCGAGCCGAGCAGGTAGATCAGGCCGGTCGGCGCCAGGGCGAACCAGGCGAAGCCGAAGGCGCCCATGGCCAGGCCCAGCAGCAGGGCGCCCCGCTCGCCTAAACGCTGCACCGCCGGCCCGACCAGCAACGCCTGGACCAAGGTGTTGAGCACGCCGGTCAGCACCATGGTCAGCCCCACCGTCGCCGGCGACCAGCCGTAGCGATGGCCCGTGTAGAGGATGAAGATGCTCGGCAGGACGTTGTGGGCCAGTTGGAAGAGGAAGCCGACCCCCGCGAGCCCGGTCAGGTCGGGGTGCGAACGCAGCAGCCGAACCGCGCCGAGCGGGTTGGCGCGCCGCCAGTCGAAGCGGTCGAGACGGCGCTCGCGCGGCAGGGATTCCGGAAGGATGAACACCCCGTACGCCGCGTTCACGAGCGCCAGGGCCGCTGCGAAGAAGAAGGGCGTGCGCAGGCTCGCCTCGTCCAAGAGGCCGAACAGCGTCGACTCCGCCAGCCAGCCCCCGAGCGCGGGACCCAGGATGAAGCCGATCCCCCAGGCGGCCCCAAGCACGCCGAAGGCCTTCGCCCGGCCCTCCGGCGGGGTCACGTCGGCGATGTAGGCCCCCGCCGTCCCGAAGCTGGCCGCGCACGCCCCGTTGATCAACCGCCCTACGAACAGCCACGCCAGGGTCGGGGCCAGCGCCATGAACAGGAAGTCGATCCCCAGGCTGAAGACGGAGATCAGGATCACCGGCCGGCGCCCGTAGCGGTCCGAGACCATGCCCATGATCGGCGAGCAGAAGAACTGCATGACGCCCCAGGCCGTGGCGAACACCGCGTTCACCGCTGAGGCGTGCGCGGTGTCGCCGCCCGCGAATTGCTTGATCAGGTTGGGCAGCACCGGGATCATGATCCCCAGCGAGATCACGTCGAGCAGCGCCACCACGAAGATGAAGCCGAGCGCGGCCTGGCGGCGGCGACCGACGATCGGCTGAGTCGAGGTCATGCAGCGGCGTCCCGGGCCTTCAGCAGAGCCTTGGGCGCGACCCGGCTCCAGGCCGCCTCGATCAGCTGCTCCAGCAGCCCGGGCCGGAGGGCGGCCAGGTCCACCGACACCCACCCGCGGACCGAGCCCCAGTTGATCGGCCGAACAGCTTTCGGCTCGGTCTCCAGCAGGCTCGCCGCGAACTTGGGCGGCAGGGCGAGGTTCGTCGTCCCCTCCCCCGCCCGGATCGTCGCGAAGATCTTGCCCCGCACACGGAACGAGCTGCGGTCGAAGTGCGGCTGCTCGACCGCTTCGGGCTGGCCGAGCGCCAGCCGGCGCACGTCTTCCTGATCAGCCATCGCCCCGATCCCCCGCAGAACTGTACGCCGAAAGCAGCACCCGCCACCAGTCGGCCAAGCGCGCGAGCAGGGCCTGATCCGGAAAGCCGTGTCGGGCGACGTTGTCGGCCGGCACCCGGTCGAAGCCGCTGTGCTCGACCGTGACCCGCGTCTCCGCTCCGACCGCCTCGAACCGCACCTCGACCTCGGTCTTCAGGTCGGGCGGGAAGCTCGCCTGCCGCCAGCTGAAGGCCAGTCGCTCGCCCGGCGCCCACACGGTCACCTGCCCGATCTCGAACACCCTTCCGTTGGCCAGTCGTTCGACGAGCCGGCCTTCCTCGAAGGTCAGCCGGCCCGGCGCACGGGGCGTGGTGGCGAACAGCGCGTTGGGCCGCCACCACGCGCCGATCTCCTCAGTGAAGGCGCGGAACGCCCGCTCCGGCGACGCATTCACGCGGACGCTGACCAACACGCGCGAGGTCACGCGTCGTCCCGCTCCAGGTGCGCCTTGAACGCGGCCAGCTGCGCGCTCCAGAGCCGCTCGGTCTCCTCAAGCCAGCGCTTCAGCTCGTGCATGCCTTCCGCCCTCAGCCGATAGACCCGGACGCGCGCGTCCGGCTCGCTCCGGTCCTCCTCCACCAGCCAGCTGTCGCGCAGCACCTTCAGGTGCCGGCTCATGGCCGGGGGTCGCAGCCCCACTGCGGCGGCCAGCTCGCCGGCGCGCCGGGGCCGCTGGCCCAGCAGCTCGACGGCGCGCCGCCGGTGCGGATCTGCGAGCGCCGCGAAGGTCCTATCGACGGCGCCGCTCACGCGTAGACGGTCGTCTTCAGCCCGGTGTCGCCGTCCCACTCCTCGGGGCTCATCACCTTCACGGTCTGACCGAACGTCCAGATGTGACCCTCGGGATCGCGCGCCCGATAGCTCCGGTCGCCGTAGAACTGGGTCTCGGGCTCCTGCAGGATCTCCGCCCCTGCCGCCCGGGCCCGCTCGCAATGCGCGTCGATGTCCTCGGCCAACTGGACATGCACGGTCTGGGTGTTCTTTCCGCCGACGGACGCCGGACTCGCATGGTTGGCGCTCCACTCATTGCCCACCATGATCTGGCCGGCCCCGAACCGCATCTGGGAGTGCGCGAGCCGCCCCTCGGCGTCCACGATCACCATCGTGCGCTCGAAGCCGAAAGCCTGCTCCAGCCAGTCGAGCATCGGCATCGGATCGCGATAGCAGAGGGCGGAGCTCAGGTAGGGCGCGACGGGTTCGGACATTTCATTTCTCCCTCGTGAAATGTTTCTGCTCACAGTGAACTAATGTCAACGGCTGGACGAGGGCGGGGCCGGCGCCCACGCTGGGCGTTCCGATTCGCCCGTCGAGGGCCCACGGCATGCCCGCCCTGCTGGAAGCGGTAGAGCTGACCAAGCGCTACGGCGAGGTGCGGGCGCTCGACTCCCTCAGCCTCTCGACGCCGCAAGGCGGCGTCTACGGCGTTCTCGGGCGGAACGGAGCCGGCAAGAGCACCCTCTTCCGCATCTGGCTCGGCCTGGTGCGACCCTCGTCAGGCTCGGCCCGCGTGCTGGGCGCGCCAGCCGGCGCTGACGCCCGCGTCTCGCGCCGGATCGGCGCGATGATCGAGACGCCCCGCTTCCATCCCTTCCTGAGCGCGCGCGACACCCTGCGCATGCTGACGCGCATGGGCGGCCTGAGCGACGGCGAGGCGCAGATCGCCCCCTTGCTGGAGCGGGTCGGCCTGGCGGATGCGGCGGACCGGCGGGTGCGGGGATTCTCTGTGGGCATGGCCCAGCGGCTCGGGATCGCGGCCGCCCTGCTCGGCCGGCCCGAGCTGGTGATCCTTGACGAGCCCACCAGCGGCATGGATCCCGCCGGCATCCAGGAGATGCGTAGCCTGATGCGCCGGCTCGCCGACAAGGACGGCGTGACCGTCATGCTCGCCAGCCATCAGCTCGGCGAGGTTCAGAAGCTCTGCGACCGCGTCGCCATCCTCGATCGTGGCCGCCTAGTGGCGGAGGGGCGCATCGAGGACCTGGTCGCGGGCCAGGAGCGCCTCCGCCTGCTGGCCGAACCTCGGGCCGCGGTGCTCGCCCGGCTCGGCGAGCGGGGCGCGCCGGACGGCGACGCCGTACTCGCGGCCGTCACCCGCGCCGAGGCGCCGGGCCTGATCGGCGCCCTCGTCGCCGCCGGCGTGGCCGTCACCGAGGCGCGCTGGATCGGCGGCGAGCTCGAGCGGCTCTTCCTCGCTCAGACGGGCGCAGACCATGCTGGCTGACGCGCTCCGCGCCGAGCTGTTCAAGCTGCTGCGAAACCGGACGACGCTGTTCTGGGCCTTCGGCTTCGTGCCGCTCGCGACGCTGGCGATCGGGCTCTACCTGGCCACCCAGCTGCGAGGCGCATTGCCGCCCGGGCTCGTCGTCCCCGCGCCGGACCTCGGCGTTGCGTTCATCCGCGGCCTGTCCGAAGCGGCCAATCCCTTCGCCGTGCTCTTCGCCCTGATCGGGGCGGCGATGCTGTTTGCCGGTGAGTTCCGGTGGGAGACCTGGCGGCTCATCGCTACCCGCAACAGCCGCGTCCTGGTGTTCACGGCCAAGCTGCTGGTGTTCGCCCTCGCCTGCGCCGCCACCGTGGCGCTCACCGGCATCGCCGGCCTGCTCGCGGCCGCCGCCGAGGCGCTGTCCCATGGAGCCGGGATGCGGTTCACCGCCGACCCGGGCGACATCCTCAGGGCGTTCGCGGTCAGCGAGCTGCGCCTGCTTCAGGTGGGCGCCGTCGCCGCCCTGATTGCGGTCGTCAGCCGCTCCATGATGGCCGCCGCGATCGGCCCGGCGGGCCTGCTGCTCGCCCAGTTCGTGGCCCAGACCCAACTGCTGCCCCGCCAGGCGCAGGCCATCGAGCTCCATCACCTGCTGGCCTTCCCGGGCGCCGCCTTCGACATCCTCGACGCAGCGAACCTCCAGCCGGACTCGCCGCAGGGCGCCCTGGCGCTCCAGGCCGCCCTGGCGGCCGCGGTCTGGATCGTGGGCGGCGCGGCCGCCGCGCTCGTCCTGCTCGCCCGGCTCGACCTCGCCAAGGAGTAGGGTCGGAACCGCGGCACGAGAGCGGGGTTGCTGAGGCGAGCCGTTCCGCGAGCCCTCCATGTCTGACCATCCGCCCCGCACACCCCAAGGGATCACCCGGCCCGGCGAGGACGTCGGCGCGCCGCCGGACGGCACGGAGGTCGAGACCTCCCTCACCCCGACCGAGGCTTCGACCGACGCCACGGCGGCCGAGCAGGCCATGCGCCGCATCGACTCCGACCCCGCGCTCAGCCCTGTCGCCGAACAGCCCGGCGCGGCGTCGCTCAGCAACCTGCCCAACCGTCGCGAACGCGACTGGAAGATCTGAGCGCGAACGAAAACGGCGGGGCCGAAGCCCCGCCGCGATTTGCCGGATTGTGCGGAAATCGCAGAAATCTGCGGCGGTTCCGCCTGCGATTTCTCCGGTTTTCTGCAGCCCTTAAGCCGCCTCGTATTCGCTCGCCTGAACCGGGCCGGAGTCCTGCCCCTTGGCCGCCGGGTCGCGGTCGACGAATTCGATCACCGCCATCGGCGCGTTGTCGCCATAGCGGTAACCGGCCTTCAGCACGCGGATGTAGCCGCCCTGGCGCGCGCCGTAGCGGGGCCCGAGCGTCTCGAACAGCTTGCGGACCTGGGTCACGTCACGGACGGCGCTGATCGCCTGGCGGCGGGCGTGCAGGTCGCCGCGCTTGGCCAGCGTCACCAGCTTCTCGACGAAGGGCCGAAGCTCCTTGGCCTTGGGCAGCGTGGTGGTGATCTGCTCGTGCTTGATCAGGCTCGCCGCCATGTTGGCGAACATGGCCGTGCGGTGGCTGGTGGTCCGGCCCAGCTTGCGGTGCGCATTGCCGTGACGCATGGCGGAGGTGCTCCTGATGTGAGCGGGGCGTCTCGCGACGCGCCGCGGGTCCTATGGGGTTGAACTAGATCTGGTCTTCGAACTTCTTGGCGAGGTCGTCGATGTTCTCGGGCGGCCAGTTCGGCACGTCCATGCCCAGCGACAGGCCCATCCCGGCCAGCACTTCCTTGATCTCATTGAGCGACTTGCGGCCGAAGTTCGGGGTCCGCAGCATCTCGTTCTCGGTCTTCTGGATGAGATCGCCGATGTAGACGATGTTGTCGTTCTTCAGGCAGTTGGCCGAACGGACCGACAGCTCCAGCTCGTCGACCTTCTTCAGCAGCGCCGGGTTGAACGGCAGGTCGGGCTTGGCTTCGTCGGACGGAGCGTAGCCGCCGCCCACGCCGCCGCCGAGCGCTTGGCGGCGCGGCTCGTCGAAGGTGATGAAGATGTTCAGCTGGTCCTGCAGGATGCGCGCGGCATAGGCCACCGCGTCCACCGGCGTGACCGCGCCGTTGGTCTCGACCTCCATGATCAGTCGGTCGTAGTCGAGGGACTGGCCCTGGCGAGTCGGCTCCACACGGTAGGCGACCTTGCGCACGGGCGAGTAGACCGCATCCACCGCGATCAGACCGATGGGCGCGTCTTCCGGACGGTTCAGCTCGGCGGGGACATAGCCCTTGCCGGTCTGGACCGTGAACTCCATGCGCACCGTGGCGCCGTCGTCCAGCGTGCAGAGCACGTGGTTCGGGTTCAGGATCTCGATGTCGGCTGGCGCTTCGATCTGACCGGCGGTGACCGCGCCAGGGCCGGTGGCCCGCAGCGTCATGCGCTTCGGGCCCTCGGCGTGCATGCGCAGCGCCAGTTGCTTGATGTTCAGGACGATGTCGACGACGTCTTCACGCACGCCTTCCATCGAGGAGAATTCGTGCACCACGCCGTCGATCTGGACGGCGGTGACCGCCGCGCCCTGCAGAGACGACAGGAGCACGCGGCGGAGGGAGTTGCCGAGCGTCACGCCGAAGCCGCGCTCGAGAGGCTCGGCCACCATACGCGCCTTGCGGCTGGCGTCGGCGCCGGTCTCCACCTGCGGCTTCTCGGGACGGATCAGCTCGTTCCAGTTTCTTTCGATCACGGTCGGGTTCCCACGGGGGGCTTGAGCTGAACGGGGTTCGCCGGCCGCCGAGTCCTCTCTGTCGAGAAGCCCGGGGCCGGCGGAAAGCGGACTATATGGGGTCGGGTTAGACCCGGCGCCGCTTGGGCGGGCGGCAGCCGTTGTGCGGGATGGGCGTCACGTCGCGGATCGTCGTGATGGTCATGCCGACGGACTGCAGAGCGCGAAGCGCGGACTCGCGCCCCGAACCCGGTCCCGACACGTTCACTTCCAGGGTGCGCACGCCGTGCTCGGCGGCTTTGCGGCCCGCGTCCTCGGCCGCCATCTGGGCGGCGTAGGGCGTGGATTTGCGCGATCCCTTGAAGCCCATCATGCCGGCGCTGGACCAGGAGATGGTGTTCCCCTGGGCGTCGGTGATGGTCACCATGGTGTTGTTGAAGCTGGCGTTCACATGCGCGACGCCGCTTGTGATGTTCTTGCGCTCGCGCTTCTTGACGCGCTCGGGAGCCTTGGCCATCGGAGTTCGACCTTACTTCTTCTTGCCGGCAATCGGCTTGGCCGGGCCCTTGCGGGTGCGGGCGTTGGTGTGGGTGCGCTGGCCGCGGACCGGCAGGCCCTTGCGGTGACGCAGGCCGCGGTAGGACGCCAGGTCCATCAGCCGCTTGATGTTCATCGACGTCTCGCGCCGCAGGTCGCCCTCGACGGTGAAGTCGCGGTCGATCGTTTCGCGGATCTGCAGGACTTCCGCGTCGGTCAGCTGGTTGACCCGGCGCGCGTCCTCGATGCCGATTTTGCGGACGATGTCCTGGGCGCTCTTGGCGCCGATGCCGTGGATGTACTGCAGCGCGATCACGACGCGCTTGTTGGTCGGGATGTTGACGCCAGCGATACGGGCCAAGGGAGGTCTCCTGGGTCGCGATGAACGCAACAAAGGCGCCGGCCCCTGCTGAACACAGCGGAGCCCGCGCCCGATCGCGCCATTTCGCGGAGGGGCTGTTATAGGGACGATTGACAAGCCGTCAACCGCTTGAGGGAACCTTTTCAAGAACAGCGTCAATGGACGCGGCGACCCGCTCCACCGACGCCATGCCGTCGACTTCAGCTAGCTTTCCGCACTGCTCATAATAGGGCAGCAACGGCGCGGTCTGGGTGTTGTAGGCGTTCAGGCGCACCACGAACGACTCGGGATTGTCGTCGGGGCGGCCTTGCTCGTGAAAGCGCTTGGTGACCCGGTCCAGGAGTTCGGCGTCGTCGACGCGCAGACGGACGACGGCGTCGATGCCCTTGCCTCGCTGCTCGAGCAGGCGATCCAGGCCCTGTGCCTGGGCCACGGTTCTCGGAAAGCCGTCGAATATCGCGCCGCCGGCCGCGTCGGTCTCAGGCAGCCGCTCCTCGATCAAGGCGATCACGATCGCATCGGTCACCAGGTCGCCCCGCGCCAGCACGTCCTTCACGCGAAGGCCAAGCTCTGAGCCCGAGGCGATGGCGGCGCGAAGCATGTCGCCGGTGGACAGCTGGACCATCCCCCTCTGTTCGACCAGCCGCTTGGCCTGGGTCCCCTTCCCTGCCCCTGGCGGGCCGAACAGGATGATGTTCAACGCGACGCCCCCCGGATCGACGCTTTCGGGCTGCCCTTGAGCCGCGACTTGCGGATCAGGCCTTCGTACTGGTGGGCCAGCAGGTGGGACTGGATCTGCGCCACGGTGTCCATGGTCACAGTCACCACGATCAGCAGCGAGGTCCCGCCGAAGTACAGCGTCTGGCCGAAGTTGGCCGACAGCGCTTCAGGAAGCAGGCAGACTGCGGTGATGTAGGCGGCCCCGATCACCGTCAGCCGGGTGAGCACGTGGTCGATGTACTCGGCCGTGCGCTTGCCCGGCCGGATGCCCGGGAGAAAGCCGCCGGACTTGCGCAGGTTCTCCGCCGTCTCCTCGGGGTTGAAAACGATCGAGGTGTAGAAAAAGCAGAAGAAGATGATCAGCGCCGCGTAGAGCACCATGAACAGCGGCCGGCCGTTCTGCAGCTGCCCCGCCAGGGTCTGCATCCAGTCCGGTCCCTGGTTCGACCACAGGCCCAGCAAGGTGGTCGGCAGCAGCAGAAGGGAAGAGGCGAAGATCGGCGGGATGACGCCGGCCGTGTTCACCTTCAGCGGCAGGAAGGAGGTCTCGCCCCCGACCATCCGCGGGCCCTGCTGGCGCTTGGGGTACTGCATCAGCAGCCGCCGCTGCGAGCGCTCGATGAAGACGATGAAGGCCACCACCCCCACGGCGAGACCCAGGATCATGAACAGGATTGCGGGATTGAGCTCACCGGTCCGGGCCAGCGCCAACAGGCGCCCGAGGGCTCCCGGCAGGGCGGCGACGATCCCGGCGAAGATGATCAAGCTGATGCCGTTGCCGATCCCGCGGCTGGTGATCTGCTCGCCCAGCCACATCATGAACAGCGTCCCGCCGGTCAGGGTCGTGACCGTGGTGATCAGGAACACCACCCCCGGATTGTCGACCAGGCCGCCGTTCTGCAGTCCGACCGCGATCCCGAAGGACTGTACGACCGCCAGCACCACCGTCAGGTAGCGGGTGTACTGGTTCAGCTGCTTGCGCCCGGCCTCCCCGCCCTCCTTCCGCAGCTTCTCCCAAGGACCGTACATGGTCCCCAGCAGCTGCACGATGATGGACGCCGAGATGTAGGGCGTGACGTTGAGGGCGAAGATCGCCATCCGCTCCACGGCGCCGCCCGAGAACATGTTGAACATGCCCAAAATGCCCTGCGCCTGACCCTGGAAGGCCTGGGCGAAGCGCACCGGATCGATGCCGGGGATCGGGATGTAGGTGCCCAGCCGGTACACCAGGAGCGCGCCCAGGGTGAACCAGATCCGCTTGTGAAGATCGGTCGCCTTCTGGAAGGCGCCGAAGTTCATGTTGGCGGCGAGCTGCTCGGCGGCGGAAGCCATGCGGGTAAGGTCTCTAGGACGAAGATCGAAGCGGCTGACTTAAGCCTGTCGGGAGGCCCGCGCGAGGGGGCCGCCCACGAGAGGGATCAAGCCGCCGCGCCCGCTTCCACCTTCACGGGACGGGTCTGGGTCAGCGTGCCGCCAGCGTTGGCGATCGCCTCGGCCGCAGACCCGCTGGCCGAGTAAACCGTCAGGTTCAACGCCGTGGTCAGCTGGCCGTCGCCGAGCAGGCGCACGCCGTCCTTCTCCCGGCGGATCACGCCCGCGGCGATCAGCGCCTGGGCGTCGATCGGCTGGGTGGCGTCCAGCTTGCCCGCTTCAATCGCCTTGGCGATGCGCCACAGGTTCACCTCGGCGAACTTCAGGGCGAAGGGGTTGTTGAAGCCGCGCTTGGGGACACGCATGTGCAGCGGCATCTGGCCGCCTTCGAAGCCGCGCAGAGCCACGCCCGTGCGCGACTTCTGGCCCTTCACGCCGCGGCCCGAGGTCTTGCCCTTGCCGGAGCCGGGGCCGCGGCCCACGCGCATGCGCTTCTTGCGGGCGCCTTCGTTGTCGGCGAGTTCGTTCAGTTTCACCATGAGCCTGCCCTTTCGGTTCTAGCGCCCGACCGAAGTCGGACTCGGCGTTGCGATAGGTGGATCGAGCAGCGTCAGCCCGGCTGACGCGCCCGGCGGGTCTACTCGACCACGGTCACCATGTGGTGGACCTTGCTGATCATGCCGCGCACGGACGGCGTGTCCTCAAGCTCGACCTCGCGGCCCATCTTGTTCAGGCCGAGGCCCTTCAAGGTGTCCCGCTGCTCCTTGGGGCGGCGGATCGGGCTGCCCGTCTGTCGGATCCTGATCGTCGCCATCACGCCTCTCCGCCGATCGCGTCAGGCGCCGAGGCGCCGTCGTTGCGGCGGCCGATGATGTCGCCGACCTTCTTGCCCCGCTTGTTCGCCACCGAGCGCGGCGAGGCCTGCGCCTTCAGCGCGTCGAAGGTGGCGCGGATCATGTTGTAGGGGTTGGACGAGCCCAGCGACTTGCCCACCACGTCCTGCACGCCGAGCGTTTCGAGCACGGCGCGCATGGGGCCGCCGGCGATCACGCCCGTCCCTGGAGGGGCCGCGCGCAGCATCACCTTGCCCGCGCCGTGACGGCCGTTCCCGTCGTGGTGCAGGGTCCGGGACTCCCGCAGGGGCACCCGGATCATCGACTTCTTGGCTTCTTCCGTCGCCTTGCGGATGGCTTCCGGCACTTCACGGGCCTTGCCGTGACCGAAGCCCACGCGGCCCTTGCCGTCGCCGACGACCATCAGGGCGGCGAAGGAGAACCGCCGACCGCCCTTCACCGTGGCCGCGACGCGGTTGATGTGGACCAGCTTCTCGACGATGTCGCTGTCGGCGCGGTCGTCCCCGCCGGGGCCGCCCCGGCGATCCCGGCGATCGCCGCCGGGTCCGCGTTGTTGTTCACCACGGGCCATTCGATCTGTCCCTTAGAAGTTCAGGCCGGCTTCGCGCGCGGCGTCCGCCAGGGCCTTGACCCGGCCGTGATACAGGTAGCCGCCGCGGTCGAAGACGACGTCGGTGACGCCCTTCTCCTTGGCGCGCTCGGCGATGAGGCGGCCGATGCGGGCGGCCGATTCCTTGTCGGCGCCCCCGCGGGCTTCGCCCTCGCCCTCGAGCGTCGAGGCGGCGGCCAGCGTGACCCCGTTCTCGTCGTCGATGACCTGGACGTAGATGTTCTTGTTGGAGCGGTGCACCGACAGGCGCGGCCGGCCGTTCGCCAGCTTCCGCAGGCGGGTGCGGACGCGCTGGGCGCGCTTGCGGTGGGCGAGGAGAGGTGACTTGGCCATGGCCTTACTTCTTCTTGCCTTCCTTGCGCCGGACCTTCTCGCCGGCGTAGCGCACGCCCTTGCCCTTGTAGGGCTCGGGCGGACGCACCTTGCGGATGCGGGCGGCGGTCTCGCCGACGACCTGCTTGTCGATCCCGGTGATCACCACTTCGACCGGCCGAGGCACGGCGAAGCTCACGCCTGCCGGCGGCGGCATGTCCACGTCGTGGCTGTAGCCGAGCGCCAGCGAAAGGTTCTGGCCCTTCATGGCGGCGCGGTAGCCGACGCCGACCAGCTCCAGGCGACGCTCGAAGCCCTTGGTCACGCCCTCGACCATGTTGGCGGTCAGGGTGCGGCTCAGGCCCCACATGGAGCGGGCGCGCTGGGTGTCGTTCGCGGGCGTGAAGGTGATCTGTCCATCCGCATGCGCGATGGTGATCTCCTCCGGGATCGCCTGGGAGAGCTGGCCCTTGGGGCCCTTCACCGTCAGGGTCTGACCGGCCAGGGTGACCTGGACGCCGGACGGGACCTCGACGGCCTTCTTGCCGATACGAGACATCTTAGTAGACCCGGCAGAGGACTTCGCCGCCGACATTGGCGTCGCGCGCGGCGTTGTCGGACATCACGCCCTTGGGCGTCGACAGGATGGAGATCCCAAGACCGTTCTTCACGGGCTTCAGATCCTTGATGGACGAGTACACGCGGCGGCCCGGCTTGGACACGCGGGCGATCTCCACAATGACCGGCTCGCCGTCGAAGTACTTCAGCTCGATCTCGAACACCGGATGCTCTCCGGGCTCTTCGACCAGCGTGTAGCCGCGGATGTAGCCTTCGTCCTGCAGCACTTCGAGCACCCGGCCGCGCAGCTTGCTGGCGGGCGTGGAGACCTTGTCGCGTTTGCGTTCGGCGGCGTTGCGGATGCGGGCGATCATGTCGCCGATGGGGTCGTTGACCATTGTCTGCCCTCCCCTACCAGCTCGACTTGACCAGGCCGGGGATCTGCCCGCCGTTGCCCAGTTCCCGCAGGCTGATCCGGCTCATCTTCAGCTTGCGATAGTACGCGCGCGGACGGCCCGTCAGCTCGCACCGGTTGCGGATGCGGTTCGGGGCGGAGTTGCGCGGCAGCTTCGCAAGCCGCAGGCGAGCGTCGAAACGCTCCTCCAGCGGACGGCTCTCGTCGTTGGCGATCGCCTTCAGCTCGTCGCGCTTGCTGGCGTACTGCTTGACGAGACGCTTCACCATCTCGTTGCGGTTGACGGCGCTTTTCTTGGCCATGTGTGTTCTTTCCCTCCCGCCGTCAGTTCACGAACGGGAACTGGAATTCCTTCAGCAGAGCCTTGGCTTCTGCGTCGGTCTTCGCCGTGGTGCAGACGATGATGTCCATGCCCCACATCTGATCAATCTGGTCGTAGTTGATCTCGGGGAACACGATGTGCTCCTTGATCCCCATGGCGTAGTTGCCGCGACCGTCGAACGACTTGCCGTTCAGCCCGCGGAAGTCCTTCACCCGCGGCAGCGCGATCGTCACCAGCCGGTCCAGGAACTCGTACATGCGGTCCTGGCGCAGGGTCACTTTCGCGCCCACGACCATGCCCTCGCGCAGCTTGAAGCCGGCGATCGAGTTGCGGGCGCGGGTGGTGGCGGGCTTCTGGCCGGCGATGGCCGTCAGGTCCTTCACCGCGGCCTGCACCTTCTTGCTGTCCGCGACGGCCTCGCCGATCCCCATGTTCAGGACGATCTTGTCCAGGCGGGGGATCTGCATCTCGTTGCCGTAGCCGAACTGCTCCTTCATCGCCGGGCGGATGCGCTCGCGATACTCGGACTTCAGCCGGGGCACGTACTTCTGTTCGGCGACGTCAGCCATTGAGCGTGGCTCCCGTGGTCTTGGCGAAGCGGACCTTCTTGCCGTCCTCTTCGCGGAAGCCGACGCGCGTCGGCTTACCGTTGGCGTCGGCGACGGCCACGTTGGAGACGTGGATGGTCGCTTCCTTGTGCTTGATGCCGCCCTGCGGGTCGGCTTGCGACGCACGCGTGTGGCGCTGGACCATGTTCAGGCCCTCGACGACGACGCGTTGCTCCTTCGGCATGACCTTCAGCACGGCGCCCGTGCGGCCCTTGTCCTTGCCGGTGAGGACGACGACCTGGTCGCCCTTCTTGATCTTGGCGGCCATGGTTACAGCACCTCCGGCGCCAGGCTGATGATCTTCATGTGGTTCTTGGCGCGAAGCTCGCGCGGAACCGGCCCGAAGATCCGGGTGCCGATGGGCTCGGACGACTTGTTCACGAGCACGGCGGCGTTCTTGTCGAAACGAATGACGCTGCCGTCCTTGCGCTTCAGGTCCTTAGAGGTGCGCACCACGATGGCGCGCATCACGTCGCCCTTCTTCACGCGGCCGCGTGGGATCGCCTCCTTGACGGAGACGACGATCACGTCGCCGACGCTGGCGTAGCGGCGCTTGGCCCCGCCCAGCACCTTGATGCACATGACCCGGCGCGCGCCTGAGTTGTCGGCCACTTCCAGGTTAGTTTGCATCTGGATCATGGGTTACGCTCCAGTGCTTGCGGGTGCGTCCTTGGGCAGGACCTCCCACGTCTTGAGTTTCGACTTGGGAGCGCACTCGACGATGCGCGCCTTGTCGCCCGTCTTGTAGACGTTCCCCTCGTCGTGGGCGTGATACTTCTTGGACAAGCGGACGGTCTTCTTCAGCACGGGGTGAAGAAGCGTACGGTCAACCTTGACCACTACGGTCTTGTCGCCCTTGTCGGACACGACCAGACCTTCGAGAATGCGTTTGGGCATGAGAGTGTCCTTACGCCGCCGGCTGTTGCTGGCGGAGCAGCGTCTTGATGCGCGCGATGGACTTGCGCACTTCGTCGACGCGATGGGGCTTTTCAAGCTGTCCGGTTGCGGCCTGGAAGCGCAGGTTGAACTGCTCCTTCTTCAGGTTCAGCAGGCTGTCGGACAGCTGGTCGGGCGTCATGCCCTTCAGTTCGGCGGTCTTCATTACGCAGCCCCTTGTTCGGCGGCGGCGACGCCGGCGTCGAGACGGGTGACGACCTTGGTGCGGATCGGCAGCTTCGCCGCGCCGAGCGCCAGAGCCTGACGCGCGACATCGTCGGGCACGCCGTCGATCTCGAACATGATCCGGCCCGGGTGGACGCGCGCGGCCCAGTACTCGACCGAGCCCTTGCCCTTGCCCATCCGGACTTCGGCCGGCTTGTCGGACACCGGCAGGTCCGGGAAGATCCGGATCCAAACGCGCCCCTGACGCTTCATCTGGCGGGTGATCGCCCGGCGGCAGGCTTCGATCTGGCGCGCGGTGACCCGCTCGGGCTCCATGGCCTTCAGGCCGTAAGCGCCGAAGTTCAGGCTGAACCCGCCCTTGGCCGCGCCATGGATGCGGCCCTTGAAGGCCTTGCGGTACTTGGTTTTCTTCGGAGACAGCATGATTTACGCTCCGGGACGCGGACGGCGGGGACGGTCGCGGTCACGGCCCTCGTTGGACGACGGGCCCGAGGCTTCCTGGGCCCAACGCTTGTCCTGAGCCATCGGATCGTGCTCGAGGACTTCGCCTTTGAAGACCCACACTTTCACGCCGATGATGCCGTAGGTGGTCTTTGCTTCGGTGAAGCCGTAGTCCACGTCGGCGCGCAGGGTGTGCAGGGGCACGCGGCCTTCGCGGTACCACTCCAGGCGCGCGATCTCCGCGCCGCCGAGGCGGCCAGACACGTTGATCCGGATGCCCTTGGCGCCCAGGCGCATGGCGGACTGGATCGAGCGCTTCATGGCGCGGCGGAAGGCGATCCGGCGCTCGAGCTGCTGGGCGATGTTCTCGGCGACCAGCTGAGCGTCGACTTCAGGCTTGCGCACTTCGACGATGTTGAGGTGCACGTCGCCCTCGGTCATCGCCGCCACGTCTTTGCGCAGCTTCTCGATGTCGGCGCCCTTCTTGCCGATCACGACGCCCGGGCGGGCGGCGTAGATGGTGACGCGGCACTTCTTGTGCGGACGCTCGATGATGATCCGCGACACGCCGGCCTGGTTCAGGCGCTTCTTCAGCGACTTCCGAAGCTGGATGTCCTGATGAAGCAGCCGCGCGTAGTCGTCGCCGTCGGCGAACCAGCGGCTGTCCCAGGTGCGGTTGACCCCGAGCCGAAGCCCGATCGGATTGACTTTCTGACCCATGTTTACGCGGCCTCGCCGAGCTCGCGGACCACGATGGTGATCTCGGAGAAGGGTTTCATGATGCGGGAGGATCGACCCCGGGCGCGGGCGGAGAACCGCTTCATCACCAGGTTCTTGCCGACGAAAGCTTCGGCCACGACCAAGCTGTCGATGTCGAGGTTGTGGTTGTTCTCGGCGTTCGACACCGCGCTGTAGAGCGCCTTGCGGACGTCCTTGGCGATGCGCTTGGGGCTGAACTCCAGCTCGTTCAGCGCACGCTGCACCGGCAGGCCCCGGATCGACTGGGCGACCAGGTTCAGCTTGCGCGGGCTGGTGCGCAGCGAGGCCAGCTTGGCCATCGCTTCGTTCTGCTTCAGCCGGGAAGGTTTGGCTTGCTTGCTCATGCCTACTTCCTCTTGGCCTTCTTGTCGGCCGCGTGGCCCGGGAAGTTCCGGGTCGGCGCGAACTCGCCGAGCTTCATGCCGACCATGTCCTCGGAGATGCGCACGGGCACGTGCTTCTGCCCGTTATGCACGCCGAAGGTCAGGCCCACGAACTGGGGCAGGATGGTGGAGCGGCGCGACCAGGTCTTGATCACGTCCGAGCGGCCCGAGTTCTGGGCGACGTCCGCCTTCTTCAGCAGATAGCCGTCGACGAACGGACCTTTCCAAGCGGAGCGGGTCATGACTTAGCGGCCCTTCTTCGCCACATGGCGCGAGCGGATGATCAACTTGTCCGTCGCCTTGTTGGTGCGGGTCTTGCGACCGCGGGTGATCTTGCCCCACGGGGTCACCGGGTGACGGCCGCCCGAGGTGCGGCCTTCACCGCCGCCGTGCGGGTGGTCCACCGGGTTCATGGCCACGCCGCGCACGTGCGGGCGGAAGCCCATGTGACGCGAACGACCGGCCTTGCCGAGGTTCTGGTTCATGTGGTCGGGGTTCGACACCGCGCCGATGGTGGCCATGCAGCCGTCCGGCACCATGCGAAGCTCGCCCGACTGCAGGCGGATCTGCGCGTAGCCGGCGTCACGGCCGACCAGCTGAGCGTAGGTCCCGGCCGAACGGGCGATCTGCCCGCCCTTCATCGGCTTCATCTCCACGTTGTGGATGATGGTGCCGATCGGCATCGAGCGCAGGGGCATGGCGTTGCCCGGCTTGATGTCGACCCGCTCGCCGGCCACGACCTCGTCGCCCGCCTTCAGGCGCTGCGGCGCGAGGATGTAGTTCAACGTGCCGTCGGCGTAGCGGACCAGGGCGATGAAGGCCGACCGGTTCGGGTCGTACTCCAGACGCTCGACGGTCGCCGGGCCGGTCCAGTTGCGCCGCTTGAAGTCGACGACGCGGTACAGGCGCTTGGCGCCGCCGCCGCGGAAGCGCACGGCCACGCGGCCGCCGCCGCCCCGCCCGCCCGACTTGGTCAGGCCCTGGACGAGGCTCTTCTCGGGACGGCCCTTGTGCAGCTCGCTGCGGTCCACCAGCACGAGCTGGCGGCGGCCGGGCGAGGTCGGATTGAAGGTCTTCAGCGCCATCGCTTACAGGCCCGTGGTGATGTCGATGGACTGGCCCTCGGCAAGGGTCACGATCGCCTTCTTGACGTCGGACCGCTGGCCGAGAATGCCGCGGAAACGCTTGGTCTTGCCCTTGGTGATCAGGGTGTTGACCTTCACGACCTGGACCTTGAACAGCTCCTCGATCGCCGTGGCAATCTGGTCCTTGGTGCTGTCCATGGCGACCTGGAAGACGACCTTGTTCTGCTCCGAAAGCAGGGTCGCCTTCTCGGTGATCACCGGGCGCAGGATGGTATCGTAGTGCTTAGGCGTGGCGGCCATCACGCGGCCTCCTGCTGGGCGGCCGGAGCCGGGGCGAGCCGGGCCTCGATGGCCTGAACCGCGTCCCGGGTCAGGACCAGGGTCTCGCGGCGCAGCACGTCGTACACGTTCAGGCCGGCGGTCGGCAGCACGTCGATGTGCGGGATGTTGCGCGCGCTCATGGCGAAGTTCGCATCCACCTCGGCGCCCGCGATGATCAGGGCCTTGCTCCAGCCGAGCTGAGCGAACCGCTGCCGCAGGGCCGCGGTCTTGGGCGCGTCGAGCGAAACGCTGTCCACGACGACCAGCTGGCCGGCGCGAGCCTTGGCCGACAGGGCGTGACGCAGGCCCAGGGCCCGGATCTTCTTGGGAAGATCGAAGGCATGCGAGCGCACGACGGGGCCGAACGCGCGCGAGCCGCCCACGAACTGCGGCGCACGGCGCGAGCCGTGACGGGCGCCGCCGGTGCCCTTCTGCTTGTACATCTTCTTGCCCGTCCGAGAGTTCTCGTTGCGGGTCTGCACCTTGTGGGTCCCGGCGCGGCGCTTGGCCAGCTGCCAGGTGACGACGCGCTGCAGGATGTCGGGACGGGCTTGCTCGATGCCGAACACGGCGTCGTTCAGCTCGATCTCGCCCGCTTGGCCGGCGTCGAGGGTGGTCACTTGCACTCGCATTATTCAGCCCCCTCGCTCGAGGCCTCGGCGGCCGGTTCGGCGCTCACGGCCGGCGCGTCGGCGCCCTGCGCGTTCGCCCGGTCGGCGGCGGTCCGGAAGGCGCCCGGACGCGGCGCATCGGCGGTGGGCCGCTTGATCGCGTCCTGGACCCGCACCCAGCTGCCTTCGGCGCCGGGCACCGCGCCCTTGATCATGATCAGCCCGCGCTCGGCGTCCACGCGGAACACCTGCAGGTTCTGGGTGGTGACGTGCTCGGAGCCGAGATGGCCGGCCATCTTCTTGCCCTTGAACACCTTGCCGGGGTCCTGGCGCTGGCCGGTGGAGCCGTGGGCCCGGTGGCTGACGGACACCCCGTGGGTGGCGCGCATGCCGCCGAAGTTCCAGCGCTTCATGGCGCCGGCGAAGCCCTTGCCCTTGGTGACGCCCTGGATGTCCACCCGTTGGCCGGGGAGGAAGTGGTCGGCGGTGATCTCGGCGCCCACTTCGATCAGCGCGTCCGGCTGGACGCGGAACTCGGCGAGCACGGCCTTGGGCTCCACCAGAGCCTTGGCGAAGTGGCCGCGCAGGGGCTGGGTGGTGTTCTTGGCCTTCTTGGCGCCGGCGCCAAGCTGGAGGGCCACATAGCCGTCCTTCTCCTCGGTGCGCTGGGCGACGACCTGGCAGCCGTCGAGCGTCAGCACCGTGACCGGCACGTGCGTGCCGTCCGTGTCGAAGAAGCGGGTCATGCCGACCTTCTTGGCCAGCACGCCGGTGCGGGGGAGCGGTTGCGTCATCGACCCCTCCTTAGATCTTGATCTCGACGTCCACGCCGGCGGACAGGTCGAGCTTCATCAGCGCGTCCACGGTCTGCGGGGTGGGGTCGACGATGTCGAGCACGCGCTTGTGCGTGCGGATTTCGAACTGCTCGCGGGACTTCTTGTCCACGTGGGGCGAGCGGTTCACGGTGAACTTCTCGATCAGGGTCGGCAGCGGAATGGGGCCGCGCACGGTGGCGCCGGTCCGCTTGGCCGTGTTCACGATCTCCCGCGTGGAGTGATCGAGCACCCGGTGATCGAACGCCTTCAGGCGTATGCGGATATTCTGACGATCCATCGTCTCGCTCGACGCTCCAACACGTTCAAAGACCAGCCGGCCCTCGCCCATCGGACAGCCCGAAGAGCGCAGTCTGCAAAGACAACGAGCCCGCGCGGAAGCCGCACAGGCCCGTCCTGGTGGAGCCGCCGTTACTCGGCGCTATGTCAGGCGTCTAAGCAGACCGCGTCTGCCCCGAAGGGCACAGCCGGTCCGACAGAGGGCGCGTATATGCCGAAGGTGACTCGCGGCGTCAAGCGCGGCGTCCGCGGCTACCCGCGTCGCACCAACACCACGCCGATGACCACCAGCACCAAGCCCATCAATCGGACCGGGGTCACATCCCGCTGCGGCATGCCGAAGGCGCCGAACTGATCCATCACCGCCGCAGCCGCGACCTGCCCCGCCACCAGCAGGGTGACGGTCGCCGCCACGCCGATCCGCGGGGCCGAGTACGCGGCGGCGACGACGAAGAACGCGCCGTACGCCCCGCCCAGCCAAGCGTAGGCCGGCAACGCTCGAGTGGCGGCCAGGTCGGGCCTGACCCGCACGACCGCAAGGGCCATGGCGAGCAGAATGGTCCCGACCGCGAAGGACACGAAGGCCGCATTCACTGGCGACCGCACGGCTTGCGCCAGCATGGCGTTCGTCGGGGTCTGGACGGAGGCGAGCACGCCCGCCGCCAGCATGAGCAAGACGGGAAGCCAGCTCAAAGCAGCGTGGCCGTCTTGGGCGCGGGCTGGACGGCTTCGACGGCCAGGGCGCCAGCAGGAAGAGGCCGCAGAAGGTCGGCCTCCGGACTTTCCGGATCCAGCCAGGCCTCCCAGTCATCGCGGTTCAGCACGACCACCTGGCGGTCATGGTAAGGCTGCACGTCCGGCCCCGGCGCCACCGTCAGCATGGTGAAGCTCTCGGCCCACCCCTCCCCCTCGGGACGCCAGAGCCCGGCGATGCAGAACCAGTCCTCGCCCGGCTTGGTGAAGCGCCACTTCTGCTTGGGGTACTTGGCGCCCGTGAATTCGTAGAAGGCCGTGGCCGGGATCAGGCAGCGTCCGCGACCGAATCGGCGACCCTCTGAGCGGAAGTTGATCACCGGAGGCGCTTTCGGCCGACCTGGCGCGAAGCCCCACTTCAGCTGCGCGAGTTCGACGCCGCTTTCCACCGCACGAATCACGGGTGCGATGTCGGTGGGCCGGATGTCGTCCCGAGGCTCCAGGTTGGGAGCGGCCTCCGCACCCGGCCTGACCAACGGGATCCGCGTCTGGCTGAACGCCTCGCGATAGGCGTTGAACGGCACGCGGTTGGCGTAGTCGTTGCACATCTGAGCGCCGCCCTGCCGGAGCCCCGCGACCGGGTCAATCCGCGGCCTGCCCGAACCCACTCACCCAGACGCCCGTGTGTCTTCCGCTACGGCCCCGCCTCTGATAGCTGGGCGCATGCCCTCCGTTCGGATGAGCGCTTGTCGAATTCGCCGCCCGGCGTGAGGCGGGGCCGTCAGCCCTGCGCGCGCCGGGACCATGTGATCCGCTGATCTCGGACAAGCGCGCCGCTGCACGGCGAAGGCCGACCGAGACCCTCAACGCCCCCCTCCCGCCGAGCCCTTCCGTCCATGGCTGACGACGCCCGCCCCGTCACTCCCGCCGACCGCGACTTCCGCGAGACCGTCTTCCTGCCCGAGACGCCGTTCCCCATGCGCGCCGGGCTCCCGCAGAAAGAGCCGGAGATCCTCGCCCGCTGGCGCGACGCCGACCTGTACCATGCGATCCGTCGGGCGCGTCAGGACAGCGGCGCGCCGCTGTTCGTGCTGCACGACGGCCCGCCCTACGCCAACGGCGCGATCCACATCGGCCACGCCATGCAGAAGACGTTGAAGGATTTCGTGGTCCGCTCGCGCTTCCTGCTGGGCTACGACGTGGACTATGTCCCCGGCTGGGATTGTCACGGCCTGCCCATCGAGTGGAAGGTCGAGGAGGACTACCGCAAGGCTGGCCGGCGCAAGGGCGAGGTGCCGTCGTCGGAATTTCGCGCCGCCTGCCGCGCCTACGCCGCCAAGTGGATCGAGGTGCAGTCCGTAGAGTTCCAGCGCCTCGGCATCCTGGGGGACTGGGCCAACCGCTACACCACAATGGACTTCGACAGCGAGGCGGCCATCGTCGCCGAGTTCCACAAGGTGGTCGCCTCCGGCCAGCTCGTCCGCGGCTCCAAGCCGGTGATGTGGAGCCCGGTCGAGCGCACCGCGCTCGCCGATGCGGAGGTCGAGTACCACGACCATGTCTCCCCCACGATCTGGGTGAAGTTCCCGGTCGCTGATCCTGGCGACATGGGCGAGCGCCTGCGGGAGGTCGGCCATGACGCGCCGGGGTCCCGGCCCGATCCGGCCGCGACCGGCGCTGCGGTGGTGATCTGGACCACCACGCCGTGGACGATCCCGGCCAACCGGGCCATCGCCTTCGGCCCGCACATCGCCTACGGGCTTTACCGGGTGGACGCGCTCGAGGCGGAACTGCCCTTCGCGCCCTGGGCGGCGCCGGGGGACCGACTGATCATCGCCGACAAGCTCGCGGCCGAAATCATGGCCGCCGCCAAGGTCGCAGGCTTCACGCGCTTGCAGGACGTGGACCCCGCCCCCCTCGCCTGCCTCCACCCCCTTGCGGAGGTCGACCCGGGCTACCGCTTCCCTGTGCCGCTGCTGGCGGGCGAGCACGTGACCGACGACGCCGGGACGGGGTTCGTCCACACGGCCCCGAGCCACGGGGCGGAGGACTATCAGGTCTGGATCGCCTCGGGGCGCCGCGACATCCCCGACATGGTCGACGAGGCCGGCGCCTACTATCCGCACGTCCCCCTGTTCGGCGGCCTCAAGGTGCTCGAGACGGAAGGCAAGAAGGTCGGCAAGTTCGGGCCCGCCAACAACGCCGTCATCGACAAGCTGATCGAGGCCGGGACGTTGCTGGCCCGCGGACGGCTGGAGCACAGCTATCCGCACAGCTGGCGGTCCAAGGCGCCGGTGATCTATCGCAACACGCCCCAGTGGTTCGTGCCCATGGACGAGCCGCTCGACGACGGGCGCACGCTGCGCGAGCGAGCGCTGGCCTCGGTGGACGCGACCGCGTTCACCCCCGCTTCGGGCCGCAACCGGTTGCGCGGGATGGTCGAGACCCGCCCGGACTGGCTCGTGAGTCGCCAGCGCGCCTGGGGCGCCCCGCTGGCCATGTTCGTCGACAAGGAGACGGGCGAGCCCCTGCTGGACGCCGAAGTCAACGGCCGTATCCACGCCGCCATTCGCGGCGAAGGGGCTGACGCCTGGTTCACCCGGCCGGCGAGCGATTTCCTCGGAAACGCCTACGAGCCGAGCGCCTACGAGAAGATCGACGACATCCTGGACGTCTGGTTCGACAGCGGGGCCACCCACGCCTTCGTGCTGGAGGGGCGTGAGAACACGTCCTGGCCCGCCGACGTCTACCTGGAGGGCTCGGACCAGCATCGCGGCTGGTTCCAATCGTCCTTGCTCGAGGGTTGCGCCACGCGCGGCCGTGCGCCGTACAAACACCTGATCACGCATGGGATGACGCTCACCGACGCCGGCGAGAAAATGTCCAAGTCGCTGGGCAACGCCATCGAGCCCCAGCAGATCATCAAGGAGTCCGGCGCCGACATTCTGCGGCTCTGGGCGGCGTTGGTGGACTACACGGAAGACCAGCGGATCGGAAAGGCGATCCTCCAGACGACGGTCGACGCCTACCGCAAGCTTCGGAACACGCTGCGCTATCTGCTGGGCGGTCTGCAGGGGTTCGAGGCGGCCGAACGGGTCGAGCACACGGACATGCCGCCGCTCGAGCGCTTCATCCTGCACCGTCTGTGGGAGCTCGACCGCGAGGTGCGCCTGGCCTACGGCGAGTACCGCTTCGGCGACGTGTTCCGACCGGTCGCCGACTTCTGCTCGGGCGAGCTGTCTGCGCTCTACTTCGACATCCGCAAGGACAGTCTCTACTGCGACCGGCCCGACGACTTGCGCCGGCGCGCCTGCCGCACGGTGATGGACCTGGTGTTCGAGCGTCTGACCGCCTGGCTGTCGCCCATCTTGCCCTTCACCACCGACGAGGCCTGGACGACCCGCTTTCCGGACGCAGGCCCGAACGCGCTCCGTGTCATCCCGGACTGCCCTGACATCTGGCGCGATGACGTCGAAGCCGACCGGTGGAGCCGGATCGAGCGCGTGCTCACGGTGGTGAATGCGGCGCTTGAGGTCGAACGCCGTGAAAAGCGCATCGGGGGCGCTCTGGAAGCGGCGCCCCGGGTGCATCTCGCCGAGCCCGGGCTGCTGGCGGCTTTTGAGGGCGTCGACCCTGCGGAGGTCTTCCGAACCAGCGCCGCCGAGCTCGTCGCGAGTGACGGTCCGGCGGAGGCCTTCCGACTGCCCGACAGTCCGAATGTCTCAGTCAGCCCGCTCGCCGCCGCAGGCCTGAAGTGCCAGCGCTCCTGGAAGGTCCTCCCGGAGGTGGCCCGCAACCTCGATCAGCACGGGCTGCAGCTCACCGACCGCGATCTCGACGCGGTGCGATGGTGGGATGCTCAGCGGGTCGGCGACGCCGGATGACCCGCCCCTTCTTCACCCGGCTTGGGCTTTACGCCTACGTGCTCGCGGCGCTTGTCGTCGTCCTCGACCAGCTCTCGAAGTTCTGGATCCTCGAGGTCGTCAAGCTCCCCGAGCGGCTGTCGATCCCTGTCCTGCCGGTGTTTTCGCTAACCATGGTGTGGAATCGCGGGGTGTCGTTCGGACTTCTCAGGGCGGACGAGGACGTCGGCCGCTGGCTGCTGGCCGCCTTCGCCTTGGTGATCGCGACCGCCCTCGCCGTGTGGGCCCGCCGGGCGGAGCGACGGTGGACCGCCTTCGCGCTGGGCCTTGTCATAGGCGGCGCCTTGGGCAATCTCATCGACCGGGTGCGCTTCGGCGCCGTGGCCGACTTCCTCGACCTCACCGGCCTTTGGTTCCCTTGGGTCTTCAACGTCGCGGACGCCACCATCACGGTCGGCGTGGTCGTGCTCCTGGTCGACAGCCTGTTCGCCCCCGATCCGGGCAAGGCGTCGGGCCGTCGCATTGGCGAAGAGCAGAAGGTGCGCTAATGGCGGCCCTCTTCGACGCTTTGGGGCGGCGTCGGCCCGGAGTCCCTCGCATGCGTACCCGCACCGCCACGATTCTCACTGTCTCCGCTGCGGCCCTGAGCCTCGCGGGCTGCTCGTCCGTGGGCCAGGCCCTCGGCGGGTCGAAGGTCACCCCTGACGAGTTCCGGGTCGTCACCAAGGCGCCTCTGGTCGTGCCCCCCGATTACGCCCTGCGCCCGCCGGCGCCGGGCGAGCCGCGGCCGCAGGAGCTGCAGCCGGAGTCGGCTGCTCGGCAGGCTCTGCTGGGCCAGCGCGCGGCCCTGAACCGCAGCCAGGGCGAGAACCTGCTGGTGGCCAAGGCGGGCGCGGACAAGGCTGACCCGCTGGTCCGCTACGTCGTCGACGACGAATTCGGCGACATTGCACACAAGGAGAAGTCCTTCGCCGATCGCGTGATGTTCTGGCGCAAGGATCAGCCCCAGACCCAGGCGGCCGGCGCCAATGAAGCCGCCCCCGTCGATCCGGCGACGGCCGTCAGCGCGACCGGCGGCAGGCCGGTGGTGATCGCTCGCGAGCGCCGCAACGGCGGCTTCAAGCTGCCCGGCCTCTGACGCTTCTCTGCGGTCGACGTGCGCCTCCACCTGACCGCATGACGACCCGCTACGATCAGGTCCGCTACCCGAGCCCTGCGCGCCGCTCGACATATCCCGGGAGCTTCGCCGCTCCCGCGGCGCTGCTCGGATTCGAGTCGCCGCCCCTACGCCGCGCCCGCGTGCTGGAGATCGGCTGCGGCGAGGCGGGCAACCTGCTGGCGATGGCCGTCGCGCTTCCCGAGGCCGAGTTCCATGGCATGGATCTGGCCGAGACCGCCATCGCCATCGGACAGGCGGACGCAGATGCGCTAGGCCTCGCCAACATCCGCCTGCACGCCGCCGACATCCTGACCTACGAACCCCAAGGCGAGTTCGACTACATCATCGCCCACGGCGTCTACGCCTGGGTGCCGGAGCCGGTCCGTCAGGGCGTGATGCGCCTGATCGGGCGCGCCCTGGCCCCGGGCGGCTTGGCGCTTGTCAGCTACAACGTCTCCCCGGGTTGCCTCGTTCGAGGGATGGTCGGCGAGTCCTTGCACGAGCTGCTCGCCGGCACGGGGCCGGACGACAGGGTCGCGGCCCTGCCCGCCGCGCAAGCGCTGCTCAAATCGGAGTGGGCCGATCCCGACCTTCTGCAGGCGGCTTGCCTGTTCGAGCTGGAGCGCATGCACGCCCGGCCGCCGGAGGTCGTGTTCCACGACGAACTCGGCGACATCTACGCACCCCAAAGCATCAAGGAGGTGGCGGCCGGGGCGAAGCAGAACGGCCTGGCGTACGTATGCGACGCCTCGATCGACCTCCTCGCGGCCCTGTTGAACCCGACCGACGCCCAGCGCGCGCGCCTGGAACGGGCCGGGGGAGACTGGGTCCGGTACGAACGCCTGGACGACATCGCCCTCCTCCGACAGTTCCGGCAAAGCCTTTTCGTCCGCGCGGAGCGACCTCTGAAGGCTTCCGCGCCCGAAGCGAACCTGGATTCCCTGTTCATCGCCGCGGCGGTGACGGTGGATCCGGCGGACGCAGAGGGCGTGCGGGTCTGCCGGACGACTGCGGGCGCGAGCTTCCGCACCAACGATCCCGCGCTGTGCGCCCTTCTTGAGCGGCTCAACGCCGCCTACCCGCAGGCGCTCGCCACGGCCTCCCTCGATCTGGACGAGCGGCTCAAGCGCTCGGTGCTGCGCCTGCTGACGGCAGGATTGATCGAGCTGAGCACCGTCTCCTACCCGATGGTGCGGCATGCCGGCGAACGGCCTCTCGCAAGCCCCCTGGCTCGCCTGCAAGCGTCCAGAGGTGACACTCAGGTGTCGACGCTCGCCCACGCAGCGGCGTTGCTGGACACCGACGACGCTCGCCAGCTCTTGCTGCTCCTCGACGGAACGCGGACGGCGGACGAGATCGCGGCGTCGCTCGGGACCGAGCTGGCCTCGGTGCAGGACGGTCTGGATACGGCCGGTCGGCTTGGCCTGCTGCAGGCATGAACGGCCCTTCCGACCCGGTCCAGATCGTCGCGCGCGGCCCCCGCGCCGAGGCCGAAGCCGCCGCGTCCGCCATCGACGCCGACCCGCGGCTGGAAGGCTCCACTTACTCGATACTTGAAGAGGACGAGGACCGCGGCGTCTGGCGCATCGACGCCTTTCCAACGGAGCCGGCCGAGGCGGATGCGTTCCAGGCGGTGCTCGGCGGCTTCCCTGGCCTGAGCGTCGGCGTCGAGATCCTGGCCGACGCCGACTGGCTGGCGATGGCGCTGTCGGGACTGCCGCCGGTGCGAGCGGGCCGGTTCTTCGTTTATGGCGTCCACGATCGAGGACGACGTCCCCCCAACGCCGTGAACCTGCGGATAGAGGCGGGCGCCGCGTTCGGAACGGGCCACCACGGGACTACGGTAGGCTGCCTGCTCGCCTACGACGCCCTGCTCCGCCGAGCGCGGTTCCGAAGGGTGCTGGACGTGGGCGCGGGCACGGGCGTGCTGGCCATCGCCGCGGCCCGGACAGGCTCACTGACGGCCCTCGGCACCGACATCGACCCGGTGAGCGTCCGGATCGCTCGCGAGAACGCGGCCCTCAACCAGGCGCCTGCCCGGTTCGTCCACGCGGCCGGCCTCAGCCACCCCGCCGTACGCGCCGCCGCGCCCTACGATCTCGTGTTCGCCAACATCCTCGCAGGCCCGCTGGTGGCGCTCGCGCCGCAGATCGTGAGCGCGGCGAGGCCTGGCGCCCGGATCATCCTGTCAGGGTTGTTGCGGCCGCAGGCCCGCCGGGTTCGCGCCGCCTACCTGAACCGAGGCTGCCGCCTGGAGCGGACGATCAAGCGGGACGCGTGGGCGACCCTGGTCCTGCGCCGTCCGCCGTCGCCGGATCTCCGTTCCTGAACTTCCATTTGGAGAACAGGATCGCCGCCGAGAGCGCCAGGCAGACGATGTTGCTGATCGTGATCGGCAAGCTCTTGAGCAGGAGGCCGTAGGCCGTCCAGAGCACGAAGCCGGTCACCGTGAGGCTGAACATCTTCAGCGACACGGAGCTCGCGTCCCGCTCCTTCCAGATCTTCACGAGTTGAGGCGTGAAGCTGGTCATCGAACAGATCGCGGCGCCGGTGCCGACGGCGTTGGTGATCAACTCGCTCATGGCGGCGGGCGGCTCCGGTGTAGAAGGAAAGGCGCCCGTGAACGGCTCGCGAGGCCCGCCGGTTGCCGTCACCCGCCCCGCCTGAGCGTCTCCCGGGCGATGATCACCTGCTGGATCTGGCTGGTGCCCTCATAGATGCGGAAGATGCGCACGTCCCGGTACAACCGCTCGATGCCGTAGTCCGCCACGTACCCAGCGCCCCCGAAGATCTGCACGGCGCGATCGGCGACCCGGCCGACCATCTCCGAGGCGAAGTACTTGGCCGCGGCGGCCTCCATGGTGACGCTCCGGCCCGAGTCCCGCGTGCGGGCCGTCTCCAGCACCAGCGCGCGCGCCGCGAGCGCCTCGGTCTTGCTGTCGGCGATCATGCCCTGGATGAGCTGCTGCTCGGCGAGCGGCTTGCCGAATTGCTTGCGCTCGGAGGCGTAGGCGACGCAGTCGGTGATCAGCCGCTCCGCAACCCCGACGCAGACGCCCGAGATGTGGAGCCGCCCGCGGTCGAGCACCTGCATGGCGACCTTGAAGCCCTCGCCTTCGGCGCCGAGCCGGTTCTCGACCGGCACGCGCACGTCCTCGAAGACGACGTCGTGGATGTGGGCCCCCTGCTGACCCATCTTCTTCTCGGCCTTGCCGACGCTGAGACCGGGCAGGTCGCGCGGAACGAGGAAGGCGCTGACTCCGCCCCCGCCCTTCACGTCCGGATTGGTCCGGGCCATCACGGTGAAGAGCGACGCCCTGCCGGCGTTGGTGATGTAGCGCTTGGAACCGTTCAGGACGTAGGCGTCGCCGTCCAGCCGGGCGCGCGTCTGCACCGCGGCCGAATCGGAGCCGGCCTCGGGCTCGGTCAGGGCGAAGGAAGTCACGATCTCGCCCGAGGCGATGCCGGGCAGATACTTGGCCTTCTGCTCGTCGCTGCCGAACATCACCAGCCCCTGGCTGCCGATGCCGACGTTGGTGCCGAAGACGGAGCGGAACGCCGGGCTGGTCCGGCCGAGCTCGATGCCGACCAGGCACTCGTCCTCCATGTTCAGCCCCAGCCCGCCGTACTCCTCGGGAATGGAGAGGCCAAACAGGCCCAGCGCCTTCATCTCCTCCACGACGTCCGCCGGAACCTCGTCCTCCTCGGAGACCCGAGCTTCGAGCGGGCGCAGGCGCTCGGTCACGAAGCGGCGGACCTGATCGATCAGTTGGTCCCGGATCTCGGCGTCGAAGGCCATCGGCGAAGTCCCTGAAAGTACGAGCGGCCTTGACCCACGGGAGCCCGGACGCTTTTCACGCGCCCAGCCTAGAGCAAGGCCGGAGCGGGGTGAACTGACGATGGACGGAGGAGGAGACGCGCCGCAGGCGGGGGACCACGGGCCCCAGCAGGTTCACGACGGCGAGTTCGCAGGCTGGTGGACCTGGCGCGGCCTCGACCCGTTCGAGGACCAGAGCGGGCCGTACTTCTTCCGCGAGGAGGCCGACGGCGCGGTGCTCTGCGCCTTCCGCGCCGAACGCAAGCATATGAACGGCGGCGGCTTCATGCACGGCGGGTGCCTGCTCACCTTCGCCGACTTCTGCCTGTTCGCTCTCGCTCACCGCCAGCTGAAGGATCATCGCTCGGTGACCGTCAGCCTGAACGGCGAGTTCCTGGGCCCCTCGACGGAAGGCGAACTGATCGAGTGCCGCGGCCAGGTCGTACGGGACGGCGGGCTGGTCTTCATCCGTGGGCTGGTGAGCACCGGCGCGCGGCCCCTGCTCAACTTTTCGGGGGTGGTGAAGAAGCTGAAGCCTCGCTGAGCCGGCACGAACCGCGTCGACGCGGAAACACTGAGGTTCGCGGCGCAGGGCTCTGGGCGCGTCAGGCAGTCGCCATATCCCGGGCGTCAACAGCCGAGCGAACCTGTCATGCCCAAGGTCCTGATCCTCTACTACTCCAGCTATGGCCATATGGAGACGATGGCGCATGCGGTCGCCGAGGGCGCCCGCTCGGTTGAAGGCGCGCAGGTGGACGTCAAGCGCGTTCCGGAGACGGCGCCGCTAGAAATCGCGAGGGGGGCAGGCTTCAAGCTGGAGCAGGAAGCGCCCGTCATCTCCGGACCCGAGGAGCTGGCTAACTACGACGCCGTCATCATCGGCGCGCCGACACGCTACGGCCGCATGCCCAGCCAGATGAGCGCCTTCCTGGACACCACCGGCGGGCTCTGGGCGCGCGGCGCCCTGAACGGCAAGGTGGGCGCGGCCTTCACCTCCACGGCCAGCCAGCACGGCGGGCAGGAGACCACGCTGATGGGCGTGATCACCAACCTGCTCCACTACGGCATGGTGATCGTGGGCCTGCCCTACAGCTTCCAAGGGCAGATGACCCTCGACGAGATCAGCGGCGGCAGCCCGTACGGCGCGAGCACCATCGCCGGCGGCCAGGGACAGCGCCAACCCTCGCAGAACGAACTGGAAGGCGCGCGCTTCCAGGGGCGACTTGTGGCGGAGACGGCGAAGAAGCTGTTCGGCTGAAGCGCCGGTGCGGGTGCGCGCAGCCCTTGCCGCGCTCGCTCGACTGGGGCCCTCCGAACGCGCTCGACAGGCCCGCGGAGTCCCTCTAGGCACGCGCCCTTCAGTCGCTTGCTCGAGGATTCATGTCGGCCCCGGAAACGTCAGGTTCGTTCGAGGTCTGGCGCGACAACCTGCACCACGAACTCGACTTTTGGGACAGGTGGCTGACCGAGGACGAGTGGGAGTGGCACCGCAAGGCGCGTCTCTCCCCGGAGTACATCTTCCCCATGTTCGCCCGCCGGCTCTTGAAGACCGAGCCCGGCGGCCACCTAGATGTCCTGGACGTCGGCTCGGGGCCGGCCAGCGTGATCGGCACGAACTGGCCCGAGCGCACCGTCACCGTCACCATGGTCGACCCCCTTGCGGACGAGTTCAACGCCGCTTTGGAGCGCGCCGGCTACGGCGAATGGGCCAGGGTGCTGAAGGGCTCGGCCGAAGACCTGGGCCAGTTGTTCGACCGACCGGCGTTCGATTTCGTGTTCTGCGGCAACGCCCTGGACCACATGTACGACCCCGTCGGCGCCTTGCAGAACTTGATCGACGTGACCAAGCCCGGCGGCTGGACCATGGCGATCTGTTACGAGGACGAGGGCGCGTTCGAAAACTACGACGGCCTGCACCAGTGGAATTTCCGGCGTGAAGGCGAGGATCTCGTGCTTTGGACGCCGTCTTCGCGCCAGCATCCGCTGAAGGACCTTCGCGGTCTTCAGCAGGCACTCGTCGAGCCGTTCCCGCAGCACGAGAGCGAGACGCGTCCACGCATCATGATCAATCTGCAGAAGGCGGGCTGAGCGGGCCTCGCGCCGCCCGCGATCCGAGCCGGCCCGTCGCGAAGGGGAAGCTGCCCGCAGCCTCCCACGGTCCGCCGAGGTAGCGCCAGAGCAGCAACCCTTCCGCCCGGAGGTCGAACGGACGGAACTCAATGGAAAGGCGGTCTAGGAGCGCCCGGGCGGCGCCCGGGTCCGCCTTGTTCTGCACCGTGAGATGCGGGCTCCAGACCCGGCGGTCCTGAGCCGCAAGCCACGGCGCCCAGCGTTGGGCGAGACGGGTCCGCAACGCGCTCAGCTCGCTCGCAGCCAGCAGATAGGCGACCCCGCGGCCGGTATTCCTCAACCCGGTCACGCGGACCGCGAACGGACGCGCCCCGGCGCAGACCGACCGAAGCTCGTGCGCGACCTCCGCCTCGGCCTCTCCAGGCAGCTGGTGGAACAGGGTGACATGGGCCGGGACCTTGTTCAGGCCTGCCGGAAAGTGGGCCCGCCTCAAGGCGTCGAAGCGCTCGAACGACGCCGCGTCGATCGCGAGCGTCAGGATCAGCGGTTCGGTCGTCAAATCCCCGCCTGAGCCGCGGGCCGGGCCCTCATCGCGTCGCGCCAGCGGACCACGTGCTCAAGTTCCGGCGAGGGTTCGAACTTCACCATACGGGCGAAGTCCAGGCCGGTGTAGGCGAGGATGTCGGCCATGGTGATCCGGTCGGCGGCGATCCACTCGCGATCGGCCAGCTCCCGGTTCAGCACCTTGAGCATGCTCTCCGCCTGCATCCGGTTGCGCTGGGCGTAGGCCGGGTCGGGCGGTTCGATCGCGGCGAGCGCGGGATGACTGAAGCGCACCGTCAGCATGCAGGGCGTGGACAGGCCCATCTCGATGCGGCGGGTCCACATCTCGATGAGGGCGATCTCCTTGGGGTCGCGCCCGAAGAGATTCGGCTCCGGGTAGACGGATTCCAGATAGCGAGCGATCGCGACCGACTCGGTGATCCCGGTCCCATCGTCTAGTTCCAGCGCCGGCACGTTCGCCCAGCCGAACTTGGCCCGGTATTCGGGGCTCTTATGGCCGCCCTGGAAGATGTCGATGTTGACGACCTCGATGTCGTCGATCCCTTTCTCTGCCATGACCCAGCGCACCCGGCGCGGGTTGGGCGCCCGCTTGCTGTCGTAGAGCTTCACAGCGGTTTGTCTCCCGTTCGGCGCGACCCTAGCCCGGCCCTCAGAGGCCGAACAGCCGCCCCGGCATGGCCCCGACGATCGCGGCGGTCATGCAGGTCGCCAGGAAGCCCGCGTAGAGCGCCCGCCAGCTGAGATCGATCACCTCGCCCCGCCGCTCTGGGATCAGCACGCCCAGCCCCGACACGACGATCCCGACCGAACCGATGTTGGCGAAGCCGCACAGGGCGTAGGTCATGATCATCCGCGTCCGCTCGCTCATGTCGGCCGCATCGACCGCGCCGAGCCGGATGAAGGCGACGAACTCGGTCAGCACCATCTTCACCCCGAGCAGCAGGCCGGCGTCGTCCGCTTCCCGCCAAGGGATGCCCAGGCTCCAGGCCAGCGGCGTGAACAGCCACCCCAGCGTCCGCTCGACCGTGATTGGCGCGCCGGCGACGTCCGGCAGGACCGTGAGCAGCACGTTCGTCAGCGCCACCAGGGCGATGAACACGATCAGCGTCGCGGAGATGTTCAGCACGACCGAGAGGCCGTCCGTGACGCCGCGGCTGATCGCGTCCACGGCGCTGTCATAGCGAAGATGACTTTCGTAAGTGGCGTACTCGCCCCCCTGCCCCGGCCGCTCGGGAATCATGATGCGCGAGAGCAGGACGGCGGCCGGCGCGCTGACGATGCTGGCGACCAGCACGTGGCCGGCGGCGTTCGGCAGCACCGGTGAGAGGATCGCCGCGTACGCCACCATGGTGGACCCGGCTACGGTCGCGAGCCCAACCACCATGAGCAGGAACAGCTCCGACCGGCTCAGACGGTCGAGGTAGGCGCGGATCACGATCGGGCTCTCCACGGAGCCCAGGAAGATGTTGGACGCCGTGGCGAGCGCGCTTGCGCCGCCCAGGCCCAAGGTCCGCTGGAACAACATGCCGAACCCCTGGATCACCCACTTGAGCACCTTCCAGTGCCACAGCAGAGCCGAGAGGGCCGAGATCACCAGGATCAGCGGCAGCACCTCGAAGGCGAAGACGAACAGCTGCGACTGATCGGCGATCGCGTAGGGCTGCGGTCCGCCCCCGAGGTAGCCGAACACGAAGCGGGTGCCTTCGCGGGTCGCTCGGGCGAGCCCGTCGACGCCGTCGTTGACGGCGCGGAGCACGCTCGCGGACTGGGGGAGCCCGAACAGCAGCAGGATCAGGCCGGCCTGAACGGCCATGGCGCCGATCGCCAGCCTCCACGGGAACGCGCGCCGATCGTCAGACCACGCCCAGGCCAAGCCCAGCACCAGGGCTACACCCACCAGGCTCTGGGCGTTCTCAGGCCTGAACATCCGACGCCTCCTGGACCGCGCGGAGGGCGATCACCGGCCCATCAGCTCGCGCACAAGCCGCTCCTGGCCGTAGACCTTGCGCATCGCCTCAATGATCGCTTCCGCAGTGACGATCACGCTCCGGTTCACGGCGGGGTCGTAGCCGAAGGCGTTGCGCTGGGTCAGGAAGGTGGAGTCGAAGTTGGCCCCGATCACCTCGCCCGCCGCGTTGATCGCCGGCGAGCCCGACGAACCGCCGATGGTGTCGGTGCTGACGGCCATGTTGAACACCGTGGCGGGGTCGACCTGACGCTCGCGCCAGCGCTCCGGCAGGGCGAACGGCGGCGCCCCTGTCGCCCGCTCGTAGAGGCCGGCGAACGTCGTGAACGGCGCGACGGTGCGGCCCTCGTAGGTCCAGCCCTCGATGCGGCCGTAGCTGATCCGGAGCGTGCCCGTGGCGTCCGGGTAGACGGTGTCGCCGTAGACGGCGAAGCGCGCCCGGGCGATGCGCTCGGCGGCGCGATCGGTGGGGCCGACCACGCGCTCCTCCCAGGCCGAGCGGACGGTCCTGCCGTCGCGCTCGCTGGCCAGCACGAAGCGGATGAGCGGGTCATCGCTGGCCTGGACGGCGACCAGCCCGCCCTCCCAGAGCCGCTTGCGCTCCGCCGGATCGCCCAGCCGCGTTCCAGCCACCAGCCGCTTGGCGAGCGCTTCCGGCGCCTCCGCCCCAAGCAGGCGGCGGACCTGCGGTTCGTCGACCGTCAGGAACTCGCGGCTCTTGGACAGCCACCAAGCGAGCTGCAGCTCTTCCAGGGCGGGATGCACGGGCCGCGCCTCCAGCACCCGCCGCTCCACTGTGGGCAGACGGGAGTCGGTGAACTCCGGCAGGCGCTCTCCGTTCGGCTTGCCGCGCTCCTGGGCCGCTCTGACCAGCGAACGCGCCCAGTCGTAGAGAGCGGAGCCGCCCCCGGCCCGGAGCTCCAGGAAGTGGTACGAGGGATAGAGTTGGGCATAGTCGTCCTGGACAGCGGCCACGTCGGCCCAAGGGTCGCCAAGCTCCTTGCGGAGCTTGGGATCGGCGGCGACGCGCCCGCGGAGCTCGGCTTCCGACTTACGCTTGCCGGCCATGAACGCGGCGTCGGTCAGGGCGCGCATCTGCCCGCGCGCCCGCTTGTAGCTGTTCTCCACGCCGTACAGCGTGTCGGAGGCCATGAAGGCGGCCTCCGGGCTCCGCTCCGAGAAGCTGATCAGCCGCCCGCGGAGCTCCGAGCGGGTCAGCTGGTCGACCGGCAGCACCACGTCGGCGGTGGTGCGCAGCTGGTCCAGCGTCTGGAGCCTTTGCGTCGCGCCGGGATTGCCGACCACGAGCACGGGCGCCCCGGCGGTGGGGCGCGAGGCGTTCCAACGGAGATGACCCGGCCGCCGAGCCGGCTGGTCGTTGTCGTAGATGCGCACGAAGGCGGCATCGAGTCCGAAGCGCGGGAAGCTGAAATTGTCGGGATCGCCGCCGAAGTTGGCGATGGCGTCCTCCGGCGCGAAGGCCAGGCGCACGTCCTCGTACTTGCGGAAGCGGTAGAGCTTGAACTGCCCCCCTCGGTAGAGGTCCACGACCTGGCAGCGGAGCGTGCGGTCATCGCCGCAGGCCGCCTTCTCGATGGCGGCGATCTCGGAGTCGCGGGCCCGCACCCGCGCCTGGCCCGTCTGGGCGCCCATGGAGGTCAGCACGCGGCCGGTGACGTCCTCGATGCCGGTCAGGAACTCCGCCGTCATTCCCGGACAGCGGCGCTCCTCAGCCCGCGACGCGACCAGGAAGCCAGAGGTCTGGTAGTTCCGCTCCGGCGTGGAGAGCTGCTGCTTGCAGGTATCCACGCAGTGATTGTTGGTCAGGATGAGCCCGTCGGGGGAGACCAGCGAGGCCGAGCAGCCGCCCAGCCGCACCGCGCCGGCCCGGATCCGGTCCAGCCAGGCCTGATCGATCCGGGTCCCCATCTCGCGGTTGACCCGCTGGATGGGGAAGCCGTCGAACGTCCACATGCCCTCCGACGCGCCGCTCGGAGCGGCGGCCAGGGCGAGAGCCGCACCGAACGCGGCGGCGAGACGAACTTTCATGGGGACTCTCACCGCGGCTGAACCGCCGCGTCCTTCACCACCGCCCCGCCCTTCATGACGAAGCTGACCTGTTCGAGGGCGCGAACGTCGGCGAGCGGATCGGCGTCGACGGCGATGATGTCGGCGTGCATGCCCGGCGCGATGCGACCGACCTGTCGGCCATGCGAGCCGAGCGCTTCCGCCGCATTCACCGTAGCCGTCCCGATCGCCTGCATCGGGGTCATGCCGTAGCGGACCATGACGGCGAACTGCTTGGCGTTGTCGCCGTGCGGGTAAACGCCGGCGTCGGTGCCGTAGACGTGCTTCACCCCGGCTTTGTGCGACTTGGCGAAGCCCTGGCGTTGAACGTCGCCTACTTCGCGGTCCTTCCGAAGATTGTCCTCCAAGACCCCGTTCTTCTTGCCTTCCGCCTGGGTGTAGTCGGTGTTGTAGATGTCCATCGAGAGCCAGGCGCCGCGGTCCTTCGCCAGCCGGACGCCTTCATCGTCGATCAGGCTGGCGTGCTCGATCGTGTCGACGCCCGCCCGGATGGCGTCCTTGATCCCGGACGCGCCGTGGGCGTGAGCGGCGACCTTCATCCCTTGCATCTGCGCCTCGTCCACGGCCGACTTCATCTCCGCGAGCGTGAGTTGCTGAACGCCCGGTTCGGTGTTGCGGCTGAAGACGCCGCCGGTGGCGCACAGCTTGATGACCTGCGCGCCGTACTTGCGCAGCTCGCGCACGCTGTGGCGCACCTGGTCAGGGCTGTCGGCCCGGAACGGATTGCTCATGTTGAAGGACGGCGGGTAGTGCGCGCTGTCGCAGTGGCCGCCCGTCGCGCCAAAGCTGCGGGCCGCCGTGACCACGCGCGGCCCGACGATCTTGCCCTCCTCGATGGCTTGACGGAGGCCAACGTCGTTCCATTCCTCGGCGCCGAGGTTGCGGACCGTGGTGAAGCCGGCCTCCAGCGTCTTGCGGGCGTTGGGCACGGTGATCACCGACCAGAACCGGTCGTTGAACTGCAACCCCGTGTAGCCGCCGTAGCTCGGGTCGTTGTCCAGATGCACGTGCATGTCGATCAGCCCGGGCAGGATCGTGCGCGCGCCGAGGTCGATCCGGCGCGCGTCGGCCGGCGCGGGGAGCGAACTCTGGGCTCCGACCTGCCGGACCAGGCCGTCCACGATCACCACCGCGGGGCGCTCCACCACCCGCCCCGCCGCCGGGTCGATCATGCGCGCCGCCGTCAGGTACAGTGTCTCGGCGTGAGCGCCTTGCGCTGCTGCGGCCAGGCTCAGGGCCGCGGCGGCGGCGATCCTCGTCAGCATCGGCGTTCGGTTTCCCCGGCCGGTGTCACGGAACCGGCGCACGATTGTGGTTTAGGCTTCGTCCAGCCCCACGGGCGGCGCGTCAAGTCGCGCAGGCCTGCGCGGGCGCTCCCGCTCGCCTTCGCCCTTCACACGACCTAAGTCCGCCCGCCCAGAGTCGCAGCGTCCCCAACCATGACCCTTTCTCGTCGCGCCCTGTTCTCCGCCGGGGCCGCTGCGGCCACGACCGCCGCGTTCACCGGTTACGCCCGCTTCGCCGCCGCCCAGACGACCGCCTTCCGCAACGAGGTCGAGGGTTTCGGGCCTCTGCGCGCCGATCCGCTGGGCGTCTTCGACCTGCCCGAGGGCTTCAGCTACCGCATCATCTCCCAGGCCGGCGAGACGATGAGCGACGGCCTGCTCGTCCCGCACAAGGCCGACGGCATGGCGGCGTTCGCGCTGCCGGGCGGGCGCGTGGGCCTCGTGCGCAATCACGAACTTCGGCCCTCCGACGTGCACCTCGGGCCGTTCGGCTACGCGCGCAAGCTGGCCGGCCGGGTCGATCCAGGGCTGGCGTACGACGTCGGCAAGGACGGGGCGGCCCTCCCGGGCGGCACGACCACAATGGTCTACGACGTGCGGGCCGGTCGCCTGGTGAGTCAGCACCTCAGCCTGCTCGGCACCGTCGTCAACTGCGCGGGCGGGGCGACGCCCTGGGGTTCGTGGCTCACCTGCGAGGAGACGGTGCTCCGCCCCGGCGAGAGCTCGGCCAAGGCCCACGGCTACGTCTTCGAGGTGCCCGTCGGTTCGCGGCGGTTGGAGGCCCGGCCGCCGATCACGGGCATGGGACGGTTCCGTCATGAGGCCGTCGCGATCGATCCCCGCACCGGCATCGCTTACCTCACCGAGGACGAAGGCGACGGCCTCTTCTACCGCTACCTGCCCAACGACAGGCGAAGGCTCCAGGCTGGCGGGCGGCTGCAGGCGCTGGCCATCCAGGGGCGCCCGGGCGCGGACACGCGCAACTGGTCGTCGGTGACTTGGAAGGCTGGCGACCGCCTGCCCGCCGTCTGGATCGACCTGGAGGGCGTCGACAACCCGCACAACGACCTGAAAGCTCGGGGGCACGCCAAGGGCGCGGCCCTGTTCGCCCGCGGGGAAGGCATTCACCTCGGCGCGGACGGCTTCTACTTGACCTGCACTTCGGGCGGCCCGGCGAAGATCGGCCAGATACTGCGCTATCGTCCGAGCGAGCGAGAGGGCCAGGCGGGCGAGGCCGGCGCGCTCGAGCTCTTCGTCGAGTCGGCGGACAAGGCCGTGCTCGACTACGCCGACAACCTGACGGCGGCGCCCTGGGGCGACCTGATCGTCTGCGAGGACAAGCTGATGGGCTCCAACGGCCTGAAGGGCGTCACGCCCGAAGGCCGCGTCTACACGATCGGCCGCAACGCGATGCCAAACCCGCCGGGCCAGCCCGTGAACACCGAGCTAGCGGGCGTCTGCTTCTCGCCCGACGGCTCGACGATGTTCTTGAACCTCTACTGGCCGGGGCTCACGCTCGCCATCACGGGACCCTGGAGCCGGCGCCGGGTCTGAGGCTCGGGGGCATGCCGCGCGTAGAGGGCGCTGCGCAGCAGCAGCAGCGCCCCGAGCAGTACGACCACCGCGCCGGCCTGATGCAGCGCCCCCAGGCCTAACGGAACGAGCGTCATCAGCGTGGCTATGCCCAGCGCCGCCTGCGCCGTCACGAGGCCTGCGAAGGCGAGCGCCGGAACTCGAACCGCGGACCGCGCTCGCCAAGCCGCAAGCGCCAGCGCGGCGGCGGCCCCGAACAGCAGGTAGGCGCCGATCCGGTGATGAAGCTGGGTCGCCGCTCGGCCGTGCACGGCCGTCATCCAGAGCGAGCCGTTGTCGTAGTCCTCCGGCAGCAGCCGTCCGCTCATCAGCGGCCAATCGGTGTGCACCAGCCCGGCGTCGTTGCCGGCCACCAGACCGCCGAGCAGGATCTGAACGAACGTGAGCGCGAGGAGCGCGCCCGCCGCGGCGCCCCACGCGGATCGGACCCTTTGCTGGGGACCGCGCCAGGCCTCCAGCCCCGTCCAGACCAGCCCCATGAAGATGACGAGCGCCAGGCCCAGGTGCGTCGTCAGCCGTTCGGGCGCCACGTCGACCCGATCGGCCAGACCGCTGGACACCATCCACCAGCCGATGAAGCCCTGCAGGCCGCCAAGCGCGAGCAGGACGGCGGTATGCGGCAGCAGCCGCTTGGGTATTCGCCTCAGGGCGAGGAACACCAGGAACGGCAGGCCATAGGCCAAGCCGATGATCCGGCCCAGAAAGCGGTGGCCCCACTCCCACCAGTAGATGGTCTTGAACCCGGCCAGGGTCATGCCCTGGTTCACGACCTGATACTCGGGACTGGCCCGGTACTTGGCGAACTCGGTCTCCCAGTCGGCCGCAGACAGCGGGGGGACCGCGCCGGTGACGGGGCGCCATTCGGTGATGGAAAGGCCGGAGTCGGTCAGACGCGTCGCACCGCCCACCACGACCATGGCGAAGACAAGCGCCGCCACGCCGAGCAGCCAGACCGCCACGCCGCGTGACCGCTCACCCGCCGTTTGCGGCTCCGACTGCGTACTTGAACTCATCGGCTGCAGCTAAACGGGCGCAGCCCCACGGCAAAGACTTGCGACCATCCGTCGCGGAAAAGCGGAACCATAAAGGTGGCCCTCGCATTTCTTAGGCGACCGTCGTGGTGACGGGTACGCTGGAGAGACATCGCCATGGAAGGCGTGGGTATCATCGGCGCGATCATCATCGGCATCGTCGCCGGATGGATTGCGGAACAAGTAACGGGCCGTCGTCACGGTCTGCTGACCAACCTGATCGTCGGCATCGTCGGCGCCTTCCTGGGCGCCTTCCTGGCCGGCGCCCTGGGCATCGACTACGGCGGCTTCCTGGGCACCCTCGCGGTCGCGACCGTGGGCGCCATCCTGCTGCTTTTGATCCTGGGTTTCGTGAAGGGGCGTAGCCGGCGCGTTTAAGCCGACACGTTCCAGACTACATTCGAACCGCCGCGGAGTCCCCTCCGCGGCGGTTTCCGTTTGGGAGGTCCGCATGGGTCCGCGCACCCGCAAGGCGATCGGCTCGGTGATCGTGGTGGCCTTCGTGACCCTTTGGATCGCGATCGCCGTGTCCGTGTCGGTGTTCGTGCCCAAGCACTGGGCCGCGCAGCTGGCCTTCTACGCGGTCGCCGGAATGTTCTGGGGCGTGCCGCTGCTGCCCCTGATCCGATGGATGCAGGCGAAGGACTGAAGGCGAAGGGGAGAGATGGTCGGAGCGGCGGGATTCGAACCCACGACCCCTTGACCCCCAGTCAAGTGCGCTACCAGGCTGCGCTACGCTCCGAGAGGGGCGGCGTATACGCGGGCGCCCCCGGGGAGGCAACCGCAATTCGGGTGCTTAGACTGGGCGGCTGGCGCAGCGCGCGAGCGCCGCGTCCACGTCGTGCTTGGCCTCTGTGAGAACGTCGAGGAGCGCCGCCAGCCGGTCGGAAGTCGCGCCGTCCACGGCGGCAGGCGCAGCCGCGGCGTCGTCCACGTCTTCGGGCCGCGGAGGCGGAGCGCCCTCCCCCCGTGCGGCGGCCAGCAGCCGGCCTGAGCCTTGCTCCCTCTGCAGGCGCTGCACGCCCTTGATCGTGTAGCCTTCGTCCTGCAGCAGGACGCGCACGCCTTTCAACAACTCCAGATCAGCCGGACGATAGAATCGACGCCCGCCCGCTCGCTTCATGGGTCGGATGAAGGCGAACCGGGTCTCCCAAAATCGTAGGACATGCTGGGGCACGCCGACCGCCTCGGCGGCTTCGGAGATGGTCCGAAAGGCTTCGGGCCCTTTTTCGACCCGCAACGGCGTCTACTCCGCCGCCTCTTTCAGCAGCATGCCGCCGACCCGAGCCTTCATGACCTGGCTGGCGCGGAAGCTGATCACCCGCCGGGGCTCGATGCGCGCGGGCGCGCCGGTCTTGGGGTTACGTCCCATTCGCGCGTTCTTCGACCGCACCTGGAAGACGCCGAAGCCGGACAGTTTCACCGTCTCGCCTTGACCGAGCGCCTCGACGATCAAGTCCAGCGTGCGCTCGACCAGACCCGCGCCGTCCTGTCGGGTGACGCCGATCTCCTGGTGCAAGGCCTCCGCCAGATCCGCACGTGTCAGCGCGCCGCTCTTCACCGGTCCACCCCCATGTCAACGGCAAAGCTGCACGAACGAAAAGTCACGTCAAGTCAACCCGTTCGCCGAACGCGTTCACGACTGAACCGCTACAGGCGGACGACGCAGGCGCCCCAGGTCATGCCGCCCCCCAACGCTTCCATCAGCACCAGATCGCCCGCCTTGATGCGCCCGTCGGCGACGCCGGCGGCCAGGGCCAGCGGGATGGAGGCGGCGGAGGTGTTCGCGTGTTCGGCGACGGTGGAGATGACCTTCTCCGGCGTGACGCCGATCTTCTTGGCGACGCCGTCCAGGATGCGCTGATTGGCCTGGTGCGGCACGAACCAGTCGACGTCCTCCACGGCCACGCCCGCGGCGGCGGCGGCCGCGTGCACCGCCTCGCTGATGTGGGTCACGGCGGCGCGGAACACCTGATTGCCCTGCATCCGCAGATGCCCGACCGTCCCCGTCGTGCTGACCCCGCCGTCGACATAGAGCAGATCCCGCTTGGAGCCGTCCGCCTGTAGCGAGAAGCCGAGCAGGCCGCGGTCGGCCGTCGTCCCCTCTCCCTCGACGCCTTCGACCACCGCAGCGCCCGCCCCGTCGCCGAAGAGCACGCAGGTCCCCCGGTCGGTCCAATCGAGGATGCGGGTCATGGTCTCCGCCCCGATCACGAGGGCGCACTTGTTGATGCCTCGGGCCACGAACCCGTCGGCGACGCTCAGCGCGAAGACGAACCCTGAGCAAACCGCCTGGATGTCGAAGGCGGAGGCCACCGGGCAGCCCAGCTTCTTCTGCACGATCGTCGCCGTGGCCGGAAAGGTCATGTCCGGGGTGGTGGTGGCGATGATGATCAGGTCCACGTCGGCCGGCGTGCGGCCGGCGGCCAGCAGCGCCGCCTGAGCGGCCTTGACCGCCAGGTCGGAGGTCGCCTCCCCCTCCGCGGCGCGGTGACGGACGCGGATGCCTGTGCGCTCCACGATCCACTCGTCCGTGGTGTCGACGAACTTCGAAAGGTCGGCGTTGGTCACCCTGTCCGCCGGCAGATAACCCCCGACGCCGGTGATGACGCTGCGAAGCATGGAGCCGCCTCCGGTCAGGCCTGCGCCGCCGCAGGCGCTTCGGCGTGCAGGCGGGCGTAGAGCAGCTTCAGCTTGCGGTCGACCTCGGCGGCGTAGTCGCTGAACGCCAGGTCCGCGGCGACCTTGATGGCGTTGGCGAAGCCCTTGGCGTCCGCGCCCCCGTGGCTCTTCACGATGAGGCCGTTCAGCCCCAGGAGGGGCCCGCCGTTCACCGAGCTCGGATCGATCCGGGCCGCCATCCGACGCAGCGCGGGGCGCGCCAGCAGGGCGCCGGCCTTGGCGTGCAGGTCGGAGGTCAACGCCTCGCGCAGCAGGCCCGTGAAGAAGCGGGCCATGCCCTCGGCCGTCTTGAGCGCGATGTTCCCGGTGAAGCCGTCCGTCACGACCACGTCGACCGCGCCCTTGGCGATACCGTCGCCTTCGACGAAACCGCGGTAGTCCAGGTCGAGGTCGGATTCGCGCAGCAGCTTGTGCGCCTCCCGCACCTCCTCGTGACCCTTGATATCCTCGGAGCCGACATTCAGCAGCCCGACCGTCGGTCGCGGCGTCCCGTAAACCGCGCGGTGGAAGGCTTCGCCCATGATGGCGAACTCGATCAGCTGCTCCGCCTCGCTGGTCACGTTCGCGCCCACGTCCAGCACCGCTGTCACGCCCCGGCTGGTTGGCCAGCTGGCGACGATGGCGGGCCGGTCCAAACCGTCGATGGTGCGCAGCTGCAGCTTGCCGACCGCCATCAGCGCGCCGGTGTTTCCCGCGGACACCGCCGCGGCGGCCTCCCCGCGCTTCACCGACTCGACCGCGTTCCAGAGGCTGGAGCCCTTGCTCTTGCGGAGCGCCTGAGCGGGCCTTTCGTCCATGCCGATGACCTGGGTCGTGTGCCGCACCTCGCACAGGCCGGCCGCGACCGGGCTCTTGGCGAGCTCGGGCCCGAGCTTCGCCTCGTCGCCGTGCAGCAGGTACCGGACGCTCCGCCCCGCCATCCGCTCGACAGCGCGGGCTACGCCGGCCACCACGACCGAAGGACCGTGGTCGCCGCCCATGGCGTCGATGGAGAGGGTGACGGACTGGGGCACGCGAGCTCTTGGCGTCGGACTCGGAAGGTGGCGAGCCCGCGCGAGGTTTACAGCCGCCCCACCCCCACGCAAGGCCGGCTATTGAGGCTTGAGCCGGGACAGAACGGCGAAAGGCGAAGGCGGCTCGTCGGGTTCGGGCGCTTCCCACTCCACGCCCGGCTTGCGGGGGAACGGGTCCAGCTCCAGCGCCAGGTGCTCGACGACGTAGGCGGCGACGTCCACTTCCTGCGCATGCAGCACGTCCGGCGGGTCGGGCGCGTCGAGGTCGAACGTTTCTTCCGGGTCCTCGCTGGGCGCGTTGGGGCTGCCGGCGGGCACGGCCGTCACTCTGAACTCGCCCGACAGCTCGGTTTCGAACGGGTCCAGGGTCACCCCGCACGTCTGCTGGATGCGGGCCCGCCAGCGTCCCTCGACGGCCGCGCCGTCCATCCAAGGGGAGACGGTCACCTCGGCGGAGAGCGCGTCCACCGCCGGTATGGCCAGAAGCTTGGCGGCTTCGGCGCGCTGCTCGGCCGTCGGCTCCAGAGAGTGGCGAACCGGACCGCGGTCCAGCTGATGCAGCGGCACTTTGACGGACCAGTTCATCGTGGCGTCTCCGGCCAGGCGGCGCGCCCGTCGAGGACGGTCGCCAGAGGCTCGGCGAACAGGCGGCTTACCGCCGCGTCCGCGTACGCGGCGAGCGGACCGGCCCGAGCGACCTCGCCGTCGTACACCGTGCGCGCGATCAGCGCCTCTAGTTCGGTACGATCCGGTAGGGTGGCGAAGGCCGCGTCATACGACTTCAGGCGCCCCATGAACGCCTCCCCGAGCCGGCGCACCTTCTTGCCCACGGACAGGTCGCCGACGCCGGCCTCCCGCATGGCGTCGTCCAGGCTCTTCACGTAGGCGTCGAACAGTCCCTGCGCTGTTTCGGCCGCCGCCTCGCCGCCGTCCTTCAGCCGGTGCAGCAGCAGGATGACGTGCAGCGAGTAGAGTTCGAATCGGCCATCGGCGGTGTCGGGCACGCCCCAGCGAGTGTAGAACCCCGGCGTGCGGGCCTGCTCCACGGCCGCGAGATAGAGCCTGCGTCCTGCTGTCACGGCAGGGCGGCCGGCGAACATGCGTTGAAGGATCAAGACCGCCTCATTGAAGCCGTCACGTTGAACTAGGAGGCCCGCGGGTCTAGGTCAAAGGCCGACTTCCGCCAGAGTTCCGTCATGTCGTCCCGTTCCGTTCTCGCCGCAATGCTCCTCGGCGCCCCGCTCGTGATGGGAGCCGCCGCTTGCAGCCCGGTCACCTCCACCCACGGATTCCAGGTGGTCGAAGCCAAGCCGGCCGACGTGAAGATCGGCGAGGACACCAAGTCGACCGTCATGGAGCGACTGGGCTCGCCCTCGGTGGTCTCCACCTTCGAGCCAAATGTCTGGTTCTATGTCTCCCAGACCATGCAGAAGAAGGCTTTCTACAAGCCCAAGACCACGGACCGCAGCGTGGTCGCGGTCACCTTCGACGAGGCGAGCGAAAAGGTCACCTCGGTCAATCAGTACGATCTGGGCGACGGCAAGCAGATCGCCTTCAACGATCGCGAGACGCCGACCCGCGGACGCGAACTCTCCATCCTCGAGCAGCTGCTCGGCAACGTCGGCCGGGTCGGCAACGTGCTGGGGGATCGCGAAGAGAACCAGCCCGGCGGCCGCCGCCGCGACTAAGGACGTCGGCTCACCGCCGGAGCGGCGGTCCTAGCCCGTCACGGTAGAGGGAGGGCGCTCGGCCCTCCCCTCCCGGTCACGCCAGTTCGGGCGCTTCTTCGTCGGCTTCGGGCTCGACGGCGGGTTCGTTGTCCGCGCCGTCGATGTTGAAGCTGATCTTGCCGTCCTTGAGCTGCACCTGGACGTGGCCGCCCTTCACCAGCCGGCCGAACAGGATCTCGTCCGCCAGCGGCTTCTTGATGTGCTCCTGGATCACCCGCGCTAGAGGCCGGGCGCCGTAGAGCTCGTCGTAGCCGTTCTTGGCCAGCCAGTCGGCCGCGTCCTCGTCGAGCGCGATCGTGACGTTCCGGTCCGCGAGTTGCGCCTCCAGCTGCATGACGAACTTCTGCACCACCTGCCGGATGATCTCCGGCGACAGCGGCTTGAAGGCCACCACGGCATCGAGCCGGTTGCGGAACTCCGGCGTGAAGAGCCGCTTGATCGCGCTCTCGTCTTCGTCGGTGATCCGGCCCCGGCCGAAGCCGATGCCCAGGCGGTTGTTGTCGGCGGCGCCGGCGTTGGTGGTCATGATCAGGATCACGTTCCTGAAGTCGACCTTCTTGCCCACCGCATCCGTCAGCGTGCCATGGTCCATCACCTGCAGCAGGATGTTGTAGACGTCCTGGTGCGCCTTCTCGATCTCGTCGAGCAGGACGACGGCGTGGGGATGCTGGTCCACCGAGTCGGTGAGCAGCCCGCCCTGGTCGTGGCCGACATAGCCCGGAGGCGCGCCGATCAGCCGGCTGACGGTGTGCCGCTCCATGTACTCCGACATGTCGAAGCGCAGGAGCTCGATGCCGAGCGTCTGGCTGAGCTGCTTGGCGACCTCGGTCTTGCCGACGCCCGTCGGGCCGCTGAACAGATAGCAGCCGATGGGCTTGGATGCGTCGCGCAGGCCGGCGCGCGCCATCTTCATCGCCGAGGACAGCTGCACGATGGCGTCGTCCTGGCCGTACACCGCGCGGTGGAGATCGACCTCCAGGCTCTTCAGCGATTCGGTGTCCGACTTGCTGACCGACTTGGGCGGGATGCGGGCCATCTTGGCGATGATCGCCTCGACCTCCTTGACCCCGATCGTCTTCTTTCGCTTGGCCTGGGGCACGAGCATCTGCGAGGCGCCGGCCTCGTCGATGACGTCGATCGCCTTGTCCGGCAGCTTGCGGTCGGTGATGTACTTCGCCGCCAGCTCCACCGACGTCTTGATCGCTCCGTCGGTGTACTTCAGCTTGTGGAAGTCTTCGTAGTAGGTCTTCAGCCCCTTGAGGATCTTGATCGTGTCGTCGACCGTGGGCTCGTTGACGTCGATCTTCTGGAAGCGCCGGACAAGCGCCCGATCCTTCTCGAAGTGCTGACGGAACTCCTTGTAGGTCGTCGATCCCATGCACCGCAGAGTGCCCGACGCCAGCGCCGGCTTGAGCAGGTTGGATGCGTCCATCGCTCCGCCCGAAGTGGCGCCCGCGCCGATCACGGTGTGGATCTCGTCGATGAAGAGCACCGCGTTGGGGTGATTCTCCAGCTCCTTGACGACCTGCTTCACCCGCTCCTCGAAGTCGCCGCGGTAGCGCGTGCCGGCCAGCAGCGAGCCCATGTCGAGCGAGAAGATCGTCGCCCCCGAGAGCACCTCGGGCACTTCGCCGTTCACGATCTTGCGGGCCAGGCCCTCGGCGATGGCGGTCTTTCCGACGCCCGGGTCTCCGACCAGCAGGGGGTTGTTCTTGGTGCGCCGGCAAAGGATCTGGATGCAGCGCTCCACCTCGGCCATGCGGCCGATCAGCGGGTCGACCTTACCCTGGCGCGCCTTCTCGTTGAGGTTCACGCAATAGGCTTCGAGCGCTTCGCCGCCCTGCTTGACCTGGGCCTTGTCTTCGTCGGCGTCGGTCGAGCCCTTCACCGAACGGGCCTCGGAAGAGCCCGCCTTCTTGGCGATGCCGTGAGCGATGAAGTTGACCGCGTCATACCGCGTCATCTCCTGTTCCTGCAGGAAATACGCAGCGTGGCTTTCACGTTCCGAGAAGATCGCGACCAGCACGTTGGCGCCGGTCACCTCTTCGCGACCGGACGACTGGACGTGGATCACGGCGCGCTGGATGACGCGCTGGAAACCGGCCGTGGGCTTGGCGTCGTCGCCGTCGTCCACGACGAGCGAGCGAAGCTCGTTGTCCAGGTATTGGTTCAAGGACCGCTTGAGCGCGGTCAGGTCGACGCTGCAGGCGCGCATGACGCTGGTCGCCTCCTGATCGTCGATCAGCGAGAGCAGCAGGTGCTCCAGCGTGGCGTACTCGTGCTTGCGCTGGTTCGCGTAGGCGATGGCGCGGTGAAGAGTCTCTTCGAGATGCTTCGAGAAGGCGGGCAAAGGGGGCCTCTCAGTCCTTTTCCATAGTGCACTGCAGCGGATGCTGATGACGTCTCGCAGCGTCGATCACCTGGGCGACCTTGGTTTCGGCCACTTCGTAGGTGAAGACTCCGCATACCCCCACGCCGTGTTGATGAACGTGCAGCATGATCCGCATGGCGTCGTCGCGCGACTTGTTGAAGAAGCGTTCGAGCACGTAGACCACGAACTCCATCGGCGTGTAGTCGTCGTTCAACAGCAGCACGCGGTAGAGCGAAGGCTTCTGAACCTTCGGCTTGACTTGCGTGACGACAGCAGAACCGACGCCCGCGCCTTGATCACCTTGCTTGCGCTCGGCCATCAACACGGTCTCCCGAGCCCGCTAACCCCGGGCTCCTGATCGGATTAGATATTGAAAACCGAGCACGTGGGAAGCCCTTGACAAGAGCCCGCGCCGAGTTTGTCGGCCGGCACCCGTCAAGCGCCCATCACAAACGCGAAAAGGCCGGAGCGTTTCCGCTCCGGCCTCCACATGCGTCGGTTGGGAGAACCGATTAGCGGACGGACTGAGCCTTCTCGACGACCGCGGTGACGCGCTCGTTCAGCGGGGCCAGGGTATCCTTCACGGAGGCGGCGACTGTCTCCGACATCCGGTTCATCTCGGCTAGGTAGGTCTCGAGCGCGGTCTTGGCGTAGGTGGTCTGCAGCTCGACCACTTCCTGCAGGCTCTTGGCCGCGGTGAGCGCCTTGGTGGCGGCGACGCCGTCTTCCATGGAGCGCTTGCTGTAATTCATGGCCTGCGCGCCCACCGACTCGGCGCCCTTGGTGGCGGCCGTCACGGAAGCCACGACGGCCTCCAGGTTGCGCTTGCTGAGGCTGTTCAGTTCGTTCAGGGCCGACAGGGACTTCTCGACGGTGTCCTTGAAGGCTTGGTTCCCGGCGGTCGACATCTGCTCGACCGTGTTCTTCATGGCGTCAGCGCCGTTTTCCATCTTCAGCTCCCGTGCGGTTCGTGACGGGCGGCCGACGGCCGAGCCCGGGGTGTTGCGAGCCCACGGTATGCGCTTATTGTGCACCTGCGTCAAGGAAAATTGTGCAGTGCACAATGGACCGGAAAACGGAAGGATTCTGCGACCGATTGTTCAGGGTCGGTTTACCATCAGGAAAGGTCCGCCCCCTCATGGTAATCACGATTCACAGGCTCACGCCGCGCAGTTCCCCCTTATCGACGGACGACGCTCATGACCCTCCGCGCCCGCCGTTTCGTTACCGCCCTCCTGCTCAGCGCCGCCATGGCGGCCGGGACCACGCTCCCCAGCGTCGCGTCGGCTCAGGTGTACGCTTCTCCGAACCAGCCGAACTACGCCTCGATCGTGGTGGACGCCTCCACCGGTGAAGTCCTCTACGGCAAGCGGGCCGACAGCCCCCGCTATCCCGCCTCGATCACCAAGGTGATGACGCTGTATCTCACCTTCGAGGCGATGGCGGCGGGCAAGCTGAAGCCCGACGACCTCATCGTCGTGTCGCCGCGCGCCGCTGCGCAGCCGCCGTCCAAGCTCGGCCTGCGCCCCGGCAGCACCATCCGCGTCGACGACGCCATCAGCGCTCTGGCGGTGAACTCCGCCAACGACATCGCCGTGGCTCTGGCGGAGCGGCTGGGCGGCACCGAGCAGCGCTTCGCCGCGCTCATGACCCTGCGCGCGCAGGAGCTCGGCATGCGCAGCACCCGATTCGTCAACGCACACGGCCTGCCCGACAGCCGCCAGCTCAGCAGCGCCCGCGACATCGCCGTCCTCTCCCGGGCGGTGATGCGCGACTTCCCGCAATACTACGGCCGCTTCGGCCAGCGCTCGTTCCGCGGCCACAACAATCACAACCGCCTGCTGCACCGGATGCCGGGCGTGGACGGACTGAAGACCGGCTTCACCAACGCCTCGGGCTACAACCTCGCCGCCAGCGCCGTGCGCGACGGCCGCCGCCTGATCGCCGTCGTGCTCGGCGGGACCACGGGCGCGAGCCGCGACGCCCACACGGCCGACCTGCTGAACGCCGGCTTCACGGTCATGGCCAGCCGCGCCCGCGGCGAGCGTATGGAGCTGGCCTCCATGTTCCCCGAGCGGACCACCATGCTGGCGTCAGTCGCTCCGGCCGTCGAGCAAGGGGACCGTACGCCTGAGAAGCCGACCGCGGCCGAGGCCAAGGAACTCGCCCTCGCCCTCCCCGAGACTAAGCTCGTGAGCAAACTCCGCGGGCGCGAGGCGCTCGAGGAGAAGGCGCCCAAGTCCAAGGCCGAGAAGGCCAAGGCCGAGAAGCTCAAGGCGGACGACGCCAAGCTCGAGAAGGCTTCCGACAAGAAGAAGGCCGGCAAGGGCGACAAGGCGAAAGCCGCCGACGAGGACGAGGCGCCCAAGGGCACCTGGTACGTCCAGGTCGGCGCCTTTCCGAGCAAGGACGGCGCCCAGGATCAGCTGAAGACCGTCCTGAAGAAGTACGCCACTCACTTCTCCAAGGCGGACGGCAAGGTCGAGAAGGCCGGCGGCAACGGCCACTGGCGCGCCCGCTACTACGGCTTCAGCCCGGACGAGGCGAAGGCCGCGTGCAAGGCCCTCGACAAGAAGAACGTGCCCTGCCTGGCGGTGAAGAGCTGATCAGCGCTTCCTGAGCAGCCGGTCCCGGGCGGCGTTGAGCGCGGCCGCCCGGCCGGCGTCGCCGCCCCGGTCCGGGTGAGCCTCCTGCATCAGCCGACGGTGAGCGGCCCGGATCTCGTCCGCGCTCGCCTGCGCCCCGACGCCCAGCACCGCACGCGCCGCATCCACGGTCGGCCTGCTCGGCCGCTTGCGGGCGCTGACCGACAGAGCCCCGCCGGCCGCGAGCAGGGCCAGGCACAACAGCCACTCGCTCCTGAGGCCCGCGACCGCCGCGCCCACGTAGGCCGCCAGCGCCACCACGGCGGCCGCGGGGCGCCACTCGCCGCCCCGGCCTTGACGCCTTCCAAGCCAGACGAAGAACGCCAGCGCCGCGAGCGCCGGCAGCAGCAGGCTCACGAAGCGGCCCGGAGCTCCTCGGGCGCGGCGTGGCCCAGGTTCAGGCACTGCAGCACCGCGCGCAGCTCCTGGCGCGCCGCCACGTGGGCGAGCGACATCGCCACCGGGCGGACCTTGGGCGACAGGTCGGCGATCGACAGGCCGAAGGGGAACAGCTCGCGGTAGATCACCCGGTCCCGCAGGCCCGGGCCCACGCGGAACCCGACCCGGCGGGACAGCAAGGCCAGCCGGTCCTCGACGCGCTTGCGGTTCTTGGCCTCGACGGTCGCGAGGCGGTTGCGCAGCACGACCCAGTCCAGAGAGCGCCGCTCGCCAATCATCTTGGCCTTGCGCGCATTCCAGACGGTCTCGCTGTAGAGGCTGGGCTTCTGCAGATCGAGCGTGACCGGGTCCACGTGGCCCAGCATGTCGAAGTCCACGAAGCTGTCGTTCATCGGCGTGACGATCAGGTCGGCCTTGCCGTGAGCGGCGCGCGAGAGCGCGGTGTCGCCGCCCGGCGTGTCGATGAGCACGTAGTCGTTCTCGGCCTGCGCACGGGAGAAGGCCTCATCCAGCGCGGCGAGGGCGACCTCGTCCGACATGGCCCCGATGACCTTGGCGTTCTCGCCGACCGCATACTCGGTGGCGGTGGGCAGCTCCACGTCGTTGGCCTTGGTCCAGGCGGCCCGGTTCTCCAGGAAGCGTCCGAGCGACTGCTGGCGCACGTCCAGGTCCAGCACGCCGACCTTGCCGTCCGCATGCAGCAGGGCGGTCATGATGTGGATGGCCAGGGTGGACTTGCCCGCCCCGCCCTTCTCGTTGCCGACGACGATGATCTGCGCAGCCATGGCCGACCCGTTCCTCAAGAGCGGGCGCACATGACGGAGAGCCCCGAGTCGCGTCAACGCGCCAAAGCGACTCGGCTCATCCGCCGCGGGGCGGCGGGCCGAATCGGTTGGGCCGAGCCTCCCCCGGCAGGGCGCAGAGCATGGCCACGACCATGGTCACGAACGCGGCCCAGGCCACGTCGAGGGAGTCGTCCAGCTGCGGCCAGGCCGCAATCGCCGCGAACACCGGAAAGAACGTCCACCACCCCGCGCGGCCCAGGTCGTGCAGGCGCTTTGACGTGACGCATGCGGCCGAGAACAGCACGACGGCGTAGACGAGCCAGCCCGTCCAGCGTTCGAGCGGGCCCGCGGCCGACAGGTGAAAGGCGGCCGTAAGCACGCCGAGGACGGCGGCGGTGAGCGCATACCCTCGCCGATCCAGCCGTCCCGTCGAGGAGAAGAACAACTGCCCCCAATCGCGCCGCCGCATTGGGAATCGCTCAGGCGAACTCGACCAGGACCTCATCCGCGGCCACGCTGTCTCCGGGCTTGGGCCCGACGCTCTTCACCACGCCGTCGCGCTCGGCGCGGATGATGTTCTGCATCTTCATCGCCTCGATCACCGCGACGGTCTCGCCCTCCTTGACCTCCTGCCCCTCGGCGACCTCGAGGCTGACCACCAGGCCCGGCATGGGGGACAGCACCATCTTGGAGGTGTCGGCGGCCTGCTTCTCGGGCAGGCGATCGTGGAGTTCCGCCGTCGCGGGCGTCAGCACCAGCACACGGGCCTTGGCCGCGCGATGGCGGATGGTGAAGCCCTCGGCCGCGGGAGCCACCTCCACGGTGAAGTGGGTCCCGTCCAGCCGACCGCGGTAGGTCGGCGAGCCCGGACGCCACTGGTCGCGCTGCAGCGTGAGGGTGCGGCCTTCGTCCGGGAAGGTGACGACGAAGGCTCCGCCGTGGTCGGCCAGCTCCACCCGGCGCCGGCTCTTGCCGATCGCGACGATCCAGTCGGTCCGGGGCCGCGCCCGCCCGTCGCCCAGCCGCCGGGCCCGCGCTGCGAGCGTCCGGTGCATGTCGGTTCCGACCGCCGTCAGCACGTCCAGCTGCCAGGCCGTCAGCTCCGTCCCCAGGAACCCTTCCGGGAACTCCTCGGCGATGAAGGCCGTGGAGAGCCGCCCCTCGCGGAAGCGCGGCATGTCCATGACGGCCGCCAGGAACGGCACGTTGTGGCCGAGACCCTCGATGTGCAGGTCCTCGAGCGCGCGCCCCATTCCGTCGACGGCCTCGATGCGCGTGCGGCCCCAGGTGCAGAGCTTGGCGATCATCGGATCGTAGAACATGGAGATCTCGTCGCCCTCACGGACGCCCGAGTCGTTGCGGACGGTGTAGGCGCCGCGCTCGCCCTCTCGAGGCGGCTCGTAGCGCACGAGCCGCCCGATGGACGGCAGGAACTTGCGGTACGGATCCTCGGCGTAGATCCGGCTCTCCATCGCCCAGCCGTCGATCTTCAGATCGCCCTGGCCGAAAGCGAGCGGCTCGCCGGCGGCCGAGCGCAGCATCTGCTCGACCAAATCGAGGCCGGTGATCAGCTCGGTTACGGGATGCTCCACCTGAAGACGCGTGTTCATCTCGAGGAAGTAGAAAGACTTATCCTGTCCCGCGACGAACTCGACCGTGCCCGCGCTGTCGTACGCGACGGCCTTGGCCAGGGCGACGGCCTGCGCGCCCATGGCGGCCCGGGTCTCCTCGTCCAGCAGGGGAGACGGGGCCTCTTCGATGACCTTCTGATTGCGGCGCTGGATGGAGCACTCGCGTTCGAACAGGTGGACGACGTTCCCGTGCTTGTCGCCGAGCACCTGGATCTCGATGTGGCGCGGATCGACGATGAACTTCTCGATGAAGATACGGTCGTCGCCGAAGGCGCCCTTGGCCTCGGCGCGGACAGCCGGGAAGCCCTCCTCCACGTCCTTGCGCGTCCAGGCGACACGGATGCCCTTCCCGCCCCCGCCGGCCGAGGCCTTGATCATCACGGGATAGCCGATCTCCTCGGAGATGCGGACGGCGTGCTCGGTGTCGTCGATCTCGCCCACGTGCCCCGGCACGGTGGAGACGCCCGCCGCCCGCGCCGCCTTCTTGGACTCGATCTTGTCGCCCATGGCGTGGATCGCGTGCGGGTTGGGGCCGATGAAGACGATCCCCTCGTCGGCGCAGCGCTGGGCGAACTCCGCCTTTTCCGACAGGAACCCGAAGCCCGGGTGGACCGCCTCCGCGCCCGTCTGCTTGCAGGCGGCGATGATCTTGTCCGCGTCGAGGTAGGACTGAGCGGCCGGCGGCGGGCCGATGAAGACGCTCTCGTCCGCCATCTCCACGGCCAGGCTGTCGGCGTCAGCTTCCGAGTAGACGACCACCGTCTTGATGCCGAGCCGACGGCAGGTCTTGATGATCCGCACCGCGATCTCGCCGCGATTGGCGATCAGGATCTTTGAGAACAACGCTTCAGCCCCCGTCCGAACAGGTGCGCTTCGCTTAGCGGCGCAGGCGCGGAGGCGCAAACCCGCGGCCGGACGCTTGGAGCTTGACCTTCCCCCGCCGCCCCGGTTGATCGCACCCCCATGACCCAGGCGACGCGCGAGGACTGGCTGAAGCTGGTCGAGAAGACCCTGAAGGGGGCCGACTTCGATAAGCGGCTTGTCTCCCGCACCACGGACGGCATCGCCGTCCAGCCGCTCTATCCCTCCGCTGAGGTCGTCGACCCCGCCGTGCGGCGGCGCAAGGCGCATGAGGCCGGCCGGCCTTGGGAGATCCGCGCCCGCACGCGACACCCGGACCCCGCCCATGCAAACCGGGAGCTCCTGAGCGACCTGGAGGGCGGGGCCGCCTCAGTGCTGATCGCGCTGGATCCGGAGGGTGGCCGCGGCGTGGCGATCGCCGCGGCCGACGACCTCCGGCGCACGCTGGACGGCGTGCTGCTGGACCTCGCGCCGGTGGCGCTCGACGCCCGCTTCCTCGGGCCGGTCGCGGCCGACTGGCTGGCGGAGGCGGCCGCGCGCACGCCCGAGGCGCCGCTGGCCCTCCACATGGACCCGATCGGCGCGTTCGCCGTGAGCGGCGCCAGCCCCGGGCCCGCCGAGAGCCACCTCGTCTCCGCCGCCACGGTCGGCGCGCGGCTGAGCCAGACGTTCCCGAACGCGACGGCCTTCCTGGCCTCTGGCCGGGCCGCTCACGAGGCGGGCGGCTCGGAAGCGCAGGAGCTGGGGTTCGCTGCGGCCTCGGCGCTCGCTTACGCCAGAGCCCTCGCCCGCGCCGGCCTGCCGATCGGCGAGGCGTTCCGGCGAATCGTTCTCGGCCTCTCCGCCGACGCCGACTACTTCGTCACCATCGCCAAGCTTCGGGCCGCCCGCGCCATCTGGGGGCGGCTGACCACAGCTTGCGGCGCGGAAAGCCCGGCCGTCGTCGAGGCGCGCTCAAGCGCCCGGATGCTGGCCCAGGTCGATCCTTGGGTGAACATGCTGCGCCTCACGGCGGCCGGCTTGGGGGCCGCCGCTGGCGGGGCCGACGCGCTGGTGCTCGACGCCTTCACGGACGCGATCGGCCTGCCGACCGCCTTCGCCAGGCGTCAGGCCCGCAACACCCAACTCGTGCTGATGGAGGAGGCGCACCTCGGCCGCGTCGCCGACCCGGCCGGCGGCGCAGGGCTGATCGAGAGCCTCACGGACGAGTTCGCCCGCGCCGGCTGGTCGTTCATGCAAGCCATCGAGGCGCAGGGCGGCGTTCTCCGCGCTCTGGAAGGCGGTTTCATCGCGGCGGAAGTTGCCAAGGCTCGCGACCTCCGCCGCGCCGAGTACGCGCGCCGCAAGGCCGGCCTGATCGGCGTTTCGGAGTTCCCGAACCTCTCGGAAGCGGCGGTCGCCGTCGAGGCGGTCGAGCCGGCGACCTTCGCCAGATCCGCGCCCTCCGGCCCCCTGCCCGGCCCAGCCTCGGCGTGCGAGCCGCTCGCGCCGATCCGCTGGGCCGAGCCGTTCGAGCAGCTGCGCGAGCGGGGACTGGCGGCGCAGTCCCGCGTCTACCTCGCCGTGCTCGGCCCTGTCGCGGAGCACGCCGCGCGCGCCGGCTTCGCCCGCAACGTCCTGGCGGTGGGCGGGATGATCACTGCTGAGGGTGCGCCCGAAGCCTGGGACGGCGCACGTCTGACGGTGCTCTGCGGCTCGGACGAGCGCTATGCGGCGGAGGCGGCCGAGGCCGCCCGTGCGCTGAAAGCCCGAGGCGCGCCGCGGGTCTGGCTGGCGGGTCGACCCGGGGAGCAGGAGGCCGCACTGCGGGCGGCGGGCGTGGACGCCTTCATCTTCGCCGGCGCTGACGTGCTCGAAACCTTGGAGCAGGCGCTTGCGGACTGAAGCGCAGGTCCTGTGCTAACGTCCGGCTCTTCCGCAGCAGCAGCCGACGAGGCGGCCATGGACGGACAAGGCTTCACCCCGGAGACCTGGCGCAAGGCCGCCGTGTTCAAGGGTCGGTGCGCCGATCCACACGACGTGGACAGCAAGGCGGCCGTCTACGCTCTGGCGGATACGTGGAACGCCCGGCCGATCGACATGGACCTGCCTCAGCCCGTGATCTGGTGGGACGACGAGGGCGAGGAGGAAGGCGCCCTCGCGATCCAGGCCGAATGTCACGAAACCGAGGACGGGGACACCATGGAGGTGCTGGGCCTCCTGCTCCCGGACGGGCATACGGCGGTGGCCCTGCTGGACGACGTGGATCTGGTGGACTCAACCGACCCGGTCTGGCGGGCGCTGGTGGAGCCGGCCGACGACGAAGACGACGGCGAATTCGCCGATTACCTGCTGGACGACGACGAGGACGATGACGACCTTCCCTGACTTCGCCACGCTCGCGTTCGACAGCATCCAGCCCACGGCCGCCGCGCCGGCCGGCGGCGGACCGCTTTGGGAGACGCCCGAGGGGGTGGCGGTGAAGCCGCTCTATTCCCCTGAGGACGCGGCCGGGCTCGAGGCCCCGCGCACCTGGCCGGGGCTGCCGCCCTTCGTCCGCGGCCCCTATCCCACCATGTACCTGACCAACCCCTGGACGGTCCGGCAGTACGCAGGCTTCTCCACGGCCGAGGACAGCAACGCCTTCTACCGCCGTAACCTCGCGGCGGGGCAGATGGGCCTGTCGGTCGCCTTCGATCTCGCCACCCACCGGGGCTACGACAGCGACAACCCGCGGGTGCTCGGCGATGTGGGCATGGCGGGCGTCGCCATCGACAGCATCTACGACATGCGCAGGCTCTTTAGCGGCATCCCGCTCGACAAGATGAGCGTGTCCATGACCATGAACGGCGCGGTGCTCCCCGTTCTCGCGCTCTACATCGTCGCGGCCGAAGAACAGGGCGTGCCGCCGGAGAAGCTCTCAGGAACGATCCAGAACGACATCCTGAAAGAGTTCATGGTGCGGAACACCTACATCTATCCGCCCACGCCCTCCATGCGGATCATCTCCGACATCTTCGCCTTCACCTCGCAGAAGATGCCGAAGTTCAACTCGATCTCGATCTCCGGCTACCACATGCAGGAGGCCGGGGCGTCCCTGGACCTGGAACTGGCCTACACGCTCGCCGACGGGATCGAGTACATCCGCGCCGGCGTCGCGGCGGGGCTGGAGGTCGACAAGTTCGCCCCTCGCCTCAGCTTCTTCTGGGCCATCGGCATGAACCACTTCATGGAGGTGGCCAAAATGCGGGCCGCCCGCCAGCTGTGGGCGCAGCTGGTGAAGCGCGAATTCGACCCGAAGGATGAGCGTTCGCTGTCGCTCCGCACCCACAGCCAGACGTCCGGCTGGTCGCTGGCCGCGCAGGACGTGTTCAACAACGTCGCCCGCACGGCGGTCGAAGCCATGGCGGCGGCGGGCGGGCAGACCCAGTCGCTGCACACCAACAGCCTGGACGAGGCGCTCGCCCTGCCCACCGACTTCTCCGCCCGGATCGCCCGCAACACCCAGCTGTTCCTGCAGACGGAGGCCGGCGCGACCCGGACCATCGATCCGTGGGGCGGGTCTTGGTACGTCGAGCGCCTCACAGCCGACCTCGCGGCCCGCGCCCTGGAGCACATCGAAGAGGTCGAGCGGCTGGGCGGCATGACCCGCGCCATCGAGCAGGGCCTGCCCAAACTCCGCATCGAGGAGGCCGCCGCCAAGACCCAGGCCCGCATCGACAGCGGTCGCCAGACCGTCGTCGGGGTCAACAAGTATCGCCCGGAGGTCGCGGACGACATCCCGGTGCTGAAGGTCGACAACGCCGACGTGCGCCGTCAGCAGCTGGACAAGCTCGCCCGGCTCAAGGCCGAGCGCGATCCGGCCGCCGTCAAGGCCGCTCTGAACGCTCTGACAGAAGGCGCCCGCGGGAACGCCAACCTGCTCGCGCTAGCGGTCGACGCCGCCCGGGCCAAGGCCACCGTCGGGGAGATCAGCGACGCGCTGGAGCAAGTCTTCGGCCGCCATCGCGCGGAGATCCGCACCATCCAGGGCGTCTACATGCGTGAAGCCGGCAACGACAATTCGGCCGCAAACCGGGCCAAGGCCATGGTCGAGGCCTTCGAAGAGGCCGACGGCCGCCGCCCGCGCATCCTGGTGGCCAAGATGGGGCAGGATGGTCACGACCGGGGGCAAAAGGTGATCGCGACCGCCTTCGCCGACCTCGGCTTTGACGTGGACATCGGGCCCCTCTTCCAGACGCCGGCCGAGGCCGCCCGTCAGGCGGTGGAGAACGACGTCCACGTAGTCGGAGCGAGCTCGCTCGCCGCCGGGCACCTGACGCTCGTGCCGGAGCTGAAGGCCGAGCTGGCGCGCCAGGGCCGCGACGACATCATGGTGGTGGTCGGCGGCGTGATACCGCCCGCCGACTTCCAGACGCTGAAGGACGCGGGCGCCGCGGCCATCTTCCCGCCTGGAACGGTGATCGCCGAAGCGGCCATCGACCTGCTGGAGCAGCTCAACACCCGCCTCGGCTACGCCCAGAAGGAAGCGGCGGAGTAGGGCTCATGTCGACTTGGGGCCGGGCGGTGCTGTTCGCCGCTCTCGTCGGCGCCTTCGGAGGCGCTCTGCCTGCGCTCCTTCTACTTGCAGCCGGCTCTCTCCTTGCAGCTGCCCCGCTTGGCTGGGCAGATGTCGGAAATGTCGTTGTGATTGTCTTGAGTCCTTTCGTCCTCTCCACGCTGATAGGCATCCCGCTCGGATTTCTTCCGGCGCTTCGGAACAACCTTTATCGGTGCGCCCTTAGTCGCCCTACTTCGACAGAGGGGTCACCAGCGGTCGGCGATATACGCTGTGGCGGGTCTCTGTATCGGGACGGTCATCGCTGGTGCACTCGTCGTTCTGCACCAGACGGCGCTGCCCGGAGCGACCTGGACGCTAATTGTGGCTCTCGGAGCCCCAACGGGAGCTGCCTCTTCAACCTACATCCTTCATCGCGCAGCTCCGACCACTCTGCGGGCGCGAAAGGCGACGGTGGCTAGCTTCGAATAGGTCACCGTCGACCGAGCTTCCGCTTCCAGAGCGGGTCTCGCGCCACCTGACCTTCCGGATGCACCTGGTCCAGGTGCTTCTCCAGAGCCCGCGCGGCCTTGGCGTGGCCTCGGAAGAAGAAGTCGACGGCGTCGCCGGCCAACGGCACCGCGCCCGTCGCCAGATCGAGCGCCAGCCAGCCGGCCATCTTGGCCAGCACCGAGCGGGGCGCGCCCGCCCGCCAGGCCAGGTGCAGCAGGTACCCTCCGGCGCCGAGCGCGTAGAGATCGCCCGCCCCTGGAATGAAGCCGACGAGACCGTCCAGCCCGACCTTCACCGGTCCGACCTTGAACAATCCGTCCGACCAGCGGCGCACGCCGTTCACCTGCTCTCGGATCGCCGCCAGCTCGGCCCGGCTCGGAACGGGGCGCGGATCGGGGCGGTAGGCGAAGCTCTGCGGCTCGGTCATCGGGGTTGAACGTGTCTCCAGCGTCGTTGTTGCGCACGAGCGGGTTGCCCGCACGGCCGCGCTGGAGATAGTGCGCCCGGTGGCGCTTCGCACCGTGATCATCGACGGCGACCCCGGCGTGGACGACGCCGTCGCCCTGCTGCTGGCCTTCGCCTCGCCCGAGCTGGAGATCGCGGCGGTCACAACCGTCGCCGGCAACGTTCCCGCCGTGCTGACCGCCCGCAATGCGCGCGTGATCCGAGCCCTCGCCGGGCGGGAGGACGTCCCGGTGCACGCCGGCTGCCTGCGGCCCATCCTTCGAGAGCCGGTGGACGTCGACCACTTCCACGGCGAGAGCGGCTTGGGCGACCTGCCCGTCGACGCGCCGGGCGCCCCCGCTGCCCCGTCGCACGCGGTCGACGCCATTCTGGACATCGTCATGTCCCGCCCGCCGGGGACGGTGGACCTGGCGGTCATGGGCCCCATGACCAACCTGGCGTTGGCGCTCCGGCTGCAGCCCGCGCTCGCGGGGCGGCTGGGGACTGTGGCGGTGATGGGCGGCGCGCGCCGTGAGGGCGGCAACATCACCGCATCCTCCGAGTACAACATCCACGCCGACCCTCATGCCGCGGCGATCGTCTTCAGCTCAGGCCTGAAGCCGGTGGTGCTGGGCCTGGACGCCACCCACCAGGTGCGGTCCACTGCCGAGCGGATCGCCCGCATCGAGACGCTTGAGACGCCCTCGGCCAAGGCGGCGGCGGCGCTGCTCCGCTTCTCCAACCGGGTCGAACGCGAGCAGGTGGGCGACGACGCCGCCCCGCTGCACGACCCCTGCACGGTCGCCTGCCTGCTTCGGCCGGACCTGTTCGAGAGCCGTCCCTGCCGGCTCGAGGTGGAGACCGCATCGCCGCTGACCCTCGGTCACACGGCCGTAGAGTTCCGGGGTGACCCGGCGCGCGCCAACGCGCGGTGGGTCACCGCCGCGGACGCGGACGGGGTGTTCGCGCTGCTCACTGAGCGACTCAGCCAGGCGTGAGCCCGCCCCGGATCACCGTCGTGGGTTCGGTGAACCTGGATCTCGTGGCCAGCAGCCCCGCCCTGCCCGCGCCCGGGCAGACCGTGACGGGCGCGACGCTCGCCCGCCATCCGGGCGGAAAGGGCGCCAACCAGGCGCTGGCCGCCCGCCGGCTCGGCGCGTCCGTGTCGCTCGTCGGGCGCGTCGGCGCCGACTCGATGGCGGAGGAGGCCCTGGCCCTGCTCCATGCCGAGGACGTTGACCTGCGCGAGTGCAGGGCCGATCCCCAGGCGCCCACCGGCGTCGCCCTGATCGCCGTGGCGCCGGACGGCGAGAACCAGATCGTCGTTGCGTCCGGCGCCAACGCCGCCTTTACGCCGGACCAGCTGCCGGCCCGCATCGAGGGCGCCTTGATCGCCCAGCTTGAGCTGCCGGTCGCCGCTGTCACGGCCGCGGCCGAGCGCACGACCGGCTTCGTCAGCCTGAACCTCGCTCCGGCGCTTGCGGCGCCTGACGCCCTGCTGGCTCGGGCCGATCTGCTGGTGGCCAACGAGGCGGAAGCCGCGATGTACGGAGCGCGCCTGCACGCCGGCCGCGGCTTGGCGGCCGTGACGCTCGGCGTGCGCGGCGCGGTGCTGTTCAGGAACGGCGAGCAGGTCGCGACCGCCGTTCCGCCGCCCGTCGCCGCCGTGGATGCCACCGGCGCGGGCGACGCCTTCGTGGCCGCCCTGACCCTCGCCATGCTCGAAGGTCAGCCGCCCGAGGCCGCGCTCCGGTTCGCCTGCGCAGCCGGCGCGCTGGCCTGCACGCGTCCCGGCTCCCAGCCCTCCCTTCCGACGCGCCAGGAGGTCGAGACCGTGTTGCGCGCGGGCCGAGTCGAGGCGACAACGCGGCCCGCATGAGCCAGGGCGTCCCCGAGCTGAGCCTGTCCGACTTCACCGCGGGTGACACGGCCGCCCGCGCCGGCTTCTCCGCCACGCTGATGGCCGGACTGAAGGACCCGGGGTTCGTTATCCTGACGGACCACAACGTGCCGCTGGAGCTGCTCGGCCGCGCCTACGCCCTCGCCGAGGCGGTCTTCGCCCTGCCCGAGCCGACCAAGCGGCGCTACGCGGCGGGCCTGCGGGGCTACACGCCCTTCGGCGTGGAGCACGCCAAGGACAGCGCCAGCCCGGACCTGAAGGAGTTCTGGCAGATCGGCCGCGAGCCCGCGCCCGGCCAGCAGGAGCCCTTCCCGCCGAACGTCTGGCCGGACGAAGCGCCGGTGTTTCAGGAGACTTTCTCCTCGCTCTACGCCGGTCTGGATGAAACAGGCCGGCTCCTGCTGCAGGCCCTGGCGCCCCAGCTCGGACTGCCGCCCGACCACTTCGACCCGCAGGTGGCGGAGGGAACGTCCATCCTGCGCGTGCTGCACTATCCGCCGGTCGCCCAGGACACGCCCGCCGGGTCGGTCCGCTCCGCAGCTCACGAGGACATCAACTTTCTGACCATCATGGTCCCCGCCCGCGGCGCGGGGCTGGAGATCCTGCGCCGGGAGGGCGGCTGGCTGCCGGTCGAGACCGCGCCCGACCAGCTGGTCGTGAACAGCGGCGACATGCTGGCCCGCCTGACCAACGACGTGATCCCCGCCACCACCCACCGCGTTGTGAACCCGACCGGGCCGAACCTCAGCCGCTACTCCATGCCCTTCTTTCTGCACCCGGCGTCTTCCGTCTCGCTGCGCTGCCTGCCCGCCTGCGAGGGCGCCGGCACCCGTCACCCAGACATCACCGCCGGCGAATTCCTGGCCGAGCGCCTCCGCGCCATCGGTCTCGCCGCCTGAGCTTCACCTCCAAAGGAGCCCCGCCCATGATCGTGACCACAACCAACTCCGTCGACGGCCGTCAGGTGCAGGACTACTTCGGCGTGGTCACGGGCGAGGCGATCCTGGGCGCCAACGTGTTCCGGGACGTGTTCGCGGGCATCCGCGACATCATCGGCGGCCGCTCGGGCTCCTACGAGCGCGTGCTGCGCGAAGCGCGCGACATGGCGCTGGCCGAGATGCAGGAAGAGGCCGCCCGCCGCGGCGCCGACGCGGTGATCGGCGTGGACCTCGATTACGAGACCATCGGCGACACCGGTTCGATGCTCATGGTCTCAGCGTCGGGAACGGCGGTGCGGCTCTCGCCGGCCCAGGGCGGCGACGACGGTCAGAGCCGGCCGGGTCCCTGGAGCTAAGCTCCTCCGCAGCGTTGCGCGACGACCTCCGGCCTTCGGAGCACGTCGCCGACGTAGTAGGCCGTCATCCCGCGGGCGATTTTGACCTCATTTCCGTCAGGGGCGAGCAAGGCGCTCACGGCCTGAGACCACTCGTCCGCGCAGACATCCTTCGAGCGCGCCGAGGCGGCGCAGTCGAGCAAACCGCCATAAGCGCGCCGATAGATTTCAAGGCCGCCCCGGTCCATGACCGGTCCGTGCCCTGGAACCAGCGTCTTGAACGGCGTTTCCGCGAGCCTCTCCAGGGCCGCCCGCCATCCTTCCGGGCAGGCCGTGTCGAGGAAGGGCGCGGGCAGGGTCACAAGGTCGCCGGCCGCCAGGACGCCTGAACCCGGGTCGTACACCCAGACGTCGCCTTCCGTGGCGGCGCGAGTCGCGAGCCCGAGCTGCAGCCGGCGGCCGGCGATCTCGCGCACCTCGCTGCGCTCGACGGGCACGTCCGGCTTCAGCGCCGCCGAATTCTCGACGGTGGCCAGATCGCCGCGATGCTCGTCGGCGGTCACGGGATCAAGGGCGCCGCCGCTTAGCGCCTCCCGACCGCGCCGGGCGCCGTCCGCCAGGAAGCCCGCGAGCGCGCCGTGGACGGCCTGGCTGGCGTGGAGCTTGGCGCCCGGCCAGCGCCGCTTCAGCTCGGCGTTGCCGCTCACGTGGTCCAGGTGCCAGTGGGTGTTGACGATCCCGACTACCCGGCCCTTCTGCGACCGCGCCAGGTCGACGATCGCCCGGCGATGCCAAGCGTGACGACCGGTATCGACCACCACGAATCCCACCGGGCCGCGGATGAGCACCGTATTGCCGTCCGGCTGACGACCCGGCGGGAGGCCGCCGGGAAGCACCCAGACATGGGGCGCAAGTCGCACGGGAGCGGGAGCAGGCGGGGTCGAGGCGGAGACCGGCGCCGCTGCAAGCAAGGCCAGAGCGGCCAACGCACCCACGATCATCGAGACCCCCTCCCGCGAGAACCGTAGACGAGGGCCGACGCCCCGCAAGGGCGGCGTTGCCTGGACCGCGCGGCTCGTGGCATCGCAGGCGCGTGAACCCGCCTGCGTCCGCCCCGCTCGCCGATCGCATCCTCGCCGGCGAGCGAGCCGCGCTCGCCCGGGGCATCACCCTGGTCGAGAGCAAGCGGGCGGACCATCAAGCCGAGGCGCGCGGCCTGCTGGAGCGACTAGGGCCGCATGCCGGCCGGGCTCAGCGGCTTGGACTCACAGGCGTCCCAGGGGCCGGCAAGTCGACGACCATCGAGGCGCTGGGCGGCCTTCTGACGGGCCGCGGCCACAAGGTGGCGGTGCTCGCCGTCGACCCCTCGAGCGGGCGCACCGGGGGCTCCATCTTGGGCGACAAGACTCGCATGGAGCGGCTGAGCGTCGACCCGAACGCGTTCATCCGCCCCTCCCCCTCGGGCGGCACGCTGGGCGGGGTGGCGCGCAAGACCCGGGAGGCCATGCTGCTCTGCGAGGCGGCCGGCTTCGACGTTGTCATCGTCGAGACGGTCGGGGTCGGGCAGTCGGAGACGGTCGTCGCCGAAATGGTCGACATGTTCGCCGTCCTGCTGATCCCGGGCGGCGGCGACGAACTGCAGGGCATCAAGAAGGGCCTGATCGAACTGGCCGACATGATCGTCATCAACAAGGCCGACAGCGATCCGGAGCGCGCGCGGCGTTCGGCGCGGGACTACAAGGCCGCCCTGCACATCCTCCAGCCGGCCTCCCCCAACTGGTCGCCTCCGGTGCTGACCGCGTCGGGGCTGACCGGCGCGGGTCTGGAGGACCTCTGGGCCCAGGTGGAGCGTCACCGCGAGGTGATGAGCGCCACCGGCGAGCGCGCCCGCCGCCGCGCCGAGCAGGACGCACGCTGGATGTGGGCGCTGGTGCGCGAGCGGCTGGAGCAGGCGGTGCTCGGACGCGCCGACGCCAAGGCGTACGCGGCCGAGCTGGAGAGCCGGGTAAGGTCCGGCGCCCTCCCCGCCTCGCTGGCCGCCGACCGTTTGCTGGAGGCGGCGGGCGTCGCGCCTTAGGCCTCGGGCGCGGTCCCGGGCGGGTTCTTGCGCTTCTTCGACTTCTTGCCGCCGCCCGGCGCGATCACCGGCCCGAGATTGGCCGCGTAAGCCGCGTCCAGCAGGTCGGCCGCGTCCTCGTCGGTGGCGTCCAGGGCGGAGGTTGACCCCGCCTCGTCTTCGGCCCGCAGGTCGCCGCCGAAGCTGGCCGTCTCGCCCAGCACCGCGGCGGACGTCTCGGCCAGCAAGGCCGCGCGCCCGCCGGGCTCCTCGCCCGACACCGCGCCGGCCTGGGCGATGCGGCGCTCGACCTCGGGGTTCGCCGCAGCGTTCACCGTGTCGGCCGGGGTGTGATCCATCACATGCTCGGCGGGAACCGGCGGCTCGGGCGCGGTGTCGGGCGCCGCGGTCGGCGCCTCGGCAGGAAGCGGATTGTGGGCCATCGACTGCTCGGGCCGATTCAGCCGCGAAGCGTCGAGGTCGGGATCGGCGTTCGGCGGCGAGGCGCGGGAATGTTCGGTCCCGCCGGTCCACGGCTCGGCGTCGATCACGCCGAAGCCGGAGGGCTGGGCGACCACGCTGCGACGCGTCCACTGGGTGAGCATCCAGTAGCCCACGCCCACGCTCGCCGCGAACAGGAAGGGAAGCCAGAGCGGCGAGGCCGCGCCGGCGCTCAGCTTCGCCAGCCGATGGTCGTCGTCATGATCATGATGGCCGAAAACGTCGAACATGGGTGGTCTCCGGATCGCCGTGGCGCGCCGACACGTGCGCCGAGGCACGGTCAAGCTCAAGCCCTTTGCGTCTGCAGTGCAGAACCTTCGCCGCACGGCTCAGGTTCCAAACAGCGGCGCCTGCAAGCGGGCGCCTCACGCACGCCAGACCCTTCCCTCCCCGCCCGGGTCGCCCAGCACCTCGGCGGTCCAGTCCGCAATGTCGGCGAACCCGGGCTCCAGCTCGGCCGGCGCATTGACCAGCGCCAGGGCGCAGCCGTTCAGCTTCAGCGGGTCAATCAGCGGACGCAGTCGGCACTCCACGAGCAGCAAGTCCGGCGGGTCCAACGCCTCCAGCTCTCGGACAAGTCGGTCGAAGGTCTCCAGGTCCTTCAGCGGCGCCCATAAGCAGACCTGGGCTACGGGCGAGCGGGCCAGCGCCGCCCCGACCGCCGCGACGGCCTGGGCATACTCGTCTCCGCGCTCATAGGGCGGGTCGATGAGCACGAGCGCATTCGCATGCCCCACGGGCAGCAGATTCCGCACGGCCAGGTACCCGTCCGCCCGCAACGCCTCGGCGGGCGCTCCCGCCAGGGTCCGCTGCAGTTGCGCGTGGTCGTCGGGGCGTAGCTCGCAAGCGACGTACTCGTCGGCCGGCCGCAGCGCGTCGGCGATGAGCCGGGGCGAACCTGGGTACGACCGGACGGGGCCGCCGCCGTTCAGCCGAGTCACGGCGCGCTTCAGGGGATCGAACACGGCCGGCGCCCGGCGGTCCATCAGCCGGGCGACGCCGGCGGCCGCTTCGCCCGTCCGGCTGTCGGCGAGGGCGTACACCCCCGCGCCGGCGTGGGTGTCCAGCAAGAACAGGGGCTGCGCCCGCGCGGTCGCCGCCGCGAGCAGGTGGAGCAAGACTGCGTGCTTCACCAGGTCGGCGAAGTTTCCCGCGTGGTGGACGTGCCGATAGTTCAAGCGTCCCGCTCAGGCCGCGAGCTTGGGGACGACCAGGCGCAGGTCTTCGACGAACCGGGCGTATTCCTCGGCCTTGCGCTGAGCGTCGGGCAGCCGCAGCAGGAAGCTCGGGTGGACCGTCACCAGCACCTGCTGATTGTCGTTCACCGGCCGGATCGCGCCCCGCACACGGCCGATGGTCACCGCCCGCCCGAACAGCGCCTGGGCCGCTGTGGCGCCCAGCGCCACGATCAGCTCGGGCTCCAGTATCTCGATCTCGTTCTGGAGCCAGCGATTGCAGATCTGGATCTCCGCCCCGGTCGGTTTCTGGTGCAGGCGGAACTTGCCCCGGGGCTCGAATTTGAAGTGCTTCACCGCATTGGTGACGTACACTTGGCCCCGGTCGACGCCCGCTTCCGCTAGCGCCCGGTCGAGCACCTTGCCCGCAGGGCCCACGAACGGGCGTCCCGCCAGGTCCTCCTGATCGCCCGGCTGCTCGCCCACCAGCATCACGCGGGCGGAGGCCGGCCCCTCGCCGAACACGGTCTGGGTGGCGGGCTCCCACAGCGGACAGGCCCGGCAACCCATGGCCTGGGCCCGCAAAGCGTCCAGGCCGTTGTGGCCGGAGCTCGGGACGGGGTCGCCGTACCGGTTCGCCTCGGCCGCATACTCCGGAGCGGAGCGCATCCGGCGCGGCGCGGGATCGCTGGGACCCTGCTCGATCATCGCGCTCTCCCGCCGGGCGGCCTCCTTCACCAGTGGTGCAATGAGTTCGGCCTCGGGCAGGTTGCGCCAGTACTTCTGCGGCATGTGGCCCTGCATGGCCTTCACCTTCAGTCGGGCGGGATTGAAGATCGAGGCGTAGTACCCCCGCCAGACCTCCTCCATGGCGTCCTCGGCAGGGGCGTCGGCCTTGGCGGCGCCTGGCCCGAAGGTCAGCGCCTCCCCGTCCCACAGCGCGGAGCGCTCCGGCGTGAGGATCGACCATCGCATGCCGTGGAAGCGGCGCACGAAGAACGGCGCGTTGATCTCCACGATGTGGTGCTCGGGCTCGAACCAGGCCACGTGCAGCGGGCCGGCCTCGTCATGAATCTCGCGGAAGCGCACGTAGGCGCGCATCTTGTGGATGTCGCGGCGGACGGCCTTGGACAGCGCCTCGGCCCGCGCGACGTCCGGATCGACCGCGACGTCGAGCAGGCCCTTCTCGGCGCGCAGCCGCCAGAGCAGCCGGTACAGCAGCGCGAACCGCTCCGGGTCGCTGTGGCAGATGACGTACTGGGCGAGGTCGATGAAGGCGCGCGGGACGGTGAAGGCCGGCGTGGCGGCCCCGGCGCCGTCGCCGCGGCCGTAGCGGGTCGGGGAAGACGGCGAGGCGCTGGCCCCCTCCACCCTACTGCGTGCCTCGGCCCGCGCGATCGGCGCGCCTTGGTCGGCGAGCAGGTCGGCCTGCCCGCCCTCGACCTGCCACACCACATCCTCTGGAGGCACGTCCTCGCTCGCGAGCGCGCGCGCGGCGGTGCGCCAGCCTTCGAAGTCGATCGCGTCCTGCAGGCGGACCGTCCGCATCAGAACAGGCTGAGCTGGCGCGGCTCTGGGGTCAAACGGGCGCGCAGGTTCGCCGCCTCGAGCACTCGCGGCTTGAAGTCGGCCAGCACGACCCAGGGCTCCACCTTCTTCACCGGCACGCGCAGGCGGCTCAGGTCGTCGTGGCGCAGCGACCGGTGCCGGCGCGCTTCCACGATGCGCCGCACCGCCTTGGTCCCCAGGCCGGGCACTCTCAGCAGGGCCTCCCGCCAGGCGCGGTTCAGGTCGACGGGGAAGAACTCGCGGTGCTGGAGAGCCCAGGCGAGCTTGGGGTCGACGTCCAGGGGCAGGTTGCCGTCCGCCTCCGCGCCACTCAGAATTTCGGGCAGGTCGAACCCGTAGTGCCGCATCAGCCAGTCGGCCTGGTACAGGCGGTGCTCGCGCACGAGCGGCGGCGCAGCGGGCGGCAAGGTCTTGCTGGCGTCCGGAATCGGGCTGAAGGCCGAGTAGTACACCCGCCGAAGCTTGTAGGCGCCGTACAGGTTCTCGCTCAGCTTCAGGACGTCGGAGTCGGTGGACGGATCGGCGCCGATGATCATCTGCGTGGATTGACCGCCCGGTGCGAAACGCGGCCGTGCGGCCTTGCCGGCCTTGCCGTCCCTCGCCTCCTCGAGCTTGAGCCGCAAACGTCCCATCGAGCGGCGGATCGCGCGGGCGTCCTTCTCGGGCGCCAGCGTGTTCAGCGACTGCTCGGTCGGAAGCTCGACGTTGATTGACAGCCGGTCGGCGTAGCGCCCGGCTTCCGCCAGCAGATCATCGGACGCGTCCGGGATCGTTTTCAAATGAATGTAGCCGCGGAAGTCATGCACCTCGCGCAGGGTGCGGGCGACCCGCACCAGCTGCTCCATGGTGTAGTCCGGACTGCGGATGATGCCCGACGAGAGGAACAGCCCCTCGATGTAGTTGCGGCGGTAGAAGTTCAGCGTGAGCGCGACCACCTCCTCGACCGTGAAGCGGGCGCGCGGCGTGTTCGAAGAGCTGCGGTTCACGCAGTAGAGGCAGTCGAACAGGCAGGCGTTCGTCAGCAGGATCTTCAGCAGCGAGATGCAGCGGCCGTCCGGGGCGTAGGAGTGGCAGATGCCCATCCCCTCGGTGGAGCCGATCCCTTTCCCGCCCACGCTGTTGCGCTTGTCGGAGCCCGAGGAGGCGCAGGAGGCGTCGTACTTGGCCGCATCCGCCAGGATTTCGAGTTTACGCTTGAGGTCCATGTGACTCGGGCGGAACGCTGGCCGAGAGATATGTTCCGTTTTCGTTCGAAGGCAAGCCAGGGCCGCGGAACTCCGCTCTCCCGCGCGGCATTGACGCGCTGAACTTAGGGAGCGAGGCGATGGCCACCGTCAAACCCGGCGACAAGGTGAGCTGGCAGTACGCCGGCAACACCGCACATGGAACCGTCCAGGCGGTCAGCCCCAAGAAGACGACCAAGACCATCAAAGGCAAGAAGATCACCCGCAATGGCACGCCAGACGACCCCGCCGTGACGGTGAAGTCCGACAGGGGCGGCGTGGCGCTGCACGACGCGCACGAACTCAAGAAGGGCTGAGGTGGCCCTGGCTGAAGACCGCCTGACCGACGAGCAGGTCGCGACCGCCGTCGCGGTCGGCGCGGCCGAGGCGGAGGGACCGGTCGAGGACAAGTCGGTGCTGGTGGCCGCCGAAGCCGCCGCAGCCGGGCTGACCTACGTCCACGACACCGATCCGGGCATCCGCCGGCGCAAGGCCGGCAAGGGCTTCTTCTACGTGGGCCCGGACGGCAAGCGGATCAGCGACGAGCCGACGCTCAAGCGCATCCGAAGCCTCGCCATCCCGCCGGCCTACAAGGACGTGTGGATCAGCGCCGACCCGCGCGGCCACATCCAGGCAACCGGCCGCGACGACAAGGGCCGCAAGCAGTACCGGTATCACCCCGATTGGCGCGCCTGGCGCGACGGGCACAAGTACGGGCGCATGGCCGCCTTCGGCCGGGCGCTTCCCAAGCTGCGCGAGCGCGTCGACCGTGACCTGAAGAAGCCCGGCCTGCACCGCGACAAGGTGCTGGCCACCGTGGTCCGCCTGCTGGAGACCACGCTCATCCGCGTGGGCAACGACGAATACGCCAAGACCAACAAGAGCTTCGGCCTGACCACGCTGCGCAAGAAGCACGTGGACGTCCACGGGACGGAGGTGGACTTCAAGTTCAAGGGCAAGTCGGGGGTGCTCCATCGCACCCACCTTCGCGACCGGCGGCTTGCCCGGATCGTGCGGGAGATCGGCGACCTGCCGGGCCAGCGCCTGTTCAAGTATGTCGACGAGACGGGGGAATTGCACGACGTCGAGAGCGCGGACGTGAACGCCTATCTGCGGGAAGCGCTGGAGGGCGACTTTACGGCCAAGGATTTCCGGACCTGGGCCGGCACCACGTCTGCGGCGCAGCTGCTGCTGCAGATAGATCCGCCGCCGACCACCAAGGCTGAGGTCAAGAAGGCGGTGGTCGGCGCGGTGAAGCGCGTCGCCGGTCGACTAGGCAACACCCCTGCGGTCTGCCGTTCGGCCTACATTCATCCGAAAGTGCTGGACGCCTTCAGCGAGGGGCATCTGGCCGACGTCTTCAAGGACATCGACAACGACGAGGCGTTCGAGGCGGCGTGTCTGGCGTTCCTGGAGGCGGCGGCGGAGCCGCCGCCCGAGCAGCAGGCCGCCTGACGGGCGTCAGGCGCCGATGGCCTCGCCGATCGCTTCTTCGATGGAGGCGAAGTTGTTTGAGACCGCGTCGCGGAACGCGACCATAGAGCCGATGATGAACGTGGCGATGATCGCCAGGATGATCCCGTACTCGACGGCGGTGGCGCCCGATTCCGATCGCCTAAAGCGCTCGATGACGTCCATGACGACCTCCTGCCTTAAGGGAAAGAGCCGCGGCGAGGTCTCGCCGCGGCTCGTCCCAGTCAATCTCGAAGGCCTCTTAGGCCGCCGGGATGCCGTCGGCGGCGCGTTGGAACGCCCCGTTCACGCGCTGACCCAGCAGGGTCACGGCCGCGATGATGATGACGGCGATAAGCGCGATGATCAGGCCGTATTCAATGGCCGTGGCGCCCGACTCGTCCTTGGAAAAGCGATTCAGGAACTGGGTCATTTCAAGTCTCTCCTATCCCATCGCCGCGAGGTGAGCAGGCGAGCCTGGCCCGATCGCGTCGAGATCGTGAAACCGGTCGGGGGCCGCGGGAACAGGTTCCTACGGCCCCCTCAGGTCGATTTAGGCTTAGGCCGCCGGGATGCCGGCCGCAGCGCGCTGGAAGGCGCCGTTCACGCGCTGACCCAGCAGGGTCACGGCGGCGATGATGATGACGGCGATCAGCGCGATGATCAGGCCGTATTCAATGGCCGTAGCGCCCGACTCGTCCTTGGAAAAGCGGCTCATGAACTTGGTCATCTGGTTTCTCCTCGTTTGCAAGCAGTTCGACTTCTCTGGAGCCTCAAGCCGTTTCTGCTTGCTCAGCCCCGAACACGTGAGGACTATCGGCCGGCGCGGTTAAACGCCGGTGAACAAGATCATTTTGCTCGGAATTTTCTATGGTTAGCAGCAGGTTACGCCTAAAATCGCTTAACCTTGACCGATATTTACTATGTTCTGGGGTCGAGTTGTTTCGTTTCGGCGCAAGTTGGGGCGAATCCGCCGCCTGGAGGTAAACGATTTGTAACAGGCGGGCCTCGCCGCGACGGGGCATAGCCTGCAGAAAGTTTCTCGCCCGGATCCCGCTTGCATGAAATCCGCTCTGTTTTGCGCCGCTGCGTCGGCCGTCTTCGCGCTTTCCGCGACATCCGTGAGCGCCGCCGATCATGAAAGCGGCTGCCACAACGACCGCTGCGGCGCCTATGCGCTGTTCGCCGCGCCCGCCGAAAGCGGGACGGCGGCGGTCCGCAAGACGGCGGCCCGCCTGGGCGGCTGGGGTTATGACGCCGCCGGTCGGGATCCGAGCGTCAGGCCGGGCGACGACTTCTATATGCACGCGAACGGCGCCTGGCAGGCGAAGACCGAGATCCCGGCCGATCGCTCCCGCTACGGGATGTTCCACGCGCTCGGAGATCTCTCCGAGCAGCAGGTCGACGCGATTCTGAAGGAGGCCGCCGCGGACCGAGCCGCTTCAGGCGAGCGCGCCAAGCTCGGAACGCTGTATGCGGCGTTCCTCGACGAGGCCGCCGTGGAGCGCCTCGGCGCCCGGCCTCTGACCGCCGACCTCGCCGAGGTGCGTGCCGCCACCACGCGCGAGCAGCTCGCCGCCCTGATGGGCGCCGCCAACAAGGGGTTCGGCGAGAGCTTGTTCGGCATGTACGTGTCCGACGACAGCAAGGCGCCCGAGCGCTACGCGGTCTACGTCCAGCAGGGCGGCCTGGGCCTGCCCGACCGCGACTACTACCTGGACCCGAAATTCAAGGAGCCGCTGGCCAAGTACCAGGCCTACGTGGCGCAGATGCTCGCTCTGGCCGGCTGGCCGCAGCCCCAGGCCCGAGCGGCCGAGATCGTCGCCTTTGAGACCGAGGTGGCGAAGGCCAGCTGGACTCGCGCCGAGAGCCGCGACCGCGACCGCACCTACAATCCGATGACCCCGGCCGACCTGGAGAGCAAGGCGCCGGGCTTCCCCTGGCGCGCCTTCCTGAACGCCGCGGACCTGAGCGGGGTCGACAAGCTCGTCGTCAGCCAGAGCACGGCTGTGCCGCGCCTGGCGGCGATCTTCGCATCCACTTCGATCGAGACGCTGCAGGCGTGGCAGGCGTTCCACACGGCCGACAGCGCCGCTCCCTATCTGTCGAAGGCGTTCGTCGACGCTCGCTTCGAATTCCGCAACAAGACCCTGCAGGGCCAGCCCGAGCAGCGCGCGCGCTGGAAGCGGGCGGTGGCCTACGCCAACGGCGCCATGGGCGAGGCCGTCGGCAAGATCTACGTCGAGCGGCACTTCCCCGCCGACTCCAAAGTGAAGATGGATCGGCTGGTCTCCGATCTGAAGACCGCCATGCGCGGCCGCCTTCAGCGCCTCGACTGGATGAGTCCCGAGACCAAGACCCGCGCCCTCGACAAGCTCGCCAAGTTCAAGGTCAAGATCGGCTATCCGACCAAGTGGCGGGATTACGCGGCGCTCGATGTCCGCCCCGGTGACGTCTACGGCAACCAGGCGCGGGCCACGGCCTTCGAGTGGGCGCACGACGTCGGTCGGCTGAACGAGCCGGTGGACGACGCCGAGTGGCTGATGACGCCTCAGACGGTGAACGCCTACTACATGCCGCCCAAGAACGAGATCGTCTTCCCGGCGGCCATCCTGCAGCCGCCCTTCTTCGATCCGAACGCGGACCCGGCCGTGAACTACGGCGGCATCGGCTCGGTCATCGGTCATGAGATTACGCACGGCTTCGACGACCAGGGCCGCAAGTCCGACGGCGAAGGCGTCCTGCGCGACTGGTGGACGGCCGAAGACGCGGCCAAGTTCAAGGTCCAGGCCGATCGGTTGGGCGCGCAGTATGCGTCCTACGAACCGGTGCCCGGCTCCAAGGTCAATCCGGCTCTGACCATGGGCGAGAACATCGCCGACCTGGGGGGCCTGCTGATGGCGCTCGACGCTTACAAGCTGTCCCTCGGCGGCAAGCCGGCGCCGGTGATCGACGGCCTGACCGGCGAGCAGCGGCTCTTCTTAGGGTTCGCGCAGGTGTGGCGCACGCGTGCGCGCGAAGAAGCGCTCCGGGAGATGGTCGTGTCCGACCCGCACTCGCCGGAGACCTTCCGGGCGAACGGCCCGGTCCGCAACGTCGACGCCTGGTACAGCGCCTTCGAGGTCAAGCCGGGCCAGCAGCTTCACCTGCCGCCTGAGCAGCGTGTCCGGATCTGGTGAGGGCGTAGGGCCGGCGAAAGCCGGCCCGTGTCTGACGCGGATGCGCAAAACGAGAAGGCCCGCCGCGGTGAACGCAGCGGGCCCGGCTCTCTGTTCAGGCGCCGAATAGAGAGGGCGTTTCCTCCCCGAAACGCCGGAGGCTCCGAACTCTAACGGCTCGTGCACCTCACGCAGCGGAAGAGAACGTCATCAAAGCGTCAGAGTCAACAGGACGTGATCGGATTTTCTCCCGCGCCGCCAAAACGACACAGCCGTTTTTGACGCCGACGCACAAATCACGCCGCCCAAGCTTCCACGGTCCCGCTGGTGTCGCCCGCGCTCGCCCGCTTCGCCCCGCCTATGGCGAGGACAGAGCCTCCCACGCTCACGCCCACCAGCCCATGGCGCGGCGTGCGCATCGGCGCAGCCGCGCTCCAGCGATCCGCTCGAGGATCATAAAGCCAGGTCTCAGGATGCACCCCGCTCCCGCTCGGCCCGAAGAACTCGCCGCCGAACGCCAGCAACCGCCCGCCGAGCGCCGCGGCGGCCAAGCCCCCTGACCCCTGAGGCATGGGCCGCAGCGCCTCCCAGGCGTCGCGCGCCGGGTCGTAGCGGTCGAGCCGCGCCATGTTGCCCCCAGCCACGGTCCGCCCTCCCACCAGGTGGAGCCGCCCGCCGATCACCGCGCCCGCTGCGCTGTTGCGCGCCGCCGGGGCTGGGCGAGCCTGCGTCCAGCGCCCGGTCTTCGGCTCGAACACCCGGTGGACGGCTGTATCGGTCTGGTCCCGCCACTGGGCGTTCGCCGCCCCGGCCGGCGCTCGCCCGCCGATCAGATGCACCCGCCCGTCATGAGTCAGCGCCACCGTCTCGCTCTGCGGTCCGGGCATGTCGCCGATCTTCGTCCAGCGCTCGCCGTCGAAGGCCAGCACGTCGGTGACGGCCGTCCACTCCCCTTCACCACGCCGATAGCCGCCGAAGGCGTAGACCCGGTCGCCAGCGCTCGCGAGCACCGGATGATGCGTGGGCGCCGGCAGCCGCGGCCCCTCCCGCCAGCGGTCCTTGGCCGGATCGTAGACGGCGGTCCGGTCCAGGATGTCGATGCCGCCCGGCCGGCCCGCCAAACCGCCGGCGACCACCACCTGGCATCGCCAGACGGCGCCGTAGATCTCCTGCGCCGTCCACGGCATGGGCGCGCGCGGCGACCACGCACCGGCTTTTGCGGCGGCGGGAACGGCGGCGCAGGCGGCGCCGCCGGCCAGGGCCGCGCGTCGGGTGAGTGCGATCATGAGCGTCACAGTCGCGCTGCAAGCGGCCTCAAGTAAAGCGCCAGGCTCGCGGCTGGCGCATGGGCGCCCCGCAGCCTAGCTCTAGGCGCTCTCGCCGCCGGACGCTCTCATGACCACCGACCTCCTCTTCCGCCCGTTCGCCCTCAAGTCGCTGCAGCTGCCCAACCGGATCGTCATGGCGCCGATGACCCGCTCGTTCTCCCCAGAGAACAAGCCGGGCGCCGATGTGGCCGCCTATTACCGCCGACGCGCCGAAAACGGCGTCGGTCTGATCATCACCGAGGGGACGGGGGTCGAGCGGCCGGCGTCCATCAACGACCCGAAGGTGCCCTACTTCCACGGCGACTCGCTGGACGGCTGGAAGCAGGTGGTCGCCGAGGTGCATGACGCCGGCGGGCTGATCGCGCCCCAGCTCTGGCACGTGGGGGCCATGCGCAACCCGGCGACGGACTGGAACCCGGGGCGGATCGACAGTCCTTCGGGCCTCTCCCGGCCGGGCAAGCGGTTCGCCGAGCCTATGACCGATGCGGATGTGGCGGATGCGATCGACGCCTTCGGCCGCGCCGCCGGCCACGCCAAGGCCCTGGGCTTCGACGCGGTCGAGTTGCACGGCGCCCACGGCTATCTGATCGACCAGTTCTTCTGGGAAGGCACCAACGAGCGCACCGACGCCTACGGCGGCCCCGGGATCGCCGAGCGTGCGCGTTTCGCGGCCGACATCCTCAAGGCCGTGCGCCGGGCGGTCGGCGACGACTTCGTGGTGATCATCCGTTTGTCGCAATGGAAGCAGCAGGACTTGGCCGTGAAGCTGGCCCACACGCCGGCCGAGATGGAGGCTTGGCTGCAGCCGCTGGCCGACGCCGGCGCCGACGTCTTCCACTGCAGCCAGCGTCGGTTCTGGGAGGCGGAGTTCGAAGGCTCCGACCTGAATTTCGCCGGCTGGGCCAAGAAGCTGACGGGCAAGCCGACGATCACCGTCGGCTCGGTCGGGCTGACGGGCGAGTTCGTCGCGGCGTTCGGCGGCGAGGGCTCCGAACCGGCCTCGCTGGACGGCCTGCTGGAGCGATTTGAACGGGACGAGTTCGATCTGGTCGCCGTCGGACGCGCTCTGCTCCAGGATCCCGAGTGGGCGACCAAGGTCCGCCAAGGGCGCACGGCCGAATTGCAGCGCTTCGAGCGGGCGGCGATGGCCAGCCTCTACTGACCGGAGGCCTTCAGCCGGTGCGCCGGAACCGGAGATCCCAGATTCTCGGCGTGCCGAAGCTCAACGCCTCCACCTTGCCCGCCTTGTCCCGGCGCACCCTCACCAGCAGCCCGCTGCCGGTGAACGCGTCGGGGTACAGCGGCGTGAGCGTCACCGCCTCGCTGGCCCGGTCCAGGGGGCGGGCGACCAGGCGGCCGCTCTCCACCGACACCCGCCAGCCCGCCCGCGCCTCCTCGCTGGAGTAGACGCCCGCGATCGCCGCCAGCTGGGCGGCGGTCGGCTGGGCCCTGCGGCTCCGGGCGTAGACCACGGGCGGCTTGTCGCTCCAGCGGACGGTGAGACGGTCGGGACCGTCGAAGACGATCTCGCTCGCCCCGTATCGGAGGCGGTCGGGCGCGACCGCCGGCAGGGCCGCGCCGCTCGCCAGCTTCAGGCCGGCTCCGTCGGCGACAAGCTCCAGCGTCTGGCCGTTCCGACTCTCCACATACAGGCCCGCCTTAGCCGCTAGATCCGCCAGGGCCGCAGTCGGGGCGGCCTCGCTGGGCGGCGCCGACGGCAGCAGCGGCTCGGCGATGGCGCGCCCGAGGGGCTCGGTCCGCACGTCGGCGGCGTTGCACAGGATCGCGATGGAGAGCCGCTGGTCCGGATAGCGGCCGAGCCAGGCGCGATAAGCCGCCGTCGCGCCGCCGTGGCTGACTTCCCGCACGCCGCGGTGGGTCTGGACCACGACGCCCCGGGCGTAGGGGATCTCCCGGCCGTCGCTCAGCCTGGAGCGGCGCTGCAATTCTGCGGTGACCACGGGGCCGAGAGAGCCCGCGTCGAGCGCCGTGTTCCAGCGCTGCAGGTCCGCGACCGTGGTCAGCAGGGCGCCGTGCCCGTAGGTGTCCTCAAACGGCATCACCTGCCGCCAGCCGCCCCGGGCGTCCTTGTCGTAGGCGATCGCCCTGCCCCGCACCACGCGCCGGAAGTCGTCGCGCCACTGGGTCTCGCCCATGCCGAGCGGATCGAAGAGGCGGGCCTTGGTGAACTGCGCCAGGGTCTGGCCGGTGACGCGGGCGACCACCTCGGCCGCCAGGTTGTAGCCGGTGTTGGTGTAGCTGTACTCCTGGCCCGGCGGGTAGTTCAGGCTCCTCTGCCGGCGGGCGATCTCCAGCACGTCGGCGGGCGCATAGGCCCGGCTCGTGCGCGGCCAACCCGCGGCCGCCATCACGTCCCCCCAGTCCCGCAGCCCGCTGGTGTGGTTCAGCAGCATCTCCAGCGTAACCGGCGCGCCGTAGGCCGGCAGTTCGGGAAGATGCCGGCGGACGTCGTCGGCCAGCCGCACGCGACCGTCCTGGACCAGGGTCAGGAGCGCCGCCGCGGTGAACTGCTTGGCGACCGAGCCCGCTTCGAACACCGTGCCCGGCGTGATCGGCACGTCGTGCTCCAGGTCGGCGGAGCCGTAGGCGCGCTCGACCGCCGGCTGGTCGCCCTGCTTCAGGGACACCGCGCAGCCCGGCGAGGTGATCGACCGCCACGGTGCGAAGCTCGCGTCCATCACCGCGCCGATGTCGGGCGACTGCGCCTGCGCGCCGCCCGCCCAGGCTCCGACCAGCAGGGCCAGCGCCCCGACGCTTACTCGCACGCAGCCGTCCTCACGCGTTGAAGTTCAGCTTCAGCCCGGGCCGGGGCCATCGGCAGCGGTAGAGTCGGCCGGTGCTGGACGCGGTGATCCACGCGGTCTGCATGTCCTCGCCGCCGAAGCAGATGTTGGTCGTCACCAGATCGGGCACGGCGAAATGCTCCACCGAGCCGTCTGGGTCGAAGGCGGTGATCCCGCCGTTGATGATGGTCGCCACACACACCTTGCCCGAGGCCTCGACCGCCAGGCTGTCCAACAGCTGGTAGCCCTGCAGGTTGCTCACGACCCGTCCGATCGGAGCCAGCGGCTCGAGCGGAACGAGCTTTCCGGGCTCGGCCACATCGAAGGCCCACAGCCGCCCCAGCAGGGTGTCCGCCACATAGACCACGCGCTCGTCCGGCGAGAGACCGACCCCGTTTGGCGAAATGATGTGCCCCCGCGCCCGGCTGATCTGCGAGCCGTCGGCCCTGGCGTAGTACAGCGCGCCGAACTTGCGGCCTTCCGGCGTGGAGCAGCCGTGGTCGGTGAACCAAAACCCGCCCTGGCGATCGAAGACCAGGTCGTTGGGCCCGATCAGCCGCACCCCATCGCAGGCCTCGTACAGCGTCTCCACCTGCCCAGTCCGCAAGTCGATCCTGCGCACGGCCCCGCCCGGATGGTTCGCCGGGGACGGGCCGGGGATGGTCAGCCCCTGAACCTCCCGCCATTCGAACGCCCCGCCGTTGTCGGTGCAGTAGAGAGCTCCGTCCGGGCCGATCGCCAGGCCGTTCGGGCCGGCGACTTCCGCGATCGGCTCCATGCGGCCGTCCGCCGTCACCCGGGTGACCCTGCGCCCGGCGATCTCGGTCAGCACGATCGACCCGTCGGCCATGGCCACCGGCCCCTCGGGAAAGCGGAGGCCCTCGGCCACCAACTCCAGCTCAAGCTCCACGCCGCCACCTCCGCCCGTCGTGCAGGCTAAAGCTACGATCCGCAGGTGGTTTCGCGCCACCCTGAATCAGGCGCGCTCCAGGACCCGAAAGACGAAACCGTAGTCGTCCTCCGGCTTCGCCGGATGGGGCTCGCGCCGCACCTCCGTCCAGTCGGCCTCGTCGAACGCGGGCATGAAGACGTCGCCCTCCGGATCCGCGTCCACCTCGGTCAGGTACAGCCGCCTCGCCCGCGGCAGGGCGAGCTCGAACAGGGCGGAGCCGCCGATCACGCAGACCTCCTCTGCCTCGTCGTCCCGGGCCTGCTCGCGGCCGATCTCCAACGCCTCGTCGAAGCTGACGCAGACCACCGCGCCCGCGGGCTCGAAGGCGCCGTGGCGCGAGAGCACCAGGTTCAGCCGGCCCGGCAGCGGCTTGCGGGGCAGGCTGTCCCAGGTCTTGCGCCCCATGATTACCGGCTTGCCGAGCGTCAGCGCCTTGAACAGCTGCAGGTCGGACTTCAGCCGCCAGGGTAGGCCGCCCTCTCGGCCGATGACGCCGTTGCGTGCGCGGGCCACCGGTCCGACGGTCAGGATCGGTCCCCTCACCGCTCCCGCCCCACCGGGTACAGCAGGTGGCGCTCGTCGTAGTAGGGCGTCCGCCGGTAGAACCAGCTCAAGCGCGCGTCCGGGTCGGCCGCAAGCTTCGGGTCGGCGGCCAGGGCGGCCTCCCACGCCGCCTTCAGCTTCGGATCGGCCGCCAGCATGCGCTGGGCAAGCGGGGCCATGGCGTAACCCTCGATGTACTCGGTCCGCTGCAGCACCTCGGGGAAGAAGCCCCAGGCCCAGAGGCCGTCGGCGCTCTCGGGCTCCAGCAGCATGACGGCGAGTTCGCCCAGCGGCTGGTCGGTGTGCACGCGCGCCGAGCCGGGCGGGTAGGTCTCACGGCGGCGCTCGACGGCCACGCCCTGGTGCTCCACGCCGACGTGACCTTCATTCGCGGCGGCGGCCGGACGCGCCGAGCCGAAGCGGAGCACCTCGACCTCCAGCGTGCGCGGCTCGGTCAGCCGCTCGAACCGGACACCGTGCAGGGCCAAACGCTCGATCACCTCCGGCTTTGTAGGCGGGACCCAGTAGGCGGCCGGCGGCCGGACCGAAGCGGCGGGTTCGCTGCTGAACACCGGGACCTGCAGCGCCGGCGCGGGGCGACCCAGATAGCGCACCTCTTGCCGTCCGCTGACCGGAGAATCGTAGAGCTCGGCGGCGATGGGCAGGTACTCGACCGTGGCCACCGGCTCCGCGCCGGGCCGAGTTGCGACCACCACCGTCTCGGGCCGCCGGTTGCGGTCGGCGACCTTCGCCCGGCGCACCCCCGTCCCCTCGCGGGCCAGCGTCCGCAGCGCCGACTCCACGAAGACGTACGTCCCGAGCACCCGCTGCCGGTAAGGCTTGAGCGAATGCGTCTCCAGCAGCACCGTCGGGACGGCGATCAGGTCCCCGTAGCCGGTGGAGAACCGCGGCGCGCTGGGCGCGATGGAGAGCCCCGCTTCCGGCCGGCGCACGTCCACACGGTCGGCGTACGGCCCCGGGATGTGCCCGGCCTGCTTGAGGTCCGCGGTGAGCGCCGGCCCCAGCGTCCGATCCAGCCAGGCGGCCACGTTGGTGGACCGCGCCCCCCGCCCGCCCCAGCCGTTGTAGTCGAAGGTGACGTCGTACTGGTGGTCGTGCCCGTCGGTGACGTGCAGGTCCAGGTACAGGTCCGGGTCGTGCTTTCGCAGCAGACTGATCATCGCCCGCATCTCCGGGCTGTCCGCCTTCAGGTAGTCGCGGTTCAGGTTGAGGTTCTGCGCCGTGGTCCGCCAGCCCTGGCTGACCGGTCCCCGCTGGTTCGGCCGACTGTAGGGACTGGTCCGCTCATGGCCGTCGGCGTTGAACACGGGCACGAACAGCAGGTTCGCGCCGTCCAGCAGTTCCGCCTTGCCGCGGAAGGCGATGTCGCGCAGCAGCATCAGCCCGGCGTCCTTGCCGTCGATCTCGCCCGAATGGATGCCCGCCTGGGCCAGCAGCGTCGGCTTGGCGGGGTCCAGGCGTCCGCCCTTCGCGGCCGTGACGACCCACAGGTCACGCCCCTGCGCCGTCTTTCCGAACCGCTCCATCCGGATCAGCGGCGAGGCGGCGTCCAGCTTGCGCAGCCAGGCGATGGTCTCGTCGTACGTGGGCGTCGCCGTCAGACCCGTGCGCTCCGACGGCGTGATCCAGGGGTGGTCGGCGGGCGCGATCAGCCGCTCGCTCGCCCCGCTCCAGGCGGGCGCGGGCGGCAGGATCTGCTCAGGCGTCGGAAACGGGGTCTGCGCCTTGGCGGAGGATGGGGACATGAGAGCGACCAGGGCGGCGACGCACGCGGCGAACTTCATCCACCCCGCTTAGAACCGCACGCCGCGCCGCGGCAAGCGCACCTCAGACCGCGATCGGCGCCTTGATGGCCGGGTGCGCCTGATAGTCCTCGAACGCCACGTCCTCCGGCTCGAAGGCGAACAGGTCGGTCTTGGCCGCCAGCACGAGCTGCGGCGGCGCGTAGGGCGTGCGCGTCAGCTGCTCGCGGGCCTGATCCACGTGGTTGGAGTAAAGGTGCGCGTCGCCCAGCGTGTGCACGAACTCCCCGACCTCCAGCCCGACCACCTGGGCCACCATGTGGGTCAGCAGGGCGTAGCTGGCGATGTTGAAGGGCACGCCCAGGAAGATGTCGGCCGAGCGCTGGTACAGCTGGCAGCTCAGCTTCCCCTCGGCGACGAAGAACTGGAACAGGCAGTGGCAGGGCGGTAGCGCCATGTCGTCCACGTCGGCCGGGTTCCAGGCCGAGACCACGTGCCGGCGGCTGTTCGGGTTGCTGCGCAGCCCTTCCAGCAGGCGGGCGATCTGGTCGATCGACCGCCCGTCGGGCGTCGCCCAGCTGCGCCATTGCTTGCCGTAGACGGGGCCTAGCTCGCCCTGCGCGTCCGCCCATTCGTCCCAAATGCTGACACCGCGCTCCTGCAGCCAGCGCACGTTGCTCTCGCCCCGCAAGAACCAGATCAGCTCCGCCACGATGGAGCGCACGTGCAGCTTCTTGGTCGTCAGCAGCGGAAAGCCCCGCGCCAGATCGAAGCGCATCTGCCGCCCGAACACGCCCAGCGTGCCGACCCCCGTCCGGTCCTCCCGCCGCACGCCGTTCGCCAGCACGTCGGCGAGCAGCTCCAGATACGGCCGCTCCAGCGGGGGCTCGGCGGCGGCGGCCGTCTCGGCGGGTCTAAGTTGGACGACGCTCATGCGGTCGAGAGAACGCCCGAATCAGCCGCGCGGTCGAGGGGCGCGCTCCGCCTGTCCACAGCCGCTCCGCCGCAGGCGCCGGCGTCACGGCGATCCCTGCTTCTCGATCACCAGCACGCGGGCCTCTCCCAGCGGCACGGCCTTGTGCGCGTCGCCCTCGTCGGCGACGTAGATGTCGCCCGCCTTCAGCCGCGCGATCGTCTCGCGGCCGTCCCGGCGGGTGTGCATGTCCACCTCTCCCGGCCAAGACGACGAACACCTCGCGGCCATCGTTGAAGTGCCAGCGATAGGGCTGGTCGGTCCAGTGCAGGGCGACGCTCGCGCCCTCCACGGCCCCGAGCTCCAGGGCGCCCCACGCCTGCTCGGCGCGAAAGCTCTGCACGTCGGTGACGACCCGGCTCACGCGGCGGCCTCGGCGGCGGCCTTCAGCCCCTCGTCGCGCTCGGCGGCGAAGCGGGCGTAGCGCCGGGTGACCGCATCGAGAACCGCCGGCGGCACCGTTTCCGGCCGACCTGAGTCGAAGGGCGGCTCGGGCGCGTACTCGATGGAGAGCTGCACCGCCTGCGCCGTCTCCGCCCCGAACAGTTCGGCCACGACCGTCAGGGCGAAATCGATCCCGGCCGTCACGCCCCCCGTGAACACGTTCCCGTCCCGGACCACGCGCGCGGGGTCGGGCGTGACCCCGAACAGCGCCAGTCGGTCGCGCCAAGCCCAGTGCGAGGCGGCCCGCTTGCCCCGGAGCAGCCCCGCCGCCGCCAGGATCAGCGAGCCGGTGCACACGCTGGTCACATAGCGCGCCCCAGACGCCAGTCGCCGGACCTCGGCCATGAAGTCCTCGTCCTTGACCGCCGCGACCTGCCCGAAGCCGCCGGGCAGGCAGATCAGGTCACAGCGTCCGACGTCGGCCAGCCGCTCCAACCCGGCGAAGCGCAGCCCCTTGTCGGACTCCAGCTCGCCCCCCTGTCGCGAGGCCACGATCACGCGCACGCCCGGCGTCGACGCGAACACCTCGAACGGCCCCGTGAAGTCGAGCTGGGTCAGGCCCGGGTACAGGGCGAAGACGACGGTGAAGGGCTGGTCGGCCATGGCGGAAGCTCCCATTGACGCGGCGATCATACCGGTCCAGCTTGCGACCGAAAGGACGAGGTTCCCTCGGTTTCAGACATGGCGCGCGCGATCGGCTTCCTGATCTTCCCGGACTTCCAGCTGCTGGACGCCGCCGGCCCGATCGCCGCGTTCGAAATCGCCGCGCGCTTCTCACCGTCGCCCGCTTACGCGTTGACGGTGCTCTCGGCCGAGGGCGGGCCGATCCGCAGCTCCTCCGGCGCGGCGATGGTCACCGACTCCATCGCCGAGGCGCCGCCGTTGGACACCCTGATCGTCGCGGGTGGCGAGGGCACGCGCGGGCCGGCGATCGACCGGCGGGTGCTCGACTTCGTGCGCCAGGTGGCCGCGGGCGACCGACGCGTCGCCAGCGTCTGCTCGGGAGCCTACATCCTGGCTGAAGCTGGCGTGCTCGAGGGCCGTCGCGCGACCACGCACTGGGGCCAGTGCGGTCCGCTGCAGCGCCGCTATCCAGGGGTCCGCGTGCAGCCCGACCGCATCTTCGTGCGGGACGGACCGATCTGGACCTCGGCCGGCATCACCGCCGGGATCGACCTCGCCTTGGCGATGATCGCCGAGGACCTGGGCGAGGCGGCCGCCCAGCGCACGGCGCAGCAGCTGGTCGTGCCGCGCCGCCGTCCCGGGGGTCAGAGCCAGCACGCCGCCGAGCTTGATCTCGCGCCGCCCGGCGGCCGCTTCGCCCCGCTCTTCGACTGGATGCGGGCGCGGCTCGCCGAGCCGCTCACCGTGGAGCAGCTCGCCGACCATGCCGCCATGAGCCCCCGCCACTTCGCCCGCGTCTTTCGCGCGGAGACCGGCGCCACGCCCGCGAAGGCGGTCGAGCGGCTCCGGCTCGAGGCGGCCCGCGCGCACGTGGAGGACTCGGCGACTCCGCTGGACCGGGTGGCCGCCCTCACCGGTTTCGGCGACGACGAACGCATGCGTCGCGCCTTCCTGCGCGCCTACGGCCAACCGCCCCAGGCGCTGCGCCGCGCCGCCCGCCCCGCAGCCTAGAGCACGAAGCCCGCGGTCCCGAGGACCACGCCCGCGATCTCCAGCTGCAGGTCAGCGACGGCGTCGCCGTTCACGTCCAGGCTCAGCAAGGTGTCGGCGCCCGAGGCGCTCAGCACCGCCTGCCCCGCCTGTCCCGTGAATGCCCCCACGAACACGAACGCCTGGTCGCCGCCCGCGCCGACATTCGCGTCGATCCGGCTGAGGTCGATCACGTCGCCCTCGCCGGGCCTGAAGTCGGCGATCCGGTCGCGCAGACCTGTCACGGAGTCCGTCACGGCAGCGAACACGAACCGGTCCGCGCCTGCGTTGCCGGTCAGCAGGTCGCCGCCGAGCCCGCCCTCGATCGCATCGTCGCCGGAGTCGCCGAACAGCCGGTCGAAGCCGGCGCCGCCGAAGAGAGCGTCGTTCCCGTCCTGCCCGCCCATCAGGTCGTCGCCGTCCTGACCGTGCAGCGCGTCCCCGTCCGCGCCCCCCACCACGTGGTCGTGCCCGGTGTCGCCGAAGAGCGTATCGAACCCGAAGCCCCCGTCGATGAAGTCGTCGCCATCCTGGCCGCCGATCAAATCGTTCCCGTCCTGACCATGGACTGCGTCGCCCTCCGCCCCACCGACCATGTGGTCGTTTCCGCCGTCGCCGAAGAGCGTGTCCCGCCCGAACCCGCCGTCAATGAAGTCGTCCCCGGCCTGCCCGCCGATCAGGTCGTTCCCGTCTTGGCCATGGACCGCGTCCGCCTCCGCGCCGCCCACCATGTGGTCATTCCCGCCGTCGCCGAAGAGAATGTCCCGGCCCGAGCCCCCGTCGACGTAGTCGTCGCCGTCCTGGCCGCCGATGATGTCGTCGCCGTCCAGACCCCGCAGCGCGTCGCCGTCCGCGTCGCCGTTGATCAGGTCGTTCCCGCCGTCGCCAAACAGGGCGTCGCGCCCCTGCCCGCCTGAGAGGAAATCGTCCCCATCCTGGCCGCCGATCAGGTCGTCGCCGTCCATCCCCCACAGCCCGTCGGCCTCCGCACCGCCGATCATGTGGTCGCTCCCGCCGTCGCCGTAGAGGCGGTCGCGGCCCAGCCCTCCGTCGATGAAGTCGTCCCCGTCCTGCCCGCCGATCAGGTCGTCGCCGCCGTCGCCGGCCAGGCGGTCGGCGTCGCCGCCGCCCACCATGTGGTCCGCCCCTATTCCGCCGAAGAGCTCGTCCCGGCCCGCGCCGCCGTCGAGGAAGTCGTCCCCGTCCCCGCCGTCTCCGAAGTCGGCCCCGCCGCCGAGCCGAAGCGCGTCGCGGCCCAGCCCCCCGAACACGGCTTCGTCCGCGCCGCTCCCGAACACCTGGGCGTCGCCGGCCCCGGTCAGCAGCAGCTCCACGCCGGCGAAGCGGTACGCCCCGCCCACCGCCGCGCCGTCAAGCCGCACCACGCTCGGTCCGGCCAGGTAGCCCATGTCCACCAAATCCAGCCCGACGCCCGCGTCCAGATCGATCCCGGCGCCCGCCGAGGGCTCCAGCAGGATCAGGTCGTCCCCCGCCCCGCCGCGGACCGTGTCGAGCCCGTCGGCGACCAGCACGTCGTCGCCGTCCCCGCCGTCCAGCAGGTCCGCGCCCAGGTCGCCGGCGATCTCGTCGTCGCCGCCGCGCCCCAGCAGCCGGTCGTCGCCGCCCCCGCCGCGCAGCGTGTCGGCTCCCGTGGACCCGGCCAGCTGGTCGGCCCCGCCCGAGCCCTCCAGGGCGTTGAAGATGCTCCAGGCCACCCCGCCGGCCAGGAAGCTGACATTGCTCCCCGGCAGGAAGTCAGTCAGCGTCGCGGCCGCCTCGCCCGCCGGAGTGCGCAGCACCGCGCTCTTAACGTCGCCGCCCGGCGGTCCCGAAGCGCCGTCGGTGAAGCTCGTCACCGGCGTGAAGCTCAGGCTCCAGCCGCTGATGGCGCCGGCGGCGTCGGTGGCGCGGATCGTCCACTCGGTCGCGCTGGCGGTCACGACGACGTAGTTCGCCGGGTCGGCCAGGAAGCCCTGGACGAAGTTTTCGGCCCCGCCCGCGTCGGCGTCGAACCGGCCCGGGACGGATAGTTTGAGGCTGGGCATCGCTTGCTCGCTCGAATCGACCGGCCCCGCCGCCGCAGCGGCGAGAAGCCGAGCTATGACAAGCGATTCAAATGGTTAAGACATCGCGACGCTGCGGCCGAACGGCCCTCGAGGCCGCTGCGAGGCGGGGCCTCAGAGCACGAATCCGGTCCCCCCCGTCGCGCCTCCCGCCAGCTCCAGGTGGAAGTCGGCCAGCCCATCCCCGTTCACGTCCAGGCTCAGCAAGGTGTCGGCGCCCGAGGCGCTCAGCACCGCCTGCCCCGCCTGCCCCGTGAATGCCCCCACGAACACGAACGCCTGGTCGCCGCCCGCGCCGACATTCGCGTCGATCCGGCTGAGGTCGATCACGTCGCCCTCGCCCGGTCGGAAGTCGGCGATCCGGTCGCGAGCGCTGAGAGCCGAGTCCGTCACGGCCGCGAACGTGAATCGGTCCGCGCCGCCGTTGCCGGTCAGCAGGTCGCCGCCAGCCCCGCCCTCGATCACGTCGTCGCCCGCGTCTCCGTACAGCCGGTCGAACCCGGCGCCGCCGAAGAGGGTGTCGTTCCCGTCCTGCCCGCCCATCAGGTCGTCGCCGTCCTGGCCGTTGAGGCTGTCCGCCTCCGAACCACCGACCACGTGGTCGGCGCCGGCGTCGCCGTAGAGCGTGTCCCGCCCGGCCCCGCCGTCGATGACGTCGTCGCCGTCCTGGCCTCCGATCAGGTCGTCGCCGTCGAGACCGCGGATCTCGTCGTTCTCGGTCCCGCCCTCGATCCAGTCGTTCCCGCCGTCCCCGAACAGCCGGTCGCGGCCCTGGCCGCCGTTGATGAAGTCGTCGCCGTCCTGACCGCCGATCAGATCGTCGCCGCTCAGCCCTCGCACCTCGTCGCCCTCGGCGCCGCCGATCATGTGATCGTTGCCGGCGTCGCCGAAGAGTCGGTCGCGCCCCGCGCCTCCGTCGACGAAATCGTCGCCGTCCTGCCCGCCGATCAGGTCGTCACCGTCGAGGCCCCGCAGCTCGTCCACATCGCTCCCGCCGACCATCCAGTCCGCCCCGCCGTCGCCGTAGAGCCGGTCCCGGCCTGCGCCGCCGTCGAGGACGTCGTCCCCGCCCTGCCCGCCCATGAGGTCGTCGCCGTTCTGCCCCCGCAGTTCGTCGACGTCGGAGCCGCCGACCACGTGATCGTTCCCGTCGTCGCCGAATAATCGGTTGCGGCCATTCTGGCCTTCGATCAGGTCGTCGCCTGCTTGGCCGCCGATCAGGTCGTCGCCGTCCTCGCCGAAGATGCCGTCGTTGCCCAGGCCGCCGACGATGTGGTCGGCGCCGGCGCCGCCGATGAGCAGGTCGTGCGCGTCCCCGCCGTCCAGGAAGTCGGCCCCGTTCCCGCCGTCCAGGATGTCGCCGCCCGCACCGCCGAACAGCCGGTCGTCGGCGTCGAAGCCGCGCACCGTGTCGGGACCGTCCCGGCCGTCGATGACGTTCACCTGGCTGTTGCCGGTGATCCACTCGCCGCCTGGGCTGCCATAGCCTTCCTTCACGCTCCCGCCCAGCACGTAGTGCTCGAACCCGCCCTGAACGAGCTGGAAGTCGTAGAGGAAGATCGCCGTGTCGAAGCCGCCGTTCTCGATGATCTTGTCGCTGCTGCTGCTGACGACGTAGGTATCGTTACCGGCGCCGCCGTTCAGCGCCCGGGCCGCCGTCGATGTAGTCGTCGCCGGCGTAGCCGATCAGGTGATCGTTGTAGTTGCTGCCGGTCAGCACGTCGTTCCCGCCGAAGATCGCCGCCAGCGCCGCGGGCGTGTTGTCGGTGCGGATCCAATCGGCGAACTGCACCGCAGACACGGAGAAGTCCTTGATCTCCCACGCGAGCGCGTCGCCGTTATAGCTAGCGATGCTGGTGAGAACGCCCCCCGTGAGATTGCCGGCGCCGTCGTATGTGAAGTTCCCCCTGAACTCGACCGGCTGGTATTCCCAGTACTCGACCTTGATCAACGTGCTGGTCCGAACGAGGATCTCGCCGTCCCAGAGCTCCGACAGGTCGATGGTCTCCATGTTCACGCCGCCGTTCGCGGCCGCCGTAACGCTCGCCTGAGCCATACGCTTCACTCCCCCGACTAGGGGAGCAGCATAGCCCGGCTTCTTGGGGCCGACATGTAAGAATCAGACCCAAACGGCCGCCTTGGCTGCGATTTGGCCTCCGATGGCCGTCGAGCCGCTGCGACTTGTCGTCAGAGCACGAACCCCGCTCCGGCGCCCGCCCCGCCGGCGATCTCCAGCTGCAGGTCGGCGATCGCGTCGCCGTTCACGTCCAGGCTCAGCAGGGTGTCGGCGCCTGAGCCGCTCAGCACCGCCTGCCCCGCCTGCCCGCTGAAGCCGCCCACGAACACGAACGCCTGGTCGCCCGCCGCGCCGACGTTCGCGTCGATGCGGGTGAGGTCGATCACGTCGCCTTCGCCCGGGCGGAAGTCGCTGATCCGGTCCCGCAGGACGGGCGTCGAGTCCGTCACCGCTGCGAACACGAACCGGTCCGCCCCGCCGTTGCCGGTCAGCAGGTCGCCGCCCGCGCCGCCCTCGATGACGTCGTCGCCCGCGTCGCCATACAGCCGATCGAAGCCGGCGCCCCCCATGAGCAGATCGTTTCCGTCCTGCCCGCCGATCAGGTCGTCGCCGTCCTGCCCCTGAAGCTCGTCGACGTCGTCGCCGCCGACAATCCAGTCCGCGCCGGCGTCGCCGTAAAGGCGGTCTCGCCCAACACCGCCGTCGAGGAAGTCGTCGCCGTCCTGGCCGCCGATCAGGTCGTCGCCGTCGAGCCCGCGGACCTCGTCGGCTTCGGTCCCGCCGATCATGTGATCGTTCCCACCGTCGCCGTAGAGCCGGTCGCGGCCCTGCCCGCCGTCGATGAAGTCGTTCCCATCCTGGCCGCCGATCAGGTCGTCACCATCGAGCCCCCGGACCTCGTCCGCCTCAGTCCCGCCGATCATCCAGTCGGAGCCCGCATCACCGTAGAGACGGTCACTCCCGTCGCCGCCGTCGATGAAGTCGTTCCCATCCTGGCCGCCGATCAGATCGTTCCCGTCCAAGCCTCGCAACCCGTCCCCGTCGGCTCCGCCGACCAGGTGATCGGCGCCGCCGTCACCGTAGAGCAGGTCGAACCCGGCTCCGCCATCGATGAAGTCGTCGCCCGCCTGCCCCCCGATCAAGTCGTCCCCGTCGAGCCCCCGCAGCTCGTCGCCCTCCGTGCCGCCGAGCATGTGGTCGGCTCCGGCGTCGCCATAGAGACGGTCGCGGCCCTGCCCGCCGTCGATGTAGTCGTCTCCGTCCTGACCGCCGATCAGGTCGTCGTCATCGTCGCCGTGGATTTCGTCGGCTCCGGCTCCACCGACCATGTGGTCGTCGCCGTCGGCGCCGTAGAGCAGATCGAGCCCCGCTCCGCCGTCTATGTAGTCGTCGGCTTCACCGCCGTCACTGAGATCGTCCCCGGCCGCCAGCAGGATGCGGTCCCGGCCGTTTCCGCCAACCACCAGTTCGTGTTCCGCCCCGCCGAACACCTCCGTGTCGCCCGATCCGGTGAACAACAGCTCCACGCTCTTGAGGCGGAACGCGCGAGCATCCGCCTCGCCGTCGAGCCGGACCACCGTGGGCCCGGTCAGTGCGCTCATGTCGACCCAATCGAGCCCGTCCCCAGCGTCCAGGTCGATCCCCGTCGCATTGGAACCCTCAAGCAGCACGAAGTCGTCGCCCGAGCCTCCCCGGACGGTGTCGAATCCGTCGGCCACGATCAGGTCATTGCCCTCGCCGCCGTCCAGGTAGTCGGCTCCGGCTTCCCCGGCGATCTCGTCGTCTCCCGCTCGGCCGAGCAGGCGATCGTCGCCGCCGCCACCGAGAATGGTGTCCAGCCCCCGCGATCCCGCCAGGACGTCGGCCCCGGCGGAGCCTTCCAGCGTGTTGAAGATCTCCCAAGCGATGTCGCCGGATAGAAACTTGATCGTGGTTCCCGGCAGGAAATCGTCGACCGTCGCGACCACGACCCCCGCGGGATTGCGCAGCTCCACCGCTTTCACATCCCCGTTCGGGGGACCCGAAGTGCTGTGCGAGAAGCCGCTCACGGGCGTGAACTGGAGCGTCCAGCCGTTGAACGGCCCGGCCAAGTCGGTGCCGCGGATCGTCCAGTTGGGAGCGCTGCTGACGACCGTGTAGTTGGCCGCGGCCCGAAGAATGGCTTGGATGAAGTTGTCCGCGCCCCCGTCCGCCTCGATGTCGAAACGACCGGGCAGGTTGAATTGTACGCTCGGCACTGAAGGCTCGCTACTCTAGACGTCCCCGATGGGCCATGCGGGGAGCCGCCGTAGATCGCAAGCGCTTCAACGCCTTACGGACAATCGGACGCAACCGGGGCGACCAAGCCGCCCCTCCCACTCTCGGGCGCGGCTGTGCCGCTAGCTGCAGCTAGCGCGAGAACTTCTGGAACTTGATCCGCTTTGGAATCAGCGAGTCCGTGCCCAGTCGGCGTTTCTTGTCCTCTTCGTAGGCTTCGAAGTTGCCTTCGAACCACTCCACGTGGCTGTCGCCTTCGAAGGCGAGGATGTGGGTGGCGAGCCGGTCCAGGAACCAGCGGTCGTGGCTGATCACCACCGCGCAGCCGGCGAAGCCCTCCAACGCCTCCTCCAGGTTCTGCAGGGTCTCGATGTCCAGGTCGTTGGTGGGCTCGTCCAGCAGGATCAGGTTTCCGCCGGTGGCCAGCGTCTTGGCCAGGTGCACGCGGTTGCGCTCCCCGCCCGACAGCAGGCCGACCTTCTTCTGCTGGTCGGTCCCCTTGAAGTTGAAGGCGCCGACGTAGGCGCGGGTGTTCACCTCGCGGTTTCCCACCTTCATCACGTCGGTGCCGCCGCTGATTTCCTGCCAGATCGTCTTGTTGGGATCGAGCGCGTCTCTGGACTGGTCCACGTAGGCCAGCTTCACGGTCTCCCCGACGCGGATCTCCCCAGCGTCGGGCGTCTCCTGGCCGGTGATCAGCTTGAACAGGGTGGACTTGCCCGCGCCGTTGGGCCCGATCACGCCCACGATTCCGTTGGGCGGCAGCTTGAAGCTCAGATCCTTGAACAGGACCTTCTCGCCGTACTCCTTCTCCAGGTTGTTAACCTCGAGCACGACGTTGCCCAGGCGCGGCCCCGGAGGAATCTGGATGACCGCGTGGGTCTGCGCCCCCCGCTGGCTCTCCTGCTCGGTGACCATGCGCTCATAGGCGGCCAGGCGCGCCTTGGACTTCGCCTGGCGAGCCTTGGCGTTGGAGCGGACCCATTCCAGCTCCTTGGTCAGGGCGCGCTGGCGGGCTTCGCTCTCGCTCTGCTCCTGAACGACGCGCTTCTGCTTCTGCTCGAGCCAGCCGGAGTAGTTGCCCTCGTAGGGCACGCCCCGGCCGCGATCGAGCTCCAGCGTCCACTTGGTGACCTGGTCCAGGAAGTAGCGGTCGTGAGTGACCAGGATCACGCAGCCGGGGAAGTTCTCCAGGTGATGCTGCAGCCAGGCCACCGACTCGGCGTCCAGGTGGTTGGTGGGCTCGTCGAGCAGCAGCATGTCCGGCTTGGACAGCAGCAGCCGCGCCAGCGCCACGCGCCGCCGCTCGCCCCCCGACAGGTTGGTGACCTCGCTGTCGTCCGGCGGGCAGCGCAGGGCGTCCATGGCCTGCTCCACCCGGCTGTCGATGTCCCAGAGGTCCTGGGCGTCGATCTTCTCCTGGAGGGCGGTCATCTCCTCCATCAATTCGTCGGAGTAGTCCTCCGCCATCAGCGCGGCGACCTCGTTGTAGCGGTCGAAGATGCGCTTCTCCTCGCACCAGGCGATCGCGTTCTCCCAGACCGTCTTGGCCGGATCGAGATGCGGCTCCTGCTCCAGGTAGCCCATCTTGGTGCCCTCGGCCGCCCGCGCCTCGCCCGCGAACTCCTTGTCCATGCCGGCCATGATCTTGAGCAAGGTAGACTTGCCCGACCCGTTCACGCCCACCACGCCGATCTTCGCGTCGGGGTAGAACGACAGCCAGATGTTCTCGAAGACCTTCTTGCCTCCGGCATAGGTCTTCGAAAGACCCTGCATCTGATAGATGTATTGCGCAGCCATAAGTTGAGCGCTCGCGAAATCGGGTGTGCGTCGATTGGGGGAAGGCGCGGAGATAGCCGCCCGCTCCCGGCGACGCAACGACCGCGACGGAGGCGGTTCGGAGTCTTCCGGAGACCCTGCGGCGAAACGGCCGAGTTTCAGAAGAGCCTGAGCCGCTAAGCGAGGATCGTGAGGCGGCGACTCGCGGCGTTAACCCGGTCTCAAGCGTCGGCAGCTCACGCTCGACATTCTTGTGAGGTGCGGACATGCAGGCGGCGGCGAACACGGTCACGGCGGAGGTCAACGGGACGACCCAGGCCGGCCGATCGCGCCCGGCGCCCTGGCCGGCGGTGCGCGGGCATGTCCTGAGCGCCCGGGTGCTGGAGCGCATGGGCCTTACGGGCCGCCCCATCTACACCGCGGAAGTCCGCTACCTCTACAACGTCAACGCGCGCACGCGGGAAGGCTGCTGGACCGGCGCCCCTTGCACCAGCCGCCGCCTGGCGGAAGCGATCGTCGCCCGCCATCCGGTCGGCGCCAAGCCGTGGGTCTCCTACAACCCTGAAGCCCCGACGGAGACGACGCTGGGCGCCGAGCCCGCGTTCTCGGCCGAAGGTTTGCTGCGACGGCTGCGCGACCTTTTCGCCTGACCTCAACCGCCGGCGTCCGCGCGTCTCAGTAGGCCCGGGCGGTCCGGATCTCGAAGAAGGCGCGGGGATCGCCGTCAGTCTGCGCGATCACGGTGATCGGCGTCAGCCGACCATCCTCGAACGTCAGGATGGCGCGACCGGCCGCAAAGGCGGCCCTCATCTCGGACGCTTCGGCGAGCAGCGTCCCCTCGCCGTTCAGGCGCTTGGGGTCGCCGCTGAATTCGTACTCGACCTCGCAGCCCCCGCCCAAAAAGCTGAGCTGTCCCCGGCCCTGCTCTCGATTGCGCTTGGAGGCCATCGAACGTCAGCTCTTGCCGGCGCGCGGGAACGACGAGGCCGCAACGGGCGGCTTCGGCTTCTCGGCCTTCGGCTTGCGGACTTCCTTGTTGCTTCGCTTCTGACCCTTGGCCATGGCTTGCTCTCCAGAACGAGCGCGGGCCTCAGCCCGCGCTCCTCCCGAGAATGCTAATCAAGCTGCTTCGAGCTTGCCAGCGGACATCTTCCCGCTCCGGCCGTCTTGCTCCAGCTCGTAGCTGAGCTTCTGGCCTTCGTAGATCGAGCCGAGGCTCGACCGTTCGACTGCGGAGACGTGCACGAACACGTCCTTGCCGCCGTCTTCGGGCTGGATGAAGCCGAAACCCTTTTGGCCGTTGAACCACTTCACGGTGCCGGTCGCCATAGTCATATCCCCTTCGGGGTTGGAGTTCCGCAGCGCCACCGGCGCCGCGACCAAATTTTCGAGGAGGAGACTGTCCGACCGCACGTCCGGATCACCGGACGGATAAGTACAGTTGTCGTATCACGCGATCATTCGATCAGGCGAAATGCTCACAAAGCGGGCCGAAATGCAAGGCGCAATTCACGGGGTCGCTCCTGCGCCGAGAAACTCAGGGCTGGGAATCTTGCCGCGAACAGCCTAGAACTGCAGCCGTGGTACGGTTTTACCCTCTCCTGAAACAGGGTCGCTGGCGCATCATCGATCGCAAGACCGGTGCGGCCCGGAACGACGAGCCTCACGAGAGCGCGCTCGATCCGCACGCGCTCAGCGATCTCCTGAACGCCTTGGAGGGTCTGGGCCGACGCTTCGGGGCCGGGCGCAAACCCACCTCGGACCGATGATCGCCCGCGTCCTTACGCGCTGCGACGGCAGCGGCCGCGTGGTCCCGACCGGGCATCGGATGACCGAGGCTCAGTGGGCCGCGATGCGCGCGCCCCACGGCTTCCGATGCTCGGCCTGCGGCTCGATACACTGGTGGACCCGAGAGGTCGCCTGGCGCGAAGCCCCTCAGGGCTGACGAGCACGCCCGCCGCTCAAGCAAGCCCGGCTTGACCGCAGCGTCGCTGACCTTAGCGTCGCCCCCATGCTCCGCACCGTCGCGCTCGCCGCGCTTCTTTCAGCGTCGTCTCCCGCCTTGGCCCAAGCTCCCGCCCAGAAACTCACGCCTGAGCGTGTCTTCGCTGACCCGTCGCTGACCGGGCCTGCGGCCCGCGGGGTCGCGTTCTCCCCTGATGGCCGGCTCGTCACCTACCTGAAGCCGAAGGACGAGGACCAGCAGGTCCTGGACCTTTGGGCGGTCGAGGCGGCCGGGGGGGAACCTCGTCGTCTGGTCGACTCCCGCGCGCTTCAGCCGGAAGACCGCACGCTCTCGGAAGCTGAGAAGGCGCGGCGCGAACGGGCCCGGATCTCCAATCGGGGCATCGTCGATTACCATTGGGACGACGAGGGTCGACGCCTGCTCGTTCCCCTGGACGGCGACCTTTACCTCGCAGAGGCGGCGAACGGGGCGGTGAGGCGCCTGACCCAAACGGCCGGTGACGAGGTGGACGCTAAGGTCAGCCCCAAGGGACGGCACGTCAGCTTCGTCCGCGACCAGGACCTGATGGTGGTCGACCTCGCGACCGGCGGCGAGCGCGCGATCACCACCGGCGGCGAGGGTCTCGTCAGCTACGGAGTCGCCGAGTTCATCGCCCAGGAAGAGATGGGCCGCTTCACCGGCTATTGGTGGTCGCCCGACGAGAGCCGGATCGCCTACACGCGCGTGGACGAGAGCGGCGTGGACATCGTCCCTCGCACCGACATCGGTCCAAGCGGCGCCACCGTCGTGGAGCAGCGCTACCCTCGCGCAGGGCGCCCCAACGCTCGCGTGCAGCTCTTCGTGCAGGCCTTCGCCGGCGGTCAGCCGGTGGAGGTGGACCTCGGCTCCGACCCCGACATCTACCTGGCCCGGGTCGACTGGGCCGTCGATGGCCGGACCCTTTACGTTCAGCGCCAAAGCCGGGATCAGAAGAGGCTCGACCTGCTGGCGGTCGACCCGAGCACCGGTCGTGGCCGGGTCATCCTCACCGAGACCGCCGGAACCTTCATCAACCTGAACGACGACTTCAGGCCCTTGAAGGACGGCACGTTCCTGTGGTCGTCGGAGCGCTCCGGCTTCAGGCATCTGGAGCACCGCGCCGCCGACGGGAAGCTGATCCGCAGCCTGACCAAGGGCGCCTGGCCCGTCTGGGCGCTGACGGGGGTCGACGAGTCGAACGGAACCGTCTTCTTCCTGGCCAGCAAGGACACCCCCCTCGAACGCCACCTCTACGCCGTGAACCTGCGCCGGCCCGCCGAACCCCGGAAGCTGACCTCAGGCCAGGGCTGGTGGTCGGTGGACATGGCGAAAGGCGGGCGCGCCTTCGTTGGAAGCTATTCCGATCCGGCGACGCCGCCGCGGACCGCGCTCTACGCGGCGGACGGGCGCCTGGTGCGCTGGATCGAGGAGAACCGGCTGGACGGGAAGCACCCCTACGCGCCGTACGTCTCGCGCCACGCCACGCCGGAGTTCGGGACGGTTCGCACCGATGACGGCGTCGAGCTCCACTACGCCGTAACCCGGCCCCGGAACTTCGACCCGCGCAAGCGCTACCCCGCCATCCTGCAGGTCTATGCGGGCCCCACCAGCCAGCAGGTGCTCCGCCAGTGGCGGCCCCTCACCGACCAACTGCTGCTTGAAGCCGGCTATGTCCTGCTGAGGGTGGACAACCGGGGCGTGGAGAATCGCGGCGTGGCTTTCCAGGCCCCGATGCACCTCAAGCCAGGAGTCTTCGAAATCCGTGACCAGCTCGTCGGCGTGCGCTGGCTGAAGTCGCAGCCGTTCATCGATCCCGAGAGGGTGGGCGTGATGGGCTGGTCCTACGGCGGCTACGCGACGCTCATGCTGATGACCGAGCCGGGCGCAGGCTTCCGGGCCGGGGCGGCGGGCGCGCCGCCCACTGATTGGCGGCTCTACGACACCCACTACACCGAGCGGTACTTCGGCATGCCGGAAGCCAACAAGGCGGACTACGATCGCGGCGAGGTGGTCGCCCGCCTTCCGAAGCTGGAGGGCGACCTCCTGCTGCTGCACGGCATGGCCGACGACAACGTCACCTTCGACAACTCCACCCGGGTCATGGCGGCTCTTCAATCGCAGAGCCGCCCGTTCGAGGTGATGCTCTACCCGGGCGAGCGGCACGGGATCAGAGGCCAGGCGAAGGGCCTGCACCTCTGGCGCACCTACCTCGACTTCTTCGGGCGCAAGCTCCGACCGGAGCCTGCGCCCTGAGAAGCTGAGCGTCAGTGCATCATGGTGTGCTTGTGGGCTTCGACCAGATGCTGCTCGACAACCGGGACCACGGTGGTCGCGGCTTCCTTCAGCGGCGGGGTCATACCGCTCTGGGCGTAGCCCTGGTGGAGCTGCCAGGCCATGCGGTGAGCCGGGACCTGCTCGGTGAAGTACGCCCGGTCGAACTGCCCGGCCGGCGCGGCCCGAAGCCGGTCCATCATCGCCCGTTGCTCGGGGGTCAGCGCCGGCGGCGGCATCGTCATGCCGGCCTGCATCACCTTCTGCATCAGGGCCTGGGTGCTGGTGGTGTGATGATCGATCAGCATCTGGGCGTACTGCTTGGTCATCGGGTCGCGAGCCCGGTCCAGAGCCATCCGGCTGGACTGGATCTCGAACAGGTCGCTGGCCGCGGCCATCTGGATGTACTGCGCGTCGCTGACGCCCATCATCGGCTGGGCTCCGGCGAGCGCGGCCGTACGGTCGGCAGGGCTGACCTGGCTCCGGGCCATGTCGGCGGTGGCCATCAGGCGGGCGGGCGCGGACGGATCGGCCGGCGGGGTGGCGCAGGCGGTTAGGGAAAGGGCGACGGCGGCGGCGCCGAGGCCGCTAAACGAATGTGAACGCACAGGTTTTCTCCACGGGGTGTCAGGATCGGCGCCTGAACAGCCCTCGATGAAGAAGCGTTCCAGCTTGGCGGAGACGGCATTCAGATTCATGAACGGCGAGGCTTGCTACGCCGGTCGCCGCCCTGCGGGGCCGCCGTTTGCCGAAGCCGCCTGGGAGGGGAGACGCAAGCTGCGCGCACCTTCTCGTTCAGCCGAGCCCGTTCGGGATCCTTGCGCCAGTTCAGCAGGGTGGAGGCCGCCGTGCCCACATAGGGCGTGGCATGGTTGGCCAGTCCCGCCAGCCCGCGCAGCCGCTCGCCATCGTTGTATTCGAACACGGCCCGGCGGGCTTGGACGCACCCGCGGCTCTTCCATCGGGGATCGGTGGTGTCGAGGTTCAGCACCGTCTGCTTGGGGTTGGTCTGACAGGCGGCGAGCAGCAGCGCCCCGCCCAGAGCCAGCCCGATCCGCACCACGCTCACCTTGGCCGTCATGCGTGTCCAACGTTCGCGGCGGCGCGCCCGTTCAACGCCGCTGGAAGGTGACGCCCAGCTTGCCCGCCGCTAAGTCCGTCGAGGATCGGAGACCCGCATGGCCGAGCTGATCCTGCACCACTACGACACCTCGCCCTTCTCGGAGAAGGTGCGGGTCGTCTTCGGCATGAAGGGCCTGAGCTGGCGTTCGGTGATCATCCCGGTGATCGCGCCCAAACCCGACCTCGTCCCGCTGACCGGCGGATATCGGCGCACGCCGGTCATGCAGATCGGAGCCGACGTCTACATCGACACGCAGGTCATCCTGGCCGAGATCGAGCGACGCTACCCCGCGCCGCCCCTCGTGCGCGGCGGCCTGGACTGGGCGGTCAACCTCTGGGCGGACCGCCTGTTCTTCCAGACCACCGTTCCGATCATCTTCGGCGCGCTCGGAGACAGGGTGCCCGAAGCCTTCATCAAGGATCGCGAACGCCTCTCGGGCCGCGCCTTCGACACCGCGGCGATGAAGGCCGCCGCCGAACCGCTCAGGCAGCAATGGCGAGCCCAGGCGGGCTGGATCGAGGCGCAACTCGCGGCCGGCGGCCCGTGGCTCGCGGGAGACGCTCCGGGCCTGGCGGACGCCGCCGGCTACATGAACTTCTGGTTTCTCGGCTCCAGTCTGACGCCGTCGCTGCAGGAGCTGATCGACGGGTTCGAGCGGACGCGCGACTGGCTCGACCGCATGGCCGCCATCGGTCACGGCCAACCGACCGAGATGACCGGCGCCGAGGCCCTCGCGATCAGCAACGGTTCCGACCCGGACCCCTCCCCGCCGCACGATGCCCACGACCCGCTGGGTCTCGCGCCGGGCGACGCCGTCTTCGTCATGGCCGACGACTACGGGCGCGACCGGGTCGAGGGACGCCTGGTCTCCAGCAACCCCGAGCGCCTCGTGCTCAGCCGCGAAGACCCACGCGCCGGGATGGTGCGGGTCCACTTCCCCCGAACCGGGTACATCGCGGGGCGGGCGTGACCCGCTTCACCGACACGCTTTGGGCGGACGCGGCGCCGACCCTCGACGCGATCCGCGCGCACCCGTTCGTGCGGGAGCTGGCCTCCGGCGCGCTCGAGCGCGCCCGCTTCCAGCACTACATGATCCAGGACGTGCTCTACCTCCAGGGCTTCGGGCGCGCCCTGGCGTACGGCGCCGTGAAAGCCCCGGACGCCGACCTGATCCTGGAGTTCTCCAAGGCCGCCGAGGTGGCCATCGTCGTGGAGCGCGCGCTGCACGCTGGGTTCCTGACTCAGTTCGGGGTCGAACCGGGGCAGGCCGAGCGGGCGGTCCCCTCCCCCACGTGCCAGGCCTACGTCGACGGCCTGATCGCCGCGGCCGCGACCGGGAGCTTCGCCGAGCTCGCCGCCGCCGTCCTGCCCTGCTTCTGGATCTACTGGGACGTGGGCTCGGCGATCCAGCGGACCGCGGAGGCCGGCAACCCCTATCAGGCCTGGATCGACACCTACGCCGGGGAGGAGTTCGAAGCGGCCACCCGCAGGATGATCGCCGTGGTGGACGCTGAGGCGGACGCGGCCGGCGAGCGCCTGCGCGGAGCGATGCGCGAGCGCTTCCTGCGCGCCTGCCGATACGAGTGGATGTTCTGGGACGCGGCCTGGCGGCTGGAGGCCTGGCCGCCGACCTGACCCTGCGGCCGGTGTGGCGCAAACGCCTCCAGGGCAAGGAAAACAGCTGAAAGCACGCCCGAGCCCCCTTCCACTGAGGCTCGACGCGCCTTATGTCGCGCTCGCCGAGAGTCGGACGCCGCCCGTCAAGCCGCCCGCCTTCCGCAAACCCGGAACCGCATGAACATACTCAAGAAGACCAGCTTCGAAGAACGACTGAAGGCGCAGCAGGAGGCCAAGCAGGCCATGCTGGCCAAGATGGCGCGCAAGCCTACCGTGACCGCGCCCGACCACGTGGACAGGCAGGCGCGCAAGGCCGCCGAGCTCGAGGCCGTGCGCCAGCAGCGCGCCGCCGAGCGCGAGGCCGCCCGCGTCGCCCGTGAAGCCCGTGAAGCCGAAGAGCGCCGCCTGAAGGCGGAGGCCGACGAAGCGGCCCGCGCCGCCGAACGCGCCAAGCGTAAGGAATGGAAGGCGTCCAAGAAGGAAGAGCAGATGGACGCCAAGGCTCGCCGGGCTGCCCGCTTCGCCGAATACGCCAAGCTGGGCGGTGGCTCGAACTACGACTACTGATCCCCGGGGCGCTTCGGCGCCCCGATGCGTTTAGAGCGGCAGGTTTCCGCGCGTGCCGCTATCGCCCGAGCTGGCCGGCGTCGCCGTTCCGCTTGGGACGCTGGACGGCTGACCCGGCCTGAGCGGCCGCCCGCCGCCGCCGCCGTAGAACGGCTGCACGGGCTGCGGCTGCGCCTGCATCCGCCTCTGCTCCAGCGACTGCAGGGTCTGTTGCGTCTGCAGCCGCTGCTGCGCCGCCCCCAGGCCCTGGATCTGGGCGTCCACAGCCATCTGCTGCTGCTGCACCCGCGCCGCCTGCATGTCGAGCAGGGCGTTCGTTCGCGCTGAGTCCGTGACCTGAGCGGACGCGGCGCCCGCGGCCAGCGCCAGGCCGGCCGCGATGAGGATGGACCGTTGCATCCCGTCCACTTGGGGCCGCCCGCGCCCGCTTCAAGCCCGCGGACCGATCACTGAGCCGTCCACCCGCCGTCGACGCTGAGCGCCGCGCCGGTCGCCGAGGCGCCGGCGTCGCTGACCAAGTAGCGGAGCATCCCCGCCAGGTGCTCGTACTCCACGAACTTCTTGGTCGGCTGAGCGGCGAGGATGACGTCGGTCAGCACCTTGTCTTCCGGCATGTTCCGGGCGATCGCCTGATCCTTGATCTGCCCTTCCACCAGCGGCGTCTTCACGTATCCCGGGCACAGCGCCGTGCAGGTCACGCCGGTCTGCGCCAGCTCCACCCCGATCGCCTTGCTGAGCCCCACCACCCCATGCTTGGTCGCCACGTAAGGCGCCTTGAACGCCGACGCGACCAGACCGTGCGCCGAGGCGATGTTGACGATCCGCCCTCGCCCCTGCCGCTTCATGATCGGAATCGCCGCCCGGCAGGCATGGAACACCGCCGACAAGTTGATCGCGACCATCTGGTCCCACTTGTCCAGCGGGAATTCGTCGATCGCCGCCACGTGCTGAACGCCCGCGTTGTTGACCAGGATGTCGAGCCGCCCGAACTCGCGCTCAGCGAAGGCCACCATATCCTCGATCTCGGCGGGCTCGGTCATGTCGGCGCCGTGGAAGCGCACGGCCGAACCGGTGGACCGCTCCAGCTCGGCGCGGGTGCGCTCGATCTGCTCAGGATCCCCGAGGCCGTTCAGCACCACCTTGGCGCCCGCCTCGGCGAGCGACCGGGCCAGCGCCAGGCCGATGCCGCTGGTCGACCCGGTGACGATCGCGACGTGGTCCTTGATGTCGAACATGAACGAGTCTCCGCAGGCGCTCTGACCGGCAGGCTATAGCCCATCACTCGGCCGTGGCGAGGGAGACAGCCCCGCGTTAACCCAAGTTGGTCGGGGGGAACGCCTCCGGCGGCCGAACGCTGGCACATCGACGGCCGGAAGCTCGCGCGTGGCGTTGAAGGCGAACATCTTGCGGCGGACCCTCGCAGCGCTGCTCGGCGCTGGCGCGGTGGCCTGCGCCCCCTCGGCTGAGGTTGATGCGCCTGCCGCGCCGTCCACCGCGACGGCGTCGCCGCCCGCAGGCGTTCTGCCCCTGACCGGCGGGCCCGGCGACTACGCCGGGCTCGTCGCTGAGGCCCAGCGCCGACCGTTCGTCCTGCTCGGCGAGAACACCCACGGCACCCGGGAATTCTACCAGCACCGCGCCCGGATCACTGAGGCGCTGGTCCGCACCGGCGGCGTCTCCGCCCTGGCCATCGAGGCCGACTGGCCGGAGGTGGAGCGCCTCAACCGCTACGTCCGGGCCCTGAGCGACGAGAGCGTCGACGAGGCCCTCTCGGACCTGCACGCCTTTCCCGAGTGGATGTGGCGCAACGCCGAGTTTCGCGAGCTGGTCGAACAGCTGCGCGCCTACAACCTCGAACAGCCGGCGGGCCGTCGCGTCGGCGTCTACGGCATGGACGTCCAGGCGCTCTACCCGAGCATCGAGTCGGTGCAGCGCTATCTCGACCGGACCGACCCGCCCGCCGCGGCCCGGGTCCGCGCCCACTACCGCTGCTTCACTCGCCACGGTCGGACGATGGAGGCCTACGGGCCAGCTTCCCGCCGCCCCGCGTCGGCTTGCCAGGACGAAGCTCGGGCGGTCCTGGAGGAACTCGGTCGCCGCGCCCTGCCATCTGAGCGGTCAGCGGCGGAGGCGCTCTTCGCGGCCGCAGGGGCCGCGGCCGCCGTGGTTGGGGCGGAGGCCTATGTCCGCGCCCAGTATGCAGGCGTCTTGTCCTGGAACGTACGGGACCGCGCCATGGCCGACCTCGTCGACAGCATCGCCCGCCACGGCGCCAAACTCAGGGGCGAGCCCGGCCAGGTGATCGTCTGGGCCCACAACACCCACGTCGGTGATGCGCGCGCCACCGACGCCGTCCGCCGCGGCGAGATCAGCCTGGGCCAGGTCATGCGCGAGCGGCGCGGCCCTGAGCAGGTCTTCCTCCTCGGCCTCCTGACCTACGCCGGTCAGGTTATGGCCGCGCGCGAGTGGGACCGGCCCGGCTTCGTCCGTGAGCTCCGCCCCGCCCTGCCCGAAAGCTGGTCGGGCGCCCTTCACGCGCTGGGCCACGGCGACCTGCTGTTGCATCCGCCCCCGGCCAGCCTCGGCCAGCCGAGCGGGCCACGGCTCGAGCGCGCCGTCGGCGTCATCTACCAGCCCGCCACCGAACGGCTCAGCCACTACTTCGAGGCCGACCTCAGCCGCCAGTTCGACGCGGTGATCTACGTGGAGCGGACCAGCGCGGTGACCCCGCTGCCCCGTCCCGCGACTCGCCCGAAGCGCTAAGCTCCCGCTCTCCGACTCTCGAAGAGAACGCGATGCTGCTGCCGTCCTTTGTGGTGCTGCTGGCGACGACCACGCCGGCCGCCGCCTCGGCCCATCCCTGCGCCGCCCACGCACAGGAGCGTGCGGAGGCTCTGCTGCAGCTTCACTATGCCGACGGCGACCACCCGGAAGCGGTCTCCGCCGGCGTCGACCAAAGAGTGCGGGTGCTTGCACCCGTCAGGGCGCTGCGCGGAAGAGGGCTGCTCGACGTTCTGGAGCTGCGAGGCCACGTCTACAGAGCCGAATTCCGCATCCGCATGATCTACGCCCGGATCCCGGGTTCCTGCGCCCTCATGGGCCAGGAGGTTCTTGAGATCAGCGACCCCTACTGAGCGCCTTCCAGCGCGCCCAGCGAGCGATGCAGGTTCGCCCGCGCCGCGGCCTCGAACCGCTCGCGGCCCCAGACGGAGAAGTACAGCCGCTCCCGGTCGGCGAAGCGGCGCAGCACCGCCCCACGCCCCGCCCTGAAGGCCTCGTCCGGCACATGGGCGTACTCGCGGCGGATGTCCCGCTCATAGCGGTCGAACACCGGCTCGGTCGCGCCCAGGATCGACAGGTCCATGTCCAGGAACACCGCCGCATCCGCCGCTTCGGCGGGCGGCACTCCGTCCGGGATCAGGTGCTTGTGCGTCGCCTCGACCAGCCGGACGGCGCGCTCCAGCGTGTCGGGATCGACCCGGCCGGCCATACGCTCGCGCAGCAGGTGCGCGCTTCGGACCTCGTTGTCGCCACGGGTCGGGTCGTAGACCGCATCGTGAAAGAGCACGGCTTGGAGCACGGCCTCCCGGTCGTGCAGATCGCCTTGGACCTCCCCGAACCAGCGCAGCAGAGCCTCGATGTGCGCCCAGGTGTGATACGCGCGCTGCGGCTCGGCGTGCCGCTCCCGGAGCTCGGCCAGCACTTCCGCCGGGATGGTCGTGAGAAGGTCGTCCGTCACGCCGCCCCGATCAGTTCGCGCCCGATGAGGTAGCGCCGAATCTCGTTCGTGCCCGCGCCGATGTCGTAGAGCTTGGCGTCGCGCAGGTGCCGCTCCACCGGCCAGTCGCGCAGGTATCCCGCCCCGCCCAGCGCCTGGATCGCCTCAAGGCAGGTCTTCACGGCGTTCTCGCTGGCCAGGAGGATCGCGCCCGCCGCGTCGAACCGGGTCGTCAGCCCCGAGTCGCAGGCCCGCGCTACCGCGTAGACATAGGCGCGCGCGCTGTTCAGGGCGACGTACATGTCGGCCACCTTGGCCTGCATCAGCTGGAAATGGCCGATCGGCTTGCCGAACTGCTTGCGCTCTCGGACGTACGGCAGCACCGCGTCCAGGCACGCCTGCATCAGCCCGAGCGGCCCGGCGGCGAGCACCGTGCGCTCATAGTCCAGCCCGCTCATCAGCACGCCGACCCCGCCGTTCAGCGGGCCCATGACGTTCTCCTCGGGCACCTCGCAATCTTCGAACACCAGCTCGCCGGTGTTCGACCCGCGCATGCCCATCTTGTCGAGCTTCTGGGCGCAGCGGAAACCCTTGAAGGTGTTCTCCACCAGGAAGGCCGTGATCCCGCCGGAGCCCTCGCCGGTCCTGGCGTAGATGACCAGCACCTCGGCGTCGGGGCCGTTGGTGATCCAGAACTTGGTCCCGTTCAGGACGTAGCGGTCGCCGACCTTCTCCGCCCGCAGCCGCATGGAGACCACGTCCGAGCCGGCCTCCGGCTCGCTCATCGCCAGCGCGCCCACATGCTCGCCGCTGATCAGCTTGGGCAGGTAGCGCGCCTTCTGCTCGGCCGACCCCCAGCGCCGCAGCTGGTTCACGCACAGGTTCGAGTGCGCGCCGTACGACAGGCCGACTGACCCCGAAGCGCGGCTCACCTCCTCCATCGCGACGCAATGCTCCAGGTACCCGAGCCCGAGCCCGCCGTCGGCCTCGTCCACCGTGATTCCGTGCAGGCCCAGCGCTCCCATCTCGGGCCACAGGTCGCGGGGGAACTCGTTGGAGGCGTCGATCTCGGCGGCCCGCGGCGCGATCCGGTCGGCGGCGAAGCGGGCGGTGGTGTCACGGATCGCGTCGGCGGTCTCGCCGAGGCCGAAGTCCATGGACGGCAGGCTGTTGGGGATGCTCATGGCCGCCGCTTAGCACGGCGAGCCCGCTCGTGAGAAAGGGGCGGCCGTGGATCAGCCGCCCTCCCCGGGCTCCTGGTCGTCGTCGACATGACCCAGCGTCTTCAGCCAGAAGTACACGGCCGAGGTGAACGCCGCGATCGCGATCAGGCCCAGCGCCGTGCCCATGGCCGACTGCGGTCCGAACAGGTCCGTTTCACCCGCGCGCCGCGCCTCGACCACGATGAAGACGCTGATCACGAACAGCACCAGGCCGATCAGCCCCAGGATCACCCAAGGCCAGCCCTTTTCCTCCTCCGGCGTCGTTTCGGTCGCGGTGGCCGGCGGCTCGTCCGGCTCGATCCGGGCGATTCGCCGATCGAAGCTGTGATCCTCCGGATCGGCGTCCGAAGCGAGGAGCGCCTCGGACTCCTGCAGCCCAGGCCCTACGGGCTCGGGGTCTTGGACCGTGCTGACCGGCGAGGCCAGAGCCACGGCCGGGTCGGCGGGCAGCGCGGGACCCTGCTGAATGTCCTCGCGGGAGGGCTTGGCCGTCGCAGGCTCATCGGAGAACAGGGCCTGCAGGCGCTTGGAGACGGCCTCGGCGGCCGCCATCGCCGGCGAGGGCGCCAGCGCCTCGGCGGGCGCGGGTTCCGGCTCGTCGGTCCGGTGCGGCTCGGCGCGATCGCCCTCCATCGGAGTCACGATCTCGGCCGCGCTGCGGGGCCCGGGCTGGGCCAGCGCACCGAAGTCGAGCTCCGGTTTCAGCACGGCGGACGGCGCGGGAATGAATCCATCCGTCGGCGTCAGGAAGAGCGTCTTCTCGGCCGAACGACGGCGGATCAGCGCGTCGATCACTAACGGTTCGCCCTGGAAGTCGGCGCGTCGCCAGGTCTCCAGCGCCGCGGCCGCGGCCAGCATGTTCCCCTCGTTCACGCGCCGCAGCACGTTCGAGCGCTGGAAGGGCTCCAGGCCGACGTTGAAGGCGAAAGCCACGAGAGCGTCGTACTGGTTCTGGGTGAGCGGCGTGAAGACCAGCCGGTTCACCCCGGCCTCCAGCGCGCGAAGGTCGTAGCGCAGCAGCGCCTCGGCGTCGGCCTCGCTGACCTCGGCGCCCTCGCGGGCCGAGCGGGTGTGGCCATAGCCGATGGTCCACCGCCCGTCGGCCAGCTTCGCAGCGCGACGGCGATAGCCTTCGAAGCGCTTGATCAGCTCGATCCCGGCCCGGGAGACCTGATGACGCGGCTCCATCGCCTCTGCCCCATTCCGACACACGCGAACTTCGCGCGTCAGGAGTGCAGCAAAAGCGAGGCCGAAGCCTGCGCGTTCCGCATAGACGCGGTCGCCGCTCTCCGCGAAGCTCAGCCAAAAGCGGGGATGGAATGGAAGCAGCGGAATCAGGAAGCAAGTCGCCGGGTCGGGAGCGATCGCTGGGCAAGGTGATCGCCGCCAGCCTGATCGGCACCACCATCGAGTGGTACGACTTCTTCCTCTACGGAACCGCCGCCGCGCTGGTCTTCAACCGCCTCTTCTTCCCTCAGGCCGACCCGCTGACCGGGGCCATGCTGGCCTTCGGCACCTACGCGCTCGGTTTCCTGGCGAGGCCGATCGGCGGGATCGTGTTCGGACACTTCGGCGACCGCATCGGCCGCAAGACCCTGCTGATGACCAGCCTGGTGCTGATGGGCGTCTCCACCTTCCTCATCGGCCTGCTGCCGACCTACGGCCAGATCGGCCTCGCCGCTCCGCTGCTGCTGATCGCGCTCCGCCTCGTCCAGGGCTTCGCCGTCGGCGGCGAGTGGGGCGGCGCGGTGTTGCTCGTCGCCGAGTACGGCGACGCCCGCCGGCGCGGCTTCTGGACCAGCTGGCCCCAGGTCGGCGTGCCCGCGGGCAACCTGCTGGCGGCCGGGGTGCTGGCGATCATGGCGGGCGTGCAGAGCGAGGAGGCGTTCCTGGCTTGGGGCTGGCGCGTGCCCTTCCTGCTCTCGGCCGTGCTGGTCGGCGTCGGCTTCTGGGTCCGCGCCGCGATCGACGAGACGCCCGCCTTCGAGAAGGCCACCGCGGTGGCCGGCGCCAGCCGCGCCCCGGCCCTCGAGGCCATCCGCCAGCGTCCCGGCGGCCTGGCCATCGGCGCGGGCCTGCGGCTCGGCGAGAACATCTTCTACTACGTCGTGACCGCCTTCTCGATCACCTACATCACCGACGTCGTGGGGATGAGCCGGAGCATGGCGCTGAACGCCCTGCTGATCGGCGCGGCGGCGGAGTGCCTGACGCTGCCCCTCTTCGCCATGCTCAGCGACCGCATCGGCCGCCGCCCGGTGTACGCCCTCGGCGCACTCGGCTCGGCCATCTGGGCCTTCGCCTTCTTCCAGATGCTGGACAGCCAGACGACCCCGCTGGTGATCGGAGCCCTGGTCGGGGGCCTCGTTCTCCACGGCGCCATGTACGGACCCCAGGCGGCCTTCATCAGCGAGCTCTTCCCGACGCGCTTCCGCTACTCGGGCGTCTCGATCGCCTACCAGCTCACCTCCATCGTCGCCGGCTCGCTCGCCCCGATCATCGCCCTGGCCCTCTTCCGCTCCACCGGCTCGGCCCTTCCGGTCGCCGCCTACGTGGCCTTCGCCTGCCTCGTGAGCGCCGGCGCCGCCCTCCTCGCCCGCGAGACCAAAGGCGTCGACCTGGAGACGCTCGATCGCGGTTGATCCCGGCGTGCGGTCGTTTATGGCCCGGGCGTGCCTTCCGTCGCGCCCGAGCCCCGCCCCGCCCTCGCGCCCTCGGCCTTGGCGGAGCTGAGAACCGCCACCCGCGCCGTCCACGAGCGCCTGCATGAGGCTCCCGTCTTCGTCGCCCTGCTTGAGGGCCGACTGCCGCGCGCGGCCTACGCCGGCCTGCTCGCGAGCATCCGCACCTATCTCGCCCGCCTGCAGCCCGCGGCCGAGCTGGCTGAGGCCGAGCTCGACCTGCCGCCCGGCGTCCGCCCACGACTGGCGCTGCTGGAGGCCGACCTGCAGGATCTCGGGGTCGCGCCGCCGCCCCTCGCTGGACCGACCGCGCCGTGGCCGGTCGCCCAAGCGGTGGGGGCGCTCTATGTCGTCCAGGGCTCGGCGCTCGGCGGCAAGGTGCTCGCCGATCGGATCGGCGGCTCTGGTGAAGCGGCCATGCCCCGGACCTACTTCCAAGGTCTCCCCGACGACGGCCTGCGGTGGCGGCGGCTCTGCAAGGCCCTGGACCGGTATGGCGAGGCGCTCCCCCGCCGGGCCGGCATGATCGCAGGCGCCCAGGCCGCCTTCGGCCTCTTCGAAGCCTGCCTGCAGGAGGGCGGATGACCTCGCCTGTCGCCGCAGCGGCCGAGGCCGACCTGCTCCAGTGCGCCGCCGAGCCGATCCACATCCCGGGCGCGATCCAGCCCCACGGGGTCCTGCTTGTGCTCGACCCCGGCTCCCTGACGATCGTGCAGGCCGCCGTCGGGGCTCCCTCGTTCGGAACGGCGCCGGACGAACTGCTCGGCCGTCCGCTCCGAGCCATCCTTCCCGCTTCCGCGCACGCCCTGGTCGAGACCCTCGCCGAGCGGGTCCCGGCGGACGGCCCCGTCTTCCTCGGCGCCCTCGACCTGAACGGGCCGGAGGCGCCCGGCTTCAACGCCGTCGCCCACCGCTCGGACGGCGCGATCGTGCTCGAGCTCGAGGAACGTGCGGAGCAGGAGCCGCACACCTTCGAGGAGCTGTACCCGTCGCTTCGGGACCTGCTCGCCCAGATCGAGACCAGCTCGACCGTCGAAGAGCTCTGCGCGCTCGGCGCCCGCGAGGTCCGCCGGATCACCGGCCTGGACCGCGTCCTCATCTACCGCTTCGACCCCGACTGGAACGGCGAGGTCATCGGGGAGTCCCGCAACGAAGCCCTGCCCTCCTACCTCGGCCTGCGCTTTCCCGCGTCCGACATCCCGGCCCAGGCGCGCGAGCTCTATGGCCTCAACCGCCTTCGCTTGATCAGCAGCGCCGACTACGTCCCCGCCCCGATCCGGCCGACGCTGAACCCGCTCACCGGCCGCCCGATCGACCTCAGCTTCTCGGTCCTGCGCAGCGTCTCGCCGGTGCACCTGGAATACATGCGCAACATGGGCACGGGCGCCTCCATGTCGGTGTCCTTGCTCCGGGACGGCCGTCTCTGGGGCCTGATCTCATGCCACAATCGCGAGCCCCATCGCGTGCCCTACCACGTGCGCACGGCGTGCGACTTCGTCGGCCAGATCCTCTCCCTGCAGATCGCCTCGCGTGAGCACGCGGCCAGCGCCGAGCGGCGAAGCGCGCTCAGGGCGATCCAGGCGCGGCTCCTCGCCCACATGGCGTCCGAGGACGACTTTCGCGCCGGGCTCGTCGACCACCCGGATGCACTGCTCGGGCTCACAGGCGCCGCAGGGGCGGCCGTCGTATCGGACCAGGGCGTCGCGCTGGTCGGAGACACGCCGTCCCAGGAGGAGGTCGAGAAGATCGCCGCCTGGTTGCGAGGGTCGGCCGGCGATCTCTTCAGCACCGACTCCCTCAACACCGAGATGCCGGACTCCGGGCGCCTGATCGGCCGCGCGAGCGGCCTGCTGGCGATCTCGATCTCCAAGCTGCACCCCAGCTACGTCCTCTGGTTCCGACCCGAGGTCGTGCAGACGGTCCGCTGGGGCGGCGATCCCACCAAGCCCGTGCGTGTCGAGGCGGACGGCCCGCCCCGTCTTCACCCCCGGAAGTCCTTCGAGATCTGGCGGGAAACGGTCAGCGGCCGCTCCGAAGCCTGGGATCCGACCCAGGTCGACGCGGCCAACGAGCTCCGCACCGCGATCGTGGACATCGTCCTTCGGAACGCCGAGGAGACCGCCGCGCTGTCCGAGGAGCTTTCCCGCAGCAACAAGGAGTTGGAGGCGTTCTCCTACTCGGTGAGCCATGACCTGCGCGCCCCGTTCCGGCATGTGGTCGGCTACGCCGAACTGCTCAAGCTCAACGAAGGCTCGGCCCTGACCGAGCGCGCCCATCGCTACATCGACACGATCATCGAGGCCGCGGTTTCGGCGGGAACGCTCGTCGACAATCTGCTGAGCTTCTCTCAGCTGGGCCGCGCGACTCTCCAGCGCGCTGCGGTGGACATGGACGCGGTGGTGAGTGAAGTCCGCCCTCGCATCGAGCTCAGCCAGCCGGGCCGTCGCATAGAGTGGCGCATCCAGCCGCTGCCCGCAGCTTACGGCGACAGGAGCATGCTCGCGGCGATCTTTCAGAACCTGCTCGAAAACGCCGTGAAGTTCACCCGCGACCGCGAGACGGCGGAGATAGAGGTCGGAGCGCAGCCGAGGGAGCACGAGACCGTCTATTGGGTGGCGGACAACGGCGCTGGGTTCGACATGACCTACGCGGACAAGATGTTCGGCGTCTTCCAACGCTTGCACCGGATCGAGGACTTTCCCGGCACGGGCATCGGCCTGGCGAACGTGAAACGCATTGTCGAGCGCCATGGCGGGCGGGTATGGGCGGAAGGGGAAGTTGATCGCGGCGCGAAGGTGCTGTTTGCGTTGCCCAATCGTGCGAGTGAGGCCTGATGGCGGACCTGAAGCCCATTCTGCTCGTTGAAGACAACCCGAAAGACCTGGAACTCACCGTCGCGGCGCTCGAGCGCTGCCAGTTGGCCAACGCCGTCATCGTCGCCCGCGACGGCGCCGAAGCCCTCGACTACCTCCACGCCCGCGGCCAATACGCCGATAGGAAAACGGGCGATCCGGCGGTGGTTCTGCTCGACCTCAAGCTTCCGAAGGTGGACGGGCTCGAAGTGCTCGAGCAGATCAAAACGGACCCGTCTTTGCGTCATACGCCGGTGGTGATGCTGACGTCCTCGAGGGAGGAGCGCGATCTGCTCCGCAGCTATCAGCTCGGGGTCAATGCCTTCGTCGTCAAGCCGGTCGGGTTCGAGCAGTTCTTCGAAGCGATCCAGGATCTTGGGATGTTCTGGGCGGTGCTGAACGAGCCGCCGCCGCGCGGCGCGCTCAACGCTCCGCAGGCCTCCTGACCTGGTGTCCGGGGCGGGCATGACGGCGCTGGAGGCGGAACGAGGGCGGGACGACTCCGACAGCGCCGCCGTCGAGCGTCTTGAGGCGGCGCTGGCGGCCGCCGAGGCTCGGTTCCGGAACGTGGCGGCGGCCCTGCCGGGGCTCTTGTTCCTGACCGACCGTCAGGGCGCCAACACCTACGTCAACGAGCGCTACGCCCGTTACACGGGCCTGTCTCAGGACGCGCTCATGGGCGACGGCTGGCTGGCGACCATCCATCCCGACGACGCCGCTTCGGTTCTGGCGAGTTGGGAACGGGCGGTCGCCGTGGGCGAGCCCTACTCGGGCGAGTATCGAATCCGCGACGACGCGGGCGAGTACCGCTGGTTCCTGTGCCACGCTGTGCCTCACCTGGATCCGGCGGGCGCCATCACCCAGTGGGCCGGCACGGCCACCGACATTCACGATCGCAAGCTGGCCGAAGAGGCCGCCGCCCTGAAGCAGACGCTGCTGCAGTCGGTTCTGGAAGCCTCGCCGGACCCGATCTTCGCCAAGGACCTGAACGGCGCCTTCGTGCTGGCGAACCCGGCCACCTCGCGGGTCTTGGGTGTGTCGACCGACGTGGTCGGCAAGCGCGACCGAGATCTCGTCGCGTCGGCCGCTGCGCTCCAGATCGAAGAGAACGACGCCCGCGTGCTGGCGGGCGAGACGATCGTGGTCGAAGAGATCATCGAAGAGCTTGGCCTCGCTACTGAGACCTTCCTGGTGACCAAGGCCCCGCTAAGGGACTCCGATGGTCGCATCGTAGGCCTCGTGGGTCTGGCCCAGGACATCTCCGACCGCAAGGAGAGCGAGCGGCATCGCGAGTTGCTGATCGCCGAGCTGAACCATCGCGTGAAGAACACGCTCGCCGTCGTCCAGGCCGTCGCCGCCCAGACGTTCAAGCCCGGCGCCGACCCGGCAGGCGCGCGGCGCGATTTCGAGAGCCGGCTGACCACCCTGGCGGAGGCGCATGACGTGCTGACCTCCAATAGTTGGGACGCGATCCGTTTGCAGGAACTGCTGGAGCGGGCCATCGCCCCCTTCCGCAGAGACGGCCGCGAACGCTTCGAATTGCATGGCCCCGAGGTGCGCGTGGAGGCCCGTGTCGCTGTCGGCTTCGCCTTGGCGATCCACGAGCTCGCCACCAACGCCCTCAAGTACGGGGCGCTGTCTCAGGACGCCGGTCGCGTGCTGATCCGCTGGCACGTGGTTCGGACCCCAGAGGGCCCGCGGATGAAGCTGGTCTGGCGCGAAGAAGGGGGGCCGCCGGTGACGCCGCCCAAGCGGCGCGGCTTCGGCTCCCGCATGATCGAGCAGGGCCTGGCCTCCGAGCTCGGCGGCTCCGTCGCCCTCGACTTCGGTTCCGCGGGCGTCACCTGCCGCATCGAGGCGCCGCTGCCGTATTGAGGCGCTGGTCAGCGATCCAAACGCTGGATGACGGACGCGATCTCTCCGCCGGCCGCTTCGGCTGCGTCCGCCAGGCGCGAGTCCGCCGTCACCAGGGTGCAACGCTCCCGAAGCGCCAGGGCCAAGTAGAGGGCGTCATACACGGGCTTGTCGAGCCGCAAGGCGATGCCCAGGGCTTCGGACATCAAAGGGCGCATCGGCATGAGTTCGACATCGGCCGCCCTGAGCAGGCTGCACGCCAGCTCAGCCTCCGCATCGTCGAGCTCACCTCGCCGCCGCTTCTTCCATACGATGTTGGCGCACTCCGCGGCCCACAAGTCCGGGGCCAGCAGACGATGACCTTGCCGCACTTGAAGGGCGGCTTCCGATCCGGGTTCGGGGGCGACCCACTTGATGGCGACGCTCGCGTCCACGACCAGTGCGGTCAACGCTCTTCACGCCCCTCGCGCTGAAGTTGCTCCGCCGGTGTGTGCACGCGGCCGGTCAGGCGCGCGCGAAGCTCCCCAGCCTGTCGAGACCAGTCCCCTTCCAGATCGTGCGCAAGAGCCTGCTTCAGGATCTCCCGATGTTCCGCTTCCGCGGAACGGCCGTGTCGAGCGGCTCGACGTTTCAGCCGCTGCACAAGTTCGTCTTCAATATTCCGGACGAGCAGACTAAGGGCCATGACCCCTCCTCAGCATGATTGCAATGCTATCATGCTGAGAGCACCTACAGCAAGATCAGCGTCGCCAAGCCCAGAAACGTCAGGAACCCGAACAGGTCCGTCAGCATCGTCACGAATATGCTCGAGGAAACCGCCGGGTCACGGCCGAGGCGGTCGAGCGTCAGCGGAATCAGGCTCCCGGCCAGCGCCGCGACCTGAAGGTTCAGCATCACAGCGAGACCGATGACCAGCCCGAGGTCGCGGTCTCGGAAGATCAACGCGGCGGCCACGCCGAGGACGAGCGCCAGGCCCAAGCCGCTCACGAAGGCCGCCATGACCTCCCGCCGCACGGACCTGAACGCGTTCGCGGCGTTCAGCTCCCGCAGCGCCAGCGCCCGCACTCCGACCGTCAGCGCCTGGGTCCCTGCATTCCCGCCGATCGAGGCGACGATGGGCATCAGCACCGCCAGGGCCACCAGTCGCTGGATGGACTCCTGGAACCCGCCGATGACGCTCACCGCGATCGCGGCGGTGAAGAGGTTGATGAAGAGCCAGGGAAACCGCGAGCGGACCATGCCGAAGACGCCGGCGTCGCGGCCCACTTCGCCCACGCCCGCGAGCGCCAGGATGTCCTCCTGGTTCTCCTCCTGGATGATGTTGACGATGTCGTCGACGGTGATCTGGCCCACCAGCCGCCCGGCCTCGTCGGTCACGGGCGCTGAGATCAGGTGGTACTTCTCGAAGATGTAGGCCACTTCCTCCTGATCCATGGCCACGTCGACTTCCGTGACCGGCTCCATGATGCTCGGCAGGGAGACGTCGCGCCGGGAGCGTAGCAGGGTGGAGACGGGCACGGCCCCGACCGGCTTGTAGGCGGGATCCACCACGTAGATTTCGAAAAACAGCTCGGGCAGCTCGTCGCCGGCCTTGCGCACGTGGTCGATGGTCTGCCCCACCGTCCAGAACTGCGGCGCGGCCAGCACCTCCCGCTGCATCAGACGGCCGGCGGACTCCTCGGCGTAGGAGAGATTGCTCTCGATGGCGGCCCGATCGACGTCGGACATGGCGGCCAGCACCGCACCGCGCCGAGCGGGCTCCAGGTCCTCCACCACGGCGGCCGCATCGTCGGAGTCGAGCTCGCCCAGTGCTGCGGCCAGCGTCCCGGGCGCGACCAGGTCCAGCACCTCGTCGCGGATGTTGTCGTCCAGCTCCGGCAGCACCTCCGCCAACGTCTCGCTGTCCAGCAGGACGACGATGTCCTTGCGGTGCTCGGCGGCCAGAAATCCCATCAGGTCGGCGATGTCGGGGGGCGACACTGCGCCGAGCAGCGCACGCAAGCGGTCGGAGTCGCCCCGGTCGGCGGCGTCCACCACCCGCTGCACGAACCGGCTGTCAAGCGCGTAGTCCTCGCGGAGCGCCGCGTCGGACAGCGTTTCGGGCGCGGTCGGGGGCAGGCTCGCCGTGTCCGTCATGGCGTCCTCCCCACATTGCGGTCCCGGACCGTCCGGGGCGCGCTTTCAGCCTAGCTTGAGTCCTGGTGCGGTCGAGAAGACTCGAACTTCCACGGGTTGCCCCACAGCGACCTCAACGCTGCGCGTCTACCAATTCCGCCACGACCGCTCGCTTCGGAGCGCGGGCGTTTAGCAGGCCGCTTGCGGGCTGTGAAGGCCGCCTTGCCGCCTGCGAGCCGCGGGGCTAGACCCGCGCCGCTCACCCACACACCCATGGAGTTCCCGCGGATGGCTCGCGCGAAGATCGCCCTCATCGGCGCCGGCATGATCGGCGGCACCCTGGCCCACGTCTGCGCCCGGGAGGAGCTGGGCGACGTCGTGCTGTTCGACATCGCCGAGGGCATGCCGCAGGGCAAGTCGCTGGACATCGACGAGGCCACCCCGGTCTTCGGCAAGGACGTCCTGCTCAAGGGCGCCAACGACTACGCCGACATCGCCGGGGCCGACGTCGCCATCGTCACCGCGGGCGTGCCGCGCAAGCCCGGCATGAGCCGCGACGACCTGCTCGGCATCAACCTGAAGGTCATGAAGGCCGTCGGCGAGGGCCTCAAGCAGTACGCCCCGAACGCCTTCGTCATCTGCATCACCAACCCGCTGGACGCCATGGTCTGGGCCCTGCGCGAGTTCAGCGGCCTGCCCCACAACAAGGTGGTGGGCATGGCGGGCGTGCTCGACTCCGCCCGCTTCCGCTGGTTCCTGGCCGAGCGGTTCGGCGTGTCGGTGGAGGACATCCACGCCTGGACGCTGGGCGGCCACGGCGACGACATGGTGCCCATGGTCCGCTACTCCACCGTGGGCGGCCTGCCCCTCCCCGTCTGGGTCGAGCAGGGCAAGATCACGCAAGCCGAGCTCGACGCCATCGTCGAGCGCACCCGCAAGGGCGGCGGCGAGATCGTCAACCTCCTCAAGACCGGCTCGGCCTTCTACGCCCCCGCCGAGAGCGCCATCGCCATGGCCAAGAGCTACCTGAAGGACAAGAAGCGCGTCCTGCCCGTCGCCGCCCACCTCACCGGCCAGTACGGCCTGGACGGCATGTACGTCGGCGTGCCCGTGGTGATCGGCGCGGGCGGCGCCGAGCAGGTGATCGAGTTCCCCATGGACGACGCCGAAAAGGCCATGTTCGCCAAGTCCGTGGAGAGCGTCCGCGGCCTCATCGACGCCTGCAAGACCATCGACACCACCCTGGCCTAAACCCCCGACAGGCCGGTCCGCACCACCGGCCAGTCCGGGACCCACACCCGCGGCCCCTCCCCGCCCGGCTCCAGCAGCAGGGCGGTGAGGGCCCACACCAGCGCGTCCGCCCGGTCCGGGCTGGCGCTCCCGCCGCCCCCGCCCCGCTCCCGCTCGGCCCCCAGCAGCAGCAGCTGGTCCTCCAGCGCCTCCAGCGCGCCCGCGTGCGCCACCCGCCCCTGTTCGTAGAGCAGGGCGACCGGCTCGGCCCGCGCCGCCTTCCCGGAGCTCGCCCGCACCAGCCGCACGCGGCCCTCCAGCCCCGCCTGCGCCAGAACGGCCCGCACCATCTCCCCGCCCTGGTTGGCCTCGGCTGTCACCTGCACGGGCCCGAGCCCCTCGGCCCGCGCCACCGCCGCCACCACCCGGCCCGCCCAGCCCGAGGGCGACAGCCCCTGCACGGTGGCGTCCTCCAGCACCCACGCGTTTCGCCCCACGCGCCCCGCCACGACGATCCCGCAGGCGGCCCCGTCCAGCCCCGCCGGCGGGTCCACGCCCACCACCAGCCGGTCGAACGCCTGCGGCCGCGGCCCCTCCGCCCCCAGCCGCCGCGCCCGCTCCACCTCCGTGCGCCGGAACACCGCCCCCTCCAGCGCCTCCAGCACCTCCCCGTCCAACTCCTGCCGCTCCAGCCGCGTCCCGCCGTACAGCCCCCGCAGCCGCTCCAGGAACCCGGGCGCCAGCCACGCCGCGTTCTCCGCCGCCGAGCCCCGCGTCACCGCCAGCCCCGTCTCCGCCAGCAGCGCCCGCAGCGCCCCCGACGGCCGCGGCGTGGTGGTCACCGCCAGCCGCGGCGCCCCGCCCAGCCGCAACCCCATCCGCAGCTGCGCCAGCACCTCCCCCGGCCGCGCCCAGGCGCACAGCTCGTCCCCCCACGCCGCCGCGAACTGCGGCCCGCGCAGGCTGTCGGGGTCCTCCGCGCTGAACACCAGGGCCTCCGCCCCGTTGGCGAAGCGCAGCCGCCGCAGCGACGGCTCGAACACCGGCGCCTCGCCCTTGGGCGCGAACGCCGCCGCCGCCCCGCGCAGCCCGCTCGGCCCGTCGATCATCACGCTGCGCACGTCGTGCAGCGTCGGCCCCACCAGCGCCAGCCGCCCCACCCGCTTGGCCTCCTCCGCCAGCCAGGCCGCCCCCGCCAGCGTCTTCCCCGCCCCGCGCCCCCCTAAGAACAGCCACGTCCGCCAGTCCCCCTCCGGCGCCCGCTGCGCGGTCCGCAGCGTCACCCTCGCCCGCCCGTCGTCGTTGGCCGCCGCCGGCGCCGCCCCCGCCTCCAGCATGGGCGTGAAGCCGCCGACCTTCCCGCGACGGCTCGGCAGTCGTTCGCTCGAGCCCAGGGTCATCAGCCCCAGCCGAGCCATCCGCATGAACGCCTCGCCGTCCCGCCGCCAGCCCAGCCCGACCAGGCGCTGCCCGTGCGTCAGCATGGCCTCGGCGCAGACCGCCGGGTTCTCCGTCCGGGGCGGAACGAACGACGGCGCCGTCGCCGCCCGCTTGCGCCCCTTGCCTCCCGCCGCGGCCCGCTCCGGCGGGGGCGCGACCGGCGCCTTGGGCCCGCGCACGGGATAGTCCGCCCGAAAGATGCCCCGCTTCCACCGCTGCTGCGCCACCGCCTGCTGCGACACGCCATACGCCCGGGCCAAGGTCGCGTCGGAGTCCCCGCCCTTGAACCGCTCCATCATCTCGTCCCACAGCGCCAATGAGATTGGCCCGTTCGGGTGTTTCCGCGCCGCGGCGACGTCGAGTTTGCTCTTCCCCATGCGCAGCATCATACCACTGGACCGGGCGCCGAGGATAACTTTCCGGGATTTTCTTCCTAGCCTTTGCCCTGCAAGGACCCCGCCGGAGTTATCCCGAGGACAACCCCACAGTTGTCCTCCTAATGAGCGTCCTTCCCCCTCGATGGGGGAAGGTGGCCCCGCGGAGCGGGGTCGGATGGGGGCTTCGGCCCGCAACGGACTCACCGTGGCAGCCGGGGCCTGCCGCCGTGCTCGGCCGCGTCCAGGCGACCTGCTCCGCAGGCGCGCTCCGCGCGGCCTGGACCCGCCCTCCGCGCGACGGCGAGCCGGAGCCATCGGGACGCGGGGCGTCCCGCCAAGAGTGTTCGCCGGCCTGCGGCGCATCGAACACGGGGCTAAGCCAGCGCAGAGCCTACCCCGCAGACCGCAGCGCCCCCGTCCCCATCCAGCCCCGAGTTCGACGCGGCGCAGCCAAGTCGAACACCTACAGGGACGCCCCGCGTCCCGACCCCTCCGGTCAGGCGTCGCGCGCAGGGACGGTCAAGGCCGCGAAGCGCCTGCGCAGCAGGTCGCCTTGACCGTCCCGAGCACGGCGCCACACGCCACCGCCCACCAGGCGATCCGGCTGGGCGAGAGCGAGCGCGTGCCGCCGCACGTGGCGGTGATCAACCGCAACTACATGAACCTGCTGCAGGCGCCGGTGCTGTTCTATGTCGCGTGTCTAGGTTTCTTCGTCACCGGCGAGGCGGACCGCACGGCGCTCTGGCTGGCCTGGGCCTACGTCGCCTTCCGCGTGGCGCACACCGCGGTGCACCTGACCTCCAACAACGTGATGCACCGCCTGGCGGCGTTCGGGCTCAGCATGGCGGTGCTGGCGGCGATGTGGGTGTGGCTGGTGGCGCGGGTGTTTTAGGGAGCGCCCGCCCCGGCGGTGGCCGAGGCGGGCTGATCCAATGACCGGGGGGCCTGCTCGCCCAAGGTAGGACCGGGCCCGAAGGCCCTCGCCAGCATGTCACGGCCAGAGCGCGGCGCGCCGGTAGCGCCCCCTGCCCTCGAATTGAAGCTAGCCGTGGTCGCGGAGGACCTGGAGCTGCTGGCGGATTCTCGGGCGAACGTTGCGGTTGTCGGGGTAGAGGCGCGAGAGGTGCGGCTCGAAGGCGTAGACCTCGTCGAGCGTGAACTCGGAACGGCCGATCCGCTCGACGCAGCGCATCACCTCGATCAGCCAGCCGCGGGCGGCGAGCCCCTCCTCGCGGAGGAACAGGGTCTCGCGCCAGCGGTCGAGCACCGCCTGCTTTGGCACGAGGATGCTGTCGCGTACGAGCGCGATCCGGCCTGACGCCGGCACGGCGTCGATGCGGATGAAGCAGCCCTGCCAGCCGGCGCGGCGGGCGGTGGAGGCCAGCGGCTTCTTCGGCTCGACGATCTCGGGCGTGAAGAAGTGCTTCGGCACGACGAAGAGGTCGGTCACGCTGAGCTTCGCCGCGTCGTAGTTCATGAGCAGTAGGTTGGGGTTGTTCGCCGCCTCCAGCCGCCGGAGCATCGCGCCGTAGGCGCCGTCGAGCACCCTGGCGCCGAAGCGGCCCTTCTGCGCCTTCAGCTCGTATTCCTCACGGCAGGCGCGGCACTCGAAGTCGGCGACCTGTCGGTTGGCGGGGAACTGGCTGATCGTGTCGGCGCCGCAGCTCGGGCAGAACAGGGAGCGGGCGACCCAGCCCTCCGTCCAGACGCGGGCGTTCTGGGAGGGGCTCTCGAAACGCGCATGCGACTCTTCGAAGCCGAGATTGCCCCAGGGGGGATCATCGTCGTTCATCGCGAACGCGTGTGCGTTGCCAAGTGTGACACCACGGCCCTAGGTTGAAATCCGGACGCGGGAGCGGCGGCATTGAATGACTTCAAGTCAGAACGAGAGATCCAAGATCTTCTGATTGCGGCGATCGACGCCGATGAGCTGGCGCAGATCATTGCCGATGATGCTGGCATGCGCAGCTTGGCTTCCGATACGAGCGAGGATCAACTTCCATCGTTCTCAATCGACCATCTTTCTCGCTTGGCGTCAGCGCGAGCTGGCACAGTCGCATTGGACTCTCTCAGTTTTCTCCAGCGCCTGACAGACGACGAGAACATGTCGATCACGTCAGGCGAGATTCTGCGCCCGGACATTGTGGCGCTGAACGCCGAACGGGAGACACTCATCCTGTTCGAGCTGAAAAAGACTTCTCAAACGGGTCGACAAGCGCTGACGGAGCTTTTGGCCTACGAGCACGAGCTGAAGAACGTACTTCCCTTCCTCAGCAACTACGATGTCGTGTTTGTACTAGTGTCGCCAGAGTGGTCGACCCTGATGGATCACTCGGCCGCTTCCGCAGCCGCGTGGTCGGGAAAGAACATCCTGTGCCTAGAAGCGAAGCTGTCGAATGGCGCGCTGAGTCTTCATACGCGCATTCCAGAGGCTTGGCGGATTACCGGCTCCGTGTACTTCCCAGAGGATGCGCTCCCCTCTGTGACCGTCTGCCTCTACGACGAGCGTAGTTCTGAGGAAACCGGAGATTCGGAGGGTCTCGATCACCGCCTCTGGACGGCTCTTCAGATCATCGCCCGGGAGGGCGATAGGCTAGGCGGCCATGGCTTCGCGTTCCTCTGGCGCGACCATTGGAGTGGTTCGCAGACTACGCACAACCTAACCGTCTGTGGTGTTTCCCCTTTCGCCTTCTACACGGCCATGCGGACGCGAGGGCGCGTGGGCGAGGGGGACGGCAGACTAATCGCGGCTTTAGACCACACATGGTGGACTTTGACCCGCGCGGTCATTCCGAGTCGATGTTACGGACAGCCACAGCAGCTGATCCCCTCTTGAGGGAAATATCCAAGCCGATGCTTGAGGGCTTCTCGGATTGGCAAACTGACAAGGTGGGTTTGAGTACTCGGGCTGAGCCGCTGCTTTGTGAGTTCTGGGGAGCCCTCGGCGACTACGTCAGGCAGTACATCTTACACCCTGCCGTGCGGACGCATAAGGAAGCCTGGCTCGGGCGCGGTATGTTCGACTGGCGGGATCCGCGAGTCGGAATCCCTCTGCTTCAAAGCTTCTTCCGCCCGGAGATCTTCGCAGATGGTGATGTCCGGTGCAGCGACGCCTTCAACCTCGGTGTAATCCTCGGTCTGGACCGCCTCCTCCGCGCCAATCTAAAAGCCGCAGGAGCGGTAACAGGAGGATTCTATTGCCGCTACCTCTGGAATTTTTGGACGCTCCGCGCCGTCGTTGACGAAGTAGCGTTGCTAGCATCGGCAGCGAAGAACGTAGACGGGCCTACCGGGCCAATCCGCCTCCATGAAAATCCCAACGCTGATGACGAGGCGGACTGGCTGGTCCTCTACAACTGGCTCGCTGACGAGTTCCTGCAAGAGTCTGAACTCCACGTTCGGATCATGAACCTAGGAATTTCAGCTGCCTTCGCGTTCGACGAAGCGTTGGGCGAGGCGATGCGGCCCGAAGACATCCGCACCGTGCTCGACGAGCACGCCGATGAACTGCGGGGCGCTACCGAGCTAGCTCTCAGTCTGTGTGAGCAGCTCGAAGCTGAGGGAGGCATGTGGGAGGCACCCGAGCGCCGCTACGTCGCGTTACGCGCAGCGTTGGGGGTTCCGGCCATTCAGTCGACAGGGGTGAGCGCAATTGAAGCCTCTGCTCTAGCGAGGGCTTGGCCAAAGACCTTGGAGGTCTTGGACATGCTCACTGACTCCGTGTTTCACGAGCACGCTGACCCAGCGCCAGCTGCCGTCGACTGGGCTTGGCTGAAGCAAGGCGTGGACGAGATGCGGTCCGACGGCGTATCGAATCCCGGTGTGCACCTGCTGCCCAATGGGCAGATCACGACTGGGAGTGTGGATCCCGAAGGGATGCAGGTGCCACTCGTGCTCGATAATCCCGAGGAAGAGGTTCTGTTCTGTGACAGATCGCTTGGCTTCGCGAGGATAGTGAAGACAACGTGGAAGTCGCTGCAGGAGGGGGAGCACTTCGCAATTCGCGGACGTGAAGCCGATGGGGATTCAGTCTCGTCCGACTGAACCGCGCCCGCCTACCGCCTCCGCCTGTGCCGGTTCTCCGCGGCCTTGCCGGCCGTGCCCCCGCGGGGCTCCGGCGCGGCGGCCACCGCGCCGATCATGTCCTCGGCGAACTCCAGCTCGAGCAGCTTCAGGCGCTTGAGCTCGTCGCGCAGGCGCGCGGCCTCCTCGAACTCCAGGTTGGCGGCGGCCTCGCGCATGCGGGTCTCCAGGTCGCGCACCGTGATCTTGAAGTTGGAGCCGACGAAGGGCTTGGCGCCCTCGGCCACGCCGGCGTCGATGGTGACGCGGTCGCCCTTCTCGTAGGGGCTGTCGAGGATGTCCTTGATGTTGGACTTCACGCTCTCGGGCGTGATGCCGTGGGCGGCGTTCCACTCCTGCTGCTTCTCGCGCCGGCGCTGGGTCTCGGCCATGGCGCGCTCCATCGAGCCGGTGATGCGGTCGGCGTAGAGGATCGCCCTTGCGTCCACGTTGCGGGCGGCGCGGCCGATGGTCTGGATCAGCGAGGTCTCGGAGCGGAGGAAGCCCTCCTTGTCGGCGTCGAGGATGGCGACCAGGCCGCACTCGGGGATGTCGAGGCCCTCGCGCAGCAGGTTGATGCCGACCAGACAGTCGAAGGCGCCCAGGCGCAGGTCGCGGATGATCTCGGGGTCCCTCACCTTCCCCTCTTCCCCCGCCCCCGCGCCTTCCCCGCCGTCACGCTCTGCGGCGTGCCCGCCGGGTGCTCCGGCCCGCGGCTTGCGCTGCGCGCCAGCGCCCGCGTGCCGAGCTTGCCCTCCGGCTCCGCCGCGTTGCGCCCGTCCGACCCGATCAGGTCGTTGGCGAACTCCAGGTCCATCAGCTTCAGCCGCTTGATCTCGTCGCGCAGCTTGGCGGCGGTCTCGAACTCCAGGTTGCTCGCCGCCTCGCGCATCTTGCCCTCCAGGTCCCGCAGGGTGGCCTGGAAGTTGGAGCCCAGGAACGGGCGGGCGTCCTCGCGCACGCCCACCTCCACCGTCACACGGTCGGCGCGCTCGTAGGGGCTGTTCAGGATGTCCTTGATGTCCCGCTTCACGCTCTCGGGCGTGATGCCGTGGGCGGCGTTGTACTCCGCCTGCTTCTCGCGCCGGCGGGCCGTCTCGGCCATGGCGCGCTCCATGGAGCCGGTGACGGTGTCCGCATAGAGGATGACCCGGCCCTCGATGTTGCGGGCGGCGCGGCCGATGGTCTGGATCAGGGAGGTCTCCGAGCGCAGGAAGCCCTCCTTGTCCGCGTCCAGGATGGCGACCAGGCCGCACTCGGGGATGTCCAGCCCCTCGCGCAGCAGGTTGATGCCCACCAGCACGTCGAAGGTCCCCAGGCGCAGGTCGCGGATGATCTCGATGCGCTCCACCGTGTCGATGTCCGAGTGCATGTAGCGGACGCGCACGCCCTGCTCGTGCATGTACTCGGTCAGGTCCTCGGCCATCTTCTTGGTGAGGACGGTGACCAGCGCGCGCATGCCCTTGGCGGCGACTTCCTTCACCTCGGCGATGACGTCGTCCACCTGGTTCTTGGTGGTTCCGGTGACCGGGCGGACCTCCACGGGCGGGTCGATCAGGCCGGTGGGGCGGATCACCTGCTCGACGAAGACGCCCCCCGTCCGCTCCATCTCCCACGTGCCGGGGGTGGCCGAGACGTGCACCGTCTGGGGGCGCATGGCCTCCCACTCCTCGAACTTGAGGGGGCGGTTGTCCATGGCGGACGGCAGGCGGAAGCCGTACTCGGCCAGGGTGAACTTGCGGCGGTAGTCGCCTTTGTACATGGCCCCGATCTGGGGGATGGTGACGTGGCTCTCGTCGGCGAAGAGCAGGGAGCCCTCGGGCAGGTATTCGAAGAAGGTGGGCGGCGGCTCGCCGGGGCGGCGGCCGGTGAGGTAGCGGGAGTAGTTCTCGATGCCGGCGCAGGAGCCGGTGGCCTCCATCATCTCGATGTCGAATTGGGTTCTTTGCTCAAGCCGTTGGGCCTCCAGCAGTTTCCCCTCGGCGACGAACTCGTCCAGGCGCTGGCGCAGGTCGTGCTTGATCTGGTCGATGGCTTGGCTGAGCGTGCGCCGCGGCGCCACGTAGTGGCTGGCGGCATAGACCCGCACCGTCGGCAGGTCGGCGGTCTTCTTGCCCGTGAGCGGGTCGAACTCCTGGATCGCCTCGATCTCGTCCCCAAAAAACGAGATCCGCCACGCCCGGTCCTCATAGTGCGCCGGAAAGACCTCGATCACGTCCCCCCGCCTCCGGAAAGTCCCGCGCTCGAAGGACGCGTCGTTTCGCTTGTATTGGAGCGAGATCAAGTCGGCGCGGAGCTTGGCCTCATCGATGCGCTCGCCCACGCTGACGTCGAACACCATGGCGGTGTACGTCTCGACCGAGCCGATGCCGTAGATGCAGCTGACTGACGCCACCACGATGACGTCGTCCCGCTCCAGGATCGCCCGCGTCGCCGCGTGCCGCATCCGATCGATCTGCTCGTTCCGACTCGAATCCTTCTCGATATAAGTATCCGTCCGCGGCACGTATGCTTCAGGTTGGTAATAGTCGTAGTACGATACGAAGTACTCTACTGAATTATCCGGAAAGAATGACTTGAATTCGGAGTAGAGCTGGGCGGCCAACGTTTTGTTCGGCGCCAGAATCAACGCGGGGCGCTGGGTCGCCTCGATGACTTTCGCCATGGTGAAAGTCTTCCCGGAGCCGGTGACGCCGAGCAGGACCTGATCCGGCTCGTTCTCGGTCACGCCTTGCACGAGCTCTGCAATGGCGTGCGGCTGGTCACCTGCGGGCTTGTAGTCGGAGACCAGCTTGAACCGCCGGCCGCCCTCCGATTTCTCCGGCCGGGCGGGTCGATGCGGGCGCCAACCCACGGCGTGGGCGGCCGTCTCGTCATAGTCGAACGCCTGGCGGGCGTCCCGCAGCTGAGTGGAACGAGGCATGAACGGGAACGTAAGCGAGCCCGCCGCCCCGCGCCAGAGCAGCCGCACAATCCCGCAGAATCTCCCGGCGAAACCGCCGCACAAATCCGCACAGGTCGCCGATTCGTCGCACTCCGGTCCGAGTAGTTTGCAAGGACTCGGACCGGCCCCTACATTGCCTTTCCCTGTCCAACAGCTGAAAGGAGGTGATCCAGTGTCTCATTGTTTCAACCGTGGTTCGGAACACGTGGTGCTGGCCTCCGTCATCGAGGTCGCGGCGTAAGCTGCCCGGTATTGCGTGACCGCACCGCGGTCCGACAATGGAAAGGCCGTCCCGGGCGACCGGGGCGGCCTTTCGCCGTCAGGGGGGCCTGATTGAAGCGTCAGTACCGGCCGCCGGACGTCGGGCCGCTCCGACCGCCGGCCGACCTCACGCCTTGGGGTGACGGCCGGCTTGCGGTGATCACGCCGGTGTACAAGGCGGAGCTGACCGCGGACGAAGCCGTGTCGCTGGACAGCCTGCGCCGGCGTCGCCCCTGCTCGGACCTGTTTCTGGTCGCGCCCGAGGGCCTGGCGCTCGACTTCGACACGCACGGGTTCACAGTCCGCCGTCTGCCGCCGGAGAACTTCGACGGCATTGCCGCCTACAACGCCCTGATGCTCCAGGCCTGGTTCTACCGGCTGTTCGCCGGCTATCGGCGCCTGCTGATCTTCCAGACCGATTGCCTGCTGTTGCGGGGCGATCTGGGCGGGTGGGCTGAGCGCGACTGGTCCTACGTCGGCGCGCCCTGGTTCGACCGGCGCGGTCGACCCAAGGCCGTGGGCAACGGCGGCTTATCGCTGCGCAGCCCCGAGGCTTGCCTCAGCGTGCTGGAGAGCGAACGCCTGCAGCTCCGGCCGACCAGCCTCCCGCAGGCGCGGCAGTTCGCCAAGCCCAAGCACCTGGGCGTGCTCCTCCGCACGCGAAAGGCGGCGGCCGCGCCCGATGGGCGGCCGCTCGGGCAGCGCTTCGCCGGCGCCTTCCCCCGCCCGGAGGACGAGTTCTGGAGCTTCTACGCCCCCCTGCTCCACCCCGGCTTCCGGGTTCCGCCGGCGAGCCAGGCGGTGGACTTCGCGGCGGAATCCCGACCGCAGCGCGTGGTGGAGCTCAACGGAGGACACCTGCCCGTCGGGGCCCACGCCTGGGCCCGGGAGGACCGCGAGTGGTGGCTGCAGCAGCTGGCGCGCACCGGCTGATGCGGCTCCGCTTGGAACAGCGGCCCCGCCCCGCACGTCCTTGAAGCCGTGCGCCCCGGCGCAGCCGACAAAGGAAACGAGCATGGCCGAACCCATCGCCTTCGACATCGCCCTGCGCGGGTCGGTCTGGGTGCTGACCCGCGACGGCCAGGAGGTGCACGCCTTCAGCCACGTGGACCGGGCAACGCATGAGGCCGTTCGGCTCGCCCGTGAGCTGGAGGAGTCAGGTCAGCCCGCCCGGGTCCAGGTGCACGCCGCGGAGGGCAAGGTCATCGAGGTCCGGCTCGATCCGGAGCCGGACCGGTCGGATGGCCCGGAGGGCGGCGACCGATCCCTGGTCTGACGGGCTGCTCGCGCTGCCCCGCCCATGTCGGGCGACCCTCCCGCCGAGGGTCCTTGCAGAATCCTGAGTAGAAGCCGAGTAGGCCTGAGTCCGATGCGCCCAGGCTACTGGGGGGATCGGCGGCGCAAGTTTCGCTTCAGCGGGGTATCTGACCCCTGGACAGCAGCCGTTTCGCCCCGCACGAGTATCGGACGGCGAGCTGCAGCCAATGTGCAAGTCACCACAGAACTAAGGTCGTCCGCTCTCTCCGTGCGAATCTATCCACTGCTGCTTGACAGCTGTGGATAACTCCCCGTTAATAATTTCGGGGGTCCCCATGGAACACTCTGGCCGGGCTGCACGAGAAGTCGACGGTGGACGCGCGCGCATCGCCGTTCACATCGGAGTAGAGCTGATCCCGCAGCCTTTGCTGGAGGGTCTTCTCGAAGACAACGGCTCGATCGAGACATTCCAGCCGTCCGAGCAATATTGCATTCGTTCGTTCATCCCGCCCAAGCGTACGGCGCTGGCGACACTGATCGAAAAAGCCGATCTGCTGGTCGGCGTAAGCTGGCTGCAGCTGAGATCCAGAACGGGGTTCAGCCCGGGCGGGCTGGTCCGCTCCTTCACCAAGGTCACGCAGAAGACGCCCTGGCTGAAGGTCGTGAACATGCCGGACCGCCTGATGAAGAAGCTCGGCATCGCCACGCACGAACCGGTCTACCTCCGCATCCACCCGCCTCGGCCCGCCGAGACCCGCGTCTTCGAGTGCCTGGTGGAGTTCAACAACGGGGCCGTGGCGCAGTTGAGCGAGATCGCCGATTTCGCAGGGCCGGACGAGAACAACGCGCGCATCGTGCTGACGCCGCTCGACGCCTGGGATCAACGGTACCTGGAAGGGCTGAGCGCCTTCCCCGAGATGCGCGCCTTGTTCGAGAGCGAGGGCGTGACGCTCGCGCCGGAAGAGACCAAGCCGCCCGTCCGCCTCGTCACCCCGATCGGCAAGCGCCGCCTGGACGCTCTGCCGGCGCCGAGCAACGTCATCAGCCTGGAAGCCAAGAAGCCAGCCTGAGCGCGGACCTCCCGCTCACTCCCACTCGATCGTGCCGGGGGGTTTGCTGGTGACGTCGTAGACGACGCGGTTGATGCCGCGGACCTCGTTGACGATGCGGGTGGCCGCGCGGGTCAGGACCGACCAGGGGAACTCGAACACGTCCGCGGTCATCCCGTCGGTGCTGGTGACGGCGCGGAGGGCGCAGACGTTCTCGTAGGTGCGGGCGTCGCCCATCACGCCCACCGTCTTGACCGGCAGCAGCACGGCGAAGGCCTGCCAGATCTGGTCGTAGAGACCCGCCTTGCGGATCTCGTCGAGATAGATGGCGTCGGCCTGCTGCAGCACCGCGACCTTCTCAGCCGACACCTCGCCGGGGATGCGGATCGCTAGGCCCGGTCCGGGGAACGGGTGGCGCCCGACGAAGGCGTCGGAGAGGCCGAGCTCCCGTCCGAGCGCCCGGACTTCGTCCTTGAAGAGCTCACGCAGCGGCTCGACCAGCTTCAGCTTCATGGTCTCGGGCAGGCCGCCGACGTTGTGGTGGCTCTTGATGACGGCGGAGGGGCCGCCGCGGGCCGACACGCTCTCCACCACGTCAGGATAGAGGGTGCCCTGGGCCAGGAACTCGGCGCCGTCGATCTTCGCCGCCTCGCGATCGAACACCTCGATGAAGGTGCGGCCGATGATCTTGCGCTTCTGCTCGGGCTCGCTGACGCCCGCGAGCGCAGAAAGGAATTCATCCTGCGCCTGAACATGCACCAGCGGGATGTTGTAATGATTGCGGAACAACTCGACGACCTGCCGGCCCTCCCCCGCACGCAGCAGGCCGGTGTCGACGAACACGCAGGTGAGCTGGTCGCCGATCGCCTCGTGGATCAGCACTGCGGCCACCGAGGAGTCCACGCCGCCTGACAGGCCGCAGATCACCCCGCCCGCGCCGACCTGCTCGCGGATCTTGCGCACCTGCTCGTCGCGGAAGGACGCCATGGTCCAGTCGCCGTGCAGCCCGGCGATGCGGTGCGTGAAGTTGCGCAGCATCAGCGCGCCGCGCGGCGTGTGGGCCGCCTCCGGGTGGAACTGCACCCCATAGAACCGTCGCCCCTCGTCGGCCACGACGGCGTACGGCGCGCCGTCGGAGGTCGCGAGCGTCTCGAAGCCCTGAGGCAGGGCGGTGACGGCGTCGCCGTGGCTCATCCACACGCGCTCGGTGTGGCCGGGGTCCCCCAGCCCCTCGAGCAGGGGGCTCAGCTTGGCCACGCGGATGTCGGCCGCCCCGAACTCGGCGAGGTGCGCCTGGCCGGCTTCGACCTTGCCGCCCAGCTGCTGCATCATGAGCTGCTGGCCGTAGCAGATGCCCAGCACCGGTACGTCGCGCTCGAACACGGCCGGATCGGCGCGCGGGGAGTCGGGCGAGGTCACGCTTTCGGGCCCGCCCGAGAGGATCACCGCATCCGGCTTGAACGCGTCCAGGAAGGAGGCGTCGGCTTTGTCGTAGGGGTGGATCTCGCAGTAGACGCCGCTCTCGCGCAGCCGCCGGGCGATCACCTGGGTCAGCTGCGCGCCGAAATCGACGATCAGCACGCGTTCGTGGTTGGGCTGGGCCATTGCGTCCATTAGCGGATTCGGGGCGCGGCGGGCCAGAGACCTAATTCCGCTCCAACACCGCCAGGTAGAAGCCGTCCACGCCCGTGCGCCGAGGCGTCATTTGCAGGCCGTGGTCGCGGACCTGCACCGCCGCGAGCAGGACGTCGGCGACCGCCGGCAGAGCGGCGCGGACCACCGCCTCGGCCGGACGCGCGCTCCAGCCAGGGTTGGCGGACAGGAAAGCAGCGATCTGGTCGTCGTTCTCCTCCAGCAGCACCGAGCAGGTGACGTAGACGAGGCGCCCGCCCGGCTTCACCAACGGCGCGGCGAGCGCGAGCGCCTCGGCCTGCTCGCGTCGACGCTGCTCCAGCGCGTTGGGCCGCAGGCGCCATTTGGCGTCGGGATTGCGCCGCCAGGTGCCCGCACCGGTGCAGGGCGCGTCGACGAAGGCGAGGTCCAGCGCACCGGCCTGGTCGGCCAGGGCGCCCGGCTTGGGGAAGCGCAGCTGCGCGTTGCGGACCCCAGCGCGGCGGAGACGCTCGTCCGCCTTGGCGAGACGACGGGCGTCCACGTCATGGGCGAACACCTGGCCGCGGTTCTCCATCAACGCCGCTAGCGCCAGCGTCTTGCCGCCCGCGCCGGCGCACACGTCGGCGACCTGCTCGCCGGGCGAGGCGGCGGACAGGCGCGCCGCGAGCTGGGAGCCTTCGTCCTGGATCTCGTACTCGCCGTGCAGGAACTCGGCGGTCGCGGTCGGAGCGAAGCGGCGGACGTCCACGGTCGGCGCAAGGCGGACGGCGTCGGGCGACCAACGCCCGGGCGCGACGGCTCCCTGCCCGGCCCGGCTGAGCACCGGATGCTCGGCCAGCTTGGGCAGCAGCGCCTCGCGGGTGGTGCGGAGCGTGTTGGCGCGCAGGTCCGTCGGCGGTCGCTCCGCCAGCGCCGCGCCCTCGAGCGGAGCGTCATCACCGAAGGCGCGCTCAAAGGCGGCGCTGAGCCACTCCGGGTAATCGCCCCGGACGTGCGCCGGCGCGTTCGCCAGGCGGGCGGCACGGGCCTCGGGGGCGATCAGTTCGGCGTCCGTCACGTGCGGCGCGTGCCGGTCGCCGGCCCAGCTGCGGGTCTCGTCCGGCGCTGCCGTCCCCAGCACTGCGGCGCGGGCGCTGTCGTCATCCGCCGCCCAGGCGGTGGAGCGACGGCGGCGCAGGGCGTCGTACACGCGGTCCGCGATGGCCGCCCGATCGCCGGAGCCGGCGAACCGGTGCGACAGCCCCCAGTCCTTCAGCGCGTCCTGCACGGGCCGGCGGCGGGCCTCGACGTCCGTCAGCACCTCAATGGCGGCGGCGACGCGCGCGCCTGGCGTCACTGTCGGCTCGGCTGGTAGTTCGGGGCTTCGCGGGTGATCATCACGTCGTGCACGTGGCTCTCGCGCAGGCCCGCGCCGGTGATGCGGATGAACCGCGCCCGGCGCTGGAAGTCCTCGATGTCCGCCGCACCCGTGTAGCCCATGGCCGCCCGCAAACCGCCGACCAGCTGGTGCAGGATGGCCCCGATCGGCCCCTTGTAGGGCACCTGCCCCTCGATGCCTTCGGGCACGAGCTTGAGGCTGTCGGTGACCTCCTTCTGGAAATACCGGTCCGCCGAGCCCCGGGCCATGGCCCCCAGGGAGCCCATGCCCCGGTACGCCTTGTAGGAGCGCCCCTGATAGAGGAACACTTCGCCGGGCGCCTCGTCGGTGCCGGCGAACATGCTGCCCAGCATGGCCGTGGACGCCCCGGCCGCGATGGCCTTGGCGAGGTCGCCCGAGTACTTGATCCCGCCGTCCGCTATGACCGGCACGCCGCTGTCGCGAGCCGCCCGGACCGCGTCGGCGATGGCCGACAGCTGCGGCACGCCCACCCCGGCCACCATCCGCGTGGTGCAGATGCTGCCCGGACCGATCCCGACCTTCACCGCGTCGGCGCCCGCGTCGATCAGGGCGCGCGCGCCCTCGTAGGTCGCGACGTTGCCGGCGACCACCTGAACTCGGTTGGACTCCCGCTTCACCCGCCGGACGGCCTCGCCGACGTGGATCGAGTGGCCGTGGGCGGTGTCGATCACCACCACGTCCACGCCCGCGTCCACCAGCGCCATGGAGCGCTCATAGCCCACGTCGCCGACCGTGGAGGCCGCCCCGACCCGCAGTCGCCCCTGCTCGTCTTTGGCGGCGTTCGGGTGGGCCTGCGCCTTCTCCATGTCGTTGACGGTGATCAGGCCGACGGCCCGATGATCGTCGTCAACCACCACCAGGCGCTCGATGCGCCGCTGGTGCAGCAGGCGCTGCGCTTCGGACTGCGGCACGCCCTCGCGGACCACGACCACGTCCCGGGTCATCAGCTCGTCGGCGGTCTTCGCGCCGTCGCTCTCGAAGCGCATGTCCCGGTTGGTGAGGATGCCGACCAGCCGGTTGGTGCCGCGCTCCACCACCGGAAAGCCGCTCACCCGCCGGGCGGCGGTGATGGCCCGCACCTCGGCCAGCGTGGTGTCGGGGTGGATGGTGAGGGGGTTCACCACCATGCCGCTCTCGAACCGCTTCACCGCGCGGACCTGGTCGGCCTGCTCCTCGACGCTGAGGTTGCGGTGGAGCACGCCCAGGCCGCCGGCCTGGGCCATGGCGACGGCCAGCCGGCTCTCGGTCACCGTGTCCATGGCGGAGGACACCAGCGGGGTGTTCAGCTTGATGTCTCGCGTGAAGCGCGTGGCGACGTCCACCTGACCCGGCATGACGTCGGAGGGACCCGGCTCCAGCAAAACGTCGTCGAAGGTGAGCCCTTCGCGAATCTCCATAGGGGAGTCTCCGTTTTGCGGGCCGCGTATAGCGGCGGGACGCGGGGAACGGAAGGCTCAGGCCGGCGCTTGTCGGTCGCAGGAGCCTCCCGATGACCGACGTCGTTCCCAGCGCCACCGAATACGAGCCCGAACCGATACTCGAGGATCCCGACGACACCCCTCCGCCGACTCCGGTCGAGGACGGGGTTACCCCTGCGGCGCAGGCCGGCTGACGCTCAGCCCTTCGACTCCGGCTGCGGGCGCACGAAGACCCACTCCGCCTCGTCCGACAGATCGGGGCGGAAGCGGTAGCCCGCAGTGTCGAAGGCCTTCAGGTCGGCGGAGCGCTCAAGCCGGCGGTCGATGACGTAGCGGGCCATCAAGCCCCGGGCCTTCTTGGCGAAGAAGGCGAGCGTGCGGATCACCCCGTCCTTCTCCTCCTTGAACTGGCAGGTGACGACCGGGAGCTTCAGCGCCCGCCGGTTCACCGCGCCGAAGTACTCCTGGCTCGCCAGGTTGATCAGGACCTTCTCGGAATGCTCGGCCGCGTCGGCGTTCAGCTGCTTGCTGATCCGGTCGCCCCAGTAGTCGTAGAGGCTCTCCCCGCGCCGGGTATGCAGGCGTACGCCCATCTCCAGCCGGTAGGGCTGGATCGCGTCCATCGGCCGAAGCAGGCCGTAGAGCCCGGAGAGGATCCGCAGCCCGTCCTGCGCCCAGGCCAGGGCGTCCGTGTCCAGCGTCCGCGCCTGCAGGCCCTGGTACACATCGCCGTTGAAGGCCAGCGCCGCCTGCACGCCCTCCCCTTCCGGATCGAAGCTCCTGAACCGCGCGACGTTCAATGCCGCGAGGTCGTCGGAGATGTGCATCATCCGCTTCAGGTCGGCCGCCTTCAGCCGGCGCGCCGTTCGGGCGAGCGCCGCCGTGTCCTTCTCGAACCGAGGGCGCGTGGAGGGCAGGCCCGGGACAGGGGTGAAGTCGAGGGACTTGGCCGGCGAGATGACGATCAGCATGGCGAAGCTGGACTATAGGGCGCGCGCGGCGCGCTTCCCACCCGCTCAGAACAGGACGCGTGGGTTCATGATCCGCTGCGGGTCGAGCGCCTGGCGCACGGCGCGCAGGGCCGCCACTTCGGCCGGCGCCTTGTATCTCAGCGCCTCGACCGACTTCATGGTCCCGAGCCCATGCTCGGCCGAGATCGACCCGTCGTAGGCCGCCGTCAGGTCGTGGACGAGGCGCGAGCCCGCGTCGCGGTCTGCGTCGTGCACGTCGTCGTCGCCGCCCTCCGGCCTGATCACGTCGAAGTGCACGTTGCCGTCGCCCACGTGGCCGAAGGCGACGACGCGGACGCCCGGCCGGAACCGCTCGACCGCGGCCGTGGCCTCCGAGATGAAGTCGGCGATGCGGCTGACCGGCACCGAGACATCGTGCTTCCAGGCCGAGCCCTCCGGTCTCTGTCCCGCCGACTGGTTCTCCCGGACGGCCCAGAGCGCCTGGGCCTGAGCCTGGGTCTGCGCCACCGTCGCGTCAGCGATCAGCCCCCGCTCGAAGGCCCCCGCCAGGATGCGCTCCAGCGCCGCCTCGGCCCCGCCCGGCTCACCCGTCGCGGTCTCGATCAAGACGTACCAGGGATGCGGCTCGGCCAGCGGCTCCCGCCCGCCGACGTTCTTCAGCGCGAACGCCACCCCCGCGCGGCCCATCAGCTCGAAAGCCTCGATCGCCCCGCCGCTCTCGCCCTTCGCCAGGCTCAGCAGGGCGATGGCGTCCTGGGGCGAGGCGAGCGCGCACATCGCCACCGCCCGCGACGGCAGCACCGGCTGAAGCTTCAGGCTCGCCGCCGTGACGACCCCAAGCGTGCCCTCCGCGCCGATCAGCAGCTGCTTGAGATCGTAACCGGTATTGTCCTTGCGCAGGCGCTTCAGCCCGTTCCAGACCTCTCCGTTCGGCAGCACCGCCTCCAGCCCCAGCACCTGCTCGCGCATCGTCCCGTAGCGCAGCACCTGGGTCCCGCCGGCGTTGGTGGAGATCAGGCCGCCGATCGTGGCTGAGCCCTCCGAGGCCAGGCTGAGCGGAAAGCGCCGGCCGTGCTCCGCGGCCGCGTCATGCACGGCGGCCAGCGTGCACCCCGCTTCCGCCACCAGCACGTCGTCGAGCGGCGAGACCTCCCGCACGGCCCGCATGCGCTCGAGCGAGAGCAGCACCTCGCCGTTCGGGATCTGACCGCCCACCAGCCCGGTGTTGCCGCCCTGCGGCGTGACCGCGACGCCCGCTTCGGCGCAGATGCGCACCACCGCCGCGACCTGTTCGGTGCTCAGCGGCAGAGCCAGGATCGGCGTGTTCCCCCGCCAGCGCCCTCGCCACTCGATCAGCTTGGGCGCGATCCGCTGGGGATCGTCGCTCCAACCGCCGGGCCCGAGCGCGACCTTGAGCCGGTCGAGGGTCTGCGCATCCACCAACATCGGACCAGTCTAGCGCCCCGCGTTCAGCCGACGTAGCCCGCCGCGCGGCTGAGGCGGTCGTTGATCGCCTCGCCCAGGCCCTCGCCGGGGATCGGGGCCACGGCGATGCCGGCCGGGCGCTCTCGGTCCGCGGCGCGCAGGTAAGCGAACAGGTTCGCGGCCGCTTCGCGCAGGTCGCCCGTGGGGCTGAGGTTCAACCTCGGCCCGAACGCCGGCCCGAAGCCGATCAGCAGCTCTCCGTGGCGGGGCTCCAGCGCGTTCAGGCGGACCGGCGCGTCGGGGGCGTAGTGGGCGGTCAGGCGTCCCGGCGAACGCTTGGCGTCAGCCTCCGCTTCGGCGAGGGGTCCGATCACCGCCTCGAGCTGTTCGCGTGTGACCGCGCCGGGACGCAGCAGGCGCGCAGGACCGTCCACCAGCCCCACGACGGTGGACTCCAGCCCCACGGTGCACGCACCCCCGTCCAGGGCTACGGCGGCGGAGGCGCCGGTCTCCTCCACCGCGTCGGCGAAGGTCGTCGGGCTCGGCCGGCCGGAGCGGTTGGCGGACGGCGCGACCACCGGGCCGCCGAAGGCCTCCAGCACCGAGCGCGCGAGCTCGTGAGCCGGCGCGCGGACTGCGACGGTGTCCAGCCCGGCGCGCGCGAGTTCGGTCACCCCGCCCCGGTGCGCCAGAACCAGGGTCAGCGGCCCTGGCCAGAAAGCCTTGGCCAACGCCAGGGCGCGCGCGTCGAAGATCGCGACCCGCTCAGCCGCCTCGATGTCCGGCACATGAGCGATCAGCGGATTGAACCGCGGCCGGCCCTTCGCCTCGAAGATGCGGGCGACCGCCGTCGGGTTCGCGGCGTCGGCGGCCAGGCCGTAGACCGTCTCGGTCGGCAGGATGACGAGCTCGCCGGCCCTCAGCGCCTCGGCGGCGTTCTGGGTAGTCAGCGGGCCCGCCGTGCGGTGATCGCGACATTCACCGTCACCTTCACGGGCACGGCCGAGCCGTCCTTCCACTGACCCTGCCCCACGCCGAACGCCGTGCGATCCAGCACGGTGGAGCCGCTCATCTTCGCGACGTCGCCGTTGATCGCAAGGGTGAAGGGCAGGCTCACGGGACGGGTGACGCCCCGCAGCGTCAGGTCGCCCTGGGCGACGTACTTGCCCGGACCGTTCGCGGCGATGCTGCGGGTCGTGAAGGTGGCCCGGGGATGCCGCTTGGCGTCGAACCAGTCGGAGGACGGCAGCGCCTCGTCGCGCGCGCCGTCGCCGGTGGCCGCCGAGCTCACGTCGATGGTGGCGACCACCTTGGAGGCCTTCAGGTTGTTCGGATCGAAGTTGATCCGGGCGTCCCAGCGGCTGAACCGACCGTCGAACCCGGCGCCGTTCATGGCGGCGCGGAAGCCCACGCGTGAAACGGCCTTATCCGCCGTCCAGGCCGGCGCGGCGGGAACCGGCGCCTGGGCGAGGGCCGGGGTGGCGAGCGCCAGGACGGCCGCGAACAGGACGGGCTTCATGCGGTCTTCTCCAACGGCCGGATCGGCAGCATCCGCCCCAGGGTCCCGTCCCGGTCCAGCAACTGATGCTTCAAGGCCCCTGCCACATGGAGCGCCAGCAAGGCCAGCGTGAGGCGGACCAGCCACGCGTGCGTGTCGCTCAGCACGCCCGACACCGCCTCCTTCTGCTCGCCGGGCAGGGTGCTCAGGCCGGGCAGGTGCGGCCAGGGCACGACGCCCCAGAGCTCGGTGGGGATGTTCAGCGGGCTCGCCGACACCAGGGCCCAGCCGGTCAGCGGCAAGGCCAGCATCACGACGTAAAAGCCCACGTGCACCGTGGTCGCGAGCCGGCGCTGCCAGCCCCTCACGCCCTCTGCGTAGGGCGGCGGTCGGTGGGTCAGCCGCCAGGCCACGCGGCCCAGGCTCAGCAGCAGGATCGTGAGCCCGACCGACTTGTGCAGCTGGAACAGCTCGAACTTGCGCATCCCATTCGGCAGGTCGCTCATGGTCCAGCCGAGCCCGATCTGGCCCAGGATGGCGAAGGCGATCACCCAATGGAAGGCGATCGCCACCGTCGAGTATCGACCTGCCCCGCGCACCGGCTCAGGCCTTGTTGAACTCGGCTTCGATCTCGATCTGCACCTCGTCGCCGAGCGCCTGGCCCGGCAGGTGCGTGGCGATGTTGAAGTCCGAGCGCTTCACCAGGCCCTTGGCCGAGAACCCCAGCGTCGGCGTCCCGCGCATGTTCGGCGCGCCGCCGTTGTAGGTGACGTCCAGCGTCACCGGCTTGGTCACGCCGTTCAGGGTCAGGTCGCCCGTCAGCCGTCCCGCCGCAGGGCCGGTCTGCTGCAGGCTGCGCGACACGAAACGGATCGGCTTGGCGGCGAAGAAGCGTGGATCCGAACCGATCTCCTTGTCGAAATCCGGCAGGCCGGTGTCGACCGAGGTCGGGTCCACCGTGACGCTCACCTTGGAGGCGGTCGGCGTCCTGGGGTCGTAGGTGATCTGGCCGTCCAGGCCGCGCATCAGGAAGGTGTAGTTGGAGAAGCCGAAGTGGCGGACCTTCACCGCCAGGCTCGCATGCCGCTTGTCGAGGTTGTAGGCCCCAGCCGGCGCATCGGCCGGGTTCGTCGAAAGCCCTCGCGCCTGACTGAAGGCGGCCGGAGCTGCGGCGAGACTGAGAGCGGCCGCGGCGGCCAGCACGGTGCGGAGCATGTTCGTTTCCCTGCGAGTGGTCCGTAGCTGGGGCGTCCGGCTCAGCTTGGGAAGGGCGCATTCCGGAAACGCTGAGGCGATTGGAACGGCGGCGGCCCGGGGCTAAACCCCGTCCATGAGCTACCGCGCCCCGGTTCGAGACCTCGCCTTCGCCCTGACCGAGGTGGTCGGCGTGGAGCGGCTGAGCGCCGCCTTCCCGGACCTCGACCGCGACACGCTGCAGGCCGTTCTCGAGGCCGCCGGCCAGTTCTCCGGCGAGGTGCTCGCGCCGCTGAACCGGGTGGGCGACCAGCAGGGCGCCCGTTACGCCAACGGCGTGGTCACCACCGCGCCCGGCTTTCGCGAGGCCTACCAGGCGTTCGCGGCGGCGGGCTGGAACAGCCTGGACGCCGATGCGGCCTTCGGCGGACAAGGCCTGCCCAAGGCGCTGGCCTTGGCCGTGTTCGAGACGATCCACAGCGCCAACATGGCCTTCGGCCTCTGCCCCTTGCTGACGCACGGCGCCATCGAGGCCCTGCACGCCCACGGGTCCGAGCGCCAGAAGACGCTGTTCCTGCCCCGGATGATCTCCGGGGAGTGGACCGGGACCATGAACCTGACCGAGCCCCACGCCGGCTCGGACCTGGCCCACCTGCGCAGCCGGGCCGAGCCGGACGGGCCCAATGAAGCAGGAGTGCCTGGCTACCGGATCACGGGGCAGAAGATCTTCATCACCTGGGGCGACCACGACTGCGCGGACAACATCGTGCACCTGGTGCTCGCCCGCCTGCCGGACGCGCCCGAAGGGGTTCGCGGCATCTCCCTCTTCGTCGCGCCCAAGCGCATGGTCGGCGAGGACGGCTCGCTCGGCGAGATGAACGCCCTCCGGCCCGGCGGGATCGAGCACAAGCTGGGCATCCACGGCTCGCCGACCTGCACCATGCTGTTCGAGGGGGCTCGCGCCGAGCTGGTCGGACAGCCGGGCCAGGGCCTGGCCGCCATGTTCACCATGATGAACTCCGCCCGCCTCAACGTCGGCGTGGAGGGCGTCGGGATCGCGGAGCGCGCCTACCAGGGCGCCCTCGCCTATGCTTTGGACCGTCGCCAGGGCCGCAGCGCCTGGACCGCCGAGCACCCCGCCGCGATCTTCGACCACCCCGACGTGCGCCGCACCTTGGTGATGATGAAGGCGCGGATCGAGGCCGCCCGGGCGCTCTGCCTCGAGACCGCCGTGAACGCCGATCTGGCCCGCGTCGCGGACACGCCCGAGGCGCGCGAGGCGGCCCGCCTGCGCGAGGAGCTGCTGGTCCCGATCGCCAAGGCCTGGTCCACCGACATGGGCGTGGAGGTCGCCTCCCTCGGCGTCCAGATCCACGGCGGCATGGGCTATGTCGAGGAGACGGGCGCGGCGCAGCACTACCGCGACGCTCGCATCACGCCGATCTACGAAGGCACCAACGGCATCCAGGCCATCGACCTGATGGGGCGCAAGCTGGGGCTCGCCGGCGGGGCGGCGGTCCGCTCCCTGGTCGACGACATTCGGACCACGGCCGCCGAGCTCGCCGGCTCCCCCGACGAGTGGCTGCACCGGCCCGCGGAACGGCTGGCCGCCGGCGCCGACGCGGTGGAGACCGCCACGGACTGGCTGATCGAACGCAAGGGCCACGCCCAGCCGGACGCCCTCTCCGGGGCCAGCCCCTACCTGACGCTGCTGGGCGACGTGGTGGGCGGCTGGTTCCTGGCCAAGGCGGCGGTGGCCGCCGGCCGGCTCGAAGACAGGGCTTACGCGCGCACCAAGGTCTCCCTGCTCCGGGTTTACGCCGACCAGGTGCTCTCGCGTGCGCAGGGCTGGTGCTCGGCGGTGACCGCCGGCTCGCTCGACCTGCATGCGGTCACGCCGGAGACGATGGGCGCGTGAAGGCCGTCCTCGCCCGCGCGGCGGCGGGCATGGCCTTGCTGCTCGCGGGCGGCGTGCTGGGCCTGCTCGGCGCAGGCGGCGGGCGTTGGTGGATGCTGGCGCTCGGGGTCGCGCTCATCGCGTCAGGCGTGGGTCTGCTCGGCTGGTCGGTCGCAGCGCGCAACCATCGCCTGCACCCGGACGGCCGCTAGCCGGCCAGCTTCAATCGGTAGACGACATGCGGCCGAAGCGTATGGCCCTCAGGCAGGTTGGGATGTTCGAAGTCGCTGCCCGCGTCCCTCTCGAAGCCGAGGCGGGTCATGACGGCCTGTGAGCGGGTGTTGGTGGTCGCGGTGAAACTGACGATCTCCAACTCCCCCCGCTGAGACGCGTCGGCCAGGATCGCCTGCATCGCCTCGGTGCAGTAGCCGTGGCGCCAGAAGGCCGGGGCAAGCCGCCAGCTCGCCTCCACGCCCGGCCCGCACGGGATTTCGGGCGCGATGGGCTGCAGCCCGGCCAGCCCCATCAGCGCGCCGTCTTCCTTGCGCTCGATGGCGTACATGCCCCAACCCTGCTCCGCGAGCCGCGCCTTGTTGCGCTCGAGCGAGGCTTGGGCCTCTTCGGGAGTCAGCCGCCCGCCCAGCCAGTAGGCGACGTGCGGATCGGCGTGCAGGGCCACGTAGGCGTCGAGGTCGTCCTCGTCCCAGCCTCGCAGCAACAGCCTCTGCGTCTCCAGCATCTCCGCCTCCGCGCCCAAGGTGAACGCGCGAGAGGATGATGGGAACCCCGCTTCTGCCGGATCAGGCGGGTCGCGGACCGACGAGCCCGCCGTAGAGGTCCGTCCGGCGGTCGCGGAAGAAGCCCCAGGCCGCCCGGTGCCGGTCGACGTAGTCGAGGTCGAAGGTGGCCGTCAGCACGCCCTCCTCCTCCCGCCCGAAGCCGGCGACGATGTCGCCGCGGTGATCGCAGATGAACGAGGAGCCGTAGAAGGTCTGCCCGACCTCCGTCACGTCCTCGAACCCGGTGCGGTTGGAGCCCACCACCGGCACGACGTTGCTGACCGCATGACCCTGCATGGCGCGCCGCCAGGGCTCGGCGGTATCGAGTTCCTTGTCGTGGGGCTCGCTGCCGATCGCGGTCGGATAGAACAGCACCTCGGCGCCCATCAGCATCATCGCCCGCGCGCTCTCGGGATACCACTGGTCCCAGCAGATGCCGACGCCCAGCCGCCCGTGCTTGGTGTTCCAGACCCGGAACCCCGTGTCCCCCGGCCGGAAGTAGTACTTCTCCTGGTACCCCGGGCCGTCCGGGATATGGCTCTTGCGGTAGACGCCCAGAGGCGAGCCGTCCGCGTCCAGCATCACCAGGCTGTTGAAGTAATGCGGCCCTTCCCGCTCGAAGATCGACACCGGGATGGCGACGCCCAGTTCCTTCGCAAGGTCGGCCATGGGGGGCAGCACCGGGTGCTCGCGCCAGGGATAAGCCGTGCCGAACCAGCGTTCTTCCTGGCTGACGCAGAAGTAGGGCCCCTGGAACAGCTCCGAGGGCAGGATCGCCTGCGCGCCCCGGCCGGCCGCTTCGCGCACGAGCTCGGCCGTCCGCCGGACGTTGGCGTCCAGGTCGTCGCCATAGGACGACTGCAGGGCGGCGACGGTGAGGGTGCGGGTCAATTCAGGCGGGCTCCTGCTGGGTGATGCAGTGGAATGATCCCCCGCCCGAGAGGACGGCGAGGCTCGGCAAGCCGATCACCTCCCGCTCCGGGAAGAGGCTCGCCAGCGCGTCCATGGCGAACTGGCCGGCGGCCTCATTGCCGTAGAGGGGTACGATCACCGCCTTGTTGGCGATGACGAAGTTCATGTGACTGGCCGGGATGACCTCGCCGTCCACCTCCACCCGCCCGGGCGAGGCCACGCGCACCACGGTCAGAGGCGCCCCGCGCTCGCCGGTCATGCTCTTCAGCAGGCTCGCGGTTTCGTCGTAGACGCCGGCGTTCGGATCGTCAGGCCCCCACGCGACCGGGCAGGCCACCACGCCGGGCGCGACGAACCGGGCCAGGTTGTCCACATGCCCGTCGGTGTGGTCGTTCACCAGCCCGTCGCCGAGCCAGAGCACACGCTTGGCGCCCAGCGCCTGGGCCAACGTCGCCTCCGCGTCCGCCTCGGACCAGCCGTTCTCGCGGTTGGGATGCAGCAGGCACTGGCGCGTGGTGAGCACGGTTCCGGCCCCGTCATGATCGAGCGCGCCGCCTTCCAGCACCGCCTCGTGGCGCTCGAGCGGGACGCCCCCGGCGCTGGCCAGCTGCTCGGCCACGCTGTCGTCGTCCTCCAGCACGTACTTCCCGCCCCAGCCGTTGAAACGAAATCCCACCGCGATCGAGCGATCGTCGCCGTCGGTCAGAAACAGAGGGCCGGTGTCGCGCAGCCAGATGTCGCCGAACTGCCCGCGGACGATCTCCACGTGCGGGACGCCGGCCAGCCGAGCCTGCGCATCCGCCTCCGCCTCGTCGCCGCGCACCAGCAGGCGCACGCGCTCGCCGCCAGGACCCGCCAGCGCGCGGACGAGGTCGGCGACCTCCGCGCGCGCGAGCTCAAGGTCGGCCTCCCACAGCTCCGGATGACTCGGATAGCCGACCCACATGGCCCGGTGCTCGGACCATTCGGCGGGCATGACGCGCGTCACTTGAGGCCCCCTCTTGCAAACAGCGGGCGCAGATGCCCCCGCCCGCCCGGGACTTCAAGAGCAGCGGCCCCAAAGAGAAAAGGCGGCCCGTCGCCGGACCGCCCTCGACCCCGTCGCTCGCGCGCCGGTCAGAACTGGTAACGCAGCCGGACCTGGATTGCCCAGAGCGAACGACCAGCGGTGTCGGTGGTCTTGGTCGTCGATGTGGGGTTGAAGTTCGAGTACAGGTAGCGGTCGCACGCCGGGCTGCCGGTCGCTGCAGCCGCACCCGTGCTGGTGGCGCACGCAGCGCTGATCAACCGGGTCTCGGGGTTGCCGTACTCCTCGATGATGCCCCACTCGTCGTTCAGCAGGTTTAGGACGTTCTGGATGTCGAAGATCAGCTGGGTCTTGTGACCCCGCAGCGCGCCAGGGAGGTCCTGGGCGATCTGCAGGTCGACTTGGTAGATCTCCGGGTTGTCGTCGGAACCCTCCCCCTTCTCGACGATCCGGCCCTGCGGCAAGCCGAACAGCTCCACCGCATTGCGGAAGTTGGCCAGCGTCGCGGCGTTGTCGAAGGTGACGAACCCGACGTTCAGGTCGTTCGGGTTCGCGTCGTTCCGGAAATCGGGCACGTAAAGAAGGTGGTTGCCCCGGTTCACCCCGAACGTTGACCCTCGGCCGCTCGCGGGATCGTTCATGACGAAGCTGATCGGACGGCCGCTACGCACCTCGGCGAAGAGGTTGAACCGGGTGTTGAGGTCCTCGAACCGCTCATTGCGCAGCCCGAAGTCCTCAAACAGGTTCCTGCTGAATCCGGCCTCCGCCTTGAAGCGGTGCTTCACCTCTTCGAAGCCGGTGCCGTACGCTTCTTCGTTCGGATCCAGGCCTGCCGCACCAGTGCTGTAGAGCGAGTTCGCGGTCGACGCGAACCGCGCGCCGGAGATCTTGTCCTCCAAATCCTGATAGGCGTAGCCCAACAGGAGGTCGATGCCGTTGTCGAACGATCGCGAAAGGCTGACCGCGACGGTGTAGCCGCGGCCCTCATCGGTATTGGAGGCGACGATGTCTCGGTTCGAACCGGGGTTGATCGACGTGATGCCCGCGGCCGCACGCTGAGCGGCGGTGCCACCGATCCCGTCGTACCGGATGCGGCCGTCCGGCGTGAACTGCTGCACTCCGTTCACCAGCAGCGGCGTGGCGCGGAAGTCGCGGAAGTTCAGCCCCTCCTCGACCCTGGTGTACACGGCGTCGAAGTTCACCCGCCAGTTGTTCAGCAGCGGTTGAGCCCAGGTCGGCGCGAAGCCGCTCGCCCAGCCCTCAGGGGCCTCGACGGACGTGCTCAGGAAGAACTTCCAGTCGGCCGGGATGGCGAACGCCGGAAGGATGGCGTTTGTCTCGGCGGTCGGCGGGATGATCGCCCCACCCTGCAAGGCCTGCACGGCCGCAGGAATGTCGTAGAAGGTGCGCGGGTCGGCGACATTCAGATTCAGGGCGGCGGCGCCGATGGCCGGGGTGAAGAGCGGGTTTTGGCCGGTCTCGAGGAAACCGCCATTCGCCGTCCGCTCGATCTGCACGCCAGTGCTGAGCACCCCGGTGTTGCTGAAGCTGTTCGAGATGAAGACGTCGGGAACGCCGCCGGAGAACAGACCGGCGCCCGCTCGGACGTCGAGCCAATCCGTCGGCTCCCATTCCACGTTCGCCCGCGGCATGAACACGCTGCGACCGTCATAGGTCTCCTGGTTGCTGAAGCCCTGGCGCGCGAAGAAGTTGGGGTTGTTGGCGGGGCGATCGTCGGACTTGTACCAGTCGAACCGCGCCCCCACCGTCAGGCGCAAGGTCTCGCTCAGGTCTACGGTGTCTTGCCCGTAGAGGCTGTGAACGTAGTAGATGAAGTCCGCCGCCGCGTCGTTGGCGTCACCTGACGGCGCATTGGTGTAGATCAGGCGGTTCGCCCGCCCGTTCCGGAAGTCGTCGACGGAGTCGAAGTAGTACGTGCCGTCGCTGTTCGGCACGAAGATGTTGAAGATATCGGTCTTCTGGCCCTGATAGCCGAACTTGAACAGATGGTCCGAAAGCGAATATGTGCCTTGCAGCTGGAGGCTGGTGACGCCGGTCTCAAGGAAGTTCGCGTGGCGGTTCTGGTCGGGACCGAAGCGGATCACCGACGTCGGGCCGCAGTTCGTCAGCGTGTTGCCCGTGGCGTTGATGGAGGTCGGCGCGTTGCAGACCGTGACGTCCGCGAACTCCTGCCCAGACGGCGGGTCTTGGCGACGCTCGTAGTCTCGATGGGTCAGGCGGATTTCCGTCGAGAAGTTGTCCGTCCAGTCGGAGTTCAGCTGTCCCGAGTAGTTGTAGATTTCCTCACCGGTCAGGTACCATTGCGATTGCAGACCGGCGGAGGTCGTGTTGATATTCGTCGGCTGGATGACCTCCGACAGGGAATAGATGTTGGTCAGCGTCAGCCGGTGATTGTCGTTGATGTTCCAATCCAGCTTGACGTGGTACTTCTCGTCGAGAACTGGCGTATTGCGCGGAATACCGAGCGCCGGGAAATCAGCCGCGTAGACGTTGTTGAAAACGCCGATGACATTGTCGATGTCGGCTTGCGTGATGCCCCGCACGGCGTTCGAGAATCCTGCCCCCTCCGGGCCCGTTTGGGTCGACTGCGCGGACTCATAGTTCTCGTACGACGCGGAGAAGAACAGGCGGTCCTGAAGGATGGGGCCCGAAAGGAAAGCGCCGTAGTTCTGCTGCGTCACCGGCTGACCGACCGGCCGCCCGCGAATGCTGTCGCCGACCATGCCGTCGTTCAGGTAGTTGACGAAGGCGGCGCCGTGCAGATCGTTCTCGCCGGACTTCAAAACGGCGTCGAGCGCGCCGCCGGTGAAGTCGCCGTTCTGCACGTCCGTCGGCACGGCGTTGACGCTGAACTGCTCGATGGCTTCCAGCGAGATCGGACCGCGCCGGGTCGGCAGGCCGCCGGTGTTCAGGCCGAATTCGTCCTGGGTCTGGTTGCCGTCGATGGAGACTCGGTTGGTCCGCGGGTTCGAGCCGGCGATCGAGATGCCGCCGTCGCCGCGGGTGTTCTGGGAAACAAGCAGGTTGCGACGGGCGAGATCCCGGATGTCGCGCGAGACGCTGACGACCGCCTCGACGTCCTCGGCTGCGAGCACGGACGCCAGGCCGGTGTTCTCCGCGGTCGGGTCCTTCGCGGCCGCGGTCACGACGATCTCGTCGACCGTGTTCCCCGGTTCCGCCACGCCGATGTCGAGGCGAGTGGTTTCGCCCAGCTGGAGGTTGATGTCTTCCAGTCGCTCGGGCTCGAAGCCGGTTCCCTCGACGGTGATCAGGTAAGGTCCGCCGACCCGCAGGCCCCGCGCATCGAACGTGCCGCTCGCGTCCGTGGTGACCGTGGAGGTGGTCCCCGAGGGCTGGTGCACGATCGTCACCCGGGCGCCGGCGACGGGCGCGCTGGTCGCCTCGTTGATGACGGCGCCGCGCAGGGCGGAGGTGGTTTCCTGAGCGAACGCGGGAGCAGAGGCCAGCAGCAGGGCCGAGAGCGCCACGCCGCCCGCCAGCTTCTTGATCATGGTCATTTGGAGGCCCCAGGGTGGAGCCGGCTGGATAAATGCGCCGGCTTCTTGAATTCGCGCGCCCCATACGCCGGAATCCCCCTGCTTTGGTGACACTCCTGTGAAACTCGGGTGTGGCGTTGCGCTGCAGCAATCGTTGTTGCCCCCGGACCACACAGCGACGCTACGGCAGCTCGAGGGCCGCTGCGGCCTTGGTTGCTCGTGGCGGCGCCACCGCGCACAGTCGGATCATGGACCTGCGCCTGTCGCCCGAGCACCAAGCGTTTCGCGAGGAGATCCGCGCCTTCCTGGCCGACACGCGGGAGCGACACCCCCGGCCCTCGGGCACGGGCCGCCCCTCCCCTGACCAGATCGCCTGGCAGAGCCTGCTGATCGAGCACGGCTACGCCGCCCGGACCATCCCCCGCGAGTACGGCGGCTACGGCGCGCAGCCGGACATCCTGAAGTCCCGCATCATCGCCGAGGCCTTCGTGGAGGCCCAGGCGCCCGGGCCGCTGTCCGGCCAGGGAATCTCCATGCTCGTGCCGACCCTGCTCGAGCTTGGGACCGAGGCGCAGAAGCGCGCCTTCATCGGCCCCACGCTGCGGGGCGAACTGGTCTGGTGCCAAGGCTATTCGGAACCCGAAGCCGGCTCCGACCTGGCCTCGCTGCGCACGCACGCACGCGAAGACGGCGAAGACTTCGTCATCAACGGCCAGAAGATCTGGACCTCCACCGCCGCCCAGGCGGACATGATCTTCTGCCTCGTGCGCACCGAACCGGACGCGCCTCAGCACGCCGGCATCAGCTATCTGCTGTTCTCCATGCGCACGCCCGGGATCGAGGTGCGCCCGCTGAAGACCATGACCGGTCAGGCCGAGTTCAACGAGGTCTTCTTCACCGACGTGCGGGTCCCGCGCGACCAGATCGTCGGCGAACGCGGCCAGGGCTGGTTCGTGGCCAACGCCACCCTGAAGCACGAGCGCGGCATGCTGGGCGACCCCAACGCCGCCGAGAGCCGGCTCAAGGCGATCATCGATCTGATGCGCACTGAAACGGTCGGCGGCGAGCGGCTGATCGACAACCCGATCCTGCGCGATCGCCTGATGCAGCTGCAGGGCCGTGTCATGGCGATGAAGTACAACGGGCTGCGCGTCGTGACCGCCGCCGCCGATGGCGAGCCTGCAGGCCTGGCCGCGATGATCGTCAAGCTGCAGGGCTGCGAACTGAATCACCAGCTCGCCGCCCTCGCGATCGACGCCCTCGGGGAGCTTGGCGTGCTCTACGAAGAGGGCGAGCACCTGCGCGCGGGCGGGATCTGGCAGCACCGCTACATGTTCGACCTGGGCCTGATCATCGGCGGCGGCTCCGCCCAGATCCAGAAGAACATCATCGCCGAGCGCGGCCTGGGCCTGCCGCGCGAGCCCCGCGCGCGGCCCTGAGGCCCCGCGCGCTCAATTGGAGCCGGCGGCGCTCAACAGCACGGACAGCTTGGTGGCCAGCTCGCTCTCGGCGAACGGCTTGTGGATGATCTCGTTCTCGTTCGCCTCGACCAGCGCCTGAGCGTCGGCGTAGCCGGTCACGAACAGCACCGGGGTCTGCGGCCGCCTCGCCCTGATCGCGCGCGCGAGGTCGCCGCCGTTCATGCCCGGCATGGCGAAATCCATCAGCACCGCATCGACGCGGGGCAGATCCTCCATGACCTGCAGCGCGGCGCGGCCGCTTCCCGCCTCCACCACCTCGAAGCCGATGTCGCGCAACATGCCGCCGGTCACCTCCCGAACGGCTTCGTCGTCGTCGACCAGAAGCACCACGCCCCGTCCAGGCCGCCGGGCGACCGGTGACCGGCGCGGCTGCGCCTCGCCTTCGACCGGGTCCGTGGCCCTGGGAAGGTAGACGGCGATGGTCGACCCTTCGCCCAGGCGCGTCTCCAGCCGCACGCCCCCGCCCGACTGCTTGGCCAGCCCGAACACCTGGCTCAGGCCCAGCCCGGAGCCCTTGCCGACATCCTTGGTCGTGAAGAACGGCTCGAACGCCTTGGCGACGACTTCCTCGGTCATGCCCGAGCCGGTGTCGGCGACGGCCACCATCACGTACTCGCCCGCCGGCGGCTCCTCCGGCCGCGCCGGCTCGCCCAGCGTCACATTGGCCGTCGCCACAGTGAGCGTCCCTCCGACCTCCATGGCGTCGCGGGCGTTGATCGCCAGGTTCAGGATCACGAGCTCGATCTGGGTGGGATCGATCATGGCCGGCCACAGATCGGGCGTTAGCGACGTCTCGATCTTGATGCTTCCGCCGAGCGTGCTCTGCAGCAGGTCTCGCATGCGGGTGACGGCGTCGTTCAGGTCGACCGGCCGGGGCTCCAGCTTCTGTCGCCGCGAGAACGCCAGCATCTGCGCGGTCAGCGTGGCGCCGCGTTCCGCCGCTTCGCCCATCATCGTCAGCCGCCGCGCGGTGTCGGGGTCGCTGGCCGACTTCTGCAGCCGGCGGACGTTGCCCAGCACGACCATCAGCAGATTGTTGAAATCATGAGCCACGCCGGAGGTGAGTTGCCCCACCGCCTCCAGCCGCTGCGCCTGGCGCAAGGCCGACTCGGCCTTCTCCCGCTCCATGATCTGCGAGGCGAGCTCATGGTTGGCCAGCTCCAGCTCCGCCGTGCGCTCCTCCACGCGTCGTTCCAGGAGCGCCTCGCCGCGGCGGATTTCCTCGATGCGCTCGCGAGCCTCGTACTGGCGAAGTCGGCCGCGCAGGGCCGTGCGCACGACGCTGACCAGGGTCGTCGGATGAAAGGGCCGCTCCAGGAAGCCGACGTTGCCCAGCGTGTCGGACAGCCGCTTCATGCCGGGATTGCGCTCCAGCCCGCCCCCGCGCTGCGCTAGGAGGACGAAGGGGAAGTCCGACCACGGCGGCTGGCGATCGATCCAGCGGGACAGCTCCGTCAGGTCCCGGTTGAGCAGGGCCTCTTCGACGATGACGGCCACCGCCGCCCCCCGCTCCATCTCCCGGCACAGCTCGCCCAGATCGGCGCAGGTCTGAGCGGCCAGGCCGGCCTCGCCGAGGATCGCCGCCGCGATGCCGGCGTCCCGCCCCACCGGCGCGAGGATCAGGGTCCGCTCAGAGTAGGCGCCGCCTTGGCTCATGCAGAGGCGTCGCCCATCAGTCCGCTGCCCTGCCCCACGAAATTGGGCACCCCTCGCAGGACGCCCTGGAACGCGTCGAGCGGCTCGCCGATCGTCAGGCCGCGAGCGTCGATGTCGAACTCGCGGATGGTCTTCTCGTGCGTTCCGGCGCGCTTCTTGATCACCGACACCGCCCTTCGCACACGACCCGCCGCCTCGAAGTAGCGAAGCAGGATGACCGTGTCGGCCAGGTAGGTCACGTCCACCGGGGCTTTCATGTCACCCACCAAGCCATGCTGGGCCACAGTGAGGAACGTCGTCGCCCCTTGCCGGTTCAGGTACTGCAGCAGCTCGTGGATATGCAGCACCAGGAACTGCTCCTCGGGCATCGCGGCCTGATACCCGTTCAAGCTGTCGATCACGACGGTCTTGATCTCGTGCTCGATCACGCACTCGCGGACCTTGGCGGTGAACTCGCCGGGCGAGAGCTCGGCGGCGTCGACCTGCACCACGCTCAATCGCCCGCTGGCGATCATCGCCTCCAGATCCATGCCCAGCTGCCGCGTCCGGGCGAACAGCAGGCCGAGCTCCTCATCGAAGATGAACAGCGCCGCCTTCTCCCCCCGCTGGACGGCCGAGATCGCGAAGTGAAGAGCGAACAGCGATTTGCCGGTTCCCGCCGGACCCAGGATCAGCGCGCTTGAACCCCGCTCCACCCCGCCGCCGAGGAGAGCGTCAAGCTCGCCGATTCCGCTGGGCAGGGCGGTCCGCTCGAACGCCGTGCGATGCTCGGCCGCGATGAGCCGGGGGTAGACCTCCAGCCCGCCCGTCTTGATGGTGAAATCGTGGTAGCCGCCGCGGAACCGCCGACCGCGGTACTTCACCACCCGCACCCGCCGGCGCTCGGCCCCGTACTCCGGCGCGAGCTCCTCCAGGCGGATGACGCCGTGAGCCACGCTGTGCACGGTCTTGTCGAGCGTGTCCGTGGTGAGGTCGTCCAGCAGCAGCACCGTCGCCCCATGTTTGGCGAAGTAGTGCTTCAGCGCCAGCACCTGTCGCCGGTAGCGTAGCGAACTCTGGGCCAGCAGGCGGATCTCCGACAGGCTGTCGATGACCACGCGCGACGGCCGCTCGGCTTCAACCGCGCCGAAGATCATCCGGGTGGTCTCGCCGAGCTCCAGATCGGAGGAGTAGAGCAGGCTCTGCTGTTGTTGCTCGTCCAGCAGGCTTTCAGGGGGCACCAGCTCGAAGATGCGCAGGCCGTCCAGGGACCAGCCGTGCGAGGTGGAGGTCGCACGCAGCTCGGCCTCGGTCTCGGACAAGGTGATGTAGAGCCCGCGCTCGCCCTTAGCCGCGCCCTCTCGGAGGAAGCTCAGCGCGGCCGTGGTCTTGCCTGTCCCCGGGCTGCCCTCCAGCAGGTAAACCCGGTCCCGCTCGAGACCGCCGGCGAGGATGTCGTCCAGACCGGTCACGCCCGTTCTGGCCTGGGTCTCGACCGGTGAAGGCCGCTGGTCGCTCATCCGGTCATTTCCTGCGCTGCAGTCGCGGTTTCAGCACAGAGCCTCCGCTGCGGCCAGCCTGCGTTCGTTTGTGTCGAGCAGTCGGAACACTGCGCCTGCAAGCGACGTTACCCGCGCAGCCCAGCTTACGGCTGGCGGCCCGACGGGCTCGCCGGCCCCCGGGCTCCGCTCGAGTTCTGGCTTCCGTCGTCGGGACGGCCGCAGGCTGTCCCAAGAAGAAGGTTGTGGAGATGTCCTGGATGATCAGCCGCCCCGTCCGTGTCGCCGCCGTCGCCGTCGTCGGCGCCCTGAGCCTCAGCGCCTGCGCCACGCAGGGCTACGTCGACGAACAGATCGCCGCCGTGAACGGCCGCATCGACGCGGTCGGCGCGCGGGCTGACGACGCGGCGCGTCGCGCGGACGCCGCCGCCCAGGCCGCTCAAGCCGCCGCCGCCGAAGCGCGGGCGGCGAACCAGCGGGTCGACCAGATGGGCGCCCGCCTCGACAGCATGCAGCAGGCCCCCGTCCGCCGGACGCCCCGGAACTGACGTAAAGGCTCGCGATTTCAGGCGTAGCCGGAGCGAATCGCCGTTCCGGCTACGCTTGGCGGCCGCGGCCGCCGCAGTGTCAGGAGTACGCGCCATTCGCCCTTCATTGACAGTCGCCCTGCTGGCGCTTTCGCTGGGCGCGACCCTGGCCGCCGCCCCCCGACCAGCAGCGGCGCAAGCCCCGGTTCCGGCGGAGGCTCCCGCCCTGTCGGCCACCGCCGCGGAGCTCGTCGACTGGGTGATCGCCGCCGGCGACAACAAGGGCCTGCCCTTCGCCATCGTGGACAAGGCGACGGCCCAGGTGATCGTCTTCGCGGCCGACGGGACGCTGAAGGGCGCCGCCCCCGCCCTGCTCGGCCTGGCGTCGGGCGACCACTCCACCCCGGGCGTGGGCGACCGGGAGCTGTCCGACATCGCGCCCGACGAGCGCACCACGCCGGCTGGCCGGTTCATGGTCGGATACGGCCCCGCCACGGGCGGCAAGACGGTGCTGTGGGTGGACTACGCCACCGCCATCTCGATCCACCCGGTGGTGAACACCAACCGCAAGGAGCAGCGCCCCAAGCGCCTGGCCTCCCCCACACCCGATGACAACCGCATCACCTTCGGCTGCATCAACGTCTCGCAGGCGTTCTACCGCAAGGTGGTCCGTCCGACGTTCAAGGACACCGAGGGCGTGTTCTACGTCCTGCCCGAGTGGACGCCGCTGGAGGTCGCCTTCCCAGGCTTCCGAACCGGACCCCGGTTCGCATCGGCCGAGCCCGCGCCGGCGACCGCCATTCCCAACGGCGACCTCCCGGGCATGGCGCTGCGCTGACGCGTCAGGCTTCGTCGAAGCCGACGAAGCGCACCGCCTTCTCTACCGACTCACCACGGCGCTGGTGACGGCGCCGCAATCGAAGGGTCCGATGGCGCCGCCGTGGATCGCCCGATCGTAGGTCACAACCATCGACAGTTCAGCGACGAGGGCGCCCACGTGGCGAGGGCGATCACCTCGCCGATCAGCGCCTTGGGCGCCGGGTCCGGCTTGAACCCCCGGATGCGCCTCCGCCCGAGGACGACATCGTCGAATGACGCCGGCGGCGATGTTGATCGCACGGGCGGCCTGCTCGCCCGGTTAGGCAGCGAGAGTCGACGCCTCCCGCGTGTCAGCCGGCGTCACCCAACGATCATGAAAGAACCACACGCACGTCGCCAAAGCTTCGAACGCCCCGCTTAGCGTCTGCGCCGCGTCGACCCAGGCTCCGGGCCGGACGCAGCGGGGGCTTCGAGCATGACCAACCAGACGTTCCGGTCCGTCCGGCACGATGACGACCGCGACTGCAACCCGTCGGGCAACGCAAGCCTCCAGACGCCGATCGACGCCCGCTACTCGCGTCGAGCCGCCCTGTTCGGCGGCTTGTCCGCCACGGCGGCGGCGTTCGGCCTGGCGAGCTGCGGGGGCGGCTCGGACGTCGATCCCGACGCGGCCACGATCGTCCAGGCCGGCGCAGCGGCGAGCAGCAGTTCGGGTCGGATGGTCACGCTCACGGGCGACGCGTCCGGCGCTCCAGGGGTCACGTTCACCAGCGGCTGGACCCAGACCTCCGGGCCGACCGTCGCCCTGATGAACGCCCAGAGCAGCGCCGCCAGCTTCATCGCGCCGGCGGTGGCCGCCGCCACGCCGCTCGGCTTCCGCTTCACCGCGACCAGCAGCACCGGCCAGGTGAAGGCGGCGGACACGACCGTGACCGTGGGTCCGGCCCAGCTCGGCTTCAACGCGGTCGCGAAGAACCTGAACGACGTGGTCACCGTCCCGGCCGGCTACAGCGTGACCGTGCTCTACCGTCTGGGCGACCCGATCGCCGCCGGCGTGCCCGCGTTCGCCAACGACGGAACGGACGCCAACTACGCCCAGCGCGCCGGCGACCATCACGACGGCATGTACTACTTCGGCCTGGCGGCGAGCGGGAACACGCGGGACGACGCCTCCAACGGCCGCGGGCTGCTCGCCATCAACCACGAGAACATCACCGAGCAGTATCTGCACGTGAATGGCGCGCTGACGGTCGTGAGCGGCGCGCGCACCGTCCAGTCGGAGGTGGACAAGGAGATCGAAGCCCACGGCGTCGCCGTGATCGAGGTGCTGCGCGCCGCCAACGGCGCCTGGTCCTACGTCCAGACCTCCCCGTTGAACCGGCGGATCACGCCCAACACGCCGATGGCCATCAACGGCCCCGTGCGCGGGGCGGCTCAGCTGCGGACCCGCTTCTCGCCGACCGGCGTCGCGGGCCGCGGCACGGTCAACAACTGCGCGAACGGGTATGCGCCCTGGGGCACGTACCTGACCTGCGAGGAGAACTGGGCGGGCTACTTCAACCGCCGGCCAACGACAGCGCCGCACGCCCGGCCAAAGAGGGTGTCGCCTTCGCCCGCTATGGCGTCGCCGGCGGCCCCGTGGCGGGCCTGAACTGGGGAACCCTGCAGGTCGCCGACGCGAACAACACCACCTACGCCAAGTGGAACGCCTCCGCTCTGGCCGGCGCCCCCGCGGACGGCACGGGCGACTTCCGCTACGAGCCCAACCAGTACGGCTGGGTCGTCGAGATCGACCCGTACGATCCCGCCTCCACGCCCCGCAAGCGCACCGCGCTCGGCCGCATGGCGCACGAGGGCGCCTGGCCCGCAGGCTTCGTCGCCGGCCGACGGCCACTCTACTACATGGGCGACGACAGCCGGGGCGAGTATTTCTACAAGTTCGTCTCGGCTACGCCCTGGGACCCGGCGGACGCTCAGCGGACCGACCGTCTGGCCGTCGGCGACAAGTACCTGGACAACGGCGTCCTCTACGTCGCCCGCTTCGACGCGAGCGGCGCGGGCGTCTGGATCCCGCTCACCTTCGGCGCGGGCGCGCTGACGGCGGCCAACCCGGCCTACAGCTTCGCCGACCAGGCGGACGTGCTGATCAACACGCGCCTCGCAGCCGACGCCGTCGGCGCCACCAAGATGGATCGGCCCGAGTGGGGCGCGGTGAACACCGCCAACGGCGAGGTCTACCTGACCCTGACCAACAGCAACGCCACAGCGCGGCCGCTCGCCGGCACGGACGCGGCCAACCCGCGCCACTACAACGACCCGCGCAACACGGGCGCGGCCCAGCGGGGCAATCCGAACGGCCACATCATCCGGCTTCGCGAGGCGGGAGACGATCCCACCGCCCTGACCTTCGGCTGGGACATCTACCTGTTCGGCGCCGGGTCGGACTTGGACGCCGCCAACATCAACCTGTCGGGCCTGAACGCCGAGAACGACTTCGCCAGCCCCGACGGCCTGTGGTTCTCGCGCGGGTCGAACCCCGGCGGTCAGATCGACCCGCTGCTGTGGATCCAGACCGACGACGGCTCCTTCACCGACCAGACCAACAACCAGATGCTGGCGGCTCTGCCAAGGCGCGTCGGCGACGGCGGCGCCAAGACCATCACCAACACGGACGCGACCGGCGCCACCCGACAGCAGGCGACGATCGTGGGACGGGGCGCGACGACCTTGAACCTCCGTCGCTTCCTCACCGGGCCGAAGAACTCGGAGATCACGGGCATCGACTCCACGCCCGACGGCCGCACCATCTTCGTCAACATCCAGCATCCCGGGGAAGGCGGCCCCACCGCGACGCCATCCTCCAACTGGCCGACCAGCCAGACCGGCCCGGGCGCCAACGCCCGTCCCCGCTCGGCCACCATCGTCATCACCAAGGACGACGGCGGGGTCGTCGGGCTCTGACCGCATCGGAAGGAGGAGGGAAGGTCTCGGCGGGCCGCTTCCCTCCACCCCGGCGCCTGAAGACCCACGAATACTTCTGGCGTTTCCCCTAGGGCGGTCCGCTACGCTCTCCTGAAAGAACATGTTCAGGGAGCGGACGTCGTGCTGGATCTGGTCATTCGCAACGGGACGGTCGTGGACGGAAGCGGGGACGCCGCCTTCACCGGCGACGTCGGCGTCCAAGGCTCGCACATCGTCGCGGTCGGCGAGGTGGCCGAACAAGGCCGGCGCGAGATCGACGCCTCCGGCATGGTGGTGACCCCCGGCTGGGTCGACATCCACACGCACTACGACGGCCAGGCGACCTGGGACCCGATCATGGCCCCGTCCTCCTGGCATGGGGTGACCACGGCCATCATGGGCAACTGCGGCGTCGGCTTCGCGCCGGTCCGGCCCGACCAGCACGACTTCCTCATCGAGCTGATGGAGGGGGTCGAGGACATCCCCGGCATCGCCCTCAGCGAAGGGATCGACTGGACCTGGGAAAGCTTCCCCGAATACCTCGATGCGCTCGAGGCCAAGCCCCGCGCCATCGACATCGGCGCGCAGGTGCCCCACGCGGCGGTGCGCGCCTACGTGCTCGGCGAGCGCTGCAACACCGACTACCAGCCCGACGCCTCCGAGATCGCAGAAATGGCGCGCCTGGTGCGTGAAGGCGTCGCCGCGGGGGCGCTCGGTTTCTCGACCTCCCGCACCCTGCTGCACAAGGACCTGAAGGGCGTCCACATGCCCGGCACCTTCGCCGGCAGCGACGAGATGCTCGCGCTCGGCCTTTCCATGAAAGGGCTCCGGCACGGCGTCTTCGAGATGGTCTCCGACCACCTGGGCGACGACGACGAATGGTTGTGGGTCAAGGGCTTCGCCGAGGAGACGGGGCTTCCCGTCACCCTGGTCGCCACCTCCGCCGGGGCCTACGAGGGCGACAAGATGTACAACATCGCCGAGGAGGCCCGCCGCCGCGGCATGGACATCCGGCCCCAGATCGCCGGACGGCCGACCGGGATCCTCCACGGCCTGACCTCCAGCTTCCACGTCTTCGCCGCTCACCCGACCTACCGGCGCGAAATCGCCGACCTGCCGCTGGACGATAAGGTCGAGGCCCTGCGCCGGCCCGAGATCCGCGCGGCCCTGCTGGCCGAGGAGAGCGCCATGCGCGCCGGCGCCATGGCCCGCGGCCCTGAGGCGCTGCTCGCCCAGGTGTTCCCGCTCGGCGAGCGCCCCGACTACGAACCCGATCGGGAAGCCAGCGTGGCCGGCCTGGCCGCGGCGGCGGGCGTCCCGCCGTTGGATATGATGTACGACCTGCTGCTGCGCGACGGCGGGCGCGAGCTCTTCTACCAGCCGCTGGGCGGCTACTTCACCTACAACTTCGATTTCTTCCGCCGGAACATGCAGCATCCCAACGTGCTGTTCGGCCTGTCGGACGGCGGCGCGCACTGCGGCGTGATCGCGGACGCCGGGATGGCGACCTTCATCCTGACCCATTGGGGGCGGGACCGGAGCAAGGGCGATCGGTTGCCGCTCGAGTTCCTGGTCCGCAAGCTGTCCAGCGACACCGCTCAGGCCTACGGCCTCACCGATCGCGGGCGGCTGGCGCCGGGCCTGCTCGCCGACGTGAACGTCATCGACTTCGAGGCTCTGCGGCTGTTCCGGCCCGAAGCGGTCAACGACCTGCCGGCCGGCGGACGGCGGCTGGTCCAGCGGGCGGAGGGCTACCGCTACACGATCAAGTCGGGCCAGGTCACGTTCGAGGACGGCCGGCACACCGGCGCCCTGCCCGGCGGCTTGGTGCGCGGCGGCCGGGAGGCGGTGATCCTGCCCTTGGCCGCCGAGTAGCCTGCCCCCCCGGCCGAACGTGGAGCGCGCGCATGACCGCTGAGGTCGCCGCCGAGCTGTCGCCGGTGCCGCGGCCGGCCGCCGCCGCCGCGTTCGAGCGCAGGCCGCCCGGAGGGGTGAAGTTCTTCTACAGCCTCGGGCAGGTGATCGAGTCCGGCTACCTGGCCGTGAACACCTTCGTGTTCTTCTACTACACCGCCGTGCTGGGGCTGCCGGGCGGGATGGTCGGCGCGGCGCTGGCCATCAGCCTGTGCCTGGACGCCGCGGCCGACCCGCTGATCGGCGCCTGGTCCGACAACGTCCGCTCTCGCCTGGGCCGCCGGCTGCCGGTGATGCTGGTCGGCGCCCCGCTCACCATGCTGAGCATGGGGCTGCTGTTCGCGCCCCCGTCAGGGCTCTCCCCGTTGCTGCTGTTTCTGTGGCTGACGGTGATGAAGATGAGCTTCCGGGCCTTCGCCTCGGTCTTCAACATCCCCTACTTCGCGTTGGGCGGGGAGCTGTCGGACGGCTACGTGGAGCGCGCCCGCATCGTCGCCCTGCGCCTGTTCGCCGGCATCCTCGTCACCGTGCTGATCACCGCGCTGGCCTATTCGGTGTTCTTCGCGGGCGAAGGCGGGCTGCAGCGGCCCGAGCGGTACCCCGCCTTCGGCTGGAGCGTGGGCCTGCTCATGATGGCGCTCGGGCTCGTCTGCTGCGGCGGGACTGGCGTTACGCGGCCGCCCTCCCCCAGCCCATGGACCAGCCGGGCTCCGCCCTGGGCGCCCTGCCCCGCGACATCGCCGATCTCTTCCGCAATCCGTCGTTCCGCATCCTCTTCGGAGCCATGCTGATCTTCGCCAGCGCCTCAGGCGTGAATCAGGCGCTGAACACGCACGTCTCGGTCTTCGTCTGGAAGCTGCGGCCGGAGTCCATCCAGGTGCTCGCTTACGCCTACCTGATCGGCATCACCGCCGGCATCCCGCTGACGCCGCTGCTCCTGCGGGGCATGGAGAAGAAGACGGCGGTCTTGGTCGGCTTCGGCCTGGTGATCGTCGCCTGGGTCGTTCTGCCGATGCTGCGCGTGTTCGGCCTCGTCGCCCCCACTGGAGGGGACGCCCTGGGCTGGCTGAGCGCGACCATGTTGGTGGCGGGCGTGGGCTCGGGCGTCATCTTCATCGCCTTCCCTTCCATGATGGCCGACGCGGCCGACGAGCACGAGCATCGCTTCGGGGTGCGCCGCGAGGGCCTCTACTTCTCCGGCCTCAGCTTCGCCGCCAAGGCCGCCACGGGCTTGGGCACCCTGATCGCAGGCGTCGCTCTGGACATGCTGAAGTTCCCCGACGACGCGGGACGCGCCGCGAACGCGGTGCTGCCGGAGACGGTGCTTTCGGGCCTGCTGATCGCCTGGGGACCGGTCCCGGCCGTGCTCGCGGCAGTCGGCGCGCTCGTCATCGCCCCCTACGCCATCTCGCGCCGCCGCCACGAAGCTGTATCGGCGGACCTGCAACTGAGGCGGGCCAGCGCCGCGAAGGCGCCGCGACAGGCATGAGGCGAAATAGAGCGGGCCTCAGCATGGAAAGAGACGGCGTTCTCGTCTATGCAGGCGGCGCGAATGACTGCAGTCGACAGGGTATCGACTCGCGTTCCTAGGGAGTGAAGCATGAGGGCGAAGGTTTGGGCGACCGCGGGCGTAGCGACGACCGCACTCCTTTGGGGACTGGCCAACCAAGGGGGCCTTCGCTTCCAGCCGGCCGAAGCGGCCGAAGCTTCGGCCGCCGCCCTGCCCGCGAAGGCCGACAACTTCATGCTCGCGGACGCGAACCTGCAGTCCCATGAGCTCTATCGAATGGCCGACGCCCCGGCGATCGTCATCGTCACCCAGGCGAACGGCGATCCTGCGTCGCTGAGCGCCAACAAGGCGGTGAAGACCCTGCGCGACCGCTACGGGTCCAAGGGCGTCGAGTTCCTGATGCTGAACTCCAATCTGCAGGACTCCCGCGACGAGATCCTGGCCGAGGCCAAGCGGCACGGCTACGACATCCCGATCATGCTCGACACCGAGCAGCTGGTCGGCGAGCAGCTGGGCGTCACCCGCGCGGCCGAGATGTTCGTGATCCAGCCCAAGACCTGGAAGGTCGCCTATCGCGGACCGGTCGAGGGCGAGAAGCCCTGGGGCGCCGAGGCGATCGAGGCGGTCCTGGCCGGCAAGCCCGTGCAAGTCGCCAGCCGCGTCAGCCCCGGACGCCTGATCAGCTTCCCCGAGCGGGCGAAGATGGCGCAGCACACCAAGATTTCCTTCGCCCGCGAAGTGGCGCCGATCATCGAGGCCAAGTGCGTCAGCTGCCACCAGCCCGGCGGGATCGGCCCCTTCTCTCTCACCAGCTACCAGGCGGTGAAGGGCTTCTCGCCCATGATCCGCGAGGTGATCCGCACTGACCGCATGCCGCCCTGGCAAGCGGACCCGCACGTGGGCGAGTTCAGCAACGACAAGAGCCTGACCAAGGCCGAGATGAAGACGCTCGTGCACTGGATCGAGGCCGGCGCCCCGCGCGGCGAAGGCAAGGACCCGCTGGCCGCCACGCCCCACCAGGCTGAGGAGTGGCCGCTCGGCAAGCCCGACCTGGTGCTCGACATCCCCAGCTATCCGATCCCGGCTTCCGGCATCGTCGACTACCAGCGTCCCGCGGTCGCCAACCCGCTGACCGAGGGCAAGTGGCTGAAGGCCTCCACCATCAAGGTGAGCCAGCGTCAGGCCGTGCACCACATCCTGACCGGCTACATGAAAGAGATGCCCAAGGACGGCGTGGGCCGCGAGACCCGCTGGGGCGCCTCGCTGGGCGGCTACGCGGTCGGCGCGGAAAGCGAAGTCGCGCCCAAGGACGTGGGGACCTACATCCCCGCCGGCGGCGCCATCGGCTTCCAGAACCACTACACGCCGTTCGGCAAGGACGTGGTCGCGGCCGACAAGATCGCCCTGTACTTCTACAAGGACGGCGAGAAGCCCAAGCTGGTGATGCGCAACGGCACCATCACCGACGGCGGCATCACCATCCCCGCGGGCGCCGCGCGCCACCGGGAGGTGGCCTACACCACCTTCCCCAAGGACGCCCTGCTCTACAGCGCCTTCCCGCACGCCCACTACCGCGGGCACGCCTCCGACGTGACCCTGCAGTATCCGGATGGCAAGCAGAAGCTGCTGCTCTCGCTGCCCAAGTACAACTTCAACTGGCAGCGGCACTACGAGTTCAAGGAGCCGATCAAGGTGCCGGCCGGCTCCAAGCTGATCGTCAGCTACACCTACGACAACTCCAAGCGGAACCCGGCCAACCCGGATCCCAGCAAGGAAGTGATCTGGGGCGACCAGTCGTTCGAGGAGATGCTCTACACCGCCATCCGCTATCGCTGGGTGGACGAGACCTCCGACGACCTGTCGTTCGGCGACAAGGCCGATGAGGCCATGGCCGCCGGCCGCATCATGGGCATGTTCGACGACAACGTGAACGGCCGGGTCGAGCAGGCGGAGCTGAGGGGCCCCATGGCCGCGCCGTTCAAGGCCGCCTGGGCGCGCCTGGACGCCAACAAGGACGGCGGCGTCGACGCCGCGGAGATGGCGGTCGCCTCCGAGCTCATGCGCCGCGGCCGGCGCGACGGTCAGGCGGCGGAGACCGCCGCCATGCCGTCGGGCTCCGCCGCGCGCCCCTCCGCCAGCCGCTGAAGGCCGGCGGGCGGGCCCGCCCGCCCTGAGCCGCACCAAAAAGGCCCCGGGCGGCGACGCCCGGGGCCTTTCCACGCCGGCCGCGCTCGGCGCTAGTCGGAAGACCCCGCGCCCGCCGCCCGGCCGCTCTTCTTGGCGGCGGCGTCCTTCTCCTCCTGGCGGGCCCCCGCCAGGATGCCGGGCAGCGAGTAGTTCCCCTCGTGGCAGGCGTACTCGAAGATCCGGCCCTCCAGCGCGTTGAACTCGTACTCCCCGCCCCAGGCCTGGTCCCACACCGTCGGGTCCTCGACGGTGAACTTGTAGTTGATGCGCGTCGGGCTCACCCGCGTGAAGCGCTCGGTGACCTTCAGCTTCTCCCAGGCGCCCTTGTAGGCCTGGTTCTTGGGGATGTTGGTGGTCTCCACCACCAGCGTGTCGCCTTCCCACCAGCCGATGGAGTCGCCCATGTAGGGCCGCACGCCGTCGGTGCGGTGCTTGCTGTTCAGCCGCACGATCCGGGCGTCGTGCACCATCTCCACCTCGATCACCACGTGGTCGGGCGTCTGCACGATCTGGTAATTGTTGTTGTAGAAGCCGTTGGCCATCATCGGCGGCCCGGCGTTGCGGCCGAAGCCGATGATGCAGCGCTCGCCCAGCGAGCGGATCTCGTAGCTGTCGAAGGCGTTCGCCCCGCCGCCCCGGCCGTCGCTCTCCGGCGGCGCGCCGGGCTTGCGCGGCGGGACCTTGCCGTCGGGCGTGGTCAGGATGGAGCTGCGGGGCTGGCCGTTCACCCGCATCACGTGGTTGCCCGGGTCCAGCCAGCCGCGGTTGTAGCCCCCCACCCCGTCGCCGGCGCGGGCCAGCTGGGGCCGGGTGCTGCGCGAGGGCTCGCCCCCGGCCTTGGGCGCGGGCGCGTTCGGGTCGGTGGGGGCGTCGCCCTCGGCGGCCTCCTTCTCGGCGTCGGCCTCCAGCTTGGCGACCTCGTCCTCGCGCAGGATCAGCCGGTTCCCGTACTCCGCCGCGCGGGTTTCGGGCGTCATGCTGACGTTGGTCCAGTAGCCGCTGAGGTCCGGCTGGCCATAGACGTTGCGCGGGGCCTTGTAGCCCTTGGTCGCGGCGGCCTTGGCGGCCCCGCCTGCTGTCTGTGCGGCCGCCTCGAGCGGCCCGGAAGCGGCCATCGGAAGTGCGCAGAGCGCGGTTCCGAGGCTCAGGATGACGGCGCGACGCACGGCTGGAACTCCCTGGGTAAGCGTTTTTCTTTGGCCGACGCCGGGCTCCCCGCCCGACCTGACAAGCTGTCGACGGACCGCAGATTACGCCCACGTAACCATCACGCAAGGGCGCCCCTCAGCGCCGGCGCGGGGTGTAGAAGTCCTGCGGGATCATGGCGTCGATCATCCGCCTCTGGGCCTGGTCGGGCCGCCCCTCGCACGCGGCCATCAGGCTGGCGAACAGCGCCATGTTGCCCTTGGCGACCGACAGGCGCGCGGCCGTGCGGCTCAGGCTCTCGGCCACCAGGGCGTACTGCGCCGCCAGGTGCGTCTGCCCCTCGCGCAGCGCCCCGACGGTCAGCGCGACGGCCAGCTCGTAAGCCCCCTCGGGCCGCCCGTCCCGCGAGACCACCACCCGCTCGATCAGCCCCTCGGCGCACGCCGCGGCCAGCGCCTGCGGGCTCTCCGCCCCCTCCGCCGCCTCCTGCCCGCTCTTGCGCCAGCCTTCCTTGCAGGCTCTGGCGTACACCGCCTTAACCCCCACCCCGTACTTCTCCGCCAGAGCCGGCGCGGTCGCCCCCTCCCGGTACTCCCGCTCCACACAGGCCCAGGTCACCGGCCCCCGCTTCCTGTAGCGCGACGGCCGCCCGCCGCCCCCCTCCGCCCCGCTCATCCCTTAAGCCCACGCCCCCACGCCCGACCCAAGCGCGGGAGTATAGCACGGAAACGCCTCCCGAGGATAATTTTCCTGCTGCTTAGGCTGGTCCTGTGGCCCCGGCGCCGCACTCGGCCCGTCCAGCCCTTTGTTCGACGCCGCGCAGCGCCGTCGAACTTCTTAGCGGGACGCCCTTCGTCCCGACCCTCTCAGGAGGCCGCCGCGCGCAGGGCGGGGCAAGGCCGCGCAGCGCCTGCGCACCAGGTCGCCTTGCCCCGCCCGAGCACGGCGGCACCTCAGGCCTTAGTTGCCTTCGCTAGCTCTTGCCGCGCGGCCACCGAAGTGGACTATGTGGCCAGGTCAAAGAAATTCTCGATGTCAGAGAGCCACCCATCCAAAAACCGGACACCAGTACCCGGACGGCCCTGCAGCATCAGATGCTCTGGTGTTTCGAAATGAATAATCGCCAGTCTCGTAGCGAAATCACGGACCGCCTCAAAGGTATTCCGCGCTCGATGCGCAAAAAAGTGCCGGAAAACCTGAGCCTCTGAGAATACGGTAGCGTTCAGCGATAAGGCCAGCGCTAGGTTGGGAAGGTTTGAAGCGGCATAGTCGATCAGAACCTTCTCAGCATCTTTAGGGTCTCGGAAAACAATCTCGTCCTTCTCTCTTATACGTACCGGAGACCTCACTCTTTGATACGCTCTTGGGTTGAGCGACCGCAAGACGTACGCCGCGGCCTCCTCACTGTCGACCGGATTGATCGACGCGGTGATACGAGCACCGGCCGCGGTTCGGCTTCTCAGTAAAGAACTCTTCGTGTATTGCCAAGCCCTACTACGATAAGGTTATCCAATTCAATGGTCACGAAGGCCAGGGTTCTTCGCTCCTCGATACTTATCGGGTTAGAGATAGTCGAGGTTATCTGGCGAAAGTATCTAGAACGCGAGACAATCGAGTCCCTCAGCTTCACTAGGTCGCTGGCGCACTGCATCTTCAAAGAGCGGCGTCTAAGTATAAAAATCGAACAGCCTTAGCGCGGCCAACGTTTGTACCTTTGGTGGAGTCAACAAATTCGCTCAGAGACGGGTGGTTCTCAGGATCACGCAACCCGTCGATTAGGACGGAGATATCCAGACTACCAGGCCGCAGAGTAGCCGCGATGCCAGGAACGACTTTCGCAGCCTCGTCCCGAAGACCAAGTCCAAACTGCCGGTCAATGCAGATAACTGCTATCGCATGGAACATGTAACCTCGCTGGAGCTCGCGCTCCTCGCCAGCCACCTGCTCGATCGCACAACTAATGCCATAGTCGAGGTACGAGAAAAGAAGCTCTTCCGTTTCGAACGTGGTGTTGAAGCTCTTATAGAGCGCGTCAATTTGCTCCGCCTTAGTTGTTACAAATCCGTTCAGAACCGTGTGCACGATCTCTGAGTACAGACGACTGTCAGCCATCCGTACTATATCGCGGCGGGTTAAAACTCCCGCCGCGCGGAGGGGTTCCGAGAATCGGTTGGCCACCCGCTGGATGAACCACTTGAACGGCCCCTGATACTTAGCATTGCGCTGTTCTTCATCGTTTAGGGGAACGTTGCTCGAGTTCATTCTCCTAAAGGAATTTTGTATGTCGACAGGTTGGACTCCGCGAAACTCGTCGATCGGTAGGCTGTAGGAGATAAATTTAGACTGGAATTCTTCGCTTAGCTGATTATAGTTCTTCCCCCGCAACTCTTCCGTCTCAATTTTTGATGAAAGCCGGAACTTCCTATTGTAGAAATTCTGCAACGCGTGGCTTCTTTGCTGACCGTCAACAATCTCCTTGACCGTACTTCGACTGCGGAGGTCAACCTTCGAGTAAAGAAAAATCTTCGGAATTGGATACTCGAGGAGTATAGACTCGATAAAAAATGATCGAGCGTACGACGCCCAGATGCCTGCGTTCCTTTGATACTCGTCATTAGCTGTGATTAGTTTTTCATTCAGCGCCTTGCAGAAGTCGCCAACTGACATCGGAGAGTAGACGGCTAGCATCTCATCCCTTTCGAAAAAATAAGGCCGATTCGCCCTTCGGCTTGCGTGCGTCCTCGTGAGCGCGCGAATTTACCGAAGACATAGAGCGGCGAGACTGGAACGCAATCGTCGATTGATGTCTCAAGCCATAAGGCTCGGCCAAAGAGATAACGACCGCTGCAAGGTCTATCTCAATCTCCTTGTAGTTACTTGATTGCACAACAATACAGCCCGATCCTCCATCTTTTAGCACCCGTGTTAAACTCCGCAACGATGCCTGCAGGTCGACAAAGTACTTAGCAAAAAACCGATGATAGTATGCATCAGACGCTTTTGAGGGGTGCCGTGCAATCTGATCTAGCAAGGTCTTTACCTTAGCGGGTAGCCGTTCCGTGCTTTGCACAGGTCTTTCACTCGTCAGTGGCGAGCCAAGCATGGAGCGCCGCAGCCGCTTGAAATTTGGGACCGGCTCAAATTTGTTAAGCGCCAGGAGTTCCGGCAGCGTCGCCTGCACATAATCCAATCGGGTCAGGTATGGAGGTGAGGTTAAAACGCCGTCAAAGGCATCCTTGTGGCCGAGGGACTTCCTCGAGTCGCCGCGATCAATGGAAATTATTACGCCTTCCACGTCGTCCCCAGTGTTGCGCCATCGTGAAAGCTCACCCAGGAGCGACCTCCAGTCTGAGACAAAGGCGTCCTTATCTAAATTCAGTCCGTCAACTGTCGCGCCCTTCTTGAACCAGGACGGATTTTTGGTCCTGCTAACATCAAGCAACTTCCTCACGTAAGGGAAGAGAGCAGATATCGCCACGCTGTGAGCGGACTCATTTGTTACCGGAATTTCTCGGTATGCTGAACCAACCGCCGTAAGGTCTAACGTCTTGTTCCGAGGGAATAGCTCGACCACGGCACCAATCAACTCTTCCGCTTCGGCGAAGTCGACAGGGGACGCGACTCGAGAACGGCCCAGATGAACCATAACAGGATAGATATCGTAGCCTTTACAAGACAATCCGATGCGAGCGCACGCGGCCGCGGTAGTTCCAGAACCGTTCCAAGGATCTACCACCGTGCCGCCGGGCCGAATGCTCATTGCCTTGAGAGCCCATTCCGCGAATTCTAAGGGGTATCCGGCATAGTATCTGTAAAATTCGTTCTTTGAGCGACGAGACGGGAGCTTGGACGATACTTGACCGTCTGTCGGGACCGCGATCTCCTTTTCCCTGATCAACATCAACTCGGTTGCCACCCCATTCTCAATCATCCCAGAGCGCATGGTCACGCTGTGCGAACCGCATTCTTCAATAGACCGCGCCGCGTTCGCGGCCCGCTTGCGCATCATGCACGCTGCAGCATCATGGGCGGTCTGCTCTCGATCGACGCGGCACCAACAACAACTTGGGCTCTGTAACTTTAGCTTGAGTCTCCCAGCGTTGTCGTCACGCGCCTCGGCGGGGGCAAGTCCCGCCCAGTCCAAAAAAAGGGCGGCCCCGTCTCCGGAACCGCCCTCTCCAACTCAACCCACAGCGCCCCGCCCGGGGCGGCTCCCGCCGCCCCGGGCGCAGGCGCCCTCAGCCTCAGGCCGTGATCGACGCCGGGTCCACCTTCAGCCCCGGGCCCATGGTCGAGCTCAGGCTGATCTTCTTCACATACGTCCCCTTGGCGCCCGTCGGCTTGGCCCGCTGCAGGGCGTCGACGAAGGCGCGCACGTTGGCCGTGATCGCCTCTTCGGTGAAGCTCGCCTTGCCGATGCCGCCGTGGACGATGCCGGCCTTCTCCACGCGGAACTCCACCGCGCCGCCCTTGGCGTCCTTGACGGCCTGGGCGACGTTGGGGGTCACGGTCCCGACCTTGGGGTTCGGCATCAGGCCGCGCGGGCCCAGCACCTTACCGAGACGCCCCACCAGGGCCATCATGTCGGGGGTGGCGATCACCCGGTCGAAGTCCATGAAGCCGCCCTGGACGCGCTCCACCAGGTCCTCGGCCCCGACCACGTCGGCGCCCGCGGCGGTCGCCTCGTCCGCCTTGCCCGCACGGGCGAAGACGGCGACGCGCACGTCGCGGCCGGTGCCGGACGGCAGGTTCACCACGCCGCGCACCTGCTGGTCCGCGTGGCGGGGGTCGACGCCCAGGTTGACGGCGATCTCGATGGACTCGTCGAACTTGGCCTTGGCGTTGGCCTTCACCGTCGCGACGGCTTCGGCCAGGGGATAGTCACGGGCGCGGTCGACGCTGAAGGTCTGTTCGCGCTTGGTCTTCTTGGGTTCGGTCTTGGTCGCCATCGCGGTCTACTCCACCACCTGCAGGCCCATGGAGCGCGCGCTACCCTCGATGATGCGGGTGGCGGCCTCGATGTCTGCGGCGTTCAGGTCCTTCATCTTGGTTTCGGCGATCTCGCGGCACTGGGCGCGCGTGACCTTGCCGATGGTCTCGCGCCCGGTGAGCTTGGCCCCCGAGGTGATCCCGGCGGCGCGCTTCAGGAAGAAGGTGGCCGGCGGCGTCTTGGTGACGAAGGTGAACGACTTGTCCTGGTAGACGGTGATGACGGTGGGAAGCGGCGTGCCCTTCTCCACCTCGGCCGTGCGGGCGTTGAACTCCTTGCAGAAGCCCATGATGTTGACGCCGCGCTGACCCAGCGCCGGCCCGATCGGCGGCGACGGCGTGGCGGAGCCCGCCTTCACCTGCAGCTTCACGTAGCCGAGAATCTTCTTGGCCATGTGGTCTCTCCTGTTGATGCGCCCTCAATTGAGGGCCGGTGAGCCGTGGTGCGGGGTGGCGCCCCTCCCACGGGTTTGAACGAGCTTCGCTCGAAGGCAGCAGGCAGCAGGGCGCAGGCAGCAGGTTCAGCCGGGACGTCGCCCTTCTGCTGCCTGCTGCCAGCTGCCCGCTGCCTAAACCTTCTCCACCTGCCCGTACTCCAGATCGACCGGGGTGGCCCGGCCGAAGATCGAAACCGAGACGCGGAGGCGGGTGCGGTCTTCGTCCACGCTCTCCACCACGCCGTCGAAGGAGGCGAAGGGGCCGTCGGTGACGCGGACCTTCTCGCCGATGTCCCAGCGGATGGTGGGCTTGGACCGCTCGGGGCCGCCCTCCTCCACCGTGCCGATGATGCGCTTCACCTCCTTGTCGGAGACGGGCATCGGCTTGTTGCCCGAGCCCAGGAAGCCGGTGACCTTGGGCGTGTTCTTAATCAGCAGGTGGACCGGGTCGGTCAGCTCGGCCTTCACCAGCACGTAGCCGGGGAAGAACTTGCGCTCGCTGTTCACCTTGCGGCCGCGGCGGATCTCAACGACGTCCTCGGTGGGGACCAGGATCTCGGAGATGTCGCCTTCCAGCCCCTGGGCGCGGGCCTGGTCGCGGATGGCCTCGGCCACCTTCTTCTCGAAGTTGGAGTAGGCGTGGACGATGTACCACTTGTGCCGGCTGGTGTCGGCGGCGGGCGCGTCGTTTTGGATGAGGTCTGACAGGGCCATGGGGGAGACTACTACGACGCCGCGAAATTGCTGAGCAGGTAGCGCATGGAGAAGCCGAGGCCGAGATCCACGAGCTGCAGGAAGATGGCCGCGAGGATGACCATGATGAAGACCATCACCGAGGTGATCCAGACCTCCTTGCGGCTGGTCCAGGTGATCTTGCGCGCCTCCGCGCGCACCTCGCGCAGGAACTGCGCGGGCGGCGTGCGGGGCTTTTTGGGCTCTTCGCCCGGCCGCACCGGGGTGCGCCCCGAAGGCGCCCGGCCGAGCGTCTGATCCTTTGCGACCATTTCTGACGTAGCGCCCTGTTAGAGTGCGGAACCGAGGGCGGCGGCTGACGCCCTCGGCCGGATATATAGTGGCAGGGGCGGAGGGACTCGAACCCACGACCACCGGTTTTGGAGACCGGTGCTCTACCAGCTGAGCTACACCCCTTCAGGCATGACGCCGCGCGGCCCGAGGACCGCCGACCCCGCCGGAGCCGGGCGCTATATCAGCGGGCCTGCGCAGCGGCAAGCACGCGGTCGGCCACGTAGTGCGCCTGCTCGCCGCTGAGGTAGGGGTGCATCGGCAGCGACAGCACGCGCCCGCTCAGCCGCTCCGCCTCCGGCAGCCCGCCCTGCGGCGCGAGGTGGGCGAAGGCCCCCATCCGGTGCAGCGGCTGGGGATAGTAGATCGCCGTCGGGACGCCGTCGTCCTTCAGCGCCGCCTGCACAGCGTCCCGCGCGTCCACGGCGATGGTGTAGAGGCCGTAGCCGCTCTCGGCGCCCGCAGCGAACGCCTGCGGCTCCATCACCGGCTTGAGCCGGGCGTCGTAGACGGCCGCCACCGCCCGGCGGCGCTCCAGCTCGCCCGCGAAGATGCCCAGCTTCTCGGTGACGACCGCGCACTGCAGGCTGTCCAGGCGACCGTTCATGCCGACCCGCACGCTCTCCTTGCGGGCGGCGTCGGTGCCGTGCCAGCGGACCTGCTCGCACGCCTCGTACAGCGCCTCGTCGCGGAACAGCACCGCCCCGCCGTCGCCGTAGCAGCCCAGCGCCTTGGCCGGGAAGAAGCTGGTCGCCGTCACCGGCGCGATGTTCCCCGCCCAGCGGCCTTCCCAGCGCGCGCCGAACGACTGCGCCGCGTCGGCCATCACCTGCAGCCCGTGCCGCTCGGCCAGGGCGAACACGGCCGCGTAGTCGGCGGGGATGCCGAACAGGTCCACGGCGATGATCAGGCGGGGCCTCAGCCGCCCTTCCCGCTTCACCGCCTCGATCCGGCGCTCCAGGTCGTCGGGGTCGATGTTGAAGTCGCGGGCGCGGACGTCGACGAACACGGGCTCGGCGCCCGCCATCATCACCGCGCTCGCGGTCGCGTTGTAGGTGAAGGCCGGGATGAACACCGCATCTCCGGGCTTCAGGTCCATGGCCATCATCGGGATGACCAGGGCGTCAGTGCCGTTGCCGACCGCCAAGGCCCGGGCCGCGCCGGTGAAGCCGCAGAGCGCCTCCTCCAGCTCCCGCACCTCCGGCCCGTTGATGTAGGCGCCGTGGTCCAGCACGGCCTTGAACCGCGCCTCGATGCGGTCGCGGATGCGGGCCTGCTGGGCCTTGAGGTCGATGAAGGCGATCGGGGACGGAGGCGTGGTCATCAGCTCAGGGTCTCGTAAGGGTCAGAAGCCGGCCGCCTGCTCGACGGCGAGCGCCAGGTCCAGGGCGGCCAGCGCCTCGGCCCCGGTGGCGAGAGGCCGGGCGGCCTCGCCGCGCACCGCCGCGAGAAAAGCGTCGACGCTGGCCGACAGCGGGTCGCGGCCGGCGGCCGTCTCGGCGAAGTCGGCGTTCAGCGCGAAAGGCGTGCTGTTTCGAAAGGCGCGGGTCAGGAGGTCGATGTCCAGCTCGCCCGAGGGGTAAGCGACCGACATCCGCCGGTCCCGCTCGGGGGCTGCGCGCGAAGCGTCGAACACGGCGGTCAAGCCGTTGCCGAACGTCACCTCCGCCGTCACGACGTCTGGGTCGCCTTCGGCCTCGACGGCGATCGGCTCCGCCCCGGCCAGGAGCAAGGCCAGATCCAGGTCGTGGATCATCAAATCCAGCACGCAGGAGACGTCCTCGTTGCGCCCGCTGCGCACGCCGCGCCGGACGGCCTCGATCCGCAGGGGCGCCTCGGGCGCGTCCAGCAGCCCCATCGCGCGGAAGACAACGCGCTCCTGGTGCCCGCACGCCAGCACCACGTCGCGCTCAGCCGCGAGCGCGACCAGCTTGTCGCCATCCTGCAGCGTCGCCGCGAGCGGCTTCTCCACGTAGGTCGGCTTGCCGGCCGCGAGGGCCGCGCCGGCCATGTCGGCGTGGGTGAAGGCCGGTGAGGCCACCGTCACCACGTCCACCCGCGCCAGGAAGTCGGCCAGATCGACGGCGGCCGCGGCGCCGGTCTGCTCGGCCAGCGCCTGTGCGCGCGCCGCGTCGGGGTCGTACACGGCCGCAAGCCTCACACCGGGCGTGCGGGCGTACATGCGCGCATGGTGGCCGCCGAAGACGCCGGCCCCGATCACGCCCGCCCGCAGTTCCGTCGCTGCCTCGGCCATCACTCGACTCGAATTCCGTTCCGGGCCGCTCTGTGGAGGCCGGAGGGGGCGTCGACAATCCCGGCGCCTTCACGAATGATCGCGCGACGTTGCTGCTAGGGAGCCCCGCTCGATGGTCGTCCGCGTCGCGACATGCCGCTGCGGCCAGCTTCAGGCTCGCTGCGAGGGCGAACCGGTGCGCGTTTCGGTGTGTCACTGCCTGGCCTGTCAGCAACGGACCGGCAGCGCCTTCGCGGCCCAGGCCCGCTGGCCCGACGCCCAGGTCACGCTCACAGGCGAGCGGAAGACCTGGACCCGCGTCGCCGACAGCGGCCGCCGGGCGACCTACAGCTTCTGCCCGACCTGCGGCTCGACGGTCGCGTACGTCATCGAGGGTTGGACGGGAGTCACAGCGGTGCCGCTCGGCGCCTTCGCCGACCCGTCGTTCCCACCGCCACGCTTCTCCGTGTATGAGGATCGCAAGCACCCCTGGACCGCCGTGCTGGGCGAGGGGGTGGAGCATTCGTCGACGCCAAGCTCGAAGAGGATCCCTCATGCCCACCTTGCCGTCCAAGGAAGTCCGCCTGAAGCGCCGCCCGGAGGGCGAACCGGTTCCTGACGACTTCGAAGTCGCCCAGAACGACGCCCGGGAGCCCGGCGCAGGCGAGGTGCAGGTGCGCAACCTCTACATGTCGGTCGACCCCTACATGCGCGGGCGCATGTGGGACCGCCCCAGCTACGTGCCGCCGTTTCAGATCGGCCAGGCGCTCGAAGGCGGGGCGGTGGGCGAGGTCGTCGCCTCCAACGATCCGAAGCTCCAGCCCGGCGACCTCGTCATGAGCATGCTCGGCTGGCGGGAAGGCTTCACCGCGCCGGCGGCGGCCGTGCAGAAGGTGGACACCCACGGCCTGCCGCCGTCGGCTCTGCTGGGCGCCGCGGGAATGCCGGGCCTGACCGCGTACGTCGGCCTGCTCCGGGTCGCCGCCATGAAGGAAGGCGAGACGGTGTTCGTCTCGGCGGCTGCGGGCGCGGTCGGCTCGATCGTCTGCCAGATCGCCAAGATCAAGGGTGGGACGGTGATCGGCTCGGCCGGCGGAGCGGAGAAGACGGCCTTCCTGAAGGAGATCGGGGTCGATCACGTGATCGACTATCGCGCCACGCCCGACCTCAACGCCGCACTGGCTCAGGCGGCGCCCAAGGGCATCGACGTCTACTTCGAGAACGTCGGCGGCGCGCACCTGGAAGCGGCGATCAACGCGGCCCGACCTTTCGCGCGCTTCGCCATGTGCGGGATGATCAGCCAGTACAACGCGACCGAACCCGTCCCTGGCCCCTCGAACCTGATCATGATCGTGGGCAAGAGCCTCCGCATGGAGGGCTTCATCGTCTCCAACCACTACGACATGCAGCCGGACTTCCTGCGCGACATGGCCGAGTGGATCGGTTCGGGCCGCATCAAGTACCGCGAGACGGTCGATCAAGGCGTCGCCGCGGCGCCGGGCGCCTTCCTGAAGCTCTTCAAGGGCGAGAACCTCGGGAAGATGCTGGTCAAGCTGTCTTAAGCGGTTCGCAAGGCCCGACGGCCGGGATACAAGCCGCCGCCTTCCCTCCTCCGAGGTTCCCCCGTGTCGCGGCTGTTCGGCGCCTACATCGTTGTGGACTGGTCGGCCGCCGAGGGCCGCAAGACGGGCGAAGGCTCCGTCTGGATCGGCGTGGTCAAGCGCGACGTCCGCTTCCGCCCGGTGTTCGAGGCGCACAACCCCGCCACGCGCGCCGAAGCCGAAAAGCAGCTGCGGACGATCCTGGCGGACCTGGGGCGGCGCAACGAGCGTGCGCTGATCGGCTTCGACTTCGGTCTGGGCTTCCCGCAGGGCACGGCCGCCAAGCTGGGCCTGGACGGCGATCAGCCCTGGGCGGCGATGTGGAAGTGGCTGGGTTCGCGGGTCGTCGACAAGCCCGACGGGACCAACAACCGCTTCCAGGTGGCGGCGACCATGAACCGGCTGATGACCGGCGTGGCGCGGCCGTTCTGGGGCGCGCCCGCCCGCCAGGCCCAGACGACGCTCACGACGACCAAGCCGCCTGCCGGCGCGACCGACGTCCCGCCGGAGTTCCGCCGCACCGAGCTCGCCACCCAGGGGAAGGGCAAGGCGGGGGCGAAGAGCGTGTGGCAGATGCACGGCGCAGGCGTGGTCGGCGGCCAGACGATCCTCGGGATCGCGGCCGCGCAGCGGCTGCTGGCCGAACTCGACGGCGCGGGCGCGGTCTGGCCCTTCAGCTTCGGCTGGCGCGCGCCTGCGGCGGAGGACCTCGCGCCGCTGAAGGCGCTGATCGTGGAGGTCTACCCCTCGCTGTTCCCGGTGAAACCCGAGCCCGGCGAGGTCAAAGACCGCGCCCAGGTCCGCGAGACCGCCGAACACCTCGCCCGCCTGGACGAGCAGAACAAGCTCGCAGCCCTGTTCGCCCCGCCCAAGACCATGAGCCCCGAGGACGTGGCGATCGTCGAACGCGAGGAAGGCTGGATTCTGGGCGCCTAGAGCGCGCCCGCCGCCTCCAGCCGGCTCACCTCGTCCGCGCCGAAGCCCCACTCGGTGAGCGCCTCGGCGTTATGAGCCCCGATGGGCGGGGGCGGACCCTGGATCGCGCCGGGCGTGGCGGAGAAGCGCGGCGCGGGGGCCGGCTGGGTCACCCCCTCGACCTCCACGAACGTCTGGCGCGCTGCGTTGTGTTCGTGTCGCGGGGCCTCGTCCAGATCGAGCACCGGGGCGAAGCACACGTCCGTGCCGCCCATGATCGCCGTCCATTCGTCGCGGGTCTTGGTGCGAAGAACGTCGGCGAGCTTCGCCTTCAGCGCCGGCCACTGCGCCCGGTCCATCTGCGCGTCGAAAGCCGGATCGGCGTCCAGGCCCGTCTTCTGCCGCAGCAGCGCGTAGAACTGGGGCTCGATGGAGCCGATGCTGACCCACTTGCCGTCGCTGCACTGGTAGGTGTCGTAGAACTGCGCCCCGCCGTCGAGCAGGTTGGACCGCCGCTCGTCCTTCCAGATCCCGGCCGACTTGAAGCCGTAGAACATGGACATGAGGGAGGCCGCGCCGTCGCTCATCGCCACGTCAACGACCTGCCCCCTTCCGGTCTCACGCGCCTGGATCACGCCGGCCAGCAAGCCGAACGCGAGATAGAGCGCGCCCCCGCCGAAATCGCCCACCAGGTTCAGGGGCGGCACCGGCTTGTCCTCGGTGCCGATGGCGTGGAGCGCCCCTGTGATGGCGATGTAGTTCATGTCGTGACCCGCCGCGTGGGCGTAGGGCCCCGTCTGCCCCCAGCCGGTCATGCGGCCGAACACCAGCTTCGGATTGCGCTCGAGGCAGACCTCCGGGCCGAGGCCAAGCCGCTCCATCACGCCCGGGCGGAAGCCCTCGAACAAGGCGTCGGCTTTCTCGACCAGCTTCAGACAGGCCTCGACCGACTCCGGCTTCTTCAGGTCGAGCGCCACCGAGCGCCGGCCGCGGCTGGTAACGTCGTGCTTGGAGGCCCGCCCCTGCCCCTTGCGGTCGATGCGCACCACGTCCGCACCCAGATCGCTCAGCAGCATGCCGCAGAACGGCCCGGGGCCGATCCCGGCGAACTCCACGATCTTCAAGCCCGTGAGCGGTCCCTGACGCACGCGCGCCTCCCTGGTGCAGTTAGAGCGACTGGCCGTCGTCGACGGTGATCGCCGTTCCGGTGATGGCGGACGCCGCAGGCCCGCTGAGCAGCAGGAGCGCGGCGTCCAGGTCGGCTTCCTGCATCAGGCGCCGCCGCGGAAATCCAGCGATCATTCGCTGTCCGTGCTCGCCGGACAGGAACTCGTCGTTCAGCTCGGTGGACACGTAGCCCGGGCAGATCGCGTTGACGCTGATCCCCCGCCGCGCCCAGTCGCGCGCCAGGCTCTTGGTCAGCTGCACCACGGCCGCCTTCGACGAGCAGTAGGCTGGCAGGCCGGGAAACACCTTGAAGGCGGTGATGGAGGCGATGTTGACGATCCGCCCCTCCCCCCGCGCGGCGACGCCGCTGTCGATCATCCGCCGGGCCGCCTCCCGCGAACAGAGGAACGGCGCGCGCACGTTGACGGCATAGACCGCGTCCCAGTCCTCGACGCTCATCTCGAGAGCGGACGCCTCGATGTTCACCCCCGCGTTGTTCACCAGGATGTTGAGCGGCCCGAGAGCCTCTTGCGCCTTGTCCATGGCGGGGCCGATCGCCTGCACGTCGGAGACGTCCAACGGCAGGGCGAAGGCCTTGCCGCCGGCGCCCTCGATCGCCGCGACCTCGGCCTGCAGCCGCTCGACCCGTCGCGCGGCCAGCGCCACCGCGGCGCCGGCCTCCGCCAGCACATGGGCGAAGCGGCGACCAAGGCCGCTCGTCGCGCCCGTGACCAGGGCCACCTTGCCCGCGAGCTGTGCTTGTTTCATCGGCCCTCAGTGCTTCGCTTCACCGCGCCGCCGCCCCTGCTATGGTCGGGGTTGCGATTCCCGCACCTTAGCGCCCTTGGGCGCTGCAAGCCGAGAGGGTCCGTGTCCACGCCGCAAGCCCGGGTTCTGCTCGTCGCCAGGGACGACCGGCTGGCGGGCCCGCTGTCGGAGGGCCTCGATCGCCTGGGCTGGCGCACGGTGACGGCGCGCGGGCCCTACGCCGCGATCGCCTCCCTCAGCGACCTGGGCATCGAGGCGGCCATGGTGGATCTCGGTTCGGCCGCCGAGACCGAAGAGGAAGCGGCCGCCCTCGCCCGGCGCTTGAAGGTTGCGGCGGCTCCGCGGAACCTCCCGGTGGTCGCGCTTGGCCGAGGCGCCGACACCGGGCACCCGCCTGGCGTCGACATCGTCATGGCGGAGCCGATCCACCCCGCGCAGGCGGCCCTGCGCCTTGAGCAACTCGTCCGCGCCTCGGTGGCCGAGGAGGAGTTGGAGCTTCGCACGGCCACCTTCGCCGAGCGCGGCGGCCGGCTGCATATGCGCGAGCCGCTCGACACCCCCTACCGCGTGCTGACCATCGGAGAGCCGGCGCCGCGGTTCCTGGCGCTCTCCAACGCGCTGCAGCGCCAGGGCGCGGAGGCGGTCGCGGCGTTCACCTCGTTCACCGCCTTCGACTACCTGCACGAGCGGGTGTTCGACGCCGTCGTGCTCTGGGCTGGCGAGGGCTCGGCGGAGGCCCTGTCGATCACCGCCGGCATGCGGCGGAACACGCGCCTGTTCCACATCCCCGCCGTTCTGGTCATGAGCAGACACGCCGAGCTCGGCCTCACGGAAGCCTTTCACCGCGGCGTCTCCGACATCGCCCTGGCCGACGAAGCGCCAGAAGGGATTGCGGGGCGAATCGTGGAGCTCGCCCGCGCCCACCGCCGGGCTGCAGGCATCCGCCAGACTCTCGAGCGCGCACGCGGCTCCGGCCTGATGGACCCGGTCACCGGGCTGTTCACCCGCGACCTCTTCGCCACCCACCTGGCTCGTATCGCGGCCGCGGCGCGCGCGCGTTACCGGCCCCTGACCGTCTGCGTGCTGAGGGTGGCGGACCGACCCGAGGTGGCCCTCGCCCGCGCAGGCGGCTGGCTCGATCGGGCCCTGCCTCAGATCGGCAGCATGATCGGACGGCTCGTCCGTGCGGAGGACACCGCCGCCCGCCTGGGCCCGGAGGTCTTCGCCCTCGCGCTCCCCGCCACGCCGCAGTCCCAGGCCCGCGCCGCAGCTGACCGGATCGCGGCGGTGGTGGGCTGCACCGCCTTCGACAACGGGCCCGAGCGCAAGCCCTTCGTGATCGAGTTCGACATCGGCGTCGCGGAGATCGTCCCGGGCGAGAACGCGGCCGTGGCGCTCGAACGGGCGGCCGCCCGGGCGACCCTGGCGCGGGCGGGCTAGGGGCGCGGCGCGCCCGACACTACCTGTCCCCGATGAGCGTCCTCCGGATCGACTACATCGCCGACGTGGTCTGCCCCTGGTGCTGGTTGGGCTGGGTGCGCCTGCGCAAGGCGATCGACATGCGCCCGGACGTGCGGGCGGCCGTGGCCTGGCGGTCCTATCAGCTGGACCCGTCGATCCCCGAAACCGGCGTGGACAGGAACGCCTACATGACGGCCCGCTATCCCGACCCCGAGCGACGGGCGCAGATGGGCGAGCGGCTCCGCGAGGCCGCCGCGGAGGACGGGATCAACCTCGATCTCGGCCGGCACGCCCGCCAGCCGAACACCGCCGCCGTCCACCGGGTGATCCGTTGGGCCCAGGCGCAGGGCCGGGGCGCGGACGCGGTCGACGCGGCGTTCGAGGCCTACTTCAAGCACGGCCGGGACCTGGGCGATCCCGAGGTGCTGGCCGACATCGGTCAGGCTGCGGGCCTGGACCGGCTGCTCGTGCTGGAGCTCCTGTCCGAAGGCGTGGACGCGGACGCTGTCCGTCAGGAGCACGAGGCCGCCGCGGACGCCGGGGTGACCGGCGTGCCCTTCATCGTCTTCGACGGCCGGCTCGCCATGGTCGGCGCGGACACGCCCGAACGCCTGGTCGAAGCCATCGACCGCACCCTCGCCCGGCGGGCCCGGGGGCCCGGCCAGCCCGACGAGGCCTGATCACCGGATCAGGCCGAAGCGGTGACTCCCGAGGTTGCGCCCACGGTTCCCGCCGGCGGGGTCGGACGCTTCAGGCCGAACACAGGGCGCAGCCAGCCAACCCGCCGCACCAGCTCGTAGGTGGCGACGCAGGCCAGCGCCGTGAGGGCGATCAGCACGCCCGCCTCCACCGGCGCCGGCAGGTCTAGCCGGGTCAGGCCGTAGCCGAACACCACGACGGCGGTCTGGTGAATGATGTAGAACGGGAAGATCGCGTCGGTCAGGTAGCGCCGCACCGGTCCGTCCCGGCCCGAGAGCCAGCGCCGGCCGTAGGCGAGGATGGCGACGATCCAGGCCCACTGATCCGCCGCGTAGACCAGGGCCATGCCGGCGCTCAGCGTCGCGGAGGGTTCCGCCTCGCCGCGGTAGCTCCACGCGTACGCAGACCAAGCCAGGTACGCTGCACCAGCGATCAGCACCGCCGGCCGCCGGACCCGATCCAGCGCCGCCCAGACGCGTTCGTTGCGGGCGACCGTGAAGCCGAACAGGAACAGCGCCAGGTACTGCACGTGGTTATACCAGTCGTCGATCAGGGCGTGCGTCTGCTCGAACACCGGCGCCAGCAGCAGGCGGGCCGCCGCCAGCCACAGCCACGGCCAGACGAGCACGCCCCAGCCGCTGAACGCCCGCTCGGCCAAATGCTCCAGCCGCTCGGCGAACTTCGGAGAGGCCGCCAGCAGCCCGGCCAGGACCAAGGTGTAGACCCACAGGTAGGTCACGAACCAAAGGTGGTTCCAGGTCGGCGTGATCAGCCGATCGCCATCCCGAAAGAACCCCGGACCCGCCAGATAGCGGACGTAGAACTCAGGGTAGGAGCCGCTGAAGCCCGCATAGCGCAACACCTCGAGGTAGGTCTGCGGCGGCACCACGACCAGCATGCCGAGCGCCAGCGGCGGGAGCAGCCGGGCCGTGCGGCTGCGGGCCAGCGCCCCCGCGCTCAGCTTGCCGACCATGAAGCGCGTCGCGGCGCCCGAAACCAGGAACAGCAGTCCGAGCCGCCAGGGGTTGGTGATGTACATGGCCAGGGTGAGCGGCTCGCTGGCCCAGCGGCTTTTCGCGTGCCAGTCCCAGCTGTCGGGCGTGTAGAACATGCCGACGTGGTAGAGGATGAGCAGGGCGAAGGCGCCGATCCGGATCCAGTCCAGGTCGGTCCGGCGTCCGTCGAGGGCGATGGGCGGCAGAGAGGGTGCGGCGATCGGCATGGCGTCGGAGCGGTCCGTGTCGGATGAGAAGCCGGATCAGCCCCGCGCCGCCGCGCTCCAGCAAGAGCCCGGTGATCCCCGGCCTTTCGCCAGTGACCAGCGGAAACGACCTGGGACGAGCGGCGACGCAGTCGTGACGAGCGGCGAACGGCTCGCCTTCCTGCTCACATCCCTTGGGATTGTCGCGGTCACGACGGTGAACGTGTTCTCCAGGTTGGATGAAGATCCCGAGGTCCGCGCTTGGGAGCCCCCCGTGTGGGAGTACTCCAGCGCCGTGGCGCTGCTGGTGTGCCTGATCCTGCCGTGGTGGCTGGTCCGCCGGTTCCCGCCCCGCCGCGAACACGCCTGGCGTGTTCTCCTTATCCACCTCGCGGGCAGCTTGGCGTTCTCGGCCGCTCACGTCGTGCTGTTTGTGATGTTTCGGCATGTCGCCTACGCCATGGCCGGCGAGCCTTACGCCTTCGACGCCACCGCGTCCGGGTTCCTGTACGAGTACCGCAAGGACCTGCTCGGCTACGTCGCGACCGTCGCCGGGTTCTGGCTGCTGCCGAAGCTTGTCGACAAGCCCGAACCGGCGCCGAGCGTCGCGCCCCCGCCGTCCCGCACCTACGACATCCGCGATGGCGCGCGATTGCTGAGGGTCCCGGTCGGGGAGATCGTCGCCGCCACCGCCGCCGGGAATTACGTCGAGTTCGTGCTGGCCGACGGGCGCCGCCCGCTCGCCCGCTCGACCCTCGCGGCGGTGGAGCTCGAGCTAGCGGCCGACGGCTTTCTCCGCACGCACCGCTCCTGGCTGGTCAACGCCGCCCGGGTGCGCGCCATCGAGCCTGCGGGTTCGGGCGACTACACCCTCCAGCTCGAAGGCGGGTCCGGCGCTCCGCTGTCGCGGCGCTACCCAGCGGCGCTGGAGGCGCTGCGCGGCCGCTAGGCGGCCTTGGCCAGCTTCGCCAGTTCGCCCACGATCCGCTCGGCGGCGGCCAGCCGGCCCGAGCCGGCCGCCCACTCGCCCTTGACCAGGATGCTCTGGTCCGGCCGCATCTTCCAGTCCGCGGCCCGCTTCTGCAGCATTCCCACCAGCGCCCCGGGGTTCGGGAAGTCATTGTTGAGGAAGCGCACCACGGCGCCCTTGGGGCCGACGTCGATCTTGCTGACGCAGGCCTGCCGGCACAGCCCCTTGATGGCCACGACCTTGAGCAGCGCGTCGGCTTCCTCGGGCAGCGGCCCGAAGCGGTCGATCAGTTCGGCGGCCAGCGCCTCTCGATCCTCCGGCTTCTCCGCCTCGCCGAGCCGCCGGTACAGGGCCAGCCGCACGTCGAGGTCCGGCACGTAGTCCTCCGGGATGAGCACCGCGACGCCCGCGTTGATCTGCGGCGACCATGCGCGGTCGTCGCGCACCGGCTCGCCGCCGCCGGCCTTCAGCTCGTTGACCGCGTCCTCCAGCATCTGCTGGTACAGCTCGACGCCGATCTCCTTGATGTGGCCCGACTGCTCCTCGCCCAGCAGGTTGCCCCCGCCGCGGATGTCCAGGTCGTGGCTGGCCAGCTGGAACCCGGCCCCCAGGCTGTCCAGCGATTGCAGCACCTTCAGCCGCTTCTCCGCACCGACCGTCAGCTGACGCTCCGCCGGCGTCACCATGTAGGCGTAGGCCCGCTGCTTGGACCGCCCCACCCGGCCCCGCAGCTGGTAGAGCTGCGACAGGCCGAACATGTCGGCCCGGTGGATGATCATCGTGTTCGCGCTCGGCACGTCCAGGCCGCTCTCCACGATCGTCGTCGAAAGGAGCACGTCGAACGCCCCGTCGTAGAAGGCGCTCATCACGTCTTCCAGCTGGGTCGGCGCCATCTGGCCGTGGCCGACCACGTACTTCACCTCCGGCACCTGCTCCCGCAGGAACCGCTCCAGGTCCGGCAGGTCGGCGATGCGCGGCGTGACGAAGTAGGCCTGCCCGCCCCGGTACTTCTCCCGCAGCAGCGCCTCGCGCAGCGTCACCCCGTCGAACGGCAGCACGTAGGTCCGCACCGCCAGCCGGTCGACCGGCGGGGTGGCGATGATCGACATTTCGCGGATGCCCGACAGCGACATCTGCAGCGTCCGGGGAATGGGCGTCGCGGTCAGCGTCAGCATGTGCACGTCGGCGCGCAACTCCTTCAGCCGCTCCTTCGCCTTGACGCCGAAGTGCTGCTCCTCGTCCACGACGACGAGGCCCAGGTCCTTGAACTCGACCTGCTTGCCGAGCAGGGCGTGGGTGCCGACGACGATCTCGACCTCGCCCTTCTTCAGCGCCTCGCGCGTCGCTGAAGCCTCCTTGCCGGGGACCAGCCGCGACAGCTGACGCACCTTCACCGGCCAGCCGGCGAAGCGCTCGCTGAAGGTGCGGAAGTGCTGCCGGGCCAGCAGGGTCGTCGGGCAGACCACCGCCACCTGCTTGCCGCTCATGGCGACGACGAAGGCGGCCCGGAGCGCCACCTCCGTCTTGCCGAAGCCCACGTCGCCGCAGATCAGCCGGTCCATGGGCCGCCCTGCACCGAGGTCCTCCAGCACGTCGTGGATGGCGTTCAGCTGGTCGTCGGTCTCCTCGTAGGGGAAGCGCGCGGAGAACTCGTCGAACGTTCCATGCGGCGGCTCCACCGCGTCCGTGCGGCGGGTCATCCGGGCGGCGGCGATGGCGATCAGCCCCTCCGCCATCTCGCGCAGGCGCTGCTTGGCGCGGGCCTTGCGCGACTGCCAGGCGGCGCCGCCCAGCCGGTCCAGCTGCACCCCCTCGCTCTCGCTGCCGTAGCGGGTCAGGAGGTCGATGTTCTCCACCGGCAGGTACAGCTTGCTGTCCCCGGCGTACTGGATCTCCAGGCAGTCGTGCGGCGCCCCCGCCACGTCCAGGGTCTTCAGCCCGTCGTAGCGGCCGATCCCGTTCTCGATGTGCACGACCAGGTCGCCCGCCGACAGTGATGAGGCTTCGGCGATGAAGTTCGTCGCCCGCTTGCGCTTGCGCGGCCGCGCCAGCCGGTCGCCCAGGATGTCCGTTTCGGAGATGACGGCCACGTCGGCGGTCTCGAAGCCCGCATCCAGCGGCAGCACGGCGCGCAGCCGCTGCTGCTTGTCCTTCCCCAGCGCCTCGGCCCAGCTTGAGACCACGACGGTCTTCTTCAGCCCATGGTCGCCCAGCATGACGCCCAGGCGGTCGGCGGAGCCTTCCGAGTAGCTGGCGAACATGACCCGCTTGCCGGCCCGGCTCAGCGCCTTGGCGTGGTCCACCACGGCCTCGAACAGCTGCGCCGCGTCCTGCGCCCGCTCGGCGGCGAACTGACGTCCCAGCTTGGCGCCCATGTCCGCGACGTCCGCGCCCTCGCGCTGGAAGGGCGAGAACTGGCGCACACGCCGGTCGTCCAAGCCCGCTTCCCACTCCGCTTTCGACAGGTACAGCTCTTCCGGCGGCAGCGGTCGGTACTGTCCCGTGCGGTCCTTCAGGGCCTGGCGGCGCGCCTCGTGATAGTCGCGGATTTGCTCCAGCCGCTCGTCCCGCGCCTGGTCGACTTGCGCGTCCAGCGCCATCAGGGCGCCCGCGCCCAGATAGTCGAACACCGTCTCCATGCGCGGGTAGAACAGCGGCAGCCAGTGCTCCAGCCCTTGCCGGCGCCCTCCTTCGCTGACCGTCACGTAGAGCGGATCGTCGCTGACCGCTCCGAACCGCTTCACATAACCGGTGCGGAACCGGCTGATGCTCTCCTTGTCGATCAGCGCCTCGCTCACGGGGAGCAGGTCCACGGAGGTCAGCTGGCGCGTGGAACGCTGGCTGCCGGGATCGAAGGCCCGGATGCTCTCCAGGGTGTCCCCGAACAGGTCCAGCCGCACAGGCTCTTCGGCCCCGGGCGGGAAGGCGTCGATCACCCCACCGCGTACGGCGAACTCGCCCCGCTCGTTGACGGTCGACGCTCGGGCGTAGCCGTTGACGGCGAAGTACCGCTCGAGCGCGCCGACATCCACGTCCTGACCCGCCTGGGCCGAGTAGGCGGCGGCCTTCAGCGACTCCCGCGGCGGCACGCGCTGGACCAGGGCGCCCACGGTGGTGACGACCAAGAGCGGCTCGCCCGAGTCCCGGCGGCGCATCAGCTCCACCAGCGCGGCCATGCGCTGGGCGGACACTGCAGGTGTCGGACCCATTCGGTCGTAGGGCAGGCAGTCCCAGGCGGGGAAACTCAGAACCGGCAGGTCCGGCGCGAAGAACGTCAGCGCGTCGGCGAACGCGCCCGCCCGCACGCCGTCCCGCGCCACGAACACGCTCACGCCTTTCGCTGCCCGGGCGATGTCGGCCATCACCAGCGCGTCGAAACCCTCGGGCGCGCCGGCCAGCTCGAGCCGACCCGGGGCCTTCGCCACCTTGTTCAGATCCATGTCGTCAGAACTTCAAGCGTCGTGTGAATTGCGCGCCGCATGAGCGACGTGGCGGAACGCGCGGATCAGGCCGAACACGTCCGTGTCGTGCTCGGCCGGAACCGGCTGGCGGCCGATGATCCAGTCATAGAGATCCTGGTCGGGCGCATCGAACAGGTGCTCCAAACGGTCCAGCTGCTCGGGGGTGAGGCTCTCGACATGCCGGTCGGCGAACGGGCCCAAAATCAGGTCGGCCTCGCGGAAGCCGCGGTGCCACGCCCGGTACCGGATGCGCCTCAGCCGCGCCTCATGCTCCGTCGTTTCCGCCATCGGCGCGCGTATATAGGTCCGCCCCCGGCGCTGAACAGCGCCTAAGCGACCTCGCCGTCAGCGCCGGCGTCGTTCCGAGGTCAGGCCGCCGGCCGCCCAGCTCGCGACGGCGACGATCGCCCAGGTGAACAGCGCCGCCAAGAACCCGTCGATGCGGAAGCCTGGCAGCACCCAGCCCACCAGTCCGACCATTGCGGCGTTCACCACTAGCAGGAACAGGCCCAACGTCACGAAGGTGAGCGGCAGGGTGAGCAGCACCATCACCGGCCGGACGAAAGCGTTCGCAAGTCCCAGGAGCAAGGCGGCGAGCAGCAGGGAGCCGAGGCCGCTATAGCTGACGCCGGGCAGGAGCACGGCCGCAAGCCACAGGCCGAGGGCCACGGCGAAGAAGCGGATCAGGGCGTCGCGCATGGCCGGCCTATACCATGGTCGAGCTTGAAGCGCCGCCTCACCCCATATGGAATGGCGTCCCGCTCTCGGAGCCCGCGCCATGACCGCCGTCGAAACCTCCCCCGTGCTCAGCCCCTCCGGCTTCGACCTCACCCCGCCGACGGCCACGGAACGCCGCGCGCTGGAGGCCGGGCTGACCCGCGAAGAGGCCGAGGTGCTGCTGCACCACGGCACGGAGGCGCCCTTCTGCGGCGGCCTGCTCAGCAACAAGACGAACGGCGTCTATTGCTGCCGTCTCTGCGGCCTGCCGCTGTTCCGGGCGGTCACCAAGTTCGAGAGCGGCACCGGCTGGCCCTCCTTCCACACGCCGTACGACGAGGCGCACGTGAAAGGCGTGCGGGACACCAGCTACGGCATGGTCCGGATCGAGACCCGCTGCGCCCGCTGCGACAGCCACCAGGGCCACCTCTTCCCCGACGGTCCTCGCCCCACGGGCCTGCGATACTGCATCAACTCGGTGTCGCTGCAGTTCGTCGCGACCGGAGAGCCCCTCCCCGACCCGCTGGGCCGTGGTGAGGCGGAGCTCGACGCGGCTACCGGGGCCTGAGCCGTCAGCCGCCCAGGCGCTGCAGCGCCGACTGATAGTTGGCCAGCTGGTTCTTCAGGTACGCCGGCGCTTCCCCGGTGATCGGCTGCGCCGACTTGGGCGTCGCCGCCATCTTCAGATCGCGATAGGCGCCGCGGATGGCCACCATGGCGCCCGCGAGCTCTGCGAGCGCATGCTTGATCTCCGCCGGGGTGGAGAGGCTGAGCCCGCGGTCGAGCTTCAGGCCGTAGATCTTGCGGGCCGTCTCGGTCACGTCGTCGGTCTTGGTCGTCGCGTTGTAGGTCGAGTGGCGGACCACCCCCTCGCTCAGGCCGAGCGACTCCAGCGCATCCTTGCCGCCCTTGCCGGGCGTGATCTTCACCAACGTTCGCTCGTTGCGCGGCTTGATCTGCAGCCGCTCATACTCGCCGTCCCGCACCACCTCCGCCCGGGCTTCGAAGCCGAGCGCCCGGTTGATCTTGGTCGCGAGGGTCTTGAGCGTGTCGCCCGCCTCGATGGTGATGGTCCTGCCGCGCTGACCTTCCCGGGCGCCGACCACGAACTGGTCGCCCGGCCGGACGCTGGTGGCGGCCACGACCTGCTGTGATGAGGTGTAGTCGAGTTCACCCTTGGGCAGGCCCAGTCGGTCGAGCACCGACGCTCCCCCCGCAGCCACCGCGATCGACGTCGGCGCCGCTTGGCCGTCCTTGCCCGCGAGCCGCTTGGACCAACCGACCACGCCGGTGGAGGCGTCCAGCCGCGCCACGAAGCCGTCCTGCGAACCAACCAGGGTCGAGCCGCCGGGCAGCGGCCCCTTTGTGCCGCCGGTCAGGTAAACTTGCCCGCCCTTCACGGTCATGGCGGTGACCGTGTCCTCGCCCGAGCCGCCGTAGTAGCTGAGCCGGTCGCCCGCTCCGGCGGTGAGATCGCCGGCGAGCTTGGCGACGAACCCGTCCGATCCGCCCGAATGCGCCGTCGTGACCGTCCCGGCGGAGAGCGCGCCGTTGCCGGTGGTCCCGGCCACGACCACCTCGCCTCCACTGAAGGCGACGCCCGCGATCGATCCGCCGCTGAGCGCCCCGAGGTCGCGCATGACGCCGGCCGTAAGCGCGCTGCCGGCGCCGAGGTCGAACCGGCGCAGCACCGCGCGCCCGTTCTCGCTCCCGGCCACGACCACGGACGCGCCGTCCACCGCCAAGGCCGCAGCGCCGTCGCTGCCGACCGTGCCGAATTGCGAAGCGGCCAGCATGGTCCCGTCGGCGCCCTTGAAGCTCTGCAGGTAGCCGTCCCAATCGCCGACCGCCGTTCCGCCCGCCACCGCGGAGCGGGCGCGCCCGGCCACCAGCACCGTGCCGTCCGTCGCGAACGCCACCGCCCGGCCCTCGTCCTCCGCGACCGCGCCCCGGCGGCGCGTCCACAGCTCGGACCCTTCGCTGTCGAACAGGGTGACGAAGCTGTCGCTCTTCTCGGCGTCCAGCGGGGCGTCGGCGCCGCCCAGCGCGCCCGTCACCGATCCTGCGATGGCCACCTTCCCGTCCGCCGAGACCGCCAGCGCATAGCCCTGGGCCTCCTCGGCCGCGCCGAGCGTGCGGGTGTAGTGCAGCTTCCCGGCCGCGTCGTACTTCAGCAGGGCGACGTCGCGCTCCCCCTTGATGGCCTGGCCGTCCACCTTCGCGTCCACGTCGGCGAGCATGTAGACCGAGCCGTCCGCGCCGGTCGCCGTCGCACGCACGGCGGCGATCTCGGGCCCGAGGGTGCGGGCGAAGGCCTGCCCCTCCACCCAGTTCGGCTCGCCCGAAGTCTGGAACGCCGGCGGCGGCGCGGCGCCCACCGTCTGGTCCGTCTGGAGCTTCACTATCTGCTGGGCGGAGGTGGTCTTCGCCTTGAGGTCGTCGATCCCGGTGGTCTGGGCCAGATAGACGGCGTCCGCTGCGGCCGGCGCGCCGAAGCTCACCTTTTCGGTGTCGACCCCGACCACCTTCATCGCCCAGCGCTCGGGCCCGTCGGGCAGCGCCACCGTCTTGCCGCCCACGGTGACGCTCCGCGCCTCCGTCGGCAGCTTCACCCGATCGAAGCGCGTGCCCACGCCCGCCGCCTGCAGCTTGGCGTTCAGGTGATTGATCAGGTTCCCGAAAGAGCGAGTCTCGGAACCCATTTCGGCCAAGTCGATCGGAACGCTGACGATCGTCCCGCTCGGCTTGCGCACGTCGACGCTGAAGCGGACGTCCCCGGCGAGCGCAGGCGCGGCCTCGTCCATGCGGCCCGCGTGGACCATGCCCGTGACGTACTCGGCCCGATCGCGCTTGACCCCCGTCGCTGTTTTGGCCGTGGTCATCGGCTCGCCCCGGATCAGCCGAAGCTGCTCCAGCTCCAGGGTGTCGAGGAAGGCGTCCGTCTCCTTCATTCCCGCCGCGAACCGGCGCTCGAGCTGGGCCAGCTCCGTCGTTCCCACGCCCTTGGCGTTCGCCCGCTCGGCCAGAGCATTGAGGGCGTTGAGCCCTTGGTACAGACCGAACAACGCCTTGTAGTCGGCAGGATTGGCGCCTGGCAGGTCGAGCTGCACGGAATCGGGCTGGATGAACTTGCGTCCGGCCAGCACGGATTTGACGAGGTCGCTGACCGGCGGAGCCTTGGCGGTCGCCTCCCAGGGCGCGGTCGGGACCGTTTTCCTCGCACCCGAACCGAGCGCAGCCGTCCCCGCGCGCACGGCGGTGCGCGACTGGTAGACGCTCAGCAGCAGGTCGGTGCTGATGGCCACGCGAGGGTGACTCCGGCCGCGGACGGATCGCCGCACGCCCTTGTCGCCCGAAGGGTCCTGCCAGCGTGTTAAGCGGAACCGTGAACAAGCCGCTCATCGTTCTCCGGGCCGACGCCTCGCCGAGCATGGGCGGCGGCCACGTGATGCGTTGCCTGGCCATCGCGGAAGCCCTGATCGCAGCGGGCGCACGGGTCGCCTTCGCCAGTGGACCGGAGAGCTTGGCCGCGGCGCCCGCCCTCGCCCGCGCCGAGCTTCGGTCTCCCGAGCCCGACGCCGGGCCCCGTGTCGTCCTGCTCGACGGTTACCACCTCGGGCTCGAGACGGCCGAGGCCTGGGCGCGCGTCGGTGCGGTCGTGGCCGTGCTGGACGACGCGCCGGAGCGGCCCCGGCCCTGTGCGCTCCGGATCGATCCGACACCCGGCCGCAGCGAGGCGGACTACGCCGTCATTGCGCCCGGCGCGCGCCTGCTGCTCGGCCCGGCCTACGCCCCCATGCGGCAGGCCTTCCCGGAGCTGCGGCCCGCGGCCCTCGCCCGCCGCGCCCGGGGCGGCCCCGTCCAGGTGGTGCTGGTCTCCACGGGCCTGACCGACGCGGCGGGCCTGGCTCCGCTCGCGGCTCAAGCGGCCCTGGACGCCTGCCCCCAAGCGGCCGTCGACGTGCTGATCGGGTCCGGGGCGGCCAGCCTATCGGAGCTGCGCGCGCTGGCCGCCGACCAGCGCCGTCTCACCCTCCACGTTGACGCCGAGGACGTGGCCGCCCTGACCGCCGGCGCCGACTTGGCGGTCGGCGCTGCCGGCGTGTCCGCCTGGGAGCGCTGCGCATTGGGCCTGCCCAGCGTGGTCCTCCTCGCCGCCGCGAATCAGCAGGCGAATGCGGCGGCGCTGCGGGTCGCCGGGGCCGCCGCTCTGGTCGACGGGCCTGAGGCCGTCGGCGAGGCGCTCGCGGCGTTGGCCTCCGACGGCGCGGCCCGGGTTAGGATGGCCCAGGCCGCCGCCGCCCTTTGCGACGGGCGGGGGGCCGAGCGGATCGCCGAAGCCCTGCTCGGCCTCGTCAGGCCGCGATGAGGTGGGAGACGGTCAAGTTCCGCCGGACGGAATCGCGCTTCTCGCGCCATTCGTCGGCCAGGATGCCCAGCAGGACGCAGTCCCGGTAGACGCCGTTCTTGAAGTAATGTCGGCGCAGGTAACCTTCGCGCCGAAAGCCCGCCGCGGCCTGCGCCTTCAGCGCCGTATCGTTGTCGGCGAACACTTCCGACCAGACTTTCTGCAGACCTAGTTCATCAAACGCCAGGTCCAGACCCAGCGCCTGCGCCGCGCGCCCGGCGCCTCGGCCCCGCGCCTCGGGATCGCCGATGTACCAGCCCCACTGCGCACGGCGGTGCGGCCCGTTCAGCCCCGTCAGCTGCAGGAACCCCGCCGCGCGGCCGAACCGGGTGACGATCCAGCCCGTGCGGTCCGGGTCGGCCTTGAACCCGTCCCACCAGCGCTGGTGCCCTTCGCGGCTGTCGGGCGGCAGCCCGCCCATCCACCGGTCGACCTCCGGCTCGCGCCGCCAGCTGAACAGCTGGTCGACGTCATCGTCCTGCACGGGTCGGAGATCGATCATGCGAGTCCGTTCTCTACAACGAGTCCGCGACGAACCGTTAACTACGATCGGCTTCAATGTGCGGTGAACGGAGCCGCCCCGTGACCGCTTTCGCCATCGCCGGCCGGCCGATCGGCCCGGACCACCCGCCCTTCGTCATCGCCGAGCTGTCCGGCAATCACAACGGCCGGCTCCAGCGCGCGCTGGAGCTCATCGACGCCTGCGCCGACGCGGGCGCCGAGGCGATCAAGCTGCAGACCTACACGGCCGACACCATCACCATCGACCACGACGGGCCAGGCTTCACCGTGGAGGGCGGCCTGTGGGCCGGGCGCACGCTGCACGACCTCTACTCGGAGGCGCACACGCCGTTCGAATGGCACGGCGAGCTGTTCGCCCACGCACGGGCCCGCGGCCTCATCGTCTTCTCCTCGCCCTTCGACGAGACGGCGATCGACCTGCTCGAGAGCCTTGATGCGCCGGCCTACAAGATCGCCAGCTTCGAGGCCGTCGACCTGCCGCTGATCGCGCGGGCCGCCCGGACCGGCAAGCCGCTGATCATCTCCACAGGCATGACCAACCCCGCCGAGATCGCAGCTGCGGTCGACACCGCCCGCGCGAACGGCGCCGGGGGCGTGTGCCTGCTCCACTGCGTCAGCGCCTACCCGGCGCGGTTCGCCGACGCCAACCTCCGCACCGTCTCCCGACTGGCGGAGGACTTCGCGTGTGTGACCGGCCTCTCCGATCACACGCCCGGAACGGCGGCGGCCGTGGCCGCGGTTGCGCTCGGGGCCTGCGTGATCGAGAAGCACGTGACGCTCCGGCGGGCCGACGGCGGACCCGACGCGGCCTTCTCTCTGGAGCCCGACGAGCTGCGCCGCCTGGTCGACGACACGCGCGACGCCTGGTGCGCGCTGGGCGCCGCCAGCTACGCCCGCGGCGTCGAGGAGACGGCGAACAAGCAGTTCCGCCGGTCGCTCTACGTGGTGCACGACGTGGAGGCCGGCGCGCCGCTCACCGCCGCCCACGTCCGCTCCATCCGCCCCGGTTACGGCATGGCCCCCGCGCGCCTGCCCGAAGTCCTGGGCCGCCCGGCCGCTCGCCCGCTGCGCCGCGGCGAGCCGCTGGCCGAGGACATGCTGGCCTAGGCCGCCAGCAGAGCCGCGATCTTCAGCACCGTGTTCCAGTTCCGCCCCGTGCCGGGCAGCTTGCTCATGCGCTCAGCCAGCTTCGAGCGGCCGAGCCCCTGCGGGAAATCGGCGTAGATCACCCCGGGGCGGATCTCGACTCGCTCATCGGGCGCAGCGGCCGCACCCAACGCCGCCAGCTCAGCCTCCGTCGGCTGGCGGCGAAGCAGGGTCAGCATCAACTGGGACCCATTCCGCTCGGCGGCGTCGGAATAGGGGTTGCCGTCGATCAACGCCCGCCAGGCCTCGCTGGTGCGCACGAACACCTCGCAACGAAAGCCCAGGCGCGTCTCCACGGCATCCGCCAGCGCCGTCTCAAGCTCCTCGGGCGTTCGTTCGCTGCCGAACACCAAGTTTCCCGAGTTCACCACCGTCTGCGGGTCCGCCAGCCCGAGACCCTCCCCGAGCGCCCGCAGCTCAGCCGCCGGAGCGGGCTTGTTTCCCCCGACGTTTACGCCGCGCAGCAGGGCGACCCGCCGGCTCACCCCCGCGCGCCGATGTCCCGCCGGAAGCGCCCGCCGGCGAGGCTGATCCGGTCCAACGCCGCATAGGCGTTGGCCCGCGCCGCCTCGACGGTCGGGCCGCGGGCGCAGACGTTCAGCACCCGACCGCCCGAGGCGGTCAGGGCGCCGTCCTTCACGCGCCGGGTCCCTGCGTGGAAGACGGCCACCTCGGGGCCGAACTCCGCCTCCGCGCCTTCGATGAGCCCGCCCGATACGGGCGCGTCGGGATAGCCGTCCGCCGCCAGCACCACGCAGACCGCCGCCTCGTTCCGCCACACGGGCGGCGGCAGGTTGGCGAGCCCGCCGGTCGCCGCCGCCTGCAGGTACGGCAGCAGGTCGCTCTCGAGCCGCAGCATCAGCACCTGGCACTCCGGGTCGCCGAAGCGCGCGTTGAACTCGATCAGCTGCGGCCCCGCGTCGGTCAGCATCAGCCCCGCGAACAGCACGCCGCGGTAGGGCGTGCCCTCCTTAGCCATGCCCACCGTCGTGGGCTCGACGATGCGGGCCAGCGCCGTCGCCTCCAGCTCGGCGGAGAAGGCCGGCACGGGCGCGTAGGTCCCCATGCCGCCGGTGTTCGGCCCCCGGTCGCCGTCCAGCAACCGCTTGTGATCCTGGGCCGAACCGAACGGCAGCACCGTCTCGCCGTCCGTCAGCGCGAACAGCGAGGCTTCCTCCCCCTGCAGGAACGCCTCGATGACGACCTGCTCCCCCGCCGCCCCGAACCGCCCGCCGAACAGCTCGTCCAGGGCCGCCCCGGCCTCCCTGACGTCAGCCGCGATCACCACCCCCTTGCCCGCCGCCAGCCCGCTGGCTTTCAGCACGAACGGCGCCTCGAAGCGCTCCAGCGCCGCCTTGGCGGCTCCGGCGTCCGTGAACGTTTCATGCCGGGCGGTCGGCACGCCATGCCGCTCGGCGAAAGCCTTGGTGAACGCCTTGGAGGTCTCAAGCTGCGCCGCCTTCCGGCTCGGGCCGAAGCAGGGGATGTCCGCCTCGGTCAGCCGGTCCGCCAGCCCCGCCGCCAGCGCCGCCTCCGGCCCCACGACCACCAGGTCCGCTGCGATCTCCTGCGCCAGGGCGAGCAGCCCCTCCACATCGTCCGCCTTGACCGGCCTCGTCTCCGCGAGCGTCTCGATCCCCGGATTTCCCGGCGCGACCACCAGCCGCCTCAGCAGCGGCGACTGCTTGATCTTCCAGGCCAGCGCATGCTCGCGCCCGCCGGACCCCACGAGAAGGACGTTCATGGGCGGGCTGTTAGCCCGTTCCGCTCGCTTCCGCGAGCGGCCCCTCCGGCCCTCCGGGCCACCTCCCCACGCCTGCGGCGCAGGGAGGAGATTCGAAGCCCAGTCTCTCCTCCCTGTCGCGCAGCGATGGGGAGGTGGCCCGAAGGGCCGGAGGGGCCGCGCGTCAGCGCGGAACGGGACAGGCCGCGCGCGCCCGCCTATCTTCCCCCTCGTGACCCTGCTCGACTCACCGGCCCAGGCTCCGACCAACGCCCAGGCCTACAGCGTCTCGGAGCTCGCCTTCGCGCTGAAGCGGACGCTGGAGGACGCCTACGGCTTCGTCCGGCTGCGGGGCGAGATCGGCAAGGTCACGCGGCACAGCTCCGGCCACGTCTACCTGACGATCAAGGACGACAAGGCCTGCATCGACGGCGTCGTCTGGAAGATGACCGCTCGCACCCTGAAGGCGCAGCCCCAGCAGGGCCTGGAGGTGATCGTCACCGGGCGGATCACGACCTATCCCTCCGGCTCCAAGTACCAGCTCATCATCGAGACGCTGGAGCCGGCGGGCGTCGGCGCCCTGCTCGCCCAGCTCGAAAGGCTGAAGGCCAAGCTCGCCGGCGAAGGCCTGTTCGAGCGCGATCGCAAGCGGCCGATCCCCGCCATGCCGGCCGTGATCGGCGTGGTCACCAGCCCGAGCGGGGCGGTGATCCGCGACATCCTCCACCGCATCCGGGACCGCTGGCCCGCACACGTGCTGGTCTGGCCCGTGGTCGTGCAGGGCGAGACCGCCGCCGCCCAGGTCTGCGCGGCCATCAGAGGCTTCAACGCCCTGGCGCCGGGCGGCCCCGTGCCCCGCCCCGACGTGCTCATCGTCGCCCGCGGGGGCGGCTCGGTGGAGGACCTCTGGCCCTTCAACGACGAGACGCTCGCCCGCACGGTGGCGGCCAGCCGCATTCCTCTGATCTCTGCGGTGGGGCACGAGACCGACACCACGCTGATCGACTACGTCTCCGACCGGCGCGCGCCGACCCCCACCGCGGCCGCCGAGTTCGCCACGCCCGTGCTGGCGGAGCTCCGCGCCGCATTGGCCGACCAGTCGCGCCGGCTGTTCCGCTGCGGAGAGCGCACGCTGGAGGATCGCCGCACGCGCCTGCGCTCCGCCGCGCGCGCCCTGCCGCGCCCGGCCGACCTCTTGGCCTTCGCCAGCCAGCGCCATGACCTCGCCGCCGGCCGGCTCAAGGCCGCCCTGGAGCGCAACACGGCCGTGCACGAGCGCGAGCTGGTCCGCGCCGGCGCCCGCCTCACGCCCGCCCTGCTCGACCGCCCGCGCCGGCTCAAGGCCGAGCGCCTCGCCGACCTCTCCGGCCGCCTGCGGAGCGCCGCCGTTCAGGCCGCCGGCCGCGCGGAGACCCGGGCCCAGCTGCCGACTCTCGCCCTGCGCCTCGACGCCGCCGCCACCCGCCGCCTGGCCCGCGCCGACGAACGCCTGCAGGCGCTCGGCCAGCTGCTCGCGACCCTAGACCCCGACCGCCCGCTGGAGCGCGGCTTCGCACGTGTCCACAAGGCCGACGGCGCCCTCGTCCGCGACGCCGCCGAACTCGCGCCGGGCGAAGCCCTCCGCCTGCACTTCCGCAAGGGTCAGGACGTGGCCGCCACCGTGGACGGGCCCGCCCCCGAGCGGCCCGCGCCCGCGCCCCTCTCGCCCAGGCCCGCCCGCCGCCCCCGGCCGCCGGCGGCGTCCCCGTTGCAGGGCGATCTCTTCTAACGGGTCCGCCGCTGGACTATACCGGGCCCATGAACGCCATCGATCCCAACTTCGGCAGGGAGGCCGTGGTGCGCTACGGCGACTCCGAACTGCAGGTGATCCGCCCGGGCGACTACGTCCTCTGCGCCGTGACCCGCCGGCGCGTCCCGCTGAACCAGCTCAAGTACTGGAGCGTCTCGCGCCAGGAGGCCTACGCCGGCCCGGAGCAGGCCATGGAGCGCTTCAAGGCCACGGGCGCGCCCTGAACCGTCGCGGGCTTCTCGCCGCCGGAGCCGCGGCCGCCCTGACCGGCGGCGGCGCGACCATGCCGCCGCTTCCCCTCCACATCGAACGAGCTCGCTACGTGCAGGGCGGGCACGTGGTCCTGCGCACCGCGCCGCGCGCGTCCGTCCACGTCGACGGCCAGCTGGTCGGCGTCGCGTCGGAGCGCGGCCTGGCGGTGATCGGCTTCGACCGCGACGCGCCCCTGGAGACCAACATCGCCGTGCACGGGGCGGGCCAGGCGGCCGCCACCGAGCTCAGCCTCCGCCCCGGAGACTTCGACGTGCAGCGCGTGGGCGGCCTGCCCCAGAACACCGTCGCGCCCTCCGACCCCGAGCTGCTGGCCCGCATCCAGCGCGAGGCGGCGCTGAAACAGGCCGCCTACGCCAGCCGCTGGGACGGCGACGCCTTCGCGGGCGGCTTCGCCTGGCCGGTGGAGGCGCGCGTCTCAGGCCGCTTCGGCGGCCAGCGCATCCTGAACGGGACGCCCAGCCGGCCCCACTACGGCGTGGACCTCGCCTGCTCGACCGGAACGCCGGTCCGCGCCCCGGCGGCAGGTCTGGTCGTGCTCGCCGAGCCGGACCTGCACTACGAGGGCGGCCTGGTGTTCATGGACCACGGCCAGGGCTTGGTCAGCGCCTACCTGCACCTGTCGGAGATCGCCTGCCGCGTCGGCGAGGTGGTCGAACCCGGCCGCCGCCTCGGCGCAGCGGGCGCCCGCGGCCGCGCCACCGGGCCCCACCTGTGCTGGCGGCTGAAGTGGCGAGGCCGGAACCTGGACCCGAGCCTGCTCGTGTCCTGAAGCTCAGCCGCCCTCGAGCAGGTACAGCACGAAGGTCTCCGGCTCCGCGCCGAAGGATCCGTAGAGTCCGCGGGCGGGCTCGTTGTCGGGCTCGGTGGCGACCCAGGCGACCTCGCCGCCCATCGCCCGGCCGATGCTCAGCATCTCCTCGACCAGCCGCTTGCCGACGCCTTCGCGTTGCCGCGCCGGGGTGACGCCCAGGTTGTCGATGTTCAGCTCGGTCGGCACATCGGGGTGCCGATGAACGATGCCGCGGCATTGTCCGACCACCAGGCCCGCGTCCATCGCCAGCAGCATGACGTGGCCGGGATCCTGGAGGTAGGCCTTGAGCCGCTCGGGGTGGATCGCGTCGTCGAAGACGTCTTCCGCGACCCGCTCCAGCAAGGCGGCTTCGCCGGGCCCGGCGCGCACGATTTCAACGGCCATGGCTCGCCTCCAGCTCGGCGTAGGCCTCCCCCGGCCAACGCTTGTGTACCCAGAACCACTCCTGGGGCCGCTCACGCACCCGCGCCTCCATGAAGGCGTTCACCGCCGCCACCCCGGCCGCGATGTCGGCGCTGCGGTCGCCCGTCCGTTGCAGCGGGATGGGCTCATGCACAACCACCTTGAAGCGTGCGCCTCGCGTACGCTGGACCGACAGCGGGATCATCTCGCAGCCGAACCGCAGCGCCAGCCGCGTCGGCGCGGGCGCGGTGTGCACCAGCCGCCCGAAGAACGGCGCGGCGACCCCGCCGTTGAACTTCTGGTCGTTGAGCAGGGCCACCGACTCGCCCCGCTTCATCGCCTCCAGGATCTCGCGCGAGCCGTCCCCGCCCTTGGGCGCCAGAAGCTGCACGCCATAGCGCCGCCGCGCCTCGATGATCCGTCGGTCGATCAGCGGATTGTTCGCCGCTCGATAGGTCACCTGGCAGCGCACGCCCAGGTGCACGATCGCCGCCGCCATGATCTCCCAATTGGAGAAGTGCCCTGAGATCAACACCGCGGCCCGCCCCGACTCCGCCAGCGCGCGCAGCCGCTCGCCCCCCTCGATCTCCACCCGTCCCGAGGCGGGCGTCAGCCGGTCGGTCAGCGGAAACTCGGCGAACAGTCGCCCCACGTTGTCCCACTGCGCGCTGAGCAGCCGCGCCCGCTCGTCGGTCGGCATGCCAGGAAAAGCCAGGCGGATGTTGCGCTCCGCCGTCCGGTGCGCGCCCGAGAGCGGCCCCGCCAGCCGCAACAGCCAGCCGCCGAACGCGGACGCGGCGTCCATCGGCATCGCCCGGAACAGCAGGGCGAACAGATCGAACCCGACCGCCTCCAACCGCCAGGCGAGCCGCTGGCCGAGGCTTGCGCTCACGCGATGGTCGCGCCGCCGTCGATGACGATCTTCTGGCCGGTGGTGAAGGCGCCCGCCGCGCTCGCCAGGAACACGGCGGCGCCAGCGATCTCGTCCGGCTGCCCGATGCGCCGCAGCGGCGCGCCCGAGGTGGACGCCTTCAGAATGTCGGGGTTCTCCCACAGGGCCTTGGCGAAGTCGGTCTGGATCAGCCCCGGCGCGATGCAGTTGACCCGCACGTTCGACGGCCCGAACTCAGCCGCCAAATTCCGCGCCAGCTGGAAGTCCGCCGCCTTGGAGATGTTGTAGGCGCCGATCACCGTCGACGCCCGCAAGCCGCCGATCGAGCTGACGATGATGATGGAGCCGTCCTTCCGCTCCAGCATCTGGGGCGCGACCATCTGGATGATCCAGTGGTTCGCAACGACGTTGTTCTGCAGGATCTTGCTGAACTGGTCGTCGCTGATCCCCGCCATCGGCCCGAAGTACGGGTTGGACGCCGCGTTGCAGACCAGCACGTCCACCTTGCCGAACGCCTCGACCGTCCGGTCCACCAGCCGCTGCAGATCTTCCTTGTTGCTGATGTTGGCCGGAACCGCGATGGCGGTCCCCTCCCCGTGCCGCTCGTTGATGACGGCGGCGACCTCTTCGCACGGTCCCGCCTTGCGCGAGGAGATGACCACCTTCGCCCCATGCTCGGCCATGCGCTCGGCGATGGCCCGGCCGATCCCGCGGGAAGAGCCCGTGATGATCGCCGACTTGCCGCTGAGGTCGAACAGGGTCATGGCCGTCTCCGCCGTTTCTCGTTGCGCCGCACCGTATTGAGCGCGTCCGCCTGCGGCAAGGAACCGTTCGACTTGCGGCGCAGGCCAGCGGATGATCGTTCCCGATTCGGGACCGCCCCAGCTCGCCCATGCGCAACGCCGCCTCCGCCCTGCTGATCGTCGCCTACGCGTTCGCGGCGGCGTTCGCGGCGGCGTTCGCCTGGCTGACCAGCCAGGGCTGGGCCCCGGCCGTCGGGCTCGGCCTTGCGGTGTTCGCCGCCGCCGTCGGGATCCACGGCCTGGTGTTCCGCCCCCAGGACCCCGCCAAGCTGAAGCGCGACCTGGCGTCCGTGCGCGACGCCAACCGCCTGCTGGCCGAGGTGGTCGAAGGGCACGATGAAGCCATCTCCGACCTTCGCGCCCGGCTGGAGTTCGAGACCGAGCGCCGCACCGAGGCCCTGACCAGCGAGGTCCGGGTGCTCGAACAGCTGATCGAGCGCATGGGCGACACGCTCGAGGACCGCATCGCCGCCTGGCGCGACCGCGCCCCGGCCGAGAGCCTGTTCGAGCAGCGGCAGGTCGACAACCGCGCCGCCCTGCTGGAGACGGTGCGGGACGCCCTCGCCCACAACCGGGTCGATCTCTACCTCCAGCCCGTCGTCAGCCTGCCCCAGCGGCGGACCGTGTTCTACGAAAGCTTCTCGCGCCTGCGCGACGAGAGCGGCCGGGTGATGATGCCGGCCGAGTACCTGGCCGTCGCCGAGCCGGAAGGGCTGGTCACGGCCATCGACAACCTGCTCCTGTTCCGCTGCGTGCAGATCGTACGCCGGCTCGCCAAGCAGGATCGCAAGATCGGCATCTTCTGCAACATCTCCCTGGCCAGCCTGGGCGACGAGAGCTTCTTCCCGCAGTTCTTGGAGTTTCTGGCCGAGAACAAGGACATGGCGGGCGCGGTGATCTTCGAGCTCGGCCAGGGCGCCTTCGCCCGGCGGGGATCGGTCGAGGCCCGCAACATGGCCAAGCTCGCCGACCTCGGCTTCCGCTTCTCGCTCGACAAGGTGACGACGCTCGAGCTCGATTTCCTGGACCTGCAGCGCTCCGACGTGAAGCACCTGAAGGTCTCGGCGCCGACCCTGCTCGAGCAGCTGGTGGAGGACGACGGCCGCCTCGCCCTGCGGACGCTGAAGGACATCCAGGCCTCCGATTTCGCGTCCCTGGCCCGCCGCTACGGCGTGGAGCTGATCGCCGAGAAGGTCGAGACCGAGCGCGAGGTGATCGACGTGCTCGAACTCGACATCGCCTACGGCCAGGGCCACCTCTTCGGCGAGCCCCGCGCCATCCGCGACGCCGTGCTGGCCGAGGCTGACCCGCCCGCCGACTTCATGCTCCGCGCCGGCCGGGGGCTGAGAGCGGCGGTCCGCTAGCATCTCCTCCCTGTCGCGAAGCGATGGGGAGGTGGCGCGGAACGCCGGAGGGGCCGCTCGCGGCGCGAGCGGAATGACCTCCTCAGCAGCCCAGAGACTCGGTAAAGGCTCCTCATGCCCTCCATTCAACCCATCGCCGGCCTGTCCGAGCTTGCGACGCTCTATGACGTGCTGCTCTGCGACGTCTGGGGGGTCATCCACAACGGGCGTGAGTCCTTCCCGGACGCCTGCGAGGCGCTGGCCCGCTTCGGGCGCGAACACGGCCCGGTGATTCTGATCTCCAACGCGCCGCGCCCGAGCACGGCCGTGCTGCCGCAGCTCGCCGAGCTGAACGTCCCCCCCGAGACCTTCGCGGCCATGGTCACCTCGGGCGACGCCACCCGCCGCGAGCTTCAGGCCCATGCCCCCGGACCCGTCTGGGCCATCGGTCCCGATCGGGACCAGCCGCTCTACGATGGCCTGGACCTGTCGTTCTCCGGTCCGGAGGAGGCCCGGGTGATCTCCTGCACGGGGCTGGTGGACGACGAGACCGAGACGGCGGAGGACTACCGCGACCGGCTCCGGCCCGCCGCCGCTCGCCGGCTGCCCCTCATCTGCGCCAACCCCGACCGGGTGGTCCAGCGTGGCGACCAGCTGATCCCCTGCGCCGGCGCGGTGGCCGACGTCTACGAGGAGCTCGGCGGAACCGTCATGATGGCCGGCAAGCCGTTTCGACCGATCTACGACCTCGCGCTCGCCGAGGCGGAAGCGCGGCTCGGCCGTCCCGTGGACCGCAGCCGCGTGCTGGCTGTCGGCGACGGCCTCCCGACCGACATCAAGGGCGCCGAGGCGCAGGGGCTCGACTGCCTCTTCGTCGCGAACGGCATCCACGCCGCCGAACTCGCCGGCGCCGACGGCCGCATGGACCCCGCCAAGGCCCAAGCCATGCTGAGCGAAGCGGGCACGCACGCACGCTGGCTCAGCGGCGATCTGAGCTGGTAGGCTGCGCCCTCCCCTTCCGCCTCCGGACCGTCTAGGAGGACGCCAGCAAAGAGGGGCGACGATGGCTGAAGGACGGGCGTTCGAGGACCTGACGGTCGGGATGACTGCGGAGCGGTCGCGCACGGTCACGGAGGCCGACGTGCAGGCCTTCGCCGACGTCTCGGGCGACCACAACCCCGTGCATCTGGACGAGAGCTTCGCAGCCACCACCCCGTTCAAGACGCGCATCGCGCACGGCATGCTCTCGGCCGGCTACATCAGCGCCCTGATCGCGGGCGAGCTGCCTGGCCCCGGCTCCATCTACCTGAACCAGACCCTCAGCTTCCGCCGCCCGGTGAAGCTCGGCGACACCGTCGTGACCCGCGTCGAAGTCGTCGGCCTGGACGCAGAGAAGGCGCGGGCCACGCTTAAGACCATCTGCCTGGTGGACGGCAAGGCGGTCATCGAGGGCGAGGCGATCATCATGGTCCCGCGCCGGGCGGCCTGAGTGGCGCTGCGGCTCGTTCACGGCTGGAAGGCGCTGGACGCGGCTGACCGCGGCGGCGCCCTGGCGCTCGGCAATTTCGACGGCGTGCATCGCGGCCACCAGCAGGTGATCGCCGACGCCGCCCGCGCCGCCGCTCGCCTGCATGTCCCCCTTACCGTCGCCACCTTCGAACCGCACCCGCGCCGCTGGTTCCAGCCGGACGCCGAGCCCTTCCGCCTGATGACGCTGGAGCAGCAGGCGCGTGCGCTGGACGCGCTCGGCGTCGACCGGCTGCACGTCCTGCCCTTCGAGGCGGAGATGGCCGAGATGAGCGACGAGACCTTCGCCCGCGCCGTGCTCCACGACGGCCTCGGCGTCCGGCACGTGGCCGCCGGGTTCGACGTGACCTTCGGGAAGGGGCGCAGCGGCGATCCGGAGGCGCTCAGCCGCTACGGCGAGGCGCTCGGCTTCGGCGTGTCGGTCACCGACCGAATGGATGCCCCCGACGGAGTGAAGCTCTCCTCCAGCGCCGTGCGCGAAGCGCTGCAGTCCGCCGCGCCCGAACGCGCGGCGGCGATCCTGGGCCGCCCCTTCGCGGTCGAAGGCGTCGTCCAGCACGGGGACAAGCGCGGCCGTCTGCTGGGCTTCCCGACCGCGAACGTGCCGCTGGGCGACTACGTGCGACCGACGTTCGGGGTGTACGCGACCCGCTCGCGCCTGCCCGACGGCCGCGAGGTCGCCGGGGTCGCCAACCTCGGCCGCCGCCCCACTGTCGAGGGCGCGGAGGAGCGGCTGGAGGTCTGGCTCTTCGACTTCGACGAGGATCTCTACGGCCAGACCCTGGAGACCGACCTCGTCGCCTTCATCCGTCCGGAGCGGAAGTTCGACGGCCTCGACGCCCTGAAGGCGCAGATCGCCGCCGACGCAGCCGACGCGAGGCGGCTCCTCCTGCCCGAATTGTAGCGCTTCCGGCCCGGTTTATGGGCCGAAGCCGCGGTTATGGTCGCCACAGGCCGCGACGCCGCCACTCGAAAGACTCAACGATGCAAAGGAAAAGGGGCCGGACTTGCGTCCGGCCCCTTCGCCGAGTCACGACAGGTTCGGCCTGAAATCAGCCGATCGCGCCGCCCGCCAGCACCGCGAGCAGCAGGAGCGCCACGATGTTGGTGATCTTGATCATCGGGTTCACGGCGGGGCCGGCGGTGTCCTTGTAGGGATCGCCGACCGTGTCGCCGGTCACGGCGGCCTTGTGGGCTTCGGAGCCCTTCCCGCCGAAGTTGCCTTCCTCGATGTACTTCTTGGCGTTGTCCCAGGCCCCGCCGCCGCTGGTCATGGAGATGGCGACGAACAGGCCCGTGACGATCACGCCCATCAGCATGGCGCCCAGCGAAGCGAACGCGTCCGCCTTGTCCGCCACGCCCCAGATCACGAAGAACAGGACGATGGGCGAGAGCACCGGCAGCAGGGACGGCACGATCATCTCGCGGATCGCCGCCTTGGTCAGGATGTCCACGGCCCGGCCGTACTCCGGCTTGGTCTCGTAGGTCATGATCCCGGGGTTCTCGCGGAACTGGCGGCGGACTTCCTCGACGACCGAACCCGCCGCCCGGCCCACTGCGGTCATGGACATCCCGCCGAACAGGAAGGGCAGCAGCCCCCCGAACAGCAGGCCCACCACCACGTACGGGTTGGCCAGGTCGAATGCGACCTCCCCGATGTCGGCGAAGAAGGGGAACTCGGCCGAGTTCTCCGCGAAGTAGCGGAGATCCTGGTTGTAGGCGGCGAAGAGGACCAGCGCGCCAAGGCCCGCCGAACCGATGGCGTAGCCCTTGGTCACGGCCTTGGTCGTGTTGCCGACCGCGTCGAGCGCGTCGGTCGAGACTCGCACGTCGCCCGGCAGCCCCGCCATTTCCGCGATCCCGCCGGCGTTGTCGGTGACCGGACCGAAGGCGTCCAGCGCCACGATCATGCCGGCCAGGGCCAGCATCGTCGTGGTGGCGATGGCGACCCCGAACAGGCCCGCCAGCTGGTAGGAGACGATGATCGCCACGATGATGGCGATCGCCGGCGCGGCGGTGGACTCCAGAGACACGGCCAGGCCCTGGATCACGTTGGTGCCATGGCCTGAGGCGGAGGCCCGCGCTACCGAGCGGACCGGACGGAAGCCCGTGCCGGTGTAGTACTCGGTGATCACCACAATGGCCGCCGTGACCGCCAGGCCGACGAGACCGCAGACGAACAGATCCATCCGCGAAATGGTCAGCGGATCGGCGCCCGTCGTCGTGACGGTCTCGGGAAGCAGGTTCCAAATCACCAGAGCGAGCGCCACGATCGAGAGCAGACCGGTGACGATGAGGCCCTGGTAGAGGGCGCCCATGATGTTCTTGCTGTTCTTGCCCAGGCGCACGAAGAAAGCGCCCACGATGGAGGTCAGGATGCAGGCGCCGCAGATGGCCAGCGGCAGCAGCATCATGGTGGTCACCACGTCCGAGCCGCGGAAGAAGATCGCCGCCAGCACCATGGTCGCGACCGTGGTCACCGCGTAGGTCTCGAACAGGTCGGCGGCCATGCCGGCGCAGTCGCCGACGTTGTCCCCCACGTTGTCGGCGATGGTCGCCGCGTTGCGCGGATCGTCCTCGGGGATGCCGGCCTCGACCTTGCCCACCAGGTCGCCGCCCACGTCGGCGCCCTTGGTGAAGATCCCGCCGCCCAGACGGGCGAAGATGGAGATCAGCGAGGCGCCGAAGCCCAGGGCCACAAGGCCGTCGACAACCTCGCGGCTCTCGACGTCGTAGCCCAGCACGCCCGTGAGCACGCCGAAGTAGGACGCCACGCCGAAGAGGGCGAAGCCCGCCACGAACATGCCGGTCACCGCGCCCGAGCGGAACGCCATGGACAGGCCCTTGGCCAGGCTCTCCGAAGCCGCCTGGGCGGTGCGCACGTTGGCCCGAACCGAGATCAGCATGCCCGCATAGCCCGCCAGGCCCGACAGCACCGCGCCGATGGCGAAGCCGACGGCCGCGAGCGGCCCGAGCAGCAGGGCCACGAGCACGAGGATCACGACGCCGACGATGGCGATGGTGATGTACTGGCGCCGAAGATAGGCCGAGGCCCCTTCCTGGATGGCGCCGGCGATCTCCTGCATGCGCGCGTTGCCCGGCGAGGCGCGCATCAAGCTCGCGGTCTGCACGACCGCATAGGCCACCGCGAGCAAGCTCGCCGCGATGACCAGCAACAAGGTGGAATCCATGAAGCCCCTCTAGCGTTGTCCCACACGAGGGTCCGGATGAGCCGTCGGCCTCCGGTGCGGCAAGCGCTTCTGACGTCGCCCGCCCGCCCTCGGTCCCCGCCGCGGCCCTAGTCTAGCGCCGCCAAAGACAGGCGTTGATGCACCAGTCCAGCGACAGCCGCAACACAGCAGGCTGAAGGTTCTTCAGGTCGAGGGCTTCTGGTTGGGCAGACCTCGCACGCGTTTCGCCTCCTGGCGCGTGACCACGACGGCCTTGAAGTTCTTGGCTCCGCCGACCCGCCGGGCCTCCGCGAGCGCCAAAGCGTTCAGCCTTGGTTCGTCCAGGCTGGTCAGCTGATCGGGGTTGTTGAGCGCGTTGCGGTGCGCGCCCCGGACGACTGCGTCGCGGATGAACGGCTCCTTCCGGCGGAGCGCGTTCTGATCCGCTCCGGGGCCTGTGAGCAGCCGCAGGTGGACGTAGACGTAGTTCACTACTCGCCCGTTCAGCAGGACCGGCAGAGCGATCGGGCTCATGTCGATGGCCGGCGCGTCGTCCTTCGGCTCGGACTTGCCGGCGGCGACGGCGGGCGTGGCCATAGCCAGGGCGAGGGTCAGGGCGAGGACGGAGCGCATGCCTCCTTCCTAGCTGGCCGAAGTTGAGAAAGAGCTAGCCGTGCCGCCAGCCCAAGCGATCGAGCGTCAGCGGCGCGCCCTGGAAGCTGATCCCGAGCCCGGCGCCCTGGACGACTGCCCCGACCCTCCTGGCGACCGCTTCAGCCGCGGGGGCGTGCTGCGGCCCGGCCGTGAAGATGATCTCGTAGTCATCGCCGCCCGTGGCGAGCGCGATCCGCCCTTCCCTCCCCGGCCTTCCGGCGAGCCAGCCTTCCGCCTCACCGGAGATCGGGATCGCTTCAAGCTCAAGCTCGATTCGCACGCCGCTCGCCTCAGCGATGTGAGCCGCGTCCGCGAGCAGGCCGTCGGACACGTCCGCCGTCGCGCTTGCGACTGCGGCGACGGCCTGCGCGAGGTCCGTCCGGGGCTCTGGAAGGCGGTACCGTCCGGCCAGGCGCCGGACCGCCTCCGGCCCGAGCGCTTCGAGCTCGCCCTGCGCGGCTTGCAGCCCGAGCCAGCCGTCACCGATGACGCCCGTGACGTAGACGCCGTCCCCGGGCTGGGCGCCGCCGCGGCTGGGCGTCCGGCCCGCCGGCGTCCAGCCCAGCATGGTGGCGCTCGCGGTCAGCGGACCAGGGGTCGACACGGTGTCCCCGCCAAGGAGGCTCAATCCGTAGCGTTCCTGATCGACCTGCAGCCCCTGCGCAAAGGCCTCGCGCTCAGCCGAGCCGCATCGCGCCGACCAGGCGATCGCGAGCAGGTATCCGAACGGCTCAGCCCCCTTCGCCGCCAAGTCCGAAAGGTTCACCCGCAGCAGCTTCCGGGCGACCAGGTCGAGCGGATCGCTTGGGAGGAAGTGCACGCCTTCGACGATGGCGTCCTTGGTCAGGACAAGATCGAATCCAGGCCGGCTCGGCAGCACGGCTGCGTCATCGAGCAGGCCCCGCGCCTCCGGCGCTGCCGCCAGTGGGCGGAACAGCTTCGCGATGCTGTCGAACTCGTCCATTCAGGCGGCAGGCAGCAGGCGGCAGGCAGCAGCCCTTCGGGCGGCGGAGCGAAGCGGGGCAGCAGTTGCTGCCTGCTGCCTGCTGCTTGCTGCCTGCTTGCTAGACCCGCTCATCGCGGGCGATGCCGTCGAGGGCCGCGTTGATGAAGCCGGGCTCGGCGCCTTCGAAGAAGGCCTTGGCGATCTCGACGTACTCGTCGATCACAACTTCGGTCGGCACGTCGGGCCGGCGCGCAAGTTCGAACGCGCCCGCCCGGAGGATCGCGCGCGCCGTGGCGTCCAGCCGCTCCAGCCGCCAGTTCTTGGCCAGCCGCCTGACCACGGCGCGGTCCAGCTCCGACTGCTGGTCGACCACACCGCGCACCACGTCTGCGAAGAACCCCTCGTCGGCGTCGGCCAGGGTCGGACCTTCGCTGACATCGCCGCCCGTCGCCGCCCGGCCGAAGCGATGGTCGGAGAACTCCCGGACCACCGCCTCTACGCCGGCGCCGGCGGTCTCCATCTGATAGAGGGCCTGAACCGCGGCCAGCCGCGCCACCGACCGGGCCTGGTTCCTCGACGGCGCGCTCACCGGGTCTGGCCCAGGAACTGCCTGTGGACGGCGATCATGGTCAGGCAGGCGCGCGCGGCGAAACCGCCCTTGTCGCCCTCCTCCACCCGGGCGCGCGCCCACGCCTGTTCCTCGTCTTCGGTGGTGAGCACCCCGTTGCCGATGGCCAGCCGGCGGGCGAGCGTCAGGTCCATGATCCCGCGCGCCGACTCGTTGGCGACGATCTCGAAATGGTAGGTCTCGCCGCGGATCACCGTCCCGAGCGCGACATACCCGTCGAAGGCGCGTCCAGCGGCGCGGCGCCCGCCCTCGTCCGCCATGGCGATCACGCCCGGGATCTCCAGGGCGCCGGGCACGGTGACCACCTCGACTTCGCAGCCGGCCGCCTCCAGCGCGCCGCGAGCGCCGCGGAGCAGTTCATCGGCTAGGTCGTCGTAGAATCGCGCTTCGACGATCAGCACGCGGGGGGTCTCGGTCAAACAGGCTCTCCCATTTGCGGAGCCGGGCTCAACCGCTCCAGCACCGTCACATAGCGGTCCGCCGCCGTGTGCATGAAATCCGCCATGCCGGTCCAGTTCGCATCGTCGGCCGTGTCCACCACGGTCCGCGTCGGAAACAGGAACGCCCGACCCATCTGCGTGTCCAGAGCGGCCGAGAGTCCATCAGCCCACGGCTGCAGACGTTCGGCCGTCTGTCGCCAGCCCTCGCCTCTCGGGCCGCGGAGGAACACGCCCACGCTGCGATCGGTGACGTACTGGGAGACGATCAGGTCGGAGCCCTCCGGGGGGCGCCAGCGCGCGTAGCGGGTCCGCAGCACGCATCGCCGCTCGCCCGAGCGAAGATGAAAGAGCGCCCAGAAGGCGCGGAGCGAATCGCTGTCGGCGGACAGGCCGCGGCGCTTCACGCCGTGGCGGCTCCGATCGGCTCGCGCCCCACCACCTTCAGGCCGTAGCCCTCGAGCCCCGCAAGCTTCGCGTTCGAGGAGGTGAGCAGGACCATGTCCCGCACGCCGAGATCCAGCAGGATCTGCGCGCCGACGCCATAGTCGCGTAGCGCGCGGTCCCGCACCTGCTCACGCTCCAGGTCGCCGCCATAGCGTTCGGAAAGCCACGCGGGGTTCGGGTCCCGGATGAACACGGCCACGCCCGCCCCGTCGTAGCCGGAGAGCGCCCGCAGCGCCGACGGGATGTAGTCCCGTCGCGCCTCCACATGCCCGAGCATGTCGGCCGCCATGTCCACCTGGTGCACGCGGACCAGGGTCGGCTTCTGCGGATCGACGCGCCCCTTGAGCAGCACGGCGTGTTCAGTGCGGTCGATGATGTTGCGATAGATAAGGAGCTTGAAGTGACCGCCGTAGACGCTGTCGAAAGGCCGCTCGATGACCCGCTCCACCTGCCGCTCGGTGCGGCGGCGATAGGCGATCAGGTCGGCGATGGTGCCGATCTTCAGCCCGTGCAGCTGGGCGAAGGCGGTCAGGTCCGGCAGGCGGGCCATGGTCCCGTCGTCCTTCATGATCTCGCAGATCACGCCGGCGGGGTTCAGGCCGGCCAGCCGGCTGATGTCGACCGCGGCCTCGGTATGCCCCGCCCGGACCAGCACGCCGCCCTCCTTGGCGACCAATGGAAAGACGTGGCCCGGCGTGACGATGTCGTCGGGACCCTTGGTCGGGTCGATCGCCACGGCCACGGTGTGCGACCGGTCGTGGGCGGAGATGCCCGTGGTCACCCCTTCGGCCGCTTCGATGGAGACCGTGAAGGCCGTCTTCATGCTCTCCCGGTTGTCGGCGGCCATGGGCGGCAGGCGCAGCTGGCGCGCGCGCTCGCCCGTGATGGCCAGGCAGATCAGCCCCCGCGCGTGGCGGGCCATGAAGTTCACCTGCTCGGGCGTGGCGAACTGGGCGGGGATGATGACGTCGCCCTCGTTCTCCCGATCCTCGGCGTCCACCAGGATATAGGGCCGGCCGTTGCGGGCGTCCTCCAGAATGTCCTCGATGGGAGAGATCGGGCTGTCGTCGTCGCGCATGGCGGCCCGGACCTGCTGGAACGTCGTGGTCGAGAGCATCACATCGTCTCCTGCCACCGGGCGGCGTAGCGCGCCAGGAGGTCGATCTCCAGGTTGACCCGCACCCCGGGGGCGAGCCGGCCGAGCGTCGTCACGTCCCAGGTGTGCGGGATGATGTTCACGCCGAACATGTCGTCCTCGACCTCGTTGACCGTCAGGGACACGCCGTCCACGGCGATGGATCCCTTCGGCGCGATATAGCGATGCAGCGGCCGCGGCGCCCGGATGCGCACCCGGTGGGAACCGCCTTCCGGCTCCACCGACAGCACCTCGCCCAGACCGTCCACGTGCCCGGAAACGTAGTGGCCGCCGAGCTCGTCGCCGGACCGGAGCGCCCGCTCCAGGTTGACGGCGTCCCCCTCGCGCCAATCGCCGAGGTTGGTGACCGACAGGGTCTCCCCGGAGACCTCCACCGCGAACCAGCCAGGCCCCTTGTCCACCACCGTCAGGCAGCAGCCCGAGTGGCTGACCGAAGCGCCCATGTCGATGGAGCCCGTGTCGTACGCCGTCTCGATCTCGAACCGCCGGTCCCGGTTGGTGTCGCGAATGGACCGCACCCGTCCGACGTCGGTGATGATCCCGGTGAACACTACGCTCCCTCCCCTTTATGGGGAGGGACAGGCCGGCGCAGTCGGCCAGGGTGGGGAACGAACCCCGCCACACCCCCACCCTGGCGCGCTCCGCGCGCCTGTCCCTCCCCACAAGGGGGAGGGAGCCCGCTCTCACACCCGCTCATAGCTCTCCCAGAGGTCCTGGCCCACCTCGCGGACGGCGGTGCGGCGGAAGCGCGGGGCGGCGGCGAGCCGCTTGAGCACGAATCCGGCGATCGCCGGGCGGCCCTCGTCGCCCAGCAAGATCGGCGCCCGGAACCACTCCACCGCGTCCACCAATCCGGCCTCCACGAAGCTTGCAGCCACCTGCCCTCCGCCCTCCACCATGAGCGCGGCGACGCCATGCGCCTGCAGCGCCGCCAAGGCGGAGGCCAGGTCCGGCCGCCCCTCGGTCTCCGGCACTCTGATCACGGTGACCCCGGCGTCAGTCAAACGGGACTGAGGCTCGGTGATAGTCAGCACCAAGGTCGGGAACTCGCGCGCGGTGCGCACCAGCTTGGCGTGGGACGGCAGGCGCTGTCGGCTGTCGAGCACCACCCGCAACCCGGGCGCTTGCTTCGGAAGGCCCGGCACGGCCGTCGAGGGCTCGGGAAGGCGGGCGGTCAGCTCCGGGTCGTCGGCGATGGCGGTCTCCACGCCCACCAGCACAGCCTGGTTCATGGCCCGGATGGCGTGAACCCGCAGGCGCGCCTCAGGGCCCGTGATCCACTTGGATTCGCCCGACGCGGTGGCGATCCGCCCGTCCAGCGAGGTGGCCAGCTTCAGCGTGACCCGCGGCCGCGCGGTCATTCCGCCCCGGGCGGCGGGCGATCCTCGCTGAGGCCCTCCTCGCCCAGGAACCGCGCGAAATCCGAACTCTCGCCGAAATCGCGGTAGACCGAGGCGTAGCGGACGTAGGCGACCTTATCGATCTGCTTCAGCGCCGCCATCACGGCCTCGCCGAGCACGCTGGAGGGGATTTCGTTTTCGCCCATGCTCTCGAGCTGGCGGACGATGCCGCTGACCATCTGCTCGATCCGCTCCGGGTCGACCGGGCGCTTGTTCAGGGAGACGCGCACCGAGCGCAGCAGCTTCTCCCGGTCGAACGGCGTGCGCCGACCCGAGCGCTTGACGATGACGAGCTCGCGCAGCTGGATCCGCTCGAAGGTGGTGAACCGGCCAGCGCACTGGGGGCACAGCCGCCGCCTGCGGATGGCCGCGCCGTCCTCGGACGGCCGGCTGTCCTTCACCTGGCTTTCGAGATGGCCGCAGAACGGACAGCGCACGCGTGAACGGCCCTCCCCGGCCTTGGAAGCTTAAGCGGCGTAGATCGGGAACCGCCGGCAGAGTTCAATGGCGCGGTCGCGGACCGACGCCTCGATCTGACCGTCGCCTTCGTCGCCATTCTTGCGTAGGCCTTCCAGCACCTCGACGATCATGCAGCCGATCTGCTGGAACTCCGCCACGCCGAAGCCGCGCGTAGTGCCGGCCGGCGTGCCCAGCCGGATGCCGGAGGTCACGAAGGGGCTCTTGGGGTCGAACGGCACGCCGTTCTTGTTGCAGGTGATGTGCGCCCGGCCCAGACCCGCTTCCGCCGCCTTGCCGGTCAGGTTCATGGGCTGCAGGTCGACCAGCATCACGTGGCTGTCGGTGCCGCCCGAGACGATGTCCACCCCGCCCGCCTTCAGCGTCTCGGCCAGAGCCCTGGCGTTCTCCAGCACCGCCTGGGCGTAGAGCTTGAACTCCGGCCGCAGCGCCTCGCCGAAGGCGACCGCCTTGGCGGCGATCACGTGCATGAGCGGCCCGCCCTGCAGCCCCGGGAAGACCGCGCTGTTGAACTTCTTGCCCAGTTCCTCGTCGTTGGAGAGGATCATGCCGCCGCGCGGGCCCCGCAGCGTCTTGTGGGTGGTGGTCGTGCACACGTGGGCGTGCGGCACGGGGCTGGGGTAGACGCCCGCCGCGATCAGGCCCGCGTAGTGGGCCATATCCACCATCAGGTAGGCGCCCACGCTGTCGGCGATCTCGCGGAAGCGCTTGAAGTCGATGTGGCGGCTGTAAGCGGACGCGCCCGCCAGGATCAGCTTGGGCCGCTCGCGCTGCGCGATCGCCGCCACGGCGTCATAGTCGATCAGCTGGTCGTCCGTGCGCACCGTGTAGGGGATCGGCTTGAACCACTTGCCCGACTGGTTGGCCGGCGAGCCGTGCGTCAGGTGCCCGCCCGCGGCCAGGTCCATGCCCATGTAGCTGTCGCCCGGCTGCAGGAGGGCGAAGAACACCGCCTGGTTGGCCTGCGCGCCCGAATGGGGCTGCACGTTGGCGTAGGCGCAGCCGAACAGGCGCTTGGCCCGCTCGATCGCCAGCGTCTCGGCCACGTCCACGAACTGGCAGCCGCCATAATATCGCCGGCCGGGATAGCCCTCGGCGTACTTGTTGGTCAGCACCGAGCCCTGAGCCTCGAGCACCGCGCGGCTGACGATGTTCTCCGAGGCGATCAGCTCGATCTCATCGTTCTGGCGGCCGAGCTCGCTCTCCACCGCGCGGAAGAGCTCGGGGTCCGAATCGGCCAGCCCGGCGCCGAAGAAAGCGTCCAGAAACGGGGGCTGGGGCTGAGCGTGAACGGTCACGGGCGCAAGTCTCCGGGGCAGGCGGGGCGGACTCGCTCTCTACCCCGCGCCGTCCCTGTGAACAATCGAGTGAAAGAGGCGCGTTATCGTTCGACGGCCGCTTGACCGTCTGCTAGGCGGCGGCTCAGGGACCCTGGAGGTCCTGCGCGCGAAGCTCCCGCCGCGTGCGTGCCAGTTCAGAGTAAGGTGAGAGTATGCTTTCCGAGCCGGGCGCCGAGACCCTGTCCGCCGAGGACACGGTGCGCCTGACCGCCGACATCACGGCGGCCTATGTCAGCAACAATTCGGTCTCCACGGCGACGCTGCCGGAACTGATCCGCTCCATCCACGACACCGTCTCAAGCCTGTCGAACGCCGTGGAAGCGGCTCCGGCGGCCACGGCCGAGCGGCCCAAGCCTGCGGTGCCCGTGAACAAGTCCGTCCAGCACGATCACATCGTCTGCCTGGAGGACGGCAAGAAGCTCAAGATGCTGAAGCGGTACCTGCGGGCCAAGTTCAGCCTGACGCCCGACGAGTATCGCCGCCGCTGGAACCTGCCGCCCGACTATCCGATGGTGGCCCCGGCCTACGCCGAGCGCCGCTCGGTCTTCGCCAAGCAGATCGGCCTGGGCAAGGGTGTGCGCCGGAAGTAAGCGCGGGCTCCCCAGCCAGGCTGGGGAGCACGGCCCGGTTACGCGAACCGCTTAGGCCACGAACCCAGCCCCCGCCGTGACCCCGCCGGCGATCTCCAGCTGCAGGTCGGCGACGGCGTCCCCGTTCACGTCCAGGCTCAGCAGGCTGTCTGCGCCCGAGGCGCTCAGCACCGCCTGCCCCGCCTGACCGGTGAAGCCGCCGACGAACACGAACGCCTGGTCGCCGCCCGCGCCCACATCGGCGTCGATCCGGCTGAGGTCGATCACGTCGCCCTCTCCGGGCCGGA